>Ga0187778_10000012_pt1 | contig 100104 bp, 91 predicted proteins | sample 1015_Q2_SP5_20_M_FD_132418 | JGI IMG/M metagenome (GOLD analysis project Ga0187778, IMG submission 132418) | Tropical peat soil microbial communities from peatlands in Department of Meta, Colombia - 1015_Q2_SP5_20_MG | ecosystem: Environmental > Terrestrial > Soil > Wetlands > Peat | place...
CCCACTCCCACCGGCCCCTCCGGTTCCTCCGACAAAGTCAAAATCAATCTCCTCGATCTCCCCGGCTATTCCACCTTCATCAACGAAACGAAAGCTTCGCTCATCGCCGCCGACGCCGCTCTCATCGCCGTCGACGCTCACGTCGGCGTGCAAGTCTCCACCGAAAAAGTTTGGGATTATTGCACCGAGTACGACATTCCCCGCGCCTTTGTTCTCACCTGGATGGATCGCGAGCTTTCCAGTTTCGAGCGCTCCATGGAATCGCTCACTGAAGTTTTTGGCCGCAACGTTGTCGCCTTGCAATTGCCCATCGGTTCCGAGAAGGCCTTCCGCGGCGTCATCGATTTAGTCGCGATGAAGGCGCACATTTACAAGCCCGACGGCGACGGCAAGCCCTCCATCGAAGAAATCCCCGCCGCGCTCGCCGACGAAGCCAAGGAAGCTCACGAAAAGTTGGTCGAAATGATCGCCGAAGGCGACGACGAAATGATGGAGGAGTTTTTCCGCGAAGGCACCATTCCCATCCACGATTTGATTCCCGCAGTTCGCAAAGCTATCGTCGCCGAGAAGATTTTCCCAGTTCTGATGACTTCCGCCCTCCACAATGTCGGCACCGCCAGCTTGCTCACCTTCCTCGCCGACGTTTTTCCCCATCCCGACGAGCACGCCCAGGTCGGCTTCAAAGAGCCCGGCGGCAAAGGCGACCGCGTCGAGCGCAAGTACGACGACTCTCAGCCCCTCTCCCTCTTCGTCTTCAAAACCCTCGCCGATCCCTTCGCTGGCCGCATTAACTATTTCAAAGTGAAAAGCGGCGTTCTGAAAAACGACGCCACGCTGCAAAACTACAATCGCAACACCGCGGAGCGTTTCCAGCACACCCAGGTCGTCCAGGGCAAACAGCTCACCGAAATCGGTGAACTCCACGCCGGCGACATCGGCGCCATCGCCAAATTAAAAGAAACCACCACCGGCGAAACCCTCGGCGACAAAGCCGCTCCCATCTATTACACGCCTGCGCGCATTCCCGAGCCTTCCATCACTTTCGCCATCGAGCCGAAATCCCGCGCCGATGAAGACAAAATCGGCGTTGCGGTTCACAAAATCCTGGAAGAGGACTCCGCGCTCCGTTATTCCCGCGATCCGCAAACCAAGGAGTTCCTGCTCGCCGGTTCAGGCCAGCAGCACATCGAAGTCATCGTCGCCAAGCTTCAAAAGCGTTACAACGTCAATCTAACCCTCAAGCCGCCCAAGGTTCCTTACCGCGAAACCATTCGCGGCAAGGCCGATGCCGAAGGCAAGCACAAAAAGCAGTCCGGCGGGCACGGCCAGTTCGGCGTATGCCGCGTGAAGTTCGAGCCTCTCGAGCGCAGCAAGGGCATCGAGTTCGTCGATGACATCTTCGGCGGCTCCATCCCCAAGAACTGGATTCCTTCCGTCGAGCGCGGCATCCGCGAGTCCGCCGGGCGCGGCTACCTCGCGGGCTTCCCCGTTACCGACTTCCGCGCCATCCTCTACGACGGCAAATATCACGATGTCGATTCATCCGATATCGCCTTCAAAATCGCCGGTTCGCTCGCCTTCAAAGAAGCCATGAAGCAGGCGCGGCCTGCTCTCCTCGAGCCCATCATGAACGTCGAAGTCTACGCTCCCGATCAATACTCCGGCGACCTCATGGGCGACCTCAGCTCGCGGCGCGGCCGCATTTCTGGCAGCGAAACCCGCGGCCACAACGTCATCATCAAGGCCCAGGTGCCGCTCGCCGAAATGCTCAGCTACGCCACCGACCTCACTTCCATGACCCAGGGACGCGCCTCCTATTCTATGGAGTCGTCCCACTACGATTACGTTCCCAGCGAATTGGCGGAAAAAGTGATCGCCGCCCACAAAGCCGCTCACGGCGAAGCCCTCGTCGAAGAAGAAGCCTAACGCTTCTCCTTCTCCGCTCTTATGTGTAGGGGCCGGGCTTCAGCCCGGTTCTGCTCTTTCGCTTTCTTGGAGGGGCGCAGCATGCTGCGCCCCGTCTCGGTTGTGCTGGGCCACACCTTCGTAGCGCCGCCCTTCAGGGCGGCATCTTTCCGTTGTAGCGGCGACTTTACGTCGCCGTTCTGCCTTTGTGGAGATTCTCTCTTCGAAATCAACTAATTGTTTGCCTCACGGCGAAGAGTGCGGCAGCTTGCTGCCGCTTTTCTGCGCCGAAGCTCGCTTCGGCCTCCTGCTCCGCGCTCTCTCAATTCCCTGTTAAACTGAACCGAACGTGGACACCTCGATGCTCTCAATTCGCCCTGCCACTCTCCGCGACGTTTCTTTGCTCATGCGGCTCGGCCAAGAGCTGGCGGAATACGAGCGCGAACCCAATGCCATCGCCATCACCGAGGAGGACCTTCTTCGCGACGGCTTTGGCCCGCAACCAAAGTTCCGCGCCATCCTCGCCGAAGACAACGAAACCGCGCAACCAGCTGGCTATGCCGTCTTCTTTCCTTGCTATTCCACTTGGAATGGTCCCGGCATGTTCCTCGAGGACCTTTTCGTGCGCGTTCCGTTCCGCGGCCGCGGCGTCGGCAAGGCCCTTCTCGCCGAGGTGGCCCGCATTGCCCGGCAGGAGGGTTGCCGCAACATCCGCCTCGATGTGTTGCACTGGAACGAACTCGCAATTCAATTCTACAAGTCTCTTGGCGCTGAGTATTTCGAGGAATGGCGCAACGTGATGATCCGAGAGCAAGCCTTGGATCGCCTCGCCCACTCTCCCCGCCTCACCACCCACCCCTAAGCTGGAGCGCCGCCATTCTCTTGCTCGTTGGCCTCTCAATGATCTTAGCCTCCCGACTCGATGACTCGATCCGCCGCGAACTACGCTCCGTACCGCAGGGGCTCACCAATCCGTGCAGAAATGGGGGGGCAACAAACAAATGTTTCCAGGAGCGCGGCCCGACTAGCGTATCCTAGGGTTGGGGTCGTCTCGGGAGGAGAACATGAGGGTAGGAAGTCTACCCTGCACCCAGTCCGACTATGTGTGTCGGCTTGGCATTTTTTGTTGTGTGCAATCATTTACAGATATAATCCGCTACGTCGGCTCTATCTCTAGGTTTCCAGTATGAAAGCAACACAGGAGAACCCAGTGCCCCGGGAAACTCAAGAGCCCATCTCCCTTCGATTTAACAATCCGCCTGTAACAGAAACTTCACTTGGGTTCTACTTTCAAAGAATCGAGGGTTGGCACCTTCTACATCAGGGGCTCCTGTGGGAAAAGTTCCGGACAAAATATCCTCAGCTTGAAATCTTGCCCACTATTTTGGACCCAGGATCTACACGTCTCCAACTCGACCTCAACGCCCCCGTTTTGCGAACCGGGTTTGCGGACTCCACAAAAACAAAACTGGTCCAAATTCAAGATGGCCTGCTGCTTCACAATTGGAGAAAAACACCGGAAGCTCCCAAGTACAATAGGTATGAGATGGTCCGTGACCTTCTTCTGGAGGATTGGAGCATCTTCTGCGGTTACTTGCGAAGTGCATCGCTCAAGGAACCCGTCGTCTCAAGGTGCGAGATGAGCTATTTCAATCATCTCGTTCGCGGCGAAGAGTGGAAAGACTTCTCAGACCTTCCGGAGATATTCCCGACATGGAGAGGCGTCTCGCAACCTAAATCGAGTGGCACACTTCAGATGGCCGCGTTCAACGTCGCATATCGAGTGGATAGAGGAGTCGTAAACGTTGCGGTCCACCCGGGAATTCGTTCAAACGACGGTAAAGAGGTTATTCAGCTCACTCTCTCGTCATACATTGCTCCGAGTAATTCAGATAACGAAACATTATTTGAAACCATAGATGAATGCCATGAAAATGCGGCGCGCGCCTTTGTCGACTTCACGACCGACAAAGTGCGAGAAAGGTGGAAATAGAGCCATGAGCCCCTTTGCAACCGCATGCGAACCACCTGCAGCAACAATCCGAGTGCAACCGGCGTCTCCGTCCCCCCGATCTCCGCAGCTCGAGCCAGTCGTGCGATTTGACGAATCACCGTGGCTCGCCTCAGTGCTATGGGACCTAAGATCACTGGAGAGATCTGGCCAAAACATCCCCGGCGTTGGTGATTTGAGGGTCACACGCGAAACGGCCGACCACGTGCGAAGACTCTTGACTATACTCTCAGGTCTATACCTCCCTGAACCGATACTGGCTCCTTTCTCAGGCGGTGGCGTCGCCCTTGTTTGGAATATCGGAAACAGAGAACTCACTTTCAGCGCGTACCCCAACCGCAACAATTTCGTTTTCGTGCGAACAGATGATAATGGTGATCCGGTCAGTGACGGCATTCTTCGGCTTGACCAGAACAGGGAATTGAATAATGAAATTACAGCGTTCTTGGCGACACCAGCACGATGAAACTGAATGCCGCTCCACGACGATCAAACGATTGCCCCCGATGCGATTCTTTATCGCGTTCTGCCACATCCGAACTGGGTGAAGGTCGAAGCGGGCGTCACCCGACCATCGAGCATTGCCTTCTTCGAGTCTCGTCAGGAAGTCTCTTTTTTTGTTGATGGCCCCGGAATTCTGAATGAGCTTCGTCGAATCTTCCCAGGAGCACCGATAGCCAAGGTTCCCGCGGCAGTTCTAAGAGAAAAAGGTCTCGCAATTGAACGCCGACCTGACGAGTGCGGAGATGACTTTCACGGTGACACGGCATCCCATGTCGTTGTTGGACCTGCAGAGCAAATCGAACCGAACTTATACGAAAAACGAGCTAGGTCCATCGCCAAGCATCCTGATGTCGGTATCGTGTCCGAGGAACCGCAGGGACAGTAGTTCTAGGGTGGTGGCTGTCCTCTGAGTCCACTGAGACCTCGATTCGTGCCACAATTGCGCCACGATGCCCACGCTAAGTCTTTCACCAGAACAGATCGCGCAAGTCTCTGCGTCCGTCGCGGAGTACATCTCCAGCCAGCGGGGGCATTTCCGCGGTCGCGCCACGAGCTTGTCTCCGTCCCAACAATTGGCCTTAGCCGGATTCTTTCGCCCCGATTTGCTTGCAGCCACCCGTATCCTTGTTCTCAAAAACGAAAGAATCGGCAACCCTCCCTTTTATCCGGCGCTGAGAGCTATCGGTTTCGCCAACCTCCCGGACTTTGCCTTCATGGCCGCGGTGACTTTCTGCGATGTCATCGTTTCGCATGAGCCCTTCTCCAGCGGTCTCCTGTTCCACGAATTCGTCCACGCCGAGCAGTACCGCCAACTGAGTTACCCGATGAGGGTAAGTCATCCTGAGCGGAGCGCAGCGGAGTCGAAGGATCTCTCTGTAGCCATTCCCCGCTTCGCCGATCTCTATGTCCGCGGCTTTCTGGCGGGTGGCGGCTATGACGGCATTCCTCTCGAGATCAACGCCTACGCCCTTGGCGCTCGTTTCGAGTCCGCGCCTCAGGCTCCCTTCTCCGTGGAATCCGAAGTTGCGTCCTGGATCAATCGGGGCAAATTCTAGCCCTCGCTCCTCGCGCCGCCCCCACGTATAACTGCCTTTTGCCTTTGGCCCTATAAACGCGCTAGTATCGCCTCATGCCCGTGGAATGGAAAAGTCACATCGTGAGCGATTCGGAAGTCCTTCGGGGCAAGCCTCGCTTGAAGGGAACGCGTATTCCTGTGGGTCTCGTCCTGGGATATCTCGCCGCCGGTAAATCTTCCGAGGACATCATCGCCGAGTTTCCCGGTCTCACGCCTGAGCAGATCGCTGCATGCCTTGACTATGCCCGTGACTTGGCGGAATTTGAGGCTGTTGTCTGATGGCCTTGCAGTTTCTTCCGACCATTGCATCTCGTCACCTACCCGCCTGCCCGGTACAAAGGAATTGTGGCGCTGCAGATGCGCAACCACCCGGAAATCCTCCCTCAACTCATGGCTAGATTCATGGCTTTCCTAAACGCCCAGCCCGATAGCAGCTATTACCTGGGCAAGCTATTCGTTGTCGATGCGGACCGGGTCCGCATTCGGGAGTAACCCGTTCCCACTGATACAATCACGGGTACCGCTCCCTGCGCCGTTGGGTCCCCATTTCGGCCCCTCTAAGTCTCACCAAACAAACCACTTAAAGAAGTGCTTGACAAGTTACTAAGCTGTGCTATAATGCCTTTGTGCTTGGGGCACATCAACCAATGTGCCCCGCCAACGTCAACTCGCCCTCCCGATTTCCCGCCGCCAACCTTCGGCCACAGCAGGGTTTCTCGACCATCAACCTCTTTTCTCTCCTTTCTCTCCCCTCGTCGACCCGGTCCTGGTACCAGCCCTCATTTCCTTTCTCTGCAATTACTTACGAATTGCCCAATTTGCAACCCCTTTCTTTTCACATCGATACAAAACGGCCGGGGGGTATCCCCCCTCTCTTCGCCTACAATCCTCCGTATGCTCTTCCAAGTTCCGTATGCTCTAACTCCTTTGTTTGCCACTCTTACGAAAACTGCCGGGGTGTACCCACTTTCTTCCCAAAATGGAACCGCTCAGCTTCCTGTGCTTCTCTTGGCCGAACCTCCGCAGCACTTTGCTTCTCCGCGCTATCCCTTTGCTTTCGGGCAGTGTTTGTACTATCCGCCCACTTGGAATATCTTTGAGGGTCTCATGACCAAACCCTTCTTGTTCTTTTTCGCCTTGACTTTGTTCTCCGCCCCGCTTGTGGTCAGCCAAGGCACTACCCCCAATTCCGCCACCTGGTCCGGCACCATCGTCTACAGCAGTTGCAACGCCGACGAAGCCTTCAACGAATCTCCCGAATGTTTCCGCGCCGCCCCCGGTGCCAAGCTCGCCCTCTACGACGACACCAACCGTGTCATGTACAGCCTCGAGCCGCAGGAATCCGCTGCTGGCCACCTTGGCGACACCGTAACCGTCCGCGGCACACTCGAAGACGACACCATTCTCATCCAATCTCTCGAATTGATGTCCATCGGCCTCGCCATCGGCCAAAAAGCCCCTGCCTTTTCCGCCCGCGACCAGTTCGGCCACACGCAAACCCTCGATTCTCTCAAAGGTCCAAACGGAACGGTCCTTCTTTTCTTCCGTTCTGCCGACTGGTGACCCTTCTGCAAAGGGCAACTGGTCCAGTTGCAAAGCGCCATCCCAAGATTCGAGAAGCAAGGACTCAAGTTCGCGGCCATCAGCTACGACTCGATGGAAATTCTGAAGTTCTTCGCCGATCGCCACAAAGTCGACTATCCGCTGCTCGAAGATCCTGATTCCAAAATCATCGGCTCCTATGGCGTTCTGAATACGGAAGCCACCGGAATGCAAAAAGGCTTTGCGCGCCCCGGATATTTCTTCATCGGCCCCGATGGCATCATCAAGGAAAAATTCTTCGAAGCCAAATACCGCGAGCGGCTCACCGGCAACAGCATCATCGCCAAGCTTTTTCCCGAGCTGGGCCAGGAAGTCGTGGACACCGTCGAAGCACCACATCTTCAACTGGCGCTCGAACAATCGGACCGCACCGGCGTCCCCGGCACGCACCTCACCCTCGTTGCCGAAGTGCGCCTTCCTCCCGACGTTCACGTCTACGCCCCTGGCACGCAAGGCTACAAGCCCATCAAGCTTGCGCTCGACGCTGTTCCCGAACTGGAGTTGAAGCCTGCGCTCTACCCGCAATCCAAAGTTCTTTATCTGCCCGCGATTAAGGAAAAGGTTCCGGTCTTCGAGGGAACGTTCCGCATTAGCCAGGATGTGAAAGTAGATTCCAGCGCGCAATTTTGGGGTTCTTTGGGAAAGGATGGGAGAGTCGTCCCCATTACCGGAAAGCTCGAATATCAGGCTTGCGACAAAACCATTTGTTATGTACCAACTTCTGTTCCGGTCAAATGGCAGATTCAGGTTTTTCCGCTGGACCGCACTCGCGCGCCGGTCGAAATTCGCCACAAATAGGAGCGCCATTTGCGACACACCAATTTGTCCGGCATCCCGCCAATTTGGCGGATGTTTTTCGATCGCGGATGAGGGCAGACTATTTGACATGAGCAACCAAAATCAATCCAAGTTCGGTCCGCAAACCAAAGCCATTCATGGCGGCGAACCCTGCCGCCACGGCGTCAACGGCCCCATCGTCACGGAAGTGGTGCGCACCTCGTCGTTTACTTTTTCTTCCAGCGAAGAAATGAAATTGTGGGCCGAAGGCAAAAACAAGGCCTACATTTACACGCGCTATGGCAACCCCACGCTGAGTGTCGCAGAAAAGAAAATCGCCGCGCTCGAAGGCGCAGAAGCTGCGGTGGTCGCAGCTTCCGGCATGGCCGCCATTTCTTCCTCGCTTTTGGCAGTGTTGAAGGCTGGCGATGAATTAATTTCGACCGCGCAGGTGTACGGCGGCACGTACCGGCTAATGCGCGACATCTTTCCAAACATGGGCATCACCGTTCATCATGTCGGAACCGACCTCGCGGGAATGGAAAAACTTGTCTCGCCGCTCACCAAAGCGCTCTACGTCGAATCGCCCACGAATCCCACTCTGCGCCTCGTCGACGTCCACAAAGCCGTCGCTTTTGCCAAAAAGCACAAGCTGGTCTCCATCATCGACAACACGTTTGCCACACCGGTTCTGCAAAATCCCATCTCGCTCGGCTACGACATCGTGGTGCACAGCGCCACCAAAGCGCTCGCCGGCCACTCCGACATCATCGCCGGCGTTTCGGTTGGCAGCGAAGAGTGGATGCACAAAGTCCGCCAGATGATCATCTATCTTGGTGGCTCGATGGATCCCGGCGCGGCGTATCTGTTGATTCGCGGCGTAAAGACACTTGGCGTGCGCGTCCAGCGCCAGTGCGAAAACGCCACGGCCGTCGCACAATTTCTGGAAAAACATCCCAAGGTCGCACGCGTCCACTACCCAGGCTTGAAGTCGCACGCCGATCATGAACTCGCGAAAAAACAGATGCGCGGGTTCGGCTCTATGCTGGCGTTCGACATGAAAGACGGGCTTCCTGCGGCGCGCCGCTTCTGCGATCGCGTTCAATTATTTTTGCTCGCTGCCAGCCTTGGTGGCGTCGAGTCGCTCGTGATTCTTCCCATCTATAGCTCGCACTACAACATGAGCGACGAAGAACTCCGCCGCGCTGGTGTCAGCCCCGGTACGGTTCGCGTTTCGATGGGCCTCGAAGACAAGGAAGATTTGATTGAAGATTTGAAACAGGCATTGGAGTGAGATTGCAGCGGAATCGAAGCCGCGCTGCTAATTCAGAAGCGCGCCAGAGCACAAACGAAAGAGGAATTCGCCTTACTTCACGTTTACCGGAACCGGCGTTTCCCACTCTTGCTGCTCGGGCAGCAGCGACTTCACGATGTCTTCCAGTTCATGCGCGCTGTTCACATGCTCCGGGTAGTTGTGCGCGGAAATTTCGAATACTTTCCCGTACTTCGCGCGAACCGCTTGGAGTTCTTCCTGTAGCCGCGCGGCAATGCGTTTCGCGTTCATCACGTCCGTTTCCGGCAGGACCAGCGCGAACAGGTCGGGCGCCAGCCGGTAGATGGAATCCGTCGGCCGCAGTTTCTTGGACATGACCTTGGCCGCTTCGCTCCACGCCGCGCTGTTTTCGTCTTCTTTCTTGCCCGCACCGGCAGGCTTTCCTTTTACGAGCAGCAACGAAAGTGTTTTCCGCATGGTCATAGCCCTCCGGTATTCCATGGTCAGGCGATCCCAAAAATGATTCTGGTCCGGCATGGAGTGCAGCAAATCGGCGCTGGCTTGTTGCTGCAGCGTCACGTTACGCTCCAGCTCCGCCAGCAATTGCTGTTTGAGCTGTCGAACCGTGCTTTGGCGCTCCAGAAGATAAAAAACGAACAGCAGCGTCAACGCGCAAAAACCGAAGAACGCGACGCGCAGCGTCCATTTGTTGCCTATGGGGTGGAGAAACACCAGCGGGTACATAAACACCGCCAGTCCCCCGGCAAGCACAAGCACAAAAACTGCGGCAAGAATCGTGAGCTGAAGCTCACGCCGCTCCAAACGATCCAATTCCACTCGATTCAGCGTTCCCATTTTTTTATTCCGCCAGCCGTCCCTGGAAGTTTGTGGCAGCGAGCCGGAGGGCAGCCCGCTCAGTTCCCTGGCCTAAGCAAACCGTTCCCGTACATTCCATGCTCCTCTGGAAAATGCACGAGCACAATGGGAGCGCGGTACGGTGTTGCGGAAACGCTACTGTCCGAGGTTCAACGTCCGTGGCGGAGGTAATTGTCGGTTTTGTTCAGCCAGTCTTCGCGCGGAGGATCGAAAACGTCGAGATCAACCGTGTCTTCGAGAGCCCAGGCTTCGTGCGGCATGTTCGAAGGAATGCAGAGAACTTCGCCGGCGCGTACGACGATTTCTTTGCCGCCGATGACAAACTTCAGCGCGCCTTCCAAAATGTAGGTGACCTGCTCGTTGTGGTGGTGATGCATGGGCACGTGCGCGCCTTTTTTCATCAACACGCGGGCGAGCATGATTTTGCCGCCAACCACCATTTCACGGTCGATGAGCGGATTGAGCTGTTCGCGCTCTACGTTTTTCCAGGAAATATGTTTCGCTTCGGCGGATTCGCTCATTTCATCTCCCCATACAGCTTTGCGGCGTTGTCGTGCAGATACATGTGGGCGAGTTCAAGAGCCCTAGCTTCGTTGAAGGCACCTTCGGAAACCAGTTCGGCAAGCGCAGCAGCGATGGCGGTGCGGGCAGAGCGTGACGCAAGCCAGAATGTCTCTTCTGCGCCGACGGCGTCGTTGAACGGAAACGCGTCCGAGCCAAACATCATCCGCTCGGGATAAAGAGAAATCCATTGTTTCAGAATATTTTTCAGCTCGGAAGGATAAACGTAGTAGCCCATCAAGGAAGAATCGGTGTAAACGTTTTTCGCGGCGGTGAGCCAAATCATGTCCAGCGTGTAGGGATAGCCGCCATGAATCAGCACAAACTTCACGTTTTTGTAGCGTGGGTCGCGCAGGACATTTTCCAGATTTAGCGGATTGCCGTTGCGCAAGCTGAAATAATCGCCGATGCCCACGGCGCTGTGAAAATGGACGGGCAAATTCAGTTTGCCAGCCTGGTCGATGAGCACGCGAAAGATGTAATCCTGGAAGGTGCGGTAATCCTCTTCGGAAGGAACGCCGCCGGCATGGTATTTGGAATAGATAGCCTCGGCTTTCTCTAGGGGCGGATCGCGGAAGTAAAGCGAGCGAAAATACGCGGCCTCAAACTTCATGGCGACGCCGCCTTTTTTCTTGTTGTCGGTAAGTGTTTGCCGAACGAAATTCTCGTAGCCAGCGAGATCGGCGGGCAATCCGCTCACGCCTTCCTGTTTCATGTAGCGTTGCAAGACTTTTTCTTGCAGCGGGATGTATACACCCATGTCCGGGTTCTTGCCGGTCTGGTCGCGATTGTCCAGTGGAAAAAGGAACGAGTCGACGAAGAAAACCCAGTGGAAGCGCTTCGGATTCAAATACGGCGCGAGGGCCACGCGATTGGCAAGGCAAGTTTCAATGTTCAACTTGTCGAGAATGCTGTCCCAATAGGCAGTGCTGCCGGAGGCTTCGGCGGCCTTCTTTTTGTCGATGAGCCACTTGGCGTGCTCGGGTTTGAAGTCGTCGTAGGGATAACCGAAGAGGGCTTTGGCGCCAGCAACGAATTCGGGATTGTCGTCCCGCAGTCGGATCACGGAGCTTTCGTCGGGAGGAGCGGCCTGCGCGTCCATATCGGAATCGTCGGGGAAGGTGGCGTGAGAATGGTTGTCGTAAATGGGGATGCGATCGATTTGCTGCAGGAGGCGTTCGTAGGTTTTTTGGACGTCGCTACCGGGCCAAGGCCGTGCTTGCGCGGCGGCATTGCCGGCTCCAAGCAACGCCAGTGGCAGCACGAAGACGGCTTGAATCAGCAGTTTCAATGTTTCCTTCATAATCTTTGGCTCCAAGCGGCTGGCAATGCGAAAGACAAGAAGACAGGCAAGAATGCCTGTCCTACTATCGCGCGACTGCGGCGCGCCAGTGAAACGAGACGCGCTGCATGCGGTCGAGCGCCGCTTCCAGCAAATTTCGCGCGCTGACCAGCGAAAATCGCAAGTAGTTCTTTCCGCAAGCGCCAAAAGCCACTCCGGCAATTCCCGCGACTCCGGCTTCTTCCAGCAAAATCGTTTGCACCTCTTCGGCGGAGAGTCCCGTGTCTTCGATGTTGACCCAGGCGTAGAAAGCGCCTTGCGGCGCCTGGCAACGAAACCCAGGAATTTGATTTAGTCCGGCTACAAACAAATCGCGGCGCTTGCGGTATTCGTCGACCATGGCGTCAACGGCGCCGGTGGAATCGCGTAGTGCTTCAATCGCCGCAACCTGGGTAAACTCCGCGGCGCACGTGAAGGTGTTGAGCACGAGCAAATCCATGGCGTCAATCACATGCACGGGAGCGACGGCGTAACCCAGGCGCCAGCCGGTCATGGCAAAACTCTTGGAGAAGCCGTCGATGATGATGGTGCGTTCGGACATGCCGGGGAGCGACCAGATGGATTCGTATTCGCTGCCGAAAAGGATGCGAGCGTAAATTTCGTCGGAGAGAATCCAAAGATCGTGTTTTAGCGCCAGCTCCCTTAATTTTTCGAGCGCAGCCGCGCCAAAAACTGTTCCCGTGGGATTATTCGGAGAATTGAAGATAAGCACGCTGGTGCGCGGAGTAATTTTGCCGGCGATTTCGTCAAGGTCGGGCTGAAACTGATTTTTTTCTTCGAGGCCAAAGGGCACGGCTTTGGCGCCCAGGCCTCGCGTGAACGAGGGATAAATGGGAAAGCTCGGATCGGGATAGAGCACTTCGTCGCCTGGCTCGATCAACGCCATCATGGCCAGCGAAAGAGCCATCTTGCAGCCGGGCGCGACCAGCACTTGTTCGGAGGCAACTTCTAGGCGACGCGTGCGCCGCAAGTAGCCGGCAATGGCTTCACGCAACGGGGCAATTCCGCGCGTGGCGCAGTAGCGGTCGTGCCCCGCCGCAACGGCAGAACGTAGCGCATCGACGACCGGGGCAGCGGGATGAAAGTCCGGCTCACCCAACTCGAGATGAATGATGGAGCGTCCGGCGCGCTCGAGTTCCTTGGCGCGAGAATAAACGGACAGCGCGCCTTCGCCGTTCAATTGGGAAACGCGGGATGCAATGCGAGTCATGGTTTTGTCAGGACGGGAATCTTATCACTTCACGGTCGATGACGAGCTCACAGGCTATCCGACTTACTGCCGCTCAGGGTATTGGGGCGGAGTATGCTGCGCCCCTACAGGGATGTTACTCGCGAAGCTGAGACAGCCGCTAAAACGCGTAACGCAAGGAGAACTGAATCAAGCGCGGAACGCCCTTGTCGCTGACGATTTTGCCAAAAGCTCCCGGATTTTCCACGTCGGTTACTGCGGGATTCCCGAAGTTGGCGTGATTCCAAATGTTGAAGAAGTCGATAGTAAACCGGAGGTTCTGCCGCTCCGTGAGCTTAAAGTTTTTGATGAGCGAAAAGTCCCAGTTTTGCTCGTGCGGGCCGCGATAGATATTCCTGCCGAGATTGCCGAAGCCGCTAACGCAATAGTTGGAGTTCGGAATCACGGTCGGATCGGTTTGATTGGGGTTGCAAAGCGCCTGGTTTGCAGCCAGCACCGGCACCGCGGTGAAATTGCTCAGGTTGAGGTAGCCATTGAGGCGCGCATGGATGTCGCCTGTCGAATAGCCGCTCGAAATCTTTCCGCCGGGTGCGAGTTCACCCGTCAGGGTAGAAGTCGATCCGTTCAAGATGAAAGCGGTTCCCGAAGCTGAGTCATAAACGGAGAATGGCAAGCCGGATTGAAATGTGGTGACACCGCTGGCTTGCCATCCGCCCAAAAGCGTGTGGACCATGCCACTCGAATGGCGCAGGAACGGCAAGTCATAAACGTAGCTGACAACTAGGCGTTGCGGCCGGTCAAAGTCCGACAAGCCGCGGGAGTCGTTCAGGGTGCTTTCATTATTGAATGCAGTGTTGAAGGCCGGGTTTCCCGTGGAGGTTGCGTCAGTGGACTTGGACCAAGTGTAGGCGGCCTGGACATAGCCTTGCGACCAGCGCCGCGAAAGGGTGGTTTGCAACGAGTGGTAGTGCGAATAGGCGTCATTGGCGAAGATTTGGTAGCCGCCGTAGCCATTCAGGCCAGGAGTCGGAGTTCTGGCGATTGCATTGGAGAGCGTGTCTGTCGTGATGGTGTACTTGTTTCCATTGACGTCGGTGACATGCACGGGAGTCACAGTGGCGTCCAGGGATTCAATGGCGTCGCGGGTGTCACGCAGGTGCACCGCGTGTGTTCCGACGTAACCTACTTCGAGCACCCATTGTTTGGGCAGAGATCTCTGAATGGTCAGGTTCCACTGCTGGGTGTTCGGCACCTGGAAGTGGCGCGGCACTTCGAGAACAAAGATGCTCGCCGCACCCACTCCATTGCAGCCGGCCTGGTTGGCGTACACCGGTAATTGACTCGAGTCCGTGGTTGGCGTAACACCGTCCTTTGCCGAGACAAACCCTTGCAGGATAGAAGCACAGCCGACGAAGCTCGGACTGAGCTGGCCGGCGGCCGGCAAACCGTTCGGATTGGTCATGCCGAAAGTGTTCGAGGTGCACCAGGGATTCTGAGGCGCAGGCTGGTTCGAGGAGCACGGCACAAAGAAGTTCGTCAGACTTCCAGGAAGGCCTCCCAAACCTGCGATGGGAATGAAAGGGGCCTGGAAACTGAGCTGATCGACGGCGCCAATGTCTTCGCGGACATAGTAGATGCCGTACCCCGCGCGGATGGTCGTGGTATGTTTGCCGAAGAGATCATGGGCGAGGCCGATGCGAGGGCCGAGCCCGGTGGCAAAACGATTGTGGAAGGTTGTGCCATTTCCCGAACCGGACAACCCTTGGACTCCAAGGGTATTGACGCAGCCCGGGTAGATAAACGGGTTTTCGCCTTTGAGCGTCAGGTCCGACTCCAGATTGGCAATGTGGCAGTCGCCATCCAGCCAGGCGCCGAGCCACTCCGTGCGCAACCCTAGATTCAGGGTCGTGTTCTTAGTGATCTTCCAGTCGTCCTGGGCGAAAGCCGCAAAGTCCTGCTGTTTGTATTGGTGATTGTAGACGCCGCCGCCCCCGAAACTCCCGGTTGGCGCGCCCTCCAGGAAATTCTGAAAATCGGTGAGACCGTTGCTGGGAGAAAAGAACAACTGTCCGTTGAAGACCTGCGGGAAGAGCTTATAGAGGTTGACGAAGGTCATTTCGCCACCGACACGCAGGACGTGAGATCCATGCACCCAGGAAACGGTGTCGACAAAGTTGTAGTTGTTTTGTTCCTGGTGCTGGTCGGCCTGGGGAGTCGGACCGAACTGGAACCCTGATGAGTTGAAGGTGAATTTGTACATGTCACTGGTCAGGTTGTTGGTGGGGCGGTTGATGCCCAAGGTGGTGGCCGTCGCGCCAGCGGGAGCCGTGTTGATGGAAGAGTTGTTGATGTGGACGAAGCCAAAACGCAGCTCGTTGACCAGAGCCGCTGAAAAGAGATGGGTTTCGGTGATGCCGAGGAAGCGGTCGCGCACCGGCAGCGTGTATGGGAAATTCAGGTCGGAGGCGGCAATGGATCCGCCGAGGGAAGCTTGGAGGCCGCCAGCGCCAAAGGGCTCAATGGTTTGCGAATTGGAATAGAAGAATCGCTCGGAGATTTTGTCGCCACCGCCGTGGAATTCGCGGTCCCAGTTCGCGGTGAACTGATCGTCGGTGTATTTTCCCGGCTGGCTGACGGCAAAGGGAACAAAAGAGCAGGGAGCGGTCCCAGACGGCGCGTTAGGCGCAGGATACAAATATCCGCCGGCGCCACCGCCGAATTGATTGCTCTTGGCGTTGAGAATGTTGAAGACCACGGGATCGATGCTGGTCACGCCGCAGTCGGCTTCCAGCTTTGTGATGGAGCTGCGGTCTGCCGCTGGAATGTAAGGAATCTGCGTGCTGATGAACGTGCCCGGGGAAAGGCCGCTTCTCTGGCGCGTCCCCTGGTAATTGACGAAGAAGAATCCGGCCTTTTCGTTGATTACGGGACCGCCGAAGCTGCCACCAAATAGATTCTGGCGGACGACCGGACGAGGCTGGCCGCTGGCGTTGAGAAAGTAATCGTTGGCATCGAGAATGTCATTCCGGAAGAACTCGTAGACATCGCCGTGAAGCTCTCTGGTGCCGCTCTTCAGCACCGCGTTGATGTTGCCGCCGCCGTTACGCCCTTGACTTGCGTCATACAACGAGGTTTGCACTTTGAATTCCTGGATGACGTCGGCGTTGGGGAGGGGTGTGTTGGTGAGTTCCGCTACGTTGTAGTCGGTCGCGGAAATTCCTTCGATCAGGTAGTTGTTGTTGTCTTCGCGCTGGCCGTTGACAATCATGCGAACGTCGCCGCGACCGAGCTGAGTGGAATTGTTCAGTTCGCTTTGCGCGCCGGAGGAAAGGGTCAGCAGTTGCTGGAAGTTTTGCGTAGCCAGGGGGAGTTCGCGTACCGTTTCCGTGCCAAGCGACTGGCCCGTAGTCGCATTCGTGGTTTCCACGGTCGTCACTTGCGCCGAAATTTCTACTTTTTCTGCGACCGAACCGGGCTTCAAAGTGATGGTGACTTTAGTGGTTTCCGTGACGCGCACGACGATGTTGTCGGCCTTGGCTTCGGAAAAGCCCGATTTGTTGACTACCACGGTGTAGGTGGCCGGAGGGAGCAAGGTAACTACAAAAGTGCCGTCCGAGCCGGTCGGGAGTCTGCGCACGATCAACTCGGTGCGCACGTCAATGATTTGCACTTCGGCGCCGGCAACCGAGCCGCCGCTTGTATCCACTACCGTTCCGCTGATGGCGCCGGTAGCGCCGCCCTGTCCAAAGGCATTTTCGTTGCTTAACAGACCGACTAGAAACACTGCTGCATAGATGAACTGAAGAACGCTTCGCATAACACCCCCCCAGGTATGGGACTCCGCTGCCCCTCAGTTGTGAGCAAACTCCAGATGCGTTCGAAACGCCCTTTTGTGAAGAAGGACGATGGACCCCGAGACACAACGGAGAGCAGGAAAAACCCCGTTTGTGAAGCTAGCGCTTCGCCTGCGGAGTGTCAAGAAGCTAAGAATCCAAGATTTGGATTCGTTTCATCGATTTGGCAGGATTTCTGGCTTGTTCAGGGGGATAAGTACTTTCCCAAGGCCAGCACTTGACGGCGTCATATCAAGGCGAGACCATGACTCAGGGGTTAGGCTGGCGCAACGCGCCACGCCTTTGGTCCGTCTAAGCTAATAGACAGTGTCCCCACGATGGGGGTGCGACATGACTTCCCGCAAACTGATTCCTTTGATTTTGATGGCCTTGCTGCTGGTGTTGCTGATATGGGTTCCTTCTGCCGCTGCTGCGGACCCGGATCATGCGCGCATTATTCGGTTGAGTCTGGTTCAAGGCGATGTGCGCTTTGCGCGACAGACCCACGGCGATCCGCTGGCGGACCCAAATGCGGTTTGGGAAACCGCGCAACTGAACCTGCCTATTGAACAAGGCTACGTTTTGGCCACGGACAACGGCCGCACGGCAGTCGAGTTTGAAAACGGCGCGATGGCTTTCCTCAATGAGAACAGTGTTTTGCAGTTTTATGACCTGTCGCTGAAGGATGGCATGTTCACCACGCGGCTGGTGCTGCTGCAGGGGAGCGCAGCCTTTTACGTGAACCCGGCTCGGGGGGATTATTTCAGCGTGACGGGCGGCGATTTCACCGTTGAGACCAACGGCCGCGCCACTTTCCGCGTGGACAACTACGACAACGGGAGTTCGGTGGAGGACGAAAAAGGCCGCCTGACCGTGGTGCATGGCGACCAGAGTTCGCGGCTCTTTACGGGGCAGTCTTTCTCCATGAAGGCGGGAGACGAACTTTCCGCTAATGTCGGGCGCGTTCCGGAGGAAGATGAGTTTGACCGCTGGGTTTCCGGGCAGATTGACACGGTTTCGAGCGCCACTTCCGCCGCCAGCCAGTATACGAGCGCGCCGTATTATGCGCCCGGCTTTGGCAGCTTGTACTCTTATGGTTCTTGGTTCGGCTGCGGAGGCTACGGGTACGGCTGGCGGCCGTTTGGCGTTGGATATGGATGGTCGCCCTTTATGGATGGGCAATGGATCATGGATCCCACGTATGGCTGGACCTGGGTGAGTTACCAGCCGTGGGGTTGGGCGCCTTATCATTACGGCGGCTGGCTGTTTGACGCGAGCTGCGGCGGCTGGTTTTATTCGCCACCGCTTTACTACGGCTATCCTCTTGGGCCTGGCAAGCGGCCGGTGAAGAGAGTATTCCCGCCGCGGCCGCTCTATCACGCCGCCACGGCGGTTTTTGTGCGCAACAATGGCAAGGTTGGCGTCGTGCCGATGCATCCGCTGGATGAAAAAGGGAAAACGCCGCTGAATTTGCAGCACGGCGTTTTTGCCGCGACGGGATCGAGAGAGGTGAACGAGCAACTGCTTACGGCAGCGGCCGGCGAAAAGTGGGAGACCTTGAAGTCTGCGCCCAAGGATGCTTTCCGGAACGGCCTTGCTCCGGCTGCGCCGCCGGTTCGCGCTTCGAGGGATTTGGTTGAAGGCGGTTCCGGCACGCACGTCGTGAGCATGAATAAAGACTCTTCCATCGCTTATGACCCGGTGGAGCACCGCTTCATTAACTCGAATAATGCTCCGGCCTACTTGATTGAGGAAAAGAAACTTGCGGAACAAGAGAAACTCGAGGCCGCCGCGAAGGAGAACGCCCACACCGCGGCCAATGGTTCCGCAACCACGGCGCGCAATGCACCTACGCCGCCACGTGTAGTTGTTCCGCCTCCGGCGCCGCGCTACACGGGTGGCGAACGGGGCAGCGCCGGTAGCTCCGGCGGGAATTGGAGCGGCGCGCGGTCTTCCGGCGGATCGAGTTCCGGCAGCTCGGGACATAGTTCGTCGGGTCCGGCGCCAGCCCCGCATCCTTCTTCCGGCGGGCGCCCGCACTAAGAGACAATTCAACAACGAATCATTGAACGACTCCCTTGCCAGCGCGAGGGAGTTGCTTTTTTGGGCAGGATTGACGAGTTTATGTCAGAAAAAAATCATGCCGGCGTAGCCGACCACTTGGTCGTAGTCGCCGGAAATCTCTCCTGAGGTGGCGTGTTTCACTAGCTCTGATTTTTTAGCGCCAAGGATATTCAGAGCGGTGAGCATCGCTACAGCCGGGCCGAGCCCGCACATGGAAATGTCTTCGTTCCGGCAGGTATCGTACAGCCCGCGCGGATCGAAAGCCAGTAGACGGTCAATAGCTTTCTGGTCCTTGACGCGTGTCGTTTTTTCGTCCTGATAGTGATTCAGGTCGGAGCTCGTCAGCAGCAACACGTTTTCTTTGGCGCCTCCGAGCACTTGCGCAACTGCCTTGCCCACGCTCACTAAGGACTCAAATTGCACCGTTCCCAGCGCCACTGGAACAAAGGAAAAATCTGGCGCCAGCACCTGCAAGAAGGGGATCTGCACTTCGAGGGAATGCTCTCCGCTGTGCGCCACGCTGTCTTCGCGGAGCAGCGGGCAGATCCCGCGCAAATCCGCCGCCATTGCTTCATCAATCGGCGCATCTCCTAGCGGCGTGCGCCACGCGCCGCTCGAAAGAATCGCCACTGGTTCCCCGCGCGGATAATGCCGCACGCCGAGCACGATCATTTTCTTCGGAAGCGCGATGCGCGCCAGCACCGCTCCGGCAACGTGGCCCGAATACATATAGCCCGCGTGCGGCACCAGGCACGCTTTCACCTCTACGGGAGGATGCTGGGGATCAGGCCGCGAGTATTCGCGAACGAGTGCAGTGAGTTCCTTGGGATTGGAGGGATAGAATCTTCCGGCGACTGCAGGTAGGCGAAGCATGTTGCCGCTCCGCGCTTCAAATGCTAAATCGGTTTCGAGGGTTTCCCCTTAAACTTAACCGCTTTCATCGTGGCCGGGTCGTAATATACAGTGACCTTGTCGCCCCACTGATAGCCGCCCTTGTCCACGATCTGCTGCATCTTCGTCGAGGCTTCCTGCGACAGGGAAAACGTTTGGATGGAGCGTTCGTCATTCTTGGCGCGCGCGGTGATCTGCGCGGTGTTCGCGTTCAAAACGAAGCCTTCGAATTTGACCAGCCCGTTGGCCTTGGGTTTGGGCTTTATCACGCCTATCACGATCGGCACCGTTGTGTCGATGACTGGCACAGGAACTTGCGCTTCGGCGGACGGACAAAAAAACCCAGCCACCAGCAGCGGCAACCCCAAGCCCGCGAGTTTTGCGAAAAAGTTCATTCCAGGTCGTCGGTCGAAATTCGCAGGGACTTCAAAAACCGTACATCTTGCGGCGTCATCGCCAGCCGCGCGGCCGGCTTCTTGTCGTTTTCTTCGGCCATCGATTCCTGATCTACCTGAATGCGCAAAGATTCGAGGAAGCGCTTGTCCTGCGTAGTCAGCTTGGCATCTTCGGCAACCGCGCCGTCGCGCTTGGCCAGCCCAATGGTCGCGTCGAGCTTCAGCACGATGTCGTACCCGTGCGCGCGCACTCCGGCAATCGCTCCCGTGATGCGATCGGACTCGGACACCGTGTCGTTGATCGCGTGTCCCAGTTCGCGAAGCAGGTTCTTCAGGTGATCGTCGAGTTGCAAGGCTGGTTCTCCCGTACCGATAAAGCCATTTTAGGCCCACATTTTGTTGGATACAAGAGACCTTCGTGCCGTTGTCTCCAATCCGTTCACAGCGGCCGACTCATGGCCGTCTGCCACCCAGTGATGTTGTTCGCCGGTGCGATGCTGTTCTCCGCTCCACTTGCGCTAAGATGCTTCTATGTCCACGGCTGCAAATGCTGCTGCTGCTCCGCCTCGAGGCGCCTTTCACCGTTTCTGGCGCGCCATGAAACAGCTTTTTCACGAGGCTATGGGGGCGCTTTTCGCGGTTCTGGCGCTGGCCTGGCTCAACGCCGCGTTTCGCGCCTGGACCCGCGACGTGGCCTATTGGCTCATCGGAATTGCTGTTTTCATGGCTCTGTTGTTTGTGTTTTTTGCCATAACTTCGTTTCGCCGCGCCCGCAAGCTTTAACGTGGCCGCAGCGCATCGTTTTTGCATCTCGAGTTTCGATTTTCGCGTTTCGTAAACATGCCTGACACCAAAACCAAATCGCCCGCCACCGCTGAGCGCAAAGAAAAGTTCGCCACGCTTTCCGGCCTTCCCATCGATTGTCTTTACACTGAAGAGAATCTCTCCTCCTGGGATCCGGAAACCGCTCTCAGCTATCCCGGCGAATTTCCCTACACCCGCGGTATCTATCCCACCATGTATCGTGGCCGCTTCTGGACTATGCGCCAGTACGCCGGCTTCGGCACCGCCGTCGAATCCAACCAGCGCTATCGCTATCTCCTCAGCAAGGGCCAGGCTGGCCTCTCTGTTGCTTTCGATCTCCCAACCCAGATCGGCCTCGACTCGGATCACCCTCTCGCGCTCGGTGAAGTCGGAAAAGTCGGCGTCGCCATCGATTCGCTCGAAGACATGGAAACTCTTTTTGACGACATTCCGCTGGAAAAAGTCTCCACGTCGATGACCATCAACGCCACCGCCGCGATTCTTCTTTGCCTCTACGTCGCCGTCGCGAAAAAACAAGGCGCCAGTCTCGCCAAAATCTCCGGTACGGTGCAAAACGACGTTCTTAAGGAATACATCGCCCGCGGCACTTACATTTATCCCGTGCGCCCGGCCATGCGCATCGTCACCGACATCTTCGCGTGGTGCCGCGACAACCTTCCCAAGTGGAACACCATCTCCATCTCCGGCTACCACATCCGCGAAGCCGGTTCGACGGCGGCTCAGGAAGTGGCGTTCACGCTCGCCGATGGCATTGCTTACGTGCAGGCTGCTCTCGATGCGGGTCTTGCGGTCGACGAATTCGCGCCGCAACTTTCGTTCTTTTTCAACGCCCACAACGATCTGCTCGAAGAAATCGGCAAGTATCGCGCCGCCCGCCGCCTGTGGGCGCGCATCATGCGCGGCCGCTTCCGCGCCAAGGATCCGCGCTCCTTGCTGCTTCGTTTTCACGCGCAAACCGCGGGCTCTTCCCTAACCGCGCAGCAGCCGGAAAACAATATAGTTCGCGTCGCCATTCAGGCGCTTGCCGCTGTTCTTGGCGGCTGCCAGTCGTTGCACACCAACTCTCTCGACGAGGCGCTGGCGCTTCCCACTGAAGATGCCGCTCTGATCGCTCTTCGTACGCAGCAAATCCTTGCCAACGAAACCGGTGTCACCAACACCATCGATCCCGTCGCCGGTTCTTACGCTATAGAACATCTCACCGACAAAATCGAGCGCGGCGCCGAAGACTACATCGCGAAAATCGATGCAATGGGCGGGATGCTGCGCGCCATCGAGGCGGGCTACGTCCAGGGGGAAATCCAAAAAGCGGCTTACGAATTTCAGCGCGCCGTCGAGAAAAAGGAACAAATCGTCGTCGGCGTCAATGACTTCATCGCCGAAGAAGCGCACGCCATTCCAACGCTTCGCATCGACGCCGAAATCGAGCGCTCGCAAGTCGCGCGCCTAAATGCGCTCCGCGCGAAACGCGATTCCGCGCGCGTGAAATCAACCCTCGCGGAACTCCAGCGCCGTGCCGGCACAAATGAAAATCTTCTTCCTGCCATCCTCGCCGCCGTCGAAGCCTACGCCACGGTGGGTGAAATCTCCGACGCCCTCCGCCGCCTATTCGGCGAATACCACGAATCTGTCGTCATCTAGCCGGGTAGCGCCGGCATCCCTGCCGGCCCTGTCGGGGCACGGTTCATCGTCTCTGCGCTGTAAACCCGGCCACATTCCAGCCCGACGCCCGAGAACTTAAGTTCTACTCATCGCTCGCTTTTTGCTGAAGCTGCGACCACATCATCCGAATGCGGGGCTCGTATTCCAGGTTTTTGCTCTGGCTGAAGTACTGCACGAAAAATCTCCAGCGCCTCGTGGTCTCCCACGCGTCAACCGGCACATCCAGCTCCTTCAAGGCACTAAGTTCCGCATTTGCGCCCTTCCAGTCCTGCCGCTGAATGTCGTAGACCCAGTAGTTCGTGTGAATCAGGCTGAGCGTCGCGGTGTCCCCGGGCGGTGTCATCAACTGCGCTTTCTCCAGCAGCGCCAAGCCGCTCTGTAGCCACTCGGGGTGAAAACCCGCCGCTTGGACTTGGATTGCTCCCAAATACGCTTGAACCGCGTGGTTGCCAACTCCTCCGGGTTGCACGTTCTCTTTTTTAAGCACGTCGAAGACAGTCTTTGCGGTTTCCCAATCACCGCTCTTATAAATTGCATCCAGCAACGGCAACAGAACCGCCGAGTCGGAGTAATGTCCTTCCTTGAAGCACTCCATCAACCGCGCCGTCGCATGAGAATATTGCCCTGTCGCATCCAAAGCATTTCCCGCGACCAAATCGTCATAAAAAGACCGGTCCGCGGGGATCACGCCTCTTTGAATCTCGCCTTCCAGTTTTTTCGTCACCGTGTCTCGAACGTCGCGGTAAAAGTCTCCGTATCCATAGCGAAAGCCGAGAATGCCGCCGATTGCCAACACCACCGCTAGCATCCCGGCGCTGAACTTCATCTTCCATTTCGCTTTCTCGAACTCGGCCGTCAGTTTTTCCAACCCCTTTGTCAGTCCCACAAGCTCCGTCGAAAGCTCGCAGAACTTGGAATAGGACTCCACGCGGGCATTTCCGATGCTCGTCGACAGTTGTTCGCGCGCCTCACTCAGTTTCGTGCTGAGGCTCGCAATTTCCGCAGCGGTAGGCGACGGGGTAGGATTCTCGTTTAACCCCTGGGTATCTAGATAGATGACGGGGTCCATAGAAACTCCTTCCGTACTCGAAACGCCCCTCACGAGGGACAGAATGTCGGGGGTGTAGAAGAGCAGAGTCTATAGTATTTACCTTAAGTGTCAATATAATTGTGTGTGAATAGTGGGCGCATAAATTCTAGCTCTTTCTGAGCGCCGTGTCTCCCTGTACTATCGTTCAACATGCTCTCTGCGCGGCGCGTTTCCGGGTGGCCAGAAAAACTATGAAATTGATTCTCGCTTCTGCTTCGCCGCGCCGCGCCGAAATCCTGCGCGACGCTGGACTTTCTTTCACCGTGCTTTCTTCCGCTGTTGACGAAACCGCTTACCCCGGTGAATCTCCTCACGATCTCGTCGAGCGCCTGGCCATCGCTAAAGCAGAACTCGCGGCGGCGCGCGCCGTCGGCCCCGCTATTGTTATCGCAGCCGATACCGCAGTGACTCTTGACGGTCACATTTTTAGCAAGCCGCGTTCTTCCGACGATGCCCGCCACATGCTCGAAGCTCTCTCCGGCCGCACCCACGCGGTTCTTACCGGCGTTGCGCTTATTCGGCTTCCTGACGCCGAACGCATCACTTTCGTCGAGACCACTTTCGTGCATTTCGCCGCGCTCTCTTCAGAGGAAATTACCCGCTATCTCGCCACCGGCGAGCCGCACGACAAGGCTGGCGCTTATGCCATTCAGGGACACGCCGGGCGCTTCATTCCCCGCATCGAAGGCTGCTATTTCAATGTTGTTGGTCTGCCGCTCGCTCGCCTTACTCACACTCTCCACGAGCTCGGCTGGTTTGAGGAGTGACCGGTTTTCTTTCGCCGTTGGTGGAGAAGGTTTGAGCGCGTCCAAGAGCGGATTGTCGTCCTGAGGGCCGTGCTTCTTGCGGCCCGAAGGATCTCAACGTCTACGGTTGTCGAGGTACATCAGCTGAGATCCTTCGCTTCGCTCAGGATGACACAAACAGAAACGCGCACTCACTCATACCGCAAACAATCAATCGGGTCCAAATTCGCCGCCAAATTTGCCGGGTAATACCCGAAAAACAATCCGACTCCAACCGAAATCACAAATCCAATCGTCACCCACAAATAGGAAAGCGTCGCTGGAATCGATGGCACGAGCGTGCGCACCATCGTCGAGACGAACGCGCCGATCAAAATCCCAATCGTTCCGCCGACCAGCGTCAGCACCACCGCTTCCAGCAAAAATTGCAGCCGCACGTCCGCCCGCCGCGCTCCGATGGCTTTGCGCACGCCAATCTCTTGCGTGCGCTCCGTTACCGAGATCAGCATGATGTTCATCACGCCGATTCCGCCCACGAGCAGCCCAATTGAGCTGATCACGGTCGTCAAAATCACCAGCGCGCCGGTGAGCTGATTCCACAGGTTGCTCAAAAAGTCCGGCGAGCTCAGCTCGAAATCATTTTCTTTACCTGCTGGAATGCGCCGCAGCCGCCGCATGGCTTGAATCACTTCCCCCTGTGCCGTTTCGATGTTCACGTCCTTGGGAATCGTGAAAATCAAGATCAGTTCTTTGGCTTCGGGATACTCCTTGTGGAATTTGCTCAGCGGAATGATGGCAAAGATGTCCACACCGGGGCCGAGAAACAAACCCTGGTCGTGCTCGAACACTCCGATGACTTCGTACGTGCTGCCATTGAGCCGCACCGTCTTGCCCAGGGGCTCCTCATTCGGGAAGAGCGACTCGCTGATCGCTGCGCCCAGCACCACCACTGGCCGCGCGTGCTCTTCGTCAAACGTGTTGATGAAGCGGCCGCGTGCAATGGTGAAGAGCGGCAGCGACGTCGTGTACTCCGGCTCGGCACCGCGCACGATCAGCTTCTCAACGCTGTGGTCCCCATACGTAATCAGGTTCGAGTCCCCCAGGAAAAATCCGCGTGTCCCCACCGTATTGATGTTTTCCACGTCCGGCGCCGCGCTGCGGATGTACTCCGCGTAGTTGTATTCCAGGTATTTGCGCACGCGAATCTTCTCCGGCATTCGCGAAGGATCGGTGCCCGGAGGAAAGCGTGTCAAAAAATAGGTACGCGAACCAAGCGACTCCACGCGGTCTTGCACGAACTTGTTTAGCCCTTGGATGATCGCCGCCATCGAAATCACCGAAGACACCCCAATGACAATCCCCAAGACGGTTAGGAACGACCGCACCTTCGACGACCGCAACGTGTCCATGGCCGCGAAAAAGTTCTCGCGCGCCTGAGCTAGAGTCATCAGCGCCATTAGTCCGACCTCAATGCTACGACCGGATCCAGCTTGGCGGCGCGAAGCGCGGGATAAATCCCAAAAAACAACCCGACCGCGGAGCTCATAATCACGCCCATAACGGCGACCGATGTGCGTACGGATGCGGGGAACGGTGTATACGTCCGCAGCACCAACGCCACCAGAAATCCCAGCGCGATGCCGATAATCCCGCCTGCAATGCACTGCAGGAAGCTTTCCGTGATGAACTGTTTCAGGATGTCGCCCTGCGTGGCCCCCATCGCGCGCCGAACGCCGATTTCTCTTCGCCGCAGCGTCACGCTCACCAGCATCACGTTCATGATCACGATGCCGCCAATCACCACGGAGATGGTGCTCACCAGGATGAACACGCCAAAAAACGCCGAGCTGATGCTCTTCCACAGCGCCATATAACTGTCCTTGGTGCCGATGAAAAAGTCATTCTCCATCGTGCCACTCAAGTGACGCCGCGCCCGCAGGATGAGCTGTGCCTGGTCCTGGGCGGTCTCAAAACTCGCCGTGCTCGTTTTCACGTTAATCGTCAGGCTCGTGTGAATTCCCTGGATGCTCAGAAACACCGGGAGCGGCACGATGACAAAGTTGTCTTGGTCTTGGCCAAGAACGCTTCCCACCTTTTCCATGACGCCAATCACGAGAAACTCGTCGTTCCCTACGCGAATGCTCTTCCCGATGGAGTCGCCGCCCTGAAACAGCCGCTGCACCAGCGTGTCTCCTATCAGGCAGACGTTCGTGCGGTGGTCCGCTTCCCACGAAGTGAAGAAGCGGCCCACCTCTACCTCGCGGGAGTCGATGTTCGCCATGTTTGGTGTTTCGCCGTAGAAGTTTACGTCGGTGGATTCCTTGTCGGCGTAGCGAGCCTTGACGGAAGCGCTGGCCGTCGCGCCAACCTCGCCGCAGACCGGACATTGCTCCTCGACCGCGCGCACGTCGTCGATTTCGATCTTTTTGTACTTGAGCGCCTTGATGATGATGTTGAAGTCGGTCACGGCAAACGGCGTGCGGGCGATTTGGAAGACGTTGGTCCCCAGGTTGGCGATTTTGTTTTCGACGTAAAGATTTGCGCCCTCCACGATGGTCATCACCGTGATCAGGGTGGCGACACCCATCGTCAAGCCCAGCATAGTGAGCCAAGCCCGCAGCTTGTGCGCGCGCAGGGCGCTGAAGCACTGTGCCAGGTTGTCCTGAATTGCCAGCATACCGAATAGATGACGGAGAAATTCTCCCGCTACTTTACCAAATACGACGACCACCCATCTGCGTGGTCATTGGCAGTGTGGAGGAACCTCCCACTTGGGATACGAGGGAAAGGGCTTGTGGATTACCAGGGGAGCGTGTCGCGGCTAAAAAAAGAGGCGCCCCGGTAGTGCTGCCGGAGCGCCTCGCTTCTTTCGGGGGGTGGAGCAAACTTATTAGGACTTGGGCTTCGCCTGGGGCTGCGTCTTGGCGTTGTGCTTCTTGTTGTAAATGTTCTTCGAAGCCCCGTTCTGTTCCTTGTTGATTTGCTGCTTCTGGCTGGCCGTGAGTTTGCCGCCATTGGCTGCGCGATCTGAAGCAACCTGCTTGTTGATGCCTTGCTGTTGCTTTTCGAGTTTCGCGGTTTCACCGGCGGTCAGTTGGCCGCTCTTGATGCCCTGAGCGATGCGGTCCTGCTGATTTTCACGCCGCTGGCCAACCTGGTTATTCCCGTAGTGCGCGGTGTTGGCATTGTGCTTGTCGGCGTAGATCTGCTTGGATATCTGATTCTGCTGCTGGTTGACCTGCTGCTTCTCGGCGCTGGTCAGCTTGCCGCCGTTGGCAGCGCGGTCCGCCGCGGTTTCTTTGTTGATGGCGGCTTCTTTGGTCTCCAGGTTCTTCGTTTCGCCGGCCGTCAATTGCCCGCTTTGCACGCCGTTGGCGATGCGGTCCTGCTGGTTTTCCTTGCGCTGTTGAATCGTCGGCTTTGGCGCCGTCGTTGTCGTCGAGGAGCTTCCGCTTTGGGAAGACGAGGACGACGAAGACTGAGAACCGGAGGAAGAGGAGCCGGAAGATTGCTCCTGCGCCATCGCCACTCCGCCCAGTAACAGCGCCGCAACAGGCACGGCGCCCCACTTCATCGAGGTGAATTTCATGACTCTCTCCTAATTTTCGTTTCCGATTGGTTCGATTCCCGGGTCACCCTGTAATACACGATTCTGGAGAGAAAGTTGTGCCGCGCCTACTGGCCGCACGTACAGGTTTGGCGCAAGGGACAAGAGTTTCCGCTACTGTTTGGACACAAATCGAGGCCATCCTTGAACCCTTGACGCAGTCTTCGCAAAATGCGAAGATTTCTTGTGCGGGTCGTCAGTCGAAAAGCGATTCGTGAAGCAGTGGCCAAGCACAGCGAATGGAGCGCGTCTTTGAACGCGTGGTACAAAATCGCCAGGAACGCGGATTGGAAGAACTTTGCTGATGTCCGGAACAGTTGGAGAAACTCAGACGCAGTCGGAAGGTTTGTGGTGTTCGATATCAGCCATAACAGGTGCAGGCTGATTGCGATTATCAAATACAGGTGGAGAATGGTTTACATCCGCCACATTGTGAGTCACACCGAATACGACGAGAAGGAGTGGCTGAAAGGATGATCTTAGTTCCAGAGAAATACGCACTAGAAGTCGGCTCGCCAACGCCGATCACTTCCGACCGTCAGCATGAGGAATACCTGACGGTTCTGGACAAGCTGGCAAGCAAGGATAACCCCACTAGCGAAGAAGAGAAATATGCCGAAGTCCTGCTGACGTTGATTGAGGCGTACGAAGAAGAACATCATTTCATTCCGGATGCCTCTCCGCTGGAAGTCCTTCGCGCGTTGATGGATGCGAATGATCTTCGCCAAAAAGACTTGGTCCCGATCTTCGGGTCAGAAAGCATCGTTTCCGAGGTTTTACACAAGAAACGTGGCCTCAACAAAACCCACATCGAGAAATTGAGCAAACGATTTCGGGTTTCACCGGCAGTTTTTTTCTAAGTTACTGGGCCGGTCAAGGAATTAGGCAGGCGTCCCGCTGACTTCAGCGGAGTTGGCGCTCTCACCGGCAGAATTGAACGACGAGACCACGTAAAAGTATTTCGTTCCAGAGGCCAAGCCACTATCGGTGAAATTCGTCGCCGCGGTGGAAGCGATCTGTGAGTAGGGCCCGCCACTCGTACCGGAACGTTTGATGTTGTAGCTGCTGGCGGCTGCGCTGGCATTCCAGTTGAGCACGATTTGCCCGTCACCCTGTTTCGCTGTAAGGCCACTGGGAGCGACTGCTTGTGCTTGAGCGGTTTGCGTGGCTGTGGCTGAATTGCCGGACATGCCTTCTCTGAAACTACGAATGCCTTCGCCCAAACCCTTTGCGAGTTCAGGAATCTTTCGCCCGCCGAACAAAAGCAGGACGATCACCAGGATAATCAGCCAATGTATCGGACTAAACTCACCCATGAAACTCCTCCACGCGCCCTCGCTCGGCGGCGCGCTACTTCCACCCTAGCGCAGGAAGCCCTGCGCAGCAAGTCAAGAAAACCTCACGCAACTACAGGATAACACGCTCGTCGCCAGCCCGCCGCGTCACTCGTTCGCGATCCAGGTATTCGAGCAGGGGAATCGCATATTTGCGCGTGATGCCGGTCAGCTCCTTAAAAACTGGCACGGAAATCCGATCTCCCTTAGATTTCTTATAACCCACGAGACGTTCTTTGAGTTGGGTCAACGCCAGGCGGTGAAAAATCAGTTCGGGCGAGACGCGAACGAGATTTTTTTCGCGCAGGAGAATTTGCAGCAGTTTCTCCGCGCGCCGGGCTTCGACCGAAAGCTTGGCAAGCACCTCTTTAACCGAGGGAACTTCCAGCCCGGCGGTCGCAAATGCAGCTTCAATCTGGTCTTTGGCCTTAGTTTCTTCGGGTTGCAGTGTAATTTCCGAGCCAGCTTTTTTCACCAGCTCGCCCGGGGCATCCAGCTTCTTCTGTGCGACAAGCTCTTCCAGGGCAGCACGAAATGTTTCGGCTCTCACGCGCCTCCCCAAACTCGCGCGCAGGTCCTCCCGGGCGATTCCCGGCAGCAGGGGATTCTCTTTCTGGAATTTCTCCACCTTGTCCAGGATTTTCTGGCGAGTTTCTGCGAACAACTTTCCGGAGACCAAAACGAGTGGGTCCGAAGAAACCACTTTTACGCGCCCGGACTTTGCAAGATTTTGTAGCGCTTCTTGAATTTCTTCCTCGGGCCGCGCCGTCCGCGCAACAATTTCTTCCATTCCGAGTCCGAAAATCGCACGCTCCGTCATCGCGGCTAAAACTTCCTCGCGATTGCTGCGCTCGAGCGTTTCCAGAAATGCCACTCGACCCGTGTCTCGAACCATCGGTCGCCGCGCCAGCGGGTCCAGCACAACGCCGCCACCAATCGTCACGACGGGCGAAAACTGCCGCACAATGAAGCGGTCACCGGGAAGCACCAGGATTTCGTCCTGCAACTTTAGATTTGCAAAGGTGCTCGCGCCGGCCAGCAATTCCTTATCACCATGGAAAAAAACTTCGGCTATCGTTTCCGCGGTCCCAGCGTGAAAGTGAACGCGTGCTCTTTGCTTCAACTTTCTCGCTGACGCTAACAATTCCAACCGCACATCCAAGCGGCGCGTTTTTCGGAATTTTCCCGGTGTAGCCAGCGCCATTCCCCGCTTCAGAGAGGTGTGCTCAATTCCCGCCAAGTTCACGGCCGTGCGCTGGCCCGGCGTCGCGCGTTCCACGGTTTTTCCGCCGGATTGCACGCCGCGCACGCGCAATCGCTGGCCGCTCGGAAAAAGCTCCACTTCGTCTCCTGCGCTAACGCTGCCGGAAATCAGCGTTCCCGTCACTACGGAGCCGAATCCCTTCATCGCAAACGCGCGGTCAATCGGCAGCCGGAAATAGCGCCTTGCGTCTCTGGCTGTGACATTTGCGGCCGCTTCGTGCAGCTCTTTCTTCAGCTCCCCGAGCCCCGCGCCAGTCTTCGCGCTCACAGGAATCAGCGGAGCTTTCTCCAGGAACGATCCCTGCAAAAATTCTTCTGCCTCGAGTCGCACCAGCTCCAGGCTATCAGCGTCCACGAGATCGCTCTTCGTTAGCGCCACCACTCCGCGCTGCACTCCCAGCAACCGGCAGATATCAAAGTGCTCGCGCGTCTGCGGCTTGATCGATTCGTCGGCCGCAATGACCAGCAGCAGCACGTCGATTCCCCCTGCGCCCGCCAGCATGTTGCTCACGAATCGCTCGTGTCCCGGCACGTCCACAAACCCAAACCGCACATCATTTTCTTCGAGGAACGCAAAACCGAGATCAATAGTGATGCCGCGGCGCTTCTCTTCCTCAAGTCGGTCTGGATGCGTTCCCGTCAACGCCTCGACCAGCGCGGATTTCCCGTGGTCGATGTGTCCAGCGGTTCCAACAATAACGCTTTTGACTGCGGTGTTTGTTCCCATGCGCGTGGCAGTGAAAGGACCGATGCTACTGGAGGAAAGAAGGAAGGGTCAAACCGGAGAAACTACTTTGCGGAGGCGATTTCGTCGACGATGCCCTGGGCAGCGGCGCGTGGATCGGGAGCCGCGATAATGGGCCTGCCAACCACCAGAAAATCAGCGCCCGCGCGAATTGCTTCTGTGGGCGTGGCTTTGCGCGACTGGTCTTCGCCTTTCGGTTCGACGGGCGAATCTTTTGGGCGCACTCCCGGCGTGACGATCAGAAAATCGCCGCCACACGCTTTGCGAATCGCTTTCGCTTCCTGAACCGAGGCAACCACGCCGTCCACTCCTGCTTTCTTTGCAAGTTGCGCAAGCTTTACGACGCGCAGTTTCGGAGCGCCGCCAATGCCTACTTCCTTCATGGTTTTTTGATCCATGCTGGTGAGAACGGTGACTGCCAGCAAGCGTGGCCGGTCTTCGCCCATGGGCACGCCCGCGCTGATCGCTTGCGCCGCGGCTTCCATCATGGCCTTCCCGCCGAGCGCATGAACGTTGACAAGCTGAACGCCGCTCATCGCAGCGGCGGAAAGAACTGCGCCTGCGACGGTGTTGGGAATATCGTGGTATTTCAGGTCGAGAAAAATACCGTTGCCGAGCGCGGCAATTTCCTTGATAGCTGCCGGACCCGCGGCAGTGAAGAGCTGATTTCCGACCTTGAACATGCCGACAAGATCGGTAACCTGCTTTGCGAATTTCACCGCGGACGACAGCGAATCAAAATCTAGCGCGACGATCAGACTGCTGCGGGGATGGGCGTCGAAGGTTGTCAGGGTCATAGTTGACCCCGTCTCCTTCGGGGTCAGTGCTTCTCGGGCAACTCCAGCAATTCTAGCCGGACCTGGCTTACCCCGGAATGAATCAAGCCGATTTTCCGGGCCACGCGATAGGATACATCAATTTCGCGCCCTTCTTGGTAGGGACCCCGGTCATTGATACGAACCAGTTCGAATTTGCCACTACGGGGGTTCACAATGCGAACCAGGGAACCGAAGGGAAGATTAGGGTGCGCGGCGGTTAAGGCCTCACAATCAAAGTGCTCGCCATTGGCGGTTTTGCGCCCATTGAACCCGGGGCCATACCAGCTGGCGTTCCCCACCCAGGTCTTGATCGGCTTAATCGGTTGATTCAGATGCGCCACGAGGGGGGCCTCCATCGCCGGGGCGATGAGGAACATGAGAGGTACCCATCGAAGAGCAGCCCAGATCATGAAAAGTCGATGTCTCATAGTGTGTTGTTTGTGCTACTCAAATCCAAAAAAGTGTAGCAGAAAAGCCTCATTATGTCAACTGTTTTCTGCAACAAATCTACCTCGTATCTCACTCAAAGTAAACAGCTTAGCTTCGAAAAGGACTTTCGGGAGCGTCTCCGCAATCCCCTGACTGACCCGAGGGTCAGCAAAACTGGCCGTTCCGACCTGTACTGCGGAAGCTCCTACGGCAAGATATTCGAGCACGTCCTCAGCCGTCTCGATACCTCCGAGGCCGATAATTGGTGAGTTGACGGCCTTCCTCGTTTCCCATACCAGCCTCAAAGTGATGGGTTTTACGGCAGGCCCAGACAGGCCCCCCGTCAAATTCCCCAGTCGTGACTTCCCGGTCCGGTAATCCAAGGCCATAGCGGGATAGGTATTGGCCACGGTGAGCGCATCCGCGCCGGCCTCCTCGGCGGAGCGTGCGATAAGTCCAATGTCTGCAGCAAGAGGCGAGAGCTTAACCCAAAGTGGTCGTTTTGACGCGGCTTTTCGCGCAGCCCCGACGACCTCGGATACTAGGACCGGGTCGCTCCCGAACTGCATACCCCCTTTTCTGACGTTGGGGCAGGAAATGTTGAGCTCATAGCCTGCCAGGCCTTCGGCGTCCTCCAAGACCCGAATCACCTCGACATAGTCTTCCAAGCAGGAGCCAAACACGTTGGCGATAATAGCCGTATCGAATTTTCGCAGTACTGGGAGTTTTTCGGCGACGAAGGCCCTGACGCCAACGTTTTGGAGGCCGACTGCATTAAGCATCCCAGAAGGCGTGGGGTAGAGCCGCAGGGGAGGCGCACCCTCCATGGGCTCCCGGGAAAGACCTTTGGTGACGAAGCCGCCTAGGCGGTTCAGGTCAACGAGGTGCGCGAATTCGAGGCCGTAACCGAAGGTGCCGCTGGCGGCGAGAATAGGATTCCGCAGGCGCAACGCGCCAATGGTTACGCTGAGGTCAACGGCGCCAGCAGAAGTCACTTCAATCAAAGAATAGCACGGAAGAAGAGAAGGGTCACGTGACTGGTGACTTAGTGACTCGTGGAAGAGGCCGGTGTCGGCCTTGGCGTTGCGGCGACTGACTGAGGTTTTTTAAGGGCTTCGGAGAGGATGTGACCGTCGCGAGGCGCAAGGGTGATGCCGCAGAGGGCAGCAAACGTTGGCGCGATATCGGCGGGAGTGGCGGACTGAAAATATTCGCCGGGCTGGATGCCGAAACCCATCAACAAAACGGGAACGTGCTGGTCGTAATAGTAAGGCGTTCCGTGACCGGTGCCGTAAGAGCGCGTCTTTCCAGCGGGCGTGCCATCGTGCAACCAATAAGGCTTAGAAAGCAGGAAGAGATCGCCGCTACGTCCGGGAAAGTAGTTGAGCGCGAGCGCGCGGACCGCGGGACTTTGCGTCGCGGGGCGATCTTTCAATTCCTCCGCGGTATAAACGGCCGCAACGCCGGGCTGCGAGAGCGCCGCTTCCGTGACGGCTTGTAGCGCTGTGTGATCCTGCTTGAGTTTGTCATAGACGCCGGGGACAAAATAGATGTCGCTGCCGTTGATGCGCGCGACGGCCGGCTTGGGATAGTTGAACGGCTCGAGCGCTTTTTCGATCCGCTCCTGCACCTCGGGCAAATGCAAGACGCCCGCGTCGGCACCGGTCGTTTGCATGTCTTCGGGAATGGGAACCACGCCATGGTCCGCGCTTAGCGCGACGATGTAATTTCCGCGGCCTATCTTCTGATCGAGATGCGTAAACAAGTCGCCGAGGTCTTTGTCCAGCCGCACAAGAATGTCCTGAACTTCATGGCTGCGCGGCCCGAAGGCGTGCCCCGCATGGTCCAACGTGGAGTAGCCAATGGCCAGAAAATCCGTGCTCGTTGTTTTGCCGAGACTTAGCGCATCCACGGCTTTTTTCGCGAGTTCCGTCAGAGCCTCATCGGCGTAAGGGCTTTCGATCCATTGACTGTAGAAAGCGGCATCCGGTTCAGTGCTGGTGGGTTTACCGCGGAGAGGGTGCGGAAAAGTGAGATCCCAACCTTCAGGCGCAACCGCGCCGAGGGCTTTTTCGGGATACCAGTAGGATTTCTCCGGGAGCGAAAGAGCCCACGTCTTTCCATAATCCGCCTTCGGAGGATGCGCTTTAGCCTGTTCTTCAATGAACGGCTGAATTCCGTAGGGACTGGATGTGATCCATGCGCCAGCTTCGAACCAGGTAGCGGCGTCGGCTTTGTGGCCGGCCATGGTGAGCGCAGCGCGGGCTTTGAGTGAAAATGTCACGATGCGCGTTGAGCCATCGGTTTGAAATTTCAGTTCTTCGGCGAACGAAGGCACGGCCATGCGCCAAGATGAGTCCGCACCTTTCGGAGTTGCGCCCGCATAACCGATGTTTTTCACGTTTGGGTCCGGGTCCGAGGTGCAAGTCACCATTTTTTGCTCTTTGCGGTCCCACCAGCCGTTGGCAATCATGCCGTGCGTCGCGGGGAACGAGCCGGTAGAAATGGTCGAATGGCCGACGCAAGTTTCTGTTGCTGCGTAAGGATAAGCCGCATCGCGGAACCACGCGCCTTCGGTGACCAGCCGTTTCAGCCCGCCCGTCCACTGAAACAGGAACTTATCCACGTAATCGGCGCGCATCTGGTCGACGACAATCAGAACGACCAGCTTGGGTTTGACTGGAGCTTTTGCAGGCGCAGGGGAGGGCGGATGCTGCGCGAGAGAAATCGCCGGAAGGCTGATGCTTAGCGCCAAGAAAAGAGCGGTGATACGAATCGAACAAGTGAGCGGACTTGTGCGGCGTGCCATGGCGGGTCGTGCCTCCCTCGGGAACTGCGCAGTGTAACACGCGTGGCAGAGAGCGGCGATTCGGGAGAGGGATTTGACCGTGTAGCAGCCACCAATGATAGGATTATCCGACCATGCGCATCATCGAGAAATCGCAATTGATGTCCGCGCCAGAGATTGACCGCACACTGCAGCGGCTGGCGCACGAAATTGTGGAAAAAAGCGGCGGAACAAAGCAGCTCGCGCTGATCGGGATCGTACGGCGAGGAGTGCCGCTGGCGCAGCGAATCGCGCAGGCGATGCGAGGGATCGACGGCGTGGATGTGCCAGTGGGAATTCTGGATATCACCCTGTACCGCGACGACCTCTCGAAAGTTGCACCGCAAGCGGTGCTGCGCTCGTCGGACATTCCGTTCGGCGTCGACGACATGGACCTTGTGATGGTGGATGATGTCCTCTATACGGGCCGGACGATTCGCGCGGGGATGAACGGTATTTTCGACCTGGGCCGCCCCAAGCGCGTGTCGCTTTGCGTGCTCATCGACCGCGGGCATCGCGAGATGCCCATCGAGGCGCAATATACTGGACGGCACGTGCAGACCAGCGACTCGGAGATTATCGAAGTGCGCTTGCGCGAAGTGGACAAGGAAGAGCGCGTGATGCTGGTGGACCGCGTGGACTGATTTGGGATTCGAGGTTGGAACTGGCAAAATTATGAACTGAGTGAGGACATTGGCTTACCGCTTCCGCGACCTGCTGGCTCTCGAACCGCTCACGGCGGAAGAACTTAGTTTTCTTCTCGATCAAAGCAAACCTTTCCAGGAAATTCAAAAACATCCACTGAAAAAACTCGCCACGCTGCGCGGAAAAACCGTGGCGCTGGCATTTTTTGAAACTTCGACGCGAACGCGCATCAGCTTCGGAACAGCGGCCTCTCGGCTCGGCGCGGACACCATGAACTTGCAGGCCGAAGCTTCGAGCATCAAGAAGGGCGAGACGCTGCTCGACACCGCGTTCAATCTGAACGCGATGAAGCCGGACTGCCTGGTGATGCGGCACTCGGCTTCGGGAGCTGCGGATTATGTTTCGCGGCACCTGGATATTCCCGTGGTGAACGCGGGCGATGGAACGCACGAGCATCCCTCGCAGGGGTTGCTGGACGCGCTGACGATTCGCGACCGCCTGGGGACGATCGAAAATCTGAACGTGACGATTCTCGGCGACATTCTGCACAGCCGCGTGGCGCGCTCGAACATTCATTTATTGGGGAAATTCGGCTGCCACTTCACCTTGTGCGGGCCGTCCATTTGGGTTCCGCGCGAGCTGGAAAAAATCGGGCCGGGCACGCCGATTCGCTGCGTTTACAAGATGGAAGAAGCGCTGGAGGACGCGCACGTCATTATCATGTTGCGCGTGCAGACGGAGCGGCTGAACGACCCGCCGCTTTCGGCGAACGACTACATTTTGCTGTATCAGCTCAATACGGAACGGCTGCGGTGCGCGAATCCCAACGCAATTGTGCTGCATCCGGGGCCGATGAATCGCGGAATCGAGATTACGCCGGACGTTGCGGACGGACCGCAATCGTGTGTGTTGGAGCAGGTGACGAACGGCGTTGCCGTGCGCATGGCTATCCTTTATCTGCTGATTGCCGGCGCGACGGAAAGCGGCACGCATCCCGCGCTCGAAGCAAAACCTAAGGAATCGGCCAATGCTTCTGATTAAGAACGGCCGCGTGATCGATCCGGCGAGCAAGACGGATGCTGCGCTGGACGTGTTGCTGGACGGGGAAAAGATAAAAGAAGTTGCGCCTGCGGGAAAAATCGGCGCGACCCCAGGAACAGAAGTTTTCGATGCGACCGGACTGATCGTGGCGCCTGGTTTCATTGACATTCACGCGCACTTGCGCGAGCCGGGGCAGGAATCCTCAGAAACGATCGAAACGGGGACGAGAGTGGCAGCGCGGGGAGGCTTCACCGCAGTTTGCTGCATGCCGAACACGAAGCCGGTGAACGACAACGCTTCGGTCACGCGATTCATTCTGGATCGCGCCAAAGTCATGGGAAGCGTGCGCGTGTGGCCGATTGGCGCGGCGTCGGTGGGCAGCAAAGGCGAAGCCATCGCGGAAATTGCAGCGATGAAAGAAGCAGGAATCGTCGCGGTTTCGGATGATGGAAAGCCGATTGCGACCGCGAAGCTGGCGCGGCAGGTGATGGATTATTGCCGGTCGCTGGATTTGCCGGTGATCGAGCACGCGGAAGATGTTTCGCTGGCGGCAGGCGCGGTAATGCGCGAGGGCGTGACTTCAACGAAGCTGGGATTGCGAGGAATGCCGGCGGCGGCAGAATCGGTTTGCGTTGCGCGTGATGTGCAACTCTCTGAATTGACTGGCGCACGGCTGCACATCGCGCATCTTTCCGCGAAGGCTTCGCTTGAGCAGGTGCGCTGGGCAAAGTCCCGAGGCTTGCGCGTGACGTGCGAAGTGACGCCGCACCACTTCACGCTGATCGACGAAGATGTGACCTACGATTCGCGATTCAAGATGAATCCGCCACTGGCTGCTCGCGAAGACCGGAATGCGCTACTCGAGGGCCTTGCAGATGGCACCGTGGATGCCATTGCCACCGATCACGCGCCCCACGAGCCGGCATTGAAAGATGTGGAATTCGATCGCGCGCCATTTGGGATTCTGGGATTCGAAACGGCGCTGCCACTCGCGCTGGAGCAATTGGTGCGATCGGGACGGCTTTCACTGATGCGCATGGTCGATCTGTTTACGAGCGGACCCGCGCGCGTCTTGGGAATAGAACGAAAACTCGCCGCCGGCCAGCCTGCGGACCTGACCATTTTTTCGCTCGATCGCGAATGGACTTACGACGTGAACGATTCGCCAAGCAAATCGCGCAACTCGCCATTTGATGGCCGCAAATTCAAAGGCGCAGCAGTGGCGACGATTGTGGCGGGAAGAGTCGCTTATCGAGACTCCTGAGGTTGGACGGGCTGACGCTTTTTTAGCATTCTCAGAATCCAGTAGCCGGATAGACCCGCCGCCAGATGCTTGAGAGTGTGACCACTGATAACTTGCCCGAGCGCAAAGATCTCGCGATCCGCAATTTCGCACACCTTAGCCATGACGTAGAAGAACCCCACGACGATCAGATCGGAAGTTCGTGTGTAGCGCGGTGGCAGTAGCGCGGCGATGAGAATCGCGGCCACGGCGTAGGCTTGCACCGCTGCGTAGAACCGAAGATCGCCGGCGCCGCGCGTTTCCGTCCAACTCCAATGAAAAACGCTGGCCAAGCCCACGAAAATGAGAATGGGAAGGAGTCGGAGGCCTAGCTTTACGCTCAGGCGCTCGCCGATCATTGCTGCAGCGAGAGGCATGAATACCAGCGTCATAGGCAGGCGGTCCCAGACGAGGTGCGCATTGTCGGGAGTAAGGTGATAGTAAGCAGAGCCGAACGCGGTCAAGAACAGTCCGAAGAAGAGCAAGAAATAGAACCATTTTTCTCGCCGCTCGATGAAATGGGCTTGACTGGATTTTCCACACAAGAAGAAGAAACCGGCTGCACCGAAGACCGCAAAAAGGATATTAGAAGCGACGTCACCGAAGTTGGGAATGCCGAGCCAACTACGCTGGTCAGCGAAGTGGTGATACGAAAGCGGTTGAGGAATGCGCGGCGCGAACAAAGCGGCGATAACCACCAATGCCGCTGCGGTTGCAAAAAGCCAGATGCCGAGGCGCTTCGGAACTGTCAGGCGCACAACTTCAGTGGGCGGCGGGTTCGGCGGCGGGATGCAGGCCGTGTTGGGGCACTTCGTGAATGCCGCGCGGGGGCGGCTCGATGCGCTGGCGGTAGAAATGATCGAGCGGGACGCGGCCTTTGCCGATGGGATAGCCCTTTTCGATGGCTTTGGTGACGTAAGCTTTTGCGAGAGTGGCCGCTTCGAACAGCGAACGGCCGGCAGCGAGCTGCGCGGCAATCGCAGAAGCGAACGTGCATCCTGTGCCGTGCATGTGGTCGAACTTCACTCGATCGCCGGTAAGCTGCACGACCTCATTGCCGTCAAAAAGCACATCTACGGCGCGCTCCATGTGGCCGCCCTTGAGAATCACGGCGTGCGCGCCCATCTCGACGATTTTGCGCGCGGCGGTTTCCATGTCGGAAACTTCTTTGATAGTCAGGCCGGTGAGAACTTCGGCTTCCGGAACGTTTGGCGTGATGACGCTCGAACGCTTAAGCAATTCGGTGGCGAGAAACTTGATGCCACCGGCATCGAGCAGCTCCGCGCCGGAGGAAGATTTCATCACCGGATCGTGGACAATGTGCGCGAATTTGTGGGCGTCCAGAAACTCCGCCACCACGGCAGCGTTGGTACGGTTGCCAAGCATGCCGATTTTTACCGCTGCGATTTCGCAATCGTTCGCCAGGCTTTCGAGTTGCGCGCGCAGCTCCGCGCTCGGAGTGTGGTGAACCGTTTCCACGCCTTGCGTGTTCTGGACCGTGAGCGAAGTGATGGCGGCAACGCCGTAGCACCCATGCGCGGCGAAAGTCTTAAGGTCGGCGACCGTGCCTGCCCCGCAGGAAGGATCAAAACCGGCGATACTCAGGAGAATGGGGGGCGCGGGATGCGCGTGTCCGTTCGTAGTCATCGCAAATTTTTACTCGTACGATGAAAATAGCCGGTTGCGCGACCGCGGCGCACCGGCATTTGTGAATGTACGCGCAGATTTTTTCCAGCGCAAGGGAAAAGTTTGAGAAACTCTCCAGCTGAATCCAAGAATTGGTGCGGAGGGAAACGATTCCAGATTGGATTCGTTCCAAGCATGTGGAGGAATGAGATGAAAAGGCTCTTTGGCGGTTTTCTTTTTCTTCTTTTTGCTGTGGCAGCAAACGCGCAAACCAAAAGCGACGAAGAAGCCGTGTCCAAACTGCCGCAGGCCTTCTGCGACGCTTGGGCAAAGCACGACGGGCACGAACTTGCAAAAATAATGGCGGACGACGTCGACTTTGTGACCGTTGCGACTATTTATCTGCACGGCAGGGCGGACTTCGAGAAGTTTCATACGCGGTTGCTAAGCGGCCGTTTTAAGGAAGCGACAAACACGGTGATCGCAACAAATGCGCATTTTCTGCGTCCGGACATGGCAGTTGTTCATTGGAGCTGGAAGATCGAAGGTGACAAGAATCCCGACGGCACGGCACGTCAGCCGCGGTATGGCATGATGGTGATGATCACAGAGAAGCGGAGCGGGACTTGGTTGGTCACGGTCGCCCAGAACACGAACGCTATCCTGGGCATACCGCCCGAGCTGCAGGACATTAAGACGCCAATCCCGATACCGGGAACGAGCTCTACTCCGCAGTAGTCGAGAACTCGCAGTCTACGGGAAGAGTCCGCGAACAAGGGTGGCCTCTGCGACGCGCCCAACGGCGAGAATCATGGCGCCGGCGCGCGGCGGAACGTGATGCTTGCGCATGGTGTCCACCATTTCGTGGAACGCGCGCACCATGACTTTTTGCAGGCGCGCATTGACTTCGTCCACGTCCCACATCAAGCCTTCCTGGTTTTGCACCCACTCGAAGTAGCTGACGGTGACGCCCCCGGCATTGGCCAGAATGTCCGGCAGCACGGTGATGCCGCGGCGCGCAAGAATTTCGTCGGCGTGCGGCGTAGTCGGACCGTTGGCGGCTTCCGCGACGATGCGCGCCTTCACTGCTTCGGCGTTGTGCAGTGTAATAACGTTCTCCAGCGCCGCGGGAATCAGAATGTCGCACTTCATCGTGAGCAGTTCGTCGTTGCTCATGCGGGAAGCGCCCGGCATCCCGACAACCGTGCCGGAACGCTCTTTATAGCGAATTGCTTTGATGGGATCGATGCCGCGAGTGTTCGTGACTCCCCCGCGCGTGTCACTTAACGCCACGATCTTTGCTTTCTTTTCGGCGAACAAACGGGCGGCAGTCGCTCCCGCATTGCCAAAGCCTTGAATGGCCACAGTTGCGCCACGCAACGGGATCTTTTTGACCTTGCAGGCCTCCTCGACCACATATAAAAGACCGCGCGCGGTAGCCTCGCCACGTCCTTCCGAGCCACCGATAGAAACCGGCTTGCCAGTGACCACGCCATGCGCCGCATGGCCAATGGTCATGGCATAGGTGTCCATAATCCACGCCATGGTTTGTGCGTCGGTGTAGACGTCGGGCGCGGGGATGTCCTGAGCAGGTCCGATCAGCGGCAGAATCTCACTGGCGTAGCGGCGCGTCATGCGCTCCAGTTCGCTCTTGGACATGCGCTTGGGATCGCAAATCACGCCGCCCTTAGCACCGCCGAAGGGCACATTAACGGTCGCGGTCTTCCAGGTCATCCACGCCGCCAGCGCTTTCACTTCATCGAGAGTCACATTAGGGTGGTAGCGGATCCCGCCTTTACCCGGGCCGCGCGAAATGTTGTGCTGCACGCGGTAGCCGGTGAAGACTCTCACCTGGCCATTGTCCATTTTGGTGGGCAGCGAAACTTCCAGCACGCGCTTGGGAGTACGAAGAATCTGGCGCAACCCGGGATCCAGCTTCAGGAACTCCGCCGCCATATCAAACTGAATCTGCGCGATGCGGAAGGGATTCAAATCCTCGCGGGGTGCGATGCGCGGCACCATCGGCGGAGCGGCAAGTTGCTTTATTGGAGCTGTGGGCTTTGCGACCGTGGCCATCAGCGTCGGTCCTTTCGTCTGCTCGATTTATCCAAGAGTTCCTAAGTTCACATGGCCCAAGTTCGAAACCGCTTAAATCAGAATTCGTTACGCGTTTGCCGCAAACCTCTTAGTGCCGCAGATATACGCGTCGCGGCACGCGATGGAGCAAAAGTGCAAGAGCTCGCCGCCTTCGCGTATCGGGATGGACAGCGTCTCGTCCACGTGCATCCCGCAGACCGGGTCTCGCACCAAGCGCCGCGAAGCAGCGGTCGTCTGCGAAGGAGCCGAGACATCCTCCCGCCGCTCCGCCACGGAAGCAGCATTCTGCAACATCCAGCCGAAGACGTGGCGAAGCAGCCAAACGCTCCACGATACAACCAGCACCCAAAACAAAAACCGCACAGCCCGAGCAAGAAATGTCATGGGAGTCAAAATCAAGCGCTGAAGCAGTGGAACCCCCCTTGTCCCACTCAGGCGAGTGTATGCAAGGGGAAAAGGGGTAGTCAAACGAAAAGGCGTAATTTCAATGGGTTGCGGGCAGCCTCGAGGTGTAGAATGTTGCCCAGTCAGAGGCTAATTTCAATGTAAGATGTTTATTTGCAATACCTTACGGCAAGAACCCGCCTAGCAACGCCCCATGTACGAAAGGCGCACCAAATCGCCCTGTAGGCGAAAAGTGCTCATTAACTCGCCGGTGGAATCCGGTCGATGCCCATGTATGGGCGGAGCACTTCGGGAATCAAAATGGACCCATCGGGCTGCTGATAATTCTCGACAATGGCGATCCAAGTGCGGCCTACCGCAAGACCGGAACCATTCAGCGTGTGCACGAAGTCGTTCTTGCCGCCGCCTTTCGGCTTGAAGCGGATTCCCGCTCGCCGCGCCTGAAACGCTTCGCAGTTCGAGCAGGAAGAAATCTCCCGAAATTCGTTGCTCGAAGGCAGCCAAACCTCGAGATCGTAGGTTTTCGCCGAGGCAAAGCCCATGTCGCCGGTGCACAGCAGGATCGTGCGATGGTGCAAACCCAGCTTTTGCAGGATAGTCTCCGCGTTTCGCGTGAGCTTTTCGTGCTCTTCGTAACTTTTTTCCGGATGGGTGAACTTGAAGAGCTCAACTTTCTGGAATTGATGTTGGCGCAGGATGCCTCGCGTATCTTTTCCCGCCGCGCCGGCTTCGGAACGGAAACACGCGGTCCAGGCGGTGACGTTGATGGGCAACTTTTCTTCAGGGATGGTTTCGTCGCGGTAAAGATTGTGCAGCTCAACCTCGGCAGTAGGCGTAAGCCAAAAGTCAGTGCCTTCAAGGCGGAACAAATCCGCGGCGAATTTGGGCAATTGACCGGCGCCCGTGAGCGACGCACTGTTTATGACGAAAGGCGGAAGAATCTCCGTGTAACCGTGCTCGCGCGTGTGCACGTCGAGGAAGAAATTGGCTAGAGCGCGTTCAAGCCGCGCGCCCCAGCCTTTGTAGACCGCAAAACGCGCCCCGGTAATTTTCGCCGCTGCCTCGAGATCGAGTATCCCGGCTCGCTCCCCGACTTCCCAGTGTGGCTTCGGCTCAAAATCGAATTTTGGCGGAGCGCCCCAGCGGCGCACCTCTTTGTTGTCCGCGGCACTCGCGCCCACGGGCACGGAGGAGTGCGGAATATTAGGGATGGTAAGCAGCACTTCGCGCTGCTTCGCGTCGAGCTCTACGATGCGCTCGTCCGATTCCTTGATGCGCTCGGAAACTTGCTTCATCTCCGCAATCAGCGCGTCGGCGTTCTGCTTCTGCTTTTTGAGGCGCGCAATTTCTTCGCTGGCCTTATTGCGCTCCGCCTTCAGGCGTTCTGTGGCAGTGATGAGTTCACGGCGCTCTTTATCGAGCGCGCGATAACCATCCAGATCAAGGGTAATGCCGCGGTTTTTCGCCATTTCGGCGAACGCATCGAGATGGTCCCGAAAATAGTTGAGGTCATGCATGACCAGAAAAGGATACCGTAATCGGCCACGGCCTTGTAGGGGCGCAGCAACGCTGCGCCCTTCTTTTCTGGTCGATTGCTGGGCTAGGCGGTCCGCGCCACTTCGCTCATCAGCGCCAGCAAATTCCCTTCCGTGTCGCGGAAGAACGTCATCCAAAGATCGTACTTGGGCATCTGCGCGATGACGTGCGGCTCGTCTTCGAATTTCGCGCCACCATCCTTGAGTCGCCTGTGCGCGGCGCGAATGTCGCCGACTTGGAAATAGATGATCGAGCTCGGGTGGTCGAACTCCGGCTTCTCTGGTTTATCCAGCATGAGCCGCACGCCGCCGCAATCAAAAAACGACAATTGCCCCGCGCGGAACAGGTGCTGCAGTCCCAGGACATCGCGATAGAATGCGGTGGCGCGGTCCACGTCGTGAGCGTTGATGGCAATCTGCCCGATGCGAGCCAATGCCGTATTTTCTTGTGGAGTACCCAGATTTGTTGCTGTTGCGTTCATCGCTTGTCCTCCATACCAGACTTTGTTAGCATAGCTAACTATATTCTATGACGGATGTCAAGCAAAAAAGTGAGGCGCATCCGGAACTGCTGGACACCGCCGACAAGCTGCACTCGGCGGCCATCCACCTCCTTCGCCGGTTGCGCGTGCGCGACCGCGAGAGCGGCATTGGTCCCGCGCAGCTTTCGGCTTTGTCGGTATTGGTCTTCGGCGGCGCTAAGTCCCTTGGCGAATTGGCGGATGCGGAACAGGTGCGGCCACCCACCATGAGCCGCATTGTTTCGGGGCTGGAACGGGTCGGGTTGATCAAACGTCACGCCACCGACGACGGTCGCCGCGTGCGGCTAGAAGCCACCGCCAAAGGCACCAAAATCCTCTGGGAGGGTCGCCGGCGCCGCGTCGAGTCGCTTGCCAAGGCCCTCGAGTCGCTTTCCGCCCAGGAACAACAACAACTAAGCGAGTTCACGGCGCTGCTCCAGCAAGTTCTTCGAAAGCTTTAGAGAGTTTCCGCGATCAACTCGATCTCGACGCACGCCCCGAGCGGAATCTGGGCTACTCCGAACGCGCTTCGCGCATGCTTGCCTTTCTCGCCAAACACCTCGATCAGCAACTCCGAGGCGCCATTAGCAACCAAGTGTTGCTCGGTAAACGTCGGCGTGCTGTTCACCAGAACGAGCAGCTTGACGATGCGGCTGACTTTATTCAGATCGCCCAGGGCCGCATGAAGTGTAGCCAGGAGCTCGATGGCGATCCCTCGCGCCGCCTCCTTCCCTTCCGCGGTCGACAAATTCTCTCCCAGCTTGCCGGCCCAGGGTTTGCCATCTTTGCGGGCAATGTGCCCGGAAACAAAAAGGAGGTTGCCGCTGCGCACCGCCGGTACAAAAGCGGCGGCGGGCGGTGTGACCGCGGGAAGTGAAATGTTCAACGCTTTCAGGCGCTCATAGACGGACATGGCGGCTCCTCAATTGGATTTTGCAGCACTCTGCATTGGCGCGCGCGAAGCGCGATCGTTGTACGCTCCAGGCACGGCGCGGCTGAAATCGACCGCCGTCGTATTGCCGCCGCAAAGCAACACGCCAACGCGCTCTCCACGTTTCGGAGTGTATTGACCCGAAAGCAACGCCGCGAACGCGGCCGCCCCGCCCGGCTCAGTTACGACGCGCAAGACCTTCCATAGCGCAGCCTGCGCTTCCTGAATGGCTTGATCCGAAACGAGCAGAACGCTTTCCACCAGGGTTTGCGCGATCGGGAACATCAGTTCGCCAACGCTCTTGGGGGCCAGCGAGTCCGCGGCAATTCCGCCTGCAGGGCTTTCAACGGGACGGCCTGCTTTGAGTGCATACGTGAGAGAGGGAGCTAGCTCCGGTTCCACACCAACAATCTTGATTCGCTTTCCATACCAACAAGCGATGCCGCCGATCAGTCCACCTCCTCCAACCGCCACGAGCAGCGTATCGAGCCGCGGGAACTGCTGCTCGAATTCCAAGCTGACGGTGCCCTGCCCGTGCAATGTTTCGACTTGGTCGTAGGCATGAATGCGCAGCGCGCCCGATTCGGAGGCCCACGCCTCGCTTGCTGCCAATGCTTCAGCGTATCGTTCCCCAGTGATTACTAGTTCCGCGCCATAACTGCGGATACGTTCGATTTTCTCCGGCGAACATACGGTGGGAACGAAAATTCGCGCGCGCTTGCCGAGTTTCCCAGCTGCATAGGCGACCGCGGCGCCGTGATTGCCGCCTGACGCAGCGACAACTCCGGCGGGCGGAATCTCGCGCGTCAGCAGGTTCGTGAAGGCGCCCCGCGCCTTGAACGAGCCGGAATGCTGAAGGAGTTCCAGCTTGAAAATGAGATCGCACGCGTCCAGGCCGAAATCGGCCCCGGCAACTTCTACAACCGGCGTGCGGCGTATGTAGCCGCGAATCTTCTGATAAGCGGCGGTGATATCCTCGGGTGTGAAGGTGTTGGTGGTCATGGTAAACAAGTTTCGTCGACGTAGACTGCCGGAAGCCTGCCTTTGTGCCAGGCTCGGGCTAAAAATGTTTTTCTCTTGGCTAGCCACGTGCTATCATACTTAGGGAGTTGGCTAAGTGTCTGTATGAAAATCGAGTTGGTTTTGCGCGCCCTGGCCAACGACCGCCGCTTGCGAATCCTGGATTGGTTGAAGTATCCGGGAAAGCATTTCCCGCCCCAGGTGTACGGCGATCTCGTCAAAGACGGCGTGTGCGGCGTGCTCATCGCCGAAAAGCTGCGCGTCAGCCAGCCCACCGCCAGCGAGCACCTGAAGATCCTTCTCCTCGCCGGCCTCGTGAAGGCCAAACGCATCAAGCAATGGACCTTTTACCGGCGCGACGAAGCCCGCATCACGCAACTGAAGCGCATCATCTTCGCAAACATCTGAGCAAAGTACGTTCGTACCAAATGCGAGTACGTTCGGTGTCCGGCGAAGTACTGGAGAATTGTGCCTCGCGGCCTATCGACGCGAATCCCCGCGCAAGCGAAACTCACAACGTAGTCGGGAGTGGTTCAGACCTTCTGGAGCAGGCAGAGCTACTGGCGCTGCATCTCCTGTGTGCGGAATCGCTGCTCGCGAGCGCAGCGGAACGGACGGAAAGGCCCGATTCACTCTGGATTACAGTACCCTCCATCCCCCACGCCCGAGCGGCCGGTCCCCCCACCGGCCGCTCACTTTTTTAGTTCACAGTCTTAAGTATTAAGTAAAGAACGAGGAGTGGCCAAATTTGGTGCCGCTTCCAGGATTCCACTGTTTCTTGTAGTTCTGACGTCAGGAGAGCAGAGCGAGTCCGGACTATTTCAAAGGCTGAAACATAATTTGAGGAACTAGACCAGCGCTCGGAGGTCTCGAAGATTGGTCCATGTGGAAAGCGAAGCCGCAATACAGCATTCACGGGAGGGTTGGTCCTAACTTAGTACTTAGGACTTGCAACTAACGACTAGAAATGAAAAAGGGGGCCGGTGCAAGCCCCCTTCTTCTCAATTGACGCCCCAAACCGGTAACCGAGTCGAGGATCGGTTCCGGCCACCCCGGGAAGCCAATCTTGTAAGTTACTGAATACAAAGCAAGTGGGGTGCCAGGAATCCGAAAGCCAGCGGAACACGCGCAAGCTCGCTGAAAGAAAAGCGCTTACGGGAAAAAGTGACCTGCGAACAACAAACCAAAACGATGGGAGTCTACAAAATCTCACAGAACCTTCTCTCACTCTCTCCATTCTTTGGGAGCAGCTTGTGAAAAAGAGCACGCGAAGAAGCAATCGTAGGGGTCTTCAAGAAGTCACAATATCGTTATTTCAAATTCCGAACACTCGTGGCGTTCCCACTGCGCGACTCCGTCGCGAATTCCAACAGTGACGCCTCATCATTCGAGGACAAAATCACGCGCCAGCCAAAGATCCAAGCGCGTGCGCGCGGCGATACCGCCGCCAAAGCAGCCAAGCCGGTGAACCCAGAATCGCCAGCCACAAAACGATCGAGGGACCAGACTCCATCAGGAAGAGCACAATACCTAGAAAGCTCTCGAACGCGTTGCGGAATCCGTTAACGCCCGCGTTGTGCAATTGCATCCACACCGACGGCGCCGGCGGGTTGAGTTGCGCCTTGTACTCTTCAGACAGCTTCAGGTCGATAGTGGCGAATTCCACTCGGTGCTCCAGGTTTTTTTGCTCCGCTTCCATCTGCTCTGTCTCTCCCCGCACGCGCGCGATTTCCTGTTCGACTTCCAGGACATCCTTCACTTTGCCGGTGCGCGTGCGCAGAACGTCTTGCAGCCGCTGCTCGGTTTCGCGGGAATTTTTCAGCCGTGCCACCAAGTCCGCGTGCTGTTGCGTGACCTCCTCGCCGTTTTGCGATTCGGCTTCGACGCAGCCGAGCGCTTTCAATTCGCTGACCACTGTCACAAGTTGCAGTGCGGGAATCCGCAGCGATGCTTGCAGGGACCGCCCAGCAGCTTGCGGCGCGCTGACCGTCAAACTGGCGGCATAACCATTGTGGCGCGCCAGTATGGCATCGAGCGAAGCTCGCCCCGCGTCAAAATCCTTCACAAAGATGGAGAGCGAAGCCGCGCGGGCAATCAGCGGCCCTGCCAGTTGGCCATCCACCGAGAACGAATTCTGAGCATGATCCCCGAGACCGTGATAAAGCCCGTTAGAATCGGCTGCAACGCCCGGTTTCGAAAGTGTAACCACTTTTGATAGTTGGTCGTTAATTGGCTGACTTCGTTCTTGAGCCGCCAGCGCTACCGGACCGCCCAAGCTTTGGCCGTTTGCGAAGATCTCGCCCGTTTGATCGGTAGAAAACCGCCGAAACCCCGTTGAAGAAGGCGCAATAGGGTAGGCGTTGATTGAGTAGCCGCCACGGCCGTCTGGCGGAAAGGCACGATAGGAGAATAAGTATCCTGACTTTCGTCCCGCGGCAAGTGCGCCGTCGACGAGACCAGCCTCGTCTTCCGTGGGTCTCTGACTTGTTGAACCGCCAAGATTTTTGAGTGAGCGCGGAAAGTGTCCGTAAGTCGATGAATAAACGACAGCAGCAGTGTTAAGCGCCCGCAGCGAACCAACGGCGCTCGCCTCGTTTGCTGCCATTCTAGAACGCAGAAGGCTAGGGACAGAAATCGTCAAAAGCAGCAAGAATGCGAAGCCGGCAGTTGCAAATGTCAGCACCCGACGTTTCCACGTCCAGCGAACAGGGCGCAATGTCTCCCCAAAATGGAGTGGGCCTAGCTGCCCCGAAGTCTTCGCGGCGCTGATCGCGACATGGTTCTCAAGTCCAGCCGGAACTGGAGCAGGCTTCCAGGCAGCTAAGGACTGAGAAGTGTTCCGCAACGAGGCTTCCAATGTGCGGCATTCGGCGCATTGTTCGAGGTGGGCGAAAACCGTTTGCGCGCGTTCGGCTGCGAGTTCGCCGTCGAGCAACGCCATCACTTCTTCCGGCGCGACAGGGTGCGTTGTTGTGGTGCTCATGCGCTTTCCCCTTTCTGAACACCAGGCTGCGCTGCCATTTGGCTTTCTTTCTGCGCTGCAGTGTTCTTGATCGGTCCATCTGCAGAAGGTTCCAGCAGCTCCCGCAGCGCTGTTCGTGCATGGAAGAGCCGCGAGCGCACAGTGTTCACTGGCAGTTCCAGCAAATCCGCAATTTCCGCGTAGCTCAACTGCTCGAATTCTCGCAACATGACAATTTCACGATCTATTGGTTCGAGCTTTTCAACGGCGCGGCGCACCCACAACCCAGCCTCGGTTGCGTCTCGCTTGGCCGGATCATGCGCGGTATTCCGGTGCCCGAAAAACGTGGCGCGAAACGCCGCTTTGCGCCGATGCGCGCGCAGAATCTTGAACCCGACCGCGTAGAGGTACGTCCGGAAAAGCGCGCGCGGCTGATAACGTGGGCCCGCCCTCAACACCGCCAGAAAAGTCTCCTGCGCCAGCTCTTCCGCGTGCGCACAATCGGCGACGCGCCGGCAAAAGAATCCGTACACCGGCTGCTTGTAGCGTTGAAACAACTCCGTGAACGCTTCCGCCGATCCTTGCGAAAACGCCAGCATCAGCCGCTCGTCGCTTAGGCCAGAGCGAGTAGAATCCGCCTCTGCTGAGGAAGTTGCCGTGCTGTCGGGCGCTTCGTTCATGGCACGTCGCGGAACAGCCTCCGAGTTTAGAACGAGCGCCGGCAATGCGTCCTGCATCGTGAGCCGCCTGGGTCCTTCACTAACGGTAATGTCGCGAGCGGCCAAAAAGTTCCTGACGCGAAGACCGAATTCTTAGAGCAAATTTCAGACTGGCAGAGTTAAGGCAGGTTCGGCTATTAGCTTTATGGCACAAAGTAGATTGCATTACAGTTTACATTGTATTGCAATTTACATTGCGGCTTCGGCCTCCCCTGCCTCCAAGCCGCCTCGGAACCGTAACATCTTGCGTATGATAGAGATACGAGCACTTCCCCCTTTGCGGGGCCCTTTGGGTGCCGCCGGCGCTTTAGGCGCTTGCCGGTGTAGGTGCCGGATTGGCCGGCCGGAACCGCCGCCACAGCATCCGCGTGGGGAAGTACAGAAACGCCGCCCAAAGCAACAGCGAAGGGCCATAGTTTACGCAGAACAGCAGTATCGCCGAGAGTGCGTGAAACGCGTCGGACAATCCCGAAATCGCGGCGCTGCGCAATTCTGCCCCGAACGTCACTGCGGGCGCGACTTTTTCTTCGCGCATCGTAAGATAAATATTGGAGAAAACCGCCCGGTCATCGTACGCGCGCCGCTCCTCTTCCAGCCGCCCGATTTCGCCCCGTAGCACGGAGAGCTGCTGCTCGATGGGGGCCAGTGCGGCGCCTTTGTCGGAGGAATCTTTCAGCCATTGCTGGAGGCGGCGCTCGTTGTTCTGCGCGTTCTGCAAGCGGGCTTCCAGGTCGCCGTGCAGCTGCGCAATTTCGTCGGCAGCTTCTTCGTCACGTTCCACGTCACCAAGACCTTTCAGCTCCGCAAGCGCGCCACGATACTCGGTCGCAGGAACTCGCAACGTCGCCGCGAGCGTGCTTCCCGACGGCTGGCCCACCATCCTCAACTTCGCCGTATAGCCGCGGTGTCGTTCCAGCACGTCTTCCATCGAAGATCGCGCGTGCGCAAATTCCTTAGTCACCACGGAAAGCTCCGCCGAATAGGTAATGCGCGGGCCGCCCGCCACGCCGGCGACTTCGCCGGAGTGCGCGTCATAAGCCACCGGGGGCATTGGCGCAATCCTGGCCTCTTTCAAAACGTCAGTCTTTACGTCCACCGGGACAGGCAAAGTTGTCGCCGTGCCCGGCGCGTTCGAAGTTGCCGCCGGAGCAGTTTGATTCTCCTTATTGCCCGTAGTTGCTGCGTGAAATGCCAAAAGGATCAGGCCCAGCAAAGACACAGCCGCCAGGAGAATTTGCCTTCCGGCCGGGGAAAGCGAGCGAAAACCGGGAACTTGCGATAGCCACGAAGATTTCATTGGTATGCCTCCAGTTCGTTCAGTGTTTGGAACGGGGAGGCGGGCTTTTCTTGCAGGTTCCCGAGCAGTACCAAAGTAATGCCAGTTCGATGGGAAACTGCGTGTTCGTGATAGCGGGCGGGCCAGCTAGATTCCAGAAGACTTCGTTAGGCGCCGATAGAGGATCGCAGAGCGTTGGCCAGCGATTGGCTAAACCGTTGGACGTCGGCTTCGTGCTCGGCTTCCACCATGACGCGCGCGAGTTGCTCCGTGCCGGAATAGCGCAGCACCACGCGGCCGTTATTCCCAAGAACGGATTGCGCTTCCGCCAGCGCCCGCGAAACTTCCGGCAGCGAATCGAGCGGCGGCTTCGAGCGCACCTTCACGTTCACGATGAGTTGCGGATAATCCTTCAAGCCTTCAACGAGCGATTCAATTCTTCCGTGCATCGAGACCAGCGACGCGATCTTCACCGCCGTGAGCAATCCGTCCCCCGCCGGGCTGTCCTCCAGGAAAATAATGTGGCCCGACTGTTCGCCCCCCAACACGTTCCCGCTCCGTAGCATTTCTTCGAGAACATACCGGTCGCCGACCGCCGCGCGCGCCAACGAAATATTTTCCCGTGCCAGCGCGCGTTCCAGCCCCAGATTGGACATCGACGTGGCGACGACACGGTCGCCCTTCAGCTTGTCTTGTGCCTTCAGGAACCGCGCCGCCGCCAGCAGCACCCCATCGCCGTTCACGATTCTCCCGTTCTCGCACACGAAAAGCGCGCGGTCCGCATCGCCGTCAAACGCCACTCCCAGCTTCGCTTTTTCCGCCACCACGCGCTTCTGCAAACCCTCCAAGTGCAGCGACCCGCAGTTTGCATTGATGTTCCGGCCGTCCGGCGAAACGCTCATCGCCACGACATCGGCCCCCAGCGAACGAAACAACTCCGGCCCCAGCTTACACGCAGCGCCATTAGCGCAATCCAGAACAATCCGAAAGCCCGTAAGCTTCGCCCCCGGAATGAAACGCTTCTGCAGGAATCCCAGATACTCGTTGTGAAGCGATTCATCGGCCGTTAAGCGAGGCAGATTTTTTGGTGCCGCATCTCCGCGATGTTGGAAGATATCCGCTTCCAATTCCTCTTCCACCGCGTCGGGAAACTTCATTCCCGCGTGCGAAAAAAGTTTTACGCCGTTGTCTTGAAATGGGTTGTGCGAGGCCGAAATGACCACGCCTGCTTGAAAGTCATTTTGCCGTACCAAACACGCAACGCCCGGCGTTGTGATCACCCCGGCAAATGCAACCGTCGCGCCAGCGTGCGCCAGCCCGCCTGCCAACACCGCGGCTAGGTGCGGACCCGATTCGCGGGTATCCATGCCGATAAGGACGTGGGCAGCGCCATGCTCTCGTTTGAGATACGTACCCACGGAGTGTCCTGTCGCGTATAGTGTGGCGTCGTCCAACGGCGGCGTGCCAGGTACGCCGCGTATCCCGTCGGTTCCGAAAAGTTCCTTGGCCATGCGTTGAATACCGTCTCTTTCAGTAAGGAAACCTGCCGTTTTCTTGTTGCGTGATCTCAAAAAGTCTAGCACACCAGAATTTCGCGCTTTTTCGGGGCGCGAACGCGGATGCCCTTTGTATTACCGACGAATGCAACGGCCAAGAAATAAATCTGCGCAATGCATGGCATCGAAACTCCGCCGCACGTCATGCAATCGCGATTGCGAGACTGTGTTACCTTGGAGAATCCGGAGCCGCTCGTGTCCGCAACGCAAACACCGCCGTCCGCCGTTCGTCTGACCGTCTCGAGTTTCAGCGCGCGCGTCATCGCCGCCGCCATCATCCTGCTGTTTCTCTATTACGCCGCGGGCGTGGTCATCACGCTCCTGCTCTCCATTTTGCTGGCATATTTCTTGGATCCCGCCGTCGAATTTCTCGAGAAGATGAGCGTTCCCCGTACCTTGGGAGCCATGGTGATGGTGCTGATCCTCATCGCCGTCCTCGCCGGCGTGGGCTACGGCCTGTGGAGCCGCACCTCTGATTTCGCCGCGAACTGGCCGAAATACAGCACCGTCCTCCGCCAGGCCGCCGTCGCCGTGCAAGGCAAAATCCAGGGCATCGAAGGCGAAGTTTCGCAAATCGCGCCCGAGCAAGGCGTCAGCTCCACTGCGGCAGCGTCCGCCGAGCCCAGCGTCGTGCATAACCTCATCATGCGCGGCATCGGCTCGCTCTACGCTCTTTTTCTGGAAGTCACCTTCCTGCCCTTCCTGGTCTTTTTCATGCTCGCCGAGAAGCGCCAGGTTTGGCACGGCACTCTCCAGCTTTTTCCCTCCTCGCAGCGAACCCAGGTCAAAGAAACACTTGAGGACTTGCGCGACGTCCTGCGCGATTATCTAGCGGGCATGAGCGTGGTCACCTTAATAGTGATCGCCGCCAGCAGCCTCTTTTTCTGGATTCTCGGCATGGACTATCCCATCCTCACCGGCATCGCCTCGGGCCTCCTCAATATGGTGCCGTATATCGGCTCCGTGCTTGCCTGGCTCCCGGCTTTCATCATCGCCTTGGTGAAATGGCGAACCCTCGGACAATTTGCGCTGATTGCCGCGGTCCTCACCGCAATCCACGTTTTGGCGCTGAATTTCGTCGCTCCACAATTCGTTGGCCGCCGCGTTCGCTTGAACGCCGTGGCCATCACCGTCGCGCTTCTTTTCTGGGGCTGGGTCTGGGGAGGCATGGGCCTGGTCCTCGCCATTCCCATCACCGCCTCGCTCCGCGTGATCTGCGATCACACCGAATCTTGGCGCCCCGTCGGCCGCTGGCTCAGCGACTGACCTCCTATCTTCTCCGCTGTAGGGGCACGATACATCGTGCCCGTCTTGCTTTTCGTACCGTCTGCTTCCAGCCCGGCTTCGTAGGACAGGCTTCCGCCTGTCCTCTTTCTTGCGCGCTGCCGAATTTGCCTCGTGTTCGCCTTCAGCCTGTCCTCTTGTCCCTATTTTTCTCTCGTAGCGGCGAGTTCACCTCGCCATGTCGTGCCCCTCCGCCCCCGCTCTCGCGCCGTCATCCCGAACGAAGTGAGGGATCTGCTTTATTCTCTCTTCTCTCTTATCCTCAAATGCCCCAATGTGCCCGTCTGCTCGTCCTCTTTCTTTCCGTAGTGGCCGACCTTCAGGTCGGTTCTTTTCTCCCGCGCAATCGTCGATTACCATTAGGAGCGCAACCATGGCCAAAAACTCAAGCCCGTGCATCCCGGCGAGACTCTCCGCGAAGAGTTCATGCCCCCCTTGGGGCTCAGCATGAACAAAATCGCAATGGCTCTGCGCGTCCCCGTCACTCGCATCGCCGACATCGTCAACGAACGCCGCGGCATCACCGCGGACACCGCCCTCCGCTTTGCGCGTTATTTCGGTAACAATCCTTCCTTTTGGATGAACTTGCAGACCCGCTATGATCTCGAAGTCGCCCAGGACCAAATCGCCCGCCAAGTCCAACGCGACGTCCAGCCCCTCACCGCCATCCGCAGCTAAGCCTCACCCACGCCCCGTCATTCCGAACGGAGCGACGCGAAGCGAGGAATCTCTCCTCGTCTTTGTAGTGGCGGGCTTCAGCCTGTCCCTCTTCTCCCGTTGTAGGGGCGCAGCAATGCTGCGCCACCCTTGCTGGCTCTTTTGGTGTGCGCGGCACGATATATTGTAGCCTTTTCTCATCTCGGTCTTTCTTGACAAGGCACCGTAAATAAAAGATTATCACTACAACCACGGGCCAAAGAGAATGGAGCCACATGGCGAAGCCCGCTACCCTTGTGCCCGTTGAACGAATTGAATCCCGCATCCTCTTCATCCGCGGTCACAAGGTCCTGCTTGATTCCGACCTCGCCGCGCTTTACCGCGTGAGTACCAGCCGCCTCAACGAGCAGGTAAAGCGCAACAGGCACCGTTTTCCCTCGGATTTCATGTTTCGGCTAACGACCAAGGAAACGCGCCTTTTGAGATCGCAAATTGCGACCTCAAAAACAGGACGTGGTGGGCGCCGCTATCGTCCAAACGCCTTCACCGAGCATGGCGCCGTAATGCTCGCCAGCGTCCTGAACAGTCCCGTAGCTGTCCAGGCAAGCATTCAGGTCGTGCGCGCGTTCGTGAAGCTGCGCGAATTCCTCAGCACGCACAGGAAACTCGCACTCAAGCTCCTCGAACTCGAGAATCGCATCCAGGAACACGACGAAGAAATCTCCGCTCTCTTCGAAGCCATCCGCGAATTAATGGAACCTCCCGAAAAGCCCGCCAAGCGGATCGGATTTCATAGCTAACTGGCACTGGAAAAGCCCGCACGCCTCGCGCGATGAAATCCCTCTCTTCGCTCTTCTCTTGCACTTCCCGTCTCCGTGCCCTCTGTGTTAATCCCAAATCTGCGCTTGTTTTCTTTTCCAGACGGGACGTTTTCTGATATTTTGTCGCTTCGCGCTCCCTTCTAAGGCTCATTTCGACACAGTTTTCAGGGCCTCGACGGCGGGTCTGTAAAGTTCGTACTGGGACCCACTTTACCGTTTATCAGGCATTGGCCGGTTTTGAAGCCGCAGAAATCTCTCCGATGGCGTGTTGTCTGGAATCTTCAAGTGCTGACTCGTAGACACGCGGCGTGTCGACCAGCCAACAACCGGAGAATTCAGTGCGCCGGACAAGCGTTGACACGAAAGCATTTAGCAAAGGAATGGAAGGTGCGTAGTAGAACAGCGGGGGGGTGAATCGATGCCCGGAAACGTTCTTCAACTTTGCGTTCACCACTGGGGATTTCTTTTGTCGCTATGGGCTTGGTTGCTACTTTCCAGCTCTACGTTTGGCCAAGCAAGCCCGAACTCGGTCAATCCGACGGAACATTCCTCGGACCGGCACCACGAAATCAAGTTGACAGGTTGTCTTGTAAAGGGCTCCGATCAAGTTCCTCTTGGCCTCGCCACTGAGGATGGTTTTTTCATCCTTACCGGTCAAACGTCTGGCTTAGAACAGTACAACGGTCGCGAAGTCTCTTTACAAGGCAAGAAGGGCCCGGACATTTCTATCGACGGCTTCTATAGCCCTTTTTCCTCTTTTGTGGTTACGAAACTTGTCGAAATCATTCCCAAGCGACAGGCGAAGCTAGACGCCTCCTTCACAAATAGGGCCTCGTGGAGGGTAGAGACCTTGGAGAAGTACGGCGTGAAGTTTGCTCACCCAGAGAACATGTCGGTCACAACCGAGCCTGACCCGAACCTCCCGCCGAATTTCGTCGTAGAAGAAGCTTCGGAGACCGCAACCATCTTCGGCATACCCGGCGCGGCATACCCATATACTGATTTTCTCGGAGGCACGTTCACCATTTTTGTAAATCGCCACATAACCCACGGCGGAAGCTGCTTGCAGTTCGGGCAGTCTGTCGAATCGTCGTCTTTCAGGCAGGGCAAACTGCAATACTCCGAATCACGCGATTTCAGTGGGGGAATGGGAACTTACTATCATTATTTCTACTTCCATATTTTCCAGTACGAGACATGCTACGAACTCGCATTCGAGCTGGTGACCCATGATCCGAGCATGGGGGGAATAGACGCTGCATGCAACATTCCGCTGTTGAGCGAAGACGATCAATGGAATCTGGTCAAACCGTTGCTCGAGAGTGTCACCTTTGTTCCTCCAGGCGTTCCACCCGCGGCCCAGGAAAAGCGCCAACTGCAGCCGCGAATCACCGAGTTTAGTGTGTCGTCGGATACCGCGGACGCTGGGAACAGCGGTTTCTTAATCTTCTGATGGGCAAGCCAAGATGTAGATTACGTGAATTTAACTTATACGTGTACCAGTCCCCAGGCGTCCGAACAAAGCGGCGTTCCCTTCGTCCGGATTCTTGAGGGCGGACGTTCGTTTCGATCGTGCCGGGATTTCGAGAGCTCTAAGACAAACTCGTCGGATTACCAAGGCAAACGGCATTTCTATTATTCACCAAATTCGTCGATAGAGAACAGCTTTATCGAAGATATCAGGTCTGTCAGTTCCGACCGCTATCTCCGGATGCCTATAGTTGTTACGATTATGCCGTTTTCCAATGGCGTGGCGCTGCCGGGCGCAAGCCAATCGCTCACCGTGAACCTCGACTCCGGGGAAGCGTCTAATGAGTCGCGAAACATCACTCTCACTTATTCTCCGAGTGGAGACGGCCATTACGCCCATTTGTTTTACGAGCAGGGCTCGCCGCTGACAATTCGGTGGACCGACACGATTCCCGAGGACGCTTGCGTGAATTTATATCTTTTTCAAACTGCTCGGATCCTTCTCAAAATAAACGGAGGCCCTGGCTGCCTACCGGCGAGCAGCGGGTCGTATACGTGGACCGTGCCGGACGGATACGGCGCCTCTGGCCTTCGCATAATGGCTAGCACTCCCGATGGAACTTCACGGGCATGGGGCCCTTTGTTTAGTATCGTCAGGCCCGATCCAAGTACTGTCCAGTAGTTCACGAGAGCCGCCTCCAGCATTCGCGTCACGCCCCTGCTGCTTTTGCGGCGCAACATTCGGCCCGGCTCGGCGTAATATACAAACGGGAGTAACTCATGAAGCCAAGCCTGAAGTTCTTGCCAGCCCCGTTGTTCTTCTTGCTCGGCAGCATCGCAGTCTTTGCTCAGGCAGATACCAAGGCCGCCGCGCCAGCCAAGCAAGACCCGCTGCCCACCGTCGACCAACTCGTGGAGAAATGCGCCAAGGCCAACGGTGGCAAAGAAGCCTGGGCCAAGCTCTCGACCATGGTCTTGACCGGAACGATGGATGTGCCCACGTTCAATATGTCGGGAAAAGTGGAAGTCTACGCCAAGGCCCCGAACAAGGTTTTGCGCATCGTCACTCTCGCCGACGGCCAGTTCGTGCAAAAGCAAGCCTTTGACGGGAAAGCCGGCTGGAAATCCGATCTGCAGTCAGGACTGACGCCGCTCTCCGGCGCGGAATTGGAAGAAGCCAAAGTCGAGGCCATCTTCGACTCGGAAGTCCGGCTGAAGGAAGTTTACCCGGACATGAAAGTGACCGGGCGCTCCAAGGTCGGCGATCGCGAAGCCTACACGGTTCTCGCGCACGAAGGCAAAAAGACCTTGACGTTTTATTTCGACGCTCAGAACGGGATGCGCATCGGCCAAGACTCCGAGGGCCCGGATGAAACAGGAACCGTTCAGAAGATCAGCCTCACTTTTGATGATTACCGCGCGGTGGGCGGCGTTCAAGTCGCCCATCACATTCGCGGGACCTCGCCCGTAATCACCTTCGAGATGCACATCCTGGAAGCGCAAGTGAACGTGCCTGTGGACGACGCAAAATTTGCTATGCCTTCGGCCGGCAATTAGTCGCACTTGGAACCCCGGGGACATGACGGGACGTTTTCCTGCCTTGCCCTGAGCACACCTCTTTTCTTCCCGCTAATCCACAGCATCCACAGAACTTATATTGACTATCCGATGAGGATAGTCATCCTGAGCGAGCGCAGCGAGTTGCGCCTTTTGCATCCCGAATGGTTTTGCGGGACGAAGGATCTCTCTTCCGATGAGGATAGTCATCCTGCCTGCCCTGAGGGTAGCCGAAGGGAGCGCTCCGCGCGCCGAAGGATCATTTTGCTTGTCCCGTCCCCTAGCCCCTAATCCCCATTCCTCAACCCCTAGAACAAAAACGACTTATTTTCTGCTTGACAAATATTACTATTTGGCTATAATGGTTTTGTTGTCTGCGCACGACTTGTCATACTGCTTGTACCGGGAAACCTCAGGGCGTACTTCCAAGCGTTTCGTGCTAGCTTACTTCTTTCACTTATGTCTTCTTGCCAGTCAATGCTCGTATTCGCGGATGCTTCTCTTTGCCACGGCTCAGGGAACACGGGGCACGGATCACGAAATCGAGCATCCGAAAAGGATGCGAGTCCTGAGCGAGTACCGCGAAGCGAAGGACCTCTCCGCTTTCTTTTCAATCGTTTGCGTGCTCTTTCGTTCTGCGTATGGGATAACTCCTTTGTTTGCCACTCTTACGAAAATTGCCGGGGTGTACCTCAATTCTTCCCAATTTGGGAACCGGCGCTTGCCGCTCGTCACCCCTCACTCCCCGCTCCGAACCTTCCAACTGGCTATCCGACAAGGATAGCCATCCTGCCTGCCCTGAGCGTAGTCGAAGGGAGCAAGCGCAGCGAGTCGAAGGACCTCTCTGTTTCTGTTCTGTCCTTACCTCATTACCTCCTTAGTTCGTTCCTTCTTTTGCTCTTGGCTCTCTCCCCGCTCTCCGCGCACGCCTGGGGGTGCAAAGGCCACCAAACTGTTGCTCTGATTGCAGAAAAACACCTTTCGCCGGAAGCGCGGCAAATGGTCGACAAAATCCTGAGCGAGAACCCGATCGATCCGAAACTGAAGCGTTACTGCGGCAATGCCACGCCCGACCTCATGGTCGACGCGTCCACTTGGCCCGACGACGTCCGCAACGACCGCCGCAATGGCCCCTGGCATTACATCGACATCCCCCGCGGCAAGGAAAAAGGCTCGCTCGAAGAATCCTGCGGCGCCGACGGATGCGTCACCCGCGCCATCGAAGAGCAGCGCGCCATCCTGAAAGACAAATCAGCCGCACCGCTCAAGCGCGCCGAAGCCATCCGCTACCTCATTCACTTTGTCGGCGATTTGCACCAGCCCCTCCACGCCACCAACAACGGCGACAACGGCGGCAACTGCGTCCCCGTCAAATACTTGCATCACGATCCGCTCGCGAATCCCGCCCATCCCGAACGCGAGGACTATTCCCCGAATCTCCATCAGATCTGGGACACGGAAATCGTCGAGCGCGACATGGAAATTTCCAATCCGCACCGTTACGCCGATGAACTCGATGAAAAATTCCGCAAGGAAAGTGCCGCCTGGGAAGCCGCCGGCATTCACGTTGACGAATGGGCCTGGGAAAGTCACGCCCGCGCGGAAACCGAAGTTTACGGCGCATTCTCGGTGAAAATTCCCGTCGACCCCGACGTCAAGCCCCAGGGTTGCTCCGACAACAATCACGTTGGGAAGCGCATGTTCGACAAGCATTTAGCGGCCGACGACGCCTACCAAGACAGGGCTGCAAAAACTGTTGAACTAAGCCTCGCCGAAGCTGGCGTCCGCCTCGCCATGATTCTCAACGAGGCCGCCAAGTCAAATCCCTAAAGACAGAGCAGAAGGACGATTGCAAGCAGGTCGTTATCCATTGAAAACAAAGCTCTTATGGTGCTCGCAAGATCATGGAGCGGGTTTCCAGCTACCCTGCTTACTGCGGCTTGCTCTGTGCTGCTAACGCCGTTTCTGGGTCTGCCTGCTCCGTTTCTGTCTTCGCTGCGCTTGCGCTGAGGGATTTAATAAAACTCACGAGTTGCCACCGTTGCGGCTCCGGAAGCTTCGACCACACCGGCATGCCCTTTCGCACCACGCCGTTCGTCAAGAGCCAGAAGATCGCTCCCGGCTCCGCGTTCTGAACTTGCTCCACGCGCAGGCTCGGTCCGCGCTTTGCGCCTCCGGCCTTTTCGCCGTGGCAATCCGCGCAGTGCTGCTCGAACAGGATGCCGCCCGCAACGGCCGCTTCAGGATCGTTCGCCAGAGGGTTTTGTTTAGCGCGCGCCTTCCCCGGCGCCTTTTGCAACTCCGCATACACTGCGGGATCGAAGTTATGAGTCGCGCCTGACGATTGCTTCCCGGACTCCCGAGGCTTTGCCAAAGCTACGGATAGCGCCAGCAGGCAAGCCGAAACAGAAATTGCTGTGGCGAAGGTCTTCACTTGTGCCCTCCAAAAAGACGGCCAACCATTTCGCCAAAACCTGTGATTTCGCGGGAAACGCCCCAGCGAAACAGGAACCGATGGCTGTTGTCGTTCAGTCCGAAGCCCGCGGAAAGGCGCAAAGTCCAGTCCGAGGGCAGGTTCCACGCCAGGACCGGCGCCACATAATGCGACGTGTCGTGCAGGCCGAAGCTCTGCTTATCACCGAGGCCGCCGTACATTTCCACGCCCGCGATGAAGTTCTGCGGACAGAATGAGCAACGCTTCGCCGAGGCTTTCAGACCTAATGGGCGGCTCGCCCCGATGGCGTAGCCGAACTCCCACGGATTGCTTGGTGAGAGGTTCTTGGTGACGATGGTGTTCTCGGCGAAGTTCCACCCTTTAAAAGTGCTGGAAAGAAGCAGCTTCGTTTCGAGTTCGTGGTCCTGCTCCTTTCGCAAGACGGAGTTCGGCGCGGCGTAGTCAGATTCAACGTCGTGGCCTTCTACTTCCTTCAAGATCTTGTCGGCCCCGCTGGTGTTCTCGTACTCGATGTAAATCACCGGATTGATGAAGTGCTCCCTCTTGAGCGGGCGAAGGCGATTCTCCCAGCGGAAGCCGGTAAACAGCGTGCTGTCCCCGAAAGTCGTCTGACCATCGACGTAAAACTCCGTCGTCCACCAAGCCTTCACTCCGTATTCGAATTCGGCCCAATACGCGTGAAAGTTGTTTCCGCCACGCTGGGTGCCAAACGTCGAGAAATACTCGATCTCCAGGTTCCCTGGCTCCTCCAGGTAATGGTCATACGTGACGATGTAAGGGCTTTCTTGAGCGCGCGAAAGGTGTGTCACAAAGAAGGACAAGAGAATGAAGAAAACAGCGGGGAAAAGCAGCGTTCGAATGGGCACGGGAACCGGGTCTCCTTGCAAATTATTTGCAACTACATATAAGACTAGTTTAGTCCTAGTTTTTTCGCAAGGCTTAAAAACCTCCGTTATCTCTTAGGTGCACCCCGCTCTTACCCCTCTTGCCCTTCCGCGGTGGCGTGCTAGGCTTCTAAGAAGCTCGCGCCGCGACAACCTTCGCGTTCAATGAGCTTCGAGCAGACCTCCTCTCGCCTGCTTCAGCGGCCCTTCGAAAGCTTAAATTGCCCCCTCCGAAAGTCGGTTGAAGTCTGATGAGTGAAGGCCCGGCTCACGAGCATCCGCTTTCCGCGGCTCTCGATTCGTTGGCGACGCCTCTTCGATCATTGATGGAGCAGGTTCCCGGGCTGCTTTGGACGACAGACAAGAATCTTCGGATCATTTCGAATTGGGGCGCTGGTCTAACGGTGGACGCGTTTCCTCCCGGTAACCTTGCCGGAAGGCCTGTGGGGGAATTCCTGGGCTGCGCGAACACAAATGAGCCAGCTATGGCAGCGCATTATGAAGCCTTGCGCGGTGTGTCTTGCCAGTTTGAGCAGCCTTGGAGAAACCGCGTTTTGGAAATTCGCGTCGCCCCGTTGCGAACCGCAACCGGAGAAATTACCGGCTGCCTCGCTCTGGCCTTGGACATAACGGACCGGAAGAAAACGGAAGAGCAGGCTCTTTACCAGGCGCGGCATGATGCGCTGACGGGATTGGCCAATTACCGCGAGTTTATGGACCGGCTCGAGCGCGAAGTGCGCCGCGCCGAACGCAGCCACCACTCTTTCACGCTTTTGCTTTTGGATCTTGACGAGCTCAAGCGCATCAACGACCTGCAAGGTCACCTGGCCGGAAACCGCGCGCTGAAGCGCCTGGCCACAGTCATGAAGGAACACTGTCGCGCGACGGACCTGGCGGCGCGCTATGGCGGCGACGAGTTCGCCGTGCTTTTGATCGATTCTGACCGCGGGATGGCGGAGAACGTCGCCTCCCGCATCGAGCGCCGCCTTCACGCCAGCACGGAAAAACCAGCGCTTAGCGTAAGCATAGGAGTTGGCGTCTATCCCGACGATGGCCGCACTGCAGCTGAGATCATTGATGCTGCCGATCAGCGGCTCTACCAGCGCAAGAAATCTTCCAATACACGCAGCGTTTCAGCGCCTTGAAGAAGTTCCTTCGCTTCGCTCAGGATGACCGATTCCAAGGTGTTAGCTCGATGTTGCTTGAGCAGCTCGGCTAAGTTCCATCAGCGAAAAGCTCCCAGCGAAGACCCTACTGTGAGTTGACAGCAATCCGTAGCCGCGAGATTCTTTGCCGAATCTATTTCAGCTTTTTGCAGGGGACACCATGAACGGCGCGCAAGTAATCCTGGCTTTGTTGGATGAAGGCTACGAGAAGAAAACCTGGCACGGGCCAAATCTAAAGCAATCGCTTAAAGGCGTGACCGCGAAACAGGCTGCGTGGCGACCCGGACCAAGCCGGCACAACATCTGGGAAGTTGCCTTGCACGCGGCGTATTGGAAGTACGCGGTGCGAAGAAGGATTGAAGGTGGCAAGCGTGGCTCGTTCGTCTTGAAGGGCCATAACTTTTTCCGACGGCCGGAAAAAGGCAAAGCCACCGAAGCGGCTTGGAACGCGGACAAGGAGTTGCTCGATCGCGAGCATCGCGCGATGTGTGCGGCCATCGCAAAAGCGCTGCGCAAGCCCCGCGGCGAAAAGTTCCTGCGCCAGTTGTATGGCGTGGCGTTTCACGATGTTTATCACGCGGGGCAGATTCGCTTCTTGCGCCGCTTGCAGGAACGCTAGTCCACCGAGTCAGGACGCAACTTTTCGCAGACTCCGCACAATGGCGGCCACATCCGTCGTGTCTTGAAAGAGGCGGATGGCGGCGATGCCGGAGGCGCCGGCGGAGATGCAAGACGCGGAATTGTCGAGGGTGATGCCACCGATGGCGAGCACGGGGATGGAGACGGCGCGACAGACGTTGCCGAGGCGCTCCAGACCTTGGGGCGCGCCATAGGCGACCTTGGAGGGCGTGGCAAAGACTGGGCCAAAGAAAAGGTAATCCGCGCCGCCTTGTTCGGCAGATTGTGCGGCTTCCAGGGAATGGCAGGAGACGCCGATCAAGAAATCTTTTTCACGGTGAAGTGCTTCGCGTAACCGCAGCGCTTCGCGCGGCGGCAGGCTTTGTTCTCCGAGATGCGCGCCATCGGCATGCACCGCGAGCGCGACGTCCAGACGATCGTTCACGAGAACGCGTGTGCGTGAGGTCTCCTTGGAGCTGGCGCTCGAAGTGCATTGCAACGCTTCAGCGGTCAGCCGGCTGCATTCTCGGCCCGACAAATCTTTTTCGCGAATCTGAATCCAATCGACGCCCGCTTCCGCTGCCTTTCGAATTCCGTCCAAGAGCAAGTCGCGGGACTGGTTAAGGTCCTTTGAGCTCCGCTCAACATCTGGCGGCGTAAAGCCGCCGCTACAAGAGAGCGCGGACGTCAAGAGGCTCCGCCGGTCTGTTACGTAACACAACAACGGAATTCGTTTTGATTTATCCCCGATATGGGGGTGGAAGAGAGATCTCTCCGCCTCAGGCTGCGGAAGACCGCAGCCTGAAGGTCGAGATGACGGATAAAGCGTATCGTGCGCATGAGACAACGTCCAACTTCGGAATCCGGACTTATTGAGGGGGGACACGAGTGGCGTCCGTGCGGGAACCGATCCAGCCGACGGCCAGCAGAATATCGAGGACCCCAAGTCCGCTGACGGCGCCGCGAAACGAGGGATGCAGCACAATGTGCATCAGCGACGGGTAGTGGCTCAAAAAGTAGTTCTGCTCCCAATAGATGGACCAGGGCAGATACAAAAGCAGCGCGCCCATTTCGAACGCCAGCACTACCAGCAGTGCACGATAAATCCGGTTCATCGATGCGTGGAAACCTGTTCGGCCCGGACAGGATTTGGATCAGCGGATGGGTTTTTGTAAAGCGGCGATGCGTTCGGCTACGTCGCGGTAGTCGATATTCATCGCGTAGACCTGGGAGAAACTCTTGAGCGCCGCTTCCGGCTCGCCCGCCGATTCCTGGGCCACGCCCAAATCATACCGCAACGCGAGCGTGCTTTCCGGGTCTATTCCGGGGGTCTTTAAAGCGCGCTCGTACCAGATCGCGGCGATACCCGGCTGGCCCTTTTCCATGAAAGCGAGTCCTAGCAGCGTGCAGCACTGCATGGTGTACCGGAACGCGCGGCCACGGTCATTGGCTTTCGCCACTTTCTGAAACTCGCTGATGGCTTCTTCCAGCAAACCCATCTCGCGGAAGGCGATTCCGAGATTGTAGTGAGTCTCCAAATCTTCGTCTTCCGCGCCCATTTCCCCGAGTTCCGCGCGAAACTCGTCGAACACTTCCTTCAACGGACCAGATTCACCCGCGGGTGGAGGTGCCGGTTGTTTTGCGGGAGCCGAAGGAGGCGGGGCCGCCGGCGCCGACCCGGAGAACGCTGGTTCAAGCGAATCCATTCCCAGCTGATCGATTTCATGAGCAAGGTCGGCCAAGAATTGATCCGCGTCAAAATTGCTTCCCGCCGGAGGCGCAGCCTTATTCTGGCCCACCGGCTGTGGCGCGGGCGGCGCGATGGGGGTCTCAGGCGGCTTCTGATCGTAGGCGGGAACCAGCGGTTCGGGCTCGATGACGAGCTCGTATTCCTGCTCGAGTTCAAATTCCGGTTCTTTTGGCGCAGGCGGCTTTGGCGGCGGGGCAGGTGGCGCCTTCTCTTTGGATTTGGGAGGAGCCGGAGCTGGTTTTTTGACTTCGGGAACAGGCTTAGGTTCCTCAACAATACTGGCAGCAGGCTCGCTGAGATCGGCCGGCACATCCTCGGGCGGCACAATCGCCGGTCCTTCGGCGACCTGGAATTCTTCGACGTGCGCTGGTTCCGCTGGACGAGCCGGTGGCGCAGCGGGCCTGGCGGGCGGCGCAGCAGGTTTCGCAGGTGGCGCGGCGGGTTTCGCAGGCGGTGGCGGCGGAGCTGGAGCTTCAACCTTCGCTTCGGCTGGTTGTTCTTCCAGCAGCGTATCCCACTCTTCGGACAGATCCACTTCCTGAACTTCAGGCTCTGCTGGCGCGACGTTGACCGGCACGGGCTCGGGTTTCAATTCCTCAACTGGAGCGGGAGGCGGTGGTGGCTCAGGCGCCGCAGGCTCAGCAACTTCCTCGGGAGCAGGGATCGCCGCAATTTCCGGAATTTCGGCCTCGGCCGGCTCCTCGACGCGAGCCGGTTTGGCGGCTTGAGGTGCTGGCGCCGCTGCGCTGGCTAACTCCGCGTCGCTCAAGCCAGCCGCGCGCTGGAAGCGCCGCCGCAATTCCCCGAATCGCTCGGCGCTTCGCTTATCGCCGGTTTCGGTATGAATTTGCTCGAGTTGCGCAGCCAATTCCGCGGTCCGCCGGTCGTCGCCAGCTCCAAGAACGAAGTCCAGAAGCTTCTCGAGTGTGGGTGTATGTCGCGGAGCGCGGCGAAGAATGGCTTCAAGCAGGCCGATGGCCTTCTGCGTCAAGCCGTAGCTGGCAAACAAATCCACGTCGGTGAGAGATTGCGCTATGAACTTCTGCGTCTCATCGTCGAGTTGTGGTTCGAACGAGGCGACGGCCGGCTTCTTGTCTTCCACAGCGGGCGCAAATTCCTTTGTATCCGCGCGCAGTTTCGGAGCAGGAGCTTTCGGAATCTGCGCTTGCAAATCCTCTTCCGGCATCTCCGCGGCTGCTTCGGGCTCCAGAAGCCCCAGCTTTCGCAGCACGCCGTTGAGCTTGCGCTTGGCGGAATCGCTTTCCGGCTGGCGGTCTACGAGCTGCTCAAGAATCTTCTTGGCCTCTTCATAACGCCCTTCGGCAGCCAAAGCATCGCCCAAATTCGCCAACGCATCCGGCAGATGAAACGAATCGCTGGTACGGCCATACAATTCCACCAGCCATTCCAAAGGCTCTAGCCGCCCGGGCATACCCGCGGCAAGGTCATTGAGCATCTTGCCGACGACCTCATGCTCCCCGGCGTCAATCATCGTCAGCCGGGACTGTTCCAGAATGCCTATGGCCTTCTCGCCCTGCCCGCCCTGGATCAACAGTTCCACCACTTTTTGCAGCGGCCCATAATTTTTCTGGTCCGCTTCAAAGACGCGCATCGCCAGTGTGGTGGCCTGATCCCAACTCGAACACTTTACGTAGAGGTCGAGGAGCAGCTCGGACTGTTCACCGCCTTTTTCCAGGTCGGGAACCTGCTCAAGGAGATGCGCCGCCTTCTTGAATTCGCCCTGGGTGGAAAGCGATCTGGCCCGCACAATAATCGCAGCCATATTGTTCGGCTCGAGCTTCAGAGCCTTGTCTGCCAGTTTTTCGCTTTCCGCCTAGTCGCCGCGCGCCAGCGCCCGCTGCGAAGCGGACACATACGCTTCAATCGCCTCCCGGGTCTGCCCCATGGCCTGGTAGAGATCCGCAAGCCGGATTTGGATACGCAGATTGTCGGGTTCGGCCTGGAGGAGTTTTTTCAGCAGCCCGACGGCTTCCGTCTGCCGGTTATTTTTCAGGTGAATCTCGGCCAATTGGAGGAACAGCGGCCTCGCCTCGCTCATCACCCCTTGCTGCACGTACAAATCGGCAAGCTTTTCGAGGGGACGAATCTCTTCGGGCGCGAGTTTGGCGATGCGCTTGTAAACAGCAATCGCTTTGGTCAGGAATCCGTCGCCGACGAAAATCTGAGCCAGGCGCTCGAAATAATCGATGGCCTGGAACGTTTCGCCTTGCCGGATATACAGCTCGCCGATGGTCATCAAGGTGACTTGATCGCGCGGCTCGAACTTGAGAATATTCTGGTATTCGGCGATGGCTTGAGCGACCTTGCCCTGGTTCAGCAGCTTTTGTGCGGCTTCGACGTTTTTGCTCTTGTTATAAGCCATGCGCGTGCAAAGACAAACCTCCCCTAGAGGTTGCCCCCGACGTTCTCCTCAATTTAGCCGCGGTCGTGGAACGACCTTTGGAGCTACTTGGTTACGCTATCAGGCGGGAAAAAGCCAAGTCAACGAAGCTAGAGTCCTTTGTGAGCAGGCAGTTATCCCCTTTCGATTTAGGAACCGTTCCGGCGAAGAACAGGCGAATGGGAAACGAGATTTTTCCGGGGTTGTGTCGTACTTTCTAAGGGCTGAACAAGCCCGCTCTTCCTTGTCGGTGTTACCATCCCCTAGTCGTTCCCAAGGGATTCGAAGCGGGATTGGTTCATGCATTTTGCCTCTTCGCGCCGCAATTTTCTTATGGCTCTGGCCGGAATGGGAGTCTGCACGGTCTTCGAGCGTCTTCGCGGCCTCGCTTCCGTCCAAGCCGCAAGCGGATCATTCAAGCTCTCCGTAATCACCGATGAAATTACGCAAGATTTCGGCCATGCGCTGGAGATTGCCTCTCACGAATTCGGGTTGGGTCATGTGGAGCTTCGCACGCTTTGGGACAAAAACATCATCAATCTCAATGAAAAGGAACTCGCGGAGGCGCGGCGGCTTCTGGAGAAATTTGAGCTTCGGGTGACGGATATCGCCAGCCCGCTCTTCAAAACCGACTGGCCCGGCGCTCCGAAATCCCAGTACAGCCCCGGGAAGCCCCAGTACGGCGCCGATTACACGTTTGAGCAACAAGGAGAAGTGCTGGAACGTTCCATCGCCGTCGCCAAGGCGCTGGGGACGGACCGTATCCGCTGCTTCGATTTCTGGCGGTTGGAGGATCCGAAACCTTTTCGCGGCGCAATGGATGAAAAACTGCACGAAACCGCTGCCGCGGTCGCTCCGAAAAACATCACGCTGCTTCTCGAAAATGAATTTGCCTGCAACACCGCTACCGGCGCGGAGGCGGGGCGCACGCTTCGTGCAGTCACTGCTCCAAATTTCAAGCTCAACTGGGACCCTGGCAATGCGGCGTATCGCGGCGAGACTGCGTTTCCAGATGGCTTTGAAAAAATCCCCGAAGACCGAATCGGGCATATGCACTGCAAGGACGTCGTGCGCAAAGCGGACGGCGGTTTCGAATGGGCGGCGATGGGGCGCGGCCTCATCGATTACGAGGGCCAGTTCCGCGCGATGTTGAAAATGGGGTACACAGGCACGATGAGCCTGGAAACGCACTGGCGCGGCGCAGGCTCGGCGGAAGAATCCTCACGCCAAAGCATGGCGGGAATGAAGGCACTTCTCAAAAAAGCTGGCGCACTGTAAACAACAGAAATCGTGTGGAGGAAATATGGCCACTGCAACCAACTCGCGTCGCAACTTCATAAAGGTAACCGGAGCAGGTCTCGCCGGCGCCGCGCTCTCCGCGCGCGCCTCGAGTTACTCCAACATCGCCGGTTCGAATGACCGCGTGCGCGTGGGCATCGTCGGTTTCTCCGACCGATTCCGCTACGCGCTGCTGCCCGCTTTTCGCGCCCACTCGAAAGAACTGAACTTTGAGATTGTCGCCGTTTCCGACATCTGGAAACTTCGTCGCGAAGAAGGCGTCGCTCACGTGCAGCAGGTTACGGGCGGCAGCATCGCGGCGGGTCGCAACAATGAAGAACTTTACGACCGCAAAGATGTGGACGCCGTTATCATCGCCACCTCGGATTTTCAGCACGCCCAACACGGCCTGCAAGCTGTCACGGCTGGCCGCGATGCTTACATCGAAAAGCCGCTCGCCAACACCATGGCCGACGCGCGCGCCATCCGCGATGCGGTGCGTTCCACCGGCAAGATCGTTCAGATCGGCACGCAGCGCCGCAGCGCCGCGAATTATCAGCGTGCTTATGAGTTCATTCGCTCAGGCCAATTCGGCGACATCGTCAGTGTCGAAATGACTTGGAACGTCAACCAGCCCGGCCGCTGGCGCCGCCCCAAGCTCGTCGCTGCTCTTCGCGAAGAAGACACCGATTGGCAGCGCTTCCTCATCAACCGCCCCGCGGCACCGTTTGACCCGCGCAAGTATGTCGAGTATCGCCTCTTCTGGCCCTACTCCTCCGGCATTCCCGATCAATGGATGGTCCACCAAATCGACACGGTGCACTGGTTCACCGGCTTGCCGCATCCGCGCCGCGTCGTGGCCAACGGCGGAATTTATCTTTGGCGCGACGGACGAAAAAATTGGGACACCATGACCGCCGTTTTCGATTACGGTCCACTCGACGATCCTTCCAAGGGATTTCAGGTCGTTTACTCTTCGAGGCAAACCAATTCCGCGGGCGACGTGAAGGAAATTTACTATTCGAACGGCGGCTCGCTGGACCTCGACAAGAATGTGATTTCCTCCGAAGGCGGCCTTGAAGAAAAATTCGCCAAGGAAACGGGCATGAAGCCGAATCTGCTTGCCAAGCGCTCGTTGGCCAGTGCCGCGAGTTCTATCGATAAGAGCGCTGACGCTGGCGTCGATGAAGCGACTTCTGCCAATATGCGCAACTGGATGGAATGCGTGCGCAGCCGCAAAACTCCCAACGCCAGCATCGAAGCCGGCTACAGCCACTCCATCGCGCTGTGCATGACGATTGCCGCGATTCAAACCGGCCAGCGCGTCACGTTTGATGACACGAAGCAGGAAGTGGCGGTGGGACGAGGAACTACTTTGTAACCGGCGTGAGCTTGAAGAGAGCCGAAGCGTGCGGCGCGAGCACGCCACGGGGGTATGACATGAGCCCGAGGTCCGCGCGTTCCCAGAGGTCGCGTCCCAGATACGCTGTGTCATTGTTCTTGCAGTCGGGGCAGATTAGAACCCAAGGGACAGGGAGCGTCTGTACATCGTTGTCCAAGTTGAAGGCGGCCAGATAAAGGTCATCACTCGACTTTGAACGGGCAGTCCAGACTGCGAATTTGTCAGTAGTGAGTACAGCGCGGTTTTCTATCGAAGATTGGTTGACCGCGATGACTTCCGGGTTCGTCAGCAACGACTCCGTCCATTCATCGCACAAAGTCAGATTGCCGCCCATGATGAGCGGCGAGCGGGCAATCGCCCAGAGCGTCAGCATGGTTCGCTGCTCATCGTGCGTCAATCGCGTCGCGCGCGGTTGACCCCAGCCCGCCGCAGGTTCGAGCCGGCCAATGGGAAGCATATCCGTGTCCGGCCAGTGCCCGGGTCCCGCGAACGGCGCCCACTTCGCTGCGCGCGCGAATTGGTTTTTCACTCCCGACGGAAACTGCGTCTCGCTGTACCACAAATCCCACATGTCGTCTGAGATGCGCCACATCTGAGCGTACTTGCTCACTTCTTGCGCCTTATCCAGCGCCGTGGGCCCTGGTGAAAGACTCAGCACGATCGGCCGCCGTGCTTTGCGCCGCGCCTGGCTGATCATGCGAATCTCGTCCCCTTTGTACGGGTGATCCGCGATGCAGTCGACTTTTAGGAAATCCACGCCCCAATCGTCAAACTGTTCCGCCAGAGAGTCGTAGTACGCCTGAGCCGCAGGCTTGCTCGCATCCAGGCCATAGTTGAACGGGTTCCACGGGCAAGTATCGGAAGTGTTCGCTGCGTCCGCCGCGCGAAACGAACTCCCCGCAATCGGCAGGTTCCTTTGCACCGCTTCCTTCGGAATGCCCCGCAAAATGTGCAGACCGAATTTAAGCCCCAGCGAATGTAAGAAATCTCCGAGCGGCTTGAAACCGCCGCCGCCCGCCGCCGAAGGAATGGTGTTGACCGCGGGCGTGTATCGCCCGAACGCATCCAAGCTGAATTCCGCATTCGCGGCGTTGGTTCCCGCGGAGTGATTCGTCACATACCAGCCGGAATCCACCACGATGTACTGCCAGCCAAATTTCTTCAGGTGCTCCGCCATCCACTGCGCGTTCGCGCGAATGTCGGCTTCGCTCACGGTCTCTCCATAAGCGTCCCAACTGTTCCAGCCCATGGGCGGAGTAGCGGCCAGAGGCGCCGTTGTTTGGGGAGTTTGATGAGCCGCAGGCTTGTTCATCAAAATGGCAACGGCCGCAAACACAAAACCTGCCAACACGGCTTCTAGGCGCATGCACTTCCTTTCGATGAACTAGATCACTTCGGACACGTCAAAGGTGGGAAACGACGTCTGCGTCGCCCCCGCCGCCCAGCAGGTCGCATCGCGCACCGGCGCAAACGAATAGCGATGCAGCGGTGTGGGCCCGTGCACTCGCAATGCTTCGAGATGATCTGGCGTGGCGTAGCCCTTGTGTTGCGCCAGCCCATACTGCGGATAGACCGCGTCCCATTCTTCCATCCGTGCGTCGCGGTGGGTTTTCGCCAGAATCGACGCCGCGGCAATCGACACGCTGCGCGCATCGCCTTTGATCAGCGACTTCTGTTCGATCAACACATCCAGTTGCATGGCATCAATGAGTAGGTAGTCGGGTGAGATGGCCAACTGTTGCAGCGCCGCCGTCATCGCTTGCCGCGAAGCCTGATAGATGTTCCAGGCGTCGATGCGCTGCGCATCGATTTCCGCTACCGCCCACGCGAGCGCATATTCGCGGATACGCTCGCTCAGTTGGCTTCGGCGCTCTGCGGTAAGTTTTTTCGAATCATCCAGACCGACAATGCGGCGCTTGGGATTGAGAATCACCGCGGCGGCTACGACCGGGCCAAACAACGCGCCTCGCCCAGCTTCATCAATTCCGGCGATTCGCGTCCAGCCCAATTTGCGCGCCGCTCGCTCGAAACGGGAAGAGCAGAGGCGGGACATTTTCGCGCAGAATCTTAGCACGGGAAGTTGTGGAAAAGCGCTGGCGCGTTGCGAACGGCTCGCGAGGCGCTCTCATTCGTAGCGAAGCGACTGGACGGGATCCACGCGCATCGCCCGCCGCGCTGGAATCCAAGCCGCGCAAAATGTTACGGCGAGTAAAACCAGGAGCGCCAATCCAAGAAGAAACGGGTCGTGCGCGCGAACTTCAAAAAGCAAAGACTCCAGAAGGCGCGAACCGAACCAGGCGCCCAGCAGTCCCAAAGCGGCGCCCGCAAGAGTCCACTTCGCGATGTTGGCAAAAAGCATCCTCAAGATGTTTCGCGGCGCCGCCCCCAGCGCCATGCGCACGCCAATTTCGCGCGTGCGCTGCGCGACCAGGAATCCCACCACGCCGTAGATGCCAATCGCCCCAAGCAACACCCCGAGGAACGCGAAGATTGACAGCAGCACGGCATTGAAGCGGGGGCGCTGCGTGAGCTTGCCCACTCGCGTGTTCATGCTCTCGATGGTCACCGGAACCGTTGGGTCGATTGCGGCGGTCTCCGAGCGAATCCACTGCGCGACGGCCTGCGGATCGATGGCTGTTTGGATGATGAAGTGCGCCGATCGAAAGTAGCCTTCCGGCTCATTTTTCCAGGGAATGTAAAACTCGGGATCGGATGGCGCCACGAGGCCGTTGTTCCTGACGTCTCCAGCAACGCCGACGATCATGCGCCACTCGGCCTGCGAACCAAAACGAAATGACTTTCCCAACGGATCCTCTGCACCCGGAAAAAGCCTCTTCGCCAGTGCCTCGCTCAAGATCACCGGCCTTTCCACGGGCATGCGATCCTCTTCGCGAAAGCCGCGCCCGCGCAGGATGGGGATGCTCAGTGCCGGAAAATATCCTGGTGTCACGTAGCGATAACCAATCATTCCGCCGGTGCCTTCGCTGAAACGCGCGTGCCCGGGGATTTCAATGGAAGAAAGAAATGTAGCCTGCATTCCTCCGGAGGGAGGCAACGTGTCGCTCAGCGCAAGCAGCGTGACGCCCGGCATTCGCTTTAGCCGCTCTTCAAGATGCTGGAAGAAGGCCAGTTGTTTCTCGGCATCCGGATAGCGGTGGGCGGTCAGGTCCATTCCCGCGGTGATGACGCTCTTCGCGTCCATGCCCAGCGCGACCGTCTGGAGTTTCCAAAGGCTGCGGAGCAGCAGTCCGGCTCCTGCCAGAAGAACCAGCGAAACCGCAATCTGCAGCGTGACCAACGCCTGCCGCAGAACGCCGCGGGGAGGCGCGTGGTTTTCTTTACCAGCCAGCAATTCCGGAGCAGGACGATGAAGCGCGGGCGCGACTCCGAAGAGAATCCCAGACAACACCGACATGCCCAGCGCAAAGCCCAGCACGCGAAGGTCGAGCGAGGCTTGCTCCAGCCGCGGAATTCCTTCCGGCGCGATGGAAATGAAAAGACGAAGCAGGAATAGGGCGAAGCCGCAACCCGCGAGGCCGCCGAGCAATCCGAGCAGCAAGCTTTCCGTCAGCGCTTGCCGCGCCAGGCGCCCTGGCGAAGCACCGAGAGCGGCGCGAATGGCCAATTCCCGCGCCCGGCTGGTAGCGCGCGCAAGCAGCAGGTTTGCCACGTTGGAGCATGCCACCAGCAGAACCGACAAAACCGCTCCAAAAAGAAGCCACGACGCCACGCGCGAGTCTTGGATCTGGCGATCGCGCAGAGAACGCACGCGAAACGACACTTCGCTGCGAAACTGCGGCGGTACGTATTGGAGCGACTGGTCGAATAGGGGCTGCATTGCCGCTCGCGCTTGCGGGATCGACACTCCCGGTTTGAGCCGCGCAAAAGCTCGCAAGATGACTTGCCGTGCATTCGGTCCGCGGTCCGTGGATCCGTCCAAAGCGGAGGGAACCAGAATGTCGTCGCGGCCAAGATTCGGCATTTCAAATTGCTCGGGCAGGACTCCAACTACGAACGTGGGCCGGCCGTCGAGCGAAATCGTCCGGCCCGGAAGATTCGGATCGCCGGCAAAACGCGAACGCCACAATGCGTAGGAAATCAGCGCGACACGAGGTGCGTTCGGCCGGTCTTCTTCAGCGGTGAAATTCCGGCCGAGCAGGGGCTGAATGCCGAAAGTCGGTAGAAATGTCGACTCCACAAGAGCGCACTTCAAGCGAATGGGATTCTGCTCCGTCAAATCGCATTCGGCCCCGCCGGGCACAAACGAGGTCACCGAAGCAAAGGGTGTCTGCGCCTTGCGCCAGTCGTAGTAGTCGGGACCGAGCACAAATTCGTTGGTATCGAAGGGCGCCATGTCGCCAAAACTGACCAATTGCTCATCGTGCGGATAGGGCAGGCTGCGGAACAGGATACGATCGACGACGCTGAAGACCGCGGTGGTTGAGCCCACACCCAACGCGAGGGTGAGAACCGCCAGGGTAGCGAAGAGCGGCTGTTTCGCGAAACCTCGGAGCGCGAATTGCGCATCCTTGAGCGTCGCGTCCAGCAACGGCAACCCTTGCTGCTCTCGATAGAGTTCCTTCATCTGCTCCGCGCCGCCGAACTCGCGCCGGGCTTCCCGCGCCGCTTCCTCCTGGCTCAGGCCGCGCCGCAAGTTTTCTTCGGTCAGCATTTCCAGATGCGCGCGAACTTCCGAGTCGAGATCGCGTTCGAGCTGTGCTTTGCGCCACCAACCCCGCACGCGTGACCCCAGGATGCGATACCACAACACTTTAGGCTCCTTCCGAGCGGCCCAGCAGCCGCGTCATCAACGCTGCCATCCGTTCCCAACTTTCTGTTTCCGCTTCCAGTTGTTTTCGGCCTTTCCGCGTGAGCGAGTAAAACTTCGCCTTGCGATTGTTCTCCGATGTGCCCCATTTCGCGGCGATCCAGCCACGCTGCTCCAGTCGCAGCAAGGCGGGATACAGTGTGCCCTGGTTCAGCCGCAACATGTCTTGTGAAACCTGTTTGATGCGTTGCGCGATCCCATATCCGTGCAGCGGGCCGAGCGTGTGAAGCGTCTTCAGCACGATGAGGTCGAGCGTGCCCTGGAGGACTTCGCCACGCGGAGGTGCCATGGGCTCTCCTTTAGATAAACAACAGGAGCATACGCCTTCTCCTGTTGAATATCAACAGGTATCCCTTTCGATTGACGCGGCTTCCTTCGGCGTGGCAGCATACGCCCGCCCAAACCGGCCGCCCATCCGGCGCGTTTTGAATTTCTTCTGTGGGAGTGCAAACATCATGCCGACTAATCCGCACAAGGCTGCAAATCCATTGCTGGCTCTTTTTCTCGCCTCCTCGATTGCGGGATTGTTGGCCGCTTCGCCCGCCGGTGCGCAATCGCGGCACATCGAACTGAACGATCTGCCGAAAATCGTTTCCGTCTCCGACCCGCAAATCTCTCCCGACGGAAAATCCATTGTCGTGGTCGTCTCCCGGCCGAATCTCGAGCAAGACCGTGGCATTCGCGAATTAGTGCTGGTGGACGCCGTTACCGGAGCCCAGCATCCTCTCACCTATGAACGCAACACTGTCGGGTCCCCGCGCTGGTCTGCTAACGGGGATCGCTTGGCCTTCGTCGCAAACGTGGGAACCGGCAAGGACGCGCAGCCGCAGATTTTTGTCATGTCTATGACCGGCGGCGAAGCCAGAAAAATCACCGACGCTCCGAATGGCATCGAGCAATTCGCATGGCGGCCCAACGGGGAAGACATCGCCTACGTAACCTCCGACGAGCCCGAAAACAAAAAGGAAATTGAGAAACACAATGACGCCTTCGAAGTCGGCGACAACGATTATCTTGCGACCGAAGCGCCGACGCCTTCTCATCTCTGGCTTATTTCAGCGGACGGCGGTAAAGCCAAACGACTGACCTCCGGTGCCTGGAGCCTGCCAAAGAGCGCGCCGCCTGGTCCTCCAGCTTCGCCAATTTCATGGTCACCGGACGGCAAGTCGCTGTTGTTTACGAGGCAGGAACATCCGCACCAGGGCGATGCCGATCTCACCACGCTACAAGTGCTGAACGTCGATACGGGCGAAACTCGCAAGCTGACGAAGCACGAAAAATTCGAAGCCTTCGGCGTATTCTCGCCAGACGGTACGCGCGTCGCTTACTGGTATTCGCGGGACGGCGACCCCAACAACGAAAATGAAATTTTCGTGACGCAAACCGCAGGCCGAGACGGCACCGACCTCACTCGCCCCATCGACCGCGACCTTCAGCGGGTCATCTGGATGCCAGACGGCAATTCCGTTCTTGTTGGCGGCAACGACAGCACCCAAGTCTCTCTTTGGCTGCAGCCTCTGAGCGGCCCGGCAAAAAAACTCGCGCTCGGGGACATCAGCCCCTCCTGGCTCTTTTGGGTGGATGCATTCGTTGGCCGCAAAGGCGAAATCGCCTTCACCGGCAGCACGCCTACGCAGCCCAACGAGTTGTATTACATGGCTTCGGCAAACGACGCGCCCAGGCGCCTCACCGATTTCAATCACGACATCGCCGCTCTCAACCTGGGCAAAACCGAAAAGTTCACGTGGAAAGGCCCCGACAATTTTCAAGAAGACGGCGTGCTCGTTTATCCGCCTGACTTTCATAAAGACCGCAAATATCCGCTGGTGCTGATCATTCACGGGGGACCCCAGGCTGCCTCCACCACCGCGTTCGGATTCTTGCCGCAGGTGATGGCCTCTCACGGCTACGTGGTTTTTTCGCCGAACTATCGTGGCAGCGACAATCTCGGCAACGCCTACCAGCGCGCCATCTGGAATGACGCGGGCGATGGCCCCGGTCGCGACGTCATGGCCGGCATCGAAGCCGTGAAGCAGATGGGCTTTGTCGACGAATCCAAAATCGGTGTGACCGGGTGGAGCTACGGCGGGTACATGACTTCCTGGCTTATCGGCCACTATCAAATCTGGAAAGCCGCTATGGCAGGCGCTCCCGTCACTGACGTATACGACGAGTACAATCTTTCCGATGGCAACATCACCGGGCGCTACAATTTCCGTGGCTCCCCCTTTGTGGGCGACAATCTCAAGGACTATCGCGCGCAGTCCCCCATTACCTACGCATCAAAGATGAAAACGCCCACGCTCATCATGCACGATACCGGCGACGCCCGCGTGACCGTCTCGCAAGGCTACGCCCTCTACCACGCCCTCAAAGACAATGGCGTCCCCGTGAAATTTGTCGCCTTCCCGATTCCCGGCCACTCTCCCGGCGACCCGGTTCGGCGAATGGAGATGGTCCGGCGCTGGGTCGACTGGATGGATCAGTATTTGAAGTGAGAATCTTTCTTCCGTCTCGATGTTTGGGTAAGACCATCGCCACCCGGCGGTCGTCCGTATTGTCAGAAAAGGAGTGGCCTCGATGAACCAGCGACTTCGACTCATTCTTTTGCGCGCAACGTCTGTAAGTGTTTTGCTCTTCGTTTTGCTTGCGGTTGCTCCCTATGGCCGTGCCCAGGGACTTTCGAGCAGCGATCTATCGAAGCTCCGTTCTGTGGGCGCCGTCGCGCTTTCTCCCGATGGCCGCCGCATCGCCTACACGATCACCATGCGCGACGAGCCAGGCCGCCCCTACGGCCAACTTTGGATTATGGATCTCGCTACGCAGAAATCCACTCGCATCGGCGGCGACAAGGATCGTGGCGGAGGCCCGCTTTGGTCTCCCGACGGCAAGTGGTTGGCTTTCTCAGGTAAGCAAGGCGACAAGCATGGCTTGATGATTGCCAAGCCCGATGGCTCCGATGTAACTGCGCTCGTTTCGCCTGAGGGTACTAACAGCCCCCTCCCTGGCACCGGAAACGAAGTTACATGGTCTCCCGACAGCAAGCAGATCGCCTACATTTCTTCCGTGCCGGACACTCACGCTGCCGAGGCAAGCGGCGATCCCATGGTCATCAGCCGCTATCTCTACAAGCCCGACGCGGGAGAAGGCATGACGCGGTTCAACGACAATCAGCGCTTGCACATTTTTGTGGTCGACGTCGCCACCAAACAAAGTCGCCAGCTCACCAAAGGCAACACCGACGAGCACTCCATCGACTGGTCTCCCGATGGAAAAGAAATTCTTTATCTCACCAATCCCGAGCCGAATCAGGACGAATTCTTTAACTACGACGTCTACGCATTGAAATTGGCCGACAATACGAGCCGCCGCATCACCGCCACCGAATTTATTGAATACGATCCACTGTGGTCACCTGATGGGAAGAAGATTCTTTTTCGTGGCACGCGACGCGGGCTCACCGACCGCGAAACTACCATGGAAGACACTCACGTCTGGGTCATGAACGCCGACGGCAGCGACCGACGCGAAATTGGCGCTGTGCTCGACAACCGCCAGGGCACTCCCCAATGGGGTCCCGATGGCAATTCCGTCTACTTCACCGTTCAGGAGCGCGGCAGCAATTATCTCGTACGTCTCCCCATTTCCGGGGGCAAGCCGGAATATGTCATCAAAGAGCGCGGCTCTGTCACGTCTTTCTCTATCGGCAAAGACGGCACCGTGGCCTACGGTTACGTTTCGCCGCGGGATCCGACGGAGTTGTATGTGAAAACCGGTGCGTCCGCGCCCCGCAAACTCACTGACCTGAATTCCCAGCTCTTTGCCGGCAAGCAAATCGCCGAGGTGGAATCCTTCACCTTCATCAGCAACGACAACAAGTACGAAGTCGAAGCCTTTCTCACCAAGCCTCTCGGGATGACCGCCACTTCCAAGCATCCACTCATTGTCAACATTCATGGAGGGCCGCACGGCCAGAATGGTCCCGCATTCAACTTCAAGAATCAGGTCTATGCGGCACGCGGTTGGGCCACGCTTAATGTCAACTTCCGCGGTTCCACCGGCTACGGTCAGAAATTTGCCGACGCCGTCTTCGGAGATCAGAACGGCAACGAGGGCCAGGACGTTTTATACGGCGTCAGCGCCGCCGTCCGCCGCTATCCCTGGATTGACCGCGAGCGCATGGGCATCGAAGGAGTCAGCTACGGCGGCCAGCTCACCGATTGGCTCATTACTCAAACCAACGAGTTCAAAGCGGCCATCCCGATCGCTGGGATCGCCAACCTGGTCAGCTACAACTACATGACCTACTACAATCAGTACGAAGAAATGGAGTTCGGCCAGTTCCTGCATCAGGGCAACTTGATGGACGTTGCCTGGGAGCGCTCGGCGCTGAAGCACGTCGCTGCCGCCCACACCCCCACCATGCTTATGCATGGTGAAAATGACAACGACGTCCCCATCGCCGAAGCCGAACAATTCTTCATCGCTCTAAAAGACGTGGGTACCGAAGCCATCTTTGTCCGCTATCCCCGCGAAGGGCATGGCCTCGGAGAAGTCGGCCACAACATCGACTCCATCGACCGCTGCATCGCCTGGTACGAAAAGCATTTCCCGAAACCCGGCGCCGAAGGCATCACCAACGTCCAACCCTAACGCATGTAAAATTGGCCGGCGAGAGGCGCATCCGCCAACAAGAAAGCCCTGGTTGCCCAGGGCTTCTTTGAATTTTTCAAACTGCGGAAACTTCTTCAGAAGCGTTGTCTAATTGCTTGCTTCCGTACCGGCGGTTGCGGCGACGGCTGCTTCTTCTTCGCGTTCGGCGCGGCGGATGCGGGCGGCCTTGCCCTTCAAATCGCGCAGGTAATACAGCCGCGCGCGGCGAACCTTGCCCTTGCCCACGACTTCGATCGAGCTGATCGTCGGCGAATGCAGCGGGAAAATGCGCTCGATGCCGATGCCGAAGCTGACGCGCCGTACCGTGAAGCTGGCGCTGAACGCGCGGCCCTTCTTGGAAATCACTACGCCCTCAAAGGCCTGGAGCCGCTCTTTTTCTTTCTCGCCCTCGCCTTCCTTCAGCCGCACGTTCACGCGGACAGTGTCGCCGGGACGGAAATCGGGCAAATCTTTGCGCAGTTGCGCTTCATGTAATTTACGAATTACCGGATTCATGTTTCTGTTTCCTTCTAGACCCACTCTGGCGGGGCCAACTCACTTGAGACAATCCCATATTATACGCAAATCGCCCGATTTTTCCTAAAGAATTTCGCATCTACATCCACGCGCGAATGCAAACAACGAACACCTTTTCTCAATCGACCGCCTCCGGCGTGGCAAGCAAATCGGGCCGATTGCGGCGCGTTTTTTCGAGAGCGGCGGCGCGCCGCCACTTCGCCACTTCTGCGTGGTTCCCGCCAATCAAAACCTCGGGCACTTTCCAGCCGCGGTACTCCGCCGGGCGGGTGTAGTGCGGAAAATCCAGAAGCAAGTGACTGGTGATCCCTCGAGGCTCGAGGCAACCCGGTGACTCGTGACTTGCTAGAGGCGATACGCCGCGGCCTTCGTCAGGAGCCTCACGGTCTCCGCTAAATGATTCGTTCTGCGAAGAGGCTTCATTTCCAAGCGCGCCCGGGAGCAGCCGTGTCACAGCATCGATCACCAGCATGGCGGCAAGTTCGCCCCCGCTCAACACGAAATCCCCAACGGAAATCTCTTCCGTTGCCAGATGCTCCGCCACGCGCTCGTCCACGCCTTCATACCGTCCGCAAATAAAAATGAGCCGTTTGAGCTGCGCAAATCTCCGCGCCGTTTCCTGAGTGAACCGTTCCCCTGCCGCGGACATGAGCACAATCGCGGTATTCGGGTCCAGTTCCGCGCGGCCGGCTACGTCGCCAACGGCATGGCCAAGGAGCGACTCCACGGCCTCAAACAGCGGCTCCGGCTTCAACACCATGCCCTCGCCGCCGCCAAACGGGCGGTCATCTACGGTGCGGTGCCGATCCTTCGTGAACTCGCGTAAGCCCTGAACGTGCACTTCCGCGATCCCGGATTCCCGGGCGCGCCGCACAATCCCATGCTCCAGCGGTCCGGTGAAAAACTCTGGAAAGATCGTGATCAAGTCGAATCGCATCGCAATTCAGTGTAGCCAAACCTAGCAAAGCCTTCCATCCCGGCTTGTTCCTGGGGCGGGTCCGCGTTTCCCCTGCCAGCGCCAAGGAACTGCAAGCACCATTGCCTAGTACTCTTTCTGTCCTCGAGGACAGCTTGTCTCTTGCGTGCCGCGACTTTAACCTTTTACCGTTGAATGAATTACTCTTGGCGCGCTGCCTTGAGGGCGCGCCACTTCGCTTGGGTCGCCCTCGCCCTGTTTCGGAGGCCAAGTCCGTGAGTTCCGCACCACGCCTGCTGCGAGTCCTTTGCCTGACCTTGCTCACGCCTGCTCTCGCACTCCTCTGCGGGTGCGGCGGCTTGGGCAGCGGCTACGGCGGCGGCAACGGCGGGGGGAACGCGCCCGCTGCGCCCACCGGCCTTACTGCCACGAGCGCCAACGCGCAGGTGAGTCTATCCTGGAATGCCAGCTCCGGTGCGACTGGCTACTACGTAAAACGCTCCACCACGAGCGGCACCGAAGCGCAAATTGCCACCGTTGCCACGAACGTGTACACCGACAGCGCGGTCACGAACGGAACAAAGTATTTCTATGTGGTTTCGGCTTACAATTCGTCCGGGCAAAGCGCGAATTCCACGGAAGTCAACGCCACGCCGCTCGCTCCGCCGCCTCCCGCACCCACGGGGCTCACGGCAACTGCCGGCAACGCTCAGGTGGCGCTGACGTGGAACGCCAGTTCCGGCGCAACCAGCTACAACGTGAAGCGGTCCACAACCAGCGGCACTGAGACTCAGCTCGCCACTACATCTTCCACGAGTTATACGGACAGCGCCGTTACAAATGGCACGAAATACTTTTACGTGGTGTCAGCGGTGAACGCTTCCGGCGAAAGCCCGAATTCTAGCGAAGTTAGCGCCACGCCGCAGGCACCGGAAGCGCCTCCGCCAACGCCAACCGGCTTGCAAGCCACTGCTGGAAATACGCAGATTATTTTGAGTTGGACCGCCAGCAGCGGTGCTACGAGCTATCACGTCAAGCGCTCAACGACCAACGGCAGCGGTTACACGCAAATCGCCGCGCCTACTTCCACCAATTACATAGATACTGGCCTGACGAATGGAACGACGTACTACTACTTCGTTTCTGCGCTAAACGCCGCTGGCGAGAGCGCCAATTCCACGCAAGCCTCCGCAACACCAGCGGGAGCAGCTCCGGACGTCACCATCACCATCAATCCAAACAACACAAAAACGATTTCTCCCTACATCTACGGCATCAATTTCTATTCCGGCATTACGGGTGCGCCTTCGCAACTGACCTTTGACCGCGCGGGCGGCAACCGCTGGACGGCCTACAACTGGATCAACAACGCCTCGAATGCCGGCAGCGATTACTTCTACGAGAATGACAATTACCTATGCAATGGAAGCTGCAACGCCAGTATTCCCGCGGAAGTGGTCCGCACCTTCATCGCCGGAGACCAAGCCAACGGCTTGGCGAGCCTCGTTACCTTCCAAATGCAGGGTTACGTGTCCATTGACACGACAACGGTTCAGGTGCCCCAGCCGTTTCCTAACCTGACGTACTTCCGGCCGGTGGTTGACAAGAAGAGCTCCGTCTCGAACGCTCCTTTCACGCTCACGCCTCCGCCCGCCTCCACCGACAACAACGTCTACATGGACGAATTCCTCTGGGCGCTCGACCAGAAGTTTTCCGGGGAGGGCATCTTCGACGCCAACCCAACGCACCCGACGTTCGTCGAGCTGGATAACGAGCCGGAACTCTGGAATTCCACTCACCAGGAAATCCAAGGATCCACTCCGGTGAGCTCCGATAACTACATCACGAAGACCATCAATCTTTCGCAAGCCCTGAAAGACCAGTTTCCCAATCTGACGATCTTTGGGCCGGTAGACTATGGTTTTCAGGGCATCTATAACTGGCAAGGCGAATTGAACGCCACTCCGAGCGGTGCGAATTGGTTTCCAGACAAGTACCTGGCAGCGCTGAATACCGCGTCCGCCTCGTACGGAAAGCATCTTGTGGATGTGTATGACTTCCACTGGTACGCGGAAATTTATGATTCCGGCGGGAACCGCATCATCAACTTGAACAGCACGACGCTGACTGACGCGCAGGTGCAACTGATCGTGCAAAGCCCCCGAGATCTTTGGGATCCCACTTTTCACGACGACAACAACAGCAATCCCTGGATTTACAACGAGCTCGGCCAGACGCCGATCAACATTCTTGGCCGGCTGCAATCCAAAATCGATTCGGAATTCCCTGGGATGAAAATTGCAATCACCGAATATGAAAACGGCGGCTGGAATCACATTGCCGGCACCATCGCGCAGGCCGACAACCTCGGGGTCTTCGGCGCTCAGGGCTTGTTTGCCGCTAGTTTCTGGCCTCCCGGCGGGACATACCCGTATGCACTTGCAGGTTTCCGAGCGTTCCGCGATTTCGACGGCGCGGGCTCAAATTTTGGCGATACTTCTGTGCAATCGACCTCGAGCGATGTCGCGAGCGTAATGGTTTACGCAAGCACGGATACCACGGCGCCGGGCCGCGTGGTGTTCGTGGCGATCAATCGTTCCAATGCTTCAAAGGTGACGGCCATCGACGGGCAGGCTCTTACCGGAACCGCTTACTTGTACCAGATGACAGCGACTTCCGCGCAAGGGCAAACCGCGATTCAACCTGTCGGGATTGGCACGATGGCCGCGAGTGGTTCGTCGCTGACCCTCACGCTTCCCGCCTACAGCGTCACCACCATTGACGTTCATTGAGCGACGAGAAGTCTCGAATCCTATCGGCTCGCGAAACAAAGTGTGGATCGGTTGAGATCCTTCGCTGCGCTCCGGGTGACAGAATCGCAAGGTGAGAGAAGCAGGCTAGGAGCTCAGCGAATTCAGTTCGCGAAGGCCTTCGGGTAACACCACATCAATGCGGCGGGCGGCGACGTCGATTTTCGTGCAAATGTCGACGGCGAGCGGAATCAAAATGTCTCCTTGCGCGGTGTCCACTTCCAGAATCGGCGTGCCGGGAAATTCTTCTCCGGGAAACTGCACGTCGCGAACGGTGCCAAGCAGGGCGGGGGCTTCGGCAAGCGAGCACGGCGAAGAAGCAACGACTGGCTCTTGAGTTGGAGTTTCAAAAACGCTGCAGCCGATAAGGTCGGAAACGAAATATTGACCTTCGGGAAGCGTCACGCGCTGTTCGAACCGCAGCAGGACTTCCAGCCCGCGAAATTTCTCCGCTTCAGAAATCGAATTCACGCCTTCGAAATGAAAAACTGCTTGTCCGCGGTGATTCTGGCTCAACCAGCAAGACTTTAAGGCCATGCGGCGGGGCTCGATTGCCCCGCCGCTTGAGCCGACAAAGACTTCCTTCAATTTCGTGAGCCGTTCGGGGAAATCCGTGAGGAGTTCCGCGGCGACTTCGCCCTTGTTGCCGCGCGCGCGGAGAATGCGCGCGACGATTACCCATCGTGGAGTTTCAGGCTTCAATGGACGGCATACCAGGGCTGATCGCGGCGAAAAAGGCGCTTTACATTTCAATCTTCAAGAATCTCGAGCGTAAATCGCTTCCGCAACTTCATTCCCGCAGCACCAAGCAGCGTGCGAATCGCTTTGGCGGTGCGCCCCTGCCGCCCGATCACTTTTCCCAAGTCTTCCGGATGCACCCGCAACTCCAGGACGGTGACTTGCGAGCCCTCAACGGATTTCACTTGCACGTCCTCAGGATGGTCCACGAGGGCCCTGGCGATAGCTTCCACCAGCTCCTTCATCGGGCACCTCCGCACGAACGTGGCCCCAAAGGGCACCTTACCGCTCCATAGCGAAGCGGTCAACGCTTTAGTGAGTCGTCAATGGACGGGTCGAGGTGGAAGCGCTAAGGAAAGACGCCTCCGCCCCACCTGGGAATCTCAAAAAGGTGGGGCCGTGCCTTTACGCAATCTTCTGCTGACGGAGAAAGCTGCGAACCGTATCGCTGGGCTGTGCGCCGAGGCCGATCCAATGCTTGATGCGCTCCGCGTCCAACTTGATCTCCGCGGGCTTCTTGAGCGGGTCGTAGGTCCCCACGGACTCGCGGATGCGGCCGTCGCGCGGCCGGGTCCTCTCGATGACCACCACGCGGTAAAAAGGCTTTTTCTTCTTGCCAATCCTAGACAGACGAATCGTTAACACTAAACAGTCCTCCTGAACACATTTATTGTAGCGTGTAGCGCCTCACTGCGGCAATCAGACAGTTAGGGCTTGTGAGAGTCCCTTATTTTGGCGCTTTACAATCGGCCTAGGAAAGCCCTATGCTATTCCTAGGAGTTCCCTGTGGCAACACTATACGTGGAAAATGTGCCCGACGACCTCTATGAAGCTCTGCGCAAACACGCCAAGCAGAACCATCGTTCGATTGCAGGAGAAGTGCTAACCCTGTTGGAACGATTCTATCCAACTGAAAGAGAACTGAAGCGCCGACGAAAAGCCACTGCGGCGATCAAGCGCCTGCGGTTCACGGCGACACGAGCAGGAGGCGCCTTTCCAACATCGGAGGAAATGATTCGTGAAGACCGCGAACGATGATTTGGCGTATTTAGCCGAGGCGGTTCAGGCCGTTGAAGGCGGCGGCTTTGTAGCATTCGGCCAGGGTGGGATAGTTGAAAACGGTGTTCACGAAATAGGTGATTTTGCCCTTCAGCAGGAAAACGGCCTGGCCGATGTGGAGTAGTTCGGTCGCACCTTCCCCGAAGATGTGGACGCCGAGCAGTTCGAGCGTTTCGCGATGGAACAGGAGTTTGAGCCGGCCATCGACTTGCCCGGTGATTTGGCCGCGGGCGATTTCACGAAAGTAGGCCACGCCCACTTCGTAGGGCACGTCCGCGTCCGTCAATTGCTCTTCGGTTTTACCGATGAAGGAAATCTGCGGAATGGTGTAAATGCCGTAGGGATATCCGGCGGGATCGGTGTGGACATCGAGATTGAAAGCGCGCGCGGCTGCGATGCGCCCCTGTTCCATGGAAACGGAAGCGAGGCTGGGGAAACCTATCACGTCGCCGACGGCGAAGATATGGGGCTGCGTGGTGCGGTAATTTTCATCGACTTTGATGCGGCCGCGATCGTCGCTTTCTACTCCCGCAGCCTTGAGATTCAGCGCATCCACGTTGCCCGAGCGGCCGACCGCGTACAGCAGCGCATCGCCGACGATGCGTTTCTTGCTGACCAGGTTCGCGGCCACTTTTCCATCGGGCAGTTCCTCGACGCCTTCCACTTCCTCATTCAGGCGCAGGGTGGCGCGATGGTCGCGCATGTGGTAGCTCAGCGCCTCGACCATTTCCATGTCCGCAAATTCCAGCAAGCGGGGCCGCTTCTCGACAATGATGACGCGCACTCCGAGCGTCGCGAACATGCAGGCATATTCGACACCGATGACGCCGCCGCCCACGACGATCAGCGTTTTCGGGATGTGCGGCATGCCGAGAATCTGGTCGCTGTTGATGATGTTGCGGCCATTGATGGGCACCTTAGGATTGGTTGCCGGTTTCGTGCCTGTGGCGACGACCACATACTCCGCTTCAAATTCGGAATAGCCAGCGTGATTTTCCGCGCGGATGTGATGAGGATCGAGGAATTGCGCGATGCCGTGGTTGACGTCCACGCCATTCCGCTGCAACTGGTTCTGAACGACTCCGGCCTCATTCTCGATGACGTGATGGATGCGGAAGTTCAAATCCGCCATGGTGATGTTTTCTTTGAGGTTGTAGTTGGTGCCGTAGAAATTCTTTTCGTAGAAACCGGAGAGGTGCAGGACGGCCTCGCGCATGGTCTTGCTGGGAATCGTTCCGGTGTTGATGCACACGCCGCCAATCGACGTCAACTTTTCAATGACGGCAACGCGTTTGCCTGCTTTTGCGCCCTGAATGGCGGCGCGCTGCCCGCCGGGTCCCGAACCAATCACGACAAGGTCATAGGGCTGCATTGAGTCGTCCTGGACTGCGCCTGTCAGCCGCGGGGCTTATCCGGCCAGCTGAGTTTAGCTGGGAAGTATAAACCACAGCGGGTCAAGCAGTCCGGTAGAGAGCCGCAACTCATAACCCGGGCGTGTTACGGGAGTATGAACGTCCGGGCGCAGTGATATGCTTCTGCGGATTCGATTGAGGTGCAACGTGCGGATTGGATTTTTTTGCGGATTTCGAGTGCTTTTGTGCGTCGCGCTATTTTGTGCGTGCGAGAGCCTGGGCCAGGCTCAGGAGCCGGTGAGAAGTGTGGAAGATTCCGTGTTTTCGGGGCTGGTCAAATCGAACGAGCCGGGCTTTGCCGTGCTGATTCGTTACGGCGGCAGAAATGGCTACCAGCGAGCGGAAGGTGTGACGGATTTACGCAGCAATGCCAAAATCACGCCGCGCACGAATTTCCGGCTGGCCTCGTTTACGAAGCAATTTACGGCGATGGCCATCATGCTGCTCGTTCATGATGGAAAAGCCAGTTACGACGACAAGCTGGCGAAATTTTTTCCTGACTTTCCCGCTTATGGAAAGGACATCACGCTTCGAGACTTGCTGAATCACACGTCCGGCTTGCCGGACTACGAAGATTTGATGGACGCGGCGGAGAAAGCGAGCGGTCCAAGGTGGTCGCCAGAGAAGCAGATTCAAGATGACGAAGTTTTGGAGTTGCTGAAGAAAGCCGATAAAGGAAAGTTCGCACCGGGAACGAGTTGGGCTTACAGCAATTCTGGATACGTCGTTCTGGGAATGATTGTTGCGAAAGTCTCAGGGAAGCCGTACCGCGAATTTCTGCATGACCGAATTTTTGCTCCGTTGAAAATGAGCCACACGGTTGTCTATCAAAAAGGGAAAAACGAGGTGCCGAATCGCGCGTTTGGCCACTCGAAAGAAAAGGAATCCGAGCGATTAAAGGAAACCGATCAAAGCGCGACTTCCGCGACGCTGGGAGACGGCGCCATCTACTCGAATCTCGAAGATCTGGCGAAGTGGGATGACGCGCTTCGGGACCACACGTTGCTCAGCGAAAAAGAATTTCAACCGGCGCTAGTGGCGGTGAAGTTGAATGACGGCTCCGAGCCGAAGTGGCCGAAAGAGCCGAATGATGACAACCTTCATCCCGGTAAACCGGTTGCGTATGGCTTCGGGTGGTTTCTCGATCCCTACGAAGGCCACCAACGGATGTGGCACACCGGAACCACAATGGGCTTTCGCACGGTGATTGAGCGCTTCACGGAAGGCGACGGCCTGACCGTCATCATGCTGTGCAATCGCACCGACCTCGATCCGGAAAAACTCGCGCTGCAAATGGCAAGCTACTACCCGCCACTGAAGTGAAGAGGCGTTTCTCAGGACATCCCCGAGAGTTTGCCGAGGCCTTTCATTTTGCTGCGCGCGGCCAGGGCGCCGTACTGCTTCATCATGGTGCGCATTTGGAGGTATTGCTTAAGGACGGTGTTGACGTCCTGAACGGTGGTGCCGCTGCCCTTCGCGATGCGCTTGCGGCGCTTACCGTCGATGACGTTGTGGTCGCGGCGCTCCTCGTTGGTCATCGAGTTGATGATAGCTTCAACTTGCTTGAGTTTCCTTTCGTCGACGGTCGCGTCTTTCGGCAGATTCGCGAGCGGCCCCATTTTCGGCAGCATGTCCACGAGCTGGTCGAGCGGGCCCATCTTGCGCACCTGCTTGAGCTGATCGCGAAAATCTTCCAGCGTGAATTCCGCCTTGCGAAGCTTGCGCTCGAGTTCCTCGGCGGCTTTGCGGTCGACGGTCTGCTCGGCACGCTCGATCAGCGAGAGAATGTCGCCCATGCCCAGAACGCGCGAAACAATGCGCTCGGGATAAAAACCTTCGAGGGCGTCGTATTTTTCGCCGAGACCGACGAACTTAACAGGCGCGCCGGAAACTTTGCTGATGCTGAGCGCCGCGCCGCCGCGCGCGTCGCCGTCGAGCTTGGTCAAAATCACGCCAGTCAGTCCCAGGCGCTTGTGAAATTCTCCAGCGGAACGAACCGCGTCCTGACCGATCATGGCGTCGGCAATGAACAGGATTTCGCTGGGCTGGAGTTCTTTCTTCAGCATGCTCAGCTCGTTCATCAATTGATCGTCGATGTGCAGGCGGCCAGCAGTGTCGACGAGAATCACATCGCTCGCGGAAAGCTTGGCTTCCTTGATGGCGCCTTTCACGATTTCCAATGGCTTGTCGGTCCCCGTGCCCGGCCAGAGCGCTGTACCTACCGCTTTCGCCACTTGCGCAAGTTGCTCGCGCGCCGCGGGACGATACACGTCTGTCGAAACCACCAGCGGGCGATGCCCATGCTGCGCCAGCCACTTCGAGAGTTTGCCCGTTGTGGTCGTTTTGCCGGAACCTTGCAGGCCTACGATCATCCAGACAGAAGGCGGACGCGAGGCAAACAGCGGCTTGGCGTGTTTGCCGAGAAGCGTGGTTAGCTCGTCGCGCACCACTTTGATGACTTGCTGATCGGGAGAGAGCTGCAGCATGACTTCACTGCCAATGGATTTCTTTCGAATGTTGGCGAGCAACTCGTCGGCTACTCCGACGTTAACGTCGCCTTCGAGCAGCGCTTCACGGATTTCGACCAGCGCGGCGTCCAGGTGCTCTTCGGTGAGCTTGCCCTGCCCGCGCAGGTTTTTAAATGTGCGTTGCAGCTTTTCTGTCAGATTCTCAAACATGGTCCCTGTGAATCCTTCGCTGATAACAACCTTTCAAGGATAACAGTTCGGCCCGGGCGTGTGCATGGGTCGGCGTCTCGCGTGGAGCGTGGGCTTGATACTCGCCCTGCGCGGAAGCTCAGTGGCCTAGGAGGGTAGCGATGAGAGCGATTTTCTCGTTCCCACCGAGACCGCAGGTTTGTGTTGTAGCGCCTCGTTGAGTTGCTTGCGGTATTTCTTCAGTGCCTTCCGTCCGGAGTGAGTGATTTTCAGCGAAGTCACGGGGAACTCCCCGCGAAAGAACTTTCGTGCCTCCACATATCCGGCTTCCTTCAGTTTGGAGATGTGTCCGTTCAGATTTCCTTTGGTCAGCCCGCACACCTTTTCCAAGAATCGGAATTCCGCTTCTTCTGCTTCGGCCAAGACCGTCAGAATCACCAGACGCGCCGGCTCGTGAACGAGGCGGTCCAGGGTAAGGTAACTCTCGACGTCGGGCCTCATGTCGGCTCCTTCATCGCGCTCAATTTCCGACGAAGTTTCAAGAATTTCATGTGTTCCGTATAGCCAGCCAGGATCATCACCACGGCCACAATCTCCGCTACGATTCCGAACGCTCCCGCTACTCGGCTCGCGATCTGGATGTTGCCGCTCAGTAGAAACGCGGAAAGCGCCAGCAGAAAAACCCCTGGTACAAACTCGTAAGGAGCTCGCAGGTATCGCCACACCACAACTGGCATGGTCAGTAGGACGGCAATGCAAACCGCGCTGGTCACCGCGGACTTCCACGAAAACGGCTGAATTGGCTTTTGAACGAGAAAAACGGCCAGTATCAGCACTGCGAAGAAACCAGCGAGAAGTCCCAGAATTAGATCGTGCCATCGCCTTTCCCGCTGCGTCACTCGCCCACTGAACTGGTAGTAGCGTCTGCGAAGCCATTCCTTGCTGATGATCCAAACAAGCGGCGTAGTGCCCAAAACAATTCCTTCCCAAGCATTGACGGGGCGGTGCGCCACGAGAAAAACCACCAGAAATATGAGTGCGCCGCCCATCACATGGCCGAGCCCCGCTGCATCTCGGGAAAACCTTGCATACTCGCGAGTCAGCCTTTGTACTTTTGTGAGTTCCTCGGTGGGAGCTTGCAAAGGCGTCGACAAAGTGTTGTTCATGGTTTCCGCTCCTTTCTTGGCAACTGGCTTGCCTTATTCATTGCAGACTAGTCTTCCCTATAGACTAGTCTATGTCAAGGACTTTTTGAAATGCCTATTTGATTGCAACAACCGTTCGAGACGCTATGCTGGAGGCTCGAACGGCGAATGAGATGACTTGCGAGAGAAGCGAGGAAAGACTAGAACGTGAGCTTGCCCTGCCCGCGCAGGTTTTTGAATGTGCGTTGCAGCTTTTCTGTCAGGTTCTCAAACATGGTTCCTGTGAATCCTTCGCCGATGAGCTTCTAGGATAACAGGGCCGGGAGGGCCTATGCACGACTGCTGGGAGAATCGCTCAATTGACGAAGCAACGCCCAGCGAGGAGTCATCTGCTTGCAAGGAGTGTTTTTTCGATTTGAGAAGAGTGTTTTGAGAACAGTTCGGGTCAATAGTGCCAGGACGCGGTGTTCTCGCCAGCGGGAGCGTTCTTCACAATGTGTTCCGCCATCCATCGAACGAGATTCGCGCGAGAAGCAGGCTGCCAGCCGTGGCCTTTCATCGGCCTTCCATAGGCAAATTCACATTCGCAATCCGGGTTCTTCAATTCCTTCGTCATTTCTTCGAACTTGTACACCGCCAAATTCAAATAGAAATTGTCCATGTCCCCCACGAAAATATGAATTTTTCCCTTGAGCTTCGGCCCCAGCGTTGGCCAATTCGTTTTTACGTTGTAACTCAAGTCGTACCCGTGGTCGCGCATGTACAGCGCGACGCTGTGGTCAATTTTCCCGGTTCTTTTGTCCCAAAGCGCTTTCGGATAACCATCATCCCCAATGGGTCCATATGCTGCGTCCCAGATTTCAACCTGTTCGCCCGACCTTCCGTGACTCCCCAGCACGGCCTCCATCTCGCTGAACTGCTGTACGGAAATCTCGTCCTGCCCCTGCGCCGTCCGCATGATCGAGCGCGGTACCTGCACCCATGAATGACCCGGCTCGAAGAACGCGTTGTCATCTTCGTAGGCATTCACTGTCCCGTACCACCGAAAATCAATCGGGTCCGGATAGAGCGTCCACGTTCCGCCAAAAAAATCCGGATAAAAAATTTGCACGGCCAGCGATTCCCATCCGCCGGTCGATCCTCCCGTAAGCACCCGTGCGTACGGCTTCGCAATCATCCGAAAACGCGCTTCCAGATAGGGAATCATTTCTTTTACCAGAGCATCGCCATAGGGCCCGTTGTTCACCGAGTTCACCGCATACGAATCGTCGTAATACGGCGTCGGATGCTGAAAGGTGACCGCGATCATTCGCGGAAAATTGTCTGACGTCCACGCCTGGTAGAACTCGTGTCCCGTCTCGATATTCAAGTCCGCCAGCCGGGCGCGCATCTCCGGGCTCACCGGATTGTCTTCCTCGGTGAAACCGAGCGGTGGCTGAAGGCTGAAATGGTTCTCTTGATAAATCACCGGATAACGCGCGTTGGGGTGCTCGTCGTACCCCTTTGGCAGCAGCACTGTTGCCCCGATGTATATCGGGTGTCCCCAGAATTTCGTCAGCAGCTCGCTCTGAATCTTGATGTGCTTCACCCATTGGGTATCCGGCGGCACCTGTACGGGCGGAATTACTTTCGTCAGACTGAGCTTGATGTCGTATCCGGCAGCCGGGTCCAGGTGCACTTTCTGCACGTCGCTGTATAAATTCCCTGGTGAACGGTTGAAGTGCTGACCCTCCCACTGGTCCATGTGCAGCCATACCGTATGGCCATCCGCGCGGTGAAACTCCGTGTAAAGGTTCATGATCGCTTGCACAAAATAATCGCCCGCGGGAATGTCGCGCAAACTGTGCACCGGCGCGCCGAACGTGCTCTCGTCAATCAATGCCGCCTGCTCCGGCTTCAACTCACTCACATCCACGCCAAACAACGGCCCCGAATCTCCCCAGCTTCCTGCCACCAGCCGCGGCTCCGGCTTATCCGACTTCGTAATCACGACAAACGCCCGCCCGGTAATCGGTCCCGCATGGGCGGATGCCGGAAACGAAACCTCGAATTTTTCTGAGGCTGATTGCGGGAATGGAGCCGCATGAACGGGCGCGGCCAGGAGAATTGCGGCAGCGCCTAACAATGCGGCCCAAACAGTTCGAGTATGTGGATTCATTTGGCGCTCCCCAACGCGCGGAGAGCCTACTACACGGGGAGCTAAGCTTTCAAAGGGCAAACGCTTAGAAGGTCAGTTTGACGCCGAGTTGCGCGGCGAATGGGATGCCCACCGTTGTCCCGGGGCCAAAGAAATCGCCCAGCGCGCCCGCGGGAATTGCGAGTTGGCTAAGGTTCGTCACTGGCTGCGTCAGCGTGCACGCGGCGTTGAGGCAAATATCAGTCACGTTGCCGGATTGCGCTTGGGCCGCCGGAACGGGCAGCGCCGCTACGTTCCCCACGTAATTCGCCCCGGGATTATTGCGGTTGAAGAGGTTGAAAAACTCGATGAACGGCAAAACGTTCCAACGTTCATGGATGCGGAACGGGCGGCTGACGCGCAGGTCGGCCTGGATGTAAGGCGTGCCCCGGAATTCGTCGAGAGTCGTGGGAACTCCGTTTACGGAAATCCGTGCCGTCCCGTCTGCCGTTGTGATGGTAAGCGGCCTAGCGCTTTCCGCTTGCGTCAGCGTGGTCAAATCCAGTCCGCCTGGCAAATGCCATGTCCCAGCTAGAACAAAACGGTGTCGCACATCTTCGCCCGATGGACCATAGTCGCCGGGCGCGAAGGCGTTGAGTGGATTACAAACGCCGTTCACGTAATCGAACAGCTCGCCGAGCACGCAGCCCCAGGTTTCCGCCTTGGAAAGCGTGTAGTTTGCTACGAGATTGAAACGCCGCGAGACGTTTCCTTGCAGATGCACCGCGAGCCCTTTGTAGCTGGACCGATTGTCACTGCGGAAGAGGGTCAGATTCGGAAAGGGGTAGCTCCTATAACCGTGCATGCCCGTTTCGAGTGTGCCGTCAACATTCAGCGTCCAATTGGAATTGAACGCGTGCTGCACGCCTGCCGTTGCGTGGAGCGCGTACGGCGTGGTGTAGTTCGGGTCAATCAAGGCGGCTGGCCCGCTGGCGTGCTGCAAGTTGAAATTCGTTACTGCATTGAAGGCCTGCACCCATCCGTTCTGCGCGAGGTCGTTGTAATAAAGTCCGGCGCCCGCTCGAATAACCGTGTTTCTGGATTCCCCCAGGCTATAGGCGACCCCAAGTCGCGGGGCAACGGCCTTTCGGTAGTCGTGAGGAATGCCGGTAACAATTCCGTTGCCAGCAAGAGCGAGGTTGGCACTCTGATCGCGCCCAGAAGCAATGAACAAGCCAAATGTCGTGTCGTAGCGCAGCCCGTAGTTCACCGTAAGGCGATGCGTCATCCGCCAAGAGTCTTCGGCATAGAAGCCGAGGCGTTGGACGTTTTGCGAGAAGCTGCCATCTCCGGCGGGTTTCGATGTGCAAGCGGTGCCTGGGGTCACGTTTGGCGAAGGCGTGGGGTTGCATGCCGTCAAATCGGTGCCGAACTGCTGAGGGTTCGCGGCATAGTCGGTCGGATTGAGAACGAAACTGACGAGAGTCTCTGCGTTCGCCGTTAGCGCGCCGCTCATCACCGGCTCGTGAATGAAATTGACGCCAAACTTCGGCGTGTGGCTTCCCGCCGAGTGCGTCACGTCATATCGCAACTGGTATTTCTCTTGACTGCGCAGGACAGGAAACGCAGTGATCGCGGTGACGAATTGGTTGTCGCCGAAAGTTTCAAGCCCAGACGTCGTATTGGATGTCGTGCTGAACGGAAAGGCCAGCGCGAAGCCCATATCTGAATTTCTAGTTTGCGTCAGGTGCAGAAGACTCGCGCCGAAGGCGAACGAGGCGATCCACTTTGGACCGAAAAGAAACTGGTTGCTGAGAGCGACGTTCTCGTAATTGTTATGTGTCGTCGCACCAGTGGACGGCAGCGTCCCCTGCTGGATGAGTGCGTTGTGCGTGGTGTAGCTATCCACGGAAGCGCGAAGAAACCAGAACGAGCGGTCGGACTGCTTCCAATCGAACCGCATCGAGCCGAGAAAATCGCGAAACGGCACGGTGACTGAGGTGGGGACCGCAATTGACGACACCGTGGTTCCATTCACGTCGACGAGCCCTTGTGTTGCCAACTGGGAAAGCGCCCGGAATTGCGCCTGACTGGCCGGGCTGTACGCGATACTCGCGTTTTCGTGCACGAACTCAAGCGACGAATAAAACCAGATTTTATCTTTCACCAAAGGTCCGCCGAGTGTGCCGATGTAATTCTGGCGGGAAAAAGGCTGCTTCGGGTTCGGAGCTGGGTTTTCGATCGGAAAGCGCGCGTTCAGGGCCGCAGCTCGTTCGTAGAAGCCTTCCTCGCCGTGCCATTCATTCGTGCCGCGCTTGGTGGTGATGACCACCGAAGCTGCCGTGGTGCGCCCCGTGTCGGCGTCCTCCTGTGCTGTACGCACAGCGAACTCTTCGATGTTCTCCGGGGAAAAATTTTGCAGGAACCCGCCGATCCAGTCGTCGGAATTGTCCACGCCGTCCACCGAGACTTCATTATTCAGTCCGGAACTGCCTCCGGTCGAAACCGCGGTGATGCGCGCTTTGGTAGGATCGGAAGGCTCGACAGGCTCTGTTCCCGGCGCCAGGTAGGCGATATTTGCGAAGCTGCGCGCTGCGAGCGGAACAGTGTTGAGGTCTTGCGAACCGACAACCGTCTGATGCACTGCGCTCTCGGTGTCGATGTGTTGCGTGCTGATGGACTCCGGCGCATCCAGCGTAATCGTCTGCTGCTGTAAAGCGGGGAGTTTCAATGTGACCGTGATTTCGCGGACTACACTCACAGACACTCTCACATCCGACGTGGCGTCCGCGAACCCCTTGGCCTGCACCGTCATGTGGTAAGAACCCGGTTGCAAGTCGTCGATGCGGAATTCGCCTCGAGCGTCGGCCGCTACTTCTCTCTTGAAGGAAGAATTGGCCGCCTCAACCGCGATTCTCGCAGCAGGAACGCGGGCCCCGCTGCTGTCCTGTACGATTCCGCGGAGCGCCCCAAGAGGATTTTGCGCGCGCAGGGCAGCTCCTAAAAGCAGAAAAGAGGCTAGGAGAAATGCAGGCGCGAAGTAAAGCCGGGTTTTTCGATGGGCTGCGCTCATGTCCTTTGATTAGACTAGCGTAAGAAGCCCCGAGCGATTGGTCAAGCCTCGGTCACCGACATTGCCCAGGCGAAAGCGGCCCGATGTGAAAAGTGCGTTTGCAGAAAGCTTACGCCCGGCCGACGAATCGCCCAGCTCTGTTTCTATTCAAAACGAAAAAGGCGGGCCAACACACGTGCTTGCCCATGAGATGCACCGCGAACGTTCTGCGTTTCAGACAGGCCTCGTTTTCGAGCACGAGACTAGGGCCGGATATGGCCAATTTGAGGCGGCCGGGCTCTCTTGGCGTATCGGGATTGGTCTGTGAGGCAAGAAAAAAGGGCAGGCTATAGAGCCTGCCCTTTTCAAGGAAACCTCAATTGCTTAAGGTTAGCTCTTCGGGGTCCAAGCCGCAGTAACCAGTTGTGCGTCGAAGGCCGGCGGGACCTGCTTGAAACAAGCATAGCGGTACAGCGCGGCGTTGAAAATCCCCTGAACCGCGGACATGACCACCGAGAGCATCAGCATATAGAGCACGAGAAAGGCGAACCCAAAGAGCAGGCCTTTGATGCCACCAAGAAAGATTGCGGCGAGGAAAAGGCCAAAACCGGGCAGCATCAGGACGAACGACACCAGGCTGAAGCTGAAGCCGCCAATCACCTTTTCGCCCCAGGTATCGCGGAAGAGTTTCGAGGAACGCTTAACGGCTTCAATCGGAGAAAGATCTTCGAAAGCCAGAACGGGCACAACGAAGTAGCACGCTAGCGCCCAAGCGATGCCGATAATGCGCATGATAATGCGGCCCAGCAGGCCCATGCGCTCTTCCAGCGTGCGCAGAATCATGCCCACCGTGGCGGCTACCAGCGCCCACTGCAAAATCGTGCCTTTGCGGGCCCATGCGAGTTCGATACCGTCGCGGAAAGTCCACTTGCCGCCCATCAGGCGGCTATTCGCGACGCCGACGAGCGCCACGTTGAAGAACACGATCACGAAGTAGTTCGCGACGTACAGCGTGAACATTCCTAACAGGAACAGCGGCGACTGGTTCGGATGCCACGGTTCACCGCTGGCAAGAGCCGCGGCCCTGGACGGCAGCAATAGAAGCGTGCCACCAGTCCCAATCAGCCCGGTAACGAACAAGCAGCAGATCGCCGAAAGAACCGGAAACAGCATCAACTGCTTGTCGGAGCGAAGAATAGCAAAACTCTGTTTAACGAGTTCCCAACTGCGCGAAAACTTGCCCATCGCACCCTCCTACGACGTTCCAAAAGATAGAAATTTGGCCTGCAGCAAGTCTGCCGAGAGGATTTGCGGCCTCCAATAGTACATCGGATGCACTTCCTCGGAGCAGGTAATGAAGCAGTTACCTGTCCCTCGTTTCTAGTTACCAGTGCATGAAACTACTGAACCCTTCAGCTTGTGTCCAGCGCGAAAATAACTCCGAAGTGGCAACCTATTGACCCAGCGGGGCAGTCCTACTATCGTCTTAAGAGAGTCCCGGATGAAGGACGTATCGCAAATTCCTGCGAGACTTGCCTCGGTCAAGAGGCAGCGGTGGATTTGTTTCTTCCTGGCGTTTTTCCTGCTTTACAATCCCTTCCAGGCTGCCCCGCGCGGGAGCCGCACGTTGGATGTGTGCCATCCCGCGAGTAACCGGGCAACGGTAGGAGCGTCGGAGTTGCAGCACTTCACTCCCGCCGCCGGATGGGATTCTGTTCCTGCCGTTGACGTTTCGGCAGTGGAAGCGCCGTGGTCTCAGCCGGTCGTTACGGTCGAGACATCCCTTGCTGAATCTCGCCCTGCAATTCCTCCAGCGCAGTTTGTCGGCGCCGACTTGTGGTTCCGGCCGCCGCCCTCTCGCTGATTTCTCACTCCTTCGATTGAGCTCGAAAACTTCGTAAAAGAAGACCAGGCAATCCCATTGTCCCTGGTGAGGAAACGTCATGACAGGAAAAAGGAAGTTGGTAGTTGCGGGCTCGGTGATTGGAATTGCGCTGCTGGCCTGGGCTGTCTTGCATCACGGCAAGACGGAGGCGGACGACGGTCACGATGCCGACGCCGGGGCTAATCCGCTTGTTGCCGCCGTCGTCAAAGTGGAACGGCGAAGCTTGAGCGCACCTTTAACTCTCGCCGGCGCATTCAAGCCGTTTCAAGACGTCGATATTCACGCCAAAGTGGCTGGCTACATCAAAGACATTTACGTGGATGTCGGCTCGCACGTGAGAGAAGGACAAACCATTGCGGTGCTCGAAGTCCCGGAACTCGAAGCCGAGTTGGCGGGCGCGGATGCAGCCGTGCGGCGTTCGAAAGAAGAAATTCGCCGTGCTCAAGGGGACGTACAGAGAGCAAAGTCGGCTCACGTAGCGCTTCATGCGATGTGCGAACGCCTAACCCAGGCAGCGCAGGAAAAGGCCGGGTTGGTCGCGCAACAAGAAATTGACGACGCCCGCGCCAAAGACCTGGAAGCTGAGGCTCAGGTCTCCAGCTCTGAAGCTGCCTTGGATGCAGCGCAGCAGGCTTTGGAAGTCGCGCAAGCGACGCAGAAGCAGTACACCGCGCTTTCGGATTACACGAAAATCACCGCTCCGTACTCCGGCGTCGTAACCGTCCGCTATGCGGACAAAGGCTCGCTGATTGCGGCAGGCACCTCCTCGAGCACGCAGTCCATGCCCGTCGTTCGCCTCGCGCAAATCTCCGTACTGCGTCTTGTGCTTCCCATTCCCGAGTCGATCGCGGGAACCATCCGCCTCGGAGATCCCGTCAAGGTACACGTGGATGCCCTGAACAAGGACTTTGTGGGCAAAGTGACCCGCTTTGCGGATGCTTTGGACGAGCAAACCCGCACGATGCACACCGAAATCGATTTTCAGAATGCCAATGGGACGCTGCTTCCTGGAATGTACGTCGTGGCGACAGTCGCGGACGTGGAACGAAAGAACGCCTTAACCGTTCCTCTGGAAGCGGTGGAAATCAAGGGAACCGAGGAAGGCACCGTCCTGCTGGTCAACGCGCAGAACACCCTCGAGGAGCGCAAGGTTCAATTGGGCCTGCAGGGCAGTACACGCGTGGAAGTGATCTCCGGTTTGAACGAGGGCGATCGCGTCGTGGTCGGGAGCAGAAGTGAGTTCCGCAACGGGATGAAGGTCACGCCCAGAGAAATCAACCCCAGTGAGCCCGG
>Ga0187778_10000014_pt1 | contig 97009 bp, 90 predicted proteins | sample 1015_Q2_SP5_20_M_FD_132418 | JGI IMG/M metagenome (GOLD analysis project Ga0187778, IMG submission 132418) | Tropical peat soil microbial communities from peatlands in Department of Meta, Colombia - 1015_Q2_SP5_20_MG | ecosystem: Environmental > Terrestrial > Soil > Wetlands > Peat | place...
CGCGTCTTGCCGTGAACGATGAGTTTGCCGACGAGGGAATCGTAATAAGGCGGAATCGCATAGCCATGATACACGGCGGAATCCACTCGCACGCCCAAGCCGCCCGGCGGATGGTAATGAACGATCTTACCCGGTGAGGGGCGAAACGACACCGGGTTCTCGGCATTAATGCGGCACTCGATGGCATGACCGTGGAATTTGACGTTGTCCTGCGCGAGCACAATATCGCTGCCGGCGGCAACGCGGATTTGCTCCAGGATGAGGTCGATGTCGGTGATCATTTCGGTCACCGGATGCTCGACTTGAATGCGCGTGTTCATCTCGATGAAATAGAACTTGCCGTTCTCGTATAGAAACTCGACAGTGCCGACCCCGAGATATTTTATCTGCCGCATCGCTTTTGCGACGGTTTCGCCGACTTCATCGCGCGTATCGGTATTGAGCGCAGGCGAGGGGCCTTCCTCCCAAACCTTCTGATGACGGCGCTGCAACGAGCAGTCGCGCTCGCCGAGATGGACCGCCCCTCCTTTGCCGTCGCCGAGGACTTGAATCTCGATGTGGCGCGGCTGTTTGAGATATTTTTCGAGGTAGAGCGTGTCATCGCCGAACGCCGATTTTGCTTCGGCGCGGGCCGACAAAAGCGCGGTGGCAAGGCCGCCTTCTTCCGTCACCATCCTCATGCCCCGACCGCCGCCGCCGGCCGCCGCCTTGAGCAATAGCGGGAAGCCGATCTCGTGCGCCAGGCGCCGCGCATCGGCCTCGGAGCCAACGTCGCCGTCGGAGCCCGGAACCACCGGAATGCCAAGCTCCTTGGCCGCGCGCTTGGCGGCAATCTTGTCGCCCATGAGCCGGATATGTTCGGGACGCGGGCCGATGAAATGAACATTGTGCTCGGCCAAGATCTCGGCAAAGCGCGCATTCTCGGAAAGAAAACCATAACCGGGATGCACCGCATCCGCCCCGGTGATTTCACATGCGGCGAGCAGAGCCGGAATGTTGAGATAACTGTCCTTGGCGGCGGGGGGCCCGATGCAGACGCTCTCATCGGCCAGGCGGACATGCATGGCGTCCTCATCGGCCGTCGAGTGCACGGCGACGGTGGCAATGCCCAGTTCCTTGCAGGCCCGCAGCACCCGCAGTGCGATTTCCCCACGGTTGGCAATCAAAATCTTGTCGAACATCGTGGCGGCTTAATGCGAGGAAGGGTAAGCGGCAAATCGCAAAGAGGAGTTCGGCCCGGTACGTGACATGATGAGCTCGCTGCGCGCCGTCCGCCTATGCGTCATTCGATGATCATGAGCGGTTCGCCGTATTCCACCGGCTGCCCATCCTCGACGAGAATTTGAATCACGGTTCCGGATCGCGGCGCCGGTATCTGGTTCATCGTCTTCATCGCTTCGATGATCATTACCGGGTCGCCCGCCTTCACGGTGGCGCCCACTTCCACGAAAGGGCGACTGCCGGGTGCCGGCGCGAGATAAGCGGTGCCGACCATGGGCGAGGCGACGACGCCGGGATGTTGCGCCGGATCGATCGAGGCCGGCGCCGACGCTACCGCCGGCGGAACAACCGCCGTCTCCACGGCGCGCGCGCGCCCCGCCGATTCGCCCGAATGCCGAGCGACTCGGATCGACACGCCGTCGCGTTCGAATTCGATCTCGGTGAGGCCGGTTTCGTCGAGCAGCTTCGCCAGCTCGCGGATCGCGTCATGATCGATGGCCGTCGTCGGCTGACTGTCGGACTTGCGCGCCACGACTACCCCTTGGCGCCGATCAAGCCGGCGAGTCCGGCGACGGCGAGTGCATAACCGTCGATCCCGAAGCCGCAGATCACCGCGCGCGCCGCTTTCGATACGTAGGAGTGGCGGCGAAACTCCTCGCGGGCGTGGATATTGCTAATATGAACTTCTACGACCGGCGCCTCCATCGCAAGCAGCGCATCGAGAATTGCAATAGACGTGGTTGTGTAACCGGCTGGATTAATGATGAGGCCTGCCGCTTTTTCAGCGCGCGCTTCGTTGATCCAGTCGACAATTTGGCCTTCATGATTGGATTGCCGGAAGATCACGGCAAGGCCATGTCGCTGCGCCGTGGTTTGGCAAAGCTTGTCGACGTCGGCGAGCGTGGCGCGGCCGTAGATGTGCGGCTCGCGCGTGCCGAGCAGATTCAGGTTAGGGCCGTTAACAACGTAGATGGTTTTGGCCATGGGAGCGCCGAGCCAGCTCTTGTCGGCAGGACGAACGTCCCGCACCGGGCCCGTTATAGGGAAGGCCCGTAGGAAGGGGAAGCGGGATCGCGCCGAAAGGCGGCTCGACCGCGATCCCTAAGCGGGCACGCGATAGCCGGAGGCCGACCTCTATTTCCGTTGGTCTTTGATCTTTTCGCGCAATTCGTCCAGACCGACGGCGCCAACGACAACTTGGTCCCCGACGATGTAGCTCGGCGTGCCGTTGACGCCAAGCGCATCAGCAAGCTTCATGTCTTCGTCGATCGTGTCCTTCACTTCGTCGCTGTTCATGTCCTTTTCAATCCGTGCCATGTCGAACCCGACCTCCTTGGCGACGGCCAGCGCGCGGGCCTTGTCGGCCGGACCTCGTCCGCCCAGCAGCTTCTGATGAAATTCGATGTATTTCTTTCCGGTGGGATCCTGCATGCGCGCCGCAACGGCCACATGCGCCGCCTCGACCGAGCCCGGACCCAGAACGGGAAATTCTTTGAGAACGAATTTCAAATCGGGGTCTGTCTTCAAAAGAGTGAGCATGTCGGGTAGTGCCCGCTTACAATAGGCGCAGTTGTAGTCGAAAAACTCGACCATCGTTACGTTGCCCTCTGGATTGCCGAGCACGACCTGGTGCGCCGAATTGAAAATGGTTGCCTTGTTGTCCTTGATCGTCGTGCGAGCCTTCTCCGCGTCGGCCTCTTTCTGGCGTTTGTCGAGGGCATCCAGCGCATCCTGCAAGACCTCCGGATGTTGAACGAGGTAATTCTTGACGATGCTCTCGATTTGGCGGGTTTGGTCCGCGGAAAATCCCGATGCCGCAGGCATTTCGGCTGCCGGGCTCTGATTGGGCTGCGCTGCCGGACTTTGCGCCAACGCGACCGGCGCCAGTAGTAGCATCGTCGCCGCGATTGGCAGTGCAGTGCGAAGGCTAACAGCCATGTCGATTATCCTCATTTTTTCTCATTGACCGAAAAGCGGATTCTGTTTCTGGTTCTTGTTGAAGGCCACGATATCGTCGGCGCGCACCCAGCCGGGCGATCCGATCGGAAAACGCTGTTTGGCGCGCTCAGCGAGTTCTCGCGCGGTCTTGTTGTCGCCGCGTGAGAAAGCCGCTTGGGCCGAGGCCAGGTCCGCATCGGCAAGATCGTTCTTGCGACCGTAGGCCATCGCCAAAGTGGTGTAGGCGTCGGTGGATTCCGGCTCCTTGAGAAGCGCTGCGCGAAGGATCGGAATGGCCTCTTGCGCCGATTTTGCATCGTTGGTTGCGACAAGAGCTTGCGCAAGAAGGATCTGAATGAGCGCTGGACTGGGCGCAAGCTCCACCGCGTGCCGCAGCGGTGCGATGGCATCCGCGGGATGCCCGCCTTCGAGCAGCGCCTGACCTTTGAGCTCGTAGAAGTAGGGATAATTCGGCATGGATTGAATTAGACTGTCGATCTGAGCGAACGCGCTGCGCGGTTCGCCAAAACGGTAGGCCGAAATGGCGCGCGCATAGCGTGCCGGCAGACTCGTATCCGTCAAAGGATAGTGCGCCAGAACCGTGCCCGGACGCTCGGTGAAGCCGAAAAGCTTAGCCCGCATCATGTCGTGACGGAATTGCAGCTCCGGCGGATCCTTCTTGGTCCAATAGGGGGTCTTCACCAGTTCCGCCAGAGCGGCCATGCGCTCCTCGGGCATCGGGTGATTTTGGGCGTAAGGATTTGCTCCCTGCGACGCAAACAGCGATTCGTCGGCAAAGCGCTTGAATGTGTCGTACATGCCCTTGGCCGACTGCCCCGTCATGGTCAGGAAACGGACACCGGCCCTATCCGCCGATTCCTCCTGGGCGCGCTGGTAGGAGAGCAATCTGTTCAGACCGGCGGCCTGGGGTCCCATAATTGCCGCCATGCCGACATTTCCCATGTCGACATTTCCAGTATGCGCGCCCGCCGCCACCGCGCCGATGCCGAGCAGCATTCCGATCAGGGCTGCGGTCTGCACATTCGCGAGTTCCTGGCGCATCTTCGAAAGATGCCCGCCGACAATGTGGCCGCATTCGTGCGCGAACACGCCGATAAGCTGATTGGGCGTCGTCGCCTGCATCAGCGCGCCCACATTCACAAAGATGCGATGCGCATCCATGACGAAGGCGTTGAAAGACTTGTCGTCGATGATGACGACGTGAACGTTTTGGTCTGCCAGGCCGGCGACGCGAAAGATGGGTGCCGTGTAGTCGCGCAAAAGCTGCTCGATTTCGGCGTCGCGAATCATCGGTATGCCGGCATTGGCGCCGGTTTGCGCGCGCGCCGGCACGCTCGATAGGCCAAGCGCCGCGGCTATGACCGCCGCGATAGCGCGCGAAGCTGGCCTCGGCGGCCGCGTCTTGCTAAGAGATCGAGCATCCATCGTGCGAGGCTGAACTATGGTCTTTCGGTCGGCATGCAACCTATGGATGGAACGCGCCAGGGTCAACACAGAGCGCCCTGATTTACCTTAGGGATTCACGAGACCCGCCGAATGCGGCATGAGCGGGGCGGTGACGAAAGACCGATCGCAGGCCAAAGACAGGTTGCGGGCAGGGATCGCGAAAGAAGAGATTCAAAGACGCCGAATGCTGGAAAAGGCAAAACGCTTAAGCTTGCTGCATCCGTCCGCCCGTAGCGGGATTCCACCTTTTATGGTGATGGACGTCATGGCCGCGGCCGCGCGGCTCGAGGCGCAAGGCCGCCGGATCGTGCATATGGAGGTCGGTCAGCCGGCCGCCGGCGCACCTTCGACAGCGATCGCCGCGGTGCGCGCGGCGCTTGCGGACGGCCCTCACGGCTACACCGCCACCCTCGGCATCGCGTCGCTGCGGCAACGCATCGCCACGGCCTATGCCGATTGGCATCAAATCGACCTCGACCCGGAGCGCATTGTCGTCACGACCGGTTCATCCGCCGCCTTCATGCTCGCTTTTCTCGCCGCTTTCGAGCCGGGCGACCGGATTGCAGTGGCGGTTCCAGGCTATCCGCCTTACCGCCACATCCTCAATGCGCTTGGTTGCGAGCCGGTCCTCATCGAAACCGACGCGGCGACGCGATGGTCCATGACCGGAAACATGTTGATCGCTCAGCACCGTGCCAAGCCGCTCAAGGGCGTCATTGTCGGTTCGCCGGCCAATCCGACCGGAACCATGATGCAAGAAAGCGCGCTTTCGGATTTGATCCAGTCAGCTGAGGATGCCGGCATCGCCGTCATATCGGACGAAATCTATCACGGTCTCGACTACGCGTTCGCGGCGCGGAGCGCGGTGCGAATGTCGCCGAGCGCGATCGTCGTCAACTCCTTTTCAAAATATTTCTGCATGACCGGATGGCGGATCGGCTGGATGGTCGTGCCGCCCGTCCTTCTTCGGGCGGTCGAGTGTCTGCAGCAGAACCTTGCGATATCCGTTCCCACGCTCTCACAGATGGCCGCGGAGGCGGCCTTCGACGGACGCGCCGAACTGGAAAATATCAAACACGGCTACGAAGAAAATCGCCGCATCCTTCTCGACGGACTGCCGCGAGCAGGCCTCGACTCCTTCCTGCCGGTTGACGGCGCATTCTACCTCTATTCCGACATATCGCGCTTTTCCGACGACAGCTTTCACTTTGCCACCCGCATGCTCGAAGAGGCCGGGGTCGCGGCGACGCCCGGGATCGATTTCGATCCGATTCGCGGCCGGAAATTCCTCCGCCTCTGCTATGCCGGTTCGCGCGAAGACATGCGCGAAGCCGTCGCGCGGATCGGCGCTTGGCTTAAGGGATAGGCGCGGTGGCCGTCCTGGACAGCGCTCTCGTCTTGTTCTCGGGAGGACAGGACTCCACCGTCTGCCTTGCTTGGACGCTTGAGCGTTTCGCCCGGGTCGAAACGATCGGCTTCGCTTATGGCCAGCGTCACGCCGTCGAACTCGACGTGCGTCCGCGCATTCGTTCGGCTCTCGCGGCGCAATCGCAAGAGTGGAGCGAGCGGCTCGGCGGGGATCACGTCGTGCACATCGATGCTCTTGCGGAAATTTCCGAAACGGCCTTGACGCGCGATATCGAAATCGAAATCGCGAAGTCAGGATTGCCGACGACTTTCGTTCCCGGCCGCAATCTTGTGTTCTTTTCGTTCGCCGGCGCGGTCGCTTACCGGCGCGGCATAAATCATATCGTAGCCGGCATGTGCGAAACCGACTTCTCCGGATATCCGGATTGCCGCGACAACACGATCAAGGCGATGCAGCTCGCGCTATCGCTGGGCATGGACCGCAAATTTGTCATCCATACGCCGCTGATGTGGATCGACAAAGCGGGAACATTCGCACTTGCCGACGAGATCGGCGGAGCGGCATTGGTCGATCTCCTTCTCGCCGAAACCCACACCTGCTACCGCGGCGACCGCAAGCATCGCCATGCCTGGGGCTTTGGCTGCGGCGAATGCCCGGCATGCCGCCTGCGTGCGGCCGGTTATGAAAAATGGAAAGCTGCATCATGACCGCGTTCCCTGAACAGCAACGCAAGCGGGAAGGCGTCGTGTTCCTGATACTTTTCGCGCTGACGATCCCCGCGGCCAATTGGCTGATCGGTCATGTCGGCACGAGCTGCGTCAGCCCGCATGGGCCGTGCGTCGTACCGGTCGCGCCGGGCTTGATGGCGCCGTCCGGCGTAACGATGGCGGGAATTGCGCTTGTCTTGCGCGATCTGGTGCAGCGGCGGCTGGGCGCGGCGATATCGGCACTGGCCATCCTTTGCGGCAGCGGTCTTTCGGCGCTGTTGGCGCCGGCCTCGCTCGTGATCGCTTCCGCTACGGCCTTCTTGCTTTCGGAATTCGCCGATCTTGCGGTTTATACGCCGTTGGCGCGACGGCGGCTCGTCGCTGCCGTCATCGCGTCGAGCTCGGTCGGCTTGGTGGTGGATTCCATCGTGTTCTTATGGCTTGCATTCGGCTCGCTCGACTTTCTGGCCGGGCAGGTGGTGGGGAAAGCATGGATGGTGCTGCTGTCGATACCGTTCGTGGCGTGGCTACGGCGCCGCGATCAAAGGCTCGGCATCAAGCCGGCGTAAAATATTGAGGACTGACGATGAGTGACGCTTTATTTGCAATCCTGCGCAAAGTGACGACCGCCACGATCACCACGATGCTTTTGAAAAAGGGCATTCGGCGCTGCTGGATGAACGGTCCGAAGCCTCTTGTCTCAAGCGGCGAGCGGATCGTGGGCCCGGCATTCACCTTGCGCTTCGTGCCGGTGCGGGAGGATTTGGCGACGCCGGAAAGCTGGGCCAGCCCGATTTCGACGCGGGCGGCGATCGAAGACATGCCAGAAGGGGTGATCGCGGTCGCCGACGCGATGGGTGTGCCGAGCGCCGGCATATTCGGCGACATCCTTTGCGCGCGCATGAAGAAACGCAATGTCGCCGCCTTGGTCACCGATGGCGTAATGCGCGACCGCACAGGCGTTCTGACAAGCGCATTGCCCGTTTGGTGCGCCGGTATCGCCGCGCCCGCTTCGGTGAACGGTTTGACCTTCGTCGGCTGGCAGCAGCCGATCGGCTGCGGCGGCTGCGCCGTCTTTCCCGGCGACGTCATTGTCGCGGACGACGACGGCGCGGTGGTCATCCCTCGGAATATGGTCGAATTCGTCGCCCATGAGGGCGCCGAACACGAACTCTATGAAAGTTGGGTGTTCAGCGAAGTCGAGAAAGGGGTAAAACTGCCCGGTCTTTACCCACCGAACGATGACGCGAAAGCGCGCTATGCCGCATGGCGCGAGACACGCGAATGACGTCAACCGGTTGTGTCTGCGGTTGCGCCGGTCTTTGCCAAGCGGCGGGCGTACCGGCATGGCCATGGCGACGGTCTGAGCATTGAATGTTCTTCTTTCTCTCCAAAACGCTCGGCCTATTGACGGTGCCATCAAATCTCATGATGGCGCTTGGATTGCTCGGTATCGTGCTTCTGTGCACGCGCTTCCGGCGGCTTGCCAGCTGGCTTATCGTGACCAGTCTCGTGCTTATTGCCCTGGCCGGTTATTCGCCGCTCGGAAAAATTTTGTTGCTTCCGCTCGAGCAACGGTTCCCGCGCTGGGACGCGTCGCATGGACCGCCCGACGGTATCGTCGTGCTCGGCGGCGCGATCGATCCGGAAGTTTCCGTGGCGCGCGGCAGCGTCGCGCTCAATGGCTCGGCCGAACGCATCACCGCCACCGCCGAGCTCGCGCGCCGCTATCCGAACGCGCGCATCGTCTTTACCGGTGGGACGAGTTCGCTTGACTCCAACACTCCCCTCGAAGCGCCCGTCGCGGTCAAGGAACTGGTGGCGCTCGGCGTCGCGCATGACCGCATTACCGCTGAGGAGCAATCGCGCAATACGATCGAGAATGCGGTATTTTCGCACCTTCTGGCCGATCCCAAGCCCGGCGAGCGGTGGATTCTCGTGACATCGGCCGCGCACATGCCGCGTGCGATCGCGGTGTTCCGCGCCGCTGGTTTTCCGGTCGAGGCCTATCCGGTCGATTACCGCACGCGCGGGCGAGACGACGCCGCGCGTCTTCATACTTCGTTACCCGAAGGTCTAGAAATGACCGATCACGCCATCCACGAATGGGCGGGACTTATCATTTACAGGCTGACGGGCAGAACGACGGAATTATTTCCCGCGCCGTAACCTTGAGCGAGCGGTCGCGTGCGTATTTTGAGCCGTTCGCTCCGGCTTACAACTCACTGTGTTTACCGATCTTTTATCGCTGTTACGAGATAATCGGGCATTGCCTGTCGTCCTTTGGAAGGACCCTTGTAATGTCGATTGACATACCTGCTGCGTTGCCGAACGAAGCCATTGAAGTTGCGGTCGAGTCTAGGCCGGCTCCCGGCGAATGGGCCGAGGCCGCGCTCACCGTCATGTTTGTCGCCGTCGCCGTATTGTTCGTTTCCTTTCTCGCCGTCGTCACCGGCCTGGTATAGACCGCATCCGACTCGTCCGTGCTCCTGCTCCGGACTATAAAGGATCGCGTTACGCGCAATCCAAATCGAAAGACGCGCGATGACGATGCATCTGACTATCGGCAATAAGAACTATTCGTCATGGTCGTTTCGGCCATGGCTGGCGATGAAAGCCGCGGGGATCCCCTTCGACGAAACGGTGATTTCGCTCGACGCTTCCGATTTCAAAGCCCGCGTGACGGTGCCCGGAGGTTCCGGCAGAGTGCCGGTTCTGATCGACGGCGAGATCCAGATTTGGGAATCGCTGGCCATTCTGGAATACCTGGCGGAGAAATTTCCAACCGCCGGCCTGTGGCCCAAGGATACGGCGGCCCGGGCACGCGCTCGCGCGATCGCTTGCGAGATGCACGCGGGATTCCTGCCGCTGCGGCGGCGCCTGCCGATGAATGTGGCGCGGCCGGTGAAAACGCGCACGCTTGACGATGACGCGGCCGCGAACGTCGCTCGTGTCGATTCGATCTGGAGCGAGTGCCGCGGCAAATTCGGAACGGACGGACCGTTTCTGTTCGGTCCGTTCGGCGCAGTCGATGCCATGTATGCGCCGGTGGTGTGGCGATTCCACACTTACGCAATCGAGGTCAGCGCCACCGCGCGCTCCTATATGCAGGCGATGATGGCATTGCCAGCTTGGAACGAATGGCGCGCGGCGGCGCGCCGCGAATCGTGGGTGCTGCCGCAAGACGAGGTCGATTGGCCGCAAGTGCCGCGCGACTGAGACGGGCGCGGATTGCGTTCGGCAAAACCGTGGAATTTTCAATCGCCGCGATCGAGTGGGCCGACGCGTTTCTCCAGTTCGGACAAAAACGGAAGCTGATAAGCCAAAATCTTTGTCTTCGCGACCGGCAGTGCGAAATAAGCGATGCGGTCGATTTCTGGAAAGGTTTGCCGTCGGCCGGATTTCGGCGGCCACTCGATCTCGAATGTATTGCTGGTAAACGGCGTCAGATCGAAATCCGCTTCCAAAGCGAAAGCATGCACTGACTTTCCGCTTTTCTGACGCACGGGCGAAAGTTCGACCATCTCGCCGGCGGCGGCAAGATTGGTTTCCTCCTTAAATTCGCGCCGCGCCGCGTCGACCGGAGTGTCACCCGGCTCGACGAGACCTTTGGGGATCGTCCACACGCCGGCATCCTTCTTCGCCCAAAACGGCCCTCCTGGATGCGCGAGCAGGACCTCGAGTTCTTTGCGGCGGCGATAGGCCAAAATGCCAGCGCTGATTTGTCTCGGGCGGATCATTCGCGCAGGACCTCCGTTAGCTGCGTCCCTCTACCGCAGGACATTTGCGACAGGGCTTGGCAAATAGTCTTGTGTCTGCATGATTTTGTCACGATTACGCCCACAATGCCCGTTCCTGCCCCGAGTTCTTTAGAACCGGTAGGGAAGGGGTGACGACGCTGAGATTGCCTGCACGGGAGCCGTACCAATGCGACTTAGGTTTATTGCCGCCGCCGTTGCCGTCGTTGCCACCTTTCTGGCGCCGCTCGCGCCAGTGGTCACTTTGACGCCGAAGGGCCTGTTCACTTCGCGAGCTATGGCCGAGGATGCGCCCAAGGACATCAAGGGCTTCTTTCTCATGAGCGACTATCCGGCGGTGTCGCTGCGCCCCGGCGAGACATCGACGATCAGCCTCAGATTACAGAATTACGACATGACACCGGAACGCCTTGCGCTTTCGGTTACGGGAGTGCCGTCCGGTTGGACCGCGACGCTGCTGGGCGGCGGCCAGCCGGTTGCCGCGGCGATGCCGGCGGCCGATTCCAGCGTATCGCTTTCGCTGCGGCTGGACGTGCCGAAGAACGCCCCAATGGGCACGCAGACGATCACCGTCGCCGCGCAAGGAGCCACCACGAATTTGCAGCTGCCGATCGCGGTCACGCTGGCGAAGGATCTGCCGGCCAAGCTGACATTGACGCCGCAACTGCCGGAATTGCGCGGCACGTCGAAGTCCAGCTTCGAATATCAGCTTGGCATCAAGAACGACAGCGGCAAGAAACTGACGGTGAGTCTGTCCGCGCAAGCGCCGCAAAATTTCGACACTTCGTTCACCGAGCAATACGGCACGCAGGAACTCAATGCGGTGCCGGTCGATGCCGGTCAGACCAAGGACGTCAAGCTTAAAGTAACGCCGCCCAACACGGCTGCGGCCGGCGATTACAAAGTGACTGCGCGCGTGGCCGCCGAGGATGCTTCAGCGACAACCGATCTGGAAATGACCATCACCGGTCAGCCGAGACTCGACATCAGCGGCCGCGAGGGCCTGGTATCGACACGCGCTTCGGCCGGGAAAGAAACGTCCGTTCCGGTCGTCATCACCAATACCGGAACGGCGCCCGCCGACGATATTCAGCTCACCGGATCGGCGCCGAGCGGGTGGAAGATCACGTTCGATCCGAAAACGGTCGACCGGATCGCGCCGAACGACAGCAAAGAGGTGCAAGCGCTGATCACGCCGACGGACAAGGCGATCGCCGGCGACTATGTGTCGACGATCCGCGCCTCTGCGCGCGGCGAATCCGCATCGACGAATTTCCGCGTCACCGTAACCACCTCCACTATGTGGGGCATCGCCGGCGTCGGCATTGTTGGCGTCGCGCTCCTGGTGATGGTCGGCGCGGTCGCAAGGTTTGGCCGCCGATGAGCGCGGATGCCGTCATCGAGGCAAGGGACCTCACCAAAATCTACGGTTCGACACCCGCTGTCGATCACATCTCGTTCAGTGTCGGACGCGGCGAGATTTTCGGCCTTTTGGGCCCCAACGGCGCCGGCAAAACCACCACCATCCTGATGATGCTCGGCTTGACCGAGATTTCGGAAGGCGACGTACGCGTGCTCGGTTTTAACCCGACGCGCGAGCCGCTTTCGGTGAAGCGGCGCGTCGGCTACTTGCCCGACATGGTGGGTTTTTATGACGGTCTGACCGCAGCGGACAATTTGCGCTACACCGCGCGCCTGATTGGATTTCGCTCGAACGAACGGGAAAAGCGCATCGCCGACGCGCTGGAGCGCGTCGGGCTGCCGGAATTCGCCGACAAGCGGGTCGGAACCTTCTCGCGCGGCATGCGACAGCGTCTCGGGCTCGCGGAAATCCTGATGAAGGGCGCGCAGATCGCGATCCTCGACGAACCGACATCGGGGCTCGATCCCCACGCCACTTCGGAACTCCTGGGCATCATCCGCAACTTCAAGAGCGAAGGCGTGTCGGTGCTGCTCTCGTCGCATCTGCTCGAACGGGTGCAGAGCGTCTGCGATCGCGTTGCGCTGTTCAGTTCCGGCCGCATTGCACTGATCGGCTCGGTCGCCGATCTCGGCCGCGAAGTCCTCGGCGGAGGTTATGTGGTGGATATCGAAGCCGACGGCGTCGGCCTGGCCGAGCGGCTTGCGCTCATTCCCGGTGTCAGCGGGGTCGAGAAAACCGGCATCGGCAAGCTTCGTCTGCACGCCGACCGCGACGTGCGGCCCGAAGCGGCGGCCGAAGTCGTCGCGATGCAGGGCCGTCTTAAATTCCTCGGCGTCCAGGAGCCGAGCCTCGAAGCGATCTATACGCGCTACTTCGAAGCAAGGCCGGAGGAAAGCGCGCGGGAAAGGACCCGCCATGCAGCGTGAAGGCTCGGCCTTTTCCGGCCTCGGCGTGGTCATGCTCAAGGAGCTATCTGACCATCTGACCAGTATACGCATGCGGGTTCTCGAATGGCTCGTGGTGCTGGTGGCGCTCGCGGCGCTCTACGGCGCGATCCAGCAGATCAAGGACACCACCGCGGAGGATCCCTTCCTGTTCCTGCGGCTCTTCACCACCTCGCGCGATCCACTGCCGTCGTTTGTTTCGTTCCTGTCGTTCCTGGTGCCGCTGATGGCGATCGGACTTGGCTTCGATGCCGTCAACGGCGAGCACAACCGGCGCACGCTATCGCGGATCTTGTCGCAGCCGATCTATCGAGACGCGCTTTTATTCGGCAAATTCCTGGCGGGCCTCGTCACGCTTTCGATCAGCCTGATCACGTTGTGGCTCTTGGTCATCGGGCTCGGCCTGCTCATGATCGGAATTCCGCCGAGTGCGGAAGAAATTGCCCGCAGCTTCGTCTTCCTTTTGGTGACGATAGCCTATGCCGGCGTGTGGCTGGCGCTGGCATTGTTGTTTTCCATTCTGTTTCGCTCGGCGGCAACGGCGGCGCTGGTGACGCTCGGCCTCTGGCTGCTCGTGACCTTCATATGGCCGGTCCTGGCCGGCGCTTTTGCTCAAATCTTCATTCCGCCGGATCCGCGCTACACGGCGCTCGGGCTGCAGACGCCCGCCACCGCGGAATTGGAGCAAATCCTGGCCCGCCTGTCGCCATCGACGCTTTACGCCGAAGTCGTGGTGGCGCTTCTCGATCCGACGACGCGTGCGCTCGGCCCGATCTATCTGAGCCAGCTGCAGGGCGCCGTCCTCGGTGCGCCGTTGCCGCTTGCCGAGAGCGTCCTGATCGCCTGGCCGCAAATGGTCGGCATGATTGCGACCGCGATCGTGCTGTTCGTCATCGGCTATGTGATATTCCAGCGCCAAGAGGTCCGCGCCTAGGGCTGATCCGGAAAAGGATGGAAACCGTTTTTCCGAAAAGATCATGCTCCGTCAAAAACCCAGAGCCGCAATCAATTCAACATGAAACGATTGCACTCTAGTGCAGCGCGACGGATCGAACAAAGACGAGGGCGGCCCTGCAGCCGCCCTCCGGGTTTTCCGATCTTCAATCCCTAGACCGGAAGAACTTCGATGATCCTCATGTCGTGCGAATCGACGATAACAAACCTCGTCATTGTACACGAAATAGAGGAATCCGCGCCATGCGGGATCGATCTGCACCAGGGTTTCCGGCACGCGCACCAAATGCAAGTGCCCGCACGGGACTACGGTGCCTACGGTCACGTCGACATCGATGTTGCCTGCGCGGGGCGCGCCGCGTCCATTGATGATGGTATCGCGTTCGCCCGGTGCGTTTCGGCCGGGTTGCAGTGCTGTTGGCTAACGCCGACTAGGCAGCAAAGTTTCTCCGTGAGATATTTTGTTTTCGGCGGGTGATATCGTGGTTGAGAAAAAAGTTCATTTCTGAATACTTGTTCCCGTCAAAAAAGTGAGGAATTGGTGTCCGCAATCGCATCAAGGGTCGACTGCAGTTCCAGAGAATTTCGCGCCAATCAGGCGGCCATGCGCGAGCTGATCGCGGAACTGGAAACGCGCCGCGCCAAAGCCGCCGAAGGCGGTCCGCCGCGCGCGCGAGAACGCCATCTCGCCCGCGGCAAGCTTCTGCCGCGCGAGCGCGTGATGACGCTGATCGATTCGGGGACGCCGTTTCTCGAACTCTCGCCGCTCGCCGCCAACGATATGTATGAGGATTCGATCCATGGGGCCGGTTTGATCACGGGCATCGGCCGCGTCGCCGGGCGCGAATGTGTCATTGTTTGCAACGATTCCACGATCAAGGGCGGCACCTATTATCCGATGACGGTGAAGAAGCATTTGCGGGCGCAGGAGATCGCGCGCGAGAACCGGCTGCCGTGTATTTATCTGGTCGATTCCGGCGGCGCCAATTTGCCGCATCAGACCGAAGTCTTTCCCGATCGCGATCATTTCGGGCGGATTTTCTACAATCAGGCAACCATGTCGGCGGCGGGCATAGCGCAGATCGCGGCGGTCATGGGGTCGTGCACGGCGGGCGGCGCTTATGTGCCGGCGATGTCGGACGAGACCATCATCGTGCGCAACCAAGGCACCGTTTTTCTCGGCGGACCGCCGCTTGTGAAGGCGGCGACCGGAGAAGTCGTGACCGCCGAAGAGCTCGGCGGCGCCGACGTGCACGCCAAAAAATCCGGTGTCGCCGATTATTACGCTGAGAACGATCGCCACGCCTTGATATTGTGCCGCCAGATTGTCGGCACGCTCAACGCGAAGAAAGCGCCCGATGTTAGCTTGCGAAAATCGAGCGAGCCGAAATACGACCCCCGCGAACTCGAAGGCATCGTTCCGGTCGATCTCAAGAAGCAATATGGCGTGCGCGAGGTGGTCGCGCGGCTCGTCGACGATTCCGAGTTCGACGAGTTCAAGGCGCTCTACGGCGCAACGCTCGTGACCGGCTTTGCGCATATTCACGGCATTCCGGTCGGCATTCTCGGCAATAACGGAATTCTTTTTTCGGAAAGCGCGCTCAAAGCGGCTCACTTCATCGAGCTGTGCTGTCAGCGCCGCGTTCCGCTCTTATTCCTGCAGAACATTTCCGGCTTCATGGTCGGCCGCGACTATGAAGCCGGCGGCATTGCCAAAGACGGCGCCAAGATGGTGACGGCGGTCGCTTGCGCACAGGTGCCGAAGATCACGGTGGTGATCGGCGGCTCTTATGGCGCCGGCAATTACGGCATGTGCGGGCGCGCTTATGGTCCGCGCTTCCTTTTCACCTGGCCGAACGCCCGCATATCGGTGATGGGGGGCGAACAGGCGGCTTCCGTGCTTGCGACCGTGCGCCGCGACAATCTCGAAGCCGAGGGCAAAAAATGGTCCGAGGTGGAAGAAGAGGAATTCAAGCAGCCGATCCGCGAGCAATACGAGGCCGAAGGCAATCCCTATTACGCCACCGCGCGCCTTTGGGACGACGGCATCATCGCGCCGGCCGAAACACGCCGCGTGCTGGCGCTCTGTTTTTCAGCGACGCTCAATGCGCCGATTCCGGAAACGAAGTTCGGCGTATTTAGGATGTGAAGGCGGAGACAAATCATGCCCAAAACCATTGAGCATGTGCATTGGCCGGACGCGCCGGATATCTGGATGCCTTACGCGCCGGCGATCAAGGTTAGGGGCGGCACCACGGTTTACCTGGCCGGCGTGACGGCGGCGCCGGTCTATCACCACCATCCGCACCGGCGCGAGGAATTCGACGCTATGCCGCGCGACATGGCCGGCCAGGCGCGCGCCGCGCTGGAAAACCTCAAACGTGGACTTAAAGCCGTCGGCGCCGATTTTTCCGATGTCGTCACCGCCGACCGTTTTGTTACGGACTTGACCGATCAGGACGCGCTCAATCGCGTTTGGGGCGAGTATTTTCGCGACGCCAAACCGGCAACGACCACGGTTCAGGTCGTGCGGCTGGCTACCGATCCGCGCTGCCTGGTCGAGATCAATGCGATTGCGGTGATCGATTGACGATCAGCGATTGAACAGCCACATCAGGGCGCTGAGAACGATGCTGACGAGGATGCAGGTGACGAGAGGGAAATAGAAGCTTGTATCGCCGCGCTGGATCGCGATATCGCCGGGCAATCGGCCGAGCCCGATCCGCGACAGCAACGGCCACGCGATTCCGGCGAGCAAAAATGCCAACCCAATTCCAATAAGCAGACGCTGCATGTTTGCTTGACCTTCATCGGCAGGTAGGGACGGCGGCGCGAGCAATCAAGAGGAAGCTAAAAAGGGGCGCCAAGACGGTGCCAAGAGCGTGCCAAGAGGAAGCAATGACCGAAACCTACAAAATTGCGTTGATCGTCGGTACCGGGTCGGGACTTTCCGCTTCGCTGGCGCGGGCCTTCAGCAAGCAAGGGATGAAAGTCGCCGTCGCCGCTCGCCGCGCCGGCAATCTGGAAGCTCTGGCAAAGGAGACGGGAGCCGAAGCTTTCGCTTGCGACGCCACCAAGCGCGCCGAGGTCTCAAAGCTGTTTTCCCAAGTAGACGATGCATTCGGGTCGCCGGACGTGGTGGTTTACAATGCCAGTTACCGCACGCGCGGGCCCTTCATCGAGCTCGATCCCGCCGAGGTCGAAAAGTCGCTTGCGGTCACGGCCTTTGGCGGATTTCTGGTGGCGCGGGAGGCGGCCAAGCGCATGGTGCCACGCGGTCACGGTGCGATTCTCTTTACTGGGGCGTCCGCGAGCGTGAAGGGCTATGCGCAATCGGCGCCCTTTGCGATGGGAAAGTTCGCGCTGCGCGGGCTCGCACAAAGCTTGGCGCGCGAATTGTCGCCGCACGGTATTCATATCGGCCACATCGTCGTCGACGGCGGCATCCACAGCCAAAGCCGGCCGGTGCCGCCGGACAAGCCGGACAGCATGCTCGACCCGGACGCTATCGCCGAGAACTATTTGCATCTGTTGCGGCAGCCGCGAAGCGCGTGGGCGTGGGAAATCGAGCTGCGGCCTTGGGTCGAGAAATTTTGAAGCCGAAGACGCGACCGGCGTATAATCGCGCAGTCAAATGGAACGGCGTGAAAGAACCGGCATGAAACTAGCTTCAGTCAAAGTCATGTTATTCGCGATGACGCTCGTTGCCACCACGAGCGTTTATGCCCAGACCCGGCATCGGCACGAGCGCGAGCCGAGAGAAACGGAGCATGCCGCTCCGGCGGTCTCGGTCGACAAGCGAGACACGATCATACCGGGGCCCGGAGCGTTCAGTGGCAAGCCCTTTTGGCTGGCGCTCGCGCAATGCGGCGGCATCTATTTCAAGCTCAACGTGCTCTACACCGCCGTCGCCGTACAGGCTCGCGCAGTTAAGCCGGATCCGAAGCTCAACTCCGAATACACCCAAAAGCTCAATGATGCGATCAAGACCGCAACGGCATTTTTCAGCGGCGCCGAGCATTTCTTGATGACCGACCGCAATCTCGAACGCATCGAAGCGGTTCTGATCTACGACGAGCAATCGCGCGCGGCGGCGGACCGGGTCAAGAGCGCCGAGGCCGGCATTAGTGCGGCGAAAGCCTGTCCGGCGCTTTACGAGGCGTGTCAAAAAGCCTTCGCCAAAGTCTGCAACGAGTCGCTCGCGCCGACGAGTTAATGGTCCGGCGGCCGAAAGGGGACCCGATGAGACCGGTCATAGCAATGATCATCGCGAGTGTCGTCGTCGTTGTGGGTGCAGCGGCTGGCGCGCAAGACGCGGCCAAGCAGAAGGGGCAGGCCGAGGAGGCGTCAGCCGATTTTCCCGGGCTCGGGGAAATCATGTCGCTGCAGCAGATGCGCCATATCAAGCTCTGGTTTGCCGGCAATGCCGCCAACTGGCCGCTCGCCGATTACGAAATCGGTGAACTCAAGGAAGGCTTCGAGGATGTGACAAAGCTTCTCGGCGGCGACATCGTGAGCCAGCACGTCGGCGCGCCGATCTCGGAGCTTGAAAAGTCGATCGACGGCAAGGATCGCGCCGCGTTCGCGGCCGCCTTCGACAAGCTTAATGCCGGCTGCAACGCCTGCCACCGGGCCCTCGACCATGGGTTCATCGTGATCCAGCGTCCGCAATCGCTGCCCTATAGCGACCAGGACTTTGGCGCCCAGAAGCGATAGTGCGTTTCGGGCGGCTAGCGACTAGGGCGGCCCGTCTTGAGGCGGTGGAACTTGACCGGCCGTCACGCCGGCATCCGCCTCGACACCACTAACACCATGTTCGCGCAAGCTTTCTCGCCCCCAGGGCAGGACCTTTGGAAAACGGCTTTGTTCTTGAATTATCGGGCAATACGGCCATACTGCGCGCATTGTGCCGCGCAGCACGGGGTGGGGTCTCTTTGGAACAGCAGCGCAACGACATCGCAGCCTTGCCGGCATCGACCGCCTGCAATGTGCTCATGATCTATCCGCGCTTCATGACGGATTCGTTCTGGAATTTCTCGGAAGCCTGCGAACTCGTCGGCGCGCGCTATCCCGCGATCCCGCTCGGATTGATCACGGTGGCGGCGCTATTGCCGAAATCCTGGAACATCCGGCTCGTCAACCGCAACACCGAGGAACTCGCCGAGAGCGATCTCGCCTGGGCCGACATGGTTATGACTGGTGGCATGCTGTTTCAGCAATCGGATTCGCTCGATCTCATCGAAATGTGCCGCGCGCGCGGCCTGCCGGTTGTCGTCGGCGGCCCCGATGTGAGTTCCAGCCCGCATCGCTACGCCGCCGCGAATTTCCGCGTCATCGGCGAGGCCGAGGGAATCCTCGACAAATTCGTCGCCGCCTGGGAGGAAGGCCAGCGCGAGGGGACTTTCGAAGCGCCGAAATTCCAGGTCGACGTGACCAAGACGCCGATTCCGCGCTTCGATCTTCTCAAATTCGACCAGTATCTTTACATCGGCGTGCAATTTTCACGCGGTTGCCCGTTTACCTGCGAGTTCTGCGACATCATTGAGCTGTACGGCCGCGCGCCGCGTACGAAAACGCATGCGCAGATGCTGGCCGAGCTTCAAGCGCTTTACGATCTCGGCTATCGCGGTCACGTCGATTTCGTCGACGACAACCTCATCGGCAATAAGAAGGCGATCAAGGCTTTCCTGCCGGCACTCGAGGCTTGGATCAAAGAGCACGACTATCCGTTCGAGTTCACTACCGAGGCTTCGCTCAATCTCGCCGACGATGCCGAACTCTTGCAGATGCTGCGGAGGACGAATTTCTTCGCGATTTTCGTCGGCATCGAAAGCCCCGACGAGGAGACGCTCGCGGCAGCGCGCAAGAAGCAGAATACCCGGCGCAGCATCGCCGAAAGCGTTCACAAAATCTATCGGGCGGGCATGTCGGTGACCGCCGGTTTCATCGTCGGGTTCGACACTGAGAAGGGCTCGGTCGCTCAGCCGATGATCGATCTGATCGAAGAGGCCAATATCCCGATCGCGATGGTGGGGCTACTCTATGCACTGCCGAATACGCAACTGACGCGTCGGCTGGCGCGCGAGGGCCGGCTCCATGTCGATCACGATGCGGCGCCGGCCGGAAAGGGCGATCAGTGCACCGCCGGGGTGAATTACGAGACCAAGCGGCCGCGCTTGGACATTTTGCGCGACTATCGCAAGATTCTCGACAACATCTACGATCCGGACGCATTCTGCGGCCGCTTGGAACGGCTGGCGGCGATGCTGGACTGCGCCGATCGGCGTAAGGAACTGCCGCAAGGCGATATTCGCGGCCGAGTCAGCACGATCAAGCTGGTGCACGAATTGATGTCGCGTCTGCCCGAAGGCCGCGAACGGTTCTGGAAAGCCTTCACGACCTGCATGTCGATCAATCCCAACTCGGTCCGGGGCATCGTTACGCTGATGGCGTTCTATCTGCACGTCGGCCCGTATTCGCGCTACGTCATGAAGCAAATCGACCGGCAGATCGACGATCTCGAACAGGGCCGCTTCGTTGCGCCGAAATTGCTGTCGCCGGTGGAGGCCGAGCGCTTGGCCGTCAACGCTTAGGGCAAGATCCGGAAAAAGCCTGCCCCGGAGTTGTTTCCAAAAAGATTATGCCCCATCAAACATCTAGAGGCGCGATCGGTTCAGCTTGAAGCGATTGCGCTCTAATAGTGTGTTTGATCGATTCCCGGCACGCTCAAGAGCGACGAAATCGATCGGCCGCGAAGGTCGTAGACGCGGGCGTAAACGACGTCCTCGCGTTGGATATCGAACAGCACAGGCGCGTCAAGCTTGGCGCAGTAGAATTCGCCGAGTACCATCGCAAAGTCGGCGCCGTTCGGATCCCACGTCGTGGTGAATTGCGGTCCAAGCGCGACCGCCACGGGCGGATGCGGCCCGCACACGGCAACCGTCCATTGACCGTGAGGCGGAGCCTCGTTGCGTTCGGCGAGATCGGCAAGTAGCCGCCGCGACGCCTGGGTGAGCGACAGCCCCCAATAATCGAGCATGAAATTGTGCCGCGCGCCGCTCACGCCGCCGGCAATATGATTGTAGTCGGTATATTCGTAAGGGTGCAGTCGCGTCATGTCGAGAACGGGCGCGGCGATGCCGACAAACAGAACGAGCGTAATCGCCGGGGCCGCGATGCGGTTGCGCCAAAAACGGCGGACGATGTGCGCGCCGGCGAGGCCGCCAAGTGCGGCGAACGGCGGCAGCACGAAAATGAAGTGGCGGACGCCGTTATACATCGCGGGCCGCGCGGCAACGGTCACCAGAATGGGCAATAGCGCGCCGAGAAGGGCCGCCAACAGCGCCGCCCGGTGGCCGGCGCCGGACGCGCTGCGATCGCGATCGCGCGCGATCGTGACGGTCGCGCCGGCGATACCGCAAAGTCCCAGCGCCAGCATCAATTCGGGAAGTTGTACCGCGAACAGAGTGGGCACATAGCTGCGCGGCATGTCGACGACCGGGATCAATTGACCGTCAAAAAGTTCTCGCCAGGGTTTTTCGAAGAAATTGGAGAAGTATTCGACCGCGCGAAACGGATTGAGCGGCGAAAGCACGCTCCAGGGCCAGACCAGGCCCATGACGAGATACGCAAGGACAGCCGCCGGAAGGAATGGCGCGAGAAACAATCCGCATTCGCTCAGTGCGGGCTTGACGCCCTGCGCGCGCGATCTGACTGCCACGATGAATGGAAGCGGCAATAGCGCGTTCATCACCGCAAAGCCGCCCAACACGCGCGCCCCGATCGCAAGGCCGACGCCGATGCCGCAAAGCGCGATCGTCGGCGCCGTCGCGCGCGGATATTCCTGGAACGCACGGATCAAACCGAGGAGCGCGATCGCCATGACCGCAGCGAATGGCCCATCCTTGGCGTTGATAAACATGTGACCGAAATAAAGCGGGCAGGCCGCAAGCAGGAGGACCGAAATGAAGCCGGCAAGCGGACCGCCGAGCCGCCGTCCGAGCCGCCACGCCGCGAACAATCCGAGCAATCCGGCCGCAGCCCCGACAAGGCGGCGCGTCTCGAACAAATCGAACGGCAGGATCTTGGCGGCAAGCGTCGCCAGAATGTCGAAGCCGCCGCCGTACATGTAGAGATTGACAAAAGACAGCGCGCGCTGGTCGCTAAAGCCGGAACGATAGAGCGAGACCAGAAGCGCGCCGTATTGGGAATGGGTGTAGTCGTCCCAACCAACTCCGTAGTCGCGGAAAGTTGCTAGCGCAATTGCCGCCGTCGCGGCGAGGACGCCGATTGCCAGTTTGTCCAGCCGGCGTTCGGCTGGAGTTGCCTTCGATCGCAAGGCGAGGGGAGTTACCGCAATTTGCTGCACGCTTGGCCCGGTCCCAGATACGCCGTTTGATTTCATGAAGCGCGTGAGCCGCTCTGGCAATGCGGCAATGCGCAGCGATGTCTTGGCGGCGTTTGTGTTCGCACCAGCGACTGAATGCGCGCAAGCGAGAAGCGGGGCTTCAAGCCCCGCTTCCGCCGTTGGATCGCATTGCTGCCGAAGCCGTCACTTCATGGCCGCTTCAAACATTTCGGCGACATAGTCCCAGTTCACCAGATGGTCGAAAAACGCCTTAAGATAGTCCGGCCGCCGGTTGCGGTAGTCGATGTAGTAAGAGTGCTCCCAGACGTCGCAGCCGAGAATTGGCTTGGCGCCATGGACCAGCGGATTCTCGCCGTTCGGCGTTTTCATAACGGCGATCTTGCCGTCTTTGACCGCGAGCCAGCACCAGCCTGAACCGAATTGCGTGACACCGGCTTGTATGAGGTCTTCCTTCGCCTTGGCCAACGGGCCGATATCGGACACGATCTGCTTCTCGAGCTTTCCCGGAAGCTTGTCGCCGCCACCGCCCTTCTTCATCCATTTCCAGAAATGAATGTGATTGTAATGTTGCGCGGCATTGTTGAATAAGCCTGGATTTTTGCCAAAAGTGCCCTTGACGACTTCTTCGACCGGTTTGTTTTCCCACTCGGTGCCCTTGGCCAAATTATTGCCGTTGGTCACGTAGGCCTGATGATGCTTGTCATGATGATATTCGAGGGTCTCGCGCGACATGTATGGCGTAAGAGCGTCATACGGATAGGGAAGGTCTGGCAGGGTGAATGCCATAGGTGTGCTCCTCAATGTGAGTCTGCTGGAATGTCCCGGGTGCAACAGTCTGGGAACGTGAAAGGTTCCTCTAAATAGGGCCAAGTGCGAGGTTGGGCAACTTGCCCGCGCTTCGGCCAGGGGCAAACCGAAAGGCACGTACTGCGAGCATTGCCGCAGCAGAATAACGCTTGCGCGAGATGGCGAGCGCCGTCACAATATCGACTCAATTGTTCTCCGCCATCCGACGAACTAAGGATGTGTGTATGTATTTGCTTTTGTTGGGGTTTGGGGTGGTCCTCAGCGCCGCGGGCATCCTCCTTGCGGCCGCGGGCCTATCCGTGCGCGAGGGCAGTTTTGACGCCGGCCTCGTCACCCCAGGCATCGTCTCCGCCGTCGGTGGATTTCTCCTGATTGGTCTCGGCTTGGCACTGCGGACCTTGCAGCGGATCGAACAGGCGCTTGCGGCTCGGGCCACGCCGCGCATCGCGCAGGGAGAGATCGCTGGCACCACCGAATTACCCGGCCATGTCGGCGGACCCGGCCTATTTCCGTTGCCGAGCCAAACGAGCCCTGCGCCGCAACCGCCCGCACCAGCCGTGAGGACAGGCGACGATCAACCGGCGAATACCGGCGCGGAGAAATCTTCGGAGGCCGCGCGCGTCGGCAACAGGCTTCTGCCGCCATTTCCGAAGATCGCAGTCTCGGCGGGCAATGAGGCCACTGCCGAAGCCGATGCGTTACATTCCGGCAAACGAGGCAACGGTGTGGCCGCCGCGCGCGCTGCACTGCGGCTGCCGATAGGCGAACGTCCCACCGCACCACCCGAACGGCTGAAGGCTCCGGCTTTTGATATTCTGTGGCCAAAAGGCCAGCGGCCGACGCGCGTCGCGCAACCGGCACCGGCACAGGCTGCTCCAGTTCCGCCGAAGGAGCCTCAGCACGACATGCCGCAGCCGCGTGAGACCGCAGTCCAAGCACCTGCCCAAGATGCGGCCGGTCAAAGCACGGACGCTCAGGCAGAGGCTACCCAGGCAGAGGCTACCCAGGCAGAGGCTACCCAGACGGTGGTTACCCAAGTAGCGACTGATGACAGCGCCGCTAAGCCGGTTTCGGTCCTCAAATCGGGCGTTGTTGATGGCATGGCCTATACGCTCTATTCGGACGGGTCGATCGAAGCGCAATTGCCGCAGGGTACGTTGCGTTTCGGTTCGATCACCGAGTTGCGGCATCACCTCGAGCAAAGCGCGTAAGACAATCGTGAAAGCGCGGGCTTGGCGAAGCTTCGCCGGCGCACGCCGGTTGAGTTTTCCAAGCGATTACGCCGCCGGCGCCAGCGCCGCGCGGGCGTCCGCGCGGATACGCTCCACCATGGATCGGAAGCCGTTAGAACGCTGCGGAGTAAGATGTTCCCGCAAACCCATGCTCTCAAACAACTTGATCGCGTCGGTCGACAGAATGTCCCGCGCCGTCTTGCCCGAGTAGATCGCAAATAAAATGGCGATCAGGCCGCGGACGATATGGGCGTCGCTGTCACCTTCGAATGTCAGAACGGGGCCGCTGCCGCCATTGCGACGCACCGTCGTATCAAGCCAAACCTGGCTGGCGCAGCCTTGAACCTTGTTGGCATCGTTGTGCGCCGCTTCCGATAGCGGCTGCAGCTCTCGTCCGAGCTCGATCAGGTAGCGATAGCGGTCGTCCCAATCGTCGAGCGCCGCGAAATTTTCGATTATCCCGTCGATGTCAGTCATTGCGCCGAAGCCTCAACGCTCGTTCGCTTATCCGCCCTCTATATAGAGAGACAGGCTCGCGGGGTCGATATGGCGGCAAGGGCGGAACGAGGCGACCGCGTATCTTTTAGGCCGTCGAGACCGTCAACCAAGGCATGATCCGGAAAAGTCGAAACCGGTTTTCCGAAAAGAATGCCCCATCAAACATCTAGAAGCCGAATCGATCTAGTTTGAAACGACTGCGCTCTAGACGTGTTTGGGATCTTTGTGCGGCGACGGACCGCGCCAGGGTGTAATGAGATCGGCCGGCGTGAGCGTGTTCTGCGAGGCCTCCGCGGTCGATCCACCCGATCGCCCGCCGTTTCCCGATCCGCCGTCGTTTGGCTTGATATTCTTCGTCAAGAACTCGTAAAGCATCCTCGCCCCCGCCTGAGCGCGGTTGCCGAGCTCGGTCGCAACATGGGAACCCACCGTGCAGGCGTCGGGCTGTCGGGCGCAAAATTGGCGAAGATCGCCGACGGTCGCCGATGCGGCCGAGATAGCATCGGATGCGCCGACTTGGCTTGCCGGAGGCTCTTGCGACGAGCCGCTCGGCAACAGGATCAGCACGAGGCCGAGCCAGAAAGCCATTCGCAGCAAAAAGAACATGACACCCAGATCCCCTGCGGCAGATTATGCCGCACGCGCGAAACGCTACCAGCAACCGCTGAATGCCGCGTTTGCGCGCAGAGGAGGTTTTTGCGCATATTTGCCGCAAATTTTCGAGCAATTGGAAAAAATATAGTTTATCTAAAATTTGAGCTAATCCGGAGAAAAGCCGCTCCATTGCGGAGTTTTGACCGCAAAACATTCCCGATTTGCCTGCGATCGGCTCATATTTTGCGGCTGCGGTGGCCGTTCGAGGCAACGACCGATTCACCATGATCGACTTTTGCTCCCGATCGGAGACAAACCGCAAATCCCACGCCACCGGCGCAGACCGGGCCTTAGCGTTCGTTTAAGCGGCCTCTGACACGATCGGCCGCAGATAATGGGGAGCGCGTCTGCAGTTTCGGGGCGCGCATGGGGAGGTGGGTCTGTTCGCGCCGATTGGAGATTATGTCGAAACGCTGGTGCATCCAGCGGCGCGGCAAGATGCGCCGCGCGCGGCGCGGCACCGCGCCTTTATCGCAACGCGCATCCTCGGCAGTATCGTCGCGCTGGCGTCGCTGCCGGTCTATCTCGTCGTCCGCGGCGCGCCAGCCGCGATCGAGACGTTCGTCTTTGCCTGGCCCGTCGTGCCCATTTTGATTGCGTATTTTTTGTCGCGCACCGGGCGCTACGAGGCCGCTCACGCGCTGTCGTCGTTTTCGTCGACCCTACTGATTGCGTCGATTGCGGCGCTCGATGGCGGTATCTCGTCAATCGCGACGGTTTGGCTCATCGTCGTTCCGCTCGAAGCGGCGCTGTCGGCGTCGCCCCGCGTCGCTGCAACAGCAACGATTTTCGCGGTAAGCGCGGCGAGCCTTTTGGCTCTGATCGGCGAAGGACATTCATTGCCTCAGACGGCTGCGAACGCTCATCCGGCGTTCGCCGGGCTCGGCGTTGTGCTCGCGGCGCTCTATGCAACCGGATTAGCGCTTGGCGCGGGCGCGCTCGCGCGCAAAGGCAAACGGCACGAAGAAGCGCTTGTGCGATCGCACGGCGCGGCAGGCTTGACCGACGTCCGCAAGGCGTGCGCCATTACCACGGTGAGTCATGAATTGCGCGCGCCGCTTAACGCCATCATCGGCTTTTCCGAAATGCTGATGAAGGAAAATACATTGGCGCTCGACAGCGGCAGACGCGGCGAATATGCGCGGGCGATCAACACGTCCGGACAGCATTTGTTGTCGGTCGTCGACGGCATACTCGACATTTCAAAAATCGAGGCCGGCATCTTCGAGATTGCGCCGGAATCCTTTGCGCCCGCGCCGGTCGTCGCCGCGTGCTGCGACCTGCTCGCGCTCAAAGCGCGTGAAGCGGGGATCGGTCTGGTGAATCTAGCCGGCGAGGATTTGCCGGAAATCGTCGCCGACAAGCGCGCCGTCAACCAGATACTTATCAACCTTCTGTCCAACGCGATCCGATTTACCGATCGTGGCGGCAGGGTCACGGTCGAGGCGCGTGTCCAAGCAGCGGACATTGTTTTCGTGATCGAGGATAACGGCGTCGGCATCAGCGAGCGGAATTTGGCGGCGCTCGGCGAGCCTTATTTCCAGGCTGATGCCTGTCCTGAGCGCCGGCGCGGCGGCACCGGGCTCGGCCTCTCGATCGTCAAGGGCCTTCTGTCTCTGCATGGCGGTGACTTGTGCATCCACAGCCGCGTCGGAGCGGGCACTCGCGTCGCCGTGCGGTTGCCGCTCGATTGCGAACGAGCAAGAACGAGAACCTCGGGTCCCTCCCAGCGGCCGCTCGCGAGATCCTTGCCGCAAAACGGCGTCTTGCGCCCGGTGCTACCTGGTGCGCGCGAAATGCGCTCCAGCCGCCGAAACCCTGAGAAAATGACCGTAAAGAAACGTGCGTAGCCGCAGCCGCCGTCGCAGCCAGACGCTCTCCGCGCGCGCAGCAAGCGCGGGCGGCGCTTTGGTCATTGGCGCCTGGAGCGCAATCAGCCGCCGCCCCGTGGACGCCGTCGCCGTCCTTACCGCCGTCGGCGCAAGCCTTATTATCATTGTGAATGCGATTTTCATGCAATCCGGCATACATCCCGTGCCGTCCTTCAATACGACTTGGAAATCTTCGGACGGACGATCCGATCAGCTTAAGCCCGTTGCGCCGAAACCCGCGGGGACGGGCGGTCCCGCGCGTCCGGCAATCTCATCGAACGCCTCGCCGGCGGAAAAACCGACGCCGGTGGTGCGGCGCAACGATCCGATCGCCGACCTGATCGGCCCATCCGCGCGCATTGCCGCAGTGCAGCGCGTCTTGTCCGAATATGGCTACGGTCAAATCAAGCCATCCGGAATTTTGGACGATGAGACGACGGCGGCTATTGAAAAATTCGAGCGCGAGCACAACCTGCCGATTACCGGCCGTGTTTCGGATCGGTTGATGAGCGAGCTTGCCGCGGTGATCGGCCGCCCGATCGAATAAGTTCGACGCGGCCCCGGAAGCCGCATCCTCATTCCCAATTTCTCGCATTGAGACCCCGCCCGGCTCCCCGGAAAGCTGATAGTTTGCGACGATGGTCCAGCCGCTGCGAATGCAGGAACGATAACCGCGATGCGCCTGAAATCCGCATTATGGGTTGCCGCCTACCTGCGACGCTGCCAAGTCGAGGGTCGTTCCGCCGTCGTCCGCAGGCGCGGCGCGGAGGAAGCTGGCGCGGTGTTCGTGCGTATCTGCAGGCTTGACGGCACATCGGAGCTGTTTGGACCTGCACCACAGAGCGCACTGGACGATCGCCAAGGGGACCGCATCTTCACCGCATGTTTGTTATCGCAGCCCGCGCCCGACGACGCGATTGAAGCCTATCTGGCGCGCGAAATGAAATTCGATCCCGACCTATGGATCGTCGAGGTCGACGATCCGGCCGGCAGAAACTTTCTCGATATCGTTAGTTAGGGCATGATCCGGAAAAAGCCTGCCCCGGACGTGATCCGGGGTGGAAACCGGTTTTCCGAAAAGATCATGCCTCGTCAATACGCAGAGCCGCAATCGATGCAGTTTGAAACGATTGCGCTCTAAGATGCGTCACGCCGCGCAGCCGCCGGCTGCGCGGCCGGTGCGTGCCGGTCGGCGGGCTTTGCCGCACGGGCGCGCGAGCGGGCATCGTCATCCCAGAACAGCGGCTGATGCCGTTCGACCGGACGTGCCGCGTTCGGCAAGGCCTGCCAGATCGCGACCATATGTTCGGCCGCCGGCACCGGCAGTTCGTCAAACAACGAAGCCAGCGCGTGGACGCGTTCGACCGAGTGGCCGATGGCGACATTGACGAACAGCAGAATGCGACAAAGAACGTCACGCCGGATATCGAGGGCCTTGGCTGCCGTTACGATCGTCTCGCCGAGCTCGTCGTCGGCGAGACGGCGGGCTTGCGCCCGGGAAATCTGTAAGGCTTGCGCGAGATGCTGCACGAACGTTTCCCGATTGCGCGAGAGCGCGGCGGCCTCCAGACGCTCGCCAATTACAGCATCGCGAGGCAGGTTTACGCTGCCGGCGGCAAGCGGAGCGATAATTTCGAGATTGAGCAGAATGAGCTTACGCTCATGGGCGTTCGCCGCAAAGAAAAGCTCGTTGAGCTCCGTGGCGACGCCGCTATCGATCGGCCGGTGCGATTCCGCGACGGGTCCCCGTTTCTGCCTGTTGGCCTGCGATTGCGCCGATGCCACGCCGGGAAGATCTCGGGCAAGCCGTTCGATCACGGGAAGGGGCGGGCAGGAATACTGCGCGAGGGATTCGGCCACGGCCCGGCGCGTGGTGATGTCCACCGCGTCGAGCAGACGCAACGCCAGCTCCGTGTAGTGAAGCTCCTCGTCGGGCGTATGGGCCGGCTTTTGCACATAAAGGTCCGTGAGCACGCGCAACAGCGTCGGGCGCATGTCGACGCCGTCCCGAAACCCAAGACGGGTCAGGCGGTCCAGCCCTGAGAGGCTTGCGCTCTCCATTTGCGTCGCTCGACGGCGATGGCTTGATGAATACGACGTGCAGCCTAAGTGGCCAGCGTTAGCGAACCATTAACCTTGCATACCGCTTAATCGAGAGGATGTCGGGTTCCGGGCATCGGAGCATGACGCTCCTTGCCGGCGGTAGAGGAAAGCGGCTGGTGGGCACCGTTATCAAATTTCCGGACGAGGGGCGCATCGTGCGCTTCGGCCGAGCGGCGGATGAGTCGGCGACGATCATCATCCTGCCGGTCGTGCGCATCGAACGATACGCCAATCCACATGCCGACGGCCTTGAGCCTCATAAGCAGCCGCCGGCGGTCAGCGGCGGCCGGCGGCGCGCGAGACGGCGCTAGGGGTTTGTCGCGCGGCCGCGGCCCGTCCTCTGCGCAGCGCGCGCCGAACCGATCGACTATTGCACCGGCTGAATAGCGCAGGTGGCGGCCGCGAGCGCCTGACGCGCCATCTGCATGAGACCGGGTTCGGGCGCGAGCGCGCGCACCACGATCAGGCCCATCGTCGTCGGCGACTCGATGATCAGCCGGTCGGCCGCGGTGACGTCTTCTTCCTCAGGCACCTCGGCGTGCTGGGCTGCGGTCATCAGATCGAGCTCGATCGTGCGCCGGCCGGCGGCACGGTCGTTGATGGCGTAATAGGCGATGCTTTTGCGCGTGTAGAAAGTGACCGACGTATAGGCTTGGCTGACCGGCGCGATGAGTTTGAGCGCCCCGCCGGTCAGATCGTAGCGGCACACCGCCGTGGCGAACGCCGGATCCATGAATGGCATGATCTCAGCCTCGGCGGTGGGCGCGGCGAGCGGCACCATTTTGTTGACTGGCGTTACCGCGGTGAGCCGCGAATAGGCGTCTTGCTTCGCCGCCTGGGGCATCGCCAGGACGGTCGAGAGATGCACGATGCCGCCGAGCAAAATCGCGGCCAGAATCCACAAGACCGCGCGGATCATCCGCAGCTCCTTCGCGTAATCGACGGCATCGGGCCTTCCTTTGTCGTGCGCGTGGCAACTCCGATCGCCGTATCGTAAAGCCGCCACACGAGAACGAATTGTTCAATTCCGCCGGTCGGCAGCCAATTGCCGGAGCGGGCGAGCGGCGCGACCGTGATCGTGAACCGGCCGTCGCTGTCACGGACGATTTCCTCGCTGGTAAAGCCGTGGCGCTCGATGGAGTTCGCCACCAGCCGCCCCTCCGGATCGTATATAGTGAGGGTCCAATACCGCGCCGTCGGCGTCATGCCGCTGATTGCGAAAGTGCAACGGCCGTCGAAAGCGTTTCCTGCATCGTCCGCGCGCGCATAAAACGCGACGCCATCGCCCATTCCTGTCGGCAATTCACCGCTGCGCGCGACCATGGCCCGAGCATAGGGATCGATATCGACCGAGCCGCTCTTGGGCCAAGCCGTCCACGCTCCGACCCTCAGCGCGCCGAACGCAACACCGTGCGTAAGCGTGAACCAGGTTGCGCCGAGGCCGATCGCCGCGGCGATCAGGAAAGTGAAACAGGATCCAAACAATAGGCGCATGGTCGATCGCGTTTAGAATCTATTCGCGCGGAACGGAATGCTCAGTCGCCGCGCGAGTTGCCGGGAATCTCACGATCGGCAGCCGCTTCGAAGGCGCCCACCGGTCCGCTGCCGGTTGCGCCGCCGTCGATTGCGCCCAGCGATCCGGTGGGCGCGCTACGGACCGTCAGCGCATGGAGGGCGTCATCCAGCATGCGCTCGGCATGAACGAGCGCCTCGGTGCCTTTGCGCGTCAGCAGCACCGGTTGCTCGATCCCCTTAAACGACGTGTCGGCAAGCGCCGGCGCGTGTTGGGGTGGCGGTAGGCCCGGCAGCGGCCGCAATTCGACGCCCTGGTGGGCATAGGCCATGATGTTGTGCCATGTCGCCGCCGGGAGCGTGCCGCCGGTCATGCGTTTGGTCGGTGAATAGTCGTCATTGCCCATCCATACCGCGCCGACGAAGTTTCCGGTGTAGCCGACGAACCAGCCGTCGCGCCAATCGTTGGTGGTGCCGGTCTTGCCGCAAGTCGGAACGCCGTCGAGCTCAGCGCGCCGGCCGGTGCCGTTTTCGACCACCGAGTTCATCATCTTGATCATGTCGATCGCAACTTCTGGACTGATTACTTGCTTCGGCTTCGGACCATCGCGATCGAAGCGCCAGACCAGTTGACCGGAATCGGTGCGCACTTCGAGGGCGGCATGCGGCATGACGGCTCGGCCGAGATTGGGGAAGGTGGCATAAGCCATAGCGTGCTCGAAGACGTAGACCTCGTCGGCGCCGATCGGCAGCGAGGGCGTATCGGGCAGCGGCGCGTGAATGCCGAAATTACGCGCGGTTTGCACGATCATGGCGCGGCCGAGCTTAGGATTGCCGTTGCCGAGCATGATCGACAATTTGACCGGAATGACGTTGATCGAATGCGTGATGGCTTCAAGCAAAGTGACGGAACCCGAATAGCCGCCCGAATAATTGTGCGGGCACCAATTGCCGATGCAGACCGGCGAATCGACGACCACGGAGGTCGGCTTGAAGCCGTTCGCCAAGGCTGTCGCGTAGACATAGGGCTTAAAGGAGGAGCCCGGCTGGCGCAGCGCGTCGGTCGCACGATTGAATTGGCTTGCGCCGTAGTCGCGTCCGCCGACCATAGCCCGCACGCCGCCGTCGAGGTCGCCGATGACGACGGCGACCTGGCTCGCGCCGTAGTCATGGCCGTATTGGCGCAATTGCGACTCGGCCTCGCGCTCGGCGTAGCGCTGAAGATTGCTATCCAGCGCCGTGCGCACGACGAAGGAACGGGAGGTGACGGATTTCGGTAAAGTATCGACGAGTCGGCGCATCTCGTCGAAAGCCCAGTCGAGGTAATAGTTTGGAGCGTCTTCTGCGGCGCGGTCGATGGGCGTCGCGGGATGGCGCCGCGCGCCGTAGACTTGGCCCTCGCTCATGAAGCCGTTCTCGACGAGGTTGTCGAGCACGACATTGGCGCGCGCGCGCGCCGCCGGCAGATTGACGAGCGGAGAGAATTTGGTCGGCGCCTTGAACAAACCGGCGATCATCGCCGCCTCGGCCAGCGTCAGATCGCGCACCGATTTGCCGAAATAATATCGCGCCGCTGCGTCGACGCCGAACGCGCCGCCGCCGAGGTAGGCGCGGTCGAGATAGAGCTTGAGGATTTCGTTCTTGCTCAGATGCGCTTCCAGCCAAAGAGCGAGAAACGCTTCGTTGATCTTGCGTTCGTAGGTGCGTTCGTTCGAGAGGAATAGATTTTTCGCCAATTGCTGGGTGATCGTCGAGCCGCCCTGAACGACGCCTCCGGCCTGCGTATTGGTGACAAAGGCGCGAAAGATGCCTTGCACGTCGATGCCGAAATGTTCGTAGAAGCGCCGGTCCTCGGTCGCCAGCACCGCCTTGATCAGATTGTCCGGAAACTCATCGAGCGGCACCGATTCGGAATGTTTGATGCCGCGGCTGCCGACTTCGTTGCCGTAGCGGTCGAGAAAGGTGACCGCGAGATCCGCCTTCTTCAGCCAATCGTCGTCGGAGGTCTGGCGGAACGCGGGAATTGCGAGCGCGAGCAGGACAAATAGTCCGCCGGTGCCGAGCGTCGCCATTTCCGAGAACGGTTCGACTAGCAGCCAACGCCGCCAGCCGGCGACATGAGCGTGATCCATGAATGCGGTAAATCGCTCATAGGCCTCCCGCGCCCACTTGCCGCTCTGGAATATAGCGGAGTCTATCCGGGCATCGACATCGAGAAGAAAGCGCTTAAGTCTGGGGCGCCAGTCTTCGCCGGGCTTTGGAAACATGCTTGTCACGGCTGTGCGCTCCGGGGCACGGCGGGTATTAAGCCACCCGCCTTTCTAGCGAACCGCTCGGTTTCCGGCCATGGGTTAATTGACCGCGCGGCAGGATCGGCAGAGTGAATAGAAATTTGGGGTAAATTTGGCATAGGCTCACGGCGCTTGATGGACACCATGACGAAAAATCCGAGCGGGGCCGACGAGGTTCCATTTTGGCGCCGCAAGTCTTTGGCCGAAATGACCGATTCGGAATGGGAGAGCCTATGCGATGGCTGCGGCCGGTGCTGCCTCAATAAGCTCGAGGAAGAGGAGGGCGCCGCCAAGACCTTTTACACCGATGTCGGGTGTCGCTTGCTCAATGGACAGACCTGCCGTTGTCGCGACTATGAGAACCGGCTTAGCCTCGTGGACGACTGCGTGAGGCTCACGCCCGAAAGCCTCAAGACCATCAACTGGCTGCCTCCGTCCTGCGCGTATGTGCTCGTCGCCGAGGGCCGGGACCTCTATTGGTGGCACCCCTTGGTCTCCGGCGACCCCGAAACGGTACATGCCGCTGGTGTATCGGTACGCGGCCGCATTCGCGCGACCGAACTGGAAGTGCCGGATGACGAACTGGAGGATTACATCGTCAGCTGGCCGCTGAAATTGCCGAAACGGGCGAGGCGTTGCGGCTAGCGCGCAAATCACCAATATACCATCGCGCTCGCGCACCCCTGGTCTGCACAAAGGCCAGTTGCAAAGCCTCGCGCTCGCGGCCAATTCATCGCCGCGCCCAAGCCGAATGGGGCGGTGCCTGCCAAAATAGCGAGCAAAGCCGACAGCTCGGAATGACCATGCAAGCCTCTCCCGAACACGTCGCTCATATCGGCTCGGCCGAACTGGTTCGCAAGCCGCATGCAGCGGCGGCGGCAATTGCGGCTCGACCGGAGGTGTGCGAGGAGCGCGCAGCGCCGCTCGATCACGCCACGGTCCGCGCCATCGTCGCAGGCATCATGCTGGCGATGTTTCTTTCTGCGCTTGAACAAACGATCGTCGCGCCGGCGCTTGCGGCTATCGGCAGAAGCCTCGGCGGCGTCGACGATTTGTCGTGGGTGGTGACCGCCTATCTGCTTGCGGTGACCGCCACCACGCCGCTTTTCGGAAAGCTTTCCGACATCTATGGCCGGCGCCTCGTTCTCTTGTGGGCGATCGGCATTTTCATCTGCGGTTCGATCGCCTGCGCGCTGGCCCCGACGATCTGGTTTTTGATCCTTGCGCGCGGCCTACAAGGCATCGGCGGGGGCGGGCTCTTGCCGATCGCGCAGACCATCATCGCCGACCTGGTGTCGCCGCGCGAACGGCCGATCGTGCAGGGCCGGACCTCGATCATGTTCATGAGCGCAAGCATTCTCGGTCCCGTGCTCGGCGGACTGTTGACCGACCATCTGCACTGGTCCTTGATTTTCTGGATCAACCTGCCGCTCGGCGCACTAGCGCTGGTGATGACCGAGCGCGCGTTGCGGCATCTGCCGCGCAACGAGCGGCCGCACCGGCTTGACTTGATCGGTGGCGCATTGATGGTCGGCGCCGCACTGTCGCTGATGCTGGCGCTGGCCTGGGGCGGCACGCATTACCCGTGGAATTCATGGCGCATCGCCGCGTTACTGGCCGGCTCGGCGGTGCTCTGGGTCCTGTTCGCGGTGCGACTACTCACGGCACGCGAACCTTTCATCCCGCTCGCGATATTGCACGGCAGAGTCACCAGCACGATCACTTGCGCCGCCTTTTTCGGCGTCGGCACCATCATCGCGGTCACGATCTTTACGCCGCTTTATTGCCAGGCCGTGCTTGGTCTGACGGCGAGTTCGTCGGGGCTTGCGCTGATCGCGTTCATGGGCGGCACGGTGGTCGGCTCGCTGATCACGGCGCGGTTGATGGTGTGGCTCACCCATTACCTGCGCGTTCCGATCGCGGGCCTGCTCTTGGCGATAGGGGCGCTCCTGGTTCTCGCGGTCGATCCGGCCGCCCGATCGGTCATGAGCGTTGTGCTTTTGCTATTTTTGCTCGGCTGCGGTCTCGGGCCCATGTATCCCATGAGCACCGTTCTCATGCAGAATGCCGTCAAGCCTCACCAGTTCGGCACCGCGACCGGGACGTTGAACTTTTTTCGCACGCTCGGTGGCGCGATCATCGTGGCAATTTTCGGCGCCATCGTGCTCGGCGGCGGCGACGGCGCAAGGGTCGCATCCCCGGAGAGCCTCGCAGCCGCGCACGGGGATCTGGCGCCGGCCTTTCATTGGGTTTTCAGTGCCGCCGCCGTATGCTTGGCGATTGCGCTCGTCTGTCTGCTGGCGGTCGAGGAGCGGCCTTTGCACGGTCCAGCTCGTCGCACCGAAGAATCCGCGCCGTAACGCGGCCGCATTGGACCTAGAGCAGCAATCGACTTATAATGAATCGATTGCGGCTCTCGTTTTTTGATAAAGCATGATCTTTTGGGAAAGCCGGTTTCCACTTTTCCGGATCATGCTCTACGGCGCGATCGGCGAACCAAGCCGGCGCGCGGTGTCCACGATCCAGGCGCGATAGCGCATCAGCGGCGTTATTCCGGTAAGCCCGCCGCAACCCGCACTCAAATTCGGTCCGGTCGACCAGCTCACCACGCCGATGATCGTGAGATTGCCTTCCGCGTCGCGAAAGGCCGGAGCGCCGGAGTCGCCGGTGCAGGCGCCCAATCCGGCGCGCACCCCTTTGGCCGCCGGATCGACCAGCCTAATTTGGAGACTTCCCGGTTGGCCCGTGACGACAAGCGGCGCCGCGCGCACGGTGCCTCCGGTGCGGCCGTCCCCGCGCACAGTGTCGCCATAACCCGCGACCACAAGCGTATCGCCGACGGCCACAGTCTCCGTTTCGCTCCCGATCCGCGCCGGCGGGATGCGCGCCGGAAGCGGCTCAGCAAGCTTGATCAGCGCAACATCGGCCGTCGCCAGATGGCTGAAAAGCCGCTGCATCTCGAATCGGGGCTCGCGTTCGATGCGCGCAATATCCTTAAGGACAGGGGCATTGCCGACTTCGCTGACGACGAGCTTGTAGTCTGCGCCAGGTTGAACGCAATGCGCTGCCGTCAGCAGAAGGTCGCGCCCTATGGCGGTCGCGGTGCAAGCGGTACTCGTGGAGCCATAGGAACCGAGGATCATCACCACCGAGCGCCCGACGCCTGTCGCAGCCGGCTGCGCGCCGCCGACCATCGCGGGTACGGCATCGCAGGCTCCCATGACTGCAAGCCCGGCGACCGTTCCAGCGATGGCCAAGCGCCTCATGCACCGGCTCGCTCTCCTCGTCCATCCGTCCATGCCGTTTGACGCCCTTTTACCAGCCTGGACACGCAGTATGGCCCTAAGCGCCGATCCGCCCGAAATCGGCCGTTCAGAGAGGGTTCACCGCGGGCCTAGTACAGATAGGCCCTTGGTGCACATAATTATGATCATGACCGCTGTGGAACGATTCGCCTTTGCCGCCCTGCTTGCGCTGGCCATTGCGATTGCTCCCGCTTGCGCCCAAGAGCCCCGCGCCCAAGAGCCCCGCGCGCAAGAGCCCCGCGCGCAAGAGCCCCGCGCGCAAGAGCCCCGTGCCCAAGAGCTACCCAACGCCGAGCACAGCCAAGCCGCGCGTGTCTGCCTCGACCAGAAGGAGCGCCGCGCCGCAGCCGCCTCCGGTACGGTCGTTCGCCTCGCCGCCGCCATTCATGCCGCCAAAAGCCGTATGCCCGGAACGGTGGTCCAGGCGCGGCTATGCCACGGCCAGGACGGCCTCGTCTACGTGCTGACAGTTCTTGCCCACGATGGCAAAGTGGCGCGCATAGCCGTCGACGCCGTCAAGGGTACGTTGGTCGGCGAACGCTGAGCGGAGCAAAATCGTTGCGCCTTCTTGTTGTCGAGGACGATCCCGATCTCAATCGGCAGCTCGCGACCGCCTTGACGGACGCGGGCTATGTCGTCGACCGCGCCTTTGATGGCGAAGAAGGCCACTACCTCGGCGAGAGCGAGCCCTACGATGCGGTCATCCTCGACATCGGCTTGCCGAAGATGGACGGCATTTCGGTGCTGGAAGCGTGGCGGCGGGCCGGCCGCGCCATGCCAGTCTTGATTCTGACCGCGCGCGATCGCTGGAGTGACAAGGTTCAGGGCTTCGATGCCGGCGCTGACGATTATGTCGCCAAGCCGTTTCACCTCGAAGAAGTCTTGGCGCGCGTGCGCGCTCTCCTTCGCCGCTCGGCCGGGCACGCCAAAAGCGAGTTCACTTGCGGTCCGGTTCGGCTCGACACGCGTACGGGCCGCGTCGCGGTCGACGGCAATCCGGTCAAGCTCACCTCGCACGAATATCGGCTCTTGTCCTATCTGATGCACCATACCGGGCGCGTCGTGTCGCGCACCGAACTCGTCGAGCATCTCTACGATCAAGATTTCGATCGCGACTCCAACACAATCGAGGTCTTCGTCGGGCGCATTCGCAAGAAATTGGGCGTCGACGTCATCCAGACGGTGAGGGGCCTCGGTTATTTGCTCACGCCTCCCGATGCGCGCTAATTCGCTCGCGGTTCGCTTGTTTCTCTGGGCCACCGCGTGGACGGTGGTCATCCTCATCATTACCGGCATCGCGTTATCCACGCTTTATCGCCACGCCGTCGAACGCGCTTTCGATCGACGCCTCGATGTGTATCTGCGCACTCTAGTGGCGGATGTCGCCTCGCCCGAGGAAACCGGCGACAAATTTCCTCAATCGATCGGCGAGCCGCTGTTCGAATTGCCGCTCTCGGGCTGGTATTGGCAGGTGACGCGTCTCGATGCCAAAACCCCGGAAGTGCATTCCTCGCGCTCGCTTTGGGACTCCAATCTGCCACGGTTGCCGCCCGACAAATCCAGCGCCGATTCCGAATATCGCCAAGGTTACGCGCCGGGCCCGGAAGATCAGGACCTGCGCCTGGTCGAGCGGAATATCGATCTCGGCGCCGACGGCCGTTATTTGATCGCGGTAGCTGGCGACGCCGCGGAAATCGACGACGAGACGCACAGTTTCGATCGCGCGATCGTGATTACCTTCACCGCTCTGACCATGGCCCTGTTGTTGACGACGGCTTTGCAAGTTCGTTTCGGGCTCGCTCCGCTTGCACGCATTTCCGAGAGCCTTGCCGCGATCCGCTCCGGCCGCGCCGAGCGCCTGCAAGGCGAATTCCCGGTGGAAATCGCTCCGCTGGCGCGCGAGACCAACGCCTTGATCGACGCCAATCGCGAAATCGTCGAACGCGCGCGCACGCATGTAGGCAACCTGGCGCACGCGCTCAAGACCCCGATCTCGGTCATCGTCAACGAAGCTTCAGCGCGCAGCGGCGATCCATTCGCGCTCAAGGTGCTGGAGCAGACTGACATTATGCGCGATCAGGTGGCGCGGCAGCTTGAACGCGCGCGGCTTGTGGCGCGCTCCGGCGTCGTCGGGACGCTGGTCGACGTTCCCCCGGTCGTGACCGCGCTGGCGCGCACCATGGAAAAACTTCATCGTGACCGCGAGATCGCCATCGATGTCGATGTGCCCGGCCTTGCGCGCTTCCGCGGCGAACAGCAGGATCTTGAGGAAATGGTCGGCAATCTAGTCGACAACGGCTGCAAGTGGGCGAAGTCGCGCGTCGCCATCGAGGTTCTGACCGACCAGGCGGCGGCGGATGACGACAAAGGCCGCGTGCGCATCATCGTCGACGATGACGGGCCCGGCCTCTCGCCGGCGCAGCGCGAGCAGGTCGCATTGCGCGGCCAACGTCTCGACGAAACCAAGCCCGGCTCCGGCCTCGGCCTTTCCATCGTCGTCGAGCTTGCCGGGCTCTATGGCGGGGTGCTCACCCTCGGCACCGCGCCGATCGGGGGGCTGCGCGCCGAACTCGCGCTGCCTGGCGGCTAAGGCACGATTGGAAAAAGCCTGTCCCGGACTTGATCCGGGATGGAAACCGATTTTTGCGAAAAGGGCGTCGGAGCCCGCGAATAGTGAAATTGTGAGCGCGGATCATCGCCAAGCGTAAAGATACACCCCAATATACATGGCGAGCACGCCCAATAGGAATCCGGCGCAAAAAACAGCGACAATCCGCAACGTTCACTGATCACGCCACCTCATAACACGCAGGTAACGTGTTTGTGTTTGATCTGTCCCAACAAATTCGACTGAAAGGAGTTCAATGGGCCGAGGGGCCTGGGCAGGAGGACGTCAATGCTCAGCAAAACGAACAGATCGAGTTCTCTCAGCAGCCGTGCGCGTACGAAACGGTTACGAACCTATTTGCAAGCGTTTGCCGTCGCGGCGGGGTGCCTGACGATCGCCGTTCCGGCCGTTGCCCGCACGCCCTATGACGGCGACTGGAGCGTAGTTATTACGACCCGTGGCGGCGCCTGTCAGCCAGACATTCGTTATGGAGTGCAGATCATCAACGGAATGGTGGTCAATCCTGCTGGTGGCCAAGCGCAAATCCAGGGCAGTGTTTCGCGGAACGGCGCGGTCAGAGTCACGGTGCAGGCTGGTGGTCAATGGGCCAGTGGCTCCGGCCGTCTCAATAGTACCCGCGGCGGCGGTGTGTGGCGCGGCCAAGGCAACGCCGGTTCCTGCCGAGGCACATGGGTGGCGGAACGACGCGCCGGCTATGGCGCCCAAGCGCAGGGGGCGGGCGGACCGATCTACAATTACACGCCGCCGGCTTATCAATACGCGCCGCCGAGCTATCGCTACGCGCCCCGTTACTAGAGCGTGATTTAACTCTGTATGACAGTATTTAGTACGGGTAGGCCAGCAGCGGGGCTTTCCATGATCCTAGGGATGTCCATCGGAGCTTTCACGCTTCTTCATGTCATCATCACTCTAGTTGCGATTGGGACTGGACTAATTGTTATAGGCGGGATGTTCGCCTCGCATCGGTTGCCAGTCACGACCGCACTGTTTCTTTTCACCACGGCGCTGACCAGCGTGACCGGGTTCCTTTTTCCCATTCACGGCCTCACGCCGGCTTTGCGCGTCGGTATCTTCGCTTGCGTGATCCTGGCGGTTGCGCTGTTTGCTCTATATAAAGAGCACCTAGTGGGCGCATGGCGCTGGATTTTTGCGATCACCGCTGTCGCATCGCTCTACTTAAACGTCTTTGTTCTAATCGTACAGAGCTTCGTGAAAGTCTCAGCTCTCAATGCGTTGGCTCCAACCCAGACTGAGCCACCATTCGCGGTCACGCAGGCGGTCGTGCTAGGGATTTTCATTTTGATTGCACTCATCGCGGCGATTAAATTCCGGCTCGGTACCACTATGCAGGTCTAGCAGTTTGCAATTTCCGCTTTTGTCGCTTGGCGGACATGACGACGGTGTTCGGCCGCTTCCGCTTTCGGAGAAAAAGCGGACATTCGCTGGCGGCGCTATGCGATACAATTTATGAGTACAGGCCCCTGTTCTCCAGCATCGCCTGGGCACTCGCTTTTCGTGCCCGCTTGCATAGGACACGAAGACTTGTGCACGATTGGTTTGCGAACGGCCAACAATGCGGTGATCACGGAGGGAGGGTTTCGCTATGACATTGACGCGACGCGGTCTGCTTGCGGTCGGCACATCGACGCTTTTAACGTCTGCTGTTGCCGCGCCAGCCATCGTCCACGCGCAGCAGGCGCAATGGACCTATAAGTACGCGAACAATCTTCCCGAAACCCATCCGATGAACGTTCGTGCCCGGGAGATGACGACGGCGATCAAACAGGAGACAAACGGCCGCTTCGATTTGCAGATTTTTCCGAGCAGCCAATTGGGCTCCGACACCGATACGCTCAGTCAAATCCGCTCCGGTGGCGTGGAATTTTTCACGCTCTCGGGCCTGATCCTCTCGACGCTCGTTCCGGTCGCTTCGATCAACGGAATGGGATTCGCCTTCCCCGACTATGACAGCGTCTGGAAAGCGATGGATGGCGATCTCGGCAGCTTTATCCGCGCGCAAATCGCCAAGGCCAATCTCATCGCCATGGACAAGATTTGGGACAACGGCTTCCGCCAGACCACAACAAGCACCAAGCCCATCGCGACTCCGGACGACTTTCGCGGCATGAAGCTGCGCGTGCCGCCGTCACCATTGTGGACCTCGATGTTCAAAGCCTTCGACGCATCGCCGGCCTCGATCAACTTCAACGAAGTCTACTCGGCGCTGCAGACCAAAATCGTCGACGGACAGGAAAATCCGCTCGCGATCATTTCGACCGCCAAACTCTACGAAGTGCAAACATATTGCTCATTGACCAATCATATGTGGGACGGCTTCTGGTTCCTGGCCAACCAACGCGCCTGGGAGAGCCTGCCGGACGATGTCCGGGCGATCCTTGCCAAGCATATCAACGCGGCCGGTCTGAAGGAGCGCGACGACGTCGCGAAACTGAACGCCTCGCTTCAGCAGGATTTGACGGCCAAAGGGCTCGTCTTCAATCGGCCCGACCCGGCACCGTTCCGCGACAAGCTGCGCACCGCCGGCTTCTATACCGAGTGGCAGGGCAAATACGGCCCGGAAGCGTGGGACTTCCTGGAAAAATCGGTGGGCAAGCTCGCGTGACCGCCGACGCCAGTTCGCGCGCTTTCCTGGCAGCCGATGCCGGCGCACCGCCCGCCCGCTCGCTCCTCGCGCGATTCGAGGCGTCGCTCGGCACACTGGTGGAACTACTGGCCGCGGGCTTGGTGGCCACGGAAATCGCGATCCTGTTTGGCGGCGTCGTTTCGCGTTACGTGTTCGATCGGCCGCTCGTCTGGTCTGACGAGCTCGCCTCGACGTTGTTTCTTTGGCTTGCGATGCTCGGTGCGGCCATCGCGTTCCGGCGCGACGACCATATGCGAATGACGGCGTGCGTCAAAGTCTTCGGCCCGGCGATGTGGGAGGTTGCCGACAGCTTTGCGAACGTCGCCGCGCTCACCTTCCTTTTGCTTGTCGCCTGGCCGGCGTATGAATACGCCCGCGACGAGTTGCCGATTACGACATCCGCATTGGAGGTTACGGACGCCTGGCGCGCCGCCGCGCTGCCTGCCGGGATTGGGCTGATGGTCGTCTTTGCCGTGCTTCGGCTGGCGAGGCATCGGCCAATCAAATCGCTTTGCCTGTCGCTCGCCGTGGCCGCCGCCCTGGTCGTGTCGTTCTGGCTCGGCGCGCCGATCTTCCAGCGGCTCGGCAATTTCAATCTCTTGATCTTCTTCGTCGGCGTCGTTGCCGCCGCCGTCTTCGCCGGTGTGCCGATCGCTTTCGCCTTTGGGTTGGCGATCTTCGGCTATCTCGCACTAGCAACGCATACGCCATTGACGGTGTTGGTCGGCCGCATGGACGAAGGCATGAGCCATCTCATCCTGCTGGCCGTTCCCCTCTTTGTGTTTCTCGGCCTTTTGATCGAAATGACGGGGATGGCGCGGGCAATGGTCGCCTTCTTGGCAAATCTCCTCGGCCATGTCCGCGGCGGACTGCATTTCGTTCTTGTCGCCGGAATGTATTTGGTGTCCGGAATTTCCGGCTCGAAAGCCGCCGACATGGCGGCGGTCGCGCCCGTGCTTTTTCCGGAAATGAAGGAACGAGGCGCAAAGCCGGGCGATCTGGTAGCGCTTTTGGCGGCGACCGGCGCGCAAACTGAGACCATCCCGCCGAGCCTCGTTCTCATCACCATCGGGTCGGTGACCGGTGCATCCATTGCCGCGCTGTTTACCGGCGGTCTCCTCCCCGCAGTCGTGCTGGCGTTTCTGCTGTGTTTGGTGATCCGTTGGCGCTACCGGAATGAAGATCTCGGCCATGTCGGCCGCCCCGCCAAACGCGAGATCGCGCGCAGTTTCATCGTGGCGCTGCCGGCCATTGCGCTGCCGTTCTTGATCCGGGCCGCGGTCGTCGAAGGCGTGGCCACGGCGACCGAGGTTTCGACGATCGGCATCGCCTATTCGGCGATCACAGGTCTTGTCGTCTATCGCCGGTTCGATTGGGCGGCGCTGCGGCCAATGCTCGTCTCGACCGCGTGCCTTTCCGGCGCAATTCTCCTCATCATCGGCACGGCGACCGCGATGGCCTGGGGCCTCACACAATCCGGCTTCTCACGCACGCTTGCCGCGGCGATGACCGGCCTACCGGGAGGGGCTGCGGGATTCATGACCGCGTCGATCCTTGCTTTCGTCGTGCTCGGTTCGGTGCTCGAAGGTATTCCGGCCATCGTGCTGTTCGGACCGCTCCTCTTTCCTATCGCCAAAGCGATCGGCATTCACGAGGTGCACTACGCGATGGTCGTTATCCTGGCGATGGGTATCGGGCTTTTCGCGCCGCCTTTCGGCGTCGGATATTACGCCGCTTGCGCCATCGGCCGCGTCGAGCCTGCCGCCGGCATGCGCCCGATCTGGGGCTATCTGCTCGCGCTCGTGATTGGCACGGCCGTCGTCGCGGCCGTACCGTGGATATCGATCGGATTCTTGAAATGATGCCTTTAAGTTCCGCTAGCTCCGCCCCCATAATTGCTGGGAAGCGATGCGGGCGCCGTCGCAGAGCGCCTTGAACTTGGCCCAGACGATCGAGGGATGCACTTCCTTGGAGCCCGCAAACGTGGCGAAGCCGCAATCGGATCCAGCGATGACGTTTTCGCGGCCGACGATTTCGGCGTAGCGCACGATGCGTTCGGCCACCAACTCCGGATGCTCGACGAGAATGGTGGAGTGCGAAATCACGCCCGGTATGAGGATTTTGCCGTCCGGCAGCTTAATGTTCTTCCAAACCTTCCATTCGTGTTCATGCCTCGGATTGGCGGCTTCGAACGAATAGGCGCCGGCGCGGATCTTCAAGATAATGTCGACGATATCCTTGAGCTCCATGTCATGGATACGCGGGCCCATATTGATGCCGTAGCAGGTGTGGAAGCGGATTTTTTCCGGCGGGATGTCCCGTAACGCGTGGTTGAGCGCGTCGACGCGAACCTCGGCCCATTTTCGGCAGTCGGCGATGCTCGCTCGCGGATGCAAAATGTAATAGGTCACGAGGCGCGGATCGTCGATCTGCACCAGAAATCCGGCATCGACGATCGCCTTGTATTCTTCGCGCATCGCGTCCGCGATCGCGAAAATGTATTCTTCCTGCGACTTGTAATAGGCGTTCTTTTGCCAGTCCTCGATATTCGACGGCGAAATAGCCGGCATGAAAACGTCAGCGACCCGAACGCCCTTAAGGGCGGCTTTGAGATTGTCGATATCGCGCTTGAGCTGGGCGTGACCTTTGTATGAAATCGGTCCTGTGCAGATCATGTGGGTATGCGTCGAGGCGGCGTGCGTCTGCGCGTAGAATTCCGGGAATGAAAGCCCTTCGCGCGAAGTAGCCCATTGGTTGCGCGGACCCGCGCGCGTGTCGACCTCGTAGCCTCCGAGCCGCTCGTTGATATAGCTGACGAAACTCGGCTTGCCGTATTCGCCGTCGTCGACCACATCGATGCCGAGATCGACTTGCCGACGCACGATCTCACTGACGGCGCTGTGTAGCCGCTCGGCATTGCCGTCGCGCTCGAGACCCGCCGGGCCGCCGCTCTCCAAGAGATCGAGAAGATCGGGCGGCCGCGGCAGGCTGCCGGCATGGGTCGTGAGGATGCGATCGGCGCTATGCTTCATTTGCTTATCCTTATCTGTCTATCCTTAAATCTAGAGACCGAAAATCAATCGAGGGTCACATGCGCGGAAACAATGACGTCCTTCCAGCGCTCGACTTCTTGTTTCAGATAAGCGGCTGTCGCTTGCGGCGTGCCGCCGACCGGTTCGGCTGAAAGATCGGCGAGCCGCTTTCGAATGTCGGGATCACGCAGCGCGTCGTTGATGCCGGCATTGATCTTATCGACAATCGCCGCGGCCGTGCCGGGCGGAGCGACGACGGCATACCACGTGACGGAAGCGAAACCGGGCAAGGTCTCGGCGATTGTCGGCACATCGGCCAAACTCGCCATGCGCGTCGGCGACGCGACCGCGAGCAGCTTCAATTTGCCGGCTTTGACGAGTTGCAGCGACACCCCGAGATTGTCGAACATGCAATCGACATTGCCGGCGACAAGATCGTTAAGCGCGGGCGCGGAGCCGCGATAAGGCACGTTTTGCAGCTTCACATTCGTCATCATCTGGAACAGGGCGGAGGTCAGCTGCGAGGTCGTGCCATTGCCTTGCGTGGCGTCCGTCACTCTGCCCGCGTGCGCCTGGGCATAAGCAATAAAGTCCTTCACGGAATTGGCCGGGATTTTGTCCGGGTTGATCACGAGCGCGTTTGGCACTCGTCCCATGACGACGATGGGAATGAATCGCGTCGGATCGAAGTCGAGATGCGGGTAGAGGTTCTGGTTGACCACCAGCGGCGGCGGCGGCGACGCCAACAGCGTGTAGCCGTCGGGTTCGGCCTTCGCCGCAATCCCGGCGCCGACATTGCCGCCGGCGCCGGTATGATTCTCGATAATCACCGATTGGCCCCATTTGCGTGACAGCCACTCGGCGATGATGCGCGGCATCACATCGGCGGTGCCGCCGGCCGGAAAGGGCACGATCATCTTCACGACGCGCGCTGGATAGTCTTGCGCGCGCGACACGGGCGCCACGGCGGCGCTTGCGATCAGCGTCACTATCAGCGCCGAAATCGCGATTCGGTTTTTCGAATTCATTGCCTGTTCCGTCACATTCGATGCGCAACCGCTCGCGCAACTTAGTCGAAGCATTTCGTAGCCGCCAGTGAGCCCGATACTGCCGACTGTCCTTGCCAGCGGCTGGCGAGTTTGATCTTCTAATGCGTGTTACGGGGCGGCAATGGCGGGAGAATTTAAAAATGCGTGTAGCGCATTTGGCACTTACGGCGGTGTTGCTGGCCGCGTTGGCCGGTTGCGGCAAAGGCCCGCAGGGCGATCCTGGCCCCGCCGGGCCTCAAGGCCCCAAAGGCGACGCCGGTTCGATCGGTCCGGCCGGACCGCCCGGACCGGCCGGACCGCCCGGTCCACAAGGGGAGCGGGGGCCACAAGGTCCGGCGAGCTCGAGCGTTCGGGTCGTCAAGTCCGACTGCGTGTCCGGTTGCACGGTACACTGCCAGGACGACGAGGTTCTCGTCAGCGCTTATTGCGGGGCGACGCGCAACCCAGCGCAGTTCCTCGGCGAGAGAGGCGCTTCCTGCGGCCCGGAGACGAGTGACGCGAACACGCCGCTTGTCGCAGTTTGCGTCGGTTCGCCGCGATAGCGATCGGTCGTGAAGGCGGCGGCATCACCCGCCGCCCCATTTCGTTTGTGCGCGGCTGTCCTTGTCGGCTTTGACGCTTCCTTCGCGGCCGCCCTGCGAGAGGGCGAATTTGACGCGCCGTAACTCCCATTGCCGCCGCATTCACACCGTGGTGTAAACGCCTCGCGCCGCAGCCGTGAGGACGGCCGCCGGTAGACGGGAATAGCGGGCGTCCATGGCGCTTGAGGTCACGGCGCTTGAAGTCATGGCAGCGGAATTGCTCTGAATATGGCTCTTTGGATCATTTTCGCGGTGATGACGGCCGTGGCGGTAATTGCGGCGCTGTGGCCGTTCGGACGAAAGCCCGCGCAATTGCGTGGCGGCAGCGATCGGCTTGTCTATCAGGACCAGTTGCAGGAAATCGATCGCGATCGCACGGCCGGATTGATTGGCGAGGCAGAGGCCGATTCGGCGCGCGTGGAAATATCGCGACGGCTACTGGCCGCGGCGGATGCGGAAGCGGCGGCATCGAAGCCGCCGGCTTCGCCGCAAAGGGCCTGGCGGCGGCGCGCCGCCGCCGCCGCCGCGGCCGTGATCGTCCCCGCCGTTGCGCTTGGGCTTTATCTGAAACTTGGCTCGCCCGACGTGCCGGGGCAGGCTGTCTTCGCTCGCTCCGATGATCAATCGATCGCCAGTCTCGTCAGCCAAGTCGAAGAGCATCTTGCTCGTAGCCCGAACGACGGCGCGGGCTGGGAGGTGATCGCGCCGGTCTATCTGCGGCTCGGCCGTTTTGACGATGCGGTGGTCGCACGCCGGAAAGCGATCGCGCTCATTGGCGACAGTCCGGCACGCGAGTCCGCCCTCGGCGAGGCGCTTGTCGCCGCCGCAGACGGGGTCGTGACCGATGAGGCGAAGGTCGCGTTTGAGCATGCCGTTGCCGGCGATGCGCAGAACGCCCAGGCCCGTTATTTCCTCGGTCTCGCCGACGAGCAGGACGGCAATCGCGAAGTGGCAGCCGCCAAATGGCGCGCGCTTCTCAAAGATGCGCCGCCCAATGCGCCCTGGATCGGCTTTGTCGGCTCGGCGCTGGCGCGCTTGACCGGCGAGCCGGTTGCCTCCGGCGATCCTGCCGCCGCGGACGGTGCGGCCACCGACGCCATGACCGAGGCGCAGCGGACGGATATGATTCGTGGCATAGTGCGGCGATTGGCCGATCGGCTGCATGCAAACGGCAACGATGTCGAAGGATGGCTGCGACTCGTTCGCGCTTATGCGATCTTAGGCGATCGCGACAAAGCCAAGGATGCCGCCACGCAGGCACGGCGCGCATTGTCGGACCGTTCCGACGACGTCAAGCGGATCGACCAACTCGTCAAAGATCTCGGATTAGAAGGATAGGCAGGCGCATGCGACGGAGCCCAGCGAAATGACGCGCAAACGGCGACGCCTCGTTTTGGTCGGCGGCGGGGTTAGCGTTCTCGCGGTCGCGGTCGCACTCATGCTCAATGCGTTTCGCGATTCAATCGTGTTCTTCAACTCACCGACCGACGTCATGACCAAGCACGTGCCGCCTGGTACGCGCATCAGGCTTGGCGGCTTGGTCAAGGACGGCAGCGTATTACGCGGCGAAAATTTGAGCGTGCGCTTTGCGGTCACCGACGGCAAGAGCGAAATTCCGGTGAGCTACCAAGGCGTGCTACCCGATTTATTCCGCGAAGGTCAGGGCGTCGTCGCGGAAGGCGCGCTCGATACCGGCGGCACCTTCAACGCCGACACGATTCTCGCCAAGCACGACGAAACCTATATGCCGAAGGAAGTCGCCGATGCGCTGAAAAAATCCGGCCATTGGAAGGACGACTACGCGCAGCGGGCCGCAATGCCGGTCGGCGCAACGAACAAATAACCCGCGGCATGCTATGATCGACGCAAGCGGAAGGCACAGCGTATGATCCCCGAACTAGGGCACTACGCCCTCATGCTGGCGCTCGGGCTGGCGCTGATGCAGGGCACCATGCCGATCGTCGGCACGCGCACGAGCGATCCGGTGCTGATGAGCATGGCCGCCCCGACGGCGCTCGCGCAGTTTTTCTTTGTTGCGGTCGCATTCGTGTCGCTCGCCGTTTGCTACGTCACGTCGGATTTTTCGGTTCTGAACGTTTTCGAGAATTCGAATTCTCATATGCCGTTTATCTACCGGCTCACCAGCATCTGGGGAAACCATGAAGGCTCCATGCTGCTGTGGGTTTCCATTCTCGCTTTTTTCGGCGCGCTGGTCGCCGTGTTCGGGACCAACCTGCCGGCGGTGCTCAAGGCCAATGCGCTTGCGGTGCAAGCTTGGATCGCGGCGGCGTTCGATCTGTTCATTCTGACTACGTCCAATCCTTTCGTGCGCATCCCGCAGGCTCCGTTCGAGGGCCGCGATCTCAATCCGATTCTTCAGGACCCGGGTCTCGCCTTTCATCCGCCGATGCTCTATCTCGGCTATGTCGGTTTCTCGATCGCATTCTCTTTCGCCATTGCCGCATTGCTGGAAGGCCGGATCGACGCCGCTTGGGCGCGCTGGGTTCGTCCCTGGGTGCTCGGCGCTTGGATGTGCCTGACGCTCGGCATCGCCGGCGGCTCGTACTGGGCCTATTACGAGCTGGGCTGGGGCGGGTTCTGGTTTTGGGATCCGGTAGAGAATGCCTCGCTGATGCCGTGGCTCGCCGGAACCGCGCTGTTGCATTCCGCGGTCGTCATGGAAAAGCGCGATGCGCTGAAAGTGTGGACTATTCTGCTTGCGATCCTTACCTTTTCGTTGTCGCTGATCGGAACCTTCCTGGTGCGCTCGGGCGTGCTGACGTCGGTTCATGCGTTTGCGACCGATCCTACCCGCGGCATTTTCATTCTCGCCATCCTGGTCGTCTTTATCGGCGGCGCGCTGGCGCTTTACGGCTGGCGCGCGCCGCTCCTCAAACAAGGCGGCTTGTTTGCGCCGATTTCGCGCGAAGGGGCGCTTGTCTTCAATAATCTCTTCCTCACGACGGCCTACGCGACGGTGTTGGTCGGCACACTCTATCCGCTCGCTCTTGAAGCGCTCACCGGAGAGAAGATTTCGGTCGGCGCGCCGTTTTTCAATGCAACCTTCGGCCCGCTGTTCATTCCGCTGCTGGTGGTCATGCCCTTCGGGCCGCTCATGGGCTGGAAGCGCGGCGATCTTTTGGGCGCCGCGCAGCGGCTCATGGCGGCGGCGCTGCTCGCCGTTCTGGCGATGGCCGCGGCGTTCGCCATCGAGCAAGGCGGACCGGTGCTTGCGCCGTTTGGAGCGGGCATTGCCGTCTTTGTGATGGCCGGCGCCGTCACCGACCTTGCCGAACGGACGCTGTTTTTGCGCGTGCCGTTTCGCGCATCATTGCGCCGCGCCATCGGCTTGCCGCGTTCGGCTTGGGGCACGGCCTTTGCTCATTTCGGCATCGGCGTGACGCTGCTCGGCATCGTCGCCGTGACGGCATGGGGCAGCGAGCGCATCGTCGAACTGAAAATCGGCGATAGCCTAGATATCGCTCACTACCGTCTTACCCTCGACGGACTGTTCAGTCGCGATGGCCCCAATTTTCACGATATGGTGGGGCGCTTTACCGTCCGCCGCATGAACGGCGAGTTGATCGGCGTCATGGAGCCGACCCGGCGGAGCTTCCCGAACCGGAGCACGACCGTTACCGAAGCTGCCTTGATGACTCGCGGCGTAAGCCAGCTTTATCTCTCGCTCGGCGATCCCGCGCCGAACGGCAGTGTAGCGGTGCGACTCTACTTCAAGCCGCACGTTCTCTTGATCTGGCTCGGCGCCGCGATCATGTTCGCGGGCGGGGCGCTGTCGCTGTCTGATCGGCGGTTGCGCGTCGGCGCGCCGCGACCGGCCAAGTCGAGGACGATCCTGCAAGCGGCGGAGTAAACACGGTGAAAAGGCTGCTCGCATTCGCGTTTCTGATCGCGCTATTTTTGCCGACGCCTTTATTGGCGGTACAGCCCGGCGAGATGCTGTCCAATCCGGCGCAGGAAGCCCGCGCGCGCGCGCTGTCGCAACAACTGCGCTGTATGGTGTGCCAGAACGAGTCGATCGACGATTCGGAGGCGCCGTTGGCGCACGACTTGCGCGTTCTGGTGCGCGAACGGATCAAGGCGGGCGACACCGACGCGCAAATCCTCGATTTCCTGGTCGCTCGTTACGGCGAGTTCGTTCTGCTCAAGCCGCGCCTGTCGTGGCACACCGCGGCACTGTGGGGTTTGCCCCCCGCGCTTCTTCTTTTCGGCATTGTGCTGTTGTTGCTAGCCGGCCGCCGCGCAGAAGCGCCGGCTTCCGAACAAGCAAGACTTAATAGCGCCGAAGAAAAGCGGCTGGCGAAGATCTTGGGCGAGGGACCCAGCTCCTAGGGCGCAACCGCTTCAAGCTCAATCGATTGCGACTTTTGGTGAGGCATAATCTTTTCGTGAAAGCCAGTTTCCATCCTGGATCAAGTCCGGACAGGCCTTTTGCCGAATCATGTCCTAGGTATCACGCAGGATCAAAAGACCTTTGTGGCGGCGCGGATCAAACGGTCGCAGGGTCTAAGATCATGATTTTTCGTTGTTATTTTTTCACTCGATAACATTACAAATCTTTAATGCCGCCGACAGAGCGCGGTAAGGGTTGTCCTCCCATCTTCGGCGCTAACACTTCGGTGGCGACAAGGAACCGATCAGTTTTGGAGACGATACATGAACGGTCATGACCGGGCATTGCGGCGCAATTTATCGGTGCGGCGCGTGGCGTTGCTGGCGACGACAATCGCGAGCCTTGGCGCGGCTGCGCTTGTTTTCTCACCTGGGATGCCGCCGCATGCGTTCGGCACCTCTGCGCAAGCGCAGAATTTGAGCGAAAAGGTCCAGCAGATCCCGCAGCGTCCAATCGGGTTCGCCGACATCGTGGAGAAGGTGAAACCGGCGGTGATTTCGGTCAGGGTTAAGATCGATCGTCCGGCCAGTCCCGATCTCAGCGATGACGATCTGCCTTTCCCTCCAGGGTCGCCTTTCGAGCGTTTCTTCAAGCGTTTCGGCATGCCGAACACGCGAGGCCATGAGGTCATCACCGGCCAAGGGTCCGGCTTTTTCATCTCGTCCGATGGTTACGCGGTCACCAACAACCATGTCGTGCATGATGCGGAAAACGTTCAAGTCACCACCGACGACGGCAAGACCCATAGCGCCAAGGTGATCGGCACCGATCCGCGCACGGATCTCGCTCTCATCAAGGTCGACGGCGACAATTTCCCATTTGTGAAGCTCGCGGAGAATTCGCCGCGGGTCGGCGACTGGGTTCTCGCGGTCGGCAATCCATTCGGTCTCGGCGGTACTGTCACCGCCGGCATCGTCTCTGCGCGCGGTCGCGATATCGGCGCCGGCCCCTACGACGATTTCGTTCAGATCGATGCACCGGTCAACAAAGGTAATTCCGGCGGTCCGACCTTCGACGTCGACGGCAACGTGATCGGCGTCAACACCGCGATCTTTTCGCCATCCGGCGGGTCGGTGGGGATCGCTTTCGCCATTCCCGCCGACACGGTCAAGAGCGTCGTTGCGCAATTGCGTGACAAAGGCACCGTCACGCGAGGCTGGATTGGGGTGCAAATTCAGACGGTAACGCCCGACCTTGCCGACAGCATGGGATTGAAGGAGGCGACCGGCGCGCTCGTGTCCGAGCCGCAAAAGGACAGTCCGGCCGCCAAGGCGGGTATCCAAAGCGGAGACGTGATCGCCTCCGTCGATGATGTGCCGGTCCACGATCCGCGCGAGCTCGCGCGCAAAATCGGGACCATGGCGCCCGGCACTTCGATCAAGCTCGGTGTCATTCATCAGGGTCAATCCAAGACCGTGACGCTGACACTCGGCACCTTGCCGAACGAGAAAGAAGCCTCGTCGAACGAACAAAATCAAAACCAACGGGAAGTGCCGGACAGCGAACTGCCGAAGCTCGGTCTCACGCTGGCGCCCGGCAGCAAAGTGCCGGGTTCGGGAGGTGAGGGCGTGATGGTGACCAATGTCAGCGCCAATGGCATCGCCGCCGAGCATGGCTTCCAGGTTGGTGACGTTATCCTCGAAGTGGGCGGCAACAAAGTTTCGACGCCGGCCGAGGTTCGCAAAAACCTCGCCGACGCGCGCGCTGCGGGTAAACACTCGGTTCTGTTCAGGGTGAAGTCGAGTGACGGCACGAAATTCGTCGCGCTGCCGCTCGGCAACGCCTAGGCGCGATGGGCCTGTCCGTGACGGGTGTCGTGCCGAAGTAATTGCGGGGCCTTCTCGCTCGGCGTTGAACGGGCAGGGCTCCAACTAAAGGGGCATCCGCCGGCATCCGTCGCCCCCGCTGGCGGGCGTACCCTGGGGGCGGGTCGCAAGATCCGTCCCCGCTGGACACCAACTCTGCCTCCCGGCATCCGTCGCCCCCGCCGGAGCGGAGTGGTAAGGGGGGTGGCGGGCGAGAGCTCGCCACCCCCTCGCGTTTATCTAGCCGGTGCGAGGATGTATCATCCGTCGGACTTCGAATGCGGCGACGAACGATAAACCATGCGTCTTCTCATCATCGAAGATGATCGCGATGCGGCCGACTACCTGGTCAAGGCGTTCCGCGAAGTCGGCCACATAGCCGACCGCGCCGGTGACGGCGAGGAGGGATTCCAGCTCGCGCTCGACGGTGAATACGACGTCCTGATCGTCGACCGCATGCTGCCGAAGCGGGACGGTCTTTCGGTGATCGGCGCGCTACGGGCCGAGTCGGTCGAGACGCCGGTTCTGATCCTCTCCGCGCTCGGTCAGGTCGACGACCGGGTCAAAGGACTGCGCAGCGGCGGCGACGATTATCTGGCCAAACCCTATGCCTTCTCGGAATTATTGGCGCGCGTCGAGGCCCTGGCGCGCCGCCGCGGCAACCGCGGAGAGGAAACGGTCTATCGCGTCGGCGATCTCGAACTCAACCGACTGTCGCACGAAGTGAGCCGCGCCGGCCAAGAGGTGCAGCTGCAGCCGCGCGAATTTCGCCTGCTTGAATATCTCATGCGCCATGCCGGTCAGGTCGTCACCCGGACCATGCTCTTGGAAAATGTCTGGGACTATCATTTCGATCCGCAAACCAATGTGATCGACGTGCACATTTCGCGATTGCGCTCTAAAATTGACAAGGGCTTCGCGCAGCCACTGCTGCACACCGTGCGCGGCGCCGGCTACATGATTCGCGACGGCGCGCGTTAGGCCGTGCAGCCGATCCCTTAAGGGAGGACCGGAACGTCGTGATGAGTGACAACCCGACCTCAAACGGTGCCGCTGCGTTCGTCGCCGCGCGTGATTTCCTACTGCGCCATCGTGAGGATTATGAAACCGCCTATCGCACCTTCGAATGGCCCAAGCTCCATCGCTTCAATTGGGCGCTCGACTATTTCGACGTGATGGCCCGTGACAACGCGCAGCCGGCATTGTGGCTGGTTGAGGAGGAGGGCGGCGAGACCAAGCTCTCATTTGCGGCTCTGAGCCAGCGTTCGAACCAGGTCGCCAATGCGCTTCGCGATCTGGGCGTGCGCCGGGGCGATCGCCTTCTCGTCATGCTCGGCAATGTCGCGCCGCTTTGGGAGTGCATGCTTGCGGCGATGAAACTCGGCGCCGTGATCGTTCCGGCAACCACCTTGTTGACGCGCAGCGATCTTAGCGACCGCTTCGCGCGCGGCCGAATTCGCCACGTCGTCGCCAGCGCCGACGCGGCGGCAAAGTTCGCCGACTTGCCCGGCGACTATACGCGTATCGCGGTCGGTGGGCAGGTTCCCGGCTGGATTTCATTCGAGAAAGGCTACGCCGCGCCTGCGCACTTTAAGCCGGATAACGAAACGAAGGCGGACGATCCTCTGCTTCTCTATTTCACGTCCGGCACTACGGCGACGCCGAAGCTCGTATTGCACAGCCACCAAAGCTATCCGGTCGGGCATTTATCGACGATGTATTGGCTGGGGCTGCGCCCCGGTGATCTGCATCTGAATATTTCCTCGCCCGGTTGGGCCAAGCATGCGTGGAGCTGCTTTTTTTCACCCTGGAACGCGCAGGCGGCGGTCTTCGTCTTCAATCAACGCCGTTTCAATGCGCGGGGACTTCTCGATGCGATCGTGCGCTGCGGCGTCACTACATTTTGCGCTCCGCCGACGGTGTGGCGGATGTTGATCCAGGAGGACCTTTCCGCTTGGCCGGTCCGCATCAAGGAGCTGATCTCTGCCGGCGAGCCGCTTAATCCCGAAGTGATCGAGCGAGTCAAAGCCGCTTGGGGTATTGCGATCCGCGACGGTTACGGGCAAACCGAAACGACGGCGCTGGTCGGCAATGCGCCCGGCCAAAAGCTCAAGCCCGGCTCGATGGGCCGGCCGCTGCCGGGTTACCGCGTCGCGCTCCTCGATCCGAACGGCGCGCCGGTGAAAGAGGGCGAAATCTGCATCACGCTGCAGCCGCGGCCGACCGGCCTGATGCAAGGATATCAGGGCAAACCGAGCGACGACGGCGACGGCACGTCCGCGCGCCGCGAAACGCTCTACCGCACCGGCGACGTCGCCACGATCGACGATGACGGCTACCTGACCTATGTCGGCCGGGCAGACGACGTCTTCAAATCCTCGGACTACCGCATCAGTCCGTTCGAGCTTGAAAGCGTATTGATCGAACATCCGGCGGTGGCCGAGGCCGCCGTCGTCCCGTCACCCGATCCGATGCGGCTCGCCGTGCCCAAGGCGTTTCTGGCGCTTGCTCCCGGGCACGCGGCGGATCGCGCTACGGCTCTTTCGATTTTCCGCCATTGCCGCAGCGCGCTCGCTCCATTCAAGCGGGTACGGCGTATCGAATTCGCCGAGTTGCCGAAGACGATTTCCGGCAAAATTCGCCGCGTCGAGCTGCGCAAAGCCGAGGCCGCGGCCCAGCGGAGCGGCCAACGGGCAACGCTTGAATTTTGGGAAGACGACTTCTCCGAGATCGAGATGAAATAACGTGGCGGCGCTTGGCAAACTCCTTCGCACGACGGCCTTCAAGCTGACACTCGTGTATCTTGGTATTTTCGTCCTCTTCGCGGCGTCGCTGCTCGCTTATTTTGCGCTCAATACGCGCCGGCTCATCACCGAGCAGATCACAAACACGGTCGATGGCGAAATCAATGGGCTATCGAATATCTACGCGCAGGGCGGCATCCGGCGCTTGGTGCTGGTTGTCGACGCGCGATCGCGCCGGCCGGCCTCGAGCCTCTATCTGATCACGACGCCGACCGGGGAAGGGCTTGCCGGCAATGTCGGCGCCCTGGAGCCTGGGGCGCTGGACCATCAGGGATGGCTGGAAACGAGCTATCGGCGGCTGGAAGCGCCCGAAGGCGTCGACCATCATGCGCTGGTTCGGGTCGTGCAGCTGCCGGGCGGGTTCCGTCTCTTGGTCGGCCGCGATCTGGAAGAACGCGAGCGGGTGCTCGGGATCATCGCCAATGCCGGCCAATGGTCGCTGGCGCTTGTGATCGTGCTTGGCTTGCTTGGCGGATTTTTCGTCAGCCGCCGCGTGCTCAGCCGCATCGACGCGATGACCGGAACGGCGCAAACGATCATGGCGGGCGACCTTTCCGGCCGGCTGCCGGTCGCCGGCACCGGCGACGAACTCGATCGGCTTGCGGTTAACGTCAACGCCATGCTCGAGCGGATCGAGGCGTTAATGCGTGGATTGAAGGAGGTCTCCGACAATATCGCGCACGATCTGAAGACGCCGCTGACCAGGCTTCGCAATCGCTGCGAGCAGGCGCTGCGCAGTGCGCCGGGCGACGCCAACTACCGCGCGGCGTTGGAATCCACCATCGCGGAATCCGACGAGCTCATCCGCACGTTCGATGCGCTGTTGATGATCGCGCGCGCCGAATCCGGTCAGGCGCGCGACAACATGGTCGAATTCGACGCGTCCGAGATCGCTCGCGATGTCGGCGAGCTCTATGAGCCGCTTGCGGACGAGAAGGGCATCACGCTGAAGGTCGATGCTCCGGCGGCCGCGCCGGTGCGTGGCAATCGCGAGCTGGTGAGCCAGGCGCTCGCCAATCTTATCGACAATGCCATCAAATATGCCGGGCCGAACGGCAAAGCGAACGGCGCACCCGCCGAAATCGTGGTCAAGGCCGGGAACGACGGCGACCGCATCATGCTCAGCGTCGCCGATCGGGGACCGGGGATTCCCGATGCGGATCGCGGCCGGGTGGTGGAGCGGTTCGTCCGCCTCGAGCAGAGCCGATCGGAACCCGGCTCGGGCCTCGGCCTTAGCCTCGCTTCGGCCGTCGCCCGATTGCACGGCGGAGAACTCAAGCTCGAGGACAATCATCCCGGCTTGCGAAGCACGATTGCCTTGCCGCGCGCGGGTCCGGCGCGCCCGGCAAGCAAGGGATGAAACGGGTGGCGGCCAAAAGGCGGCCGAAGCGAATTCGCGGCGACACGGCGTTCATCGGGCGGCTTGCGGGGGCATTGCCAGAGCCTTCGGCGCAAGGCGCCACGCGCGTCGCGGCGTGGCTTGCGACTGTCAAGCCGAAATCGATCGCAAGCGAAATCAAAGCGCTTATTCGCCGTCATTCGGCCGCTGAGCGGCTCCTCGGCGGCGTTGCCGAAGCGGCGCCCTATCTCTGGGATTCGATCGAGGCGAATGCTGCGGGATTCGTCCGCCTTCTCCGCTGCGATCCGGATCGGGAACTCGCGGCGCTTCTTGACGAAATGCAAAGCGGTGCCGCAGCAGCGCCGTCGCAGGCCGGTCTCATGCGCGTTCTCCGGGGCATCAAGTGGCGGGCCGCTCATTTGATCGCGCTCGCCGACGTGGGCGGGGTTTGGACGGTGGCGCAGGTTACCGACGCGCTGACCCGCCTTGCCGACGCCGCACTCGGTTCGGCGGTGGGGTACCTCCTTCGCGACGCCGCCAAACGCAACAAGCTCGATGTTGCCGACGGAAAACGTCCCGAACGCAGCTCGGGTTACATCGTGGTCGCGATGGGCAAGATGGGAGCCAACGAGCTCAATTTTTCCAGCGACATCGATCTGATGGTATTTTTCGATACGGCGGCCGCCAAGCTCGGCCGCAATATCGAGCCCGCGCCATTTTACGTCGGCCTGACGCGGGAGCTCGTTAAGATCCTGCAGGCGCGCACGGCAGAGGGTTATGTCTTCCGGGTGGATTTGCGCTTGCGCCCAGATCCATCTTCGACGCAAATCGCCATTTCGACCGCGGCGGCGCTCGATTACTACGAAAGCCGCGGCCAGGACTGGGAGCGTGCGGCCTTGATCAAGGCGCGTCCGTGCGCCGGCGATATCGCCGCCGGCGCACGATTCATCCGGGACCTGTCGCCGTTTATCTGGCGAAAATATCTCGATTACGCGACTATCGCACATGTTCATGAAATGAAGCGGCAGATCCATGCCTATCGCGGTCATGGCGAGATTGCCGTCGAAGGCCACAATATAAAACTCGGACGCGGCGGTATCCGCGAAATCGAGTTCTTCGTGCAGACGCAGCAGTTGATAGCCGGCGGACGGCACAGCCAATTGCGCGGCCGCGGTACGATCGAAATGCTTGCCGCGCTCGCGGCCGACGGATGGATCAACGATACCGCGCGCGACGAGCTCACCGCGGCCTATAATTTTCTGCGCCGCGTCGAACACCGCCTGCAAATGACGGCGGACGAGCAGACCCATACGCTGCCGGGAACGGTCGAAAAGCTCGACGTTTTTGCCCGTTTTCTCGGGTTCGCATCGCGGGATGCCTTCGCCGATGCGCTCGTTGCGCATCTGCGCAACGTCGAACGGCACTACATCAAGTTGTTTGAGCGGGCCCCCGAATTGCCGGCGCAACAGCAAGCTCTATCTTTCGATTTTGCGGAAGGACGCGGCGAGACCTTCGAGCGGCTTTCGCAAATGGGTTTTCGCGAGCCGCCGGCGATCGTCGATGCGGTACGAAACTGGCGGGCCGGGCGCTATCGCGCGCTTCGCGGCGAGCAAGCGCGGTCCAATCTGATCGAACTCGCGCCGGTCATCGTCGATCGATTCTCGCGCGCCGAAAATCCCGACGCGGCGTTTAAGGCCTTCGATCAGTTTCTTGCCGGACTGCGGGCGGGCGGGCGCTTTTTCTCCTTGCTTCGGCAAAATCCTGAATTGATCCGGTTTGTGGCGCTCATTCTTGGAACGGCGCCGCGGCTGGCCGATATCCTCGCCCACAATCCGCATTTTATCGATCCTCTGGTTGAACCCCGCTTCTTCGCTTCCGTGACGAACGAATCGCGCTTGCAGGAGACGCTGGAGCGGTCGCTAAAGGACGCAGGCGAGCCTGAGACGGTGCTCGATGCCATACGGCTGTTCGGCCAAGAGCACATGTTCCTGATCGGCGCGCGCATTCTTTCCGGTTCGCTTTCCGCCGAGCAAGCCGGCGATGCCTTTGCCCGGCTTGCCGACGTCCTGTTGCGGGCCGTGCATCAATGGGTGGAAGCCGATTTCGGCGTCGCGCATGGCCGCATTCGCAGCGGGCAAAGCGCGGTCGTCGCGCTCGGCCGGCTCGGCGCCCGGGAAATGACCGCGGGCTCCGACCTCGATCTCATAGTCATCTACGATTTCGACCCGGAGCATCCGCTTTCGGACGGCGCGCGTCCGCTCCATGGCACGCAATATTTTGCCCGCCTGACCCAGCGCATGATCAGCGCGCTCACGGTGCAGACCAATTACGGCGTGCTCTATCCAGTGGACATGCGGTTGCGGCCGTCGGGCCGTTCCGGGCCGGTTGCCACGCAGATCGACGGGTTCAAAAGCTATCAAGAGCGCGAGGCATGGACGTGGGAGCACATGGCGCTGACGCGCGCGCGTGTCGTGTCGGGCGCACCGGATTTTGTAAAGAAAGTCGAGACGACGATCCGCGACGTTCTTTGCCGTCGGCGTACCGCGGAGACGACGGCCGCCGATGTCGTGGAAATGCGCGGCGCTATCGCCAAAGAGAAGGGCGATGCCGACCCATGGGACCTCAAATACGCGTCCGGCGGATTAATCGACATCGAGTTCATCGCGCAATATTTGCAATTGGCGCATGCGGCGGCCACGCCCGAAATATTGGATACCTCGACTGCGCGCGTTTTGGAAAAGGCAACGCGCCTCGGCGTGCTCGGGCCGAACGAGGCGGAAGTGCTCCGGCCGGCGGTTCGTCTGTTCCACGATTTGACGCAAATTCTGCGACTCTGTCTGCCTACGGCCTTCGATCCGAAAAGCGCGAGCCCGGGCGTATTGGAACTATTGGCGCGCGCTGCGGACCTGCCGGATTTTCCGGCGCTGTCGGCTCATCTTGCGGAGACGCAGCGCGCGGTGCGTGCTTGCTTTGTGCGAATTCTGGGCCGAGCGCCGTAAGGACTTTGCAGCTAAGCCGCCGCGCCGAGCTTTTCCATCCGCGCTTGCGGCCCTGGTTGCGCCGGTAGCCGCACCACGACCATGGTGCCGCGGCCAAGTTTCGAGCGGATGCGCATGGCGCCGCCATGCAGTTCAACGAGCGATTTTGCGATGGCAAGCCCAAGGCCGGAACCCTGGTGCCTTTTCGTTAACTGGCTTTCTACCTGCTCGAACGGTCGGCCGAGCGTGCGCAGCGCGTCGCGCGGTATGCCAATGCCGTTGTCCTCGATGGCGATAATTATCGCGCCGGCGCGCGACCGCCCGCGCACCGTCACCCCGCCGCCATCCGGCGTGAACTTTACCGCATTGGAAAGAAGATTAAGCGCGATCTGCTTGATCGCGCGCCGGTCGGCATTGAGTTGGATTGCCGGATCCACATCGGCGCTCAGCGAAAGATTTTTCTCGCTAGCGCGAGTCGAGACCACGCGAAGACAATCGGCGAGTAGCGGATAAAGTTCAACGGTCTCCGGCGCGAGCCGAATCCCGCCGGCCTCGATTTTCGACATGTCGAGGATGTCATTGATGACGTCGAGCAAATATTCGCCGCTTTCACGAATATCCCGGCAATATTCGCGGTATTTTTCCGCGCCGAGCGGCCCAAACATTCCCGATTCCATGATTTCGGAAAAGCCGATGATCGCGTTCAATGGGGTGCGCAATTCGTGGCTCATATTGGCGAGAAATTTGGACTTCGCCTGATTGGCTTCTTCGGCGCGAGTTTTTTCCTCGGCGTATTTTTCCGCAAGATCGGCGAGTTCCGCGGTTTGCCGTTCGAGCGTCTGCTGGGATTTGCGCAAATCCGCGATCGTGGCGATCTGGCGCTTCTCGCCCTCGATCAGCTTTTGCTCGTGCCGCTTGAGCTTGGTGATGTCGGTGCCGACGGAGACATAGCCGCCGTCCTTGGTGCGGCGTTCGCTGATATGCATCCAGCGCCCGTCGTCGAGCTGGGCCTCGAAGGTGCGCGCCCCTCGCGGCTCGCCGTCATGAGCGACCGTCGTGCGGATCAGCGGCTTTCTGCCGGTGGCGACGACCGTTTCATATGAAGTGCCCGATACGATCGCCTCGTCGGGCAACTGATGCAGGGCCTGGAAATTCGAGTTGCACAGCACGAGACGGTTTTCCGCGTCCCACAGCACGAAGGCTTCCGGTATCGTCTCGATCGCGTCGCGCAACCGCAGATCGGCGGCGATGGTGCGCTGGACAAGACTTTTCTGCTCGGTGACATCGACGGCAATGCCGATGAGATGTGCGCCCGCTTCGCCCTCCTGGCGCGTTAATTCGCACCGCACGCGCAGCCACAGCCATTTGCCGTCGGCGTGGCGCATGCGAAACGCGTGGTCGATCGATTGCACCTTGGCGTCGGCCAATTGGCTGGCGAGTTCGTAAAGATCGATATCGTCCTTGTGGACCAGCGCGTCGAGCTCTCCGAATGTGAGGAGTTCGTCCTTCTGCGGCAGGCCGAGCATGTCGTACATCGAATGCGACCAAAACACGCGGCCACGCGCCAGATCCCAGTCCCACAGACCGCAACGGCCGCGATTAAGCGCGGTATCAACGCGCCTGCGCACTGTGTCGTGAATAACATCGGCTTCGCGCGCCCGCGTCGCCTGCCAATGAAAGGCGAAGCCGAGGATCAGCACTACAAAGCCGGTTGTTGCCGAGAGCGTGACGGTGAGAGCCGTGGTCGACCGCCAGTCGGCTAGCGCGTCATTGCGTTCCTGGATGACCGCCAAAAGTCCAATCGGATTTTTCAGCGCCCGCACCGTGGCGAAGGCGGAAACGCCGTTTCCCAAGATAATCTCGCGGGTGCCGGCTTCGGCGCCGAATGTCGTGAGCGGCTGCAGGGGGCCGAGCACCTCAAGGAGCGAGTGTCCCAAGTCCTGCTGTGCATTCGGAAGGCTCGCGACGATATTGCCGTCCGCATCGGCGACGAGGATGCGGTGCGCGGCGCCGGTCGCCCAGGCCGGCATCGCTTCCACGAGCGCCTCGGATGTGCGCGGCCAGTACGATCGGCCGTCCCGGCTGCGGCGGTCGAAAACCGCGGCGAAATGGTCGGCAAGCGCTTCGATATTCTGCTTTGCGTCGGACACCACCTGACGATGGTGTTCGAGCACTTGCACCGCGGCGCCGACGCAGATCGTCACCATGAACGCAATGATCAGAACCGGAACGGCGCGGCGCAAAACCGGTTCGGCGCTTAACAGACGGCGGTAGGCGGGATTGGCGATCGATTCCGCCAACCCTTTGATCGAATCCGGTCGTAGAGACGCACTCGCCGTATCGGCGCGCGCCATCGCCTGCCTCCGCTTGGATTAATAGCCTCGACCGCTTTTCGGAGATTGTGCCGCCGCTCTCCGAATCAACATCAATAGAATCGATGCGCGCTGATTTGTCGAGAGTCCTGAGTCAATATTTTTTTAGAGAAATCCAAAGCTTTTTGCGCTGCGGCAGAGGGTATTTACCGGCTCGCAAACATGGTTTCTCCGCGCCGCAGCTGCCGCAACTCAAAATAGAGTCAAATCGATGCGGTGACGGCTCGCTTAAAGGCGTGTGCTCGCAAATTGTATTGGCGACTAATGTTGCCTAAATGTCCGCTTTACCTGCGAAAGCGGAGATCGCCATATGTCGTCGTCATGTCCGTTAAGTGCCAGGAAGAGCGTCCGCGCCGCAGCATTTTTGGCGACGACGAGCCTAATTCGCCCTCTCGGCTTGCCCCCGCAGTTCGCTACCCTCGAGTTTTTGGCGCAGCGCAATAATGACGCGGTGCATTGTCTGTATGTCCTTGACCGAGAGCCCTTCAGAAAGTCTGTTAATCCACGGGGCCTGCAGGCGCATGGCCACATCGAACGCCTGTTTTCCCTTCTCAGTGAGAACAACAAGTTGCGCTCGCCGGTGATGCGGGTTGTCAGCAAATGCCACGAGCCCCTGCTTGTGCAGGTCGTTGATGATCCGCTGCACGTTTTGACGATTGGCGCCCATACCGCGAGCGAGCCACGCAACCGGCTGAGGGCGTTCCGCCGCGACCATTGCGCCAAGGATCTGCCAGCGCGCGCTAGTGAGCCTAAGCCGCGCAATCAGCCGATCGCCAGCGGTCAATAGCAGGCTGTTGAGCCTAAACAAGTCGAGGACGAGGTCGGTCAGGGCGTCACCCGCCGCCGTTCGCTTAGCCTTGTGCATCTGTCACCATAAAACATTATTGACATGATCATGTCAAGCCGCTAAACTCCATTGCACCAGATTGACACCATAGAACCATAATTAGGACCCTGTCATGTCGCTACTGCGCCCTCTCGACCCCACCTTCCCGATCGACCGTCAGATCGCGATCGACGCCAGCCCAGTCGTATTGGTGAACGTGTTTACGCTCGATAAAGCAGACGAGCAGACCTTTCTCAAAGCGTGGCAGGACGACGCGATTTTCATGAAGCAGCAGCAGGGCTTCATCTCCACCCAGCTTCACCGCGCGATCGGCGAAAGCCCGACTTATTTGAATTATGCCGTCTGGCAATCGACCGCTGACTTTCGGGCTGCGTTCACGCATCCAGAGTTCAGGGCAAAGCTCTCCCGCTATCCATCCTCAGCCGTCGCTTGCCCACACCTGTTCCAGAAGGCTGCAGTCCCCGGCATCTGCGTCGCATAGGCTCGCCCGGCGAGTGCTTGGAGGGAGGATTGGCGTTGGCATTCAAGAGCACCCCAAATCACCACGGGATGATGGCCGTCTCGATGCACTGGCTAAGCGTCGTAATGCTTCTCATTCTTATTGCCTCGGGGTTTCGTGCTGCCCACACCATGGACCCCGCAACAAAGGCGAGAATTCTGCGCCTCCACGTGCCGCTCGCGATTGGGCTCCTGACCCTAATAATCATTCGGATCGTCTGGTGGTTGGGCTTTGATCGAAAGCCTGACCCAGTTGCCGGATCGTCAGGAGCGTGCCGCGCGGGTGGTGCATGTCCTTTTCTATCTCGTCATCCTAGGAATGATTGCAAGCGGCGCAGGTATGATGGTGCTGAGTGGCGCAGCGCCATTAATCTTCGATGGAGAAAGTGCGCAGCTGCCGGATTTTTGGAAGTATCTGCCCCGCCTACCACATGCCATCGGAGCCCGGCTTCTGCTCGCCTTGATCGTGCTCCACGTGGGTGCCGCTCTTTACCACCATTTCATTCGCCGCGACGGTCTGCTGTGGCGCATGTGGTTCAGTATCAGTACATAACTATGGACCCGTTTTTTCTCCTGCGGTTCGCACACTTGATAGGGCTCATGCTCATGTCGGCTGGCCTCATCGGTGTGTTCGTGGCCGACATGCGCTCCCGCCAAAGCCGCGATGTGAAACTGTTCGCCCAGGCAGTCACCTTCATTGGTGTGTTTTATGACGGCCTTGTTGTACCCGGCGCGCTCTTGCTGCTCGCTAGCGGGACGTGGCTCATCGTTTCATATTATGGAGGGTGGGCGTTCCTGAAGGTCCCCTGGCTTGCCGGTATGGTGCTGCTATTTGTCCTCGAGTTCGTTGAGGGAAACACCATTACCCGCCTTTATTTCATCAGGCTGAGGCGTCTGGCACGAGGAGCGGTTACAGAGGGACGGGTAACTCCTGAACTGGCTCACGCCCGTGCCGAGCAACTGGCATCGTTCACGCACTTCCTGGATATCCCAATCCTGCTGGTAATTGTCTCTCTCGGCGCGCTGCGCCCGAATGATTGGACGCAATTCGCGATCGGAACAGTGATCGCAGTGGCCGTAGCTTCGTTGCTGAATTATTTCGTGCCGCGCCTTTACCCCTGGGGTGGCGAAACAGCTCACCCATGAACATTCCGACCCGGAAGATTAAGCGCGGAAATTATCGAACCGCGTCGCAGCAAGTAAACCAGCAGATCGCGGGGGACTATTCTACGAACTACGTTGCGGAAACGCGATCGGGACAGACCCCGCCCCGTCAGACCGTTCATGTGAACGAGTGAGCAGTCGCCGGAGCGGGGGTGTGGCTCAAAACTCGGGCGGGAGATAGCCGTTGATCTCGAGGCCGATGCACACTTCAACGAGTGTCGGAGTTGTCCATGACATGGGCGTACTTCCTTCGGTGTTCCTGGGGACCTAGCCCCTCCCATAGATTGACCCACGAAGGCAGAAGGGAAACAGAGATTTGCCTGAGGAGCTTTGGGCAAATTGCCCGTCGCCGCCGGGGCTACTTTCTTTGGACCTGCGGCGCATAAGCGTAAGTTAAGGCCAATCTCCAGCAATTAATGGTTGTGATAAGATACGCCCAACAGAACCCGATATGGCGCCTAAACTTGATCTCAAATCGTCGCTGACGCTTCGAGTCGCAGCCGTTGCTCTTTTTTGCTTTCTCGTTGCAGCAACGCTCGCGTTGTTCGGGACCTATCGCGACGTTCGCCAACTTAACGAGAATGTCGCCGACATTCTCGTTCGGCAACTGCAAATTCAATTGGCTCGCATCGACACCAACAAAGATGTGGCGGCCCGCTTCCCCGACTTCGATCCGGTAACCGAGGTCCTCCAAAGCGCGGGTCAATGCATGGAATACCTCAAAACCGACGGAAGCATCGCACGATCGAGCTGTATCGGGTTCAACCGCTCCATCGGCGAGCCGCCGGATTGGTTTGCTGCCCTGTTCAATTGGATTCCCGCGGCGCAGGCCGACGTTGTTCGTCCGATTTCTTATCATGGCAGATCCTATGGAACAGTGGTCGTCACGATAGAAAATGCGGCCGTCGTCGCTGCGATTTGGAGAGAAGTTTCGGGGCTGCTCGGTCTTACCGGACTAGTCATTGGAGCGATCTGCATTTTGCAGTATGCAGCAATCAGCCGAGCGCTGCGTCCGACAAAAGATATTTTGGCCGGCCTCGACAGGCTAGCGCATGGCGATTTGTCGTGTCGATTGCCTAACTTCCGCTTAATCGAGCTTCAACGCATCAGCGAGGTGTTCAACACGCTCGCGGCGAATCTCGACCGCACAACTCGTGAAAAGATGGAGCTCGCCGCCAGGCTCGTCGATAATCAGGAGCAGGAGCGGCTCGATTTGGCGAGAGATCTGCACGATGAACTCGCTCAGAGTCTGAGTGCTATGAGCGCAATAGCCGCATCAATCAAGGCAACGGTCGCAACCGAATGCCCCGCGCTCGTATCTGAGGCAAACAGTCTCTCACAGATTTCGATTGCTATTATGAGATCTCTCCGCAACACTTTGCGGGCCCTTCGTCCGCCTGAGATCGATGACTTTGGGCTCGCCGCCAGCCTTTCAACTTTGGCCAAGGATCAAGAACGGCTAGCCGGTGGGCAATTGAAAATCTCTCTTGAGATAGACGGCGACCTCCGAGGGCTGCCGCGAACAGCGGCGTCCCATGTCTATCGAATAGTCCAAGAGGGTCTAACCAACATCAACAAACATGCGCATGCTGGCCAAGCTCGCGTCGCTCTCACCTTCGGCCCGGAGGTTGGGGCACAGACTACGCCTCAGCGACGTTGGCTGGCGCTGACGATCGAAGACGATGGGTGTAGAGCAGTCGAACATAGCTTGGCTGCGGAAAGTAACGGTCTGGGGCTAATTGGGATGCGCGAACGTGTTACGGCACTCGGCGGAACATTGGACGTCATCCATCTCGGTGATAAGGGCTTCAAGCTCCACGCTATGATTCCGTTTGAGGCACCCGCGGAATTCCGACAATGAGCCGGGAAGAAATCCGAGTCCTTATTGTGGACGACCACGCCATTGTTCGGGAAGGTTACCGTTCGCTCCTTGCCAAGCACGAAGGACTAAGGGTCGTGGGTGAGGCCTGCGATGCCGCGTCGGCCTATCAATGCTATAAAGATACGCGGCCGGATGTCGTCATCATGGATATTTCGATGCCAGGCCGCGGTGGTATCGACGCAATCCGGCATATCCGTGAGTTGGACCCTCACGGGCGCATCCTTGTGTTCACAATGCACAGCGAAGTCGCCTACGCTCTACAGGCCTTTCGTGCCGGCGCCAAAGGCTACATTACCAAAAGCAGTCCCCCCGATCTTCTCGCAAAGGCCGTGCGAGATGTTGCGGAAGGCCGGCTGGCCATTTGTCCCGAGATCAGTGAGGCTCTCGCACTTGACCGGGTGCAGGAGGATAAGACTGCGTTGCATGGACTTTCACCGCGTGAGTTCGAAATTTTCCGGATGATCCTAAACGCAAAATCGACCGATGAGATCGCATCGGCGCTCAACCTTAGCCGCAAGACCGTGGCGAACTATCATTACGCGATCAAGTCAAAGCTTGGCGTGGATTCCGACATCGAGCTGTTCTATTTCGGTCTTCGGCAAGGCCTGGTGGAGCCGGTTTCCCCGGTCGTCGATTCCAGGAAATAGATTGAAGACACGGGAACGTGCCACGTTTGGCCGCAGTGTTTATTAGTGCACGTCCTTCGCGTCTTAGTTCTCGGCCAATGTGCGCGCGACAATGTCCTGCACGTCGCGCGACAGTGACGGGGCCGCCGCGACGCGGCGTAAGGCCGCTTCGGCGCGCTGGCGGCGCTCCACTTCCAGCGCCCGCCACGAACGAAACGCGCCCATCAGGCGCGCAGCCACTTGAGGGTTCTTCGGATCGAGCACGAGAACGAAATCGGCGACGAAGTCGTAACCGGCGCCGTCGCGACGATTGAATTGGGTGTAGTTGCCTTGCGCGAACGCGCCGATCAGCGAGCGGATGCGGTTCGGATTGCCGGCGGAGAAGGCCGGATGTTCGGTCAAGGCGCGCACCCGATCGAGCGTCGCCGGCTCGGGGATCGTCGCCTGAAGCGAAAACCACTTATCTATGACGAGCGGATCTTCGGCGTAGCGGCGGTAGAAGTCGTCGAGTACTTCCGCGCGTTCCTGCCTGTCGTGCAGCGTGAGCGTCTCGAGTGCCGCCATGCGGTCGGTCATATTGTCGCCGTCGCGGTATTGCGCAAACGCGCGCGCGATCGCTTCCTCGCGCGCCGTGGTCGCCAAAAGGTTGAGGGCGGCGTTCCTCAGCGCGCGCCGTCCCGCGCTCTGCGCGTCCGGCCGGTAGGGTCCGGGTGTGACCATGCGGCGGTAGGCGTCGGCCAGCGCCGCGCCGTGGCGTTCGCCGATCACGGTGCGCAATTCGCGGCGCGCGGCAAAGACCGCGTCCGGATCGACATCGTGGCCGATTTCGCGCGCGATATCCGCCTCGCTCGGCGGCAATAGTGTCAGCGCAATGAAAGCAGGTTCGAGCGTCGGGTCGCCGAGAACGGCGCCGAGCGCCGCGATCAATCCGTCGTCGACGCTCGGCCGCGCGCCCGAACGCAAGGCCGCCACATCGGCCCTGAGCGAGGTCATCGCCAAAGTCTGTATCGCCTGCCACCGGTTGAACGGGTCGGAATCGTGAGCGGCGAGGAAGCGAAGATCGTCGGGTTCGATCGGCACCGCAAGCTTTATGGGCGCGGAAAAGCTGCGGTTGAGCGATGGGATCGGCCGCTCCGTCACGTTGGTAAAGACGAAGGACTGACTTGATTGCGTCAGTTCGATCACTCCGCGCGGGAACGGCTCGCCGCCGATCAGGAGCGGCAAATCTTCGCCGTCGGCGCCGACGAGGCCGAGCGCGAGAGGAATGACCATGGGTTTTTTGTCGGGCTGGCCCGGCGTCGGCGGAACGGTCTGTGCCATATCGAGCCGGTACGTACGAGCGTGCGCGTCATAGTGCAGCGCCGCCGTCACGTCCGGCGTTCCGGCTTGCGAATACCAGAGCATGAATTGACTCATGTCGCGGCCACTCACGTCGGCGAAACATTGCACGAACTGTTCGACCGTTGCGGCCTGGCCGTCGTGCCGCGTGAAATAAAGATCCATCCCCTCGCGGAAGGCCTCCGCACCCAGGAGCGTGCGGATCATGCGCACCACCTCGGCGCCCTTTTCGTAGACGGTCGACGTGTAGAAGTTGTTGATCTCGTGATAGAGCCGGGGCCGTACCGGATGCGCGAGCGGACCGGCATCCTCGACGAATTGATGCGAGCGCAACCCGCGCACATCGCTGATGCGCTCGACTGCGCGCGAGCGCTGGTCGGCGGTGAATTCCTGGTCGCGGAAAACGGTTAGTCCTTCCTTGAGGCAAAGCTGGAACCAGTCGCGGCAGGTAATTCGATCGCCGGTCCAATTGTGAAAATACTCATGAGCGATCACCGCTTCGATGCTGACATAGTCGGCATCGGTGGCGCTCGCCGGCGAGGCGAGAACGTACTTGTCGTTGAAGATATTGAGGCCTTTGTTCTCCATCGCGCCCATATTGAAGGCGGAGACGGCGACGATCATGAAAATATCGAGATCGTATTCGCGCCCAAAGGTTTCCTCGTCCCAGCGCATGGCGCGCTTGAGGCTGTCCATGGCGTAGAAGCAGCGGTCCTCCTTGCCGGGCTCGACATAGATGGCGAGCGCGACATTGCGCCCGGACATCGTGGTGAAAGTGTCCTTCACGCAGGCAAGATTGCCGCCGACCAAAGCGAAAAGGTAAGACGGCTTCGGAAATGGATCGTGCCAAATGGCGAAATGACGGGACGTTCCCGGCACGCGGCCTTGGGCAATGAGATTGCCGTTGGCAAGAAGGACGGCGGCCTCGCTTTTTTCGGCTTCAATCCGCGTCGTATAGACCGCCATCACGTCGGGCCGGTCGAGGAAGTAGGTGATGCGGCGAAACCCTTCGGCCTCGCATTGCGTGCAATAGGTCGCACCCGCGCGATAGAGCCCCATCAGCTTGGTGTTGTTCGCCGGATCGACGAGCGTTTCGATTTCGAGCTCGAACGGACGCTGCGGTACCTGAGCGACGGTCAGCCGGTCGGGCGTGACGGCGAAACTCTCAGGCGGTAGGGGCGCTCCGTCGAGACGGACCGAGCGGAGCTTAAGATCGTCTCCGTCGAGCACGAGCGGCGCCGGCGCGCCCACGCCATTCGGCTTGAGCTTGAGCCTGGCGCGAATTGTCGTCGCGGTGGGATGCAGTGAGACGTCGAGGTCGACGGTTTCGATGAGCCAATCGGGCGGGCGATAATCCTCGAGGCGGATCGGCCTTGGTTCTTCGGTGCGCATGATGCGGATGTGTAGAAGTTTTGCCCGCCGATGGAAAGCGCCGAACTGAACTTAACGCCGTGGCTCGGCGTGGCCGATGACGCGCCGGATGATCGGAAATTGGCGGCGCAACCGGCGCTCCAGCGCATCGACCATGTCGTGGACGGAACTGACCGACAGCGCCGGATCGACCCGGCAGTGAAAGTTGACGATTTCGCCAGCGGCGGTTTCCCGCACGCGCACGTCGTGCACCTCGCCGAGATCGGGAATCTCCGTCGCGAGCGATGTCAGCAGCTGCCGCACTTGCGCGATCCGCGCGGGTTCGGCGTCGCTGCCGGCTAAAACGTCGGCCGGCAACGGCTCGATATGGGTCTCGACCTCGACCTGTGGTCCGAGTTCCTCCCGTATGGCCTCTTCCAGGCGACTTGCGGTTTCGTGCGCGGCGGCAAGCGGCTCGGTGCCGTCGACTTCGAGGTCCACCGAGACGGACAGCCGGCCGGCGACGGTCTGGACCGCGATGTGATGGATCGCAAGTCCGAGATCGCGCGCGATCACCATGATCCGCTCGCGCATCGTCTCGTCGTCGAGCGCTCGCGGTTCCGTGGTGATGGTGAGTTCGGCCGCCGGAATATCGGCGCGGATCGCGCGGGTCAGTTGGTCCTTGATCGTCTTGACGCGGTCGAGCGGGGCGGTGCGGCTGACGCCGACGCCGAGCTCCACGAACAGCACCGCGCCGGCTGGGCGCGCCCGCACGCGCTCAACCGCGACCACGCCGGGGATCTGTCGCGCAATGGCGGCTACGCGCTCGCTCACTCCGGCCGGTGCCGTATCGGTCAACGTGTCGATGGTGCGGCGGCCGAGACGATAGCCGGCGACGGCGATGAAGACCGCGACGACGATCGCCGCGGCGGCGTCGGCCCACGGATAGCCCAACGCCACGCCGCTAAGCCCGATCAAGACAGCGATCGACGACCACATGTCGGAGCGGAAATGCAGCGCGTCGGCCTCCAACGCCTCGCTCGCGGTCGCTTTGGCAACGCGCTTGAGCGTGCGCGCGCGGAAGAAATCGATCACGATCGAAGCGGCAATGACGGCGAATGCCGCGACCGTCGCCTCAACGGCCTGCGGGCGCGCGCCGATGAGCCGCTGCACCGCCTCGAAGACCACGATAGCCGTGAGCAGGAACAAGAGCGCTGTTTCGGCCAGCGCGGTGGCGCTTTCGATCTTGCCGTGCCCGTATTGATGCTCGGCGTCGGCCGGTTTGCCGGAAATACGCACGGCAAAATAGGTCAGCACCGTGACGGAAAGATCGAGCAGCGAATGGCCGGCTTCCGAGAGGATCGCGAGCGACCCGGTGAGTAGGCCGATGACGGCCTTCGCACCGGCCAAGCCTGCCGAGGCGGCGATCGATCCGAGCGCGGCCTTTTCCTTATCGTTCATCTTCGAGCTTTTCCGCACCCTTGCGCGGGCAGAATGGATCAATTTTGCCACCTCGACAATTTCACTATGAGATGTCTTACAGCGGATGGATGCCGAAAATTGGCGATAGGCCGCGATTTTCCAGCCGTTCCCGCGCGGGTGGAACCCATCGCAAAATCTCCCAAATCGGGGCTTTTCTAAATTCCGGTGATCGGGAATGCTATACGCTAACAAGCCGACCGATCATTTCGGGGGTTAGATATGCACAGGCGCTCATCCCTTTGCGCGCTTAGCATCGCCGCGTGGATCGCCGCATGCGTGCAGGCGTCCGCGGCCGGCGCCGGTATCAGTGCGTCCGACGACAGCCTTCGGCAAGAATTCGAAAAATACTATTTCGGCCGCGGCGTGCCCGAGGACCAGGCGAGAGCGAGGCAATATTTGAACGAAGCGGCAAAATCCGGCTTTGAGTGGGCGCTTCTGCTGACTGCGCAAGAGCAGGAAAAAACAGCGCCGCAAAAGGCGCTCGATGTCTATCTGCAACTTGCGCGAAACGACAATTGCATTGCGCAGGCGCGGCTTGCCGACGCCTATTCGTCCGGCACGCTCGTCCTGAAGAACCTGACGCAGGCCTATTTTTGGAATCTGCTCGCAAGAACCGATGAGTGGAGCCGTAAATCGAACGTCGATTACAATAACGCGCGAGGAATCAGCTACGGTTCGGGCGATGCCAAACCCTGCGGGGAGGCCGACCACTTCTCGGCCGATGTGCTGGAAATCAAGATAAAGTCGCGCAAGCTGCTTCCGGTAGGATTGATGCAGGCGGCGGAGAATGCGGCGAGCCATTGGACCAAGGGCACTCGCGAAAATTTCCTGCCCGCTCCGGCGACTGATGCGGCAGCACCCGAAGCGGCTCCAGCGAAGCTCGCCGCGACCGCGCCGCCGCCGGCCGATAATCAAAAATCGTCCGCCGTGGTGGAAGTGACGTTAAGGGAGGATGCGGGAATATTCGTCGTGCCGGTCGAGATCAACGGCGCCATCACATTGGATTTTGCCGTCGATAGCGGCGCCGCCAACGTGACCATACCCGCGGATGTTTATTATACGCTGCAACGGACCGGGACCATTCAAGACTCCGACATTACCGGCCAACGAACGGTCATTTTGGCCGATGGTACGCAATCGAAACTGCCTACTTTAAAGATCAGGTCGCTCAAGATCGGCGGCAAGGTCATTGAAAATGTCGATGCAACCGTGCTGCCGTTGGAGGGACAATTGTTGCTCGGCCAATCGTTCCTTGCGCGGTTCAAGTCTTGGTCTCTCGACAACAGCAAGCACGTTCTTGTGCTTAATTTGCAGTGAGCGCGTTCGACCGCGCCGACCCGCGCAAATTTCCGCCGCTCCCGACGTCTCTATTGTTGGTTAGGACTTTGCGGCGAGGGCCCGGAGCGCAAAGGGTTTCCATCCCGGATCGCGTCTGGGGCAGGCTTCTTCCGGATCATGCCCTAACGCACCGTCTGGCTGCGCAACTGCGCGATATCCTTATCGGTAAGGTTTGACGAGGCCGTCCCAAAGCGCGCGGTGACGTAATTGACCACGGCGGCGATATCGGCGTCGGAATAGGTGGCGCCGAACGCCGGCATCGAGATGATTCCGTCCGGCGTGTGCCTCTTGGTGCCGGAGATCACGATCTGCGCGACGTTGGTCGCCGAGGCGTCGTTTACGGCTCGTGCCTCGCTGATTGTGGCGAAATGAGACAGCGCGCTCACGCCGGTCCAGTCGTGGCAACTGACGCAGGCCTGCTCGAAGACCTTCCTGCCGGCGGCATTGGCCGTTTCGCCTTGTTTCGGCGAGGCTGGCGCCGGCGGTGCGAGGGTTGCGGGCAGGTCGGACTTGATGGGAGGTATGCTGCGAAGGTAAGCGACCAGCGCGCGGATATCGCCCGGCGTCATCGCGCTGAAACTCTGATCCACCGCTTCGCCCATCGGACCGGCCGCGGTGCCGCGAGCCTTTGCATGGCCTGTCGCGAGATACGAAGCCACTTCGTCGTCGCTCCAAGCGCCGATGCCGGTGTCCCTGTCCGAGCTGATATTGAAGGCTTTCCAGCCGGCGGCTACGGCGCCGGCAAATTTCTTGCGATTGTCGAGCGCGAAGGCGAGGTTGCGCGGTGTATGACATTCGCCGCAATGCGCCAGCGCCTCGGCGAGATAGGCGCCGCGATTCCATTCCGGACTTTGCGCCGTGTTGGGTGCGAAACGCGCATTCGGACTAAACGCCATCGACCAGAAAATCATCGACCAGCGCTGATTGAACGGAAAGGCGAGCGTATCCGCGCGATTCTCGGCGCGCGCGGGCGACAGACTGAAGAGGTAGGCCTTGATTGCCAAGGCGTCGGCGTCGGTCATGAGAGTGTAGGACGGATAGGGCATCGCCGGATAAAGCCGCGTTCCGTCCCGGCGGATGCCGCGCTGCACGGCGTTGAGAAAATCGGCGTCGCTGTAATTGCCGATGCCGGTATCCTTGTCGGCGGTGATATTGGTCGTGTAGATCGAGCCGAATGGCAGCGGGATCTCAAGCCCGCCCGCATAGGGGGTACCGCCCGGTACAGTATGGCAGACCATGCAGTCTGCGGCTCGCGCGAGATATTCGCCCCGCTTGATCGGATCGGCGCCGGCGAGTTCGGGGGGAACGCCGGTCGGATTGGCGGCATGATAATCCGCCAGCGCCACCGTCGAGCCGCCGGCAAAGGCCAACGGGCCGGGAACGAAGGTGTGCCAGAGATACATACCAATCGCGGCCAGTATAACGGCGGCGATGATGACGGAAGCGGCACGCGTGCGCATCGCGCTTACACTTTGTTGACCGCGAGCGCGGCGCGGTCGATCGGCAGCCGGCGCAGCGCCACGCCGGTCGCTGCGTAAATCGCGTTGCGCAACGCCGGCGGTCCGGCGGTCGCCCCAGTTTCGCCGATGCCGCCGGGATCCTCGCTGCTTTTGATGACATGCACTTCGATGTTCGGGACTTCGTCAATGCGCAGCACGCGGTAGTCGTTGAAGTTCGATTGACGCACGCGGCCCTTGTCGATGGTGATCTCGCCCCAGAGCGCGGCGGTGAGGCCGAAAACCAGCCCGCCTTGCAACTGCGCCACGATCGTGTCGGGATTGACCGCGATGCCGGTGTCGACCGCCGACGTCACGCGGCGCAAATGAACCTCGCCGTTATTGTCCACTTCGGCCTCGACCACGGTGGCAATGAAGCTGCCGAAGGACGGCTGCACGCTCACGCCGCGACCGGCGCGAGGCGGCAACGGTTGGCCCCAGCCGGACTTTTCCGCGACGAGATCGAGCGCGGCTTTCAGGCGTGGATTATTTCCGAGCATGCCACGCCGGAACGCGACCGGATCCATATTCGCCTTGCGCGCCAATTCATCCATGAAGGATTCGGTGGCGAACACATTGTTGTTCGGGCCGACGCCGCGCCAAAATCCGGTCGGTACGGCGGGCGGTTCGGCGCGCACATATTGCACCTGGCGATTGGGAATGTCGTAAGGCATGTCCACGGCGCTGTCGACGGCGTCGATATCGATGCCGTTGATAAATATGGATGGCGCCCAGCGCGCCATGATTGACGAGCCGGAGACCTTGTATTTCCAGGCAACGATCTTGCCGTTCTGCAGGCTTGCCGAGATGGTGTCGCGATAGACCGGACGATAGATGTCGTGCTGAATGTCCTCCTCGCGCGTCCAGATCACCTTCACCGGCGTTTCGACCTGTTTGGCGATGCGCACGGCGCTCGCCACCATGTCGGCCTCAAGCCGGCGACCGAAGCCGCCGCCGATATAGTGATTGTGGACGCTCACGTTCGCAATCGGCAAACCGGCGACCTTTGCAGCCGCTTGTTGAGCGCGGCTGATAACTTGCGTGCCGGTCCAGATTTCGCAGGCGCCGGGCGTAAGCCGGACGGTGCAGTTCTGCGGCTCCATGGTCGCATGCGCTAAGAACGGCAGTTCGTATTCGGCGTCGTATCTGTCGCCCTGGACGAGGCCTTTTGCGACATCGCCGATCGACTTGGCGATGACGCCATCCTTCTGGCTTGCGGCGCGCAGATTGCTCCAGATGTCGCTCGAACGGAGCTGCGCGTTCGGCCCATCGTCCCAAGCGATAACGAGCGCATCGAGCCCCTTCTTCGCGGCATACATATGATCCCCGACCACCGCGACCAAATCGTCGAGCACGACGACTTTCTGCACGCCCGGAATTTTCCTCGCAGCGCTGTCGTCGACATGCGCAACTTTGCCGCCGAAGACCGGACTTTGCGCAAGGGTCGCGATTTTCATGCCTGGCACTATCGCGTCGATAGCGTAAACAACCTTGCCGTCGCTCTTGTTGGGCGTATCGAAGCGCTTGAGCGGCTTGCCGATCAGGGTGAAGTCTTTCGGATCTTTCAGCGGCGGATTCGTCGGTACCGGAAGCGCGCCGGCCGCGTCGGCGAGTTCGCCATAGGCCGCGGTGCGTCCGCTCGCCGCGTGCATGACTTTACCGTTCGAGGCGGTGCAGCTTGCCGGATCGACCTGCCATTGCGACGCTGCTGCCTGAACCAACATGGCGCGCGCCGACGCGCCGGCAACCCGCAGCGGCTTCCAGAAGGCACGGATGGAATTGGAATTGCCGGTCACCTGAATGCCGAAGATTGGATTGCCATAAAGCTTGTCGTTTGGCGGCGCGTGCTCAAGGACGACTTGGGAGAGATCGGCATCGAGTTCCTCGGCGAGGATCATCGGCACCGCCGTATAGACGCCTTGTCCCATTTCCACTTGCGGCATGACCAAGGTCGTCTTGCCGCCATGGTCGATGCGAATGAAGGCATTGGGCGCGAACTGTCCCGGCGGATTATCGGGCGGTTGCTCCGGTTCGTTCGCGGCTCGCACAGGCAGATGAAAGGTCAGGACAAAACCTCCCGCCATCCCGACTTTCAGTAGAACGCGGCGCGAAGGCAGTGTTGTTTTGGTGTCAGCGTGCATGGCCATACTCCTATGCGTCGCCGGCGGCGCGTTTGATCGCCGCGCGGATGCGCACATAGGTGCCGCAGCGGCAAATATTGCCCGCCATGGCGGCATCGATATCGGCATCGTCCGGATTGGCATTGGCCGCAAGCAGCGCCGCTGCCGACATGATCTGGCCTGACTGGCAATAGCCGCACTGGATCACTTCGAGGTCGAGCCAGGCCTTCTGCACCTTGGCGCCCGCTTCGGTCGCGTCGACGCCCTCGATCGTGGTGATCGCGCGATTACCGATCGAGCCGACCGCGAGCAGGCAGGAGCGCACCGGCTTACCGTCGATATGCACTGTACAGGCGCCGCACTGGGCGATCCCGCAGCCGAATTTGGTGCCGGTCAGGCCGAGCAGGTCTCGCAGCACCCACAATAGCGGCATGTCGTCTGGCGCTTCGACATCCCGGCTCTCGCCGTTGATATTGAGCTTCATGGCGCGGGTCTCCGCTCTGCCATCCCAGCGTCGGCATTATGCGCGCCCGCGATGTAGTTGCCCAGAGGTTAGGCGAATATCAGGATTGCCCGGTTCGCCCGAATGCGGAAAACTTGCGAGATGCCGCCGCGATCGCGGTTCAAAACACGCGGCCGGGCCGGCGGCTTATTCCATGGCGCGCTGCAATGCGCGCTCCAGCGCAGCATCGAGCCCGCGAGCGACCGCCGAAACCCGTTCGTCGTCAAACTGACCGAAAAGGCTTGACGGTTTGTCATATTCGAAAATCGAACTACCCGTCTCGTCTTCATAGAGTATGACGCGCAGCGGCGCATAAAGGCCCGCCGCCAACCGATGGCGGGTCATCTTTGCCGCGGTGAGGGGGTTGCCGATCTCGTATTGAACCGCCTTAATTGAGCGCCCGATGATTTTCAACACTTCTCCGTGATCGCGCTGCAGAAAAATCGCGAGTTCGGATCCTTGTTCAAGCTTGTGTTTCAGCCGCTCGATTTCACCAGCGGCGACAAGTTGGAAGATTTCTTCGTCGAGTTTCGGGACCAGCCGTTCAAGATTTGCTTTGACCGCCGCAAATGGCTTGTTCGATCGGATCGTGACATGATCGATCTTGACGGCTCGTTCACTGCTCACGAAATCGCGCAAGGTGGTGGCTCCCTCTTGGTTTAACGGTCCCTACCTGGGCCGGCCATGATTTCTCTGACGCCGGAAACAGCGAAAGCCTGTTTCACGAACGAGTCATGAAACTGAAAACAGCGAACCTCGACCGGCATCAGGCTAGGTTAACATCGGACGTGCGGCAGCTCACGTTAAAGCGTCGAGATCGGACCGGATTACGATCCTACCACCAAGCGGTAATTCGAGACGTTGCGGTTCTAACGTTCCGGAGAGGGGCTAGGAATGAAAATCAGCTCGATCTTGCAGCGGTTACACGGCTCCGTCAGCGATTCAGCCGGCACAATCGTCTTTGGAATGGAAGACGGAACTGTGTCCATCTTCGGCTTGATCTTCGGCGTAGCGGCGACGACGGCCGACGCAAAAACAGTGCTGATCGCTGGGGCCTCCGGCGCCGCCGCAGCGGCGGTCTCGATGATGGCCGGGGCTTATCTCGATGTCGAGACCACACGAGACGAGATCAATGCAACCCGTTCGTCTTGGCATGCCGCTTCGGGTTCCGCCGCGTCTCTTTCGAGCCGCCTTGCGGAGGCGGGTCTCACATCCGAGCAATCCGATGCGCTTGCTTTCGCCGTGCAAAAGGACCCCAACGCGATCGGAGGACTACTCGCTCTACAGGGCGTGTCTGCAACGCCACTAAATCCCTGGGAGCAGGTGTTGTGGACGCTGCTTGCAGACTTTCTTGCGGCCGCGGTTCCAATCTTACCCTTCGTGTTCTTTCCAATCCTTCAGGCCAGGATTGTCTCCGGCGCAGTCACGGTGGCTCTGCTTATCGGGCTCGGCGTTGGGCGTGCGCAAATCGCGTCTTCGCCAGTGGCCTGAGTGATGGGGCAAGAGCAAATGATTTGTCCCTTCGGCACGGGCTTGTCGAAGCCCGGGAATGTCGCCTCCTCGGTGCTTCTAAAACAGATTCCACCATCGCACTGAGCATAAGCGCCCGAGCCGCCGCTCGGGCAGGTGTAGACCGCGCCGCCTCCCTGCGGCGAGGCGATTGATTCAGGCAGACCATAGGTGCTGATCATGTATTTGTTGTCCGCGCCCGCGGCATTGGTCTCGCAGATGTCCTCGCCCTTGCCCATGCTAAACGGCAGGCTGATGCTATTGCCGTGTTTCACGTCGCACTGACAGTAGGCGACACCGTCGTACACATTGCAGCGTGCCGCAGCACAAAGGGCGTAGGTCTGATTTTTGCAGACCTTGAATGATGCGCCTGACATCGCCTCAAGGAGCGTATCGAGGCAACCTTTTGAAAGCTGGCCCATCTTGTCCTGAACACAGGCTTTAACGCGTCCGATGTCAGGTAGCTCGCTTGAGCAGAGGTGCCATACATCGGCGCCGCAGGCCCGGACGATCCCGATATCTCTCTCCAAGCGCTCCTGAGCCGTCGAGGGCGCGGTCAAGCCTGCCATCAACATCAGTGCAAAGGAAAGCCCTCCGCCGATCAGCCGTACCTGCGCGCTCGCCTTCACACCAACTAACATTACCTTCTTCATGTGCCGCTCCCTTACAACTTTTCTCGGCTCATCCAGGCGCCGACCAGCAAGACAGCAATGATGAAGTGTGCCGCAGCAGCCGGCCAGAGCAGCACGCCAACGTTCACCCCGCCCACGCCAACATAGATAAGAAAGACCACCGCAAGCAGGCTAAGCGCGAGAAGTGGCACCAACGCCTGCCGGTTCTCGCTCTCGAACGCGCGCGGCCAACACCCTAGCGCAAGACAGATCATCACAAGGCCGGAAATTCTGCCGACGAGATCACCAGTGGCGTTCATGTCCGACCCAAATAGCAGCCTGGCCAGCAACGACGGGCCAATAACCAAGCCGGCGCCGGTGAGAACTTCAAGGCCGGTGGCCACCGCGACCGATAGTGCCCGAGACCGCGCACCGCTCATCGTTCCACGCGCTCTCCGCTCTTTCTTCATTAAAATCATGGCAACATGGAATACGCGCAAACAATTTGACTTGGATCAAAACACCGCCGCGCTAGGCCACCGCCGCTCTCAGAGATTTCCAAGGGGCTTTAAACAGATTTTGGGAGCGGTGATTGGGAAGTAGGAATGCTTAAGTCTGGCAAATTCCTCGAAGCGATATCGAAAGCTGTTGCGACCCACTGTTCGGTTCCATTCGCGACGGGTCGCAAATTCAAGGCGGATGCGGTTATGGCGGCCTTGAGCAAATTACCTCAAGGTTCCGTTGATGACACATCGCGGTTATTGATTCCCCGCGCTTGCGTATGACATAGCCAGCAATTGAGAGCGTCCAGGTCAAAATTGGCACAAAGGCGATTGATCGTGTCGCCAAGCCGTTAAAAACTACGCCAGAGTGGTCGCCGCGCGGCATGGGCGCCGAAGTATCCGGCATACAACAGAGAGCAGGGCTGACAGCCTATGATTGTATATGATGAATAGACGATTCGCGGTTGCGCCGATGATGGAATGGACCGACCGGCACTGCCGCTTTTTCCATCGGCTGTTGACACGCCGGGCGCTGCTCTACACTGAAATGCTCACCACCGGTGCGGTGCTTCATGGCGACCGCGCGCGGCTTCTGCGCTACGATCCGGCCGAACATCCCTTGGCGCTGCAGCTCGGCGGGGCCGATCCGCGGTCGCTCGCGTCGTGCGCGCGCAGCGCAGCCGATTTGGGATTCGATGAAGTCAATCTCAACGTCGGCTGTCCGTCCGACCGCGTGCAAGAGGGCCGCTTCGGCGCGTGCCTGATGGCGGAACCGCGGCTCGTCGGCGACTGCATCGCCGCGATGAAGGCCGCCGTCGCCATTCCCGTCACGGCGAAATGCCGAATCGGCATCGACGATCAGGATCCGGAACGGGCACTCGAAGACTTTTCGGAGGCGGTCGGACAAGCAGGAGCGGATGCCCTCATCGTGCATGCCAGGAAGGCGTGGCTCGAGGGACTATCGCCGAAACAGAACCGCGAAATTCCTCCGCTCGACTACGATCGGGTCTATCGCCTTAAAGCTTCGCATCCGCGCCTGCCGGTCGTACTCAACGGCGGGATCGGCAGCGTCGCGGAGGCGCTGTCGCACCTTCGCCGCGTCGATGGCGTGATGATGGGCCGCGCCGCCTATCAAGAGCCGTGGCGGCTGCTTGCCGTCGATCCGCAGATATACGGCGAAGCGGCGCCTTTCACATCGCCGCGTTCGGCGGCAATGGCGCTCGTTCCCTATATCGAGCGCGAGCTCGCCGAGGGAACGCGGCTCCACGCCATCACCCGGCATTTGCATGGGCTGTTCCGAGCGGTGCCGGGCGCCCGCGCGTTCCGCCGCGAGCTCGCAAAGGCCAGCGCGTCCCCGCCAGCCGGCGCAGAGCTTCTTATCCAGGCGATGGCGCTGGTCGCCGACGGGGGCCTGGACAGCGAGCAAGCGGCGGCGTAGCGAAACGGTTCGGCCGGCGCAGTGAAAGAATAAGCGGCAGCATGGTTCTTGGCGTTCCGTCAGGCGAGATCCTTTGGCTCGCTTTGGCCATCGTCGCCGCCGGTATCATTACCGGACTGCTTGCCGGCCTATTCGGCATCGGCGGCGGCGCGGTAATCGTGCCCGTGCTCTACGAAATCTTCCGCTTGCTTGGCGTGCCCGAAGGTGTGCGCATCCAGCTTTGCGTGGGCACCTCGATCGCCATCATCGTGCCGACGACGATCCGGTCTTTTCTCGCGCATCGCGAGAAGGGTATGGTCATCCCGCGCGTCATCCGGCTATGGGCGGTGCCCGCCGTGCTCGGCGTTACGTGCGGCGCCATTATCGCGGTATTCGCGCCGCCCTCGGTGTTCAAGATCGCCTTCATCGCGATCGCAAGCTTCATTGCGATCAAATTTCTCTTCGCCGGCGATCGCTGGAACCTCGGCGGCGATCTCCCCGGCGCCACGGCGATGACAGCCTATGGTTTCGTCATCGGGCTGGCGAGCTCCTTGATGGGCGTGAGCGGAGGTTCGCTCTCGAACATCGTTCTCACGCTCTACGGCAAGCCGATCCATAACGCGGTCGCTACGTCGGCGGGGCTCGGCGTGCCGATCACGATCGTCGGCACGCTCGGTTATATCCTGGCCGGCCTACCGCATCAGGCTCTGCTGCCGCCGCTCTCGCTCGGCTTTGTCTCGCTCATCGGATTGGCTGTGATGGCGCCGCTGTCGAGCCTTGCCGCGCCTTACGGCGCCCAGCTTGCTCACAGATTGTCGCGGCGCGCGCTCGAAATCGCATTCGCGATTTTTCTTATCCTGGTTTCGCTGCGCTTTCTTGTCAGCCTGTTCCAAACTTAAGGTTTTTGATGGGGCATGATCTTTTGGCAAAATCGGCCACCGCCGGTCGCCCTAAGGATAGCCCTTGAGCACCAGCCGGTCGCCGTTGACCTGCCAGCCTTGCAGCCGGTTGAGAAAGCTCATGCCGAGAAGGCTCGTCCGCAATTGGCCCGGCTGAACTACCAAGGCCTCGACGGAACGTTCTTCGAGACCGCCGACCGCAATACGATCGAGCGTGACCGGCGCGGCGCTGGTGCGGCCATTCGCGGTTTCGATACTCACCGTGTAGTTCAGCATCGCGAGCGGCAAGCCGGCGGCCTTGGCGTCGTCCTGGGTCAGCACGACCGAACTCGCGCCGGTATCGAGTACCATGTGGACCCGCGCGCTGTTGACTTGGGCGGAAATGAAAAAGTCCCCGCCATTTGTGCGCGCCACCTCGACGGTGCGGCCGTGGGAGACGACGTGCCCCGGCATCAGTTCGACGAGAACCCGGTCGGCGACCTCATGCACTTCGAACCGATACGAATAGCCGACCACCAGCACGAGCCCGACCGCCGCCCACAACAGCGTGGCGATCAGCGCTTGCGCGAAACGTTCGCGAAATATCGTCAGAAACGTCGCCCCAAGGAACACCAGGAGTACGATCCTGTAGGCGAGCGATCCGAAGTCTTCGATCGATAGCGGTCCTACCGTTCCCGCGCCATGCCTGGCGATGAGGACGAGGATCGCGATCAAAATGCCGAGCAAAAGAATAAAGAACAGGCGCTGGCGCACGTGAAATATCCCCAAGGCCGACGCGCTCAGCGCAGCCGATTGCCGCATTGGCTTCTTCGAAGGTGGCGACCCGCACCATAGACACGGGGTACAAGAACGCAATCCCCGCGATTGCCTTGCTGTCCCGGTTGAAGTCGGGCCGCCAACGCACTCTCATCCTTGATGATTTTCAGGCGCCCGCGCCGGACACAACCCGTTTGGCGCGAAGCGGGACCTCGCCGGAGGACGATGAAGGCGGCGTCCGCGCTTGCGCTTGAATGCGCGGCGCCTCTTCGGCGATCGGGGGCAGCGCCGCCATGGCCCGTTCCGGTGGGAAGGCGACAACGATTTCGGTGCCGATGCGCAACTTCGATTTAAGCGAAAAACTGCCGCCGTGCAGGTCGACGAGATTTTTGGCGATCGGCAAACCGAGGCCGGCGCCCTGTTCGGCCGTTTTGATCGAGTTCGAGCCCTGGCCGAAGGAAGCGAGCACGACCGGTATTTCCTCCTCCGGAATGCCGGGGCCGGTGTCCTTGACGCTCATATATTGCCCGCCGGATGCGGTATAGCCGACTTTGAGCCAGATTTCGCCGCCCTGCGGCGTGAACTTAATGGCGTTCGAGAGCAGGTTAAGGCAGATCTGCCGCAACGCGCGCTCGTCGGCCCATAGTCGCGGCATGTCGGGTTCGAATATTTCGTAGATTTTGATGCCGCGATTGCCGGCGCGCAGTTTCAGCAAATAATGGCAATCTTCGACGACGCGGCGAAGCGAGACGGCGTCTTCGTTCAGTTCGTAGCGTCCGGCCTCGATGCGCGAAAGGTCGAGAATTTCGTTGATGAGATTGAGAAGGTGCACGCCTGAATTATGGATGTCGGCGGCATATTCCTTGTATACCGGCGCGCTGTGCGGTCCGAAAATTTCGCTCTTCATCACCTCGGAAAACCCGAGAATGGCGTTAAGCGGGGTCCGCAATTCGTGGCTCATCTGGGCGAGAAAACGCGATTTGGCGATATTGGCGCTTTCGGCGCGGCGGCGCGCCTCGTCGGAAATTGATTTCGATTGTTCCAGTTCGCCGATCAGCGAGTCCTTTTCCGCCCGCGCTTGCAGCGTCACCAGCGTCGTTGAATAGAGCCGATAAGCTAAAAGCGAAAAGCATCCTTCGGCGGTCAACGCCATAACGGCCAGAATGTAGTTGTGCAGATCGCCTTTGACCGCGAAATCGAGCGCAACCGCGATCGTCACCGGCAATGTCAGCGCCAGCACGGCGATCGGCAAGCTTGACGCCAGCATGCTCGAAATCGCCACCACCAGAAGCATAACGAACAACATAAAGGTCGAAGCGCGGTCATCCGCGCCGATCGGATTGCTCAGAACGAAAGTCCAAGCCATGCCGAAAAATAGATCGAACGTGATGAAGCGAATGCGCCACGATCTGAGCTGCACGGCCGGGCGCGCTTCGGCGAGAAACTCCCGGCATTCGTGGATCATAATGAAGTGAATGAATAGCGCGCCCGCGACCCAGACGCTGGACGCGAAGGCGCCTGTCCAAAGCCCAGACAGCACGCCGATCATCACCACCAAGAGCAGAATGACGGGCGAGGCGGAAACGCGGTTCTGCGCAAACGTGCGCAGCAATTCATAGTCGAACACCGCTCGCGTGCCGCTTGTCGAGGTCAGCCGGTCGCGCGCCTCGCGCACGTGCTGCGACGATAGCCGCCGCTGCGCCGCTGGGGCGGCGGCAGGCGAGGCGACCTCATGCGTTTCACTCATGGTGTCGGGTCACGGTCTGGGACCGCCTCGAACCGTCTTGGGTACGGTCTTGGACCGTCGATAACCGCAGTACCTTGGTGCAAATTTCTTAAGGGGAGGCTTAAAGCGCGTGCGGCAAACGGAGAGGCCGCAATACTTTGTTTACGCTTTGGGCAAAGCGGGGGCGCTTCGCGTTGTCCGCCGTTCTGGCGAGAGGAGACGTACCGCGCTAAGGTTGTGCCGCCGGACGGCGAGGCGACGGTGAGGCGATAGCGATGAAGCTTTACGATGGCGGCCGCGCTCCCAATCCGCGGCGGGTGCGTATTTTTCTGGCCGAGAAAGGCGTCAAGGTTCCGACCGAGCAGGTCGATCTCGGCGCGCTTCAGCAGCGGACCGAAGCCTATACCGCCATCAATCCGATGCAGCGGGTGCCGGCGCTCGTGCTTGACGACGGCACCGTTATCGCGGAATCGATCGCTATCTGTCGCTATTTCGAAGCGCTCTATCCAAACCCGCCGTTATTCGGCGTTGGCGCGCTCGGCGGCGCGCTCGTCGAAATGTGGAACAGGCGCGCCGAACTTCATTTGCTGTTTCCGGTCGCGGCAATATTCCAGCATCTACATCCGGCCATGAAGCAAATGGTCAATCCGCAAGTCCCGGCATGGGGCGAGGCGAACAAGCCGCGGGTGACCCAATTTCTGGAGTTTCTCGACGGTGAGCTCAAGAGCCGCCCCTATATTGCCGGGCCGGATTACACCGTCGCCGATATTACAGCGCTGGTCGCGGTCGATTTTATGCGCGTGTCGAAGCTCGCGGTGCCCGACACTCTCGGCAATGTGCTGCGCTGGCACAAAGAGGTCTCGGCGCGCCCCAGCGTGGCGGCATAATCCTCCTCCCCAAACAAGCACCGATCGGACCCGGTCCCGGCATCTGCCTTGTCATCCATTGGCCTAGGCATCCTTTGGCCTTGTCGCCGCATCGTTCATTGACGTCGTTCTTTGGCCCTATAGTTCGTTGACCTGTCCGTCTTTGGCTTTGCCTTTTGCGCCTCCTAAAACCGCGGGATTGGATAAAAGCCCCCGTGACACAAAGAGTTAGAGTCTCGACTGTCGTTTCCGGTTGAACGGATGCGCCGATTGGCCGCCTTGTCCAAGCGGCAACAAAAGCTGCTATCACATCTGTCGAGGATGAGGCTGCAAAGCACCGTCCACGCTGCGAAAAACGGGGAGGTTTCGGTGTTGTCACTCCGTGCGCCCGCCGGCGCCATGATTGCAGGCCTCGCGCTTGCTCTATCCGCCGCACATGGCGCCTACGCCGAGGATTGGCCGGGCCGGCCGATCCGGGTCATCAGCCCGTTTCCCGCCGGCAGCGCCTCGGACACCGTGAGCCGTGTCGTGCTCGACCGGGTTTCGCAACTGCTCGGCCAGCCGATGGTGATCGAGGCCAAGCCCGGCGCGGGCGGCATCGTCGGCTTCGCCGATGTCGCCAAATCCGACCCCGACGGCTACACAATCGTGGCCAGTTCGACGTCGCTGGGTACCGGAATGGTGCTGCACAAAAGCCTGCCATACGACCCCCTGAAGGATTTCATTCCGGTCGCCATGATGGGCGTCCAGCCGAACGTGCTCGTTGCTTCGAAACAAGACGGATTCAAAAGCGTTGCGGATCTGGTCGCGGCCGCCAAGGCAAAGCCCGGTACGCTGACTTTTGCCTCCGCGGGCGTCGGCTCGTCGTCGCACATGGCCGGCGAGCGCCTCCGCCTCGCCGCCAAGATCGACGTTCGGCATGTGCCGTTCCGCGATACCGGGCTGACGGAAGTGATGGCCGGGCGCATCGACTACTATTTCATCCCGCTTGCGGCGGCGGCTTCCGCTCTCGGCAGCGGCAAGCTAGACGTGCTGGCGGTGAGTTCGCCCAAGCGGGTGGCCTTGCTGCCTGACGTGCCTTCGATCGTCGAAGCGGGTTACCCCGACGCTACATTCCGTTTCTGGGTCGGGCTATCGGCCCCGGCGCATACGCCGCGGCCGATTATCGACAAGCTGCACGACGCGACCGAAAAGGCGCTGCAGGATCCGGCCTTGCGGGAAAAATTGGCGAAGCTCGGGGTCGAGCCGGTGCAAATGAGCGTCGACGAATTCGGCGCGTTCGTCAAAGACGATCTTGCCGCGACCGTGCAGCTCGCCAAGGAGGCGCATATCGAGCCCGTCGATTAACCGCCGAGCCGCCGCTATCGGTTCAGCAGCGCGATGAGGCTCGATGTATCCCAGCGCTTGCCGCCCATCGTCTGCACTTGCGAATAAAACTGATCGACCAGCGCCGAGACCGGCAGATGGGCGCCGTTGCGGCGGGCCTCGGCTAAGCAAATGCCGAGGTCCTTGCGCATCCAATCGACAGCGAAGCCAAAATCGAACTTGCCGGCGACCATCGTCTTGTAGCGGTTCTCCATCTGCCAGGATTGCGCGGCGCCTTTGGAAATCGTGGCGATCAGCTTTTCGATATCGAGACCTGCCTTCATCGCAAAATGCAGGCCTTCCGCCAGGCCCTGGACGAGGCCGGCGATGCAAATCTGGTTGACCATCTTGGCGAGCTGGCCGGAGCCCGGAGCGCCCATGAGATTGCAGGCGCGCGCATAAGCGGCGATCACCTTTTCCGCTTTGGCGAACGAGCCTTCGTCACCGCCGCACATCACCGTCAGCACGCCGTTCTCGGCGCCGGCCTGTCCGCCCGAAACCGGCGCGTCGACGAAATCGAAGCCCCGCTTTTTACCTTCGGCATAAAGCTCGCGCGCGATCTCGGCGGAGGCGGTGGTGTGATCGACGACGATGGCGCCTTTGCGCGCGCCGGCAAAAACGCCGTCCTTGCCGAGCATGACTTCGCGCAGATCGTTGTCGTTGCCGACACAGGCTATGACGAAATCCTGGCCTTCCGCCGCCTGCTTGGGCGTGGGCGCGCTCCTGCCGCCATGCTGAGCCACCCACTTTTCCGCCTTGGCGGAGGTGCGGTTGTAAACCGTCACCTCATGGCCGCCCTTCGCCTTGAGATGTCCCGCCATTGGGTAGCCCATCACCCCGAGCCCGACGAATGCGACCTTGGCCATCGTGTCCTCCTTAATGCGGTCCCGGTCATGGCCCGGCGGACGGCCGGGCGTCAACACTGTCGCGCACCGATTGACCGGGACGGGGACTGGCCTATGTAGAGTTCGGATTTTTTCGGTGCCCCGACCAATGACCGCCTCGAAAGACGATGTGCTCGCCGCGCTCGCTGAGATTTCCGGCCCCGACGGCGCGCCGCTGCCGGCGAGCGGTAAGTTGTCCGAAATCGTCGTCGCCGACGGCAAAGTGTTCTTTTCGATCACTGTCGACGCCAGAGCGGTCAAGGAGTGGGAAACGGTGCGTGAGCGGGCGCAGCGCGCCGTTGCGGCGCTGCCGGGCATCGCCTCGGTGATGGTCGCGCTCACCGCGGAGCGCGCGGCCGGCGCCGCGCCGCGTCCGCAAACGGCTTCGCCACCGCGTACCGGCGGCGCACCGGGCGGCCACGCGGCGTCATCGCCGGCCGGCATTCCCGGCATTGCATCGATTATCGCGGTCGCCTCCGGCAAAGGCGGGGTCGGCAAGTCGACCACCGCGGTCAATCTTGCGCTCGCTTTGCGCGAGTTCGGGCTTAAGGTCGGCATTCTCGACGCCGATATCTACGGGCCCTCGATGCCGAAACTCCTCGGCATTCGCGAGCGGCCGCAGAGCGCGGGCGGCAATCGCCTGCGCCCGATCGAGCGTCACGGCATGGCGGTGATGTCGATCGGTTTCCTGATCGAGGAAGAGACCCCGATGATCTGGCGCGGGCCGATGGTGATGTCGGCGCTCACGCAAATGCTGCGCGAGGTCGAATGGGGCACGCTCGACGTCATGGTCGTCGATATGCCGCCGGGCACCGGCGACGCGCAATTGACCATGGCGCAGCAGGTGCCGCTCAAAGGCGCGGTCATCGTTTCGACGCCGCAGGACCTCGCTTTGATCGACGCGCGGCGCGGCATCGCCATGTTCCGGCGCGTCAATGTGCCCGTCCTCGGCATCGTCGAGAACATGAGCACGTTCGTCTGCCCGCATTGCGGCACGCGCTCCGATATTTTCGGCCATGGCGGCGGGCGGCGCGAGGCGGAGCGGCTCGGCGTTCCGTTCCTCGGCGAAGTGCCGCTCGACATTACGATCCGCGAAAAATCCGACGCCGGGTTGCCGGTCGTCTCGGCGGCGCCGGACAACCCGCATGCGCAGTATTACCGCGCCATCGCCGCGCGGGTGCGCGACGGCCTCGCCGCGTCAGGCCGCCCCGCGCCGAAAATCGTCATCGAGGCTTAGGCCTTAGCGGAACAAGCGTTCGCCTCAACGGCCCGCAAGGGCGGCAAGTGAACCGATAATCGACGCCAGCAACCGCCGACCGCAATGGTGAACGGCGAAGACTGGATTTCCAGCGCGCCGCGATCCTTTCGATATGAAAACGATGACGGTTCTGGTGCGCCGCCAATGCTAGCGCTGACCGGCGAGCGGGGTCGAATGGCCGGTCGTGTGGAGCGGCGGCTCGTCGGCTTCGGTGAGCGAGACGCCGCAATATTGGCAGCTATAGACGCAAAGCTGCGGCAGACCGCCGATGCCCGGAATGGTCCGCTTCAGATGCATGGCTTTCGAGCAGCTCGGGCAGGGCGGAGTAGTATGCCTATCCATGACGGCAGCATGACATGGGAGGGTCCGGCGGCATTGACCTAGGTCAAGGCCGGTTTGGGCGTTGATAACGCGGGCAAAATTCTCGAGTGCTCGTCTCTCGCGCGGACAAATGCAATCTGGCGATAGCACTACGGTTGGCGGCGTCGAAAAAGGCCGCTCGGCGGCAGCTACGCTCTTTGTTTGTCGGTGTCGGTCGGCTTCTTGGCGCGCTCTTCTTCGAGCAACATGCTGATACGCAGGCGTTCGGATTCGTCGGTGACGCTCCGCAGCAGCCTCTCATAGTGCTCGATATTCAGGCGCTGAATGAACCGATCCATGACGCGCCTCCGCAATTGATTTTTCGCGACCTGGATTGCGACTTGGACTGTTTTAAAGTCTGCGCCTAATCGAAAGGTGAGTCGAATTCAAAATGTTTGCCATCACACACAATTGAAAATCGAAACCGCTGGCAGCCCGGCGGCTCTACGGCCGACCTGAACCGAGAATCCGATCTGGACCGATAATGAGGACGTGCGGTGCTTCGTTTACCGGCGATCGCTGCCCGCGACCTTACCGGTTTTGGCGTTGACCAAGTGAACGCGCGCGCAAGCGGTGCAGGTCACCATTTGATAGGTCGCGGCATCATCGTCTGGCGTGGGGTCGGCGGAATAGCCCTGAACGTTGAAGCCGGTGATTGGGCAGCGATAGACGAAAGCGGTCATCGGAACTCTTTGTAGGTCCCGCCGTTCGGCCGGCAACTCAGGAAAACTACGTAAGGCCTTGGATTCACGATCGTCCGCCCCACCGGGCGTTTGGGAGCGTGATCAGCGGCTCGACATTCGCGGCGGCGCGCAGGGCGCCGGTGAAGCCGGCGGTGCTTGCCGGCAGGCTGGATCGGGCACCATCGCCACCGTGAAGCGCGTGGAAATGCGAAAGAGGCCGCCAGCGGAGAGGGCGGCCTCTTCCTTGCGACCGGTCGGCGGGATTTTTCTAAAGCGGCCAGCCGCAATAATACCAGTGCGTGCAGTACCCGACGGTTATCGCTCGTCCCTCGGCGTTGCTCCCGGCGCGCTCCAGCGCGTCATCGGCCACGTCGAAACATGCGATGTCGAAGGCCTCGACGTCGAAAGCCGCAAATGCCACGCCGCTTGTGCCGCCGGCGTCGCGGCGCGCGCGGCGGCTGCCAATCTCTTCGGCAATGCTGCATTCGGCATTATTCATCGGAATTAATTTACACGGGCGGCAGGTATTTTTATTGATCCGGATCAAAACCGAACGATAGAGCTACCGCTTCTTCGCCCGCGCGCCATTTTGCGCCACTGCGGCCTTCACGAGAGCCTTGAACGCGCTCGCATCGACCGTCTCCCCTTCGTGGATGTCTATCGCCCGCCGGGTATTGCCTTCCAGGCTTGCATTGAAGAGGCGCGATGGGTCCGGGATTTTGGCCCCCTTGGCGAAGGTGAGCTTGACGACCTTCGTGTACGACTCACCGGTGCAGACGATCCCGTGGCGCGACCAGACCGGAGTGCCCCGCCACTTCCACTCCTCGGTTATCTCGGGCTCGGCTTCGAGAACGAGCGCCCGCATGCGGGCGAGCGTCTCTCCGCGCCATCCCCCAAGTTCGCGGATCCGCCGGTCGATGAGTCGGGAAGCGGTTTGTCCGCTTGCTTGCTCATGGCGCGGCGGCGCCTGCCGGCTCGGCGCTGCTCCCGGCCGATGCTTTTTTCGCGGCGACTTGCGGGAGGGAGAGGCATTCTTGGGGTGTCGCGCCATCGAGGAATGATAGCGCAATCAAAAAGGACCGCCTCGAAATTTCAAAAGGATCCGTGGAAGACGGAAAGGGGCTGTACCCGGCCGAGGCGCCTCTACCGGATCGGTTGCAATTAAGCGGCCGCGTATCCTCACTTACGATTTTCAATGATCACCCGCCAAAAGGGGCCATAGAGCTCAATCAAAAAGGACCAGAGGGATGGAAAGGGGCCGGTACCCTTTTTCCGATGAGAACATATTGCGAACGGAGAACAGATCGTGTACAGTGCGCTTTATCCTCAATGAGGCCAGCGGCGGAGGCCGGCACCTTTCGTGCCCCCCGAATCCCGGTCATAAGGAGCGCGAGAAAATGAGTGCAGCACTTCGTCTCGTCGAAGGATCGTCCATGGACAAATCGAAAGCTCTTGATGCCGCGCTGTCGCAGATCGAGCGTAGCTTCGGCAAGGGCTCGATCATGCGGCTCGGCAAGAACATGCAGTCGATGGACGTGGAAACCGTCTCCACCGGCTCGCTCGGGCTCGACATCGCGCTCGGCATCGGCGGCCTGCCGCGCGGGCGCGTCGTCGAAATCTACGGCCCGGAATCCTCGGGCAAAACCACGCTCGCGCTGCATTGCCTCGCCGAGGCGCAGAAAAAAGGCGGCATCTGCGCCTTCATCGACGCCGAACACGCGCTCGATCCGGTCTATGCGCGCAAGCTCGGCGTCAATGTCGACGATCTTCTGATCTCGCAGCCCGATGCCGGCGAACAGGCGCTCGAAATCGCCGATACGCTGGTTCGCTCCGGCGCCGTCGATGTCCTGGTCATCGATTCGGTCGCCGCGCTGGTACCGCGCGCCGAGCTCGAAGGCGAGATGGGCGACAGTCAGCCCGGCCTGCAGGCCCGCCTGATGAGCCAGGCGCTGCGCAAGCTCACCGCCTCGATCAACCGCTCCAACACGATGGTCATCTTCATCAATCAGATCCGCATGAAGATCGGCGTCATGTACGGCTCGCCGGAAACCACCACTGGCGGCCATGCGCTCAAATTCTACGCCTCCGTCCGGCTCGATATCCGCCGCATTGGCGCGATCAAGGAGCGCGACGAGGTGGTCGGCAATCAGACCCGCGTCAAGGTGGTGAAGAACAAGCTCGCGCCGCCGTTCAAACAGGTCGAGTTCGACATCATGTACGGCGAAGGCGTTTCCAAGACCGGCGAATTGATCGATCTCGGCGTCAAAGCCGGCGTCGTGGAAAAGTCCGGCGCCTGGTTCTCCTATGACAGCCAGCGCATCGGCCAAGGCCGCGAGAACGCCAAAGCTTTTCTCAAAGCCAATCCCGATATTGCCGGCAAGATCGATGCCGCGATCCGGCAAAATGCCGGCCTGATCGCCGAAAAGATTCTCGCCGGCGAGGGAGGCGAGGCCGCCGCGGACGACGACGCGGCCGAGGGCTAGCATGATCCGGAAAGAGCCTGCCCCGGATTTGATCGGGGTGGAAACCGGTCTTTCGAAAAGATCGTGCCCCACGAGAAATTCTAAGACTTCGGATCAGTAGCGTACCCGCGTTTCCCTCCCCCCTCGTGGGGGAGGGTAGGGAGGGTTTTCCGATCTTGCCGCTTTAAGAGCCGCGGCGTTCCGCGGTCCACCGTCCGGAGCACGCGCCGCCCGTCCAGGAGCCCATGCCGGCATCGCCGGCCAAGCGGCCGGAGCCCGTGGCGCTCTTGCCGGCCGCACTCACGGTGACGGTGATAGCGCCGGTGTTGCCGACCCTGCCGCTGACGGTGAAATTGGCATCGCCGGCATTGGACAGCGTGCCGTTGGTGATCCGCACCGGATAACGATAGCCGGGATCGCAATCGCCTTTCTCGGTGACGACGGAGACGCTCCACAACCCGTCGTAACGCGGCAGCGCAAAACTCGCGGTACTGACAATTAGGCTTGCGGCGATGCCGGCTGCGGCGGTTGCAGCAAGAAGCGCTGCGAATGCGGCGCGCTGGCTCCGCCCGGGGACACCGCTTAGGGAAATATGGCGAACGGCTTTTGTCATGCTGGCCCCTCTTGGCCGCGGGCCGCAACAATTCCTCCGCCCAAGCGGGCGCAGGCTTGCGGTCCGGGTCAGCTCGTTAGTCGTTTTATGGCGGTGAAAGGTTCAGAAGCGGTTGAAATCGCCCGCTGGACGGCCGCAAAGCCGCCCGTATTGCCGTCAAACGGTCCGATTGTTGAAGGAACCGCAACGCGCCGCCCACCAGAGAGCGTTCCGTGCCGGCGCAAGCACCCGTTAACCAAACAAGCAAGAAGACGGTGCTGCCGCGTTCGTGCCTATCGGCGCGCGATGGAGCGGATTTGTCAGCGTTTTTGCGGCGTTGAAACAAACTTCACGATTGCGTCGCGCGTTTGCGCAATCTGTCGGGCAATCTCCTGCCGCAATTGGATGTTTGAAAGCACACGATCCGCGGCGGGAAGGCTTCCGCCATCTTCAATTTCCCGGCGCGGATTAGCCCCCGGTGATCCCCCGCCGGGGGCATTTCTTTATTTCGGCGGCTTTCGCGGCGCTCTATTTGTTGCGCACGACGGCTGCGTATTCGGGCGCTTGCGTGAGAAAACCGCGGTCCATCATCCAGTCGACTTTTTCCTTAAATTCCTCGGACTGATAAGTCTTGACGCCGACCAGTTCCGGCATCATCCCGTCCCCGCGCTGTTCGGGGGAAAGGTCGCGCAAAACCTCTTGGCGCGAGCGGTCCTCGTTTTCGCGCAACCAGACGATGGCGCGGTTGAGCGCGCGGCGCAGCTTCGCCGCGGTCTCCTCGTCGACGTCGTTGCCGGCGACGATCCCACCCCGCCAGCGCAGATCGGCGAGCGCGCGGCCGCCGGCGGCGCGCGCGCGGCTGACGAGCGGCTCCATCAGGGCGGCGGCTTCGGTTGCCCCGGTCAAAAGCGCGTCGAGCCGGTCGTTGGCGTGAACGAGCTTGATTTCGTCAAAGGCAATGCCGGCCGCTTCGAGCACCTCGATTGCGGCATAGAACGTTCCGGCGTGCCAGGTGACGGCAATGGGAACGTTGCGCAGTTCGCTTAAGGATTGGATTTTCGAATCCTTGCGCACCATCAGCGCGCCGGTGCGCACGGTCGTGTCCAAGCCGATGATCTTGCCGCCGCCGAGCGCCTGGACGCGCTCGATCGCTCCCCATTCGCAGACCGGATAGACTTCCAGGGCGCCCTTCTGCAGCTGCGATTCCTTCCACCGCTGCGAAAAATCCTCGACGCGGCCCGCCGCGCCCTTCGGATTGTCTTCGTGATATTCGACGTTGAGACCTTCGGCGGCGAAGAAGCCCTGCTCGACGGCGACGCGCCAGGGGCGGTCGTGGGCGTTGCTGTCGCTTTGCAGGCGGATGGTCCGGCTCATATCGGGTCCTTTATCTGTCGGTTTATGGCCTCGGCAAAACCAAAGAGCGGGCCGGCAAATTAGACAATCGGCGGGTTCGGTTCAATGTGGCGCCGCCGCAATCGAACGCGGTCGGCGCGCTTTCCCAGGGCATGATTCGGAAAGAGCCTGCCCCGGACTTGATCCGGGGTGGAAACCGGTTATCCGAAAAGATCGCGCCCCATCGAACATCTGGAGCAGTAATCGATTCAGTTTGAAACGATTGCGCTCTAGTCGTCGTCTTCGGCGGCGGGATCGTCCGGCGAAATTCGCTCGTCATAGGCCTGCTCGTCATAACCGTGGCGGCTTGAATAAAACACCAGCCCCATCAGCACAAAACCGACCAGAAGCGAAAGCACGACGCCGATCGTCATTGCGGCATAGCCGGCCGCCGGCATGGGCGGGCCCTCGGCCAACATCCAGGTTCGCACGGCGAGCCAGGCCGATGCCGCCAAAATCCCGAACAAAGCCGCGATCAGCGCGGCCGTCCCGAGCGTGGTCCAGGTTTTTCGCGGTGGCGAATTGGGCGCGTCCATACTCCGCAGATAGGCGTAGCGAAAGCGATTGTCAGCCGGGAAGGCAAATTCGCTCCCCGCGCGCCGCAAGCGGAGGACTTTACGCCGCCATCGCCGCTTTCAGGTTGGCATCGACCTTGTCGAGGAACCCGGTGGTCGAGAGCCACTTCTGATCCGGGCCGACGAGGATAGCGAGGTCCTTGGTCATAAAGCCCGCTTCCACCGTGCCGACGGTGATCTTTTCCAGGGTGGCGGCGAATTTCGCCAGTTCAGCGTTGTTGTCGAGCTTGGCGCGATGCGCAAGCCCGCGGGTCCAGGCGAAGATAGAGGCGACCGAGTTGGTCGAGGTCTTGCGTCCCTTTTGGTGCTCGCGATAATGCCGCGTGACGGTGCCATGGGCGGCCTCGGCCTCGACCACTTTGCCGTCCGGCGTGGTGAGAACCGAGGTCATCAGGCCGAGCGATCCGTAGCCTTGCGCCACCGTGTCCGACTGCACGTCGCCATCGTAGTTCTTGCAGGCCCAGACATAGCCGCCGGACCATTTCAGCGCCGCGGCGACCATATCGTCGATCAGGCGATGCTCGTAGGTGAGATTCTTCGCGGCGAACTTGTCTTTGAATTCCGCGTCGAACACCTCCTGGAAGATGTCCTTGAAGCGACCGTCATAGACTTTGACGATGGTGTTTTTGGTCGAAAGATAAAGCGGATAGCCGCGGTTGAGCGCATAATTCATCGACGCGCGGGCGAAATCGCGGATCGAGTCGTCGAGATTGTACATCGACATGGCGACGCCGCTGCCGGGAAACTGGAATACTTCGCGCTTGATCTCCTTGCCGTCGTCGCCAACGAAGGTGAGGTAGAGCTTGCCCTTTCCGGGTACGCGGAAATCGGTGGCGCGGTATTGGTCGCCATAGGCGTGGCGGCCGATGATGATCGGCTTGGTCCAGCCCGGCACCAGGCGGGGCACGTTCCTGCAGATGATCGGCTCGCGGAAGATGACGCCGCCGAGAATGTTACGGATGGTGCCGTTCGGCGAGCGATACATTTCATGAAGGTTGAATTCCTTCACGCGCGCTTCGTCGGGCGTGATCGTCGCGCATTTCACGGCAACGCCGACCCGCTTGGTCGCCTCCGCGGCCTCGATCGTAATCTGGTCGCGCGTTTCTTCGCGCTTTTGAATGCCGAGATCGAAATACATCAGATCGATATCGAGATAAGGATGGATCAGCTTGTCCTTGATGAGCTGCCAGATGATGCGGGTCATCTCGTCGCCGTCCATCTCGACCACGGGATTGGCGACTTTGATCTTCTTCATCGGATTTAAGGCCTTTACAGCGCGGAATGGACGAAAACGGCGGGGACGGCGCGCATCTCGGAACGACCCCAGCCGCGTCGGCGGCGTGGCTATAGCATCCGCGATGCGGCGGAGAAAGCCGACAAAACTACCGACATGGCGTATTTATGGGCGCCGGCACCGAAAATCCTTCCGCCTTGCAGCTTGAATAAAGCCCTTGCTCGTGGACACCTGTCTTGCCGCGATCAACGGTCAAGTGCGATGGGCACGGTCCGCCTGCGGCGAGTGAGCAGAGGAATGCCCGGAGCAGGCACCGATAAAACCAAGGATTGGAGCTTCGGCCACGCGCCGGTCGTCGTTCTCGTCGAGCCGCAGCTTGGCGAAAATATCGGCGCCGCCGCGCGCGCCATGGCCAATTTCGGTCTCTCGCAGTTGCGTCTGGTCAATCCGCGGCAAGGCTGGCCCAACGACAAGGCGCGGATGATGGCGACCGGGGCGGACCGAATTCTCGACGCTGCGGCGCTATATCCGTCGCTTGCGGCCGCGATCGCCGACTGCACATTCGTTCTGGCCACGACCGCGCGCGCGCACGATCAGGCCAAGCCCGTCGTCGCTCCCGTAGACGCGGTGACGCTGCTCGCGCCTCGCGTCAAGGCGGGTGAAACCGTCGCCGTCCTGTTCGGGCGCGAGCGCAACGGCTTGGAGAACGACGAGGTGGCGCTCGCCGACGCCATCGTGACGCTACCGGTCAATCCCGCTTTCGCTTCGCTCAACCTCGCGCAAGCGGTCGTGATCGTGGCCTATGAGTGGTTCAAGCTTAAAAGCGGCGGTGCGCTTCCTTTCGGGATGCCGGATAAATCGGCGCTGGCGCCGAAACAGCAATTGCTCGCCTTCTTCGAAGCGCTGGAACGCGAGCTCGAAAAGGTCGAATTCTTCCGCCCGCCGGACAAGCGCGAGACCATGCAGATCAACCTGCGCAATATTTTTACGCGCATGCGGCCGACGCAGCAGGACATCCAGACGCTGCACGGCGTGATCATGGCGATCGCACAAGGCCGCAAGGGACCCGCGCGGGGCGGCGTGCTCGATGGGGACGAGGCGGAAATGCTGCGTACGCTGCTCGCTGAGCATGGCGAGGGCCGAGTGCCCAAGGAGCGCGGCCCGGTGCGCGGGCTCGCGCGATTGCTGCGGCGCAACCCGACCGAGGC
>Ga0187778_10000015_pt1 | contig 96193 bp, 85 predicted proteins | sample 1015_Q2_SP5_20_M_FD_132418 | JGI IMG/M metagenome (GOLD analysis project Ga0187778, IMG submission 132418) | Tropical peat soil microbial communities from peatlands in Department of Meta, Colombia - 1015_Q2_SP5_20_MG | ecosystem: Environmental > Terrestrial > Soil > Wetlands > Peat | place...
CTTCGTGGGCGGCAGCGCGTCCGCGCTGGTGCTCGGCGACAACATCTTCTACGGCCACGACTTCCAGCCGATGCTCGCGCGAGCCAGCGAACGGACTTCGGGGGCGACCGTGTTCGCCTATCCAGTCGCCGATCCGGAGCGTTACGGCGTTGCAGAATTGGACAGCGCGGGACGCGTCGTGAGCATCGAGGAGAAGCCGAAGCAGCCCAAGTCGCGCTACGCGGTCACCGGGCTCTACTTCTACGACCAGCGCGTCGTCGACATCGCAGCATCGCTCAAGCCCTCGGCACGGGGCGAGCTCGAGATCACCGACGTCAACCGGGTCTACCTCGCGAGCCGCGAGCTCGCGGTGGAAGTGATGGGGCGCGGCATGGCCTGGCTCGACACCGGCACGCACGAGTCGCTGCTCGAGGCGGCACAATACATCGCGACCATCGAGCGCCGCCAGGGCCTCAAGGTGGCCTGTCCCGAGGAGATCGCCTACCGGCTCGGGTATATCGACGGGTCGGCACTGCAGAAGCTCGGGGAGCAGATGGCGCACAACGCCTACGGCCGCTATTTGCTCGGCCTGCTGCGCGAGCCAGCAGTGCGATGAAGGTCATTCCGACCGAGCTGCCCGACGTGTTGCTGATCGAGCCGCGCGTCTTCGCCGACGAGCGCGGCTTTTTTTTCGAGAGCTACAACCGGCGTGCGCTCGCCGAGGCAGGGCTCGCCGGCGAGTTCGTGCAGGACAACCATTCGCGCTCGAAGCGCAGCGTGCTGCGCGGTCTGCACTACCAGATCGAGCACGCGCAGGGGAAGCTGGTCCGAGTGACACTGGGCGAGGTCTTCGACGTGGCAGTCGACATCCGCCGGAGCTCGCCGACCTTCGGTCGCTGGACGGGCATGGTGCTCTCCGCCGAGAACAAGCGCATGTTGTGGATCCCGCCCGGCTACGCCCACGGCTTCCTCGTAACCTCCGAGACCACCGAGTTTCTGTACAAGACCACCGACTACTGGTACCCGGAGTTCGAGCGCACGCTGCTGTGGAATGATCCGGCGATGGGCATCGAATGGCCGCTCGCCGGCGCCCCGACGGTGGCCGCCAAGGACGCGGCAGGACGACCGCTCGCGCTCGCCGAAGTCTATCCGTGAGCAGGCCGATCATCCTGCTCACCGGATCCGCGGGTCAACTAGGCTTCGAACTCGCGAGAACACTTGCCGTGCACGGCGATGTCGTCGCCTGTGATCGCGCGACGCTGGATCTGGAGGATGCCGCAGCGCTGGTCAGGACCGTGCGCCGCGTTCGTCCGCAATTGATCGTCAACGCGGCGGCCTACACCGCGGTCGACCGCGCCGAGAGCGAGCCCGAACGCGCGCACGCGATCAACGCCGTCGCGCCTGGAATCCTTGCCGAAGAGGCGCGTCGGTCCGGTGCGCTCTTGATTCATTATTCGACCGATTACGTCTTCGATGGAACCGCCGACGCTCCATACACCGAAGACGCCCCCACCGCGCCGCTCAACATTTACGGGCAGAGCAAGCTTGCGGGCGAGCGGGCGATTGCCGCGGCGGGCGTGGCGAGCCTCATTTTGCGCACGAGCTGGGTGTACGGCCTGCGCGGTTCGAATTTTCTGTTGACCGTCCGCCGCCTGGCAGCCGAGCGCGACGAGCTCAGGATCGTCGCCGATCAGATCGGCGTTCCCAATTGGAGCCGCGCGCTTGCGGAGGCCACCGCCAGGCTGATCGGCAGCGGCCTGCCGGCGCTCGCCGAGCGCGCCGGGCTCTATCACTTGAGTGGGACGGGAAGCGCAAGCTGGTTCGACTTCGCTCGCGCCATCGTCGGCGACGTGCCGCGCCCGCGCATCGTGCCAATCACCACGGCGGACTACCCGACTCCGGCACGCCGCCCGGCGTACGGCGTTCTCGGGACGGGCAAGCTCGAGCGCACCTTCGGGATCAAGCTCGGTCATTGGCGCGAAATGCTCGCCGCTTGCGTGGCGAGCGCGAGCTAGACGCTGTCTGCAGCCGCGATGAGCGCCGGTCGAATTTAGAACCTCAGACTGCAACTCGCGCGATCACCGACCGAGAGCGAGGCGCCCTCGCCGTAGAGCACGATGGCGTTCATCCCGAAAGCCACCCCATCGAGCTGCTCGTTGCGCCGGTAGAGCGCGAGCGTAGGCAGCGGCTCGATCCCGACCTCGGCAGTCGCCTGGTCGGTCGTGGTGATCTGGCAACGCGTGCACGGCTTGACCAGCTTCAGGGTGATTCGGCCGATGCGCGCCTGGTCGATATGATCCTCGTCGTAGGCTTCGATGCCGGAGAGCACGAGATTCGGCCGGAAGCGGTTCATGGGCAGCGGGGTGGCGAGCCGGGTGTTGAGATCGGCGAGCGAGGCCTCGGAGAGCACGAGCAAGGGGTAGGCATCGGCGAAGCCCGTGTGCGCACTGCTGTCACCCGCGTACGCAGGGTTGCAGAGGCGCCGCACCTTGGGGTCGAAACGAACCAAGCGTGCGTCGCGTCCGAGCCACGAAGAGAGCCAGGTTGCGGCACGCTGCCCCTGGTCGATCGCCGGCAGAGTGTCATTCCACACGGTCACGCTGCTGACTGGTCCGAGCGCGTCCAGCGGTATCGCCAGCCGAGCCGCGCCTGGTGCGGCGAGGGCGAGCTCGGTCGCCGACAATGCGACCGAGACGAGCGCAAGCCGGGGAACCTGGCGCTGGGTGAGAAAGCGTCCTTCGGCATCGACGATCATCCATTCGCGATCGTGCTCGAGTCCGCGCTCGCCGAGCCGTGCCTCAAGGAGATCGATGCCGCGGCAACTCTTGACTGGATAGATCCAAAGGCCGGCAACGGTCGCATCGACTACGGACTCGATACCCGCGCCTGCAGACAAGGCGGCGGCGCCCACTGTCGTTCGCTTCGCGGGAATCAGTGCAGGCCGGCGGCGTAGTGGGCAACCGCCTGCATTTCGGCATCGCTCATGCGCGTCGCGACCTGCGCCATTACCCTGCCGTTGACGTCGGTGCCGTCCTTGTCGTTGCCGCGCTCGCCGGCCTTGAACGCCTTTAGCTGCGCATAGGTGTAGTCGGCATGCTGGCCGCTCAGGCGAGGGTACCGTGAAGGAATTCCTACGCCGGTCGGCGAATGGCACGCCGAGCACGCGGGAAGCCCGGTTGCGGCATTACCGCCCCGGTAGACCTTCTGTCCCGTGAGCACCAGGTTGCGGTCCTTAGCGGCGGAAGCCTTGGGCTTTTGCTGCGCAAAGTACGCGCCGAGGGCGCGCATGTCTTCCGCTGCCAGCGTCGCGACCATGCCGGCCATGACCGCGTTGCTACGCACGCCGCTTTTGAAATGCTCCAATTGCAGGGTGATATACTGCGGCGGCTGCCCGGCAAGGTTCGGGTTGGCGGGAGTCGGGCTGTTGCCGTCGGCACCGTGGCACGCTGCGCAGACCTGATTGACGATCTGCTGCGCTTTCGCTAGATCGGGTTTGGCTGCGACTTCGGCCAACGCCGCACCGCTCACAGCGACTGTGAACGAGCTCGCAGCCAGCCACATCGCGTATCGCATCTTCGGCCGATCTCCCTAATTCTGGCGGTGCCGGAGCCGGCACCCGAGTCGATGACCGGCGCCCAAAACTCATGTGGCGACAGCCAGACAAGCAGCATATTGTACCGAAACAGCCGAGCGAGACCGAACGCTTATCGCTCGCGTCCGGCAGCCTGCTGCACCACGCCGAATTCCTGACGACGGCCGCGGAATGGCGGCAGCTTCCGTCCGGCGGAGCGCCGGAGGTTGCATTTGCGGGCCGCTCCAATGCCGGCAAGTCGTCGGCGATCAACGCGCTAACGCAACGCACGCAGTTGGCCTTCGCAAGCAAGACGCCGGGACGCACGCGGCACATCAATTTCTTTCGTCTGCGCTCGGGCGCATTGCTCGCCGACCTTCCGGGATATGGCTATGCCCAGGTGCCGGCCGGCGTGCGGCGCCACTGGCAGCAGTTCCTCGCCCGCTATCTCGCCGAGCGTACACCGCTGGTGGGACTGGTGTTGATCGTGGACGCGCGGCACCCCTTGACACCGCTCGACCGGCAAACGCTCGATTGGTTCCTCCCTGCGGGCCTTCCCGTGCATGTTCTCCTCGCCAAGAGCGACAAGCTGAGCCGATCCGTGGGCAAGCGCGCGCTCGAGGAGTTCCGCCGTATGCTGGACAAGGATCACCCGCGGGCGCGCGTTAGCGCGCAACTATTCTCCGCGACCAACCGCAATGGCGTCGCCGAAGCGCAGGCGGTGATCTCGTCGTGGCTGGAGGGCAAGCCCGGCGAGCCCCACAAAAAGAAAGGCCCCGGTGTCAAGGGGAGTGACAGGGGGCCGAAGAACGCCCTCCGGCCGGTGCTGTGACGCGACCGCAGGGCACCCGCTCAGGGAGGGAAGCGGGAGACGTCAGAACGTCTAGCGGATAAGACCGGCTCGCATGCGGCGAGTTCCGCGCCCCGGCGGCTCCGTCTGCTGCTTGCCCTCCACCGAAGGAAGCCACTGGCCCGCAACGCCCGATTCAGTACAGAATCGCAAGTCCTAGGCCAGGAGGATACGCCCATGTATTTCGCAGGAAAGTTCCCGGAGCGGCGGCAGCGCCGCATGCGCCGCGACGACTTTTCCCGCCGGCTGATGCGCGAGCATCGGCTCGCCGTCGACGACTTGATCTACCCCGCATTCGTGCAGGAAGGGACCTCCCGGGAGGATGCAGTTCCCTCGATGCCCGGAGTGTCGCGCATGAGCATCGACAGACTGTTGCGTGACGCTGAACGATGCCAAGAGCTGGGCGTGCCGGCGATCGTTCTGTTCCCGGTGATCCCGCAGGACCAAAAATCGCCTGATGCCGCCGCAGCTTGGGATCCCAAAGGATTGGTTCAGCGGGCCGTGCGCGCGCTTAAGAGCCGGTTCCCGTCGCTCGGGGTAATCACCGATGTGGCGCTCGACCCCTATACCAGCCATGGCCAGGACGGGCTGATCGATGCGTCCGGCTATGTGGTCAATGACGAGACGGTCGCCGCCTTGACGCGCCAGGCATTGAGCCACGCCGAGGCGGGCGCGGACGTCGTCTCGCCGTCCGACATGATGGACGGAAGGATCGGCGCGTTGCGCCAGGCGCTCGATCGCGCAGGCTTCGACAGGCCGCGTATCCTCGCCTATTCCGCCAAGTACGCTTCGAGCTTCTACGGACCGTTTCGCGACGCAGTGGGTTCCGCGGCGAATCTCGGTGGAGGAGGCAAACATACCTACCAGATGGACCCCGCCAACAGCGACGAAGCCTTATGGGAGGTCTACCTGGACCTCGAGGAAGGTGCGGACATGGTGATGGTCAAGCCCGGATTGCCTTACCTGGACATCGTGGGGCGGGTCAAGCAAGCCTTCGGCGTGCCGACTGCCGTCTACCAGGTCAGTGGCGAATACGCCATGCTCAAGGCTGCAGCCGGCCACGGCTGGCTTGACGAGCGCGCCTGTGCGATGGAGGCGCTCACGGCGTTCAAGCGTGCGGGAGCGGACGCGATCCTGACCTACTACGCGCTCAGCGCGGCGGCTTGGCTCAAGGAGTAGGCCAGCGTCATGCCTCGCCGGGCGAGGCCATGGCATTGAGGACGAGGCGCAACTCGCCGAGCGTCATGCGCTGGTCCTCGTCACGACGGAGGCGATTGCGGCGCTGCTGCGGCGTAAGGATGATCAACCGCGCCGCCTCGGCTCCGCGTCCCACGAGAAGTTCGCCCGGAGGCGCTTGGCCCGCCTGCGCTGCGGAATAGTCGATCCCCGCGTTGATCAGCGCCAGTTCAACGGCCTTGGTATCGTCCGCCTCAAGCTCCAGACGCACCTCGCTGTGCTGGGTCGCCCAGCCGGCCGCAACCCCGCCCACCAGCACCGGATTCCACCTCTTCAGGCGCTCCATCCAGAGCAAAGCGTACCGTCGCTGGCGGCGCAGGTCCTCGGCGTGGGCCATCGGCCGGAACAAACTGTTGTAATCGCGCAACGCCTGCTGGATCTCATCGTCCCCCGGCAGGGCTTCCTTCTCGCCTAAACCGAGCTGCCGGCACGCTTTGCGCTTCGCCATCGACCAGTCGGCAAGGCCATGCTCGGCGATAAGGCGAGCTGCCGCCTGGGCGATGCGCGTACGGTTGCGCTGGTTCCTCGCCGATTCGATCCGCGCCATCGTCATTCAGAACAATTGGTTGCGCACTTCGCGCGGCGCCGCATTGCCCGGGGGAGAAGTTATGTCCTCGCGCTGCCGGGGCGGGAATTCGACGTAGAAATACTCGGAGACCCCTGCGTGGTCGTCGCCTTCGCGCAGGCCGGTATCTGCGTTGATCTTGGCCACGACAATGCCATCGGGCTGCACGAGCGGCACCTCGGGCACTCCCTTGAGCACCTTGCCCATGAACGCCATCCAGGTCGGCAGGGCGGCAACCGCGCCCGTCTCGTTGGCCCCGAGCGTCTTCGGCTGGTCGAACCCAATCCAAGCTACGGCGACCATCGCAGCGTTGAACCCGCAGAACCAGGCATCGACGTTCTCGTTGGTGGTTCCGGTCTTTCCCGCGAGGTCTTGACGGCCGAGTTGCATGGCTCGCGCTCCCGTCCCTCCGCGGACGACGTCGCGCAGCATGGTGGTCATGATGAAGGCGTTGCGTGGATCGATGACGCGCTCCGCGCCCTCACCGGCGACCGCGGGTTCGGCCTTCGACAGTACGTTGCCGCGGCTATCCACCACACGGTCGATGAGATAAGGAGTGACCCGATACCCGCCATTAGCGAACACGGCGTAGGCAGCGACCATCTGCAGCGGAGTGGCAGCTCCCGCGCCCAGCGCCATGGGCAGGTACGGCGGGTGCAACTTGGGATCGAACCCGAAGCGCGCGATGTAGTCCTGGGCGTAGTGCGTGCCGATCGCCTGCATGATGCGCACCGTTACCAGGTTCTTGGATTTCATGAGCGCAGTGCGCAGTCGCATCGGTCCCTCGAACTTGCCATCGTAGTTCTTGGGTTCCCAAGGTTCGCTGCCGGTCTGCGAGGCATCGAAATACAACGGAGCGTCGTTGACCACCGTTGCGGGGCTGAAGCCCTTCTCGAGCGCAGCGGAGTAGATGAACGGCTTGAAGCTCGACCCCGGCTGACGAAATGCCTGGGTCACGTGGTTGAACTTGTTGTGGTCGAAATCGAAGCCTCCGACTAGCGACAAGATCGCCCCGTTGTCCGGGCGGATCGATACGAACCCCGATTCGACCTGGGGCAGCTGAGCGATCTGCCATTGCCCCTTGTCGTCCCGGCTCAAGCGGACGATGGCGCCACGCCTGATCCTGGTGGCCGGCGGTACCTTGTCTCCCAGCGAGCGCGCGGCGAACTTGAGCCCGTCGCTGGAAACGACGACGGTTTCACCGTCGCTGCGGACCGCTTTGATGCCCGCCGGAGTTGCTTCCAGAACAATCGCCGCCGACAGGTTGTCGCTGTCGCTCACCTCCTGAAAGGCCCGGTCGAGCGCTGCGTCGAGCTCCACGGCGTCCTCCGGAAGGGCCACGAACCCCTCTGGACCGCGGTAGCCATGGCGACGGTCGTAGTCGATCGCTCCCCGCCTCATCGCGGCGTACGCCGCATCCTGATCGGTCTTCCGAACAGTCGTGTAGACGGTCAGCCCGCGCGTATAGCTCTCCTCGCCGTAGGTTTCGACAATGACTTGCCGCGCCATCTCGGCAACAAACTCCGCGTGCGCCGAGGTATCGCGCAGTGTCGGCCGCACGACCAGCGGCTGGTCCTGCGCCTGCTTGAACTGGGCCTCACTGATGAAGTTCAGCTCGCGCATTCGACGCAATACATAGAGCTGGCGAGTTCGCGCCCGGTTCGGGTTGGCTACAGGGTTGTAGGCCGAAGGCGCCTTGGGAAGCCCCGCAAGCATGGCCGCCTCGGCGACATCTATCTGGGAGAGCGGCTTGCCGAAGTAGATCTGCGATGCCGCAGCGAAGCCGTAAGCACGCTGGCCCAGAAAAATCTGGTTCACGTAAAGCTCCAGGATTTCGTCTTTTGACAAGCTGGCTTCGATCTTGTAGGCAAGCAGCACCTCGCGTAGCTTGCGAGTAAGTGTTCGCTCACGTGTCAAAAAGAAGTTCCGCGCCACCTGCATCGTGATTGTGCCTGCGCCTTGTTGTGTACCACTCGTAACGTTGACCAGGGCCGCGCGCAGCACGGACAGGTAGTCGACGCCTCCGTGCTGATAAAACCGCTCATCCTCGGCCGCCAGGATTGCCTGGCGCATCACCGGCGGCACGTCGGCGATCTTTACCAGGGCCCGGCGCTCTTCCCCGAACTCGCCGAGCAGCTCTCCGTCCGCTGAGAGGATGCGCAAGGGGATCTTGGGCTGGTAGTCGGTCAGGGTCTCCAGCGATGGTAGGCTGGGATAAAGCAAGGCCAGCACGAAGGCCCCGAGGAGGCCCCCGACGAGCGCCAGGCCGCACAGTACGGACCCGAGGTAGATGAGCCAGCGCTTTAGCATGGGTGCATGAAAGTTACTGGAGGCTGGCCGGAAGGGGCGCCATTATATGGGGCGTTAGGCTTCAAAATAAACTTGAAAAAAACGGTTTTACATGGTTTATACTGCTGTCACCGTTTAATCTAGTTTATATGTAGAGCGCCCGACGCCTCCATGCTCAAGGAAAAACTGGATTCAGCGTTTGCGTTCCTGCAGACGAAGTCACCGCCGCTGATCGGGGTCGACATAAGCTCGTCGGCGTTGAAGCTCGTCGAGCTTGCGGAGACCGGCAAGGGCGCATATCGGTTGGAACGTTATGCCATCGAGCCGTTGCCCAGGGACGTGGTGAGCGACGGGAACGTCGCCAACCTCGACCAGGTGAGCGACGCCCTGCGCCGGGCGCACAAGCGCCTCGGTACCCGGAATCGTAACATTGCCATGGCCTTGCCGACGGCAATGGTCATCACCAAGAAGATCATCGTGCCTGCCGGGCAGACCGAGGAGGAGCTCGAGCTGCAGGTCGAGACCGAGGCGAACCAATACATCCCGTTCGCGCTGGACGAAGTCAACCTGGACTTCCAGATCCTGGGGCCGGCGCTCAACAACCCCGACGAGGTGGAGGTGCTCATCGCCGCGTCGCGCAAGGAAAAGGTGGACGACCGGGTGGCCATCGCCGATGCCGCGGGCTTGAAGCCCCGGGTGATGGATGTGGAATCCTACGCCACCGAGGAAGCCTTCGTCATGATCTCGCCGTCGCTGCCGGCGAACGGCCGCGACCAGAACATCGTGCTGGTGGATGTGGGCGCGCACGTCATGCATTTCTACGTCCTGCGCAACAACCAGATTCTGTTCTCCCGGGACCAGGCGTTCGGCGGCAACCAGTTGACCCACGACATCCAGCGGGCGTTCAACCTATCGCCTGAAGAAGCCGAATCGGCGAAGAAGAATGCCGGGCTGCCGGAGAATTATGACGCCGAGGTGCTCCAGCCGTTCATGGAGACACTGGCCCTGGAGGTGACCCGGGCCTTGCAGTTCTTTTTCACCTCCACCTCCTACAACCAAGTCGACCAGATCGTCCTTGCCGGGGGGTGCGCGCTGCTGCCGGGGCTGGATGAGCTCATTGCCAAGCGCGCCGGGGTCAATGCGATCGTCGGCAACCCTTTCGCCAACATGAGCGTCTCCGACAGAATCCGGCCGCGCCAGCTTGCCACGGATGCGCCGTTGCTTCTGATCGCCTGCGGCTTGGCCATGCGCGGCTTCGACTAGCCATGGTACGCATCAACCTCCTTCCCCACCGAGAGCAGAAGCGCCAGGCTCGGCAGCGCCAGTTCGTTTCGTTGGCGATTGGTCTCGCGGTGCTGGCTCTCGCCGTCGTCGGCCTTGTTCACGTCGTGATCGCGGCCCGCATTGAGAACCAGAACAGCCGCAACGGACTGCTCAAGACCGAGATCGCCAAGCTCGACGAGCAGATCAAGGAAATCGACAAGCTGCGAGAGCAGACGCAGGCGTTGCTCGCGCGCAAGCAGATCGTGGAGACCCTGCAGGCGAACCGCACCGAGGCCGTGCACCTGCTCGATCAACTGGTGCGCCAGCTGCCGGACGGTCTGTACCTGAGGTCGGTCAGGCAAAACGGCGCCAAGGTCACGCTCATCGGTTATGCGCAGTCCAACGCGCGAGTCTCGACGCTGATGCGCAACATCGAGAGCTCCCCGTGGCTGGGCAATCCTGAGCTGGTCGAGATCAAGTCGGTTCCGCTCGACCGGCAGAAGGTCAACGAGTTCACTCTCAACCTTCAGGTGAAGCGGCCTACCGATGCGACCGAGCCCGGCAAGGTCCCGCCGGGCGCGCCGGCAGCGAAGAAAGGGCCGTCGGCATGAACCTCGACGACCTGCGCCGCCTCAACATTCGCGAAGCGGGCAACTGGCCGCTGCTGCCGAAGGTGCTCATCCTTGGGGCGATCTTCCTCGCCATCGTGATCGCCGGCGGGTTTCTCGACTGGCGCGACCAGCTCGAAGCCCTCGACAAGGCGCAGGACGAGGAAGTCAGGCTGCGCCAGGCGTACTCCGAGAAAAAGGCCAAGGCGGTCAACCTGGAGCTTTATGTGCAGCAGCTGCGCGAGATCGAGCAATCCTTCGGGGCGTTGCTCAAGCAGCTGCCTAACAAGTCCGAGATGGACGCCCTGCTGACCGACATCAACCAGGCGGGGCTGGGCCGCGGGCTGCAGTTCGAGTTGTTCAGGCCGGCCTCGCAGGAGCGGCTGGCGGAGTTCTACGCCGAGCTGCCCATCAGCGTCCGCGTCACCGGGACCTATCACGACATGGGCGCGTTCGCGAGCGATGTGGCGCAGCTGCCGCGGATCGTGACGCTCAACGACATAGGCATCATCAACGACAAGGGCACCTTGACCATGGAGGCGACCGCCAAGACTTTCCGGTACCTCGATGAGGAAGAGGTCGCGAAGCAGCGCAAAGCAGCCAAGGACGCCAAGGACAAGGGCAAGAAATGAGGCGCGCGCTTCTCTACGCGGGCATCGGAGTGCTTCTCGCCGGCTGCGGCGGCGAGAGCCACCAGGACCTGCGCGCCTGGATGCAGGAGCAGGGCAAGGGCGTCAAGGGCAAGCTCGATCCGCTGCCGCAGATGAGGCCGTACGAGCCCTTCGCTTACAACGCCTTCGACCTGCCGGACCCGTTCAAGCCGCGCAAGATCGAGGCGGTCAAGGGCGGCAGCAAGCTCGCGCCCGATCTGAACAGGCGCAAGGAACCGCTGGAATCATACCCGCTGGAATCGCTGCAGATGGTCGGGACGCTACAGCGCGGCAAGAACACGTTCGCGCTGGTGCGCACGACGGACAAGGACATCTACCAGATCAAGGTTGGCAACTACATGGGGCAGAACTTCGGGGTGGTGGTCGAGATCACCGACGCCGAGATTCGCCTCAAGGAACTCGTCCAAGACGGTGCCGGCGACTGGACTGAGCGATCGAGTTCGATTCAGCTCGCCGAAGCAGACCAACGACAGGAGCGACGCAGATGAGCCTCTTGGGACCCACTGCAGCTGAAAGGCGTTCGTGGCGAGTGGTGGCAGCGTTTGCCGCCATCCTGCTCGCCATTGGCATTGGCCAGGCGCTGGCACAATCGGAGAACAGCATCGACGGCTTGAGCGTTTCCAAGGCAAGCTCCGGACGCACGGTCGTCAAGTTCACCTTGAAGGCGCCCCTCGCCAACCCACCCGCTGGGTTCTCGATCAACAACCCGCCACGCATCGCGCTCGATTTCCCCGACACGGGCAACGGCCTCGGCAGGACCTCGCAGGAGGTCGGCGATCCGGCGCTGCGGAGCGTCAACGTGGTGCAGGCTGGGAACCGCACGCGCGTCGTTTTCAACCTGAACAGGCCCCAGTCTTTCGACACGCAGGTCGACGGCAACACGGTGATCGTCACGCTGTCGGAGCAGGCGGGCTTGGCCGCCGCGGCGGCGGCGCCGCCGACGGTGTCTCGCTTTGCGGAGGCTCGCCTTGGCGAAACCACCCACGCGCTGCGTGACGTCGATTTCCGGCGCGGCAAGAACGGCGAGGGACGCATCATCGTCGATCTGTCCGACAACGCGACGGGCATCGACATCCGCCAGCAAGGCAAAACGCTGATCGTCGACTTCATCAACACGACGCTGCCGCGCAACCTCGAGCGCAGGCTGGACGTGGGCGACTTCGCTACTCCGGTCTCTACCATCGACACCTTCGCGCAGGCCGGCAATGCGCGCATCGTCATCGAGCCCAGAGGACTGTGGGAGCACTCAGCGTACCAGGCCGAAAACCGCTTCGTCGTGGAGATCAAGCCGATCCAGGAAGATCCCAACAAGCTCATTCAGGGAACGCGTGCCGGGTACAAGGGTGAGAAGCTTTCGCTCAACTTCCAGAACGTCGAAGTGCGCGCCGTGCTGCAGGTGATCGCCGACTTTACGGGGCTTAACATCATCACCAGCGACACCGTCACCGGCAGCCTAACGTTACGCCTCAAGGACATCCCCTGGGACCAAGCGCTCGACATCATCATGCAGACCAAGGGCCTCGACATGCGCAAGAACGGCAACGTCGTTCTGATCGCTCCGCGCGAGGAGCTTGCGGTCAAGGAGAAGCAGCAGCTCGAAGCGCAGCAGCAGATCGCTGAACTCGAGCCCCTGGTCACCGAAACGTTTCAGCTGAATTACATGCGGGTGCAGGATTTTGCCAACATGCTGGCGAGCAACCGGCAGCAGCAGTTCGGGCTGGGGGCTGGACAGACTGCGACCACCGGCGGCCAGGGTTCGATCCTCTCCAAGCGCGGCGTGGCGATCGGCGATCCGCGCACCAACCAACTCATCGTCTCCGATACGCCGTCGCGCCTCGAGGAGGTCCGCAAGCTCCTACGTCAGCTCGACACGCCGGTCCGACAGGTGACCATCGAGAGTCGCATCGTCATCGCCGACGACAAGTTCAGCCGCTCACTCGGGGTTCGTTTCGGCGTGCAGACAGGCTTTACGCTGCAGAACCGTTACGCCGGCGGCATCGGCGGCACCTTGAGCACGCAGCCGGTCGTGACTACCTCGGGCAATACGGTGACGCGGGACACGCGCACGGCAACGCCCTACGAGATCGCGTCTGGCATCGCGTCCCCCGGGTATTCCGACTCCCCGCAGCTCAATGTCAACTTACCGGTGCCAAACCCCGCCGGCCAGATCGCTCTGACGCTGATCAACCTCGGTAGCGGCAACCTGATCAACCTCGAACTCTCGGCGCTCGAGGCCGACAGCCGCGGCAAGGTGGTCTCGAGTCCGCGCGTGGTGACGCAGGACAACGGCAAGGCTTCGATCGAGCAGGGAACCGAAATCCCCTATGTGACGCCGGGAACGGCGAACAATCCCGCTACCGTGCAATTCAAGAAAGCCGTTTTGCGCCTCGACGTCACGCCGCAGATCACGCCTGACAACCGCGTCACGATGATCGTGGAGATCCGCAAGGACTCGGTCGGACAGCTGGTGAACCTCGGCAACGGGTTCACCGTGCCGGCGATCGACACCAAGAACGTCACCACGCAGATCACGGTCAACAACGGCGACACCGCGGTAATCGGCGGCATTTTCGAAGAGACTGTCAACAGCGACGTCACCAAGGTGCCATTCCTCGGAGATCTGCCGATACTGGGGTACCTGTTCAAGACGACCGACAAATCGATCGAGAAAACCGAGCTGCTGATCTTCCTGACGCCACGCGTTGTGAAGGAGTCGGTCACGGCGGTTCGCTAGCGAAGCTCTCGCGACGCCATCGCCCGTATGCCTGCGGCGCTCGGGCCTCCCTGCTAGAATTGCCCCGGTGCAGATGCATCGGGGCAATTTGTTCTTGGTGGGCATGCCGGGGAGCGGCAAGTCAACGCTCGGGCGGCTCCTCGCCAAGCGGCTCGGCAAGCAGTTCTACGATACCGACGTCGAAATCGAGCGTCGTCTGGGCGTGACCATCCCGGTGATTTTCGAGCTCGAGGGCGAGGCGGGCTTTCGAGAGCGCGAGGCAGCCGTCGTCGATGCCTTCGTCCTGCACACCAACGTGGTTCTCGCGACGGGCGGCGGCGTGATATTGAACCCGATCAACCGCGCGAAGCTCAAGCAGAACGGCACCGTGCTGTATCTGCACGCCACGCCGGAAATGCTCTGGGAGCGCACCCGGCACAGCAAGCATCGGCCCTTGCTGCGTGCGTCCGATCCGCGCGCTCGCGTCAGCGAGCTGTACGAGTTTCGCGACCCGATCTACCGCGAGGTCGCGGACTTCGTGGTCGAATCGGATCGCGCGCACGTCGGCCAGCTGGCTCAGCGTCTCGAGCAGCAGCTGCGCGCCGCCGCGCGGGCTTGACCTTGGTGTCCCGAGTCACTAATTCGCTGGCAATTCGCATGCAAACGCTGACCGTGGCGCTCGGCGAGCGCAGCTACCCGATCCACGTAGGAGAAGGGCTGCTCGGGATCGCTGGCGAGTGGCTGCCGCAGGCTCGGTCGGCGCGCGTCGTCGTCGTCACCAATCCCACGGTCGCTTCGCTTCATCTCGAAACGCTGCGCGCCGGCCTGTCGCGCGCCGGAATCGGCCACGACACGGTGCTCGTGCCCGACGGTGAGGCGCACAAGGACTGGAGCACGCTCAACGCGATCCATAGCCGGCTGATCGAGCTCGGTGCCGAACGCTCGACACTGCTGATGGCCCTAGGTGGCGGGGTCATCGGCGATCTCGCCGGCTTTGCGGCCGCCACCTACCGGCGCGGAATGCCATTGGTGCAGCTTCCTACGACGTTGCTGGCGCAGGTCGACTCGTCGGTCGGGGGCAAGACCGCGATCAACCATCCGCTAGGCAAGAACATGATCGGGGCGTTCTATCAGCCGTCGACGGTCGTCATCGATACCGCGACGCTGGCGACGCTTCCCGAGCGGGAATATGCCGCTGGACTCGGCGAGGTGATCAAGTATGGCGCGGCATGCGATGCGTCGCTATTCTCCTGGCTCGAGTCGGCATTGGAGCCGCTGATTGCTCGCGAGGCCAACGCGGTTACCCAAGCCATTGTCGCGAGCTGCAGCATCAAGGCGGCGATCGTCGCCGCCGACGAGCGTGAAACGGGTGCGCGCGCTGTGCTCAACTTCGGACACACGTTCGGCCATGCGATCGAGGCGGCCACAGGCTATGACGGTTCGTGGCTCCACGGCGAAGCGGTAGCCGCCGGTATGGTGTTTGCGGCCGAGCTCTCGGTTCGTGCCGCACGATTACCCGTGTCTGATAGCCTTCGCCTGCGCGCCCTTGTCGAACGCGCGGGGTTGCGCAAACGCGCGCCCGCGCTCGACGCTGAACGCTACTTAACCTTGATGGCGAGAGACAAGAAGGTCGAAGCAGGCGCCATGCGCTTCGTCCTGTTGGAAGAACTGGGAAGGGCAGCGCTGCATGGCGACATTTCTCGAGCTGACATCGTGGCTACGCTTGCAGCGCACACTGCCTAAGACAAGCGGCGCCTGTCGGCGCCGCTTTCTCTGAGACTGGTTGGTCGCATTCCTGCGCTAACTCGCGTCCTGTACCGGCAGGTGGTCTCCGCGATGAGCCCTACGGCTATGGACAGGCGATGGTTAGAACCTGCAGCTTCTGTGGCGAACTTGAGTCGATGACGGTTATGTTGGTCTGAGGTTGGTTTAACCCGCTAACGGCGAAGCCCATCCCCGCGCTTGTAACCGTGGATGGCGTAATGCTCGCCCCTGCGTTTGGCGGGGTCGCAAAGAAAACGTTATAGGGAGGTGTGCCGCCTGTGATCACGAAGTTAGAGGTTTTGCTGGCGCATGTCGCAGCGGTATAAGTGTAACTGCCTGGCGTGACCACGAGCGCAGGCGCTGCTGTTTTACCAGGACAAGTAATGGTTGCCACCTGTACCATCTGCGGCGAACTTGAGTCAACGACGGTTACGTTGGTCTGAGCTTGGCCTCCGTTGATCACGTCTAATAACCCGCTGACAGCGAAACCCATGCCGGCGCTCGCGACCACTGTTGGCGTAATCGTCGCGCCGGCGTTTGGCGTGGTCGCGAAGAAAACGTTATAGGGAGCCGTACCGCCGGTGATCACAAAGTTGGAGATCTGGCCGGTGCATGTTGTCGAACTATAATCATATTGTCCCGGCGTCACCACGAGCGCGGGCGCTACCGGCGGAGTCGGTGGCGCGGTTGTTCCCAGTTGATTGATGAGCTGCGCCGTAATCTGTCTGCCGCTCGCATCGACGATCGTGAATGTCAATGGATTGACGCACGTCCCATTGGTAATGGCCTCGAAAAATCCGCCGGGCACATTGACAACACTGTTTACGAGCGTGATCGCGCCTGGGGCTGACGGTGAAACGTGGTATGGCGGCGTTCCTCCGTAAATGAAATAGTCGGTGCGAAAACCGCTCGAGCAGGTGGCGCTGTCTTTACCGGTAACGGTCGCAGTCGACGGCACGACCGACAGAATCGCCGTTCCGTCCGTCGCCTGCACAATCGTGAAGACGCCGATGATACTGTTCTGGGTCGTCAGTTCGGTCGCACGTAGCTCGGCGGGCTGAGTCGGCGCGTTGACAGCCGCCTGCAATATGACACTTGCATTGCCGTTGGCATCGGACACGACGGTTTGCGTCGCCACTAAGGGCTGCGCCGGATTTGAAGACTCGATGGCAAAAGCCCCGGTCACCACGTCGAACCGGACCTGACGATTTGGAATGCCAGCGCCGCCAGGCGCGGTGACCGTGACGGTTGCCGTCGCGGTATCGCCTGTGCACACCGTATTGGCGCCGCAAGACGTACGTGCGGGCACAATCGTCATCCCGCTGAGCAGCGGGGCAGGCGTAACCGTAATTGTCGCGGTTGCGGTCTGCCCGACCGAATCCTGAACTGTGATGCCAACCGTGGTTGTGGTAGCGGCATCGTTGGCGAGCAGCACTACGGTTGCGCCGTTGACAGCCTGCGGCACAGGAAGCAGGGCGGAGTTGCTCGAGAACGCCTGGTAGGGGGCTACGCCGCCGCTTACCTCGAGTGTCGCCGGCGTGTGCGAATAGACGGTCGCTGCCGCCGGCAGCACGACCACCGGAGTGATGGCTGGCGGTTTCGGCGCGAATGGATTATTCGGTGCGCCGCTGCCGCCGCCGCAGCCGCTCATTGCGAATAGACCGGCCAATGCAAAGAGAGCAAGGACGGCCCGCACCCAACGAGCGTTCATTCGGTCTGGCGCCATGAAAGGTCCCTGTTGATGATGTTGTCCTAAAGATTTTTCAGCAGACTGCAGTTTTAAACGTTGCTACAAGCATATAGGATACTTTGCTCAGATTAAAGCGCAACTTTACCCTGGATGCAAGTACTTCCGCCAAAGTGCTGTAAACGGCGGCAGGCGGAGGGCCTCGTTGGTTGCCGCAATGCAACAATGCCGCTACTATAGTTTGGTCGGGTTGTCAAAAAAGGGCCAAAAGAGCTCGGATCGCCTGTTAGGATGGCGTTCTGCAAAGGGTTCGGCGACAGAGGCGAGGGTCAAGTGGACGAGAACCGCCAGATGGGGGACCAATCCCCCTTCGCGCACCGACAGGGACTGTACGATCCGGCCAACGAGCACGACGCCTGTGGGCTGGGCTTCATCGCCCATATCAAGGGGGAGAAGAGCCACGCGATCATTGGCCAGGGCCTGCAGATTCTCAAAAACCTGACTCACCGCGGCGCAACGGGCGCCGATCCCCTCCAAGGCGATGGCGCGGGCATTCTTATTCAGCTCCCAGACGCGTTCTTACGGCGGGCGTGCGGTCGCCAGGGGCTGACCCTGCCGGCGATCGGCCAGTACGGGGTCGGCATGGTGTTCCTCCCCAAGGAGCCGGCTTCGCGCATCGCCTGTGAGCAGGAGATCGAACGCGCCATTGCTTCGGAGGGGCAGGTCCTGCTCGGCTGGCGCAACGTCCCGACCGACAACACTGGCTTGTCCGAGCGCACCAAGGAGGTTGAGCCGGTGATTCGCCAGGTCTTCATCGCGCGCGGTGCGCACGACATGGACCAGGACGCGCTGGAACGCAAGCTCTACATCATCCGCAAGAAGTCCGGGCACGCGATCCAGGCGCTCCGGCTTCGTCACGGCAAGGAATTCTATGTGCCGTCGATGTCGACGCGCACCATCGTGTACAAGGGAATGCTGCTCGCGCACCAGGTCGGCGAATACTATCTGGACCTGCGGGACCGGAGCATGGTCTCCGCGCTGGCGATGGTGCACCAGCGCTTTTCGACCAACACCTTCCCAACCTGGGACCTTGCGCATCCGTTTCGTCTAGTCTGCCATAATGGCGAGATCAACACGCTGCGCGGCAACGTCAATTGGATTCGCGCGCGGCAACAGGCGATCGCGAGTCCGGTTCTGGGCAGCGATCTCGACAAGATCTGGCCGCTGATTTACGACGGCCAATCGGACTCGGCGTCTTTCGACAATGCGCTGGAGCTGCTGCTGATGGGCGGCTACCCTCTCGCGCACGCCATGATGCTGATGATTCCCGAGGCGTGGGCGGGCAATCCGCTCATGGACGAGGACCGGCGGGCGTTCTACGAGTATCACGCAGCGCTGATGGAGCCATGGGACGGTCCGGCGGCGATGGCGTTCACCGACGGCAGGCAGATCGGTGCCACGCTCGACCGCAACGGATTGCGGCCGGCGCGCTATATCGTGACCGACGACGGCTACGTCATCATGGCCTCCGAGGTCGGCGTGCACGACGTTCCGGAGAGCAAGGTGATCCGCAAATGGCGGCTGCAGCCCGGCAAGATGCTACTGGTCGATACCGAGCAGGGCCGCATCATCGACGACGAGGAGCTGAAAGCGACGCTGGCGACCGCCAAGCCTTATCGCGAGTGGATCGACCGCTCGAGGATCGCGCTCGACTCGCTGCCGGATCCGGCACCGCCGCAGCGCTCTGAAGTGCCGCTGCTCGATCGCCAGCAGGCCTTCGGCTACACCCAGGAGGACTTGCGGATCGTTCTCATGCCGATGCTGCAAACGGGCGAGGAGGCCGTGGGCTCGATGGGCAACGACGCCGCACTGCCCGTGCTCTCCAGCCGGCCGAAGGTCCTCTACATGTACTTCAAGCAGCTCTTCGCGCAGGTCACGAATCCGCCGATCGATCCGATCCGCGAAGAGCTGGTCATGTCACTGGTCACCTTCATCGGTCCGCGGCCCAATCTCCTGGGCATCGACGAAACCGACCCGCCGATGCGGCTCGAGGCCGAGAAACCGATCTTGACCGCCGACGAGATGGAGAAGATCCGTCACATCGAGCTGTTCAGCGGCGGCAAATTCCGTTCGCTCGAGCTTGACATCTGCTACCCCGCGGAGTGGGGCGCGGCGGGCATGGAGGCGGCGCTTGCCAGCCTGTGCGCCCACGCCGAGGACGCGATTCACCTAGGCTACAACATTCTGATCGTCTCGGACCGCAGGGTGTCGACGGACTTGATGCCGATCCCGGCGCTGCTGGCGACCGCCGCCGTCCATCAGCACCTGGTGAAAAAGGGCCTGCGCACGAGCACGGGCCTCGTCGTCGAGACAGGCTCGGCGCGAGAGGTTCACCACTTCGCGCTGCTCGCCGGCTACGGTGCCGAGGGCGTGCATCCCTACCTCGCGCTCGAAGCGCTCGCGCAGCTGCACGACTACGTTCCCGACATCGGGCCGGAGGAGTCGGCGAAGCGTTACATCAAGGCGATCTGCAAGGGGCTTTACAAGGTGATGTCGAAGATGGGCATCTCCACGTATCAGTCGTATTGCGGCGCTCAGATCTTCGAGGCGGTGGGACTCAATAGCGAGTTTGTCCACAAGTACTTCACCGGCACGGCGAGCAACGTGCAGGGGATCGGCCTGTTCGAAGTCGCCGACGAGGCCTATCGGCTGCACCAGCTCGCCTTTGGCGACGACCCGGTGCTTCGCGGTGCGCTCGACGCGGGCGGCGACTATCAATATCGCGTTCGCGGCGAAGAGCACATGTGGACACCCGACTCGATCGCCAAGCTGCAGCATGCCGTGCGCGGCAAGAGTTACTCGACCTACAAGGACTACGCGAGGCTCATTAACGATCAGACCAAGCGCATGATGACGCTGCGCGGTCTGTTCGAGTTCAAGTTCGCTCCCGAGCCGGTTCCGCTCGACGAGGTGGAATCAGCCGCGGAAATTGTTAGGCGCTTTGCGACCGGGGCGATGAGCCTGGGATCGATCTCGACCGAAGCGCACACGACGCTCGCGGTCGCAATGAACCGCATCGGTGGCAAATCGAACACCGGCGAAGGCGGCGAGGACTCGCGGCGCTACGCTCCGATGCGCAAGGGCGAGACGCTCAAGTCGCGCATCGACTCCGTCGTTGTCGACGTGCCAGTCAAGGAGGGCGACTCGCTTCGCTCCAAGATCAAGCAGGTCGCCTCCGCACGCTTCGGCGTCACCGCCGAATATCTCGTCAACGCCGACCAGCTACAGATCAAGATGGCGCAGGGCGCCAAGCCGGGAGAGGGCGGGCAACTGCCGGGGCACAAGGTCTCCGAGTACATCGCTCATCTGCGCTACTCGGTGCCGGGTGTCGGCCTGATCTCGCCGCCTCCGCACCACGACATCTACTCGATCGAGGACCTCGCGCAACTGATCCACGACTTGAAGAATGCGAATCCCCAGGCGTCGATCAGCGTGAAGCTCGTTTCGGAAGTCGGCGTGGGCACCGTCGCCGCGGGTGTGGCAAAGGCCAAGGCGGATCACGTCACGATCGCAGGCCACGACGGCGGCACGGGCGCCTCCCCCGAGTCCTCGATCAAGCACGCCGGCACGCCGTGGGAGCTCGGTCTCTCCGAGACGCAGCAGACGCTGGTGCTCAACCGCCTGCGCGGACGTATCGCAGTGCAGGTCGACGGGCAGATGAAGACCGGCCGCGATGTGGTCATCGGCGCGTTGCTTGGAGCCGACGAATTCGGCTTCGCGACAGCACCGCTGGTCGCCGAGGGCTGCATCATGATGCGCAAGTGCCACTTGAACACCTGCCCAGTCGGCATAGCCACGCAGGATCCTGAGCTGCGCAGGAAGTTCGACGGGCAGCCCGAACACGTCGTCAACTACTTCTTCTTCGTGGCGGAAGAGTCGCGGGAGCTGATGGCGAAGCTGGGCATCCGGCGCTTCAACGACCTGATTGGCCGAGCCGATCTGCTCGACATGCGCAAGGGCGTCGATCACTGGAAGGCCCGCGGGCTCGACTTTTCGCGCATCTTCTATCAGCCGGCGATGCCGCGGGAGGTCGCGCGCTACAACTGCGAGGCGCAGGATCACGGGCTCGCTCGTGCGTTGGATCATCAGCTGATCGCGGACGCCAAGTTGGCGATCGAAGAACGCAAGCCGGTCCGACTCGAGTACCGGATCAGGAACGCGCACCGCTCGGTCGGAGCGATGCTGTCAGGCATCGTAGCGCGTCGTTACGGCCACGCCGGCCTCCCCGAGGACACGATACACGTCGCGTTCAACGGCATGGCCGGACAGAGCTTTGGAGCTTTCCTTGCGCGGGGTGTGAGCTTCGAGCTGCAGGGCGCGACCAACGACTACGTCGGCAAGGGTTTGTCCGGCGGCCGCCTCGTCGTGTACCCGGATCCCAGCTCTCCCGCGAAACCCGACGAGAACATCGTCATCGGCAACACCGTGATGTACGGGGCGATCGATGGCGAGGCGTACTTCCGCGGCGTGGCGGGCGAGCGTTTCTGCGTGCGTAACTCGGGTGCTTCCGCAGTCGTGGAAGGCACCGGCGATCACGGATGCGAATACATGACCGGCGGCACGGTCGCCGTGCTCGGCCGCACCGGCCGCAACTTCGCCGCCGGAATGAGCGGTGGAATCGCCTACGTCTACGACGAGGACGGCACCTTCGCGCAGCGCTGCAACCTGTCGATGGTGACGCTCGAGCCAGTGCTCACCGAAGCCGAGCAGATCAAGATGGAAGAGGAGCTCGCGGCGGCGGGCAAAGGCCGGCTGCAGCATTGCGGCGAGTGCGACATCGTGCTGCTGCGACGGATGACAGAGCGACACCTTCGATTCACCGGCAGCACACGGGCGCTCGCCATCCTCGACCACTGGGATAGCACCCGCAGCCGCTTCGTCAAGGTCTTCCCCAACGAGTACAAGCGCGCGCTGGGAGAGCTCTACGCGAGGCAGGCGGCGGCCAAGCCCGTCGCGCCAGTCAAGCACAAGCAGGTCGCGTAGTGGGCAAAGTCACTGGTTTCATGGAGCTGGAGCGCGTCAGCGAAGTCGCGCTGCCCGTCGCGGAGCGCGTGCGCGGCTACCGCGAGTTCATCCTCACGCTCGAGGAGAACGAAGCAGCCAAGCAGGGCGCCCGCTGCATGGATTGCGGCATCCCCTTCTGCCAGTCGGGCTGCCCCATCAACAACATCATTCCGGACTGGAACGACTTGGTCTACCGCCATCAATGGCGCAAGGCGCTCGATGTGCTGCATTCGACCAACAACTTCCCGGAGTTCACCGGTCGCGTGTGTCCTGCGCCGTGCGAGGCAGCGTGCACGCTCAACATCAACAACGATCCAGTCGGCATCAAGTCGATCGAACACTTCATCATCGACAAGGGATGGGAGGAGGGCTGGGTGGTGCCTCAGCCGCCATCGACGAAGACCGGCAAACGTGTCGCCGTCGTCGGCTCCGGCCCTGCCGGCATGGCCTGTGCGCAGCAGCTTGCGCGCGCGGGTCACGACGTGGTCCTCTTCGAGAAAAATGACCGCATCGGCGGCTTGCTTCGCTACGGCATTCCTGATTTCAAGATGGAAAAGCGGCACATCGACCGGCGCATCGAGCAGATGCGCGCGGAGGGCGTCGAATTCCGCGCGAACGTCCACGTGGGTGTCGATGTTCCCGCTCTCGGTCTGGTGAACGAGTTCGATGCCGTGGCGATTACCGCTGGCTCTGAGCATCCGCGCGATCTCGAAACGCCAGGGCGCGATCTCGACGGCGTGCGCTTCGCAATGGATTTCCTGCCGCTGCAGAACCGCCGGGTCGCGGGGGACGGCGGCGTGGCGCCGCTCACAGCGAAGGGCAAACACGTCGTGGTGATCGGTGGCGGGGACACAGGCTCCGATTGCGTCGGGACCTCCAACCGTCAGGGCGCGCTTTCGGTGACGCAGTTCGAGCTCCTGCCGCAGCCGCCGGAGCACGAGAACAAACCCCTGGTGTGGCCGTACTGGCCGATGAAGCTGCGCACTTCCACCTCGCACGAGGAGGGCTGTCAGCGCGACTGGGCAGTGCAGACCAAGTCGCTCAAGGGCCAGCGCGGGGCGCTCAAGGCGCTCGTCGCCTGCCGCGTCGATTGGAAGGACGGCAAGCTCGTCGAGCTTCCCGGAACCGACTTCGAAGTCAAGGCGGACCTCGTGTTGCTCGCAATGGGATACGTGCATCCAGTGCATGCGGGCATGCTCGACGAGCTGGGTCTGAAGTACGATGCGCGCGGCAACGTCGCCGCCGATACCGATAGCTACCGCGCCTCGGTGCCCAAGGTCTTCGCCGCCGGCGACGCGCGCCGGGGCCAGTCGCTCGTCGTGTGGGCGATCCGCGAGGGTCGGCAGTGCGCACGCGCCATCGACGAATTCCTGATGGGCGCCTCGGACCTGCCGCGATAGTCGGCGCCGCCAGCATGACGGAAATCGTCTCGCTCGATCTGACGAGCTGGCGTCCCGCGCTCAGCCCCGAGGCGCAGGCCTCGGCGGTGCGGGCCGTCGAAGGGGGCGGCGTTCTGGTGTTGCCGCACCTCGCCTTCACGCTCGCCGAGGACGAGCAGCGCTTCCTCGCTCCGCGATGGTCCGACGGCCGGGCCAAGAACATCAGCCTGGAAGGGACGGCGCTCAAAGGCGCGCGTGGCCCCGCGGATGATCTGGCAGCGCTCTCGCGCATGATCGCTCGCTTCGCGGCTTGCGCAGCCGATCTGATCGCGGCGCTCTTTCCCCGCTACACGCCCTACGCCAAGCGGGCTCGCACCAGCTTTCGTCCGCAACCTGCCGTGGGCCGTTCCGTATCGTGGCGCAAGGATGACGCCCGACTGCACATCGACGCGTTTCCCTCGCGCCCCACCCGTGGCGAGCGCATTTTGCGCGTCTTTTGCAACGTCAATCCCACCGAAGACCGCGTCTGGCGCGTCGGCGAGGACTTCGCAACGATGGCGGCGACGTTCCTGCCCCGGGTTCGACGGCAGATCCCGGGCGCGCCGGCGATGCTTGCGCTGCTGCGCGTCACCAAGGGCATGCGCAGCGATTACGACCATTTGATGCTGGGGCTTCACGACTGTGCCAAGGCCGACGGCCAATATCAGCGCCAGGGCGCGCAGCAGGTTGTGCGCTTCGCGCCGGGCACGACCTGGATTTGCTTCTCCGATCAGGTAATGCACGCGGCCGTCTCGGGTCAGTTCATGCTCGAGCAGACGATCCATCTGCCGGTGTCGGCGCTCTATCACCGGGAAAGCTCGCCGCTGGCGATCCTCGAGCGGCTGTGCGGGCGGGCGCTGCTGACGGCATGAGTCAAGCCGGAGGAGCGCACTCGCCTCCCGCCATGCAATGAGCGCCCTCAAAAACGACACGCTGTTGCGCGCATTGCGCTGCGAGCCGACCGACTACACGCCGGTGTGGCTGATGCGACAGGCCGGACGCTATCTGCCGGAGTACAACGCGACGCGCCGCCGTGCCGGGAGCTTCCTCAAGTTGTGCACCGACCCGGAGCTAGCGACCGAGGTCACGCTGCAGCCGCTGGCGCGGTTTCCTCTCGATGCGGCGATCATGTTTTCCGACATCCTGACCATTCCCGATGCGATGGGCCTCGGGCTGTGTTTCGCCGACGGCGAAGGTCCACGTTTCGAGCGCCCGCTCGTCGACGAGGCGGCGATCGCAGAGCTGAAGGCACCCGATCCGGCGCGCCTTCGCTACGTATTCGACGCCGTCGCCGCGATCAAGCGCGCGCTCGCCGGAAGCGTTCCTCTGCTCGGCTTCGCTGGCAGCCCGTTTACGCTGGCGTGCTACATGATCGAGGGTGCAGGCAGCGCGGATTTCGCAAGCGTTCGAAAAATGCTTTACTCACGGCCCGACCTGCTGCATCGAGTGCTCACGGTCAATGCGGAAGCGGTCGCCGCTTACCTCGAGCTGCAGATCGCCAACGGCGCCGACGCCGTGATGATCTTCGACACCTGGGGTGGACTGCTCGCGGCGGACGCCTTCACCGAATTCTCGCTCGCGTATGTCGAAGCCGTGATTTCGAAACTGCGCGCCGGCGCCGGCTCGGCGACGCCCGTGATCGTCTATACGAAAGGCGCAGCCTCGTGGATCGAGCGCATTGCGCGCTGCGGCTGCGATGCGGTGGGGATCGACTGGACCACCGATATCGGCGCGGCGCGGCAGCGCGTCGGCCCCCGGGTATCCGTGCAGGGCAACCTGGACCCGGCGGCCCTGCTCGCGACACCGGCAGCCGTCCAGGCACGAGCCCGCGCCATCCTCGACGCTGCGGGTCCCGCACCAGGCCACGTGTTCAACTTGGGCCACGGCATCCTGCCCTCGACGCCGCCGGAAAATGTGGCGGCCCTTGTGGCCTGTGTTCACGCCGAATCCCGTGCAGCCCGGGCGCGGAGCCAAGGGAAGCCGGCGGTGCGTTGAAGATCGGCGCTGCGAGCGGTTCTCGACGCGGTTGACCCATGTTTAGGGGCCTCACTTATGCACATCGGCTAGGCCTGAGCCAATTCGTGCTGCGCTGATGCCCTGAGCTTCGACGTCGAAGGCGCAACCCTCTGAATGATCGCGCCTATTTTCACCGCCGGGGAAGATGCTCTCCCGGGATCATCGACGCCTGCAGAGAACCTCGGACGAGTCGGAGATACTTACACACAGACTTTTCCACATCAGGCGGGGCTCTTGGTGGAAGGCTGAAAAATGAATGACTTGGAATGAAATGCTGCGATCCGCTGTGATGATTTCGAACACTACAGCCTGTGACAAGTCTCGGCAGCGAGCCATGAGGCGCTCGAGTTGAGGCGAGCATGGCCATTGTCCGCTTGGCCTTGCCCGTCGCGGCGCACCGGTTGTTCGACTACTGGCTGCCGACGGGTCTAGCCGTTCAGCCTGGCAGCCTGCTTCTTGCCAAGCTTGGCCGGCGAAGGCTCGCGGGAGTCGCAGTCGAGGTCGCTGAGTCGAGCGAAATCGAGCCCGAGCGACTGCAGCCGGTCGATGAGGTCATCGCCGCGATCCCGCCGCTGCCGGATGACCTGCGCGCCCTGGCGCACTTCGTCGCTTCGTACTACCAGGAGCCCATCGGCCAGTGCTACGCACAGATGCTTCCGCCGCTGGGCGCTGGGCGCGAGCCACGCGAGGCAGCGCCTGCCAGTCCGTCCGACGCGCCGGTTCGCTCGCTCAACGCCGAGCAACGCGCTGCGCTCGAGGCCATGCTGCCCGATCCACCTGCGTTTGCCCCATCGCTGCTGCAAGGGGTAACGGGCAGCGGCAAAACGGAGGTCTACCTCGCAGCGGCAGAGCGGGTGGTCGCGATGCGCCGCCAAGTGCTGTTGCTCGCGCCCGAAATCAATCTGACTCCGCAGCTCGCCGACCGCATCGCCGCCGCGCTGCCCGGGGTTCGCGCGGTCGTTCTGCACAGCCGGCTCGCCGCGGGACAAAGGCGCGCCCACTGGCTCGCCGCGACGTCTGGACAGGCGCAGCTCATCGTCGGCACGCGGCTCGCGGTGTTCACGCCGCTGCCGCAGCTCGGTCTCATCGTCGTCGACGAGGAGCACGACGAATCGTTCAAGCAGCAGGACGGCGTGCGCTACCACGCGCGCGACGTGGCAATCTATCGCGCGCGCCTGCGTAACGTGCCCATCGTTCTGGGAAGCGCGACTCCGTCTCTCGAAAGCTACCTGCACGCGAAGCGCGGTCGCTACAAGCTGCTAAAGCTTAGGCGTCGCGCAACCGCACGGACGGCGCTGCCGGCGGTGCGTCTCGTTCCCAATCGCGTCGCCGACAGTTTGGAGGGCATCGGACCGGTCCTCGCCACGGCCATCGCCGAGCGGTTGTCGCGCCGCGAGCAGACCCTGTTGTTCATCAACCGGCGCGGCTTTGCACCATCGCTGCTCTGTGCCGCTTGTGGCTGGAAAGCGGCGTGTACGCGTTGCGCATCGCGCTTGGTCGTGCACCGCGACGCATCGCGCCTGTGCTGCCACCACTGCGGACGGGTAACGCCGATTCCCGCGGGTTGCCCCGAATGCGGAAATCTGGATTTGTTGCCGCTCGGGTTCGGCACGCAGCGCCTCGAGCGCGCCGTGGCCGCGCTCTATCCGGACGCGCGGGTCGTTCGCGTCGATCGCGACAGCACGCGGCGCAAGGGCGCCTTTGCGAGCATGCGTGACGCCATTACTACCGGCGCAGTGGACATCATGATCGGCACGCAGATGCTTGCGAAGGGTCATGACTTCCCGCGACTGACGCTGGTCGGCGTGCTCGGCGCCGACAATGCCCTCTACAGCGCGGAGTACCGGGCGACGGAGCGTCTGTTCGCGCTGCTCGAGCAGGTTGCCGGCCGCGCCGGGCGTGGCGCAGTTGCCGGCGAAGTCATCGTACAGACGGATTTTCCGGAGCATTCGCTTTATGCGGCGCTTTCCCGCCACGATTACGACCGCTTCGCGGAGACGCTGCTTGCCGAACGCAAGGAGCTCGAGCTACCGCCTTTTGCACACCTTGCGCTGCTGCGCGCCGAATCGCGGCTGCCACGCGCCTTGAATTCATTTGTCGAAGCAGCCGCGGAGGGCGGGCGCGCGCTTGCGGAGCGACGAGGACGCCGCTGCCAAATCTTTCCTCCAACTCCGGCGGCCGTGCACCGGCGCGCGGGGTTGGAACGGGCGCAAGTGCTCGCGCAGAGCGCCGATCGGCGTGCGTTGCAGGAGTTCCTGCCAGTGTGGCGCTCCGAGTTGGATCGGATCGGCGAGCGCCGGGTGCGGTGGAGCCTCGACGTCGACCCGCTTGGTTTCGCGTAAGACAGCGCGCGGCGTGAGCCTCGGCCGCACGCTATAATTGCTCGCTTTTGCAAGTTCAAACGCCTTGATCGACGTCAAAACGCGCGTCGCGGAATGGCTGGCGACGGGGCTCAAGCGCATCGCGCCGGAAGAGGCTTCGGTCAAGCTCGTTCTCGACCGCTCGAAGCAGGCTGTGCACGGCGACTATGCCACCAGCGTCGCGCTGCAGCTCGCGAAGGGACTGAAACAGAATCCGCGGGAGTTGGCGGCCCGACTGGTCGCAGCGCTCGAGCCTTCGCCGTGGGTCGAGCGCGCAGAGGTGGCCGGCGCCGGCTTCGTCAATGTGTTCCTGTCGAGCGCCGCGCGGCGCTCAGTTGTCGAGCGCATCCTTGCCGAGGGCGACCGCTACGGGCGCGCTTCCACGCAATCGGCGGAGAGGGTGATGGTCGAATTCGTCTCGGCCAACCCCACCGGGCCGCTGCACGTCGGGCACGGGCGCGGTGCCGCGGTTGGAGACGCGCTGGCGCGGCTGCTGGAGTGGCAAGGCCTCGCGGTGCATCGCGAGTTCTACTACAACGATTCGGGCGCGCAGATCGTGAACCTCGTCGGATCGGTGCACGCGCGCATCCAGGAGGAGTTGGGCCTGCCGATTGTTTTTCCGCAGGATGGCTACCAGGGCGAGTACGTTCGAGAGATCGCGAGGGACTACATCCGAACCCATGGCCATGCCGACCCGCAGGGTGAGAATCCGCAGGCAATCAGGCAGTTTGCGGTCGCAACTCTTCGCCGCGAACAGGACGCCGATCTGGCGGCTTTCGGCGTTCGTTTCGACACGTACTATCTCGAGTCCTCGCTATACAGCGAAGGGCTGGTCGAGCAAACCGTCGCTGCGCTCGTCGCCGCGGGCAGAACCTACAACCGCGATGGTGCGCTCTGGCTGCGCACCACAGAGTTCGGAGACGACAAGGACCGCGTAATGCGCAAGTCGGACGGGGGCTACACCTATTTCGTCCCCGACATTGCCTACCACGTCACCAAGTGGAAGCGCGGCTTCCGTCGCGCCGTCACCGAGCTGGGCGCCGACCACGCAGGATCGCTCGCACGCGTGCGCGCCGGACTGCAGGCGCTCGACATGGGCATCCCAGCGGACTATCCGGACTACGTGCTGCACCAGATGGTTCTGGTGATGCGCCACGGCGAGGAAGTGAAGCTTTCGAAGCGCGCCGGCACCGGCGTTACGCTGCGCGAGTTGATCGACGAGGTCGGCCGAGACGCCGTTCGCTTCTTTTTCCTGCTGCGCAAATCCGACTCTCAACTCACTTTCGATGTCGACCTGGCGCGCAGGCAAACGGAGGAGAATCCGGTCTACTACGTGCAGTACGCGCATGCCCGCGTGTGCAGCGTTCTGGAGAAGGCGGACATTCGGCGCGAGGAGGCAGGCGCCTCGCTCCGCGACGCAGACCTTGCGCCCCTCGGAAGCTCCTATGAGGATGCGCTGCTGCGTCGCCTGGCGGATTTTCCGGACGAACTTGCCTTGGCGGCGCGCGAGCTTGCTCCACATCGCCTGACCTTTTTCCTTAAGGAATTGGCCAGCGAATTTCACAGCTACTATAATGCCGAGCAGTTTCTCGTCGACGATCAAGCGCTTCGCCGCGCCAGGCTGGCGCTGGTCGTTGCGACCGGACAGGTCGTCCGCAACGGCCTCGCCGTGCTGGGCGTGAGTGCCCCGGAAAAGATGTAACAATGACCAGCCGCATGAAAGCCCGGCCGCCGCGAGGAAGAACGCATGCGCGCATGCGACGCGCCGCGCGCGGCGGGACTTTGCTCGGAATTTTCATCGGGCTCATTCTGGGGCTGGCACTTGCCGCGGCCGTGGCCTACTACCTTGGAAAATCGGGTTTGACCGCCCCGCTACCCTCCGGCGGACAATCGAAGGAGCTCACTCGCGGCGGCAAGGGCGACAGCACGGTGGTGGGTGCGGTGCCGGACAAACCGCGGTTCGATTTCTACAAAATTCTTCCCGGTGGCGAAGAGCCGAAGGCCGGCGGCGCGGAGCGCAAGTCCATCGACAAGGCGCCGGAGCGGGCAGTCGAGCGTGCGAGCCCCGACGCGGTGACCAAGACGGCGGAAGCTGCGGCCGCCAAGGCCAGCGATCGCCTGTGGCTGCAGGCGGGTGCATTCGTCAACGAGTCGGACGCCGAGAACCTGAAGGCGCGGCTCGCGCTATCGGGTTGGGAGGCCGTCATCCAGACGGCGACCTTGCCCGACAAGAGCGTGCGCTACCGCGTGCGAATCGGCCCCTACGACAACAACGACCAACTGAACCGCACCAAGGCGGAGTTGGGCAAGAGCGGATTCGACGTGGCCGTGATCAGGAACCCGTGAACACAGGCGCATTGAACTTCGCCTGACCAAGCCGGCCCAAGGACGGTCGGACTCGCAACCACCAGCAGGAGACGCGATGAGGAGATGGATCACATGTGCCTTGAGCGCGATGGCGTTGCTGGCATTGAGCAACGCCGGTGCGGCGGATCTCGTCGAGGGCCGGGACTACACGCGGCTGAAGGGCCCGCAGCCGACCGACAAGAAGATCGAGGTCATCGAGTTCTTCTCCTACGGCTGCCCGCACTGTAACGATCTCGAGCCGTATGTGCAGGCGTGGCTCAAGAAGGTCCCGCCGGACGTGCAGTTCCGGCGCGTTCCAGTGGAGTTCCAGGATCGCTGGGCATCGCTCGCCAAGGTGTATTTCACGCTGGAGGCGATGGGCGAGGACGTGCGGTTGTCGCCCGAGGTCTTCAAGGCGATCCACGGTTCGGGACTGCCCCTGTATCAGGACAAGGCGTTCTTCGATTGGGCGGCGAGCAAGGGCCTAGATCGCGCAAAGGTTGCGGATGTGTACAACTCCTTTGGCGTCGACAGCAAAATGAAGCGGGCACGGGCGGCGGTGCAAGAGTACAGGATCGACTCGGTGCCCACGTTGCTGGTCGACGGCAAGTTCATGACGTCGTCGAGCCGCCTCGCAGGAGGGCATGCCGCGGTGCCGCTTGCGCTCGACGAGCTGGTCGCCAAGGCTCGCGCCGAACGCCCGAAAACCTGATCCACGGAGCCGGTAGCCGGCAGTGTCGTGAACGTCTTCCTGACGGGCGCGAGCAGCGGCTTGGGCGCGGCGCTTGCGCGACATTACGCGGCACGCGGGGCAACGCTGGGCCTGGTGGCAAGACGCGGTGATGCGCTTGCCGCTTTGGCCGCGGAGCTTGCGCCAGGCGGTTGCGCTGTCTATGCGGCCGACGTCCGCGATGTCGGTGCGCTTCGCGCGGCTGCGACGGATTTTATCGGCCGCTTCGGGATTCCAGACATCATCATCGCCAACGCCGGAGTTTCGACCGGCACGGTGACCGAGCACGCCGAGGACAACCAGACATTCCGGGCGATCCTCGACACCAACGTGCTCGGGATGTTGCACACCTTCCAGCCGTTCCTGCCCGGACTGCTCGCCGCACGCAGCGGGACGCTGGCGGGTATTGCGAGCGTGGCAGGCTTTCGCGGTCTGCCGGGATCCGAGGCCTACTCCGCCTCCAAGGCCGCAGCGATAAGTTACCTCGAGAGCTTGAGGGTCGAGCTGTCGGGATCAGGAGTTTCGGTCGTGACCATCTGCCCAGGCTACATCGCCACGCCGATGACCGCGAAGAATCCTTATCCCATGCCTTTCCTGATCACCGCAGAGCGGGCGGCGAAGTCGATCGTGCGGGCCATCGAGCGCCGGCGGCGCTTCTACGTGTTGCCGTGGCAAATGGCGTTCATGGGCACGCTGTTGCGAATCCTGCCGAGGCCGCTGTACGACGACATGTTCGCCCGCGCTCCGCGCAAGCCCAGGTCGGGCCGCTGAGAAGCAAGAAAGCATTCGGAGGATCGCGTCGCGTTTTCATCGCAGCAATGCACTGGAGGCGTTCGAGAGCGTCCTTGCTACAAAGGCTATAAGGGAACGCGGATCCCGACCGTCACAGCCTGATAGTTCCCGCTGCCGTTCCACGCGCTGAAAGCCCCGCTGATGAAGCCCGTGATCGTCCCGCCCAGGGGCGCGCTCGCGCCGATCAAGAACAGCCCGTAGCTGTTGTCGAACTTGTACGCGGGCAGCGCGAAGGTTCCCGGCATCGACACCACACCGGCGGTGACGTTGCGGTTGTCGTTGCTGCTGTTGTTGTATTCCCAGCTCGCCCGGCCGAACAGGCGCACCGAGCCGACGCTGCCGGCCGCTTGCCAGCCGAGGCTCGTCGAGAACGGGTCGTACTTCTGCTCCTGGAAGTACATCGCGCTGCTGGACGTGCCGGATTCGGCGAACTGATCGACCTTGATGTCCTGGTAGGTGAGGCGGACGTAGGGGCCGTGCAGCCAGTCGCCGCCGCTGTTGAACCAGTAGCCGCCGAGGGCGCGGACGATGAACTGGCTGCCGTTGGTTGTTGAATTCTCGGTGCGCGTCGCCTGCCCCAGCGAGAAGCTGCGATGGATGTTGGTGTAGTCAAGGCTGCCGCCCCCGATCGTAGCGCCGACATACCACGGTCCCGATCCGTAGCCAGCGTAGAACGTGAGGGTCGCGTCGTTGAGGGTGAAGCCCCCGGCGCTATTGCCCAGCGATGCCTTGTCCTGCGTATAACCGAAAGCGATCCCGGCCAGGAACTGCTCGGAGATCTTCATGTCGCCGCCGACCAGCACCGAATTCGCGTGCGTGTTGCCGCCGCCGACGCTGCCGTTCAGATCCGTGTTGCCATAGTCGTATACGGCGTAGGCTTCGAACGTGCTCTGCGCGCGAGGCATGTTGAGGTTCGACCACATGCGGTCGTCGAGCGCGCGGAAGTTCGCCTGCTCGGCCTGCACCGGCGCGTTGGCGAGCAGCCCCATCTGCTGCGGTGCGTTGATTTCCGCTGCCGCGAAGTCGGCGATGAGCTGATGCCCCGCAGGAGTCAGATGCCCCGTCGCATCGGCCCACAGATATGTCTGCGCCGCGTTCGGCGCGACCAGGGTGGCCGTCGTGCAAGTGATCGCGCCCGAGGTGGTACACGCGGGTGCCGTCACGTTGGTGAGCCCGACCGCCGTGGGATTGGCACTGACCTCATTGAGGAACCCGAAAAGGTTAACCGGGATGATGTTGACGTTGAGCGACGCCAACCCGGCCTGTAACGTCGAGTTAAACAGGGTCGACAGCGCGGAGAGCGTCGCAGGATCGGAAGCTCTGCCGGCCGGTGTCTGGCCGATGTCGCCAAGATTGAACACCATGATCGTGCGTGCACCGGCGTCGCGCAGCCGTGCGATCTGCTGCAGCGTCTGGGTTGCGGCGGTCGCCACATTGGTCTGAACCTGCGCAGGAGTGATTTGCCCCGCGGCAGCGGCGGAAACATTGACGAAGATATCGTCGGCTCCGATGAACACCGTGTAAAGCGTGTTCGCGTTGAGGTTCGGCGTGGCCTGCAGCAGCTGGTCGATCTGCACCGACAGCGGACGCTGCGGGGCACCAGACGGAGTGAAGGGCGAGGGCTGGGTAACTCGTGCCCCGCCCTGTGCCGCATCGATGCCTCCCTGATTCCAAGGCGTTACAACGACGCCATACTTGGCTCCGAGATCCTGCGCCCACACCAGACCCGGGTTGACCGTGAAGCGCGCCCCGTAGGTCCCCGCATCGCTAAGGCTGTCGCCCAGGAAATAGAACTGATTGAACTGCGCCGACGCTTCGCCTTGAGCGAGCAGGCCTGATGCCCCGAGCGCGCACACGACCAACGTCTTCTTCGTCATGACAAGTCTCCTCCTTGCCGAGCAATGCTTGCCGTTGTAGCCCCACAGCTACGGTGAACGTCGCGGACTGCCTACGGCGCCAGGACCCCCAAGCGCGCCCCCGCGCCAATCCAGAATCGTTTAGTTGGCGAGCAGGGCCACGCGGTTGCCATCGACGATCTTGACGCGGTCGCCTTCCTTCATCGCCGGCTTCGCCGTCTGTGAAACGGACTGCTTGCTGCCGTTGTCCAGGCGAACCGTTACCACATAGTACGACTTCTTCTTGACGTTTTTCTCGACCTCGTTCCCCGCGAGCGCGCCGACGCCGGCGCCCGCGATGGTCGCCACGGTGTTGCCGCGACCGGAGCCGAACTGGTGGCCGATAACGCCTCCAGCAACGCCGCCAACCACCGCCCCGGCGCCGCTGCCTTTCCCCTTCTCCTCGACATAACGGATCGACTCGATCATGCCGCACGTGGTGCAGTTCGCTGCCGCGGGCTTGGCCGCCGCCGGTGCCGCGTTCGATTGAGTTTGCGCTGCCGCTGTGGTCGCGCCCCACGCCAGCATGAGCGTTGTGAAGCCGAGAATGATGTGCCGATTCATCGTCGTCTCCTCGAAGCGATAGCCTCTCAAGGGAGGCGCCTCGCCGCGCCCGCGCTCATTTGGCATCGGCACGCTGGCGCGCGTAACTGCCGGGCGCTGCTTCGATCACCCTGACGCCTTTGGCTCCAGCCTTGCCGACGATGCGCGCAGCCACCGATCCCCCGAGATTCGGCTTGAGCCAGTCGAGCCAGTCGTTCCACCACGACCCTTCGTGCTGCTTGGCTGCCTTGAACCAGTCCTCGGCCCTCGCCGGCACTTTCTCGTTGGTCCAGTATCCGTACTTCCCGGCGGAGGGTGGGTTGATCATCCCCGCGATATGCCCGGACCCCGCCAGCACGAAGCGCGCCTTTCCCCCGAGGATGTGCGCGCCGGAGTAGGTCGCCTTCCACGGCGCGATGTGATCCTCGATCGCCGAAACGAAGTAGCACGGCAGCGCTACCTTCGACAGCTCGATCGGCACGCCGTTCAAGGCGACGCCGCCCGGCTCCTTGAGCGCGTTCTTCATGTACATGTTGCGCAGGTAGTAGCTGTGCATCTTGGCGGGCATGCGCGTCGAATCCTGGTTCCAGTGCAGCAGATCGAAGGGGAAGGGGTCGCGTCCGAGCAGGTAGTTGTTGATGACGAACGACCAGATCAGGTCGTTGGCGCGGAGCATGTTGAACGTGTTCGCCATCTCGGAGCCCTCGAGATAGCCGCGCTCGTTCATCTTGCGCTCCAGCGACGCCACCTGTTCCTCGTCGATGAACACCTCGAGCTCGCCTGCGCCGGCAAAGTCGATCAGCGCCGTCATGAAGGTCGCGCTGACGATGCGCCGGTCCTTCTTGGCGGCCATGTACCCCAGCGTCGCCGCCAGCAGGGTTCCGCCCAGGCAATAGCCCAGCACGTTGATCTCGCTCTCTCCAGTTGCCTTCTCGATCACGTCGAGCGCGGCCAGAGGCCCTTCGAACATGTAATCGACGAAGTCCTTGCCGGCGAGACGCGCGTCCGGGTTGACCCAGGAGATCACGAACACGGTCAGTCCCTGGTCGACGCACCATTTGACGAGCGAGTTCTTCTCGCGAAGATCGAGGATGTAGTACTTGTTGATCCACGGCGGCATGATCAGCAGCGGCCGCTTGTGCACTTTCTTCGTCGACGGCTCGTACTGGATGAGCTGGATCAAGTCGTTCTGGAAGACGATCTTGCCGGGAGTGGTCGCGATGTTGACTCCAAGCTCGAAGGCCTTGGTGTCTGTCATCGAGATCCGCAGCTGGCCGTTGCCGCGCTCGATGTCGTCGAGGAGGTTGTTGAAGCCTTTGACCAAGTTCTGCCCGCCGGTGGCGATCGTTTCCCGGAACACCTCCGGATTGGTAAGCGCGAAGTTCGAGGGCGCCAGAGCGTCGATGTACTGCCGCGTAAAGAAGTCGACCTTCTTCTGGGTGTGCTCGTCGAGCCCCTCGACGCTGGCCACCGCGTTGTGCAGCCAGCGCGCGGCGATCAGATAGGATTGCTTCATGTAGTCGAACAGGAAGTGCTCCTGCCAGTCTTCGTGCCTAAAGCGCTTGTCGCTCTTGGCCGGCTCGACCACCGGCGCCGGTGATTGCCCGAGGAGCCTGAGCATCGACGATTGCCACAGCGCCGAGTAGTCCCACAGCAGATTGAGCTGCGTCTGCGCGAGCAGGTACGGGTTCGACAGCAGCTTGGCGGCCAGTTCCAGGAACGCCTGGGACAGACCGAGCTCGTCGGTCGGCAGCGTCGCCCCGGAAGCCGCTCTCCGAGTGACGTAGTCGCCGAGCAGCTTGGCGCTCTTGTCGGCGGCGCTGGCGAACGACTCGGCGAGCGCAACAGGGTCGCAGACAGGCTTGTCGTTCGTGGCGTTGTTCGCGGATGCGTTGGTCGTGCTCATCGGTCGTCCCGGTTTGCTCCTTGAGCAAGCTATTGTAATCGGCGGGCGGCCGTAAAGCGGAATGTCCCGTCGGCGGCGGTGGTGCGCGTGAGGCGACCCGCGCGCCACAGGTGGTTTAAGTGAGCGATCGCCTCGCCCATGGCGAAGAAACGCTGCTGGATGTCGAGCTCGCGGCGGAACAGGACGGGCACGACGTCCGCAGCCGTCACGGCGGACGGGTTCGCGGCGGCCTCGAGCTCCGCGAGTCGCGCCGCGTGGTGGGCGCGAAGCTGGTCGACCCTCAGCCCCGCTCCGACGAAAGGAAGCCCGTGCGAGGGGAGGATGCGCGTCTCCGGCGGAAGGCCGGCGAAGGCGGAGAGCGAGTCGAGAAACCTCGCCAGAGGGTCGGCGTCCGGCTCGACCGGAGGCACGCTGATATTCGTGCTGATCGTTGGCAGCAGCATGTCCCCCGAGATGCATACGCCCAGGCGCTCGCAGAAGAGCGCGGCATGCTCGGGAGAATGCCCGTAGCCGTTGAGAACGCGCCAGCGGAATTCCCCGATGGCGACCTCGGCACCCGGCATCAGACGCTGATAGACGCTCGGCAGCTCCGGAACGCCCCGCCGGTACTGGTTGCCTCGCGCCTCGAGCGCCGCGCCGTGCTCCGGCTCGAGGCCGTGCCCGCGAAATAGTGCAACAAATGCCGCGACGGGATAGCCGCTGTGCTCGCCGGATATCGCGTGGGCGGTAAGGAATTCCGCTTGAGGCATCACCAGCGGACAGCCGAAACGCTGGGTGAGCCAGGCACCGTTGCCCAGATGGTCCGGGTGAAAGTGGGTTGCAATGACGCGCAGCAGGCGGCGACCCGAGAGCGTCACGGCGAAGTGTTCCTCCCACAATGCGCGTGTAGCTGGATTCCCATAGCCGCAATCGATCTGGGTCCAACCGTCGCCATCCGCAAGCAGCCACAAATTGATGTGGTCGAGGGCGAAAGGCAACGGCATGCGCAACCACAAGACGCCAGGCGCGACCTCGCGAGCTTCGCCTGGGCGTGGGGGTGAGGAGAAGGGAAACGACAGCAGCGGGGGAATCGACGCGTTCACGCGAGGTGGCCCATAGCCCGCGACGCCGAAGGTTTGTGCAACGCAGCATGGTCGGGGAATCGGCGCGTCATGTCAAGGCGTGGCGAGGGGGAGGACTCAAGCTTTGTGGTATCGTCGTTCGCGCCATTCGTCGCTCCTTTGCGCATCCGCTCCATGCCGTCTCGCCCGGAATCCGCAACCTACAGTATCTCCGACCTCGCCAAGGAATTCGCGCTCACCACGCGTGCCATCCGCTTCTACGAGGACGAGGGGCTGCTTTCCCCCCGCCGCAGCGGCCGCAGCCGCATCTACGGCGAGCGCGAGAGGGTGCGCATCAAGCTGATCCTGCGCGGCAAGCGACTCGGCCTCGCCCTGGCGGAGATCCGCGAACTTCTCGACCTCTACGAAGCCACCCGCAGCGAACGCCCTCAGCTGACCAAGTTCCTCCAGGTCCTCGCAGCCCGGCGCGCCATGCTCAAGCAGCAGCAGGAGGATATCGCGATCGTGCTGGCCGAGATCGATTCACTCGAGCGGCAGTGCCGCAAGCGCCTGCGGCAGGGCAACGGCGGGGAGTCTGATTGACGTTTACGTAAACGTCATATAGACTGCCTCGACCGACCCCCATGGATTCGCCGATGGCCACTTCGCAGACCGGTGCCCCGCGTTCGGGCGCCGCCGTTCCGGCTGATCCCGGGTATGCGGCGCGCGTGCGCTCGAGTTTCGAGCGCCAGGGCGCCATGCGGCTGATCGGCGCGCGCTTGACCGAGCTGCGGCCCGGCCATTGCACGATCGAGCTGCCGTACCGCGAGGACCTGACGCAGCAACATGGCTATATCCATGCCGGCATCGTCAGCGCCATCGCCGACTCCGCCGGGGGTTACGCAGGGTTCACGCTGTTCCCACCGGACTCGAGCGTCCTCACGGTCGAATACAAGATGAACCTGCTCGCTCCGGCGGCCGGGGAGCGGCTGCTCGCCATGGGTGAAGTCGTCAAGCAGGGCCGCACCCTGGCGATTACCCGCGGCGAGGTCTACGCCGAGCGTGACGGACGCAGAACGCTGTGCGCGATCATGCAGCAGACGCTGATGGTGATGTCCGGCAAACCCGACGGCTAACCGAAACTTAAGGGCGATGCTCGACTTTCCCGCGCTGAACTTCCACTTGGGCGAAACCGCCGACATGCTGCGCGCGACGGTGCAGCAGTTCGCGGCCGCCGAGATCGCGCCGCGGGCCGCCGAAATCGACCGCAGCAACCGTTTCCCCCGAGATCTGTGGCGCAAGCTTGGCGATCTCGGCCTGCTCGGCGTCACGGTCGAGGAGGAATACGGCGGCACCGCGATGGGGTACCTCGCGCACGTCGTGGCGATGGAAGAGATAAGCCGGGCGTCGGCGTCCGTAGGGCTGTCCTACGGGGCACACTCGAACCTGTGCGTCAACCAGATCCGCCGCAACGGGAGCGACGCGCAGAAGCGCAAGTATCTGCCGAAGCTCGTATCCGGCGAGCACGTCGGCGCGCTGGCGATGAGCGAGCCCGGTTCGGGCTCGGATGTGGTTTCGATGCGCACGCGTGCCGACCGCAAGGGCGATCGTTTCGTCTTGAACGGCAGCAAGATGTGGATCACCAACGGGCCCGATGCGGACACGCTGGTGATTTACGCCAAGACCGACATGCAGGCGGGCCCGCGCGGCATCACGGCATTCCTGGTCGAGAAGGGGATGAAGGGCTTCTCGACGGCGCAGAAGCTCGACAAGCTCGGCATGCGCGGGTCCAACACCTGTGAGCTGGTGTTCGAGGACTGCGAAGTGCCGGACGAAAACGTGCTCGCCGAAGAGGGGCGGGGCGTCAACGTCCTGATGAGCGGACTCGATTACGAGCGCGCGGTGCTTGCCGGCGGACCGCTTGGCATCATGGATGCCTGCCTCGACATCGTGCTGCCGTACGTGCACGAGCGGCAGCAGTTCGGTCAGCCGATCGGCGAGTTCCAGCTCATGCAGGGCAAACTCGCCGACATGTACACGACCATGAACGCGTGCAAGGCCTATGTGTACGCGGTGGCCCAGGCTTGCGACCGAGGCGAGACTGCGCGCAAGGACGCCGCAGGTGCGATACTCTATGCGGCGGAGAAGGCGACATGGATGGCCGGCGAGGCGATCCAGGCGCTTGGCGGCAACGGCTACATCAACGAATATGCGACCGGCCGGTTGTGGCGCGACGCCAAGCTATATGAGATTGGTGCGGGAACCTCCGAGATCCGGAGAATGTTGATCGGACGCGAACTGTTCAACGAGACTAAGTAGCGTTTGTCGTCGATCGGAAGCGGCGGCCGAGGCCAGATCGACGAGGAACGTCGGAGATCCGACGAGAGGCGTGAGGATGACACTCGAAATGCGCGAACGCTGCGAGCGGTGCTCGTGGCCGCTGGGGCCGGACGACGACGCGGCCTACATCTGCAGCTACGAGTGCACGTTCTGCGCGACCTGCGCCAATGCGCTCAACGGCATCTGTCCCAATTGCGGTGGCGAGCTGGTGCGCCGGCCACGCCGCGCACGTAAACCGTCGGGGGCGAACCCGGCATCCGCGGCATAGCGCCGGTTGCGGCCGCCCGTCGCGCAAGTTCAGAAGCGACGGCTTTCGCCGGTGCATCCAGAAAGCGAGTGTCCATGCAAAACGACCCCATTGTCATCACCGGCGCCGCGCGGACGCCTATCGGCGGCCTTATGGGCGATTTCGTCTCACTTTCGGCTTCCGATCTGGGCGCGGTCGCGATCAAGGCCGCGGTGGAGCGCTCGCGCGTCGGCCCCGGCGAGGTTGAAGAAGTCATCTTCGGGAACTGCCTGTTCGCCGGTCAGGGTCAGGCGCCCGCCCGGCAGGCTGCGCTCAAAGCCGGCCTGCCGCTGTCGACCAACTGCACCACGGTGTCAAAGATGTGCGGCTCGGCGATGAAAGCGACGATGCTCGCGCACGATTCGATCATCGCCGGCAGCGCCCAGATCATGGTCGCGGGCGGCATGGAGAGCATGACCAACGCGCCGTATCTGATGCCCAAGGCCCGAGCCGGCATGCGCATGGGCCATGGCACGATCTACGACCACATGTTTCTCGACGGCCTCGAGGACGCCTACGACAAAGGCAAGCTGATGGGAGTCTTCGCCGAGCAGTGCGCCGACAAGTACGCTTTCACCCGCGAAGCGCAGGACGAGTTCGCCCTGCGTTCGCTCAAGCGCGCCCTGACCGCAACCGAGGACGGAACCTTCAAATGGGAGATCGCCCCGGTGACGGTGGCGGGCCGCAAGGGCGACCAAGTCATCGACAAGGACGAGCAGCCCGGGAAGGCCAATCCGGACAAGATCCCGGGACTGAAACCCGCGTTCCGCAAGGACGGCACGGTGACCGCCGCCAATTCGAGCTCGATATCCGACGGCGCCGCGGCGCTGGTGCTGATGCGCCGTTCGCTTGCCGAGAAGAAGGGCCTCGCGCCACTGGCGGTGATCCTCGGCCACGCGACGCACGCCCAAGAACCGGGCTGGTTCACGACGGCGCCGGTGGGAGCCATGGCCAAGCTCTTCGCGAAGCTGGGGTGGTCGCCGAAGGACGCCGATTTGTACGAAATCAACGAAGCCTTCGCCGTGGTCACCATGGCAGCGATGAAGGAGCACGGCTTGCCGGCCGAGAAGGTCAACGTGCACGGCGGCGCCTGCGCGCTCGGTCATCCGATCGGCGCGTCGGGTGCGCGCATCATCGTCACGCTGCTCGGGGCCCTACGCAAGCACGGCGGCAAGCGCGGTGTGGCAAGCCTGTGCATCGGCGGCGGCGAGGCGACGGCGCTGGCGATCGAGCTTTACTGATGCTGAGCGCATTACCGCGGCTTTCCGAAGTTCAACGTCATCCCCGGGCAAGCGCGGGTCCGGCGTCATTGGGTTATCGACGCGGACGGTCGCGAAAGTCGCTGCGTTCCCGCTTGCGCGGGATCGCCGAACAATGATCGCGGCGCATTGATGCCATCGACGGAAAATCTCGCGCTGTTCGCACTGGCGAGCCTGCTGCTCGCGCTCACGCCGGGACCGAACCTGCTGTATCTGGTTTCGCGCACGCTCTGCCAGGGCCGGAGCGCTGGGCTGGTGTCGCTTGCGGGAACCTCGCTGGGACTGGTCGTTCACGTCGTCGCCGCGGCGCTTGGCCTGTCGGCGATCTTCGTCAGCATGCCCGTGCTCTACGACATCCTCCGCTATGCGGGCGCGGCCTACTTGCTCTGGCTCGCATGGAGCGTGCTCAAGCCCGGAGGTCGGGGCGTGTTCGCGCCGAGCAAATTGCCGCCCGACCCGCCGCGAAGGCTGTTCCGCATCGGCTTGCTGACCAGCATCTTGAACCCCAAGGTGGCGATGTTCTACCTCGCGCTTTTTCCCCAGTTCATCGACGCCTCGAGGGGTAGCGTGCTGGCACAGAGCCTCGTCCTGGGATTGATCCAGGTCGTGATCGGCGCGCTCAACGACCTTTGCTTCGTGCTCGCTGCCGGCGCCATCACCGGCGCTCTCGCGCGGCGGCCGCTGTGGGTGGCGCTGCAGCGCTGGCTGCTCGGGCTCGTCTTCACCGGCATCGCGATGCGGCTCGCGCTTGAGTCGCGCCGGTGAGCCTCGCTTCGCCATGTTGCTGACCGAATCGCAAAAGATGGTGCGCGAAACCATGCGCACCTTCGCCAAGGAGCGCCTGGCGCCGCTTGCGGCGCAATGGGACCGCGACCATGAGTTTCCGCGGTCTGCGATCGCCGAGCTGGGCGCGCTGGGCGCGTGCGGAGTGGTGGTGCCCGAGGAATACGGCGGGGCCGGACTCGATTACGTCTCGCTGGCGGTCGCCATGGAAGAGATCGCCGCCGGAGACGGCGCGACCTCGACCATCCTTTCGGTGCAGAACTCGGTCGTCTGCGGGCCGATCCTCGCCTTCGGCAACGCCGCGCAGAAGGCCAAGTATCTGAAACCGGTGGCGAGCGGAGCGAAGATCGGCTGCTTCTGCCTCACCGAGCCACAGGCGGGCTCCGACGCCGCCGCGATCACAACGCGCGCCGAGCGCGACGGCGATGCGTTCGTGCTCAACGGCGTGAAGCAGTTCATCACATCGGGCAAGCACGCCGACATCGCCGTGGTTTTCGCGGTGACGAGCAAAGCCGCCGGCAAGAAAGGCATATCCGCCTTCATCGTCGAGACCACCAGCCCGGGCTATCGCGCCGATCGGGTGGAGGAGAAGCTGGGGCAGCGCGCGTCGGACACCGCGCAGATCGTATTCGAGAACTGCCGCGTGCCGGCGGCCAACGTTCTCGGCCGCGAAGGCGAAGGCTATCGCATCGCGCTCGCCAACCTCGAGGCGGGGCGCATCGGCATCGCCGCGCAATCGGTGGGCATGGCGCGTGCAGCGTTCGAGGCGGCGCTTGCGTACGCGCACGATAGACGTAGCTTCGGCAAGCCGATCATCGAGCATCAGGCGGTCAACTTCCGGCTCGCCGACATGGCGACCGAGATCGAGGTGGCTCGCCAGATGGTGTGGCACGCTGCGAGTCTGCGCGACGCCGGCGAGCCGTGCTTGAAGGAGGCGTCGATGGCCAAGCTGTTCGCCTCCGAAATGGCCGAGCGGGTGTGCTCTGCCGCCATCCAGATCCACGGCGGGTACGGCTATGTGGCCGACTTCCCGGTCGAGCGCATCTATCGCGACGTCCGGGTCTGCCAGATCTACGAAGGTACGAGCGACATCCAGCGCATGGTGATCGGCCGTGCGCTGGCGGCGTGAGCGGACGGACGAGGTCGAGGCGAGCGACATGGCCGAGTACACGCTGTATTGCTTCGCGCAGTCCGGCAACTGCTACAAGGCGGCGCTGGCGCTTCAGCTTGCGGCAGCAGACTGGGCGCCGCGCTTTGTCGATTATTTCGGTGGCGAGACGCGAACGCCCGCCTACCGTGCGATCAACGTCATGGGCGAGGCGCCGGTGCTCGAGCACCACGGAGCGAGGCTCACCCAATCCGGCGTGATCCTCGACTACCTGGCCGAAAAGCTCGGCCGCTTCGGACCCTCCAACGCAGCCGAGCGCCGCGAGATCCTGCGCTGGATTCTATGGGACAACCACAAGCTCACCAGCTACACCGCGACCTATCGCTTCTTGCGCACTTTCACCAAGGACCCCGATCCTGCCGTGCTGAAATTCCTCCGAACCCGCGCCGAAGCGGCATGGGGCGTGCTCAATTCGCATCTTCAAGGGCGGCAGCACGTGGTCGGCGACCGGCTGACGATGGCGGATCTGTCGCTGTGCGGCTACTTGTTCTGGCCCGATGAGATCGAAGTCGACTGGAATGCCTACCCGAACATCCGCGACTGGCTCGAGCGAATCCGAAGCGCTCCGCGCTGGGTGCATCCGTATGAGCTCATGCCCGGACATCCGCGGCCTCAAGCCGCTTGACTTGCGATGCCGCTGATCGAATCGAGGCTAGATCCGCGTGACGCCGCTTTCGCGAGGAACCGCGACGCCATGGCGGCGCTGGTCGCGGACCTCAAGGCGAAGGTGACGGAGATCGAGCAGGGTGGTGGCGATGCGGCACGCAGCCGTCACACCGGGCGCGGCAAGCTGCTGCCTCGAGAGCGGGTGCGGACGCTGCTTGATCCGGGGTCGCCGTTTCTCGAGTTTTCGCAGTTCGCCGCTTACGGCATGTACGGCGGCGGCGTCGCCGCTGCGGGCATCATCACCGGCATTGGCCGCGTTTCGGGCCGCGAATGCGTCGTCGTCTGCAACGATGCGACCGTCAAGGGGGGCAGCTACCACCCGATGACGGTGAAGAAGCACTTGCGTGCACAGGACATCGCCCGCGAGAACAACCTGCCGTGCATCTACCTGGTCGATTCCGGCGGGGCGAACCTGCCCACCCAGACGGAGGTATTCCCGGACCGCGATCATTTCGGGCGCATCTTCTACAACCAGGCGACGATGTCTGCGGAGGGCATTCCGCAGATCGCCGTGGTCATGGGCTCGTGCACGGCCGGAGGCGCTTACGTGCCGGCGATGTCCGACGAGTCGATCATTGTCAAGGATCAGGGCACGATCTTCCTCGCCGGGCCGCCCCTGGTGAAAGCGGCTACCGGCGAGATCGTCAGCGCCGAGGATCTCGGCGGCGCCGACGTGCACACGCGCATCTCCGGCGTGGCCGATCATTTCGCGGTGAATGACCACCATGCGCTGGCGATCGCGCGCAACATCGTTGCGCACTTGAACCGGGTGAAGCCCGCGGCGATGGACGTCGCGGCCCCGCGGGAGCCGCTCTATCCGGCGGAGGAGCTCTACGGCGTCATCAACGCCGACATCCGCAAGCCCTACGACGTGCACGAGGTGATCGCGCGCATCGTCGACGCGAGCGAGCTCGACGAATTCAAGGCGCGCTACGGGACCACACTGGTGACGGGGTTCGCGCGCCTCTGGGGTTATCCGGTAGGCATCATCGCCAGCAACGGGGTGCTGTACTCGGAGTCGGCGCAGAAGGGAGCGCACTTCATCGAGCTTGCCAGCCAGCGCGGCATACCACTCATCTTCCTGCAGAACATCACCGGGTTCATGGTGGGTCAGAAGTACGAGGCGGGTGGCATCGCCAAGGACGGCGCCAAGATGGTCACCGCGGTGTCGTGTGCGAAGGTGCCCAAGTTCACCGTGATCATCGGCGGCAGCTACGGCGCGGGCAACTACGGAATGTGCGGGCGTGCGTTCGGCCCGCGGTTCCTGTGGATGTGGCCGAACGCGCGCATCTCCGTCATGGGCGGCGAGCAGGCGGCCACCGTGCTCGCGACCATCCGGCGCGACGCGATCGAAGCCAAGGGCAAGCGCTGGAGCGCGGAAGAGGAGAACGCGTTCAAGTCGCCCATCCGCGATCAGTACGAGCGCGAGGGCCATCCTTACTACGCCAGCGCGCGACTGTGGGACGACGGCGTGATCGACCCCGCCGACACGCGCAAGGTGCTCGGGCTGGCGATCTCGGCGGCGCTCAACCGGCCCATCGACAAGACGGTCTTCGGCGTGTTCCGGATGTAGCGATGGCCACGACCCGCACCGGGAAGAACCCGGCAGAGCGCGTATCGGAACGCAGACCGAGCCTGAGCGCCTACCAAACGCTGGAAGTCACGCTGCGCAACGCCGTGGCCATCGTCGCGCTCAACCGGCCCAAGGTCCACAACGCGTTCAACGAAGAGCTTATCGCCGAGTTTACGTCGGCCATCTCCGCCCTCGGCGCCGACGACGGTGTGCGCGCGGTAGTGCTCATCGGCGCGGGAGAGAGCTTTTGCGCGGGTGCCGATTTGAACTGGATGAAGAAGATGGCCGGGTTCTCGCGGGCACAGAATCTGGCCGACGCGCAGAGGCTGGCGGCGATGCTCGCCACGCTCAATGAATGCCCCAAGCCGACGGTGGCTCGGGTGCACGGATCGGTCTTCGGCGGCGGCGTAGGGCTGGTCGCGTGCTGCGACATCGCCATCGCCGAGCACAGCGCCACCTTCGCCTTCTCCGAGGCCCGGCTTGGGCTGATCCCTGCCACCATCAGTCCGTACGTCATCGAAGCGATCGGTGCAAGGGCGGCGCGCCGCTATTTCTTGAGCGCCGAGCGCTTTACCGCTGCCGAGGCGTATCGCCTGGGGCTCGTCCACGCCATCGCGCCCGGCGCGGAGCTCGATGCCCGGGTGAACGAGGTGCTGGGGTTCGTCGTCACCGCCGGACCGCACGCGCAGGCGGAATGCAAGAGGTTGATCCGCGCCGTCGCGCATCGCCCGGTCGATGCCGCGGTGATGGCGCACACCGCGCGGCGCATCGCCAGCGTGCGAGCTTCGCCGGAAGCGAAGGAGGGAGTCGGCGCATTCCTCGGGAAAAGACGCGCCGCGTGGGTGCCCAGCGGCGAGTGATCGACCATGGACCAGCTCGACACCTGGCAATTGATCGCGCTCGCTGCGGCCCTGGGCTGGGCCAGCGGCATCCGGCTCTATGCCGTGCTGTTCATCGTCGGCGCGGTCGGATATCTGGGCTGGTTCGATCTACCGGAGCACCTGCAGATTCTGTCTCACCCGATGGTGCTCGCGGCCTCCGGGTTTATGGTCTTCGCCGAGTTCTTCGCCGACAAGATTCCCGGCTTCGACTCGGTGTGGGACGTGGTTCACACGCTCATACGCATCCCGGCGGGCGCCGCCCTGGCCGCCGGGGTCTTCGGAGACTCTCCGCCGGCGTGGACGCTGGCCGCGGCCATCCTCGGCGGCACGCTCGCCGCGGGCAGCCACTTCACCAAGGCCGGCGCGCGAATGGTGATCAATACCTCGCCGGAGCCGGTGTCGAACTGGGTGGCGTCGCTCGGCGAGGATCTGCTCGCGGGCGCGCTGATCTATCTGGCGCTCGCCCATCCGCTGGCTGCGTTGGTCGTCGTGGGCGTGCTGGTCGCGGCATCGCTCTGGCTGCTGCCCAAGCTCTGGCGTTTCATCCGCTCGATGATCGAGCGCATCGGGCGCTGGGCCGCCGGAGCCTCAGCGGCGTCGGAAAACCGTCACGATGTTTGACAAGATCCTCATCGCCAACCGCGGAGAGATCGCCTGCCGCGTCGCGCGAACCGCGCGGCGGATGGGCATCCGCACCGTCGCCGTATATTCGGATGCCGACGCCGGCGCGATGCACGTGGCAGCCTGTGACGAGGCTCATCGGCTGGGGCCTCCGCCGCCCCGGGAAAGCTATCTCAACGGCGATGCCGTCATCGCGCTGGCCCGAGCCACCGGCGCACAGGCAATCCATCCAGGCTACGGATTCCTCTCGGAGAACGCGGACTTCGCCGCCGCCGTCGCTGCCGCAGGCCTAACCTTCATCGGACCGCCGCCGGAGGCGATCCGGGCGATGGGCTCGAAGTCGGAATCGAAGCTGATCATGGGTCGTGCCCACGTGCCTCTGGTGCCCGGCTATCACGGCAAGGATCAGAGCGACGCGCTGCTTGCTCGAGAGGCGTCGGCGATCGGCTTCCCTGTCCTCATCAAGGCCTCCGCCGGCGGCGGCGGCAAGGGCATGCGCGTCGTCGAGCGCGAAGGGGAGTTTGCTGCCGCATTGGCCTCGGCCCGGCGCGAGGCGAAGTCGAGCTTCGGCGACGACACGGTGCTGCTCGAGAAATATCTCTCCGCGCCGCGCCACATCGAGATGCAGGTGTTCGCCGACACCCTCGGCAGCTGCGTGCATCTGTTCGAGCGCGACTGCTCAGTGCAGCGCCGGCATCAGAAGGTGATCGAGGAAGCTCCGGCTCCGGGGATCGGCCCCAAGCGCCGTACCGAAATGGGAGCCGCGGCGGTCGCCGCTGCGAAGGCGATCGGCTACGTCGGCGCGGGGACCGTGGAATTCATCGTCGACAGCGCCGGCACCTTCTACTTCATGGAGATGAACACGCGGCTGCAGGTCGAGCATCCGGTCACCGAAATGATCACCGGACTCGATCTGGTGGAATGGCAGCTTCGCGTCGCGGCGGGCGAGCCACTGCCTCTCGCGCAGGAGTCGATAGGCATTCGCGGTCACGCGATCGAAGCGCGCATCTACGCGGAGGACCCCGAGCGGGGCTTTCTGCCGTCGGTCGGGCGCATCGTGCACATGCGTGTGCCTGCGGCGTCTAGCGAAGTCCGCGTCGACACCGGCGTGAAGGCAGGGGATGAGATCAGTGAATACTACGATCCCATGCTCGCCAAGCTGATCGCCCACGGCGAGGACCGCACCGAAGCGTTGCGGCGGCTTCGCCGTGCACTGGGCGAGTATCAGGTCGTCGGCGTGGCGACCAACGTCGCTTTCCTGCAGCGCGTGATCGCGCACGAGGCCTTCGCCCGTGCCCGCTTCGACACCGGCTTGATCGCCCGCCACCAGGAGGCGCTGTTTCCGCCGCGGGAGCCGCTATCGAACAAGGTGCTCGCCATCGCTGCATTGGCCGAATTCGCCAGTCTGCGAGATGCCGCGGCGGCTCGCGCTCGCGACTCGGGCGATCCGTACTCTCCCTGGCAGGCTGTCGACACCTGGTGGCTCAATACCGACGATCACGCCATTGCGCTCACCTATGTCGCCGAGGAGGTGCCGATGCCGCATCCGGTGCGCGTTCGCACGAACCGTGGCGAGATCACGGTGGACTTGGGCGGGCGCGAGTTGGCGGCGAGCGTCGGACCGGCGGACGGTGCGCTTGCCATCACGCTCGACGGAGAGTGCGCCACCGCGAGCGTTGTCGCCTCCGGCGAGGAGCGTCACGTCTTCTCTGGCGAGGCGGCGTGGCGGCTGAAGCTCACCGACCCGCTGGCTCACGCGGCTGATGAGCTGGAGCAGAGCGGGCATCTCGCCGCCCCGATGTCCGGCACGGTCGTGTCGGTGCTGGTCGAGCCGGGCGACGCGGTGGCGCGTGGCGCGCCGTTGCTCATCCTGGAAGCGATGAAGATGGAACACACCATCACCGCCCCGGCCGATGGCGTCGTAAGCGCCGTGCATTACCGCAAGGGCGACAAGGTCCGCGAGGGTGCCGACCTGATCGACGTTGCAGCGGCGCCTGCTTGAACGTGCTCTTTTACACGCCCGCGGACAACAGTGCGCGGTGGATCGAGGCATTGCGCAGAGCGCTGCCCGAAGCGAAGGTCACGGTGTGGCCCGACGCCCCCGCGGTGATCGACTACGCGGTGGTGTGGAAACCGCCGGCGGAGCTGATCGCCCGCGTGGGCGAGGCGCGTGCGCTGTTCAATCTGGGCGCCGGAGTCGACACGCTTATGGAGGTGCCATTGTCCGCCAAAGTCCCGCTCGTCCGCCTGGTCGACGCCGGCATGGCCGAGCAGATGGCCGAGTACGCGATCTACGCCGTGCTGCGCTGCTATCGCGAGTTCGCTGCCTACGAGGCTTCGCAGCGGAAGGCGCGGTGGGAGCCGCGGGCTCGCATCGACAAAGCCGAGTTCAACGTCGGCATTCTCGGACTGGGTGCTCTCGGCTTTGCGGCTGCGGAGGTGCTCGTTCGCCTGGGCTTTCCGGTGACGGGCTGGAGCCGCACCATCAAGACGCTAGCTGGGGTCAGGAGCTTTACTGCCGACGAGTTGCCCGCCTTTCTCGCAACCTGCCGCGTTCTGGTGTGCCTGCTGCCGCTCACCGATGACACGCGCGGGCTGCTCGATCGCAAGCGCTTGTCGCGCCTTCCCCGCGGCGCCTATGTGGTCAATGCGGCTCGCGGGGGACTCCTCGTCGATGCCGATCTGATCGCCCTGATCGATGAGGAGCACATTTCCGGCGCGATGCTCGATGTGTTCAGCGATGAGCCGTTACCGCAGGCGCACCCTTTCTGGCATCATCCCCGCATCATGGTGACTCCGCATGTGTCGGCCATCACGCAGATCGAGGCTTCGGTCGCCCAGATCGCGGGCAACATTCGACGCCTGGAAGCAGGGCTGCCAATCCGGGGTGTAGTCGACCGCCAGCGCGGCTATTGAGTTTACTTATGCCCTTGCCAAGACGTGTTTGCGTAGCCGAGGTCGGTCCCCGAGACGGCCTGCAGAACGAAAAGACATCGGTTCCCACCGAGGTCAAGATCGGGCTCATCGACCGCCTGACCGACGCCGGGCTGCCGGTCATCGAGGCCGCCAGTTTCGTTTCGCCCAAGTGGGTTCCGCAGATGGCGGACGCCTCCGAGGTGATGACCGCGATCCACAGGAAGCCGGGCGTGCGCTATCCGGTGCTGACGCCCAACATGAAGGGCTTCGAGGCCGCGCTCGCCGCCAAGTGCGACGAAGTTGCAGTGTTCGTCGCCGCTACCGAAGCATTCTCGCGCAAGAACATCAACTGCTCGATCGCCGAGAGCCTTGAGCGGGCGAAGCCTGTCGCGGATGCGGCGCGTGCGCACGGCGTTCGCGTTCGCGGCTACATCTCCTGCGTGCTCGGCTGCCCGTACGAAGGCGATGTCTCGCCGGAACGGGTCCGCGACGTCGCCGCGGCGCTCAAGCGCCTTGGCTGCTACGAAGTCTCGCTGGGTGACACCATCGGCACCGGCACCGTCGGCAAGACCCAGAAGCTGATCGCGACGGTGGCCGAAGCCGTGCCCATCGCCGAGCTGGGCGGGCATTTTCACGATACCTACGGGCAGGCGCTCGCCAACGTCTACGCGTCGATGGAGCTGGGCGTGACTACCTTCGACAGCTCGGTTGCGGGGCTTGGCGGCTGCCCATACGCCAAGGGTGCGACCGGCAATCTCGCCACCGAGGATCTGATCTACCTCCTCGAGGGACTGGACATCGAGACGGGCGTGGACATGACCCGCCTGCGCATCGCCGGCCGCTACATCTGCGAATTTCTCAACCGACAGCCCGTGTCGCGCGTCGCGCGGGCACTCGACGCGAAACAACCATTGCCCGCGGCGCAGGCCGCATGAACCGCGCCGGCGCAACGGTCGCGTCCCCTTGCATCAGCGTGTGCGCGCTCGACGCGGTTACCGGTTATTGCGCTGGCTGCTATCGCACGCTGGATGAAATCGCCGGCTGGATCGACCTGAACGATGATGGCCGGCGCGCGCTGCTCGCGGCGTTGAGCGACAGGCGGCGGCGCCATGGCCAGGCAATCGCCGAGCGAAATCCGATCCGTGCCCAGCGCTGACTGGTACTTCGACTTCGTATCGCCCTTTTCGTACCTGCAGTGCGAGCAGCTGCCCGCGCTCGAGGCGAAGCTTCGCATCCGCTATCGCCCGGTACTCTTCGCGGCGCTGCTCGGCGCCAACGGACACAAAGGACCCGCCGAGATTCCTGCGAAGCGGCGCTTCACCTATCGTTTTGTGGTGTGGCAGGCGGCCAGGCTCGGCATACCGCTCACGTTTCCCGCTGTGCACCCGTTCAATCCTCTTCCGTTGCTGCGTCTTGCGATCGTCGCGGATTGCTCTCCCGACGCGGTGCGGCGCATCTTTCGCTTCGTCTGGCGCGACGGCCGCGTCGGCGACCTGCCGATCGAATGGGCCGAGCTGATGGCCCAGCTCGACTTGCCCGATGCAGCCGCTCGGATCGCGTCGCCCGAGGTGAAGGACGCGTTGCGCAGGAACACCGACGAAGCCATCGCGCGCGGCGTGTTCGGTGTGCCGACGCTCGCGATCGGCGACGAGCTTTTCTGGGGCGCCGATGCGACGGCCATGGCCGCCGATTACTTGGCGGGCGGCTGCAGGTTCGCCGATCCCGAGATCGAGCGGGTCGGCTCGTTGCCTGTCGGCGCCGCCCGCGAGGCGGCGAAAACTAGCCGCGGATAACGCCGGCTGCTGAGAGCGCCGCGATCTCGGCCGCGTCGAAGCCAGCCTCCCAAAGGACCTCACCGGTGTGCTCGCCCTGCGCCGGGGCATCGCGCCGAATGTGGAAGTCGTGACCCGATAGCTTGAAGGGCGGGGCGTACTGCCTGCAACCCGACGGTCCCTCGGCGATCATCCCGCGCGACACGAACTGCTCGTTGGCGAGCGCTTCCCCGAGCGAGAGCACGGGTGTGACGCAGCAATCGGCGCCGGCAAACCGCTCGACCCACTCGGCTTGCGTTCGAGCGGCGAAGATCGCGGCGACCTCGCGGCGAGCCGACTCACCTTCCTTGCCGGTCGCGAGCTGTTTCGCTTCCAGGTCGGGGCGTCCGAGCACGCCGCACAGTTCGCGCCAGAATTTCGCCTCCAAGGCGCCGACCGCCATGTAGCCGCCATCGCTGGTCGCATACACGCCGTAGCACGGCACGCCGCCGGTGAGTACATCGCTGCCGCGCGGCGCGATGCCACCTCGCATCTGAAGCATGTGCAGGGGGAAGATATTGTGCGCCAGCGCTCCGTCGGCCATGGCGACGTCGACGTAGCGTCCCCGCCCCGTGCGCTGCGCATCGAACAGTGCCGCGAGGATCGCCATCGCCGCGTCGACCGAGCCGCCGAGCAGATCAGCGATCTGCAGGTTCGAAAGCGCCGGAGGCCCGCCGGAGGTTCCTGTCTGGTCGAGCACGCCGGCATAGCCCAGATAGTTGATGTCGTGTCCCGCGCGCTCGCGGTACGGACCGTCCTGGCCATAGCCGCTGATCGCGCAATAGACGATGCGCGGGTTAAGCGGGGAAACAGCCGCAAAGCCGACGCCGAGCCTGTCAACGACCCCGGGACGGAAGCTCTCGACGATCACATCCGCCTTGCTCGCGAGGCGCAGGAACGCGGCCCGTCCGGCGGAGCTCTTGAGATCCAGCGCGAGACTGCGCTTGTTGCGATTGACGATCCGGTAGAAAGCCGACACCGAGCCGGGCGCCGCCTCGGGCGGAAGCCCCAGAGAGCGCGCATAGTCGCCGCCCGCGAGGTCCTCGATCTTGACCACGTCGGCGCCGAGATCCGCCAGATGCAACGTGCACACCGAACCAGGCAGGAGGCGCGTCAAGTCGAGCACGCGCACGCCGGCAAGTGGTGAGGTCATGACTTGGTCGGTGCTAGTGAATGCGCGGTGATCGCAAGCGGCCTTCCCTCACCCCGACCCCTCTCCCGAGGGGAGAGGGGTTCGCCAGTAGCACTCACTTGCTTCGAGGCGGCAGGGTCTTGGCGCGCAGGGTGTCGGTCTGCCTGGCCCGAAAGTCGGTGAGCTTGCGTGCAAGCCGAGGGTCGCTGCGCGCGAGCATCGCGACCGCGAACAGCGCCGCATTTGCCGCGCCCGCTTCTCCGATCGCGAACGTCGCGACCGGTATGCCTCGGGGCATTTGCACGGTCGATAGCAGCGAATCCTCCCCGCGCAAGTACTTCGAAGGAACCGGCACGCCCAACACCGGCAGCGGCGTCTTGGCTGCGATGACGCCGGCGAGATGCGCCGCGCCGCCGGCGCCGGCGATGATGCAGGCGAGCCCACGTGGCGCAGCGCTCTCCGCGTACGCGAAGGTGTCGTCGGGCATGCGATGCGCGGAGAGCACTCTCGCCTCGTAAGAAACGCCGAAGGCCGCAAGCTGCTCTGCGGCGTTGCGCATGATTTCCCAGTCGCTGTCGCTGCCCATCACGATGCCGACCTGCGGCCCTCGCGCTCGTCGAGGCATGTGCGTCCTCTGGTGGTCGCCAAAACGAGGCGCGATTCTACCATCGAGACAGTCCTCGTCGGCCGTCAACAAGGGCGTGCCAAGGGGGGATCGCGCCGATGAGCGATAATATTGCCCATGCGTTCCTTGCTTATTCTGCAGGCTGGCGTGCGCGTCGCGACGCTGCTCGTCGCCTTGGTTGCGGCGCCCGCGCTGTCGCAGCCGGGGGACTCCGATTTCCTCGCTGCGCGCGACGCCTTCCGCGCAGGCGATTCCGCGCGTCTCGACCGGGTCGCTCCCCGCCTCAAAGGCCATCTGCTCGAACCTTATGTCGCCTATTGGCGGATGCGGCTCAGGCTCGACGACGCCGATTCGGAGCGCGTGCAGGCGTTTCTCGCGCGCTACGACGGCATGCCGCTCGCCGACAGGCTCCGAAGCGAGTGGCTGAAATCACTTGCCAAGCGCGAGCAGTGGCCGCTGTTCGCCGTGGAATACCCCAGGCGGGCTGGCGACGATGCCGAGCTCGACTGCTACGCGCTGCAATGGAAGCGCGCACGCGATGGCGACGTCGTCTTCGACGAAGCGATGCCTTACTGGCTGAGCGGCCAGGACCAGCCCGAATCGTGTCAGGCCTTGTTCACCGCGATGCTCAAGGCAGGGCGCTTGAGCCCACAGGACATCTGGGACCGTTTCCGGCTGGCGCACGAGGCGGGCAATTATCCATTGGCCGCCAAGCTCGTCGCCGAATTGCCTTCGGGCGACCGACCGGCTCCGCGCGATCTCGAGCGCGTCGAGCACAACGCGGCGCAAGCGCTCGCCAACGGTGATTTCCGGTTGAGCTCGCGCAGTGGGCGCGAGCTCTTGCTATACGCTGCCGATCGCGCCTCGCGCAGCGACGCGGCGTCGGCTCACGAAGCCTGGCTCAAGCGGCGCGACCGTCTCGGAGAAGCCGATCGGGCTTACGGCAATCTCCTCGTCGCCTACAGCGCGGCCCGCCAGCTAAACCCCGCGGCGAACGACTGGTACCGCGACGCCGAAGCCGCGCCGCAGAACACGGAGCAGCGAGCGTGGCGCGTGCGCGCTGCGCTGAGGGCAGGAGCATGGCCCGACGTCGCGCGGGCGATCGACGCGATGCCCGACGCCCAGGCACAGGAGGCGGCCTGGCGCTATTGGAAGGCGCGGGCGGTCGCTGCAACCGGCCAGAAAGACGACGCGACGCAGCTCTTCGGCGCACTCGCGACGGAGCAGCACTTCTACGGCCTGCTTGCCGCGGAGGCGATCGGTGCCGCGATCATGCCGGTGAGCGAACCGCTCCAGGTCGACCCCGCGGCGCTGGCCGCCTTCGGCGCACGCGACGCCGTGCAGCGGGTGGTCAAGCTCACCGCCTTCGACCTTCGACCCGAGGCGCTCCGGGAGTGGCTCTACGTTGTGCGCGGGCAGGGCGACGATGCGCTGCTGCTGGCCGCCGAGTTCGCCCGCCGCAACGGTCTGTACGACCGCTCGATCAACACCGCCGAGCGCACCCAGCGCCGTCACGACTTCGCATTGCGCTACCAGACGCCGTACGACAAGGAGATCGGCGAGGCTGCGCGCGAGGCTCACCTCGACGAAGCATGGGTGTTCGGGGTCGCTCGGCAGGAGAGCCGCTTCATCGCCGACATCGTGTCCTCCGCCGGCGCCGTCGGGCTCATGCAACTGATGCCGTCGACCGCGAAGTGGGTCGCGCGAAAGACCGGGCGGCCGACCTTTCGGAGGGCCGATCTGGACCTTCCGAGCGTGAACGCGCAGTTCGGGACGTTCTACCTCCGCTATGTGCTCGAGCGCCTGGACAACCTACCTGTGCTCGCGACCGCGGCTTATAATGCGGGCCCAGGTCGTGCGCAGGCCTGGCGCGGCGCGACCTCGCTCGAAGGCGCGATCTACGCCGAAACGATCCCGCTCACCGAAACCCGCGACTACGTCAAGAAAGTGCTGGCCAACGCGATGTTCTACCAGGCGCAGCTCGGATTGCCGTATGTTGCGCTCAAGGACAGGCTCGGCATCGTGACGCCCGACGGGCGGAACGGAACCGCCAGCCTGCCCGCGGCCAACCGCCCGTCGGACACGCAATGAGCGACAGGCACATCCTGGTGCTGGGTGGGAGCGGCTTTGTAGGCCGCTACCTGGTGAGCCAGCTTTCCGCGGCGGGCTTGAGCGTGTTCGTGCCCACCCGCCGGCGCGATCGCGCCAAGCACCTGATCTTGTTGCCGACCGTCGAAGTCGTCGAAGCCGATGTCCACGATCAGGCGACGCTCGCCCGGCTTGCAAGCGGTGCGCAAGCGGTCATCAACCTGATCGGCATCCTGAACGAGACAAGCAACGGCGATTTCGAGCTGGCTCATGTCGAACTGGCGCACAAGGTCGTGAGCGCTTGTCGCTCCGCGGGGGTGGCTCGGCTGCTGCACATGAGCGCCCTTAACGCCGACCCGCACGGCCCGAGCCATTACCTCGCCACCAAGGGAGAAGCGGAGGCCATCGTCGCCGGGTCGGGTCTCGCCTGGACCATCTTCCGGCCGTCGGTCATCTTCGGTCGGGAGGATTCCTTTCTCAACATGTTTGCGCAACTCGAGCGCATGCTGCCGGTGATGGCGCTTGCCTCGCCGAACGCGAGATTTCAGCCGGTCTTCGTCGGGGACGTGGCGCGAGCGTTCGTGCACTCGCTTTCCGACGACGCGACTCACGGGCAGCGCTACCCGCTGTGCGGCCCAAAGGTCTACACGCTGCGCGAACTGGTTGCCTATGTCGGGGAGCTTTCGGGGCATCGCCGCCCGATCCTGCCGCTCGGACCCGCATTGTCGTCGCTTCAAGCGAGAGTCCTCGAATGGCTGCCGGGGCCGCTGATGAGCCGCGACAACCTCAAGTCGATGACCAAGGACAGTGTCTGCGATTGCGACTTCCCCGCGCGCTTCGGCTTTGCTCCATCGGCACTGGAGGCAGTGGCGCCCGCGTACCTGTCCGCCGGCTCGGCCAAGACTCGCTTCGACGCTATGCGCATGCACAGCGGACGCTGATCGCGCCTCTCGCTGGCACGGCAAAGCGTGCGGCACCCCATGAAAATCTACTCCGTGGGTGGAGCGGTGCGCGACGAGCTCCTGGGCCGGAGGGTCGCCGACCGCGACTACGTGGTCGTCGGCGCCAGCCCCGAGCAGATGCTCGCGCGAGGCTTTCGCCCGGTGGGGCGTGACTTCCCGGTGTTTTTGCATCCGGACACCGGCGAGGAGTACGCGCTCGCCCGAACCGAGCGGAAGGCCGGGCGCGGCTATCACGGCTTCCACTTTCACGCAGCGCCCGAGGTGACGCTGGAGCAGGACCTCGCCCGGCGCGATCTCACGATCAACGCGATGGCCCGGAGCGAGGACGGTGCGTTGATCGATCCGCACGGTGGCGCGGCCGACCTCGCCGCGAGAATCCTTCGTCACGTCAGCGCCGCCTTCGCGGAGGATCCGCTGCGGGTGCTGCGCACCGCCCGCTTTGCGGCCCGCTTCGATTTCACCGTCGCCCCCGAAACCGAGGCCCTGATGCGCGCGATCGTCGCCGGCGGCGAGCTTTCCACGCTGGGCCCCGAGCGCGTGTGGCAGGAGCTGGCTCGTGCCCTCATGGAGCCCAAGCCGTCGCGGTTCTTTGAGGTGCTGCGTGCCTGCGGCGCGCTGGCCCAACTGCTGCCCGAAGTCGACGAGCTTTTTGGCGTGCCGCAGCCCGTCGCGCATCATCCCGAGATCGACAGCGGCGTGCACCTGTTGCAGGCACTCGATTTCAGTGCGGCCGCGGGAGACCCGTTACCCGTGAGGTATGCGGTGCTCGCGCACGATCTGGGCAAGGCGTACACGGCCCGCACCCAATGGCCGCGCCACATCGGCCACGAGGCGCTCGGAGCCCGGCTTGCTCAGAAGCTCTCCGCCCGGCTGCGCGCTCCCGCCGATTGCCGCGACCTGGCGCGCCTCGCCGCGCGCTACCACGCCGTCGTTCATCGCGCGCAGGATCTCAAGCCGGCCACCATGCTCAACCTGCTGCTCAAGAGCGACGCGCTGCGGCGGCCGGAGCGGCTCGACGGCCTGATTCGCGCCTGCGCAGCCGACGCGTTGTCGAGGCCCGGGCGTTCGAAAGCAGGTGATTACACGCCCGCACCACGGCTTCGAGAAGCGCTTGCGATCGTGCGCGGCGTCGACGCCGGCGGCATCGCCGCGGCGCATCCCACGGACTTGCCGCGAAGGATCCGCGCGGCCCGGCTCGAGGCGCTGCGCAAGTGGATGCGCCCCGAAGCTGCCGAGGCCGGTCGGCCAGCGCTTCAGAAGAAGTGAGCGATGCCGAACACGACGCCGTTGAGCCTCGCGCCTTGCGCGGTCGAGTAATCGTTGACGTTGAAGGTGTACGCGGCGTTGGCCTGATTGGCGAGTTGAACGTAGCCCGCGTACAGCAAGGTTCGCGGCGACAGCGGGTAGCTGTAGGAGATCTCCCATTGCGTCGCCGCCGAGTTGGGCCCTTTGCTGAGGCCGCCGATTTGCGTTCCGTCGGTGGCGCTGCCATAGCCGTTGGGGGAGTGACCCCAGAAGGCGTAGATCACCCCGTCGCCGACCGAGACCGTGGCCGAGACCCCGTAGAAGTTGCGCTTGAGGCTGCCCGTGGGCGTATCGTATCTTAGGTACTCGTACACCGCGCCCAGGCGCACCCCGACGTTCTGCCGAACCGTGCCGAGGTCGTACGCACCAGCGATCGACAGCGCGTCATCGTTGCGTCCGGTGGTACGAACGTTGTAGTTGTGCTCGTAGGCCACGCCAAAGTCGACTGGACCGTCGTTGTAGAAGCCGGCAACGTCCGCGACATAGGCGTGTCGCATTTCGGACGGGTGATCCCCGTTGTCGCCCGCAGCACCATTGGCGTTTCCCGACGAATCACGGGTCGAATACTGGATCTCGCCGTTGAGCCCGGAGTAATTGGGCGTGCTGTAGCGAATCGAGTTGCCCAGCCGCGCGTCGAATCCGCCCTGGCCCTTTTGCAGCGGCCCCTGAGCCCAGATCGCCGCAGTCGACAGGATGGACGAAGTCAGCGTTGGCGCGTTGCCGAAGATCGGATGGATGTCATCGTAGGGCGTGAGGAACTTGCCTGCCCTGAACGTGCCCCATTCGCCCTGCAGGCCCACATAGGTCTCGCGCGCGGCAATGTTCGGGGTGTTGTTGTTTCCGGTGTCCGCATAGACCCAATTTTCGATCTGGAAGACCGCCGCGTTGCCTGCCCCGAGATACTCCACGCCGCGTATTCCGAACCGCGAGGAATTGCTCGAGATCCGGTTCACCGTGGGGTTCGAACCGTCGGGCTGACGGCCGTTGACGAGCTCGAAGTCGAGGTTGACGTCTCCGTAGAGGCGCACGTCGGAGAACTGGGCGTTTGCAGCCGGAGCAAACGCCCCGGCGAACAGCACGATCGCCAACCGAGCGCGCGCGAGCTGTCCGCACCAACGAAACCATCGACTTGCGCGCACCCGTATATTCATCCGGTCTGCTTGAATGTATCGCAGGCGGAAGCGCTGGCCGGCCCCTCTGCTAGAGCCAGTAGGCGGTTAGCGTCATCACTTTCGCGGTTGCGCGCATGAGCGCACGAATCGGCAAAGGCAGCTCCACGGCTCCAGCATCGCGGGCGGCAGCGCCGTGGCGCATCTCGTCGTCGCGCATCGCGGCGACAATGGCGCGGCTTCGCGCATCGGCGGCGGGCAAGCGGTCCATGTGACCGGTCAGATGCTCTTCCACCTGGCGCTCGGTTTCGACCACGAAGCCGAGGTTGACGCGATCGCCTGCCATTCCCGCGCACAGCCCGATGGCGAAGGAGCCGGCGTACCACAGCGGATTGGCGACACTCACACGGCCGCCCAATTCGGAAAGGCGCTGCTGCGTCCAGGCGAGGTGCTCCTCCTCCTCGCGGGCCGCCTGTGCCAGCCGCTCGCGGGCGGCGCCATCGCGTGCCGACAAGGCTTGCGCCTGGTAGAGCGCCTGCGCGCATACTTCGCCGGTGTGGTTCACCCGCATCAGCCCGGCGGCATGGCGCCGCTCGTCCGGGGTCAAAGCGGAATCCTCGACGTTGGCGGCAGGGTTTGGCCGGATGCCGATCGTCGTTCCGGACAGGGTGCGCAGCGCGCGGTCGACGCCGATGATCAGTTGATCGATGGTCGTGGCTCTTTCTGCCCGGAATGAGTCCATGTCGGTCCTGTCGCCATGATACGTCAGGCAAAAAAAACGGGCGTCGCATGGACGCCCGGTTGATCACTCTAAATCCTGATGACTGTGCTAATCGTGCGTAGGCTTCGTTTAGAACGTATGCAGTATGCCGAACACGTAAGCTTGCGGCCGGCCGCTGGTGACGGCCTGATTGCTGGTCAGCGTGCAATCGCTGCCACCGGTCGTGTTCACGGCGATCGGGTACGGGTTGATGTTGAACGTGTACGACGCATGGCACTGGTTGAACAGCTTCACCCAACCCGTGTAGAGCGACGTGCGCGGCGACAGAGCATAGGTATAGGTCAGCTCGCCCTGTCCCGACTTGGTGTTGTTGCCGTGGGTCAGGTAGCCGACCGAGGTGCCGTCGGCAGCGCTGCCGGTGCCCTGCCCTGCTTGACCGTAGAACATGTAGATGTTGCCGCCGCCGACCGGTACCGTCGCCGAGACGCCCCAGAAGTTGCGCTTCAGGGTGCAGGTGCCAGTGTCGATGGTAAAGCGGCACGACGAGCCAGGCGTTGCCGCGGGATCCTGGACCTGGTATCTCGTCTGCTCGAACACCGCGCCGAGCTGCAGGCCGAAGCCCTTCCAGACCGAGCCGAAGTTGTACGATCCGGCGATGGTCCAGTCCCAGTCTCTCAGGTTGGGCGCAGTCCACGTTGCGGTGCTCGCCGTGAACGCGTTGCGCACCTTGTTGTTGTCTTCGAAGGACCAGCCGATTTGGACCGGCCCGTTGTTGTAGATCAGGTTGCCGCCCCAGACGTTGGCCTTGTTGATCACCGAGTTGTGATCGCCGTTGTCGCCGCCGTTCGGCGTCTGCGTCGTGTTGCCCGAGTCGTCGCGGGTCGAGTACTGCACCGCGAAGGTGAAGCCGTTCCAGTTCGGCGAGTCGTAGCGGAGGTTGTTGCCGGTCCGCGCGTCGAAGCCTCCCTGCGCCTTGCTCAAGTTGCCGTACGCCCACAGGTCTGCAGTCGACAGAACCGACGTCAAGAACGTCGGAGCGTTACCGAAGATGCCATGGATGTCATCCTGAGGCATCAGGAACTTGCCCGTGATCACCCGGCCCCAGGCGCCTTGCAGGCCGACGAAGGTTTCGCGGCTGGCTATCCCTGAGCTCGACGAGTTGCCAGTATCGCCGGAGACGTTGCTTTCGATTTGGAACACCGCGTTCAGGCCGCCGCCCAGGCTCTCCGTGCCGCGCATGCCGAAGCGCGACGAGTTGCTGCTCACCCGGTTGACCGTCGGGTTGGTGATCTGCCCGCCAGCGGGCGAGCTGGGGGTGGCGGTCGACGCGCTGGTGCACACGAACCCGGGGCCGGCCTGGTTGGCGCCGGTCTGGGTGCCGATGCTTCCGGCCCCACCCGAGACGCCGCCCTGGCAAGTCTTGCCGTTGACGAACTCAAAGTCCATGTTCAGCCGACCGTACAGCGTCACGTTCGCGGTTTGCGCTTGCGCAGCCAACGGCAAGGCGAAAGCGCCGCCGACGGCAAGGGCCACGAGCTTTTTATTCATGGTCTCTCCTCTAACAGATAAGATTGGCAAGGAAACGAGCTTGCGTGCCTGCCACCGGAACCTTCTCAGAGCGAGAAGTTGAGCCAATTGTGCCAAACCGGCGAATCCATTGGCAAGCTAAAACCGGCGCTCAGAATTCCCCCCGTCTGCGCTGTTGTTTAATTGCAACAAGACTGCACTTTCCGCTCGGTGGAAGAAAGCTGCGATCGCGTATAATTGTGTCGCGCCAGCCCTGGAAAGCGTACTGCGCGAGGCATGCGAAAACTGGGTGCAAACAATGGCTTGCCGGGGCACCGTCCAGGGCAGCCGCGATTTTGCCGGACCGGGCTTCGATGAGCGTCGTCGCGGCCGCTGTTGTCGCCGCACTCGTTGCTGCGCTCGCGCTTCGGATTTTGCTCCAGCCAGGGCGTTTACCCGCAGCGCGACCCAACCAGCGGTCGCTGCATCAGGTCCCCGTGCCTCAAGGCGCCGGAATCGGCATTTGGGCCGGTGTGGCGGCGGCTACGTTCTGGCTGCCACGGTGGCTGCCTTGGGCAATCCCGCTCGCGATCGTCATCGCCGTGTCCCTTTGGGACGATCGACGCGGCGTCAGCGTTCCGCTGCGTCTCGCCACCCATGCCGCCGCGGCCATTGCGTGGATCGGATGGAGCGGAGGGTTTGCTGGACCGGTTCCGACGCTCATTATGGTTCTGGCGATCGTATGGATGACCAATCTCTACAACTTCATGGACGGCAGCGACGGCTTGGCGGCGTCGATGTCGCTCATCGGCTACGGCGCCTTCGCGCTTGCGGGCTGGCGCGCTGGCGCGGCTGAAACGCCGCTCATGATTGCGGTCGCCGCGGCGACCGTCCCGTTCCTGTTGGTCAACCTGCCGCCGGCGCGGGCGTTTCTGGGCGATGTCGGGGCGGTTCCGCTGGGGTTTCTGGCGGCAATCCTGGGCATCGGAGGCTGGGAGGCGCAATGGTGGCCCGCCTGGTTTCCAGTGCTGGTCTTTCTGCCTTTCGTCGGCGACGCGACGGTCACATTGCTGCGCAGAGTCTTCGCGGGAAGCCGTGTCTGGGAGGCGCACCGCGACCATTACTACCAGCGGCTGGTGAGGATGGGGTTGGGACACTCCGGGGCGCTCGCGCTCTACGCGGCCTTGATGCTGGGCACCGCGGGATCGGCGCTTGCTGCGCTCACCCGCGCGCCGGAGGCGGGCTACGCGCTGCTCGCGTTGTGGACCGCCGCTTTGCTGTTGCTGTTTGCATCAATCGGCTACGACTGGCGATTTCTCGACAGGGAACCGGATGCGACCGAGGGTTAACTGGCGAGCATGGCTCGCTTTCGCTCACGACATCGTCGCGGCGGCGCTCGCGTGGGCCGGTCTTTATTGGCTGCGCTTCAACCTCGATCTCCACGAGCCGCATCTCAGCGACATGTTGCGAACGCTGGCGTGGGTGCTGCCGTTGCAAGCGGTGATCTTTCTCGCCTTCGGTCTGTACCGGGGCTTGTGGCGCTTCGCGAGCCTGCCCGACCTGCAGAGGATCGTGCTGGCCGCCGGGTTGGCGGCCGTCGCCATTCCTCTGGTGCTGGTGATGCTGCGGCTCACCGCGATGGTGCCGCGCAGCGTGCTCGTGCTGTACCCGCCGGTCGTGATCTTCCTCATGGCGGGGAGCCGTTTTGCGTACCGGGTGTGGAAGGAGCATCGCCTCTACAGCCCGCTTGCGGCGCTGGGCGAGCCGGTTCTTGTCCTCGGCGCGGGGGAAGCCGGAGCGCGCCTCACCAAGGAGTTCTCTCAAAGCCGGGAGTGGCGCATCGTCGGCCTGCTGGACGACGATCCGGCGAAGCAAGGGAGGCTCCTGCGCAACATCAGCGTGCTGGGGCCGATTTCCGAGCTGCCCCACTGGGCGAAGCGGTTCGGGGTTCGCACTGTGATTCTCGCGCTGCCCTCGGCCGCGCATGGCGTGCGGCGCCGCGTCGCCGAGCTATGCGCGGCGGCCGGCGTGGAGGCCCTCACAGTGCCTTCCTACGACGACCTGATCAGCGGCCGTTCGCAACTCACGACGATCCGTCACGTCGAGCTCGACGATCTTCTTGGCCGCGATCCTGTGGTGCTCGACAGCGCCGGGCTGCGCGAATGGCTCGGCGGCCGCGTGGTGATGGTGACCGGAGCGGGCGGCTCGATCGGATCGGAGCTCTCGCGCCAGATCGCGCGCTATCGGCCCGAGCGGCTGGTGCTGTTCGACATTTCGGAGTCCGCGCTCTACCAGATCCAGCAGGTCCTGCTCGACGCGCATGCCAAGCTGTCGCTGGCGACGGTGGTGGGCGACGTCAAGCATGCCTCGCATGTCGAGCAAGTGCTCGGGCGCGAGCGGCCCTCGGTCGTGTTCCATGCGGCGGCGTACAAGCACGTCCCGCTGATGGAGGAAACCAACGCATGGCAGGCGGTGCGCAACAACGCATACGGAACCTGGGCGCTGGCGCGCGCGGCGGTCGCGGCCAGGGTCGAGAAGTTCGTTCTGGTCTCGACCGACAAGGCGGTCAACCCCACCAACGTGATGGGCGCCTCCAAGCGCCTCGCCGAGATGCTCTGCCAGAGCCTGCACAACGGAACCACCCAGTTCGTGATCGTCCGCTTCGGCAACGTCTTCGGCAGCGCGGGAAGCGTGATCCCGCGCTTTCGCGAGCAGATCGCCCGCGGCGGACCGGTGACGGTAACGCATCCGGAAATCACGCGCTACTTCATGTCGCTGTCCGAGGCCACGCAGCTGCTGCTGCAGGCGGGTCTCATGGGCCGGGGCGGCGAGGTGCTCGTCCTCGACATGGGCGAGCCGGTGCGCATCGTCGATCTCGCGCGCGACATGATCCGGCTGTCCGGCGCCGATCCCGACCGGACCCGCATCGTGTTCACGGGCTTGAGGCCTGGAGAGAAACTCTATGAGGAGCCTCTCGCCTCTGAGGAAGCGAGCCTGGCCACGCATCACCCCAAGTTGCGAGTCGCCCAAGCGCGCGGCGCGGACGCCGCGACGGCAAGCGACGTGGTGGCGTGGCTCCAGCGCGACCGCGAGGTGCCCGACGCGGAGGTGCGCAACTGGCTCAAGGCCTGGATCCCCGAGTATTTGCCGCGCGAGCTCGCGGCGGCTCGCCTAAGCCCCGTGACGGTGCTGGCGAAGCGTCGGCGGTAGCGGCGCGAGCAGCGAGAGCGGTCGCCGCTTGCGGAGTCGAGCCGCCGCGATTCGCTGCGGCGGCAGACGCGGCGAGCTCGTGGTTGCTGAATCGGTCCAAGGCGGCCACATCGGCGGAGCTAGTCGCCAGGCGGTCTAGTGCGTTCCAATCGGGTGCCCAAGCCGACGAGCACGGCGAGCAGCGCCCAGAATTCCTTGGCGTTGGTGCGAAACAGGAAGTCGTCGGTGAGATTCTTGACCAGAAATCCGGCGACCAGCGAGGCGCCGACGATGCCGATGACCGCAAGCGCGTCGTCTCCTCGGCGAACGTAGCGAACGAAACGCGCGCACACCGCGATCAGCAAAGCGGCGAACAAGGCGAATCCCACGATTCCCGTCTGAACGATCTGGCCGACGAAGAGATTGTGTGCGTGCCAGAGCATGGGATTTCCCAACGAGCCCTTGAGTTGGTCGGCAACGATGGCACGTCCGAAGCCATATCCGGTCCAGGGATGCTCGCGAATGAGCTGTGCGGTCTCTTCCCACAACGACAACCTCGGGTCTGCCGTGAGCGTCTGGGCGACCGGAGTGTGAGGCGGGAAGTCGGATAGAGCGCGTTCCCGGGTCACATCGGCGAAGACCACGCCGAGGACGATGAGCAGCGCGAACAATGGCGAGAGCCAGCGCAGCGGCGCTCGGGCGAGCGATGCATGCCAGCGCCACGCGGCCAGGGCGTAGCCGCTCGCGAAGGTAGCCGCGAGCGCGATCCAAACCATGCGGTTATCCGTAAGCCGCGCGCTGGCCAGGAGCAGCACCAGCAACGCGAAGCCGGCGAAGAGCGTCGACTTGCGGCCGTTGAAGCCCACAGGGCGCGGCGCGGGCAGCGTCAAGAGCAAGGGTGCGACGAGCACGACGTGGGTCGCATACGGCCCTACGCCGGCGTGCCAGCGCGACGGGTCCCAGCCTTCCGGCGTCGCCGCTTCACCAAGCGCGAGAAGCGCATACGCTGCAAACGTCGCAAGCGCAACCGAAACCAACGTTCGCCAGGCTGCCACCGAGCTTGCCGCCACATAGAAGCCCGCCATGGCCAGCAGGCTCCACCCGATCTCGCGGTCGAGCTGCCCGATGGAATAGTCGACATTGACCGACCACGCGAGCGACGCCACACACCAAGCGCACCAGAGCAGCAGCGGAGCGAGGATGTCGGCTCCCGGCGAGGGAACGCGGGTGCTGCGACCGAGGTACCCGGCGACCAGGATCACCGCGGCGAATCCGGCACAGAGCCCGAACGCAAGCGATCGCGTGAAAGTCCAGCCGTTGGATGGCAGCAGTGCGAGGTACGCCGCAGCGGCCCAGAGCTGCCAACTGACGATGTTTTTCTCGGTGAGCATGGCAAGGAACCTGGGAGGTTCCCACGACGGCGCGATTGTACCTCCCGAGAATTACCGCGAGCTCGCGATTCCCTGTGTCGCGTCTCGTTGCATGGCCGCGACGTCAGCCATCACCGCGTCGATGCGCTCGGCAAAGCGATCAAAGGATAATGGCGCGAGATGTGTGGCAACTGCGCCCAGATCGGGCCGCAGCTTGCCACTCTCGATGCCTCCGAGCACGCGCTCGAAGTCGGCACCCGCGTCTTCGCGAGGGTCGGCATAGAGGAAACCCGTTACGCCATCCTTCATGGTCTCCGAGAATGGCGGTGCGTCGATGGCGAGCACCGGCGTGCCGACAGAGCACGCTTCGATGGCATTCAGACCAAGCGCCTCGCGCTCGGGAAGCCCTGTGAGCAGGTAGTCTAGCGCCCGGTACGCCTCCGCTACGTCGCGCTGGTATCCCCAGAAGCGAACGCGCGAACCGAGCGGAGCCAGCGCCCGGCGTAGCGAGGCATAGGACTTGTAGCCGACTGCGGCACCGAAGATCTCAAGGTTGACAGAGGAATGACGCACCAAGATCGGTAGCAGCCGATCAAACAGCGCCGGAAACTGCTTGAGCGGCGCGAGGCGCGAGACGACTCCCAGCGTAAGTCCTGGCCGCCCCGTGAACCGCCGAGGGCGAGAGAGCGCCATGCGCAGTCGGTGCAGCTCAGCGACGATGCGATCCCGCGGCTTGTGTGCATCGACGTCGAACAGCGGTCCTTGAAGCAGTGCACCGGTGCGGGGTCCGCGCGCCAGATCTGCCACCCCGTACAAAGGCGTCGGATGTACATGGGTGAGACCATGGCGCTTGAGCGTGGTCGCGACGTGGCCGGAAACCGCCAGCAAGAGGTCGGCGCGGTCGTAATACTCGGGGCGCTTTCCGTTGTAGATTGCCTGGTGGGCGACGCCGACGACGAAGCTTTCACCGAGCTCCCGGAAGGGCGCGACCAACTGCGGTGCATGGACGACGGCGATGTCGCCGGGCGTGAGCGCCGCCGCTGCCGTATTGGCAACCGCGCGCGGCGCACCGCCGAGATCAAGGTCGTTCCAAAAGGACGAGGCGCCGCTTACGACGATACGTGTGGCCCAGTTCCGCGCAATCAACGCGCGGCTGAAGAACGCTGTGTAAACCTCTGCGCCGCCAAGGGTCGGCGAGAGGTTGAACTGGACAATCGTCGGGCGCTGCACCACTCACTTCCTCAAGAGGCTTTCGTTCCTGCCCGACAACGCGCTCCGCATCAGAGCGATGAGTAAGAGATCCGTAGCGAGTGCATCGGGTTCGCCGAACGTGAATTCTAGGTCGGCCGGGGCCGTGTGGAAACGCCTTGGCGGGAGAATATATCGCTGGGTGCAGCGCTTTCGGTTTTGCATGTGAAACTAATCAAATTTGAGCGCGGACCTCACCGATATATGACCTTCCGATTAGAACAGCACCGTTGCGGCTACTGGCACGAGCATCGAGATCGACGCCCCAGTCACTTGCGCCGACGCTCAGTACGAACAGCGTTGCAGCTTAGTCACACAGACTTGCTACGACCTTGCTAGTCGAAGCTTGTCAAGCGTCGAACGTGTTAATGTTTGATGGGTTCAACCGATCCCAATGAGAAACGCATCGGCAAGCTTTGCGCAAGCGTGGGCTGATAGGATCGTAATAATACTGCTCGCAACCGTGCTCGCCATGTCCGAGCTTCCACAAGACCTATCAGCGTTTTCAAGACTAGCCGGTCTTGGGGCGCTGGCGACAACCGCGTAGATCGTAAGCGGCCACTGTCGTCGGTGGCACGGTAGAACATTTTGCTGGCCGGGGGCCGGGGTGTAAGGGGACCTAGCAGGGACAAAGCAGGGTTCGTTCGGTAAGAAAACTTTTTCCGAACCCGAAACGACGGGAATGAACGGCTAAACGCTGAGATTCGAACGACGGATATGTGTGGCATTGCTGGATTTCTTAGTGACAATCCGCACGCGCGTGACGCGTTGCCTGCAATGACCGCTACGCTCGTTCACCGAGGCCCCGACGATGTCGGCTTCTACTATGACGGCCCGGTCGGCCTCGGCCATCGCCGACTTTCAGTAATTGACATTGAGGGGAGTCGACAACCGCTCGTATCGCCGGACGGGGAGATTGCCGTGGTGTTTAACGGCGAGATCTATAACTTTCGAGAACTGCGGCGCGCCCTTGTCGCGGCCGGCGAAACGTTCACCACGAAAGGTGATGGTGAAGTATTGCTGCACGCTTGGCGGAAACGCGGGGAGCGAATGCTCGAATGGCTCACTGGAATGTTTGCATTCGCGCTCTGGGATCGCAGTCGGCACGAATTGTTTCTTGCGCGTGATCATCTTGGCATAAAGCCTCTCTACTATGCCTGGCATGCCGGGTCGTTCGTCTTCGGCTCCGAGATTAAAGCGCTGTTGCAGTTTCCAGGCCTCCCAAGAACGGTCGATCTCGACGCACTAGCGTTGTATCTCGAATGCCAATACATCCCGGCGCCGCACAGCATCTACAGCACGATCCGCAAACTTCCGGCGGGGCACTGGCTCTCTGTGCGCGACGGGAAACTGCAAACGGGAAGCTTCTGGAAGCCGTCGTACGTACCCAAGCACGGGTTGGACGATGCGACGGCCGTTTCGGAGTTCGATCGCGAACTCGGTCGCTCGGTGGAATCGATGTTGGTCTCTGACGTCCCACTCGGCGTCTTCATAAGTGGCGGTGTGGACTCCGGGCTAGTCGCGGCAAAGGCGAACCGCGTGGCCGGGCCCATCGATACTTTCAATCTGGGCTTTACGGGGGATAACAGCGGGAGCGAACATGAATACGCCGTTCGCGTGGCGCGCCACATCGGCAGTCGTCACCACTGTTTGATGCTAGCACCGGACGATGTCCTGCCAGCGGTCGACCGCTGGGTCGAGGTCTTCGATGAGCCGTTCGGTGACCACGCTGCGTTGCCCACGATGGCGCTTGCTGAATTCGCCAGGCAGACGGTCAAGGTCGTGCTCACCGGAGAAGGAGCAGACGAAATTCTCGGCGGGTACGACAACTATTTCAAACGACTGCGTGAAGAGCGAATCACCAGAGTTCTAGGTGCTCGCGGCTCGCCGATACCAGCGCTCTTGCGCACGCTTCCTGGGCGCGTAACGCGTGACCGCATCCTCAAAGCAATCTTGGAACCCCTCGCGCGGCGGTATACGACTATCCCGAACATCTTCGACTCTGTCCTACGGCAAACCTATCTGTCGAAAGCATTGCGTCAGCTTACCCACGTGACTCTCGCGGATAAAGCCGAATTGTTCTTTGCCGAATGCGATTCGCCATCCTATCTGGACCACTTGCTTAACATTGATACGCGGCTTTGGCTGGCCGACGACTTGCTCGCCAAGGTCGACCGCGCGACGATGGCACACTCGCTCGAGGCGCGCGTACCCTACCTCGATCAGAATCTATATGCTTGGTGTGCGCGTCTCGACGCAGGCCAAAAGGTCGGTGGCGGTGTCGCGAAGATTCTTCTCAAGCGGCTCGCCGAACGATACCTCCCCCGGGAAATCGTGTATCGCCCGAAGCAGGGGTTCACGATGCCTCTCGATCGCTGGATGGCGCACGAGCTCAGGGCCGACCTGACGATGGCGCTCGGCCCGGGCGGACTGCAGCGTCGTGGTCTCATTCGACCCCAGCCAATTTCTCGGATGCTCGCCGAGCACTTCTCCGGCACCAAGAACCACGCCACGCGCCTGTGGACGCTGTTCGTTCTCGAGCGCTGGTTCTCGCGGTACCAACCCGAATTTTCACTCTGACGGCATGCGCCCCTTATGTATCGTGCATACGGAAAACTCTGCAGGCTGGGGGGGCCAGGAGATTCGAATCCTTACCGAGGCGCGCGGAATGATCGAGCGGGGTCACACTGTTACTCTGGTCGCGCCACCCGATACACCGATCGCAGCCGCGGCCGCGCGCATCGCCGTGCCCGTGGTACCGCTTCCCATCCACAGCAAGCGCCCAGGAAGTCTGCGCTCATTACGATGCTGGCTCTCCGAAGAGCGGCCACGGATTGACGTGGTTAACACCCACAGTTCAACCGATAGTTGGCTTACCGCTATCGCGTGCGCGACGATGCGTGGCGCACCTCCCATGGTGCGCACGCGTCACGTTTCCACCACTGTCAACAACCTTCCCACGACGCGCTGGCTCTACCAGCATGCCACGACGCAAATCGTCACTACCGGGCAAGCCCTGAAGCGCCAGCTCGTGCGGGATAACGGCATCCCGCCGGGACGAATAACCTCCGTGCCGACCGGCATAGATCTTACTCGTTTCGTGCCTGGCGAACCTTGCTTGGCGCGTGCGCGCCTCGGACTGCCACAGCGTGCGACGCTCGGGATCGTCGCCACGCTTCGCGATTGGAAAGGGCACGACTACCTGTTCGAGGCAATCGCACTTGACCGCGAAAAGTGGCGCGGGTGGGGCCTCGTCGTGGTCGGTAACGGCCCGCATCGACCGAAGCTCGAGGCACACGCCGCCGCGCTTGGCCTCAGTGACTGCATCCACTTCGTCGGCCAGCAAGACGACGTTGTGCAGTGGCTACAAGCGCTCGACCTCTTCGCACTGCCGTCATACGGCGAGGAAGGGGCGCCTCAGGCGCTCATGCAAGCGATGGCCTGTGGCATTCCGGTCGTATCGACGCCCGTTGGCGCGATTGAGGAAGTAGTAGAAGACGAGGTCAGCGGCCTGCTCGTGATTCCTCGATCCCCGGAAGCACTTGCCGCCGGGCTAGGACGCCTGCGCGATGATCGGCCGCTTCGGGCTCGTTTGGCGGCCCAGGCGCGTGCGCGAGCGCAACGTGACTTCGGGATCAATCTAATGCTTGACCGGATGGAAACCGTGTTCCGCCGCGTTCTGGAGAACCACTGAATGTGCGGCATCGCCGGCTATTTTGGTATGCGGCCGTTATCCCCTAGCGCCGTTGAGAGCATGTTGAGTGCGCTCAGGCCGCGCGGCCCGGATACCGAGCACGCGGAGCTTTGGTCGACGCGGTTCGAGCCAATCCCGTGCTGGGCTTCCAATGCCTTGCTGCACACGCGCCTCTCCATCATCGATCCCCGTCCCGAGGCCGACCAGCCGATGAGCAACGCTGCTGGCGACATCTGGGTGAGCTATAACGGTGAGGTCTATCAGTGGGCGGCGGATGCACAGGTTCTCAGGGCGGCAGGATTCCAGTTTCGAACGCGGTCGGATACCGAATTCATTCTTCACGCGTACGAACACTGGGGAATCGCCTTTGTTGAACGCCTTCGCGGGATGTTCGCGATCGCGATCTGTGACCTGCGCAGGCGGGTCGTCTACGTGATCCGCGATCGGCTGGGTCTGAAACCAGTCGTTTATGCGCACCGTAAGGATGGTTTTGCGTTCGCGTCGACCGTACGCGCGCTGCTTCCCTGGTTGCCGCCCGAAGCGCGAGTGCTTTCAGCGGAGGGCATCGATGCATATCTCGCGCATCGGACGATTCCGGCGCCCCGAACCGTGTTCGCTGGCGTATCCAGGTTGCCGGCCGCGCACTTTGTTCGATACGACCTCACAACGGGAAGCATTTCCACACATGAGTATTGGCGGCCTACGCCGTCGCATGAGCCTTGGCTGGCGACGCTCGACGCGGCCATTCGCATGCGAACCGTCGCCGATCGGCCCGTGGGCTTGTTTCTCTCCTCCGGCATCGACTCAACGACGATAGCGTCCCGCCTGGCGCTCATGGGATTCCGCTGGTTGCAATCCTTCACGGCGGCATTTCCGGGGACGGTGCAAGACGAGAGCGTCGACGCAAGCGCTACCGCGCAGCAGCTCGGATTTCCCCACCTGACTCTGAAGCTACCTCCTACCATCGCCGACACCTTCGCGCACATCGTTGCGGATCTTGACGAGCCGTTTGCCGACCCAAGCAGCATCCCAACCTGGCACCTTGCACGGGAAACCACTAGGCACGTCAAGGTTGTGCTCAGCGGCGACGGCGGCGACGAATTGCTGGCGGGGTACAAGCGGTACAGGAAACACCTGCGAACCCGTTGGCGGCGCAACATCATGTTGCCGTGGCTGCCGCTGCCAGCCGCGATCGGTGGTCGTGGCTGGCAGCGCGTCGTTCAGGAGCTGCGACTTGACTGGCGGTCGGCTTACGTGTTGCGGTTTTCAGGGCTGACGCCGAGTGAGCGGGCGTACCTGCAGCCCGATCTGATCCCGCAGCCGCACTATTGGCGCTTGCCGGACGACGCGACTCGCGCAGATCTCGGGACACTGCTTGAAATCGACCGCCTGAACTACCTCCCCGAGTACATCCTGCGCAAAGAAGACTTGTGCTCGATGGCGCATGGACTTGAACTGCGCGCGCCTTTCCTCGATCACCGGGTCGTTGAGTCGCTGGCGGGCTTGCCGCCCGCCGAGCGCTTCACCGATCCCCCCAAGACGCTCTTGAAGCCTGCGTTGGCCGTTCTCCAAAATCGGGACCCGTTCGACAGCAAGAAGCGGGGATTCAATCCTCCCCTCTCTGCCTGGCTGCGGACGGACTTGGCCCCACGCCTTAGGGGGCTGGGAGAGCGACTGGCCTCCCTGACGTTCGGGCAGCTATCCGCATCGAGCATCACTGCCTTTGTCATCGAGTGCAGCAATGGCGAACGCTTCAACGAGCAGCTACTGCAGCTCGTGATGCTCGACGAAACGCTCACGCAGCTCGCGGCACTCGCGGCGCAGGTGTAAACGACGCGGTTGGCGTCGAGCCACTGCCGAGCCCGGCCGCTTGCTCACCGGCCTGACGATGAGCAGACCTTCGATTTGGGTACCACGGCACCCTCCCGCTGCATCGTGCAACAGGGCGGCGCGAGCGCTTCCGACGCTGGTCGGCGACTACTTCGCGCGGATGCGCAGATCCGCAATTGCCGCCGTAACCGCGTCGACCCCGATCGCGTCCATGCATCGTGGATGCGGACATTCGGCGAGCGAGCGACCGCAGCGACGAACCCAGTCGAGCTCGCGCTTGAAAAGCACGCGCTGATCGCGACAGGGAAAGGGGTCGACCGTCACCGCGCGATAAGGGGCGTCGCGCCAGAACTCGCCCGCGCCGTTGATGGTCGCCGACCCGGGGCCGAACAGCGCTACCGTCGGAACGCCGACGACGCGGCCGAGATGCGCCACGCCGGTATCGGGCGCGACCAGCAGCGCAGCGTTCGCAAGCAATCGCCACAGCTGTGTCAGCTTGAGTGTGCCGGCGTAGCTGCGCGGGTTGGCGCCTCCGCTGCACGCGAGCGCCGTTTCCTCTTCGCCGCGACCCGCGGACCACACGGGCTCGATTCCGCGTTCGCCAAGCCAGGCCGCGAGCGCACGCCAGCGGCTAGGGTCCCACTGCTTGAGCGGTGTGCTGGCGCCCACGTGCAGCACGGCGTAACCCGGGGCAGGCAACTCGAACGGATCCGCGGGCGGGTCGGGCCAAGCGTTCCGGTCATAGCGCGAGGGCGGCGGGCCGTCGATTAGCGTGGTCACCATATCCGCCCACGCCGCCGGCGCTTGCGGGTAGGGCCGCTGCTCGTCGACGGCCCAGCTCTTGGCAGCGGGACGGTCGCCGGCGAAGGCGACGATCCAACGGCTCGCGAGCGCCATCGCCAGCCAGCTGAAGCGATTGTCGCCGGGCACCAGCGCCAGGTCGAAGCCGTGCTCGCGCCACAGCTTCGAGGCTTGCGGAGAGCGCACGTTCCAGCCGAGCGCGCGCACTCCGTACGGCGCCCCGGCGTAGAGCGATTGGTACGCTTCGGGCAGCGCCATGACGACTTCGGCAGCGGGATAGCGCTCGCGCAGCTTGGCGAGCAGCGCGGTGAGCATCAGCGTGTCGCCAAGCAGCAGGTGATGGGCGATCAGGACCCTGCGCGGAGCGCCTCGCGGCTTGCTGCGCCGCGGCTTCGCCGCGCGGTTCACAAGCGCGTGCGCCACCACCCACGCACGCCCCGCGAGGCGACTCGGATCAGGGCGTGCGCGAGCGCTCATCGACCGCGCGGCGCAACACCGCTTCCATCCGATCGAGCATGGCGTCGAGACTGAACCTGGCCGCAACTCGCGCGCGGGCGGCGTCGACCAGACGCTGGCCCAGCGCCTTATCGCCGAGCACCCGATCGATCGCGGCAGCGAGGGCGATCGGGTTTTCCCTGGCGACGACGAGCGCCGTGTGGTCCGCGACGGCGACCTCGCCGATCGCGCCCGCGTCGGTGGTCACGCACGGCACGCCGACGAACATCGCCTGCACCAGCGCCTGCGGAACGCCTTCGTTCGCATACGACGGAAGCGCGAACACGTCCAGCGCGGCGAGCCACGGTGCGACGTCGTTCTGGTTGCCGGTGAGGCGAACGCGTTCGCTTAGCGCCAGCTCGGCGATCTGCCGCTGGAGCGCTTCGCGCTGCGGGCCTTCGCCGATAATGAGCAGTTGCGCGTCGCGATGGGCGAGCAGCGTCACAGCTTCGACAAGAAAGCGATGCCCTTTCCAGCTCCGGAGCGTGGCGACGATGCCGACGAGTGGAGCTGCGGCTGGCAGCTTGAGCGCGCGCCGCGCAGCAGCCTTGTCGCTCGGCGCGAAACGTCGCGGATCGACGCCGGTCGGGATCGAGGTGATGCGCTCGGGGGCCACGCCGAGCTCGCGGATGAGTTGCTCGCGGATCGCCTCGCCGGTGGTCACCGTCTGCGCGCTCGCCTTGGCATACAGCCAGCGGGTGAGGCGGTCGCGAGGGACGCTCGCCGAAATATGTCGTGTGCGTACCAGCGCGGGCGGCGAGCCGACCATGCGGCAGGCAATTGCGGCGAGCCAGCTGTCGGTCGAGCTGTGAGTGTTGACGACATCGAAGGCATGACGCGAGAACAGACGGCGCAGCGCGAGCAGGCCTGGCGCACGCTTGGCGGCGATCGGCAGCGCCGCAACCGGCACGCCGAAGCGCCCGGCTTCCTCGTAGATGCGCGCCTCTCGCGGGCAGGCGAGCGCGACGCGATGCCCGCGCCCGATCATGCCGGCAGCCTCGGTCAGGATGCGAATTTCCTGGCCGCCCCAGCCCAGCGATGCTTCGGTGTGCAGAATGCGCAACGGTTCGAACTGACGACGGGCAGACGCTAGGCCGGAACCGCGGCCGCCGCAAACTGGATGCGATGCAGCTTGGCGTACAGACCGTCGCGCGCCAGAAGCTCCCGGTGGGTCCCTTGCTCGACGACCCGCCCCGCATCGAGGACGACGATGCGATCGACACGCTCGATGGTCGACAGCCGATGGGCGATGACAATGGTCGTGCGCCCGCGCATAAGCGCGTCGATCGCCGCCTGAACGTGACGCTCCGACTCCGAATCGAGCGCCGAGGTCGCCTCGTCGAGGATCAAGATCGGCGCGTTCTTGAGTACGGCTCGGGCGATCGCCAGGCGCTGCCGCTGCCCTCCGGAAAGGCGGACACCGTTCTCGCCGACGATGGTGTCGAAGCCTAGCGGGAGCGCGCGAATGAAATCGAGCGCGTGCGCCGCCAGCGCGGCCTGCTCGACCGCGTCGCGTCCCAACGTGGACATCGCTCCGTAGCCGATGTTAGCGGCGACGGTGTCGTCGAAGAGAGTGATGTCCTGGCTTACCAGCGCGATGTGGCTGCGCAGATTGGTGAGCTTGAGCCTATCGATGTCGTGTCCGTCGAGGAGAATCCGACCCGCCGACGACTCGTAGAAGCGCGGGATCAGGTTCACCAGCGTAGTCTTGCCGCTGCCCGAGGGGCCGACCAGCGCGACGCTCTCGCCCGGCTCGATCTTGAGGGTGACGCCGGCCAGCGCGTCGCTCTCCGCCCCCGCATAGCGCGCATAGACGTCCTGGAAGCTGAGCTCGCCGCGCACGCGCTCGAGCTCGAGGCGTCCCTTGTCCTCCTCCGGCTTTTCGTCGAGCAGGCCGAAGATGCTCTCGGCCGCGGCGAGCCCGCGCTGGATGTTGGCGTTGACTCCCGACAAGGCGCGCAGCCGGTCGAGCAGGGTGAGAAGCGCAATGACGTAGGCCGCGAAGGTACCGGGGTCGAAGCCTCCGCTCTCGCTCTGCTTGAGCATGATGTACACGATCACGCCAACCGCGCAGGCGGCGACGAATTGCATGATCGGCGAGCTCGCAGCACTTGCCAAGGATTCCTTGCTCATCGACTGGCGCAGCCGATTCGCCCACGCGACGGCGCGCTGCCGCTCGTACTCCTGCCCCCCGAAGATCTTGACCACGCGCTGACCGCCGACGATCTCCTCCAGCGCCTGGGTGATCGAGCCGGTGCGCTGCTGGACGTCGCGGGCGACGCGCCGCAGGCGCCGGCCGAAGTAGCGCGTGACGGTGGCGACCAGGGGCAGTGCCACGATGGCGATCAGCGTCAGCTTCCAGTTGAGCCAGAACAGCAAAGCCAAGCTGCCAGATATGGTCAGCGCGCTCCGGACCGCGGTCGTGATCGCCGAAGAAGTCGCCGCGGCAAGCTGGTAGGCGTCGAAGGTGAACTTAGATATCAGCCGGCCGGACGCCTGCGCGTCGTAATAGGGTGTTGGCAACACCAGCAGGTGAACGATCATCTGCCTCCGGAGATCGAAGACCACGCGATGGCCAGTCCACGCCATCCCGTATTCCGACATGAACGAGCCCAACCCCCGCAGCAAAAACACCGCGACCACCGCGAGCGGCAGCTCGAGCGTGGTGGCGGGGTCGGGGTGCTGCAGCTTCTGCACGATGGGCATGACCATGTAGGCCATCAGCACGTCGCCGGCGGCGACGATCATCATGCCGACGACGGCCAGCGCGAACGCCCACCAGTAGGGCCGGACGTAGGAAAGCAGGCGCCGGTAGAGCAGCATGCTGGGCGACACGGGAAAAGCTGCCGGCACCGGCGCGTGAATCCGCCGGCGCATCAAAGAGGTGGCGGCGATTATAGCGCAGCGCGGGGCGGCGCCGGCGGCTTCGCGGCATGCGCCGCGGCGAGCAGGTCGCGGTAGAGCAGCGCGAGTTGTAGCGTCATCGCGGCGGGAGTCAGCGGCAGCACGGCTTCGCGGGCGCGCGCGCCGGTGGCCGCGCGCAGCTCACGATCGGTGAGCGCCGTCATGTGTCGAACCAGGGTGTCGGCGTCGCGCGCCCCACAGACGAAGCCAGCCTCGTGCTCGGTGACGAGCTCCGCCGCGCCGCATTTGGTGCTGGTGACGATGGGGAGCCCGCAGGCCATCGCTTCCAGCGCCGCGTTCGGGCAGGGGTCGTAGAACGTGGGCAGCACGAAGACATCGGCCGCACCGTAGAAGGGTTTGGCATCCTCGCGCGGACCGAGAAGCGCGACGCGATGCGCGATGCCCAGATGCCGGGCGAGGCGGTGGTAGCTGCCGAGCGCCTTGTCGCGACCGACGACGGCAAGGAAGGTGTCCTGCGGCAGGCGCGCGAGCGCGCGGAGCGCGGTGGCGACGCCCTTGCGTGCGTAGCCCGATCCCACCAGCAGAAACAGCGTCGCGCCCTCCGGCACGCGCAGCGCGTGGCGCACCGCGGGGCCGTGCTGCCGCAGGCCCGGCGAGAAAGCGTCGCTGTCGACCGCGTTATAGACCACCGGGAGCTTGTCCTCGGGCAGGCCAAAGCGCTCGTGAATTTCCTGGCGCACCATCTTCGAGTTGCAGATCACCGCCCGTAGCAGCGGACTCGCGAACAGCTGCCGCTCCACCGCAAGCACGTAGCGGTGATAGGGGCTCCATTCGGTGAGCCAGCGCCGGAGTGGCTTAGCGTCGCGCAGCCTTTCGTCGAGGAAGGCGCGGTGCAGTCCATCGCCGGCCCGGTAAACGTCGCAGCACAGCAGCCGCTCGTGCGACTGCACGAGCTCCGGGGCCTTTGCCGCGACGGCGCGACACACGGCGCGCGCGAAGCTCCAGTCGCGCCACAGTCTGCCTATGTAGAAGGGGTTGCAGATCACCGGCTCGATCAGCTGAAGCCGCGTCTGCGGCCATTGTCGCGTGTAAAGCGATATGGCGATGCCCCGCTCGAGCAACGCCTCGAGCGCGCCCTCGACGAAGCGTTCGGCACCGCCGTAGGGGGTGTAGCGCTGACGGATGATCGCGAGGCGCATCAGACAATATCAGACGCGATCGGAGGTTTCGGCGAGGAGCTCGGTGAGCGCGCCATCGACTCGGTGAACAGGCAATTCGGTGAGGCATTCCGACACCTTGCCTCCGCCGCAGCCGTCGTTGCCACAGGGCCGGCACGGATGCTCGACGGAAGTGACGACGCGGTGCGCCACGGCCCAGGGCCTCCATTCCACCTCGCCGCTCGGCCCGAACAGCGCCACAACGGGAGTGCCCATCGCGGCGGCGATGTGCATGGGCGCCGAGTCGACCCCGACGAACACCCGCGCCTTGTGCGTGAGCGCGGCGAGCTCGCGCAGGGTGAGCACGCCGCAAAGGTCGACCAGGCGGGCTCGCGTCGGTCCCGCGCACGCCGAGACGATGGCGTCTACAAGTGCTCGCTCCCGTGCATCCGGCGCGGCGGTGAGCACGACGCGAGCTCCGCCGACAACGATGCGATCGAGCAGGGCGGCGTAGCGCTCGGGTGACCAGCATTTGAACAGCCAGCGCGAGCCGGGATGCATATGGACGAAGCGCCGCGCCTCGAGGCCGTGTTGAGCAAGCAGAGAATCCGCACGCGCCGCGTCCGCGTCGTCGGGACGCAACACCAGGCGCTTGTCGCCGGGAGCGGGCTGCAATCCAATCCGGCGCAGCGCGTCGAGATTGCATTCGACGGTGTGGCGAGGCGTCGCGCGCGGCAACCGATAGTAGTGGGTGAAGCTCGAGCGCCACAGGCGATGCGCATGCTCCAGGTGCCGGCCAACCGAGTAGCGCGGCTTGAGCAGGCGAACGAGCCAGGCGCCGCGCGGGTGTTCGGTCAGATGCACGACCAGGTCGTAGCGTCGGGCGCGGAGCGAGGCGAGAAGCGCGCGTTCTGCCCGCGCTTGTGCGAGCAGACCTTGGCGCTTCCACTCCCGATCGATCAAGTGGATCTGCGCGATCGCAGGGTGGCCCTCGAGCATGGGAGCGGTCTCGCGATAGACCAGCGCGTCGAGCTCCGCTTCGGGAATCGCGCGCTTGAGAACCGTAAACACCGGCGAGGCGAGCAGAACATCGCCGTGGTGCCGAAGCTTGGTGACCAGGGCGCGGCTGACCGCAGCCGTGTCGATCGGGTCCGGCAGCGAGCTCCGCATGCGCCGCACGATAGCAAAATGCCCTGTCTCCCACAAACCTTGGCTCGCCTCTGCCAGTCAGGGCTTACTTGTAGCCGAAGCGGCGTAGATATTGCGTCCGCGTGCGTTCGGGTACAATCCGCGCGAACCCACAAGGCTGCCGATGGACACCATGGCGATCGAGGCCGGCCCCCCCGCCCTCAAGGCGCAGATCCTCGCCGAAGCCCTGCCCTACATCCAGCGCTTCCACGACAGGGCGATCGTCATCAAGTACGGCGGCAACGCCATGACGGAGGCGCATCTGAAAGCCGGGTTCGCCCGCGACGTCGTGATGCTCAAGCTCGTCGGGATGAATCCGGTGATCGTTCACGGAGGTGGTCCGCAGATCGGGGACCTGCTCAAGAAGATGGGCATCGCCAGCGAATTCAAGCAGGGCATGCGCGTGACCGACGAGAAGGTGATGAACGTCGTCGAGATGGTGCTGGGCGAGCTCAACCAGGAAATCGTCGGACTCATCAATCAGCAAGGCGGCCGAGCCGTGGGCCTGACCGGGCAGGACGGCGCGTTCATCCACGCCCGAAAGCTGCTGCTCAAGAGCGAGGCCAACCACGGCGAGGTCATCGACATCGGCCTGGTCGGCGAGATCGAGAAAATCGACGCGGAACTGATCAACCTACTCGACTCGCGCGATTTCATCCCCGTGATCGCTCCGATCGGCGTCGGCGCCGACGGCGTCGCCTACAACATCAACGCCGACCTGGTCGCTGGCAAGCTCGCCGAGACGCTCAACGCGGAGAAGCTGGTGCTGATGACCAACACGGCGGGGGTGCTCGATCGCAACGCAAGGCTCTTGACCGGGCTCACCGCCAGCGAGATCGAAGCGCTGTTCGCGGACGGGACGATTCACGGCGGCATGCTGCCCAAAATCGCCTCGGCGCTCGACGCGGTGAAGAATGGAGTGAGGAGCTCGCATATCATCGACGGCCGCGTCGAGCACGCGCTGCTCCTCGAGGTACTGACCAACGAAGGCGTGGGCACCATGATCAAGGCGGGCTGACGCCCTCATCACCAAGAGAACCGTTCAGCGGCTTCCAGGGAGTGCGGCGATGGCGATCAAACCCGGCGAGCGACGGCTGCAGATCCTGCAGACGCTCGCGGCGATGCTGGAGACTCCACGCGGCGAGAAGGTCACCACCGCCGCACTGGCGGCGAGGCTCGAGGTGTCGGAGGCCGCGCTCTACCGGCATTTCGCCAGCAAGGCGCAGATGTTCGAGGGACTCATCGAGTTCATCGAGACCACGCTGTTCTCGCTGGTCAACCGCATCACCACCGAGACGACCGACGGCGTGGCTCAGGCGACGCAAATCGTCGCGGTGCTGCTGGGCTTCGCCGAAAAGAATCCCGGCATGACGCGGGTGCTCATCGGCGACGCGCTGGTCAACGAGGACGAGCGCCTGCAGACGCGGATGAACCAGCTCTACGATCGGATCGAGGCGTCGCTGCGCCAGTCGCTGAAGATCGCGCAGGCGAGCGGCGCCTGGTCGGGCGACGTCGTGGCCGACGCCAATGCGCTGCTCGCGTTCGTCGTCGGCCGATGGATGCTGTTCGCCAAGAGCGGATTCAAGCGCTCGCCGCAGGAGGGCTGGGATGCGCAGCGGAAATATCTGTTCGCCTGACGTAGCGTGGTGTCGAACCCCGCGCGTTCACGACTTTCTCAAGGTATCCCCGGGACACCACACTAGGACCGGCGGACATCCTCGATCACGAGCACCGCTGACAAGCTGCTGAACGACGCGCGGCGCGCGCTCTCCGACGGACGCATCGCCGAGGCGACGGCGCTCGCCGAGCGAGCGTTCGGCGGAAAGCTCGATGCACGCCACGCCGCGGCGCTGTTCGACATCGGCAACTTACTCGCCGGTCGCGGCCTGACCGCGAGGGCGATCGCGGCTTTCGAGCGCGCGCTCGAGCTCGTGCCCGGGCATCCAGGATTGCTGATCAACCTTGGCGTGCAACTCGACTGCGCCGGCCAGCAGGATCGGGCAGAGCGCTGCTATCGCGAGGTGCTGAGCCGGCGGCCCAGAGACATCGCGGCGCTGGCCAATCTGGCGCAGCTGCTGTTCACGCAGGAGAGGCTTGGCGAAGCGCTCCCCGTCTACGACGCGATCGTGGCGACGGCGCCGGATGCTCCCGCCGAGATCTGGAACAATCGCGGAGTCTGTCAGCGACGCGTGCGCGACTCCGGCGCCGAGGCAAGCTTCCGGCGCGCCCTCGCGCTTGCGCCCGATTCGCCACAAGTCCTCGCCAACCTCGGCTTTCTTCTGTGCGAGGCACGCCGCTACGAAGACGCGCGGCCCTTGCTCGAACGGGCGCACGCGCTCGATCCCACGCGGCTGCAGGTCGCTGCTCAGGTTCTTGATCTCGATTTGCAGTTTGCCGACTGGGCGGATTTCGAGCGCAAACAATCGGCCGTCGTTGCGGGCGTGGCGGAACTCGGCGGCGGGCGAGCGCAGGCGGTGTCTCCCTTCGCCTTCCTGTCGATCTGCGACGACCCGGCGTTGCAGCTTGCCGCGGCGAAGAGCTTCGCCTGGCCGCAGGCCGAGCCGGGCACGGCCGCGGCTGCGACCGTGAAGGTTCCGCTGCGCGTCGGATTCGCCGCAACGGCGTTTCACGATCACCCGGTGCCGAGACTCGTCGTCGACCTTCTGGAGCGGCTGGACGGCAATCGCTTCGAAGCTTACGCCTACGCCCTGGGCCCGGACACCGCCGATCAACTGCGCGCGCGTGTGGCGAGCGCGGTGAAATCGCTCGCCGATCTCGGATCCATGAGTACGGCCGACGCGGTGGCGCGGATCCGGCGCGACCGGATCGTCGTCTTGTTCGACCTGAGCGGTCACACCGAGCAGGCGCGCGCGGAGATCTTCGCCGCACGCCCCGCACCGGTGCAGATCAACTTCCTCGGGTACGCCGGCACGATGGGAGCACCGTATTACGACTACGTCGTGACCGACGAGACGGCGACGCCTGCGTCCGAGCAGGCGAATTTCAGCGAGCGCTTCGCGTATCTCGGAGCATGCTATCTGCCGAGCGACAGCCGCCGCGTTGTCGCCCAACCCCCGCCGTCGCGCGCCGACTACGGCTTGCCCGAAGGCTCCTTTGTTTTCGCGGCCCAGTCGGCGCCCTACAAGATCCTGCCGGAAATGTTCGACAGGTGGACGCGGCTCCTGCGAGAGGTCCATTCGAGCGTTCTTTGGCTGCGGCCCATGCTGCCGGTCGCGCAGAAGAATCTGCGCCGTGAAGCGCAGCGCCGCGGCGTCGATAAGGCGCGCCTCGTATTCGCGCCGCGGGAGCCGGTCGAGCGTTATCTGGCGCGCTTCAGGCTCGCAGAGCTGTATCTGGACACCTATCCTTTCGGGGCACACACGACGGTGAACGACGCCCTGTTCGCCGGGCTGCCGGTGCTTACGCTCGCCGGGCGAGGCATGGCGGCGCGCGCTTCGGCGTCGCAGCTCGTCGCGGCGGGGTTGCCCGAGTTGATCGCGAAGTCGCACGACGAGTACGCAGCGATCGCCCTCGAGCTCGGGCGCGACCGCGCGCGGCTGGCCGAGCTGACAACGCGGCTGCGAAAAGGCCAGCCCCCGGGCCCGCTCTTCGACATGCAAGGCTACACGCGGCGTTTCGAGGAGATGCTGTTGCGGATTTCCGGCGACGTAACCGGTTGACGTATCAAATCGCCTGCACGGTCGAAGGCGCGATCCGGCAGCCGCTGATGCGCCAGGTGCCGTTCTTCTGCCTTTCCATGGTGTACAGCGCGACCCGCACCGTGTTGTCGGCGTCGATCAGGCGCAGAGGCTGGACGACGACGCCGTCGATCACTGCGCCCTCGAGGAACTCCGTGTAGCGCGCGGTGAGCAGCGGCGCATAGCCCGTTCGCACCATGGTCATGAAGGTGGCGGCGTCGCCGAATTGGGCTTGAATGCCCGGCGACGCGTAGCCGAAAGCCTTCTTGCCGTCGCCGGCGACCAGCGCGGTGCGCTGTTGCGACACGACGCGCTGAATCGACTTCCATTGCGCTGCGGACAGCGCCGCCTCCGTGCCGGGGGTTGGCTCCGCGGCGAGCGCCGCGGCGACGGTTGCGGCCACGAGCAAACCGAGCTTCGCCAGCCAGCCTACGACACGGTGTGGCCTCGATCCCGGCGTCAGTGTCGGTGCGCGCCGCATACCGGGCACTCCGGATCCTTCAGCACCCGCACCTCGCGCCACTCCATGGCCAGCGAGTCGAGCAATAGCAGGCGCCCGGCCAGAGAGCGGCCGACACCTGCCAGGAGCTTGAGCGCCTCCGCCGCCTGGGTCGCGCCGATGATTCCGACCAGGGGCGCGTAGACGCCCATCACGGCGCAGCGCGTCTCCTCGAACTCGTCGCCTTCGCCGAACAGGCAGTGGTAGCAGGGGCTCGTCGCGTCGCGCGGGTCGAATACCGCGACCTGCCCGTCGAACCGGATCGCGGCACCGGAAACCAGCGGCTTTTTCGCGGCCACGCTCGCCCGGTTGACGGCGTGACGAGTCGCGAAGTTGTCGGAGCAGTCTATGACGACGTCGGCTTGAGTGGCGAGCGGCCCGAGCTCGGCGTCCCCGACCCGCGCCTCGACCGGCGCCACACGCACTTCGGGGTTGACCGACCTGATTCGCGCGCCGGCAGCGCGGACCTTGCTCTGCCCGATTGCGGAGGTATCGAACAGGATCTGCCGCTGCAGATTGGTCAGATCGACGCGATCGGCATCGACCAGCGTCAACGTGCCCACTCCTGCCGCAGCGAGGAACTGGGCCACCGGATTGCCCAGTCCGCCGACGCCGACGATGAGCGCGTGCGCCGAAGCATAGCGTTGCTGCGCGCCGACCCCCAGCTCCGGCAGCAGGATGTGCCGGCTGTAGCGCAGGAGTTGCGAGTCATCCAAAGTGCGGTCTCCTTGGTGCGATGTCGCCGAACACGTCGCTACGCGTCGACCGCTGCAGCGACTCGCGGTCGCTCGCCGGGTCTGCAACAAAGCGCTCGCTGTACGCACCGCGCATCGCCGGCTTCTCCGCCTCCGGGGTCGCATCCCCCCGCTCACACGCGGGGCCCCTGCTCCGCCCTCCGGCGTTCTACCCCACTCGCTTCGCGAGCGGGACCTGGCTCGCTGCTCGCGCTGCTAGACAAAAACGCCCGGCGTGGCCGGGCGTTCTTCGAGGGGATGGAGGCGTCGCCTATTGTGGCTTGGCTTGCGCGGAAACGGCCTTCGAGGACGCGATCACCGGCAGGCCCTTGAGCTGGTTCAATGCCTGCTTTAACTGGAAGTCGTCGGCGGACCCGAATTCCACCCGTGGCGGCGTGGGCTCGGCCGTAGCCTTCTGCGGCGACTTGTCGGCGTCCTTGTCGGCAGCGCCCTTGGCTTTCAACTTGGTCACTGCGTCGTCCTCCGCCGAGGCGACCACCGGCTTGCCGTCAACCAGATGGTGATCCAGGTTTGCTTCGCGCAGCCGGTTCGCCGAATCGCGGCCATCGTCGACCGCGATGTCGGGCTCGATGCCTTTGGCCTGGATCGAGCGCCCGCTCGGCGTGTAGTAGCGCGCGGTCGTGAGCTTGAGACCGGTGTTGGGGCCCAGCGGAAGGATCGTCTGCACCGAGCCCTTGCCGAAAGTCTGCGCCCCCATCACCGTGGCGCGCTTGTGGTCTTGCAGCGCGCCTGCGACGATCTCCGACGCAGATGCCGTACCGCCGTCGACAAGCACCACCATCGGCACGCGCTTCACCGCCGGCGGCAAGTCCTTGAGATAGTCGTCGCCACGGCCCCGCAGATAGTCACCGCGCGTCGCCGACAAACGCATGCGCGCGTCGGGTGTGCGCCCGTCGGTGTAGACGACCAGCGCATCGGGCGGCAGGAAAGCCGAAGCGACGCCGACTGAAACGTTGAGCAGGCCACCCGGATCGCTCCGCAGGTCGAGCACCAGGCCTTGGAGATCGCCCTGCTTGTAGAGGTCCTTCAGCGCCTTGGCCATGTCCTCGCCGGTGCGCTCCTGGAACTGCACGACGCGCAGATAGCCGTAACCGGGCTCGATCAGCTTGGCGCGAACGCTCTTGAAATTGATGATCTCGCGGGTGAGCGTGAAAGTCAGCGGAACGTCGACGTCTTTGCGCGCGACGGTCAGGACGATTTGCGTGCCCGGCTTGCCGCGCATCTTCTCCACCGCCTTGGAGAGCGACAGGCCCCGCGTGAAAGTGTCGTCGATCTTGACGATCAGGTCGCCCGACTTGATGCCGGCGCGGAACGCCGGTGTATCTTCGATCGGCGAAATCACCTTGATGACGCCGTCTTCCTGGCCGACCTCGATGCCCAGGCCTCCGAACTTGCCCTGGGTCGAGATCTGCAACTCCTTGAATGCATCGGCGTCGAGGAAATCGGAATGCGGGTCAAGCCCGTGCACCATCCCGTTGATCGCCTCGCGGATGAGCTTTTCGTCGGGAACCGGCTCGACGTAATCGCTCTTGATGCGGCCGAAGACCGTCGAGAAGAGTTGCAGCTCGTCGTAGGGGACGGCCAGCTTTCCCTCGCGCTCCGCCAGCGCCGAGAAATTGAGGCTGAGCAATAGTCCGAGCACCGCGCCCAGACCGATCAGACCTACCTTTTTCCAACCTTCCATGTCAGCCTCATGCCTGCTGGCGGCGCTATCCGAACATGGTGGCGCTCGCCTGGTGGAACAACCCGAGAAAAGGAGTATACGCCCGCCCGCTCTTGCGCCAAACATACCTGACGCTTCGCTGACAGCGCTGACGGCCCAGCCATCGTGACGTGGACCGTCTCGCGGCGAGGGAGTTCCTTCACGCGGCCTGGTGGCGAGCGCCCGGCTGTCCCGGCCCGCCGTCCTGCCGCGGCTGCGGGTTGGGCTATGATTAATCCTTTCCATGCCGCGTACTCACCGACGTGTCCGAAGCGCTGCAATTCGTCGTCAACAACTGGATGCTGGTCGCCGTGGCCGTGGTTTCCGGGGCAATGCTGGTCTGGCCATTGTTCCAGAAGCGTTTCTCACCGGTCCGCGACATCGGAGTTCAGGGCGCCACGCAACTTATCAACCGCAACGACGCCGTCATCCTCGACCTTCGCGAGACGCAGGAGTACGAAGGCGGGCGAGTGCCGAATGCCGTACACATTCCGCTGTCGCAGCTCACGAGCCGTGGCCAGGAGCTGGCCAAGTTTGTCGGCCGGCCGCTGATCGCGTACTGCGAGCGCGGCAATCGCAGCCGGACCGCGGCCTCGGCGCTCGCCAAACTCGGCTTCTCGGAGATCTTCGTCCTGCATGGAGGTCTGCGGGCCTGGGCGGACGCAGGAATGCCGCTTGAGAAAGGCTGACCGTTCGGGTACGCGCCCATAGCGTTGGCAGGCCCTAGTCATGGCGGCGCCGGTAATGATGTATTCGACCGCGATCTGCCCGTACTGCGTCCGGGCTGAGCGGCTGCTGCACGCCAAGGGCGTCGCGGTGATCGAGAAGGTGCGCGTGGACCTCGATACCGAGCGCCGCACGGAAATGATGCAAAAGACCGGCCGGCGGACCGTTCCGCAAATCTACATCGGCGGCGTGCACGTCGGAGGCTATGACGACCTGGTCGTTCTCGATCGAGCGGGGAAGCTCGTGCCGATGCTGATTGGAGAGAAGAGCGGCTGACGCGGGGAGGTCGTGTCCTTTGCTATAATTTCCAGTTTTCGCCCCACCAGGAATTCGCATGACCGACCCCCAAGCGCAAACCGCGCCGTCGCTCGCCATCGAGAGGATTTACGTCAAGGACCTGTCGCTGGAGAACCCCGGTGCGCCGCGATCGCTTATGCAGATGGCGGAGGCGCCGCAAGTCGAGGTCGGGTTGCGCACTCGCGGCGAGCAGATCGACCAAAACCTTTTCGAGTGCGTGCTCACCATCACGGTCACCGCAAAGGCCGGCGACAAGACGTTGTTCCTGGTCGAAGCCGCCCAAGCGGGCGTGTTCCGGATCCAGGGAATCCCGATGGCGGACATTCAGCCGATCATGGGCATTCACTGCCCGACCGTGCTCTTTCCCTACATCCGCGAAACGATCGCCAACGCGATCATCCGTGCCGGGTTTCCGCCAGTGCACTTGGACCCGATCAATTTCGAGATGCTCTACCAGCAGCAGCTCGCCAATCTTCAGCAGCAACCGGCGGCGTCGCCGGTGCCGAGCTAACGCGAAGGCACGCGGCCGGCGCGCATTGGGATGCGACCGGCCGCACCGGCGCGCCAGGTTTGACGGCGATGCGTGGAGACTTCGAAGGCAAGGCGGCGTGAGTCTTTCCCTTCAGGCCTCGCTCGGGGTGGCGCTCGCGCTCGGCGGCAGCGCGCTGGCCGCCGAATTTCACGCAACGTCCGAGGTGGCGGTCCTCTACGACGCCCCGTCAGCGAAGGCGCGCGCGCTGTTCGTGCTGGGTCGCGACGTTCCGTTGGAGATGATCGTAACCGTCGAAGGCTGGATGAAGGTGCGCGATGCCGGTGGCACCGTGGCTTGGGTGGAGAGAAAGGCTCTGGGCGACAAGCGGATGCTCGTCGTTCGCGCGCCGGTCGCCGACGTGCTCGCCAGCCCCAACGAAGGCGCGACCGTCGTCTTCAGGGCCGAGCAGAACGTTCTGCTCGAGCTTGCCGACGCGGCGCCCGCCACCACCACGCCGGGATGGGCGAAGGTTCGCCACCGCGACGGGCAGACGGGTTTCGTCCGCATCGCGCAAGTCTGGGGTCTTTGACGTCGGCCGATGAGTGAGCGCGTCGCCATCCTGGGGGCCGGCGCGTGGGGTACCGCGCTCGCAGTGCATCTCGCGCGCGTCTCCTCGGCTTCGGGAATCGTTCTCTGGGCGCGCGATCCGCGGCAGGCGCAGGCGATCGAGCGAGCTCGCGAAAACGTGCGCTACCTGCCCGGCGTGTCCCTTTCCCCCGGCATCTCGATCGCCTCCGACTTAAGCTCCGCTGCGGCGTCCGCGTCGCTCATCGTCGTTGCCACGCCCATCGCTGCGCTGCCCGATCTGGTCGATGCCCTGCGTGGCGTGGCCGCCGCACCACTGCTCTGGGTCGGCAAGGGCTTTGTCGCCGACGCCAAGGCCGCAGCCGGGGTCGCGCTTGCGCACCAAGTCATCGCTCCGCGGTGGCCAGCGCCCGTGGGAGCGATTTCGGGTCCCAGCTTCGCCGTGGAGGTGGTGCGGGGATTGCCCACGGCAGTGAGCGTGGCGGCGACCGACGCCGAACTTGCCGAGCGCGCCGCGCACCTTCTGCGCGGCGACGCATTCCGCGCCTACGTAAGCGGCGACCTGACCGGCGTCGAGACCGGCGGCGCGGTGAAGAACGTGCTGGCGATCGCCGCAGGGATAAGCGACGGACTCGACTTCGGCCACAACGCTCGCGCGGCGCTGATCACCCGGGGGCTCGCCGAGACCGGCCGATTGTCGGCGGCGCTCGGCGGCAAGCGCGAGACGCTCATGGGACTCGCGGGCCTCGGTGACCTGGTGCTCACCTGCACCGGGGACCCGTCGCGCAACCGGCGAGTCGGCCTAGGTCTGGCGCGTGGAGCGCCCCTCTCGCGGATTCTCGCCGAGCTGGGGCACGTGGCCGAAGGTGTCCAAGCCGCGCGCGCGGCGCATGCTCTGGCCGCGGCCCTCGCCATCGACATGCCCATTTGCGAGGCGGTGTATCGCGTGCTGCACGAGGACCTCGCGCCGCGGCTCGCGGTGGAGTCGCTGCTTGCGCGCGAGCCGGGCCGGGAATTCCAGTGACGCGCTAGCCCGACCCGTTAAATCCCGCCTGCCGCCACGCCTCGTACACGGCGATGGCCACGGCGTTGGAAAGGTTGATGCTGCGCACCCCGGGGCGCATCGGGATGCGCAAACGCGCCTGCGGCGCGAACCCGGCGAGAATGTCCTCGGGGAGCCCCGAGGTCTCGCAACCGAAAACCAGCACATCGTCGTGGCGAAGCGCACAGTCGAAAAGCGAGCGCTCCGCCTTGGTTGTTAACGCCAGCCAGCGACGCAGACCGTCGCGATCGACCGCCTCGCGGCAAGCCTCCCAGTTGCCGTGCACGACGAGGCGCGTGTACTCGTGGTAGTCGAGCCCGGCGCGCCTGAGCTCGCGGTCATCGATTCGAAAGCCGAGGGGTTCGACCAGGTGCAGCTGCGCGCCAGTGTTGGCGGCTAGCCGGATCACGTTCCCTGTGTTGGGGGGGATTTCGGGATGGACGAGTACGATCGCGACCACCCGGGATCCCGTGCGCCGTGCGGCGATCAGCCGACCGCTGGCAAGGTGCGCGCGACGACCCAGTTCTCCACGCGAATCGCGCCGGCGGCCTTGAGCGTCTTCGCGAACTCGGCCAGCGTTGCCCCCGTCGTCATCACGTCGTCGACCACGGCTACGCTCAGACCCTTCACGTCGGCGTCGCAGCAGAACGCTCCGCGAACGTTGCGTGCGCGCTCGGACCACGGCAATGCCGCTTGCGGAGGCGTGGTCCGCGTCCTGCGCACGCCGGTGGCCATCAGCGCAATGCCGGCCTTGGCAGCGAGAACGCGCGCGATCTCCGCGGCTTGATTGCAGCCGCGCTCGCGCTGACGCTCCTCGGAGAGGGGCAGCGCGATCAGGCACCGGGGCCGCCTCGACGGGCGCCTGCGGTGCGCGGCAAGGATCGCGTCGGCGCACCAATCGGCGAGCGCGAGGCGTCTTTGGTACTTGAAGGCGTGGATCAGCCGGTCGACCGGGAAAGCGTAGGCGCACGCGGCGATCGTCGCGTCGAACGGCGGCGGGTTGGCAAGGCATTGGCCGCAGATTTCGTCGCCCGCGGTCGGCAGCGCGCACACCGGGCACGCGTGCTCGATCCAGGGAAGCTCGCGCGAGCAATCGCCGCAGATGATGCAATCTCCCGACGGTGCCGCACACAGCTCGCAGCGCTGCGGCAATGCCCGCCGCGCCGCACCGAGCGCACTCTTTCGGACGCTGTCGAACGCGCTGGCCAGGAAGTTTGACAACCCTCGGCCCTCCCCCGAAACTTGCCGCATTCTAACCGCTCTGTCGCACGACGTGCAGCCCGCGCTGGGTGACATCCGTTCTGATTGAAAGCCCCGGCGGCCGACACGGATGAGCACTGAACGCGGCAGGTTTCGGCTCGACGAAGCGAGCGTGCGGCGCTCCTTCGAGCGCGCGGCCGCAACCTTCGACGCCGCAGCGGCTCTGCACCGCGAGGTGGCGGCGCGGATGGCGGAGCGTCTCGGCGTGGTCAGGATCGCGCCCTCCGCGATCCTCGACGCGGGTTGCGGAACCGGCGAGGCGTTGGGCGAATTGGCGGCGCGCTATCCCGAGGCGCAGCCGATCGGAATCGATCTGGCGCGCGCCATGACCAGCGCGGCGCGCGCCCGGGTCCTTGCGCGCCCCGGCGATGAGCGCTCGCTCGAGCGAGTCGCCGGGTCCCGGATGAGCGTCCCAGCTCGGCCTTGGCTCGTCTGCGGCGATATCCTGCGCCTGCCGCTGCGCGCGGGGTCGATGGGGCTCGTCTGGAGCAATCTCGTGCTGCAGTGGGTGAACGAGCCGGCACTGGCATTCGCAGAGTTCCATCGCGTGCTTGCCGTCGGCGGGCTGCTTAGCTTCACGACTCTGGGCCCGGACACGCTGCGCGAGCTGCGCTCGGCGTTCGCCAGCGCCGACAGCGCGGTGCACGTGCACCGGTTCATCGACATGCACGACTTGGGCGACATGCTCGTGGACACGGGGTTTGCCGACCCTGTCATGGACATGGAAGTCCTGACTCTCACCTACGCCGACTCGCGTTCGCTGATGCGCGAGCTCAGAGCGCTCGGCGCGTCGAATGCAGCCGTGAGCCGGAGCCGAAGCCTCATGGGCAAGCAGCGCTGGGCGCGAGCCGTCGGCGCGCTCGAGAAGTTCCGCAGGGACGATAGGCTGCCCGCGTCATTCGAAGTCGTGTACGGCCACGCCTGGAAACCCAAGCCCCGGCGGTTGGCCGATGGCAGGGAAATCGTGCGCTTCGAGCGACCCATGCGTCGGTGAGGCGGCGACGTGAGCAGCCTTTTCGCGGTGTGCCGATCATGCTAAGCTTCGCGCTCCTTTCGACTTGAGGCAGCAGGCGGCGCCGCGCGTCATCGGAGTCCAGCATTGGCGACCGCATCCGCGACTCTAGCCTTCACGTCGGTTCCATGGTGCAAACCCCCGTTGCGCAGCCGTTCGACACGGATCACTACTGCGTCCGACGTGCTGGCGGGACCACGGCAGCGCATTGCCAAGGACTTGCGACGCGCACCGGCCGAGCGCTGACGCGGATCATCGACGTTCTCGAGGAAGGCATGGATCGCATCGACACAGCACGTCGCCCGCGTGGGAACGGAAGGCGGCCAGGCAATGCGGCGCTCGCGCTGTCGGCACTGGTGCCGGGAGCGGCATTCGCCGAGCGGCAATACAACCTTCCGCCGCCGGTCACTCCAGTCGCGACGCAGATCTTCGACTTGCATACCTACATCTTGTGGATCTGCGTCGCGATCTTCGTGGGCGTGTTCTCGGTGATGTTCTATTCGATCTTCGCGCATCGCAAGTCGAAGGGACATCAGGCGGCAAAGTTCCACGAGAACACGCTGGCCGAGGTCGTTTGGACCGCGATTCCATTCCTGATCCTGTTGTTCATGGCCTTTCCGGCGACCAAGACGGTGCTGGCGATGAAGGATTCGTCGGTGCCCGACATGACGGTCAAGGTCACGGGTTTCCAGTGGAAGTGGAATTACGACTACCTCGATCACGGATTCTCCTACATGAGCAATCTGGCGACCCCGCAGGCGCAGATCCACAACCGGGAAGCCAAGGGCGAGCATTACTTGCTCGACGTCGACCAGCCGATGGTCGTGCCGGTGGGCAAGAAGGTGCGCATCCTGGTAACCGCCGGCGACGTCATCCATTCGTGGTGGGTGCCGGCGTTCGGAGTCAAGCAGGACGCGATCCCGGGTTTTGTGCGCGACTCCTGGTTCCGCGCCGACAAGCCGGGGACTTATCGCGGGCAATGCGCGGAGCTTTGCGGCAAGGAGCATGGCTTCATGCCGATCGTGGTCGAGGTCAAGTCGGCCGACGACTACGCCAAATGGCTCGACGACCAGAAGAAGAAGACTGCAGCGGTCGCCGACGATCCGAACAAGGTCTGGGAACTCAAGGAGCTAGTCGCCCGCGGCGAGAAGGTCTACGCCGCCCGCTGCGTCGCGTGTCATCAGACCACCGGCAAGGGTGTTCCCGACGCGTTCCCCGCGCTCGACGGATCGCCTGTGGTCAACGGGCCCAAGGAGGCGCAGATCAAGATCGTGCTCAATGGCGTGGCCAAGGAGGGCAAACCGACGGCGATGGTGGCGTGGAAGGATACGCTCTCGGATACCGAGATCGCCGCAGTCATTACCTATACGCGCAACAGTTGGGGCAACCATACCGACCAGGCCATCCAGCCGGCGGAAGTGAAAGCCGACCGCCAGTAGGCGCACGCCAATTCGCCAGGTTCCAGCGAGGAGCAAGCAATGAGCAGCATTCCGCACGATCACGCCGCCGGCCACGACGCACACGCGCATGTGCCTAGCGGCATCATGCGCTGGATCACGACGACCAATCACAAGGACATCGGCACGCTCTATCTGTGGTTCTCGATGATCATGTTCCTTGCCGGCGGCGTGCTCGCGCTGACCATCCGCACCGAGCTGTTCCAGCCCGGGTTGCAGATCGTCGATCCGGAATTCTTCAATTCGCTCACCACGCTGCACGGGCTGATCATGGTTTTCGGCGCGATCATGCCGGCAGCGGTGGGCTTCGCCAACTGGCAGATACCTCTGATGATCGGCGCGCCGGACATGGCGTTCGCGCGAATGAACAACTGGAGCTTCTGGCTGCTGCCGTTCGCCGCGGCCCTGCTCATCGCGTCGTTTTTCGTGCCGGGGGGAGCGGCCGCGGGCGGGTGGACGCTCTACGCGCCGCTCTCGGTGCAGGCCGGAATGGGCTTGGACTTCACTATCTTCGCGGTGCACATCCTCGGGGCTTCGTCGATCATGGGGGCGATCAACATCATCACCACGATCCTCAACCTGCGCGCCCCGGGCATGACGCTGATGAAGATGCCGCTGTTCGTGTGGACGTGGCTCATCACCGCGTACCTGCTGATCGCGGTCATGCCGGTGCTCGCGGGAGCAGTGACCATGCTGCTCACCGATCGGCACTTCGGCACCAGCTTCTTCAACGCGGCGGGCGGCGGTGACCCGGTGCTGTTCCAGCACATCTTCTGGTTCTTCGGGCATCCCGAGGTCTACATCATGATCCTGCCCGCCTTCGGGATCGTCTCGACCATCATCCCGGCGTTTTCGCGCAAGCCGCTGTTCGGCTACGCCTCGATGGTCTATGCCACCTCGTCCATCGCGATCCTGTCGTTCATCGTCTGGGCGCATCACATGTTCACCGTCGGGATGCCTGCGGCCGGGCAGCTGTTCTTCATGTACGCGACCATGCTGATCGCCGTGCCAACCGGCGTGAAGGTGTTCAACTGGGTCGCCACGATGTGGAGGGGCTCGCTCACCTTCGAGACTCCGATGCTGTTCGCCATCGGCTTCATTTTCCTGTTCACGATGGGCGGGTTCACCGGCCTGGTGCTGTCGATCACGCCGGTCGACATCCAGCTGCAGGACACCTACTACGTCGTCGCCCACTTCCACTACGTGCTGGTCGCGGGATCGCTGTTCGCGTTCTTCGGTGGAGTGTATTACTGGCTGCCGAAGTGGTCGGGCCGGATGTACGACGAGACGCTCGGGAAATGGCACTTCTGGCTGTCGATGATCTTCTTCAACGTCACGTTCTTCCCGATGCACTTCCTGGGGCTCGCCGGCATGCCGCGTCGCATTCCAGACTACGCGACCCAGTTCACGGATTGGAACATGGTGGCGTCGATCGGCGCGTTCGGCTTCGGGCTGTCGCAACTCGTGTTCCTTTACACCGTCCTGAAGGCGATGAGATCTGGGCCGAAGGCGTCGGCCAGGCCGTGGGAAGGCGCCGATACGCTGGAGTGGACGCTGCCCTCGCCGGCGCCGTACCACACCTTCGAGACGCCACCGCACGTGGGCTGATGGGGCGCGCGTGAAATCGGTACTCACCCGCGATGCCTCGGAGCGCAACGACAGGCGCGCCGCGAACCTGCGCACGGCGGCGACTCTCGGATCGATCGCCTTGCTGTTCTTCGTCGGGATCGTCGCTGCGCAGTACTCGGGAAGCGCGACCGTCGGCATCGGCGCGGTGGGCTTGGCGATCCTCGCCTTTCTCGCGGTCGCCCTCTGGCGCAACCTCCGGAAGTGAACGATCGATGAGCGCGCCCGCAATCCGGTCGAATCGCGTCATGCTGGCGAAGCTGTGCGTCGTGGCCGCAGTCATGTTCGGCTTCGGCTTCGCCATGATTCCGTTCTACAACAAGATCTGCGAAGTGACCGGATTGCGCGACATCGACGTCGCCGACAGGCTGGTCAATACGCAGATCGACGCTGCGCGCAGCATCCGCATCGAGCTCGACGCCAATCTGAGCAAGCTGCCGTGGCGCTTCCGGCCGCTCACCCCGATCGTCACGGTGCATCCGGGCGAGCTCACGCAGGTCGTCTACGAAATCGAGAACATGAGCGACCGGCCGCTGACCGGGCAGGCGATCCCGAGCTATGGGCCGCAACGCGCGGGAGACTACTTCAAGAAACTGGAGTGCTTCTGTTTCACCAAGCAGTCGTTCGAGCCGCACGAAAAGCGACAGATGCCGGTGGTGTTCGTCGTCGATCCGAAGCTGCCTGCCGACGTCGCGACGATCACGCTGTCGTACACGTTCTTCGAGGTCGAGGGCAACAGGACCTAGTGTCTGGTATGGATGTTTGCAACGACATAGGGTCGGGGAAGGGGAGCAAAGCATGAGCACGCCACAGACCGGCACCAAGCCCTATTACTTCGTGCCGCAGCCGTCGCACTGGCCGATCACCGGCTCGTGCGGGCTGCTGCTGATGGCGGCCGGCGCTGCGGCCTGGTTCAATTCCTACCCGATCGGCCCGTGGCTGCTTCTCGCCGGCCTCGCCTTGCTGCTCACGATGATGTTCGGGTGGTTCGGACGCGTCATCGACGAGTCCGAGCGCCGGCTCTACAACCACAGGGTCGATATCTCGTTCCGCTGGGGAATGGGCTGGTTCATCTTCTCGGAGGTGATGTTCTTCGCAGCCTTCTTCGGCGCGCTGTTCTACGTGCGTAACCTGTCCGTGCCCTGGCTAGGAGACTTGGAGCAGAAGCTGCTGTGGCCGGATTACACCGCGGCGTGGCCGACCATGGGTCCGTACCTCAAGGAGGCGTTCACCCCGATGGGGGCGATCGGCGTTCCGCTGTTGAACACCATCCTGCTGCTCTCCTCCGGCGCAACGATCACCGTCGCGCATTACGCGCTCAAGGATGGCCGCCGCGGCGCGCTGAAGCTCTGGCTGTTCCTCACCATCGCCCTCGGCGTCACCTTCCTTTGTTTCCAGGCCTACGAGTACACCCACGCCTACAGCGAGCTCAACCTAAAGCTGAGCTCCGGGGTCTACGGCTCGACATTCTTCATGCTCACGGGCTTTCACGGCTTCCACGTGACCGTCGGTGCGATCATGCTCTCGGTGATGCTGGTGAGGATCTTCGGCGGGCACTTCGATGCCCAGCATCATTTCGCGTTCGAGGCCACGACATGGTACTGGCACTTCGTCGACGTGGTGTGGCTGCTGCTTTTCGTGCTGGTGTACTGGCTGTAGCGGTCCAGGGAATTACGACGCCGCTGGCGCTCGGCCTCGGGGTACCGATGCCGCGTTGGGAGGGCCGCGGCCCGACTCGTCGCAGCGTCACCGCAGGCCGGCATCGCCGATCCAGCCGAGCTTGTAGCTCAAGACCAGGAAGATGATCAGGCTCGCCGACAGCGCCACGCGGAGCGCCAGAGCCTTGACCATTCGCGTCCCGCGACCGCGGTCGTGATAAAGGAAATAGAGCGCAGATCCGAGGCTCAAGATGATGAGCACCAGGGCGGCGATGACGATGATCTTGATCATTGCGTCTGCGAAGTGGCTAAAGCCGGGCCATCAAGTCTAGTTGAGGCATGGGCCCGTGCCAAACCCGATCGCGTCCTTCTTTTTGCACCGCCGCTTTCGCCCGACGCTCTGGCCGACGCTGGGAGTGATCGTGCTCGTGGCGGCGACGGTCAGCCTTGGCAACTGGCAGCGGCACCGCGCCGAGCAGAAGCAGGCGCAGCGCGAGCAGGTCGATCGC
>Ga0187778_10000017_pt1 | contig 95307 bp, 86 predicted proteins | sample 1015_Q2_SP5_20_M_FD_132418 | JGI IMG/M metagenome (GOLD analysis project Ga0187778, IMG submission 132418) | Tropical peat soil microbial communities from peatlands in Department of Meta, Colombia - 1015_Q2_SP5_20_MG | ecosystem: Environmental > Terrestrial > Soil > Wetlands > Peat | place...
CACCGAGTGGCGCCCCAGGACGCCCGTTCCCTTCGGGTTGCTGCCGAAAATGCCGATCGCGGCGTTGCAAAGTCTCGTCGGGCGCCCTGCCCGGCTTCGCCTTGCGCTAGGCGTTTTCGGCAACGCAACGCGTTTGTGTCCATAGCGCTAGCAGGCCCTAGTCGTCGCCCGGACCGGGAACGAGTTCGCGGATCCCCGCGAGCGGGATGCGCACCCAATCGGGACGGTGGTCCATTTCGTAGCCTAGCTCGTAGAACGCCTTCTCCAGCATGAACAACCCGATGAGCCTGGTCGCCTCGCGCCACGCCGGAAATAATCCGCGCTCCCGCGCGGCGTCGCGGTATCCGTCGAGGAATGCCTCGGACGCAACCTGCTCCCATGACCGGGCCAGCGCTCCCAGGGAGGCCAGAGCATCGGGTCGTTCCTCGATCGCATGAGCGAGCGCGCGGAAGCGGGCATAGCTGAAAGAGCGCAGCATGCCCGCGACGTCGCGCAGCGCAGAGTCTTTCTGGCGGCGCTCGGCGAGCGAGCGCGTAGGCTCGCCCTCGAAGTCGGTGATGACGAAATCGTTGTGCGCGAGCAATATCTGCCCGAGGTGATAGTCGCCGTGAAGCCGCGTCTTGACATGGCTGGGCCGGGAGGCGGCGGACGCTTCGATGCGCTTGAGAATCTCGTTGCGTCTCGCGAGAACGCGCTCGGCATCGCCGCGCGTCGGCGCGTCGAGCGCCTCGCGCCGCTCGGCGAGCCGATCGAGCATCGTCTTCGCGGACTCGCGGACCCGTGACGTCCACGCCGCCAAGTCGCTCGCCTCGAGCGGTTCCGGATCGAATGCCGGATCGCCCGTGGTCTTCGCGAGCGCGGCGTGCAGCTCCGCGGTGCGCCGGCCGAGAATGCGCATCAGGGCCAGATAACCACCGTGCACGTCGCGGGGCTCGCCCGCGGGAGCGGTGCCGCTGCGATGCTGCTCGAGGAACTGTTCGACATAATTGAGCGTATAGGCCCAGGCGTCGCCTTGATTGGTGACGAAGCCTTGCAGCAGCGCAACCGTAGTGTTGGCGCCGTCGGCTCCGGCGTATTCGATCGATCCCGCGAGCGGCACGACGTGCTCGAAGCGCACCACCTCGGTGAGGAAGCGACCGATCTCCAGCTCGGGATGGATTCCAGGCTGCATGCGCCGGTACGCCTTGAGCAGCAGCCGGTCGCCCAGGGCGATGACGGAGTTGCTGCTCTGCGGGCTCGCAGCGCTGACCGGCAGCTCGGCGTAGCCCTGGCCTGCCAGCTCGGAGAACGCCGACGTTCGGCGGAAGCGCATCGTGCCGCGTGCAAAGCGCAGCTCCGTGGCCTCGTCGATCGACCGCACCAGCTGCCTGCAGAAGGCATCGTCGGCGAACGCGTCAGCGACCGCGCCGATGCGCGCCTGCTGCCGCGCTCGCGCAAGCAGTGCGCTTTGCACCTTGCGCATGCGCTCCTCGTCCTCTTCCCACACCAGCGCGAGCGGCAGGAGGAAGCTTTGCGCCTCGCCTGCGGCGCGCTCGGCGCGGGCGATGGTGACGAGCCAGCTCGCGCCTTTGGTCTCCCACTCGGCGTAGTCGACCAAGGCGACGCGCTGCAGCGGCTCGGTCTTGGCCGCGTACCAGCGCTGGGCCGCGACGAAAGGAGGGAGGACATCGCGCTCGAGCTGAGCGCGCACCTTTTCGGAGAGCGCGATGCGCCACGGAACCACGCGGTCGCGAAACAGGCTCGCCCAGCCGTCGAACAGCACCAGCACCGGCAACTCCTCGCGCGGCGGCCGCTCCTCGCGCACCGCAGGCACCTCCGCGATCGGCGCGAGCCTGAACCACATGAAGCTGTGCCCGGGCAGCGTGAGCGGATACGCTTGCTCGCCGATGGGCGGGAAGCTCGCGCGGCCGAGGAGTTCGATCGGCACGCGGCCCTTATGCCGCGCGAGATCGAGCGCGACCGGCTGCGCCGAGCGCGCAAGGTTGGCGACGCACAAGACGACGTCGTCGCCGTGCTCGCGCAGATAAGCCAGGATCTTGCGGTTGTGCGGGCGCAGGAAGGTGAGCGTTCCGCGGCCGAAGGCGCGATGCGCCTGACGCGTCGCGAGCATCCGCCGCATCCAGTTGAGCAGCGAAGAGGTCTCGCGCGCCTGCGCTTCCACGTTGACGGCCTGGTAGCCGTACAACGGGTCCATGATCGGGGGCAGGTACAGCCGCTGGGGATCTGCGCTCGAGAAACCGGCGTTGCGGTCGGGCCGCCACTGCATCGGGGTGCGCACCCCGTCACGGTCGCCGAGGTAGACGTTGTCGCCCATCCCGATCTCGTCACCATAGTAGATGATCGGCGATCCAGGCATCGACAATAGCAGGCTGTTCATCAGCTTGATCTTGTCGATGTCGTTGTCCAGCAGCGGCGCGAGGCGACGCCGAATGCCCAAGTTCAGGCGCGCGCGCGGATCCACGGCGTACATCTGGTAGAGATAGTCGCGCTCCTTGTGCGTGACCATCTCGAGCGTCAACTCGTCGTGATTGCGCAGGAAGATCGCCCACTGGCAGCTCTCGGGGATGTCCGGCGTCTGCCCCATGATCTCCGAGATCGGATGGCGATCCTCCAGCGCGATCGCCATGTACATGCGCGGCATCAGGGGGAAGTGATACGCCATGTGGCATTCGTCGCCGCTGCCGAAGTATTCGCGCACGTCCTCGGGCCATTGGTTCGCCTCAGCGAGCAGCAGGCGGCCGGCGTAATGCTCGTCGATCAAACTTCGGATCCGCTTGATGACGGCGTGTGTTTCCGGGAGGTTTTCGCTGTTGGTTCCGTCGCGCTCGCACAGATAGGGGATCGCGTCGAGCCGGAAGCCGTCGACGCCCATGTCCAGCCAGAAGCGCATGGTCCTGAAGACCGCCTTCAGGACCTTCGGGTTGTCGAAGTTCAGGTCCGGCTGATGGCTGAAGAAACGGTGCCAGTAGTACTGTTGCGCGACTTCGTCCCAGGTCCAGTTCGACTTCTCGGTGTCGGTGAAGATGATGCGAGTGCCGGCGTACTTCTCGGGGTCATCGCTCCACACGTACCAGTTGCGCTTGGCCGAGCCCTTGGGCGCGCGCCGGGCGGCCTGGAACCAGGGGTGCTGGTCGGAGGTGTGGTTGACGACCAGCTCGGTGATGATGCGCAGGTTCCGGCGCTTCGCTTCGCGTACGAACTGCCGGAAGTCCTGCCGGGTTCCGTAGGCGGGCGCGACGTTGTGGTAGTCGGAGACGTCGTAGCCGTCGTCCCTCATCGGCGAGGGATAGAACGGAAGCAGCCAGACTGTATTGACGCCGAGGTCGTGGATGTAGTCGAGCTTCGCGGTCAGCCCCTGGAAGTCGCCGATTCCGTCATCGTTGGAGTCGAAGAAGGCCTTGACGTGCAGCTCGTAGATGAGCGCGTCCTTGTACCACAGCGGATCATCGATCGTGATAGTGACCTCCGCGGGAAGCTGCTCGTTGCCGGCCTTGAGGTTCATTACATGAAATAGTCGAAGTCGTGCTCGCGATGCACGCGTCGACGCACCCGGAAGATGTGCGCCGGCGAGCGCGACGGATCGAGCGCCACGAAGTTGCGCGCTCCGCTCCACAGATGGCGCGCCCCGGTGATCAGATCGTGCATCTGGTAGGACCTGTCGGCATCGATGTCGAGCGCCTCGAGGTCGACCTCGATCCAACCGGACTGCACGTGCGCCGGATCGAGGTTCACGACGACCACGACGGCGTTGTCGGGCTCGTCGGTCGTCTTGGCATAGCAGATGATCTGCTCGTTGTCGACGGGGAAGAAGACGAGGCTCCAATCCTGCTGCAGTGCCGGGTTTTCCCGACGCGCACGGTTCACGCGCGCGACGTACGGAGCGAGGCTGTCGGCGCGATCGAGCTCCCAGCGCCGGATCTCGTACTTTTCCGAATTCAGATATTCCTCGCTTCCCGGCTCGCGAGGCTCGTGCTCCATGAGCTCGAACGCCGGTCCGTAGATCCCGTAGCTGGCCGACAAGGTCGCGGCGAGCACCAGGCGCGCCATGAACGCCGGACGTCCGCCGAACTGCAGATACTCGGTGAGGATGTCGGGCGTGTTCGGCCAGCAATTGGGACGGAAGTATTCGCGTCCGCTGCCGTTGGCGAGCTCGGTGAAGTAATCGGTGAGCTCGCGCTTGGTGTTGCGCCAGGCGAAATAGGTATAGGACTGCGTGAAGCCGACCTTGGCAAGGCGATGCATCACCTTGGGCCGGGTGAACGCTTCGGAGAGCAGGATCACGTCGGGGTGCTCGCGCTTGATCTCGCCGATCACCCATTCCCAGAACGCGAAAGGCTTGGTGTGCGGGTTGTCGACGCGGAAGATGCGCACACCCTGCCCGATCCAGAACGTGAAAACGCCGGCAAGCTCGCGCCACAACGCCTGCCAGTCGTCGGTTTCGAAGTTGAGCGGATAGATGTCCTGGTATTTCTTGGGCGGATTCTCGGCGTATTGCACGCTTCCATCGGGGCGGTGGCGAAACCACTGGGGATGGCTCGCCACCCACGGATGATCAGGAGCGCACTGCAAAGCGATATCGAGTGCGACCTCGAGCCCGTGCTCCTTCGCCTGCGCGAGGAAATGACGGAGGTCTTCGAGCGTGCCGAGCTGCGGATGGATGGCGGTGTGTCCGCCTTCCGCGGCGCCGATCGCCCACGGGCTTCCTGGATCGTTCGGCGCCGCACCGAGCGTGTTGTTGCGTCCCTTGCGTCGAGCGCGACCGACGGGATGGATCGGTGGCAGATAGACGACGTCGAAGCCCATGGCTGCGATGTAGGGCAGCCGCGCCGCGCAGTCGGCGAGGGTGCCGTAGGCGCCGGGTGTGGCGCTGCACGAGCGGGGGAAAAGCTCGTACCAGGCGCCGCAGCGGGCGAGCGCTCGATCCACCGTCACGCGCAGTTCGACCTGGTGCGTGGCGGCCAGGCTGCGATCGGGAAAGCGCCGCGCCAGCCTATCAAGCGATTTGTCGAGCGCGATCGCGCGCAGCGTCGCGGGGTCCTGCTCCGAACGCAAGCGGCGGGCCCAGTCGGTGAGTTTTTCCCGGTCGGGGCCTTGCGCGCGTCCTGCGGCAGCCTCGACCAGGCTCGCGCCCACGATGGCCGCGACGCGCAGATCTTCAGCGTCGATGCGGCGCTCGAAGTCGTGGCGCCAGGAAAGGAACTGATCGACCCACGCCGTCACCGTGTAGCGGTAACTGCCGAGGGAGTCGACGGTGAAAGCGCCGCGCCAGCGATCGTTGCCGAGTGCGCGCATGGGCGAGCTTCGCCATGCGGTCTCGTCTTCGCGCCTGTAGAGCAGCAGGCACACGAGCTGGTCGTGGCCATCGGCGAAGCAGTCCGCCTCGACGCACACCTTGTCGCCGACGACGCGCTTGACGGGAAAGCGCCCGCTGTCGACCGCCGATCGCACCGCCTCGATAACGACGCGGACCCGTCCGTCCTTCGCTGTCGTGGGCGAACCGGTCATCCGAGTCGTTCCGCTCCGGCTCGTGGATTAGGTCGGCTTGAGCAGCACAGTCGCCAGCGGCGGCAGCGTGAGAGTAAGGGAATGTGGACGTCCCTGCACTGCCACCGGCGCGGCTTCGACGCCGCCGAAATTGCCCATTCCGCTGCCGCCGTAGATCTGTGCATCGCTGTTGAGCAGCTCGTGCCACCATCCGCCTCGCGGCACGCCGACGGTGTAATTGATGCGCGGCACCGGGGTGAAGTTGCACACCGCAGCCACCGGCGATCCATCGCGAGACTTGCGAAGAAAGCTGATCACGCTCTGGTCGGCGTCGCGGAAGTCGATCCACTCGAAGCCGGAACCGTCGAAATCGCCCTCGTGAAGCGCCGGCTCGGCGCGATAGAGTCGATTGAGGTCGGTGACCCAGCGCTGCAGGCCGGTATGCTCTGGATACTGCAGCACCCACCACTCCAGCGAATCCTCGTGCGACCATTCGCGGCGTTGCCCGAATTCGCCGCCCATGAACAGCAGCTTCTTCCCAGGGTGCGCCCACATGTAGCCGAAGAGCAGGCGCAGATTGGCGAACTGCTGCCACGTATCGCCTGGCATCTTGCCGATCAGCGAGCCCTTGCCGTACACGACTTCGTCGTGCGAGAGCGGAAGCACGAAGTTCTCGAAGAACGCGTACCAGATCGAGAAGCTCAACCGGTCATGGTGGTACTTGCGGTACACCGGCGGCTGGCTCATGTAGTCCAGCGTGTCGTGCATCCAGCCCATGTTCCATTTCATGCCGAAGCCCAAGCCCCCGACGTAGACGGGCCGCGAAACCATCGGCCACGCGGTGGATTCCTCGGCGATCATCTGCACGTCGGGATGGTCGCGATACACCGCCTCGTTGAGCGCGCGCAGGAATTCGATCGCATCGAGGTTTTCCCTGCCGCCGTGCCGATTGGGGATCCACTCGCCCGATTTGCGCCCGTAGTCGAGGTAGAGCATCGAAGCCACGGCGTCCACTCGCAGGCCGTCGACGTGATACTTGTCCAGCCAGAACAGCGCGCTCGAAAGCAGGAACGCCCGCACTTCGTTGCGGCCGTAGTTGAAGATCGAGCTGTTCCACTCCGGGTGGAAGCCTTGCTTCGGATCGGCGTGCTCGTAGAGGTGCGTGCCGTCGAAGAAGGCCAGCCCGTGCTCGTCGGCGGGAAAGTGCGAGGGCACCCAGTCGAGGATGACGCCGATGCCGTGCCGATGCAGGACCTCGACCAGATGCATGAAGTCCTGCGGCGTGCCGTAGCGCGAGCTTGGCGCGAAGTAGGCGGTGGTCTGGTAGCCCCATGAGCCGTAGAAGGGATGTTCGGCGATGGGCAGGAGCTCGACGTGGCTGAACCCCATGCGGTTGACGTACTCGGCCAGCGGTTCGGCGATGCCGCGATAGGTCGGCAAGCGATTGTTCTCTTCCCGCCGCCAGGACCCCAGGTGCAGCTCGTAGATCGAGATCGGCGAATCCAGCGCATTCTTCGCGCCGCGGTCGCGCATCCAATCGCTGTCGTTCCACCGGTAGTCCAGCGTCCACGCACGCGATCCGGTCGCCGGAGGCGCCTCGGCGAAGAACGCGAAGGGGTCGGCCTTGTCGACCTTGTACCCAGCGTGCCGGGAAAAGATGCGGTACTTGTAGGTGTGCCCGTGTCCGACTCCCGGCACGAAGCCTTCCCACACCCCCGATCCGTCGGGACGCGCCGCCAGGGAATGCTTCGAATCGTTCCACCCGTTGAATTCGCCGATGACGGAGATATGGGCTGCGTTCGGTGCCCACACGGCGAACTGCGCCCCGTCGCGGGCGAGATGGCAACCCAGGCCTTCGTACAGGCGGCCGTGCGTTCCCTCGCGCAGCAGGTAGATGTCGTGGTCGGTCAACATGGTCGCCACCGCGCGACTCGGCGCCTCAGCCCGCGCGTGCCCGGGTTCTTGCATGCTCCCTTTCTCCGCTCGCGTCGTCCGCAGACGCGACTGCCATTGTGGCGCTTCGCGCCTCTTGCGTGAACACCAGCGCGGCGGCGCCTCGCGGGCCCCATCCGCGGGCAGCTCACCGCAGATCGCCCGCCGCTGCTCCCGCCGCGGCCGTGGCCGCCTTCCCGATCAACGAGCTCTCCCGTCGACGACGCCGACGGGGTGCATCACCGGACCACGTAAGGTGGCATCGCCACGAGCCCAATCGCGTCGATGTCCGGCGTGTCCTTGTCCTCAGCCGGCGTGCTTCCAACACGTTCGCTTCGACGGCGCCAAGCGGGCAACCGCCGAGAGGAATCCGTCACCAAGGATGCCACATGCGTTTCGACCACCCATCCGGTCCCTACCAGCAGAATCGAAACCGCGATCGGCAGCAGATAGTTGAGACCCGCTGCGGCCTCCCTCGCCGCCAGTGCCAGGGTAAGCACTGTGGCTCCAATCAAGGCGTCGACGGTCAACGATCGCCAGTGCGGCTCAGGAACTTGTTTCTTCATCGCATGCTCCCGGTTCCGAACGGAGATGAGACCAATGTAGACCGCCGGACCCGCGCCGGAAATCGGTGCAGCGCCGATTTGCGTGTCAGCGCGCGTCCGACAGTCAGCGCGGCAGCCGGGGAGAGCGCAGCGTGGCTGCGCGCGTTAGTGAACGCTCGTGCCGGAAGGACGGAACAAGTACGAGTCGATCGCCAGCGCGCCCGATTCGAAGCCCTCGACGATCAGCTCGGCGTGCGCGTCGATCCCAGCTGCACCCCAGGCGACGAACAGCGGCAGGAAATGCTCCTCGGTGGGGTGCGCGCGCACCGCATCGGGCGCCTGTTCGCGATACGCGACCACGGCTTCCGCGTCATGTGCGGCGAGCCGATCCTTGAGCCACTCGGCAAACGAGGCCGCGTACCGCAGTGGCTCGTGCCGGCGGGGATTGGACACCCAGTCGCGCAGGTTGTGGGTCGTGTGGCCCGAGCCGATGATCAGCACGCCGTCCCGCGCCAGCGGCGCGAGCGCTTCGCCGAGCCGCAGGTGGTGCGCCGTGCCCAGCTCCGGCTGGAGCGACAACTGCACCACTGCAATCTCGTGCTCTGGGTACATCCATTTCAGCGGCACCCAGGCGCCGTGGTCGAGCCCCCTGCAGCCGTTGATCCCTGCGGTGATGTCCGCGCGCTTGAGCGCCGCAACCGCTTCGGTGGCGAGCTCGGGCGCGCCCGGCGCCGGGTAGCGTTGCCGGTAGAGTTCCTCGGGAAAGCCGCCAAAGTCGTGAATGGTCTCCGGCTTCGGGTTGCCGGTGAGCATCGGCACCGACGTTTCCCAGTGCGCCGACGCGATCAGCACGGCTCGCGGGCGCGGCAAGGCGCGCCCGAGGGATTCCCAGGTGCGTCCGGCCTCGCCCGGCTCGATCGCATGCATGGGTGAGCCATGCGAAAGAAATAATGTCGGCATGCGGCTCATGGCCATTCTTGTGGCTAGGCCTCCGCCTTCTCCGGCTTCTTGATCAGACCCTCGGCGACGAGTGCTTCCCGCACTTTCGGGCGTGATCCGACGCGCGTCTCGTACGCCGCCAGCACCGGCCAACGCTTGAGATCGAGGCCGACGAACCCCGTCCAGCGCAAGATCGTGTAGAGGTACGCGTCAGCGACGGTGAACTGCTTGCCCATCAAGTAGTCCTTGGCCGTGAGCTCACCGGACAGCCAGTCGAAGCGCTTGGCGATCTTGTCCTTCAGGATTTCCTTGTACTCGGCCGGCGTGTTGGCGGCGAACAATGGGCTGAACTGCTTGTGCAGCTCGGAGGTGATGAAGTTAAGCCACTCCTGCAACCGGTAGCGCTCCATGGTGCCGGCCGCGGGAGCCAGACCCGACGCGGGATTGCGGTCGGCGAGATACTGCACGATCGCCGGCCCTTCGGAGAGCCGCTCGCCGTTGTCGAGCTCGAGCAGCGGAACGTAGCCCTTGGGATTGATGGTGTAGTAGTCCGTGCCGTCATCGAGACGATGCGTCTTGGTGCTCGCCTTGACGAATGTCACGGGCAGACCCGCTTCGCGGGCCACGATGTGCGGCGACAGGGAGCAGGCGCCGGGGGAGTAGTAGAGCTTCATGACCGATTCCTCATCAAAGTGAAAGTCGTCTTGCTTCAGGCGCGTTGCAGGCTCGCGCTCGATGCGCTCGAGTCCGCTGCCAGCGCATAACGCCCGCCGCCCAGCACGCCGACGACGAGGGTGACCAACGCCAAGAAGGCGGGGTATTCCCAGCCGCCCTTGGGTGCGGTGAAGAGCCAGCCGTTGCCGGCATGGGCCCAGGTCGCGCCAATCACCACGGGCAGCAAAGCAAACGCCACAACGCGGGTGTAGGCACCCAATATGAGCATCACGCCTCCGACGAGTTCCGCGGCGAAGACGGCGTACCCGAGCGCGCCCGGCAGCCCGATGGACTGGAAGAATTGCGCCGTGCCTGGAAGGGTGAAGACGTAGTACTTGAGCAGCGCGTGGGCGATGAACATCGTGCCCAAGCCCGTGCGCAGCAGCGCGGTGCCGATGTCGATCTGTTTCGAAGCGTTCATGATCCCGTTCCTCGTTTTGCGCCGCTTGGGGCGCGGTGGTCGGAATCATGAGGCTTGCAGATCTCTGGATAAAGGCCAGCCCACTTGAATTACTGTTGCATAATGCGCAATAATTGGCCATGGACCGCTTCCACGCCATCGCCGCCTTCGCCAAGGTCGTCGAGGCCGGCAGCTTCGCTCGAGCTGCGGAGCGCCTCGGCGTGTCGGTTTCCGCGGTCTCGCGCCAGGTCTCCGATCTCGAAGGGCATCTCGATTCGCGGCTGCTCAATCGGACCACCCGACGGCTCTCATTGACCGAGAGCGGACGCGTGTTCTACGAGCGCTGCGTCCAACTGCTGGCCGATCTCGAAGAGGCCGAGCAGTCGGCGCATGCGGGCACGCTCAAGCCGCGTGGGACGCTGCGGCTCACTTGCGGGACGACTTTCGGCGTGCGCCATCTCGCGCCGGCGATGGTCTCTTTTATGGAGCGCTTCCCGGACATGCAGTTGGATATGGAGTTGTCGGACCGCGCCGTCGACCTCGTGGACGAGGGCTTCGACGTCGCAGTGCGCATAGGCAACGTCGGCAGCCAGAATCTGGTCGGACGCAAAATCGGGGAAACCCGGTTGATCTGCTGCGCGTCGCCGGCATATCTCGCGAGTCACGGCGAGCCGAAACAGCCTGAGGACCTCGCCCGGCACGCGTGTCTCACCTACGAGTACGCTCCGCAAAAGAACCTGTGGCCGTTTCGCGGTCGAAGTGGCGACGAGCGCAGCGTCCGCGTGAGCGGTCCGGTTCACACCAACAGCGGCAGCCTGCTCGCGGCGCTGGCGAAGGCAGGCTTGGGCATCATCATCGAGCCGGATTTCCAGGTCGGTCCCGACGTGCGCGCCGGCCGCCTCGCGCGCATCCTGCGCGCCTTCGAACGCGCGCCACTCAACATCTACGTCGTGTATCCGAGCCGCCGACACCTCTCGGCGAAAGTGCGCGCCTTCGCAGAATTCCTAAGCGAACGCTTTGCCAAGCCTGAGTGGGCGATGGTGGAGCCTGCGGCGATCGAGCGCAGACAAAGCGCTACGATCGCGCGTCGACCAGCGTGAGCGTCACGCTGACCGGCTTGCCTTCGCGCAGCAGCCCCAGCGTCGTGCGGTCACCCAGACGCTTGCCATCGAGCAGCCTGTCCATTGCCGCGGCGCTGTCGACTGCCTGGCCGTCGATCGTCTGTATGACATCTCCTGGCTCGAAGCTGCCGTCGCGCAAGCGGCGCGTGCCGCGTATGCCGGCGGCTGCAGCCGGTGAGCCCTTGATGACCTCGAGCACCACTAACCCCTTGACGCCCATTTGCGTCGTCAGCGCAGCGCTGAGCTGGTCGTCGACCGCGACGCCAATGCTCGGCCGGCGATAGCGTCCGAAAGCGATGATCTCCGGGACGACGCGGTTGACGGTATCGACCGGCACCGCGAAGCCGATACCTGCACTCGCTCCCGATGGACTGTAGATCGCGGTATTGACGCCGATCAGGCGTCCCGCACTGTCGAGCAACGGGCCCCCGGAGTTCCCGAGATTGATCGCGGCGTCGGTCTGGATCACGTGGTGGAGCGTGCTGCCGTCTTCGCCGTCGATCGAGCGGTCGAGCGCCGAGATCACCCCGGTGGTCAGCGTGTGATCGAGTCCGAAAGGATTGCCGATCGCAAACACGCGCTGTCCCACCTGCAGATCGTAGCTGGTCCCCAACGGCAGGGGTGCCGGTCGCTGCTCAGCCACCTTGATGCGCAGCACCGCAAGATCGTGTTCAGGACTCACGCCGACCAGCGCCGCGTCGAAGGTTCGTTGATCGGATAGCCGCACCTTGGCTTCCTTGGCGCCCGCGATCACATGATAGTTGGTGACGATGTGTCCCCTGTCGTCCCACACGAATCCGGAGCCCGTGCCCCGCGGGACCGCCGTGACGTTCATGGTTAGCAGATTGATCACCTGCTGCAGCGTCGTGATGTAGACCACGGCCGGACTCGATCGGCGGAAAAGGTCGATCGTGGCCTTCTCGTCTGCAGACAAGTTGCCGCGCGGCGTGACGCTTCTCGCGGTCGGCTGCTTGTCTGTGCCTTGCGCTGCGGCTACCCCGACGGCACAGCCGAGCAGCATCGAGCCGATGCCGCGAATGAGTGCAACGCGCGCGGTTCTCAAGAGGATGCGAAAAAGCTGTCGCCCATCAGAGCCCCTCCGACGCGACGGGTTCCGCCTGCGCTACGGGAGCTTGATCTTCCCGCCGCCCACACCGCCTGGCGGCAGCCCGCCGGCGAGCCCGGCTGTCGACCCGGGAACCAGAATCGACGAAGAGGCCTGGCGGCGCAATTCCTGGAGCTCGCGTACAGCGCGCTCGACCCCGTCCTTGGCTGCATCGCCGTATCTGTTCACGGCTTCGCCGAGGCTCTTGGCGTCGATTTCGAAGCTGATGGGCAACGGCCCCATGTTGGTGAGGATCTGCGCTTCTCCGACATACACGGTCGGACGTGTCTGATCGGGTCCGCCGTCGCGGGTAACCGGCGTCAGGACCCGGATCGTTCCCGCGGCGCGGTCGGTGTAGATGTCTTCGCGGTAAAGCGAAGCTGCATCCATTTTCGCCTCGGCGCCGCGCGCCGGTGAGTCGGTCGACATTGCTTCTCCTCGCCAAGCGGACAAACGAGAAGAATACCAAAATGTGAAGCTTTTCACCGCTCCACCCTTCGGACCGAACAAATTCGACTATCCGATTGGGAATGCCGAGTCGAATGCGTTGTCGTACCTCAAAGAATGAGCATTTCGCGCTAGCCTGCACCTTGATTTTGGGTTTATTGTTGTAGGCGGGAACTTGCCGTCAACCGTTAAGTCTGTTGGCGGGTATGTAAGGAGGTGCCTATGAACCAACGGAAATTTCTGGTTACAGTCCTCGGTGCCCTCGTATTCCTGTGCGGAGCGGGAATCGCTGCAGCGCAGTCGCGCGGCGGTGGCGGAGGTCATGGTGGCGGCGGTTGGAGCGGCGGAGGCGGTGGCTGGAGCGGGGGAGGCGGCTGGCATGGCGGAGGCGGCTGGCACGGCGGAAGCGGCTGGCATGGCGGAAGCGGCTGGTACGGCAGCTTCGGCATCTGGCTAGGCGTGCCGGGTGCATGGTGGTGGCCCGGTTACTACTACCCCTACTATGGCTACTATGGATATCCGTACTATGGATACCCGTACTACGGGTACCCTTATTACGCGTCCGCACCAGCCTATGTCGACACCGGTCCGCAGGTCTACATCCAGCGCGACATGGGTGCAGCGGTCGAGGCCGCTCCCCCAGCGGTGCAGGGCGGCCCCGCTTACTACTACTGTTCGGATCCGGCGGGCTATTATCCCCAAGTGGCGAACTGCAACCGGCCGTGGACCAAGGTTGTACCTAACAGTCCACCGCCGACAGTGCCGCAGTAGTGCGGACCCGAGGGAGGATTTCGTCATGACGACGTTAGGGCGTTCGCTGGTGTTGGCTCCTGCGTTGCTGCTCGCAGCATGCGTGACGGTGCCGTCGGGCCCGACCGTGATGGTGCTACCTGGCACGGGCAAGAGCTTCGAGGCTTTCCAGGCCGACAACTACACTTGCCAGCAGTACGCGCAGGCGACGATTGGTGCGGGCAATCCGCAGCAGGCCGCGAACAACGCCGCTGCAGCGAACGCCGTGGTCGGCTCGCTGCTGGGAGCCGCGGCCGGCGCCGCGATAGGAGCGGCGACCGGGCAGGCCGGTCAGGGCGCCGCGATCGGTGCGGGCACGGGCTTGATCTTCGGCACCGCGGCCAGCGGCCCGGCGTATGGATACTCATACGGACAGACGCAGGCGATGTACGACCAGGCTTACGTCCAGTGCATGTACGCCAAGGGCAACCAGGTCCCGGTGCGGGCTGGATATCGCTATGGACCGCCGCCGGGTTCTGCGCCACCGGGTTCTTCGCCGCCGGTGTATAGCGCTCCGCCCGCGGGCTGAAGAGCGATCGCTTTCACGAACGATCGGGGAGGCCTGGCGCCTCCCCGATTTCTTTGCGGGCTCGAATCCGCCTACCCGCGTAGGTTGTGAATGGTGTTCATCGCGTCTCGCGCGACGCCTTGGGCGGGTTCGAGAGCGCCTTGAAAGTACCTCGCCGTCGATCTTGCGCGGCGAGCGGGGTAGCTTACGAGACTCGGGACACCATTCGCACTTGCGAAACGGCGCCTGTGGTCCCTATGCGGCGAGCCTCACTGGCAGATGCAGGAAGCCGCGGAACCGCGCTCGTCCGCCGCGCACGGCCTCACCCGCGAGCACGTAACGCGGGTACCTGGCCAGAAATCGCGACAGCGCGACGCGCCCTTCGAGCCGCGCGAGATTCAACCCCGCACAGGTATGGATTCCGAACGCGAATGCGACGTGGCGATTGGGCTCGCGGCCGATGTCGAGACGATCCGGATCCGGGAACTGCGCGGGGTCGGCGGTTGGCCGCGCCGATGCAGATGTTGATGCGCGAGTCGGCGGGCAGCTCGACGCCTCCCACCTCGACTTCCTGCGTCGTGATGCGGTTGCCGAGCTGCACGGGGCTGTCGAAGCGCAGGAACTCCTCGATCGCCGTCTTGAACAGCTCGACATTGTCTGCTTGGGCGAGCAGTCGAGCCTTCTGCTCCGGCCATTCGGTAAGCGCGAACAGCGCGTTGCCGATGAGGTTGGTCGTGGTCTCGTGGCCGGCGTTGAGCAGGAAGATGCGGTCGAAAGCCGGGGCATCGTATTTAACTTGACTGTTAAATAATGACGGGGTAGAGTGGCCGGCGAAAGGCTATACCAGATGGTCTCGCCGGTGCATCGCTCCCCTGCAACCGATCTGAACGCGACGTTCGGCGCGCTCACCGATCCGACGCGGCGGGCGATTCTCGCGCGGCTCGCGCGCGGCGAGGCGACGGTGGGCGATCTGGCGCGGCCCTTTTCGATTTCTTTACCGGCGGTGTCGCGGCACCTTCGGGTCCTCGAGCACGCCCGCCTGATCGAGCGGCGGGTCGACGCCCAGCGACGCGTTTGCCGGCTGCGCGCTCAGCCGCTGCGCGCGGCTGCCGGCTGGATCGAACGCTATCGAAGCTTCTGGGAAGAGCGGCTCGACGAGTTGGCCGCGCTCCTCGAAGCTCCGCCACCTGCACCGAAGAGGAGAAAACGATGACTGCTCGCGATACCTTTGATCTGACCGTCTCCCGCTTGATCCGCGCCCCGCGGCAGAAGGTCTTCGACGCCCTGGTCAAACCGGAGCTGGTGCGGAAGTGGTTCGGTCCGCGGGGCTTCACCGTGACCGAAGCCACGATCGATGCACGCGTGGGTGGTCGCTATCGCTTCAGCGTCCGGCCGAGAACCGGCGAGATCAACACGGTCGGCGGCGTCTATCGCGAGGTCTCGGCGCCCGAGCGGCTGGTGTTCACCTGGAAGTGGGAAGGGGAGCAGATGGGCGCAATGGGCGAAAGCCTGGTGACGATCACGCTGGAGGAACGCCGCGGCGAACAGGGCCCCGAGACCGAAATACGCTTGTTGCACTCCGGCTTCCCCGCTCCGGAAGCACGCGACGCACACAGCGACGGCTGGGGTTCGACGCTCAACCACATGACCGATATGCTCGACCCTCGCGGCACCGCCGCGACCCTCACGCTGTACGGCGACCCGCGCAGCAGCTACGTGCGCACGGCGCGCATGGCGCTGGCGGAGAAGGGCGTGGCCTACGCCTACGAGCCCGTCGCGCCGCACAGCGAAGCGATCAATGCAATGCACCCGTTCGGGCGCGTGCCCGCGCTTCGCGACGGCGACTTCACCCTTTACGAAACGACAGCGATCCTGCGCTACATCGACGAGTGCTTCGACGGGCCGTCGCTCATCGGAACCAACATCGCGAAGCGGGCGCGAATGGAGCAGTACGTGAGCCTCATCAGCTGCCACGCCTACGACGCGATGATCCGTCGCTACGTGCTGCAGTACGTCTTCGCCAAGAACAATCCGCCGGACCGCGCCGTGATCGACAAGGCGGTGCCGGACATCAAGGCGTTGCTGGAGGTGTTCGACCGTGCCTACGGGCCGCGCAACACCCTAGCCGGCGACACGGTGACGATTGCCGACCTGCTGCTCGCGCCCATCGTCTTCTATCTCGGTAAGTTTCCGGAGAGCAAGGCGCTGATCGCCGGCGTGCCGAACGTGACCCGGGCACACGCCTGGATCGCGGAGCGAGAGAGCTTCAAGACGACTGCGCCGTAGGCCGGATGGAGGTTTTCCCTCACTCGCCGCGCTGACGCGCGGCGGCCCCCGATCGGGTCGGGGGCAGGCTCTCTCCCCCAAGGGAGAGGCGGACAAGAATGAACCTCTCTCCCCGCGGGAGAGGGGAGGGGGTGAGGGTGAAGGCCTCACCCGTCCATCCGACGTGCCGCCTCGCCCGTGAGCGGAGTCCAGTCAGGAACCGGCGCCGCGCCGGCGTTGTCTTTTCCCGAGCGACGCTGTCGTCCGGCGGCGCGCTTCGAGCGTTGGGGTTAACTTCATGCTGGTACGTCTCATGCGCTGGTTGGGCGCCCGGTGGCTGCGCCTGTTTACCCTGCTGGGCTTAACCGCCGCGCTCGCGGCGGTAGGCTGCGGGACGCTCGCCGAGAAGGAGCGCGAGCTCACTTTCCGCGTAGTGCCTGGTGACGCGGGCTGGTACGCCGGGATGCCGGCGGGCATCCAGGAGATGGACCTGCCGGTTACTGGCGAAGGCAAGACGCAACACATCAACGCCTGGTGGTGGCCTGCTGCCGCGCCCGAGGCGCCAGCCGTCCTGTACTTGCACGGCTCGCGCTGGAACCTGACCGGACAGCTCTTCCGCATCGAGCAGCTGCGCGAATTCGGATTCTCGGTGCTGGCGATCGACTATCGGGGATTCGGCAAGAGCGACGGCGAACTGCCCTCCGAAGACACGGTATACGAGGACGCCCGCGTGGCGTGGGAGCGCCTGAAGCAGCTCGAGCCCGATCCAGCCAAGCGCTTCATCTACGGGCATTCGCTCGGAGGCGCGGTCGCCATCGATCTGGCCACCAACCTGAGCAGCGAGGCGGCGCAATCTGCCCCGATCCCCGCGCGCGGACTGATCGTCGAATCCTCGTTCACCACTCTTGCCGACATTGCCCGAGCGCTGACCTACCCGTGGTTGCCGGCGCAGTTGCTGTTGTCACAGAAGTTCGATTCGATCGACAAGATCAGCCGCGTGCGCATGCCGGTCCTGATCGTGCACGGAGCGGGAGATCGCTACGTGCCTTCGCACTTCAGTCAGATGCTCTACGACGCGGCGCCCGAGCCCAAACGGCTGCTCCTGGTCGATGGCGGGACTCATAACAACAGCATGCGGGCGGGCAGCACGGAGTATCGCAAGGCCCTGCAGGAACTCTTCGGGGTCGCTGCCCCTGAACCGAGGGCTGTGGAGCTTCCGGGGCGCGGCCGGTACGAGCTTCGCGGTGCGAGCTGATTCTCGCCGCGCCGGCGCGATCGGTAGCGAATCCACGGGCGTCCCCGCGGCGTGCCTGGGGCTCGGCGCTCGTGCGAAAATCAAGTCGCCCGGCGAAACCCCGCGGAAGGCCGATGACCAGGCAGCGTTCGATCGCGCATCTCGACATGGACGCGTTCTATGCCGCGGTCGAGCTGTTGCGCTACCCGGAGCTCGTCGGCTTGCCCGTTGTGATCGGCGGAGGGAGTCGCTCCCGGCCCGAAGAGATTGCCGATCCCGAGACCGGGCGCGTGGTTCGGCGGTTCACACGCTTGCGCGATTACGCGGGGCGCGGCGTGGCGACCACCGCCACCTACGAGGCGCGTGCGCTGGGCGTGCACTCGGCGATGGCCCTGATGCGCGCTGCGCGGCTTGCGCCCGACGCGATCCTGCTGCCCACCGACTTCGAAGCCTATGGCCGTTATTCACGCCGGTTCAAGGCGGCGGTGCGCGCCATCGCGCCGTTGGTCCAAGACAATGGCATCGACGAGATCTACATCGACTTGACGAGCGTGAGGCTGCCCGAGCACGACGCGGCGGCCGACAATGACGACTCGACCGAAGCATGGTGGCGGGCCCGCGACGTGGCAAAGGCAATCAAGGACGCGGTGCGCGCCGCCACTGGCCTCTCTTGTTCGATCGGCATCGCGCCGAACAAGCTGCTCGCCAAGATTGCCTCGGAGCTCGACAAGCCGGACGGGCTTACGCTGCTTACACCAGACGACGTGCAGGGGCGCGTCTGGCCGCTGCCTGCACGCAAGATCATCGGCATCGGCCCCAAGACGGCCAAGCGGCTGGAGGAGCTCGGCATTCACACGATCGGAGAGCTGGCTCACGTCGAGCTCGGATGGCTCGTCGAGCACTTCGGAAACACACGCGGCGCATGGATGCACGACGCTGCGCACGGACGCGACGAGCGGCCCTTGGTGACCGAAAGCGAGCCGGTGAGCATGAGCCGCGAGACGACCTTCGAGCGCGACCTGCACGCCACGCACGATCGCGAGAAGCTTTCGCAGATCTTCACCGAGCTTTGCGCCGAGGTTGCGGACGATCTGCAGCGCAAGGGCTATGCCGGCAGGACGATCGGGCTGAAGCTGCGCTACGACAACTTCAAGACCGTGACGCGCGATCAGACGATCGAGTCGCCGACGCAGGACGCGAAGGAGATCCGACACATCGCCGGCGAATGTCTCAAGCGCGTGCCGCTGGAGCGGCGCATCCGGCTGCTTGGCGTGAGGGTCGGCGGGTTGTCTCCCGTCGAGGCCGCGGGTCGGTCAGGCGCTCCCTAGGGAATCTGCACGCGCAGCCACAGGTAGCCTGCGGTGATCGCCAGCGTGACGAGCGTCACCGGCACACCGACGCGCGCATGGCGGCGCCAGTCGATGCGAATGTCCCGGCGCCTCGCCGCGTCGACGACGATGATGTTGGCGATGCTGCCGACGATCAGGAGGTTGCCCGCGAGCGTGCTGACCAGCGCCAGCAGCGGGCCCGCGAACGCGTGATCGGAAAAGGGCAGAAGCAACATCACTGCCGGCACGTTCGACACCAGGTTCGACAACACGAACGTCCCGGCGAACAACGGCCCGGGCTGGCGCAGATCGAAGCCGAATGCCGCGAAGTCTTTCACCAGCGCGGTGGCGAGCCCGGTCTGCTGCAACGCGTGGTTGACAACGAACAGGCCCATGAACAGGATCAGCAGCTCCCAGTCGACCAAGCCCAGCGTCTTGGTGGTGTGCAGCTTGCGGCTCATCAACAGCACGCCGGCCGCGGTGAGCGCGACGTGTTCCCGCGGCAGGGACGAGAACAAGAAGGCTCCCAGCAGCAACGCGGCGATCACCAAGCCCTTCGCCGTCTGCCAGGAATCGAGAGGAGCCTCGTCGTCATTGCCAGCCACCAGGGCAACAGGGCGCGCAAGCTCTTCCCTCACCCCTGCCCCTCTCCCCAGGGGAGAGGGGTGCACATTTGCCGCGAGCTCTGCGCTTTCGTCCCAGCGTCCGCGCGATTGCCAGGCGATGATCGCCCACGTCGCAGCCAGCCCCAAGGCGACAGGCAGCGCTGCTTCAGCCGAGTAGCCTGCGAACGACAGCCGCAGCGTCTGCCCGATCAGCATGTTCTGCGGATTGCCGATCAGCGTCCACGCCGAGCCGATGTTGGCGGAACACGCCAGCGCGAGCAGATAGGGAACCGGATCGAGACGAAGCCTCGAGCAGGCGTGAATGAGCACGGGAGCGACGGCGAGACAGATGATGTCGTTGCTGAACACCGCCGAGAGCACTGCTACCGCGAGCATCATGGCGCCGAGCAGCAACGGCGGTGAGAGCGGTAATCCAGCCAAGCCTCGCGTTACCCAGTCATAAAAACCGCCGAGACGCATCTGCGCCGAGAGCACCATGAACGAAAAGAGAAGGATGATCGTGGGCAGGTGCACGGCATCCGCCGCCGCTTCAAGGCTCACGGCGTCGAAGCTCACCAGTGCTATCGCTCCGAGCAGCGCGACTCCAGTGCGGTCGATCTGCAGGAACGGCAGCTCGCCTAGGAGCATGCCGAGGTAGACGATCAGGAAAATAGCCACGATCGTGGTTGTCATGATTCCTCGCTTCGGTGAATTCGCACCCGCGGCCGGCGAGCCGTAGTAAATTACGTTTTTCGCCTAGCCCGATCCGCCAGGAGAGCCCGATGCCGCGCGTGCTTGCAAGACTGGCTGCGAAACTCCTGATTGTACTGGCGTGCGTTCCGTGCTTCGCGCAGGACTATCCCAGCAGGCCGGTCAAGATCATCGTTCCCTTTGCCGCCGGTGGTCCCGCCGACATCTACGCGCGCTTTCTCGGGCAGCGCCTCGAGACCGCGCTTGGACAGCCGTTCGTGATCGATGACCGGCCCGGCGGAGGATCGGTGATCGGCACCGACGCGGTCGCCAAGAGCGCACCCGATGGCTACACGCTGCTGATGATGTCGAACACGCACACGGTCAACGAGTCGCTGATGCCGAACAAACCGTTTGCGCTCATGCGCGACTTCGTTCCGGTGGCGCCGGTCAACTACTCCGACCTCGTGCTAGTGGTGCATCCTTCCGTTCCGGCGTCGAGCCTCGCCGAGTTGATCGCGCTGGCGAAATCCAAGCCAGGCAAGCTCAATTACGCGTCGTCGGGGCCGGGCACGCCGTATCACATGGCGGGAGAGCTGTTCAAGGCGATGGCCGGGGTCGACATCGTTCACGTCCCATACAAGGGCAGCTCGCAGGCGCGCACCGACGTGCTTGGCGGTCAGGTCGACATGATGTTCGACGCGGTCACGACCATGGCCGAATTCGCCAAGACCGGCAAGGTCAAGGCGCTGGCCACCACCGGCAAGACCCGTTCTTCCGTCCTGCCCAATGTTCCCACCATGTCGGAGGCGGGCGTCCCCGGCTACGAAGCGGTGATCTGGCTCGGCATCATGGCGCCCAAGGGAACGCCGCCGGAGGTCGTCAAGCGCCTGAACGCGGAGATCGGCAAGATCGTCGCCAGGCCTGAAGTGCGAGACGAGTGGGCCAGGCAAGGCGCCCTTGCCATGAGCATGACTCCCGACGAATTCGGCCGCTACTTGAGCGACGACATCGTGAAGTGGGAGCGAATCGTCAAGATCTCCGGAGCCAGGGCCGACCAGTGAACCAAGGCAAGGCCCGGCGGTTCACGCTTCAGGTCAACGGGCGCGAGCACACGCTGAGCGCGGACGAGAATTCGTCCCTGCTCGACGTGCTGCGCAACACGCTCAAGCTTAAGGGCACGCGCTTCGGCTGCGGCGACGAGCAGTGCGGCGCGTGCTTCGTGCTCGTCGACGGTCGTGCGGTGCCTTCGTGCACGTTGCCGCTTGGGTCGGCGGTCGACAAGGTGATCACTACCGTCGAGGGTCTCGGCAGTTCCGACTCACCCCACGCCCTGCAGCAGGCGTTCCTCGCCGAGCAGGCGGCGCAATGCGGCTATTGCACGTCCGGGATGCTGGTGAGCGCCGCGGCGCTGCTTAAGCGCACGCCGCGTCCGAGCGAGGCCGAGGTCAAGCAGGCGCTCGATCGCAATCTCTGCCGCTGCGGCAGCCACAACCGCATCGTGCGGGCGGTGCTGCGCGCGGCAGCCGCCGCATGAATCTCGCGGTCGATCCCGCGCGAGCGGCTGCGGCGGGCACGCCGCTGCCGGGAAGCCTGCGCGTGAACCGCAGGCTCTCGCAGTGGCTCAAGTTCCACCGCGAAGGTTACGTGGAAGTCTTCTCGGGCAAGGTCGAGATCGGCCAGGGCATCCTCACGGCGCTCAAGCAGATCGTTGCCGAAGAGCTCGACGTGTCGCTCGCCAAGGTCCGCATGTCGCCGGCGTGCACGGCAGTGAGCCCCGACGAAGCGGTGACCTCGGGCAGCAGGTCGATCGAAGAGTCGGGCACAGCGCTGCATCACGCGTGCGCCGAGGCTCGCGCGATCTATCTCAGCGCCGCCGCGGAGCGGCTGGGCGTGCCGGTCGCATCGCTTTCCGTGGTCGACGGGAACATCGTCGCCTCCGGCGGCGCGCGCACGAGCTACTGGGAGCTCGCCGATGATCGACTGCTCGACCGTGAGGCGACCGGCGAGATCGCGCCCAAGCCAGCGGAAGCGCAGCACGTCGTCGGCATGTCGGTGCCTCGGCTCGACCTTCCTGACAAGGTCTTCGGCGTGCCGTGCTTCATCCACGACTTCGAGCTCAAGGGCATGGTGCACGGGCGCATGCTGCGGCCGCCTTCAGCGGGAGCGACGCTGCAGAGCGTCGACGAAACCGCAGCGCGCGCAGTCCCGGGTGTCATCGACATCGTGCGCGACGGCTCGCTCATCGGTCTGCTCGCCGAGAGCGAGGCCGCAGCCGAAGCTGCGCTTAGTAAGCTCTCCGCGCGCTGGAGCGAAACACCGATCCTGCCCGATGAGAATGCGCTCGGCGCGTGGCTCAGGGCGCAGGAGGTCGAGACCAGCTTCGTCGCCGGGAACGCGCCAAGCGCGCGGCCGCCGGTTGCGCGAACGGTGAAGGCGAGCTACAGCCGTCCTTATCTCGCGCACGCCTCGATCGGCCCGTCGTGCGCGCTGGCGCAATGGCACGGCTCGAAGCTGCACGTGTGGACGCACAGCCAGGGGATCTTCAATCTGCGGCGCGATCTCATGCTCGCGCTGCACGCCAGCGAGGTCGTGGTCGAGCACGTGCAAGGGGCCGGCTGCTACGGACACAACGGCGCCGACGACGTCGCCTTCGACGCGGCGTGGCTCGCGCGCGCGGCTGCCGGTCGCCCGGTGCGCGTGCAGTGGTCGCGCGCGGACGAGCTCGCATGGGCGCCCTTCGGGCCGGCGATGGCGATCGATCTCGAAGCCGACCTTGCCGCGGACGGCGCCATCGTCGGCTGGAGACACACGCTGTGGAGCAACGGCCACACTTCGCGCCCCGGGCGGGCGGACAGCCCCGCGCTCCTCGGTGCGTGGCATCTCGCTAAGCCGTTCGAACGCAAGACTGCGATCAATCCGCCTCTCGCCGGCGGCGGTGGCGCGGAACGAAACGCGGTCCCGATCTACGCGCTTCCCGCGTGGCAGATGATCAATCATCACGTGCTGGAGATGCCGCTGCGCGCTTCCGCCCTGCGTTCGCTCGGGGCCTACGCCAACGTGTTCGCGGTTGAATCGTTCATCGACGAGCTGGCGATAGCGGCCGGAGAGAGTCCCGTGGGATTTCGGTTGCGCCATCTCGCCGACCGCCGCGCACGCGCGGTGATCGAGCGCGCCGCGATCGTCGCCGGGTGGAACCAGTGGGCGAGGCGCGAAGGCGCCGGCCACGGCCTCGGCTTCGCCCGCTACAAGAACGCAGGCGCGTACTGCGCGGTCATCGCCGAGATCGAAGCGGATGCCGAGGTGCGCGTGCGCCGTCTCACCATTGCGGTGGACGCCGGCCGGGTGATCAACCCCGACGGTGTGGCCAATCAGATCGAGGGCGGCGCCATCCAGGCCACGAGCTGGACGCTCAAGGAAGCGGTGCGTTTCGATCGCTCGCGGGTGGTGAGCGACAGCTGGGAGGCCTACCCCATCCTGCGCTTTTCAGAGGTGCCGGCGGTGCAGGTCGAGATCGTTCCGCGTCCCGATTGCGGGTCGGTGGGCGTCGGCGAGGCGGCGCAGGGCCCCACGGCGGCGGCCATCGCCAATGCGCTCTTCGACGCGCTGGGAGTGCGCGTTCGCAGCCTTCCGCTGACCGCCGAGCGCATCCGCGCCGCCATTTCCTCGGCGCCCTAGTCCACTCCGATTCCCGGCCCGCCCGGCTCGACCAAGCTCCGTCTGTCGGTGGGCCCAGGCCTTGGCACGCTCCTTGCCACTTGTCCGGCAGGGTTACCGATATGCGCAGCGCACCATTCGATCTCAATAGCCTCTCCGCCCTGCGGCTGGCTGTCACCGCGGCGGTGACGGGTGCGCTGCTAGGCGGCGGCTCCACCGCGCTTCAACAGCACGAGCGACAGCTTACCTTCCATGCGGTGCACGACGCGGCGGAATGGCTGTCGCGGATTCCGGACGGAGTGGAGGAGTTCGACCTGGCTGTCGGCAACGGCGCCCAGATCCAGCACATCCACGCTTGGTGGTGGCCGGCGAGGACGCCGGTGGCGCCCACCCTGCTCTATCTTCACGGTGCGAGCTCCGACCTCACTGGCCAGGTGTTCCGCCTGGAGCAGCTTCGCCGCTTCGGGTTCTCGGTGCTGGCCATCGACTATCGCGGTTTCGGCAAGAGCGACGGGGATCTGCCTTCGGAAGACACCGTGTACCAGGACGCGCGCGCGGCATGGGAATGGCTGGCGGCACGCCAACCCGATCCCGCCAAGCGCTACATCTACGGTCACTCGCTCGGTGGTGCCGTGGCGATCGATCTCGCCGCCGCATTGAGCGCCGACCAACCCGGGCGGAACGGTGCGACGAACGGCATTGCCGCCGCCGGGGGACTCATCGTCGAATCGAGCTTTACCACACTCCTCGACATCGCCAAGGAATTCAGCTATCCGTGGCTGCCGCTCGGGCTGTTGATGTCGCAGAAGTTCGACTCGGTCAGCAAGCTCGCGCAGGTGCGGATGCCGGTCTTGATCGTTCATGGCGCGAGCGACCCGTACGTCCCGTCCCGCTTCGGCACGGCGCTGTACGAAGCGGCCACTGCGCCGAAAAGACTGCTGCTGGTGGACGGCGCCGATCACAACGACAGCATGCTCACCGGCGCGGCGTCGTATCGGCGCGCCCTCGCCGAGCTCTTCGGGATTGGTGCGGAAAGCGTTGCCGATGCGGGCAAGCGCGCCACGCGCGGGCGGGAGCGCGGCAGGAGCTGACGCGGCGCGTCGGGCTCGCCGATAGTCCGCGCTACTCGATCTCCTGATCCTCCAGCCGGCCCTTCGCCGGCTCGCCGGCGCTGCCTCTGAGCGGAGATAGGGGAAGCGCGGCGTCCTGCGTCAATCGCCTGCTGACGGTCTCGCGCACCCAGTAGCCCTTGCCGAAGGTCGCCGAGCGCAGCACCAGCTCGGAGAGTAGCCCGATCAGGAAGATGAGCACGCCGACCAGCATGAGGAAGATCGCCAGGATCAGCAGCGGCCGCATGGTCAGCTGGAACCCGACCGTGGTGAACATCACGTACAGCACGTGGTTGACCAGGAGATAGCCGCCGATCAATCCCCCGAGGATCATGAAGGGGAGGCTGAGCAGCCCGAAGAAGTACAGCGGATTCTGCGAGAACTTGGTGAGCAGGATCAGCGTCGCCAGATCGAACGCGCCGTGGAAGTACCGAGCGATGCCGTACTTGCTGGTGCCGAACTTGCGCTTGTGGTGCCGCACCGGAATCTCGCCGATGCGCGCGCCGCGCCAGGACAGGATCGCCGCCACGAAGCGATGTTGGTTGCCGCGCAGCTGCAGTTCCTGCACGCACCACCGGCGGTAGGCCTTGAACCCACAATTGTTGTCCTGGAGGGTGACGCCCGAGACGCGACGCACCATCGCATTGAAGAAGCGCGACGCGACGCGCTTTTCCAGCGGATCGTTGCGCTCCTTCTTCCAGCCAGACACGAGGTCGTAGCCCTTCTGGATCTCATGGATGAAGTTGGGGATTTCGACCGGATCGTCCTGGAGATCCGCGTCCATGGTGATCACGATGTCGCCCTCGGCTTCCTGGAATCCCGCCATCATCGCCGCGGCCTTGCCGAAGTTGGTCCGCAGCAGCACGGCCTTGATGCGCGGGTTGTCGGCGGCGAGGCGACGCATGAGGTCGGTGGTGCCGTCGGTCGAGCCGTCGTCGACCAGAACGATCTCCCAGGATCGGCAGTCGAGGTCGCGCACCACTGCGACGATGTCGTCGACCAGCAGCGGCAGGCTCTGGTGCTCGTTGAAGGCCGGGACCACGATCGAAAGGGCGTAGTCGTCACTCACGGTGAGCTCTCTCTGTGCTGGAGCCACTTCTGCAGCATGAACAGCACCCAGATCTGCTTGTAGCGATTATGCCGGTTTGCGAAGTGTTCATCGAGCAGGCGCGCGACGCAGCGCTCGTCGAACAGCCCCTGTTGCCGCAGGTGCCTCGCTCCGAGCAGTTCCCGCACTTCCTGCTTGAGCGTGCCCTTGATCAGGGTAGCTACCGGCGCGGTGAATCCGACCTTGCGTCCCCGGGCGATCGGCTCGGGCAGGAGCCTGCGGGCGATGCCGCGCAGAATCGACTTGGTCTCGTTGCCGCGCATCTTTGCTGCGTCCGGGGTCTCGTTGAGCCGGCGCACCAGGTCGGGGGAGAGAAACGGGGTGCGCAGCTCGACCGAATTGAGCATCGCCGAGCGGTCGGAGTTGGCGAGCACGTAGTCTGGCAGGTATTGCTCCTGGTACAGATACGCCAGCCGGCCGAGGTTGCCCTTCGCTGTGCCCCACCGCTCCTCGAGCAAGCCGAGCTGTCGTTCGACGTCGCTGCCATCGTAGCGGTCGCGGAGCAGCAACCGTCGCAATTCCTGGTCGGGAAAGGGGCTCACCCAGTAGAAATTGCGCAGATGCTCGGGTGCCGGGAAGCCTTTGGCGAACTGCTTCGCTTTGAGCTCCCAGCTCAAGTACCGGTCGCTGCCGCGCAGAAGCTGCGTCACGGGGCGGATCACGCGCCGGTGCAGTGCGCCGGGCAGGAGCGCCGCGGCACGCGCGAGCCGCTGCGCCCGGAAGACCTCGTAACCGTAGAAGAGCTCGTCGCCTCCGTCTCCGGTGAGCGCGACCTTGGTCGTGCGCGCGATCTCCCGGCACACCAGGTACTTCGGCAGGATCCCGGGGTCGGCCTGCGGCTCGTCGAGCAGCGTCGGGAGCTCAAGCGCGGTCGCGGCGAGCGCCTCGGGCTCGGCGGTCACCACCGTGTGCTCGGTGTTGAAGGTGCGGGCAAGCAGTGCCGCGGGGGCACTTTCGTCGTAGGAGCGATCGAGGTTGCGGATGGTGAACGTGCGCAGAGGCAGGGTCGGATGGACTTCGCGCAGGATCGCCAGGATGAGCGAGGAGTCGAGCCCGCCGCTTAAGAGCAGGCCCACCGGGACGTCGGCGCGAAACGTGCGCTCCACGGCCACGCGCAACAGCGCGTGCACCTGCTCCTCGAGCTCGGCCGCCGATGCACTTCGGGGCCCGTCCTGCGGGATCGATTCGAAGTACGGCGCGATCTCGAGCTTTCCGGCGGCGTACGTCAGACGATGTCCCGGCGGCAGCTTGTGCACGCCGCGAAAGATCGAGCGGTCGAACGGAAAGCACTCGAAGGCGAGGAAGTCGGCGAGCGATGCCGGATCGATCGCGCTTTCGAATCCCGGCAGCAGCGAGAAAGTCCGGCACTCGGACGAGAACGCCAGCCGGCCTTCGGAGAGATGGTAGAAGAAAGGTTTCTGCCCGTAAGGATCGCGTGCGCAGAACAGGGCGCGGCGCCTGCGGTCGTAGATCGCGAACGCGAACATGCCGTCGAGGCGCTCGAGAACCTGCTCGCCCCACTGGCGATAGCCGTTCACCAGAACTTCGGTATCGGATGTCGTGCGAAATGCGTGCCCTTCGCGCAGGAGCTGCTCGCGCAGCTCGACGTAGTTGTAGATTTCCCCGTTGTAGGTGATCGCCACGCTGCCGTCCTCGGAAACGAAGGGCTGCGCGCCGAGCTCGGGATCGATGATCGACAGCCGCGTGTGGCCGAATGCGAACTCCGGATCGATCAGTACGCCCGAACCGTCCGGCCCGCGATGCCGTAGCAGTGCCATTTGCCGGCGGATGAGCGGCTCAATGACGTCGGCCGCAGCGACTGCGCCGACCTGGCCGACGATTCCGCACATTCAGCTCTCCTCGCTCCAGTCGCCGCCCGTGCACTGCGGCCGCGCGGCGCTGGTCATTACTGGGCAGGCGCGCGTGCTCGCGCGTCCTCGAGCAGCGTGTACCGGCCGAACGTGCCGCGCTTGGTCAGCTGAGCGCGGATCTCGGAGAATTCCGCGACCTGGCTTCGGGTGAGCGCATAGAAATCTCCCTTTCGCTCGGCAAAGTGCCGAGACAGCTCCTCGGGAGAATCCGCGAGCGAAACGCGCCCGCGCGCATAGAACGCGGCCGACTTCGGGACCTCGTTGTAATACACGAGCTGCTGCGCGTCGCTCGCGCGCGCTGCGACGTACGCCGCGACTAGCGCCCGTTGCGAATACATGGGTCCGAAACGCGGCCCGCCGAACACGACGGCGAGCGCTACGCCGACCGGCAGCCACAGCGCGGCGAGCTTGAGCGCTGCGTCCCAGCGTTTTCCGGATCCGGCCGACGTCCACGCCTCGGCCACCAGCAGCGCAAATGCCGGAAGTCCGGGCAGCACGTAGGTGAAAAGAATGTTGCCGGCGAAGGTGAAGAACACCAGAGGCACGAGCACCCACAGCCAGAGATATGCGCGCCAGGACGTGTCCGGCGCCGGTGCAGGCCTCGGCGTCGCACGGCGCATCCGCCACAGCAGAACGAACCACGGCAGCGACCACGGCAGCGTCGCGGCGACGGCGAGCGGCCAGATCATCCCGCGCGGCGTGGCGTGCGCGGTGCCGAAGCGGTCGCCCTTCCAGCCGCTCTCGGTGTACCTGCGCCAGTGCTCGCCCACCAGGAAGTAATCGAGAAAGCCCGGCGTGCGCTGTTCCGCGAGCAGGTACCAGGGAACCGCCAACACGACGGTGAGCACGCTGCCGCTCACCCACGGCAATCGCTGCCACACGGTGCGCACGCCGCCTTTCCATAGCGTCCACAGTCCTACCGGCGCCAGCGTGAGAACGGCTCCGACCGGACCTTTCGCCAAAAGGCTGAAGGCGAGGCCGACGAAGAATGCGTAACCCCACAGCTTGCCGCGGCGATCGCTGCGCTGCACGGAGTTCCAGAATCCGGCCATCGACAACATCGTGCCGGCGAGCAGCGCCGGATCGGTCATCACCGCGCCGGCCGCGATAAAGAACAGCGCGCTGGTAGCAAGCACCAGCGTCGCGCGCAGGGCGAAGGTCGTGCCGGCGCGCTCGAGCGCCAGCCGGTACGTCAGCCACGCCGCGAAGAAGCACGTCAGGAGCGAGGGCAATCGCGCGCTGAACTCGCTGATGCCAAACGCCACATAGGACAAGCTTGTGAGCCAGATCGACAGCGGCGGCTTGCTCCAGAACGGCACGCTGTACTCGAACTGAGGCATCACCCAGTCCCCCGTCTCCACCATCTTGCGCGCGATTTCGGCATAGCGCGCTTCGGTGTTGTCCATCAGGGGATACGCGCCCAGGGTCGCGACCCGGGCCGCGATCGCGAGGAGGAGCAATGCGAGCAGCCAGCGCCGCTCCGCGGCGGTCGCCGAGTCCTTGGTTGCGGCGGCGGCGGAGGAGTTCAGAACGTCCATGCGCGATTGACTGCGAAGGCGCTACACAGCACCACGCCGGTAGCGACCACCTGAGCGATGAGATAGTGCCATCCGAAAGTCGTGGTTCCGACCGCGACCACCAGCGCATTGAGCACGATGCCCGCGGCCGATACGATGGCGAACTTGGCGAGCGATTCGCGGTGCGGGCGCGTGCTGCGGAACGTGTAGCGATAGTTGAGCGCGTAATTCACCAGTGCGCCCGCGACGGCGCCGAAGCTCGACGCCGCCACCGCGCCGACGCCGAGCCCCTCGACCAGCAGCGCGAGGAGCAGGTAATGGACCGTAGTGCCGACCGCCCCCGAACTCGCGTACTTGATGAATTGTGCGAACACCCGGCGTGCGTTTCCCTGTGCGTGCGGCCTGTCAGCTTGGCGACAGACTGTAGCATAGCCGCGCCGTGCGGCGTCGCGGGGAGACGCGACCTGCGCTTCTTCTAACCTTTTGCCAGCGCCCGCTTGATCTCGCGCAGCTTGGCTTTGACACGCGCTTCGTTGTCTCGGCCCATGCGCATCATCATTTTCTGGCCGGCCGATAGTTTCTCGAGCTCCGGGTCGGCGTATTCGTACAGTACCTTCGGTTGCGTCAGCGCCACCTTTGCCGGCGCGTCGGGCGCGGCGAGCAGGTTGTCGATGACCTCGAAGAGGCGATCGTTGAAGTAGCGGGAGGGGTAGCCCAGCTCCGCGTACGCTTGCTGGAACAGTGGATACAGACGGACGTAAGTCGCGACAAGCTTGCCCGTATCGACGGCTTCCAGCGCGCGGACGTAGGGCGTGTAGCGCGTCGCGTTGTCCGGGCTGATGGCGAGGCTCTCCTCGGGGCCGGCGACGAGGAACGGTCCGCCCAGCGGCCTGATCGGCATGATGCGCAACGCGACGGTGCGTCGCGGCAGATTGTCGATGGCGGCCACGAAGTGACGAACGATGTTCTCGGGGTAGAACAGGCGCGTGAATGCCTGCGCACCGAACAGTCCGGAGAGCGCGTCCTGTAGTGCAACGTCGCTGTCGCCGAGCGCGGGAAGCGGAGCCTGAGCGGTTTCCAGCGGGTGTTCCACCGGCGGAGCGCTCGCCTGCGGCGGAGGCGGCGCTGGCACGGCCGCTTCGGGCACTGGCGGAGCCGGCGCCCGAGAGCGAACGCTCCAGAAGTAGTAACCGCCGCCGGCAAGCGCGGCGAGCACGATGACCAGCAGGATCGGCCATCTCGCACGCGCGGGTTGTTTCTCCGCATGGAGCAGCGGACGATCGTCCGGTGCGATTTCGAGGTCGGGGTCGGTCATCGCGTTACGTTCGGCGACGTTTGAGGTTCGACCCGGATGCCTCGCCGGCGTCAACCCTTGCGCTGTGTTTCGTACTGCGACGGCGTCACGCGAGAGCGCGCGAGGTACTCGCGCAGGTGGTAGATGTCCTGCCGGCCGAGCGCGTCGCCGTGATGAGGCCGGTGCAGCGTGTCCTCGACGCCATTCAGCTTCACGCGGATGCGGGCGCCGGAGAGCTGCTCGATGGTCGCCCCGAGATGGCGCAACAGCGACTCGGCCTCGCGCCACTGGATGTTGCCGCTGACCGGATCGTGAAAGATCGCGCGCAGAAGGTTTTGGTGTTTATGGCTCATGTTGTTTTCTTCTCCCTTGCCCGCGGCAGCAGAGCTCCTATGCCTTCACGCCCTTGCGCGTTCCCAGCAGCTGGTCGCAGGTCGCGCGCGACGGATTGTCCTCGGGAAGCTTCGCGCAGACGGCCGCCATCTGCGCACGAATGCGTGCGAGCGATGCGCCGTGCTGCTGATCCTTGTTCCAGGCGACGAGCTTCTTGGCGATGCGGTCGAGCGAGCGCTGGCTGCGGCCATAGAACGTCGCAGGGATGGCGTCGATGTCGCCGATCACGTTTAAGGCGGCCTTCTCGATGCGCGCCGAATCCTGCGGCGCCAGATCAATCAGCGCGCCCACATAGCTCGCACCCCACTGCAGTCGCGTCGCCGGACCGTCGGCGGCGGCATACGCCTTCCCATACCAGTCCAGCGCCAGTGCTTTGTCGCCGCGTTTCTTTGCGTTCAAGGCGAGCCCTATCATGAAGTAGTACGGCGAATGCGAGCGCTTGAGCTCCGCGGTTAGCAGCGTATCGGATTCGTCGAGCAAGCCGGCTTCGGTGAGCAATTCCGCCGCGGCGCTGATCACGGACTGCCGCGCGTAGGAGTCGGTCGTTTCGCGGTCCGCGCGCGCAACCTGCTCGCGCACCTCTTTGAGCAGCGCTTCGGGAATCGCGCCCCTGGGTGCGTCGACGCGAGCCAGGTCGACCTGTGCCTGCATCGCGGTCAGCCGATCGGCGGTGGAAACGCTGGGATCGGCAGCCAGACGCGCGAGCGCCGTACTCCAGACCTTGGCGAGATCGGCACGCTGTGGCGTTTTCGGCGCAGTCACGTAGCCCGCGATCTTGTCCGCATAGTTCGTCAGCAGGTCGAAATCCTCGCGCGCCATCTTGCTGTCGGTGAGCACGCGCGTGACGCGCTCGGAGGCCGCTTTGTCATCGTGTGGCTTGGCGTCCTTGGCTGTCGCGGCCGCGGCGAGCGCCCGCAGCTCCAGACGCGCCACGGTTTCGCGCTGCTCCGGCGGACACGAGCGTGCCAGGCGCTCGAGTGTGGGCGCCATCTGGTCCCTGGAGATGAGCTGCTGCTCGTCGGTCTCCCACGAGTAATACGCCAGCATGCGCCAGTCCTCGGGGGACAGCCGCGCGCTGGCGGGTTTGGAGGTCGCATCGCCGGACAGCGCAGCGGCGAGCGTATCTTTCACCGGCCGCGCGCCGTTCATGCCCATCGCAAGCACGCGCATGTACTGATCGGCATCAACCTCCCCGGGTAGGCGCGTGATCTCGCGCCCGTCGGAGTTGAAGAGGACCATCGTCGGATAACCGCTGACCTTGAAGCGCGCACCAAGCTGCTGCGCTCCCGGGCCGTCGCCGTCGATGTACACCGGCACGAAATAGCGCGAGCGCTCGATGAAGTCCTCGCGGTTGAAGATCGTCGCCCTGACCTGATTGCACGGGGGACACCAAACCGCGCCCCAGTACAGGAACACCGGCTTGTTGGCCGCTTTCGCGGCCGCGAAGGCTGCGTCGACGTCGCCTTTGCGCCAGGCAATCCCGCCTTCGGCTTGAGCTCCAGCGCTCTGCGCGACTGGCAGGAGCACCATCCCCGAAGGCGAATCGGTCTTCGGCTTGGGTGGATTCTGCGGCGGCTCGGGCGCCTTGTTGCACGCCGCGGCGGCGAGCAGCAAACCGAACGCCAGTGGTTTGAGAGTCATGGCCAGGACCGGAGATGAACGTGCCACGCCATATTGCTCCTATTATGCGCCACGGCGACCGATGCCGCAGCCTGGTCGGAGACGCCGCCGCATGCCGAAAAGCTGGGTGGCTGCGTCGTCACGCCCGGCTATTATGGTGGACCGGGCTACGATGACCGGGGCTATTACGACCGCGGCTATTACTACGGCGACGGTCGTTATCGTGACTACCGGGACCACGGGCAGTGACGAGCTAGCTTGTTCGGTTCTGAGAAGAAACGCGGGAGGCGCCGCCGGCACGCGCGCCTGGTGTCGCGCACGTCGCGCACGGTTGTTCGTTTACCCGCGGCAGCGCCCTGCGCGTGGCTGGCAGCCACTCTGGATGCGCTCCATGCTGCCCCGATTTCTTGACCCACATCATACTGCGCCCGTGGTCGCGCAGCGCCGGGGGCTTGGCTGTGGTAGCTTCGGATCATGGCGCGACCTGCGCCGGGGGAAAGGATGAATCATGATCGTTCGCAATCATATGAGCACTCCGCCGATCACCGTTTCGCCGGAGACCGACTTCAAGGTGGCGATGGACTTGATGCAGCGGCACCGCATCCGCAGGCTTCCCGTGGTCGACGGGAGCGGCCTGCTCGCAGGCATTGTCGCCGAGCGCGACCTTCTCGGCGCCGCGGACCGTTACCTGCAGTCGGTGGCGGACGTCGGTGAAATCATGACGCGCAGGGTGGTCACCGTCGAACGCGGCACGCCGGTGGTCGAGGCGGCGAGCCTGATGATAGGGCTCAAGATTGGCGGACTGCCGGTGGTCGACGAATCGAACAAGGTGCTGGGGATCATTACCGAGACCGATCTGATGAAGGCCCTGGTCGACATGCTCGCCGAGGAGAAGCCCAGGAAGGCGGCGACCGCCAAACCGGCAGGAACGAAAAGGGCTGCGAAGAAGCGCCGTCCGGCGAAGGCCGCCGCGCCGAAAAAACGGAGGCCGAAGCGCGCGACAAGGAAATCGAGGACGAGAACGTAGAAGCATTCACCGATCGGCTCCTATTTCGCGCCAAAGGAAGAGAACTCCACGCCGGAAACCAAATCCGCATCATCGAACGAGACGATCAATGCTTTCTGGAACGGCTTGATGTTGAACAGAGAAGCCTTGACTTCGGTGTACATGTACACGGCCGCGTCCCTGGCCGGTGCCTTGATCAAGGGGGAATGGTGCGGGAGCGGATGGTCGAGTCGCCCATTCGCGTGGCGACGTCGACCGGCAGATACTCCTTGATCGCAACCGGCTGATCGAGATTGGTGTCCCTGGCGAGATAGGTGATGCCGAACCCACCCTGCCCGAGCACGCGCTCGATCACGTACCAGTGCAGCCGCGATAACGCGGGGAGTGCGTCAGGGTAGGCGGGGTCGGTCATCGCGACGAGCCTTGCCGCATGCGCATGGCGCGCCGAATTCGCTGCTACGGGGCGGGGGACGCGAGCGGCTTGCCCTTCTCTACGGTGTAAACGGCGAAGTACTTGGCGCCCTTGTCGCCGGAGCGTGCATCGTGGACGGTTACTGGCGTAACGTAGTACGAGTCACCGGGCTTCAGCGTCTGCGGCGCTTTGCCGTCGACCAGGACCGTTACTTCGCCTTCGAGCATATACCCTGTCTCAGGGCCAGGATGGGTGTGGCGGCCTACGCTGACGTTGGGCAAAACCTCGGCGAGAACGGTTACCGTTTCGTAGTTCGTGCCTGGCACGTCGAACTTCTGCAGGATCGTGCGCTTGAAGGGCGCCATCGGCGCTACAGGGGCGTTTTGCTGTGCCCACGTGGCGCACGACAACCCCAGACCGACGAGCGCGACCGCAATCGAAATCTTCTTTGGCATGACTTTCTCCCTAAAGTAAGCCTCGGGCGTCCCGAATGCGCCCATTGCGCGCGAGGGCATGATGCACTGTCGTACCGCACGCTGCAATGGGGCGTAGTGAAACGAATCTCATTGCGCGGTACGACCGGGCCCGATCGTCCGGGCCGCAACGGCGCTCACCCGCGCCGCGGGGATCGAAGCCCGGCCTACATCGCGCCAGCCTGCAGCTCGACGTCGGCTGCGCGCCAGGCGCGTTCGAAGCGAGCTTGCACCTTTGCTGCTTCCTTGGCGCGTCCCTGAGCGATCAACGCTGCGCGCAAGCCGAACAGCGCGCGGCCGCTCTCCGGGTGCAGCACGAGCTCTTCGCGAAATACCTTCTCCGCAGCAGGAAAGTCGCCGTTGCGGATGAGCGCCACGCCCAGCGCATCGCGCGACGGGAGGTACCAGGCCGGCGGCTCGTCGTAGGCGAGCGCGTCCTCGGCCGCGACGGCTCCCCGCAGGTGGCCGATCGCGGCGACGTTCTCTCCCGCGATTAACGCGAGTCGCCCATCGAGATACGGCTGGGCGACCGCCATCAGCTGGCCCGCGTTGTTGTTCCCGTAATCGGTCGTCTTGGGCGTCGTCTCCACCGCCTGGACAAACTTGGATCGCTCCGCGGCCGCATCGCTTCGCTGCCCCTTGCCGGCGAAGGCGAGGGCCCGCGCGAAGTGCCACATCGCCGTGCTCATCGGGGCTTCGAAAGCCGGTTCCGGCAGCGCAAGAACCTCCTCCCAGCGTCCGAACTCGACCAGCAGGAGCGCAGGCGTGAAAAGGAACCCGTCGACGTACGGCACGTCCTTGATGCGCGGCGCTTCGACTTCGTAGAGCTTCCTTGCCGCCGCCAAGGCGTCGCGCGAGTTGCCGGCGAAGGCGTTGCTGATCGCCAGGAAGTGAAGGTTGTGACCGTAATAGCCGATGAGGTAGAACGTATCCGCCCCCAGCGGGATCAGCCGCTCGTCGGCCTTGATCGCGGCTTCGTTGGCGCGCGCTGCGGCTAGATAGTTGCCGGTGCGAATGTAGGTGTGCGCCGGCATGTGCACGAGGTGTCCGGCGGAGGGCGCCAGCGTCTCCAGCCGCTTGGCCGAGGGCATTGCCTTCTCCGGATGCGGCGATGCCTCGACGGCGTGGATGTAATAGTGATTGGCGCCGATGTGGGTGGGGTTGCGGGCAAGTACGCGTTCGAGCACAGCCACGATCTGCAGGGTGCCCGGCGCCGGCTTGCCGTCCGGCGTCCAGAATTTCCACGGGTTCAGGTCCATCAGCGCCTCGGAATAGAGCACTGCCGCGTCGTCGTCCCTGGGGTAGCGAAGTACAAGCGCTTTCATCGCGTCCTTGTAGGCGGCCTGCAGCGGACCAGTGTCGGCCTTGGCGTCGGCGCTGTAGCGCTTGGCCAGCGCGTCGATATACGCGCGCTCCGCAGGCGATGCCTTGGACCGCAGCGCGATCGCCTTCTGCAGTGCTTCGTACGCTGCCCTGTGCGCGTAGGAGTCCATCGGCTTGTTGATGTTCGGGCCCAGCGCGAGGGCGACGCCCCAGTGGGCCATGGCGAGATCGGGATCCAACTCCGCCGCGCGCTGGAAGGACTGGATCGCCGCCTCGTGATTGAACGCGAAGACGAGCTTCAGGCCCTGGTCGAAGTACGCCTGCGCTTGGCGGTCGCCGGTCGACACGCGGTGATGCAGGCGGCCGAGGCCGGGGTCGAGGGCTGAAGACGGCACTTTGGCGGTGGGCGTATCGTGCGCCCACGCCAGAGCAGAGCAGACAACGGCGAGCAATCCGAGGCAACGACCCGCCAGAGCGGACCGAACCATCCGTTCAGCAGGGGTGAAACCAAGTTCCATAGATGACCTCCCGGCCTCCGGGATTGCGCGCAGGCTTCCCAGATGGTCTCGCCCATATTCTGCCCTCCGCTGGGCCCGGTGTTCCAGCCTGGTGGCGAAGGTCCAAAGGTGCAAGCACGAGGGAGCCGAGCCCTCATGGCGGCGCTTGTGGCAGTATTGCGACTATGAAGCTGGCAGGTATCGCATTGCGGCTGGCGACGGACGACGATGCGCCGGAGATCGCTTCGATGTCGCGGGACCTGATCGAAGCCGGGCTGGGCTGGCAATATCGGCCGCGTCGCGTCCGCGAGTTGCTCGCGGACCGCGAAACGGTGACGCTGGTCGCCTGCGATGGCCGACGCGTCGTTGGTTTCGCCGTCACGACCCTCGGCGACGAGCGCGCGCACCTGGTGCTGATGGCGGTGCGCCCGACGCATCAGCGCCGCGCCATCGCGAGCGAGATGTTGCGCTGGCTGCTCGAGACCGCTGCGACGGCGGGCATGGCGTCGATCCACGTCGAGCTGCGTGAGCACAACGTGCCTGCGCTCGCATTCTATCGCCGCCACGGCTTTGTCGAGGCGCGCGAGCTGCCTGGCTACTATCGTGGGCGCGAGACCGGCATCCGCATGGCCCGGGCGCTGCGGGCGCGCGGGCCTGCTCCCGCGCCGTGGCGAATGCGGCAAGTCGACGGCTAGCGTATTTTGGCCTCGGCGTTTCGCGCGAGGCTTGCAATCGTTGCGATCATCCCCACGTGCGCATGTGCTGGCTGTAACCTTGTTCCACCCTCTCGCGAGTATCGTGGTATGTGGGAAGCGCTTGGAATCGCCGTCGTCGGACTCGGGGCATGGTTTGTGTACGACGCGCTGCGCGCTCGCGAAGCGGCGACGCGCATCGCCCGCGAGGCTTGCAAGCAGCACGGGTTGCAGTTTCTCGACGATACGGTGCACGGGCCCCGCTTGCGTTTCGTGCGTGACGCGGAGGGCGTAGCGCGACTGAGGCGCACGTTCGTTTTCGAGTTCTCTGATGACGGGTTCAGGCGCAGATGGGGAAGCCTGGTCATGCTGGGCGCGCAACTGGAATCGCTGCAGCTCGAGCCGTATCGGGTGACGTGAAACCGGCGCAGGGAGCACTCGCAAGGCATGCCTGAATCGGAGCAGCCAGTGTCGGCCGACCGCACTTCATCTTTCAGCGAGCGCCTGCAGGCCTTGCCGCACGAGGCGCTGACCGGTCTCCGGCGCGGCATCGAGAAGGAAAGCCTTCGTGTGCAGGCGGACGGAGCGCTCGCGACGACTCCGCATCCCGCGCCGCTGGGGTCCGCGCTCACGCACCCCTTGGTCACCACCGACTTCAGCGAGTCGCAGCTCGAGTTGATCACATCGGTGCACGCCAGCGCCGAAGCATGCCTGCGCGAGCTCACCGAGATTCATCAGGCCGTCTATCGCGCGATCGGCCCGGAACTCCTGTGGTGCGCGAGCATGCCTTGCCGGTTGCCCGCCGACGACGCAATCCCGCTCGGCCGCTACGGCAACTCCAACGTCGGCCGCGCCAAGCACGTCTATCGAACGGGTCTGTCGCACCGCTACGGCAGGCGGATGCAGACGATTTCCGGGATCCATTACAACTTTTCGCTGCCCGAGGCGCTTTCCAACGACGCGTACTTCGGGCTGATTCGCAACTTCCGGCGACACTCCTGGTTGCTTCTCTACCTCTTCGGCGCTTCACCCGCGGTATGCACGACCTTCGTCGCAGGCCGCAAGCACGAACTGGAGCGCCTGAGCGACGATACGCTCTACCTGCCGTACGCCACATCGCTGCGGATGGGACGCTTGGGCTATCAGAGCGATGCCCAGTCCTCGCTGGCGGTGAGCTACAACAGCCTGGAGAGCTACGCGGCATCGCTTCAGGAGGCGATGACCAAGCCGTACCCGCCGTACGAGTCGATCGGCATCCGCAATGGCGAGAACTATCTGCAGCTCGCGACCACGCTGCTTCAGATGGAGAACGAGTTCTACGGAACGATCCGGCCGAAGCGCCGCATCCGGCCGGGCGAGCGTCCGCTGCACGCGCTGCGCGAGCGCGGCGTCGAGTACGTCGAAGTGCGGCTGATGGATCTCGATCCGTTCGAGCCCGTCGGCATCAATGCGGCGACGATGCGGCTGCTCGACGTGTATCTGCTGTACTGCCTGCTCTCGGCGAGCCCGCCCGATACGCCGCGCGAGCTCGCCGCGATTGTTCGCAACAAGCAGCGCGTCGCCTCGCGCGGCCGCAAGCCGGGACTGCACCTGACCCGGGGAACGAGGGAGGTGGCGCTACGCGAATGGGGCGCAGAGGTGCTTTGCGGTTGCGAGCCGATCGCCGCGGCGCTCGACGCTGCGAGCAGCAGCGGCGCGCATCGCGAGGCGCTCGCGAGCGCAGTCGCCCGCCTTCACGATCCCGCATTGACGCCCTCGGCGCGCGTGCTACAGGCGATAGATCGCGACTACGACAAGTCCTACACGCGGTTCGTTCTGGCGCAATCGATTCGGCACAAGGACGCGATCACGGAACTGCCGCTGTCTGCGGAAGTCGTGGAACGCTACGCCAGCCTGGCGACGGAGTCGCTGGCCAAGCAGCGCGAGATCGAGGCCGCCGACACCCTGCCGTTCGACGCCTACCTTCGGCAATACCTGTCGCCGGAGCGGTTGAATGTGTAGCGGCGCGAGCAGCGAAGCAGGGGCCCCGCACGCAGTGCGGGGATGCGAGCGCCCGCGAGTCGCCGCGGCGGCCGACACGAAGCGGTTGCGTATTCTCGTCGGTCCCGGGAGGCCGGCGCCTTCAACGAGCTCAGGCTAGACACTTCGCATCTCCCGCATGTTCCTCCGCTGGGTCACCGTCGCGTATCTCGCGTATCTCGCCGTGCCGATCGGGCTGCTGCTCGCGGGATCGTTCGGCGAGCTCTGGCTCAACACCATCCTGCCCACGGGTTTTACCACGCGGTGGTATCGCGAGGTCGCCGTGGACCCGAGCTTTCGCCGTGCATTCGCTTCGAGCCTGGCCGTCGTCGCGCTGACGTGCGCGGCGTGCTTGGGCGCAGGGCTGCCGCTCGCCTACGCGGTGTTTCGCGCCGAGAGCCGCCGCGTCCGATCGCTGGCGCGGGTGCTCTATCAGATGCCGATCGCGCTGCCGCCGCTGGTGCTTGCGTTCGGCTTCATCCTCGTGTTCTCGTCGGACGCGTTGCCGTGGCTGGGAAGCATCTGGCTTCTCGCCGCGGGCCATGTCGTGCTCGCGCTGCCGTATTTCCTGCAGACGGTCGTTGCCGACATGCAGAGACTTGGGTTGCGCACGCTGGAAGACGCCGCTGAATCGCTGGGAAGCCGAGGCTGGCAGCGCTTCGCGCACATCGTGCTGCCGGCGCTCTCCCAGTCGATCCTTGCCGGGCTGATCATCGTCGCCGCGCTGTCGATCGGCGAGTTCCAGTTCTCGAACCTCGTTGCGGGCTTTCTCAACCGGACGTATCCCGTCGTGCTTCTGCAGGCGTTCTACGGCGCGACCGGATTCGCCTGCGCCGCGACCGTGATCCTGCTTGCGCTGGCGCTTATCGCCGCAGTGGCGGGCGGGCTCACCGCGGGCGGCGCGACGCGTCTGAAGACCCAGGTGGCATGAGCATGCCTGCCGTCTCGTTGGAAGGCGTGACCTATCGCTATTCAGGCACGCAGGCAGGCGTGTTCGACGTGACGCTCGACATCGAGCGCGGCGAACTGGTCGTCTGCCTCGGTCCCAGCGGATGCGGCAAGACGACGCTGTTACGGCTCATTGCCGGTTTTCTCAAGCCCGAGGCCGGCACGATCCGCCTGAACGGGGCCGACGTGAGCGCGCTGCCGACGCGAACGCGCGAATGCGGCGTCGTGTTCCAGGCGTACGCGTTGTTTCCCCACATGCGGGTATGGGAGAACGTCGCGTACCCGCTGCGCGTGCGCGAGGTGCCGCTCGATGAGCGCCGCCGCCGCGCGGGCGAGATGCTCGAGCTCGTGGGCTTGAGCGGGCAAGCCGATCGGCTGCCGGCGCAGCTCTCCGGCGGGCAACAGCAACGAGTGGCGCTGGCTCGCGCTCTCGTCTTCGGCCCGCGCGCGCTGCTCCTCGACGAGCCGCTCTCCGCGCTCGATGCGGCCACCCGGGTCTCGATGCGCGACGAGGTGCGCCGCATCCAGCGCGAGCACGACATCGCCACGCTGCTCATCACCCACGATCAGGACGAGGCGCTTTCGCTAGCCGACCGCATCGTGTTGCTGCGCGAGGGGCGAGTCGCGCAAACGGGCACCCCGCAGGAGATCTACGACCGGCCCGCCGACGCCTTCGTCGCCGGCTTCATCGGTCGCGCCAATCTCCTCGATGCGAAGGTGATCGACGCGGAAAGCGTCGAGACCCCGATCGGTCGTCTCGCGACTCCGCGTCACGCCCACGCCGCCGGCAGCGCGCTGCGATTGCTGGTGCGCCCGGAGCGCATCGAGGTCGCGGCGTCCGCGTCGGGCGAAAACGTGTTCGCGGCGCGCGTGCTGCGCGACCGCTTTTTCGGCGCGACGCGGCAGCTAGAGGTCGCCGCGGGCAACGGCCGACTCGAAATCGAAACCGCGATGCGCGATCATGTGCAGAGCGTGCGCGTGCCACGCGAAGCCATCCAGTTCCTGAACGCCCGTTGAAGAGGAGGAAGCCATGAAAAGGAGACTGAACAGCATCGCCCGCGTCGCGACGTCGCTCGCCGCGTCAGTATTCGCCGCTGCCGTTTCGGCGCAAACCGTGCTCGATTCGCCGGAGCTCTACGCAGGCGAAAAGGCGCTCTACGAAGCCGCGAAGAAGGAAGGCATGGTGGTGAGCTTCGACACGGGCCCGACCTGGGCCAACTGGGCGGCGGAATTCGCCGCGTTCAAGAAGCGCTATCCGGAGGTCGAGATCGTGTACAACGACATCGGTTCGGCGGCTACCGTGGTCGCGCTAGACAAGGCGCGGAACCGGCCGCAGGCGGATACCGCGTATTACTTCGCGGCTTCCGGCGTCGATGCGGTGGCCAAGAACGTCGTCGCCCCGTTCAAGCCGGTGAACTTCGACAAGCTGCCCCAGGTGTTCCGCGACCCCGACGGCAAATGGTTCACCATCCACACGCTGACCGTGGCGTTCATCGTCAACACCAAGCTGGTGAAGAACGCGCCCCAGTCGTGGGCGGATCTACTCAAGCCCGAGTACAGGAACACGATCGTCTATCTCGATCCGCGCTCGACCGGCGTGGGCCAGGTCGTCGCCTTCGCCACGAACTTCGCCATGGGCGGCGACATGAACAACGTCCAGCCAGGGCTCGACTATTTCGGAAAGCTCCACCAGTCAGGCAACGTGTTGCGGGTGCTCGGCACGACGCCGTACGCGCAGTTCGTCAAGGGCGAGATTCCGATCTGGATCTCCTACGAGAACGACGGGCTCAAGGCGAAATACACCGATGGACTGGGAGACGCGGTGGCGGTGGTGATCCCGAAAGAAGCCTCGGCAGCGGCGCCATACGCGATCAGCCTGGTCGAGAAGGGTCCAAACCCCAACGCGGGCAAGCTCTGGCTCAATTTCATCATGACCGACATGGGGCAGGGCATTTTCGCGCAAGGCTTCGTGCGGCCGTCGGTCCCCGGGGTGAAGCTTCCCGACAATGTCGCCGACAAGCTGCCCTTGGCGCCCCAGGTCCAGCCGCTCGACGTGAAGGCGGCGGCAGCAAAGAAGGCCGACATCGACAGGGGCTGGGCGGTGGCGACGGGGACGAAATAGCACGAACGGGCTGACCGCATGACCTTGCGTGCGCGCGCCAATGCCATGCTCGCCCTGCCGGGCGTGCTGATGCTGGCGCTGTTCTTCCTGCTGCCCTTGCTCGCCGTCGCGGTCGATGCGTTGCGCGACGGGGGCGCTGCGTTCTCACGGGTCTTCGCTGGAGCAGGATTCTGGACCGCGCTGGGTGGGAGCACGGTATTGACGCTGGTCGCGGCGACGCTTTCGACCGTACTCGGCGTCGCGGTAGCGCTGCATCTGTCGCGGCTCGCGTCGCCGCGGCGCACGCTGCTGTCGTTCGTGATCGCGCTGCCGCTCACCTTCTCGGGTCTGATCGTCGCCTACGGTTTCATCCTTGGCTACGGTCGCGCGGGGTTCGTGACCCAGATGCTTGCGTACGCAGGCTTCGATGCGGCGACGATCGGCGGCGCGCTGTTCACGCCGACGGGGCTCGCGTTCGCCTCGTCGTACTACCTGATCCCGCGCGTGGTGATCGGGATGCTGCCTGTGCTGGTCAACTTCGATCGCGCGCAGCTCGCTGCGGCCGAATCGCTCGGCGCCACGCCGGCGCAGGCGTTTCGCCAGGTTCTGCTGCCGCAAGTGGCGGCCCCTGTGGTGGCGTCGTTCTGCCTGGTCGCAGCGGTCGTGTTCGGCGCCTACGGCACCGCCCTGGCGTTGGTCGGCACGCAATTGCCGATCCTGCCGCTGCGGCTCTACAGCCTCATCTCCGAAACGGGATCTGATTTCCCCGCAGCGGCGGCGCTGGCGCTGTTGATCACCGCGGCCTGCTCTGCGATCATCACCACGGGCGAATGGGTGGGTTCGAGGCATGAGCGGCACTTATAGACTCGACCGCGAACGCGGCTCGCTTTTCGACTCCGAAGGACGGAGATTCGATCCGGCCCAGCGCACGTGGCTTTCCGAACCGGCGAAAAAGCCGCGGACGGCCAAGCTCGAATCGCTCGACGCGTTGGGTGCGGTGACGTGGCTGCAGCGAGAGAGCGGTCAGCCGCTGCGCGTACCCGTCGGCGTCGTCGGGCCCCGCGAGGCGACCGCGGCGCAGCTCGCGGCAGCGCTCAAAGTCGGGGAACTGCTCGGCGACTGCCGTCTTGCCGTATTGTGCGGCGGGCGTCAGGGTGTCATGCAAGCGGTATGCGAAGGAGTCGCGCGCGTGGGCGGACTCTCGATAGGCCTGCTACCGGAACCCGACGCCGGCGAAGCCAACCGCTTCGTTGGGGTGGCCATCGCCACGGGCATCGGCGAGGCGCGCAACGCGCTGATCGCGCGCGCGTCGTTCTGCCTGATTGCGATCGGCAACAGCCTGGGCACGCTCTCCGAGGTCGCGCTCGCGCGCCAGTTCGGCAAGCCCGTCATAGGGCTAGAAGGCGCGGCACAAGTCGAAGGCGTGCGGCACGTCGCAAGTGCGAGAGAGGCTGTTGAGCGCGTCGCAAGAATTTTGCTGGCCGACACCCGATAAGGCTTCGACCCCATCGTGTAGGATATGCTGTGCACGGTCCCGCGTTGCTGCGATCGACTTCTGGCCGACGCTGGAGCGCAAGGACATTGCGAATGAGTGTGATGCCGGTCGAACAAAGCGCATTATCTCGCCAGCGAGCTCATGAGCCGCGTCCGGTTGCCGGTGTCGTGCTGGCGGCGGGTTCGTCGAGCCGCATGGGACGCAACAAGCTGCTTTTCGACGTCGGCGGGGAGCCGCTCGTGCGAAGGACGGTCCGCGCTGCCCTGGCTGCTGGACTCGATCCGATCCTCGTTGTCCTGGGACACGAAGCCGACGCGATTCGCGCTGCGCTTACATCGCTCCCTTGTCGATTTGTCACTAATGCGCGATTCACCGAGGGGATGAACAGCTCGGTGTGTGCGGGAATCGCTGCGCTGCCTGCCGAAGTCGGTGCAGCCGTCGTGTTGCTGGCCGACATGCCGTTCATCGTTACGGAAATGATCGCGACGATCATGGCGCAGTATCGAAGCGGGGATGCTTCGTTGATTCTGTCGGAGTACGAAGGCGTCATTGCGCCGCCGACCCTCGTCGATCGATCGCTCTTCGCCGAGCTCGCGAGCGAAGCGGGCAAGGGGTGCGGCAGGCGCCTGCGCCGCCGTCATCCGGAACTAGCCTCCACAGTCTCATGGCCGGCCACGGCCCTGGCCGACCTCGACGTTCCCGAGGACTACGAGCGCGTCAAGGCTCGACTCGCGACGACATAGCCATGCGGCCCGAGTTGCTCGAGCTTGCAGCCCGACTCGCCGCACGCGGCGAGCGCTTCGCCCTGGTCACCGTAGTCCGGCGTCAATCTCCGAGCTCCGCACGCGTCGGCGACACTGCCGTTGTGACTGCAAGCGGCGAGGTGCGCGGCTGGGTAGGCGGAGGCTGCACGCGCTCGACGCTCTTACGAGAGGCGCTGCGGGCCATGGCCGACAACGAGCCCCGGCTGTTGAGCCTGTCCACCGAGCCAGCGGACGAACGCCGTCCTGGCGTCACAGCGCTGCCGATGACTTGCAAGAGCGGAGGTACCGTGGACCTTTATGTCGAGCCCGTGTTGCCCAGTCCGCGCGTCGTCGTATTCGGCTCCACTCCGACCGCGCGTACTCTCGTTCGCATCGCCCACGCGATGGGTTACCGCGCCGAAGTCGTGGATCCGGACGCGGTCAGCGCGGACTTCCCGGAGGCGACGCAGGTGACCCGGGCGATCTCGCCCGACGTCGCTGTGCACGGTGCTTACGTATTGGTCGCGACCATGGACGAGCGCGACCTCGAAGCGATCGACGCCGCGGTTCGGCTTGCTCCAGCCTATCTCGGCGTGATCGCCAGCCGCAAACGCTTTGCGCAACTAGTCGACGCGCTCGGCGAGCGCGGGATTTCCCGTGGCGTGCTTGACGGCATCGTAGCCCCGGCGGGTCTGGACATCGGGGCGCGCACACCAGAGGAGATTGCGCTCAGCGTCATGGCCCAGATCGTGGAGCGGCGACGCAAAGCAGCAGCCGCGCCCGCGCCGGAAAAAGCGGCGGCGCCTGCTCCGGAGCCTACCGAGGCGATCGACCCGGTGTGCGGCATGACCGTCGCCATCGCCGGGGCGCGCCACACCGCCGAGGTGAGCGGCCGCAGGTACTACTTCTGTTGCGCCGGCTGCCGAGCCAAGTTCGTCGCCGATCCCTCGCGCTATCCGTGGCCACGTGAGAGGGCGCATACGTGAACGAAGACATACGCGCGCTGCAGGCCGCCATGGAGCGCGACGGCTACATCGCCGAGCCTTCGATCGCCACCGCGGTGTATCTCGCGAGGGAGATGCGCAAGCCGCTGCTCGTAGAGGGGGATGCGGGCGTGGGCAAGACCGAGCTCGCAAAGGTCATCGCACGGGTGCTCGACACCGAGCTGATCCGGCTGCAGTGCTACGAAGGCCTAGACACCAACACCGCGCTCTACGAGTGGAACTACCAGCGGCAGCTCTTGCGGCTGCGGATCGCCGAGCGAGAGGTGCACGATTCGAAGGCTCTCGAGGATCTCATCTTCGCACGTGAGTACCTGCTCGAGCGCCCGCTGCTTAGTGCCATCACGCGGCGGACGGGATCGCCGGTACTGCTGATCGACGAGATCGACAGGGCGGACGACGCCTTCGAGGCATTCCTGCTCGAGGTGCTCTCCGACTTCCAGGTGACCGTTCCCGAGTTGGGGACCATCAAGGCGGAGCACGTGCCGTACGTCGTGCTCACCTCGAACCGCACCCGCGACATCGGTGATGCGCTGCGCCGGCGCTGCCTGTACCTGTACATCGAGCACCCGAGCCTGGACAAGGAAGTGCGCATTCTTCGCAGCCGGGCGCCGGCCTTGGACGAGCGCTTCGCCCGGACCATCGCGCGCTTCGTGCAGCAGCTTCGCCAGCGCGACTTGCGCAAGCTTCCCGGCGTGGCGGAGTCGATCGACTGGGCGCAGGCGTTGATGCGTCTGCAACAGGACCGGCTCGACAGCGAGGTCGTGCGTGTCACCATGGGCTGCCTGCTCAAGGACGACCACGACTTGGGCGAAACCGGCGACGAGGTGATCGGCGAGCTTCTCGCCCGCGCCGCCGCCGACTAGGGCTTGTCCTCATGAGCGGCGTGACCGAGCATCTCGCCAGCTTTGCAGGCGCCATGCGCGCGCATGGGATCGGAGTCGGCGTGAGCGACGAGATCGACGCGGCGAGCGCACTCCCGCTCGTCGACGTGCTCGACCGCGCCGAGGTGCACCGCGGCTTGCGCATCGCATTCAAGGTTCCGCGCGAGGCGTGGACAACCTTCGACCGGCTGTTCGACGAGCACTGGGGCGGTGCGGCGGTGCCAGAAGTTCCGATCCCGCCGCCGGCAAACCCGCGCGAGCGGGGCCGCCCGCTGCAATGGCGATGGGACGGTGGGCAGGTGCGTCTCGAAGCTCTCGAGTCCGAGCGTAGCGGCGCCGACGAGCCGAGCTACAGTTCCGAGCGCCTGCTGCGGCGCAAGTCTTTCGATCGGATCGCCGAGTCGGAGCTTGCGGCCGTGCAACGCCTGCTCGCGCGGCTCGCCCTCAAGCTCGCCGCAAGACGGAGCCGGCGCCTCGTCCCCACCTCCGGCCGAGGGCTGGTGGACTTGCGGCGCAGCTTCCGCCGTGTTCTCGCCACCGAAGGTGATTTGATCCGCCTGGCGAGGCGCGAGCGCGCCCTCGAGGAGCCTCGGATCGTGCTGCTCTACGACACCAGCGGCTCGATGGACCCTTACACGCGCTTCCATCTCGCGTTCGCCTTCGCGCTGCGGCGCGTCATCCGCCGGGTGGAGATCTTCGCCTTCAACACTTCGTTGACGCGCGTGAGCCACGTTGTCGAGCCCGGCAGAGTTCTGCGCTCCCTCGATTGCCTGGCGACCGAGGTGCCGGACTGGTCGGGTGGCACGCGCATCGGCTCATGTCTAGCGGAATTCGTCGCGGCATACAGCCATCTCCTCGGCCGTGACACGACGGTCGTGATCGTGAGCGACGGCCTCGATCTGGGCGACACCGAGCTGTTAGGCGACTCGATGCGTGCGCTGCGCCAGCGCGCTCGGACCATTGTCTGGCTGAACCCGCTGGTCGGCGATCGGCGCTACGAGCCAACGGCGGCCGGCATGCGTGCTGCACTGCCGCACGTGGACTACTTCGGGCCGGCGCACGATCTGGAATCGCTCGAGCGGCTCACGCGATGGCTGAACTGAGCTAAGATGGCGCCTCCCTTCTGTTCACGTTCATTCTGAGCAAACAATCCGAGCGAAGCGGCGCAGGCTGTGACTTCGCTCTAGCGGTCGTTGCAAACAAGTCAAGGTAAGGAGAGTCCGATGATTCCCGCCGCATTCGACTATCACCGGCCGCGCTCGCTCGACGAGGCCGTCGGCCTGCTCGCGCGCTACGGCGACGCCGCCAAAGTCCTTTCGGGCGGCATGAGCCTGCTGCCAGTGCTGAAGCTGCGCCTCGGCTCCTTCGCTCACCTGGTGGACATCGGGCGCATTCCCGGGCTCGAGTACATCAAGGAGGACGGGGGCTTCCTCAAGATCGGTGCGATGACGCGGCAGGCCACGCTCGAGCGCTCCGATCTCGTGCGCAGCAAGTACCCGGCGCTCGCCGACGCGGTGCCCCTCATTGCCGATCCATTGGTGCGCAACCGCGGAACCATCGGCGGAAACGTCGCCAACGGCGACCCGGGCAACGATCAGCCGGCGATCATGCTCGCACTGGGTGCCACCTTGATGGTTCGTGGAAGCAAGGGCGAGCGGAGCATCGCGGCGAACAAGTTCTACACCGGCTTCTTCACGACCGCCCTCGCGCCCGACGATATCCTCACCGAGATACGCATCCCGGTGCCGCCTGCGCGGAGCGGCGGGGCTTACGTCAAGCTTAAGCGCAAGGTGGGAGACTTCGCTGCGGCCGCTGCGGCGGTGCAGTTGACGCTCGACTCCAAGGGCACTGTCGAGCGCGCCGCCATCGCGCTGACCAACGCCGGGCCGACGCCTCTGGAAGCGGTCGATGCGGCGCGGTTCCTCGTCGGGAAGATGCCGGACGAGAAGACGATCGCCGAAGCGGCGCGGCTCGCCGCGGCAAAGACCGCGCCCAGCGCCGATCGCCGCGGATCGGTGGAGTACAAGAAGGAGATGGCGCGGGTGATGACGGCGCGCGCGCTCACCAAAGCGGTCGCTCGCGCGGGAGGGCGCTGATCATGGCCACTCACAAGATCAAGGTGACGGTGAACGGGACCGCGCACGACGCGGAGGTGGAGTCGCGCCTGCTGCTCGTGCATTTCATCCGCGAAGCGCTGAGGCTCACCGGCACCCACATCGGCTGCGACACGTCGCACTGCGGTGCATGCACGGTGCTCCTCGACGGAGCGCCGGTGAAGTCGTGCACCTTACTCGCCGTGCAGGCCGACGGCGCCAAGGTCACGACGGTCGAGGGTCTCGAGCAGGGCGGCAAGCTCCATCCGGTGCAGGAGGGCTTTACCGAGAAGCACGGCCTGCAATGCGGCTACTGCACGCCCGGGATGATGATGACCAGCGTGGCGCTGCTCGAGCGCAACAAGAACCCGAGCGAGCAGGAGATCCGCGAAGCGATCGCGGGCAATCTCTGCCGTTGCACGGGCTACGTCAATATCGTCAAGGCCGTCCAATATGCGGCCGAGAAGATGAGGTAGAAGCCATGGAACTTAAGACCGACGCCAAGATCTCCGGCATGGGTCACGCGATGAAGCGCAAGGAGGACCCGCGCCTGATTCGCGGCCAGGGCCGCTACGTCGACGACATCCAGCTTCCGGGCATGCTGTACATGGACATCGTCCGGAGTCCCTACGCCCACGCCAAGATCAAGTCGATCAACGCCGAGCGCGCGCTCAAGATCCCGGGTGTGCTCGCGGTGATCACCGGTGAGACGCTCGCGAAGTACAACCTGCACTGGATGCCGACCATCTCGTCGGACACGCAGATGGTGTTGCCGACCGACCGCGTGATGTACCAGGCGCAGGAAGTCGCCGCGGTGATCGCCACCGAGCGCTATATCGCTGCCGACGGTGTCGAGGCGGTGGAGGTCGACTACGAGCCGCTCGAGCCGATGGTCGATCCGTTCAAGGCGCTTGCGAAGGGCGCACCGGTGCTCCGGACCGACAAGAAGGATCAGAAGGACAACCTCGCCTTCCACTGGGAAGCGGGCGATCGCGCCGACGCCGACAAGGCGCTCGCGGCCGCCGAAGTCGTCGTCACGGAGAACGTCTACCTGCCACGCATCCACGTCGCCTCGATGGAGACCTGCGGCTGCATCGCCGACTTCGACTCCGCGCAGGGCAAGCTCACGGTATACATGACCACTCAGGCACCGCACGCGGTGCGCACGGTGTTCGCGTTGGTCGCCGGCCACGTTGGCCTCTCGGAGGAACGCATCCGCATCATCTCGCCCGACATCGGCGGCGGTTTCGGCGGCAAGGTGCCGGTCTATCCGGGGTACGTGATCGCAGTGGCCGCATCGGTGGTGATCGGCAAGCCGGTGAAATGGATCGAAGACCGGATGGAGAACCTGCAGGCCGATTCTTTCGCCCGCGACTACCACATGAAAGTGGATCTCGGCGCCAAGAAGGACGGCACGATGACCGCGCTGCGCATCAAGACCGTGGCCGACCACGGCTATTCCAACGCCTCGGCCAATCCCTCGAAGTTCCCCGCAGGGCTGTTCTCGATCTGCACCGGCTCCTACGATCTGAAGCACGCGTTCTGCGAGGTCGACGCGGCGTACACCAACAAGCCGCCGGGCGGAGTGGCCTACCGCTGCTCGTTCCGCGTGACCGAAGCCGTGCACGCCATCGAGCGCGCCACCGACGCGCTGGCACAGAAGCTCGGCATGGACCCGGCCGAGCTGCGCATGAAGAACTTCATCAAGCGCGATCAGTTCCCATACAAATCGGTGCTCGGCTGGGAGTACGACAGCGGCGACTATCACACGGCGCTCAAGAAGGCGATGGAGATCATCGGCTACGACGCGCTGCGCAAGGAGCAAGTGGAGAAGCGCAAACGCGGCGAGCTGATGGGCATCGGCATCTCGAGCTTCACCGAGATCGTCGGCGCTGGCCCGTCGAAGCACTTCGATATCCTCGGGCTCAAGATGTTCGATTCGGCGGAGATCCGCGTCCACCCGACGGGCAAGGCGATCGCGCGCTTCGGAACCAAGAGCCAGGGACAGGGACACGAGACTACTTACGCGCAGATCATTGCCGAGGAGCTCGGCATTCCGGCGAGCGACATCCAGATCGAAGAGGGCGACACGGACACCGCGCCGTATGGCTTGGGCACCTACGCGAGCCGCTCGACGCCGACCGCAGGTGCAGCGGGTGCGATGGCGGCGCGCAAGATCCGCGACAAGGCGCGCAAGATCGCCGCGCACCTGCTCGAAGTGAGCGAGACCGATCTCGAGTGGGAGCCAGGCAAGTTCTACGTCAAGGGCGCGCCGCAGAAGTCGAAGACCATCCAGGAATGCGCCTTCGCCGCGTACACGAACCATCCGCAGGGAATGGAAGCCGGGATGGAGGCGGTGCACTACTACGATCCGCCCAACCTGACGTTTCCTTTCGGCAGCTACATCTGCGTGGTCGACATCGATCGCGGCACGGGCGAGGTTAAGGTGCGGCGCTTCGTGGCGGTCGATGACTGCGGCAACATCATCAACCCGATGATCGTCGACGGTCAGATCCACGGCGGGCTGACGCAAGGCATCGGGCCCGCCCTCTACGAAGAGATCAGCTACGACGACAACGGCAACATCTCCGGCGGGAGCTTCCTCGATTACTACGTGCCCACCGCCGTCGAGACGCCGAGTTGGGAAACCGCGAAGACCGTAACCCCGTCGCCGCACCATCCGCTCGGGGCAAAAGGTGTCGGCGAATCGGCCACGGTCGGAGCGCCGCCGGCGATCGCGAACGCGGTCGTCGACGCGCTACGCCACCTCGGGGTGACGCACATCGACATTCCGATCACGCCCGAGAAGGTCTGGCAGATCCTGCGCGCGAAGGGAGTAGCGGAGTAGCGCGTCTCCGGGAGGCTTTCCCTAGACGCGGCGCGCTCACGCTGCCGCTCAGGGTAGCGGCATGCCCTTCTCCGCCATGACGCCGCGCAGCCGGTCCGGATAGTCGGTGATGATGCCGTCGACGCCGAGATCGATCAGCCTGCGCATCTCGGCTCGATCGTTGACGGTCCACGGCAGCACCTTGAGGCCGAGCGCGTGGGCTTCCGCGAGCTCCTTGGCCGTCAGGTTGCGCCAGAACATCGACCACACGCCGCAGCCCGCCGCTTTCACCGTCGCCGGCAGCGAACCGCCGTGATCTCGCTGGGCGAACCCCGCGTGCCAAGGTGAGGGTCCGCCGTCGGCCGAAGTCACGGTATCGTTGTCCTTGGTCTGGATCGTGAGGCACGAAAGCTCGATGCCGGGACGGATGCGCTTTACTTCGACGAGAGTGCGCCAGTCGAAGGATTGAACCGTCACGCGATCGCTGACTCCCGCGGCCTGAACCGCGGCTACGACGAGCCTCGCGAACGTCGCCGCATCGGGAGTATCCGCGCCGCTGGTCGGCGTGATCTTGGTCTCGATGTTGTAGCGCACCGACTTGCCGCTCGCCTTGCCCAGCTCGAAGAGCTGCGAGAGCCGAGGAAAACGTTCACCGTCCACCGCCTGTTGCTCAGGGAATTGGCGCGCGTACTGGCTCGCGGGATTCACGCGTCCGATGTCGTAGCGCGAAAGCTCGGCGAGCGTGAGCGTGCGGATCGGCGGCCCATGGGAGGCGAGCCAGTGTCCGTCGGGGTCGCGCACGAGATCGGGGTTGAGGAACGGGTCGTGCGAGATGACGATCACGTCGTCCTTGGTAACCGCCATGTCGGTCTCGATGGTCGTCACGCCGATATCGATCGCCCGCCGGAACGCCGCGAGCGTGTTCTCCGGCGCGAGCCCACGCGTGCCGCGATGGCCTTGGAGGTCGAAGGCGAGCGAAGGGGTCGTGAACAGCGCGAACAACAGAAGTGGGGATACGCGCATGGTCGTGATCGGTCCCAATCATGCCTCAGTGTCGGCGAAGCGCCTGTTCTTCTAGCCTAGTGTTGTCAGCGGAGGCGTATCGGGCCATAGCATAGCGTGTCTAGATGCGCGCCTATAATTCACGCTATGTCAGACGAACCATCGCGATGGCGATCTCGTCTCATGGAATGGCTCATCGTCCTCCTCGTCATCGCGCTCGGCGTGCCCGCGGCGGCATGGCTTGCGCAGGAGCGGCTGATCTTTTTCCCGCAGCCGATTACTTCCACCCGCCACTTGCCTGCGCGCGCCTCCGCGCTGGAGGTCGTCGCCGTCGACGGCACGCGCCTGCGCGGCTGGATGGTCAAGGGCGAGGCGACGCCGGCGCCCGCAGTCATCTACTTCGGAGGCAACGCCGAAGAAGTGTCGTGGACGCTCGCCGATGCCCGCTGGCCTCGCGAATGGACGATCGTCGGGCTCAACTACCGCGGCTATGGCACGAGCGAGGGCTCGCCGAGCGAAGCCGCGCTCACTGCCGACGCACTCGCGATCTACGACTTGGTGGCGCGAGGCGGGGACATCGACCCGAGGCGCATCGTCGTGTTCGGACGCAGCCTCGGCACGGCCATCGCCGTGCGCCTCGCTGCCGAGCGGCCCGTCGCCGGCGTAGTGCTGGTGTCGCCTTACGACAGCCTGGTGGCGATCGGCAAGAAGCACTATCCATGGCTGCCGGTCTCGCTGCTGCTGCGGCATCGCTTCGACGCACTCGATGACGCGAAGCGCAACAAGATGCCGCTGCTTGTCATCGTGGGTGAATCCGACTCCATCATTCCGCCGGAGCGTTCGCGCGCGCTCTACAACGCCTGGGCGGGACCGAAGAGTTGGCAGGTCGAGCCGCGGGCGGACCACAACGATCTGGGCAACGCAGCGTCATTCTGGATGAACGTTGCAACTTTTCTCGCGCAGCGGTAGTGCAGGTTTCGCCGGCGCTGTTGAAAAGCGCAGTGAATCGCCAGTTCGTTATGCCGGCGAGCCGCGCAGGCCGGCGGGATTCATCCAGCGCTCGCCGACGCGGAATCCGCCCTCGATCAGCAGAGCAAGCACGGCGGCAGGAATCGCGCCGGCCAGCAGCATGGCATTGTCGTTGAGGGCCAGCCCGGCGACGATGCGCTCGCCGTAACCGCCGGCCCCGATGAACGCGGCGATGGTGGCGGTGCCGACGTTGATGACAGCCGAAGTCTTGATGCCCGCGAGGATGGTCGGTGCGGCGAGCGGCAGCTCGATCTTGTGCAGAATCGTGCCGGCCCTGAGGCCCAGCGACTGCGCCGCCTGGCGCATGCCGCGGGAGATCTGAGTGAGCGCAGCGTGCGTGTTGCGCACGATGGGCAGCAGCGCGTAGATGGCCAGTGCGATGAACGCCGGCACCGCGCCGATGCGCCCGGTCAGAGGGATCAGCACTGCGAGCAGGGCAAGCGAAGGGATCGTCTGCGCCACGCCGGTCACTCCCAGAATCACTCCCTCTGTCGCAGGGCGCTTGGCGGAGAGGATGCCCAGCGGAATGCCGATGACGATGCTCGCCGCGAGCGATACGAACACGAGTCCCAGGTGCTCCAGCGTCAAGCGGGCGAAGTCGGGACCGAAGAGCTTACTCCAGAAATCCGCGGTTCGCATTGCTTTGGCGCTCGGTGCAGCGGCGTCTGTGCGTCGCGCGAGAAAGCTCGCGGCGACTGTCGCGAAATCCTTGCCGTCCAGTTCGGCAGCGGCGTTCATGCGCCGCATGGTTGCGTCGTCGATGGTACCTTCGAGCGCCTTGAGCGCCGCCCAGGTCTTGGGCAGGCGCTGCGGTAGATCCGCCCGATACAGCAGCACTGCGTCGTAGCGCGGAAAGTAGCTTCGATCATCTGCCAGCACAGTTAGGCCGTACTTGTCGAGCTTGGCGTCAGTGGAGTAGATGTCGATGGCGTCGACCTGGTGCTGGGCAATGGCTTCGTAGGCGAGGCCGTGATCGAGTCCGCGCGGCGTGTCGTAGGGCAGGTCGTACGCTCGCTTCAACCCGGGCCAGCCGTCGGCGCGGCCGATGAATTCCTGCGAGAGCCCGAGCCGCAGCTCGGGATGAGCCTTGAGATCCGACAGGCGCGAGACGCTCTTGGCGCTCGCATCGTCGGCGCGTATCGCCAGAGCATAGGTATTGTTGAAGCCCAGCGGCACGCCGACAGCCAGCCCCATCGGCGCGAGCTTCGCATTGAGCTCGGGCAGCGACGGCACCGCGTCGAGCTTGAGGATTTCCTTGGCGATCGTCCCGGTGTACTCGGGATAGACATCGATCGCACCCGTAGTCAGCGCATTGAGCACGATCGCCGTGTTGCCCAGTCCCTGCTGGTGCACTGCCGACGTCTCGCCGCCCGCCTGAGCGCTTTGCTTGAGGATCTCACCCAGGATGTACGACTCGGTGAAGCGCTTCGAGCCGACGTTGAGCTCAGATGTTGCAGAGCACGCGTCGCCGCAGGCAAGGAGGATTGCCGCGTGCAAGACCACGGCAAGGTCTGTTCTGCTCGACATAAGCGGCCGGGTTCGCCGGTCCGGCGAATGGCGCAAGCTTACGCCGCGGGCGCCCGGCTGCACATCGTCGCTCGCGAGGCGACTACAAGGGGAAGGGGTTGTCGGTCTTGAGGTGATAGATGCGTCCGCGCGGGAAATGCGCATCCATGAACGCCGTGAAGTCCTCCCATCCGGCGCGCTTGCCGGTGAGGTGCAGGTAGGTCGAGCTCAGGGTCCGCCCGCCTGCCGCGATGATCTTGGCCCAACTGTGACCGTGCTGAAATCGCAACCAGTTGAGAAACAGCACCGAGCAGCCGATCGACCGATAGTGCGTGTCCGACGGATCGGTGCGCGTCACCCAGTTCGGCCGCGACTTCAGATTGAGCCAGTCGTTCGAGGCGATGAAGCCAGCCGTCTCGCCGCCGGGATACATGTCGTTGGCCAGGACACGGGACAGCCCCTCTCCGGTGCTCGCGCCGCAGTTCCAGCCATGGCCGAAGTTCGCCATGAACACCTCGTCGGCCTCGGCCACCATCAATGAGCGCATGGGATCGATCTTGCTCCCGGAGTTGGCGCCCACCGCGATGTCGGTGCCCATGCAGCTCGAATGCGACGCGCCGCTGTCGTCGGCCGTAACCTGGACGGCGAAGGGCATGTGCTTCGGCGTAAGACCGCCGAAAGCCTCGGATAGGATCTCGTAGTCGCGCTCGCAGTTCTCCAGGATCGCCTCGGCGAATCTTGCCCCTTTGCTTCGCAGCTTGGTCAGGTAGGAGACCTCGAAGTGGGCGGTGCTGCCGACGTGCGTGACCAGGCTCGCGTCGTGCATTCCGCGCACCTTGCCGCGATGCTTGCGATGAACGGTGACGCGGTGGTGCCGTGTTCTGACGGTGGCGGAATCCCCGGCTGGCGGCATATGCGTTCTTTGCGGTCTGTGGTGGAAGCCTCACGTGCATCCTGAACCACCGCCGCGTTCGCGACAAGCGAGCTGCGAGCAAAGAACATTGCTGCTGCGCCAGGCTCGAAGGGACTTACTTGCGCCGGATCTCGTCGGCTGCGCGCTTCAGGATCTGCGCGAGACGCTGCAACTCCTCGGCCGACGGCGATGCCTCGAGTGCGGCGATGAGCGCAGCCCTGATCTCGCGCCGGGCCTTGTCAACCGCCGCATGGCCCACGTCTCCCCCAGGCGTCTCGTCTCCGAAAAACATTTGCCGTACGCGCTCCATCTTCTTGCCCACCTGTTCGAGCTGCGCCATCAGGGCATCGGCGTAGGGCCGGTGTTCATCGAGCTTGGCGAGCCCTGCGTCGGTAATGCGGTAGAGCTTCTTGCTGCCTTCGACCTCGACAGTGGCATAGCCCACTTCGTCCAGGTACGTGAGCGCGGGGTACACCATGCCGGGGCTCGGCGCGTAGAAGCCTCTGGACAATTCCTCGAGCGCCTTGATGATCTCGTAGCCGTGACGCGGACGCTCGGCTAGCAGCGTCAGGATGACGAGCTGCAGCTCGTCGGATCCGAGCTTGCGGCCCATGAAAATCCCGCGTCCCCCGAGCCCGCGGCCATGGACGAAAGCTGCACCGAAGGGGCCGAAGTGACCTCTAAAAGCGCGCCGGGCGCAGCCGTTGTAGAAGGCGAAAGCATGCATATCCCATATCCTTTGGTTAGTCGTAAGACACGTCTTAAGCTATATCTTACGATATCTCATGTCAAGGCACCCGTCTGCGGGCCCTGCGCGTGGGCGGGGTTGCTCGTCAAAGAGCGCGCCGGTGTCGTCATCGAATAGCCACTTTGCCTAAGACAGTGAAATCATGAGCCAAAGCCGAGGCCGAACGAGTCGGGCAGGGAGTTTGCTTAGGAAGGGAGCAGGTGACGAGGCCGGGGACACGCGGAGTTCCTTGGGCAAAGCTGCAACGCCACCGCTAACGATCCCACATTGTGATCTAACCTATTGAGTGTCAACAACAATATCAGCGACCTGCCATCGATGCCGATGCTTTGCCGAAATTCGAGGACGCGACCACGCCGAACGATGGCCAGTCCCGTCTTCCGCGTTCGCCGTCGCAAGTGCCGAAGCGCGGCACTGGGCGGGCTTCCCGGCGTGGGTCGCGAAGCGGACGCGCGCCTGTTTCTTGACTCGCCGCGCACTGGGCACCATCCGACGGTCCTGCCGCGACAGTGGAGCCCATCCCGTCGGCAGCCCGCTCCACTTCACGGGCGGCGGGCCGCAGCAGTTCGCTAGTCTCGTTCCCTGATCGCTCCGGCTCCCCCCAAGCCATGGTGATCGGCAGCCTGCAGACGCGGATCATCGCCTTGTTCCTGGCGGTGATGGTGACCGTGCAGCTGGGTGTGTTCGCGCTGATCAACACGGTGGGAATAACGGCAGCGCGCAAGACGGTCGGTGACGAGCTCGCTGAAGGTGCGCGGGTCTTCGACCGGCTTCTCGAGCAGGACAGTCAGCGGCTCATGCAGGGCGCGCGCCTGCTCTCATCCGACTACGCGTTTCGCGAAGCCATCGCGACTGGCGATGCGGACACCGTGCATTCGGTGCTCGCCAACCACGGCAAGCGCATTGAAGCCGATCTGATGATGCTGATCGGACTCGACAAGCGCGTGACCGCCGACACCCTCGGCGTCGCGACCGGCGAGTCCTTCCCTTTTCCGAAGGTGCTGGCGCAGGCGGAAGGTTCGCAATCGCAGCAAGCCGCGGCGATGGTCCTGCTGCGAGGCCGTCTCTATCAGATGGTGATCGTGCCGGTGCTCGCGCCTGTGCCGATTGCCTGGGTCGCCGTGGGCTTCGCCGTCAATGACGCGCTGGCGCACGACTTGCGTCGGCTGACCCAGCTGCAGGTCTCGTTTCTCACGCGCGAGGGCGACCTTTCATGGCGCCTGCAGGCGAGCACGCTCGCCGGTGAGCGCCGAGGCGCGCTGCTGCGCGAATTTCTGTCGGCGCGCTTCGCCGAGCAGGACGCAGAAGGCAATGCCGTGTCCGCCGACGCCGATGCGACGCGTGTGGTTAGCTTGCAGGCGGGCGCCGGCGAGCCGGTCGTCGCCGTCCTTCAGCAGCCTTTGGCTTCGGCACTCGAACCGTTCCGGCGGCTGCAGCGGCAGCTCGCGCTGATCTCACTCCTCGCCATCGTCGTGTCGATCATTGCCAGCGTGGCCATTGCCCGCGGCATCGCGCGGCCGGTGCGCGATCTTGCCCGCGTCGCGCGACGCATCGCCGCGGGCAAGTACATGAGCGTGTCCTTCTCTGGGCGATCCGACGAGATCGGCGACCTGGCGGCGGCTTTCCGCACCATGCAGGCGGGGCTTGCCGCCCGCGAAGCGCGCATCACCGATCTTGCCTTCCGAGACACGCTGACCGGGTTGCCCAACCGCACGCGGTTCACCACGCGCCTGGACGAGGCGCTGGCGGCCGCTGCGCACGTGCGCACGCCCGTGGCCGTGGCGCTGCTTGACCTCGATCACTTCAAGTACGTCAATGACACGCTCGGGCATCCCATCGGCGATTTGCTCCTGCGTGAAGTCGCGGCGCGTCTCCAGACGGTCGTCGACAAGCCGGGCGACATCGTCGCGCGGCTGGGCGGCGACGAGTTCGCGATCCTGCTCCCCGGGAACGACTCCACCGATGCACAGCGAGTCGCGGAGGCAGTCGTTGCCTCGCTCGATAGGTCGCTGAACATCGAGGGACACGTGGTCGATATACGCTCGAGCATCGGGATCGCCGCGTATCCCGAGCACGGTGAAGACAGCGCGACCCTGCTGCGATGTGCCGACGTGGCGATGTATGCCGCCAAGCGCAAGAACCTGACCTTCGCGGTTTGGGACGACAGCCACGATCAGCACAGCCGCGAGCGGCTTTCGCTGATGAGCGATTTGCGCAAGGCGGTCGACGGCGACGAGCTGACTCTGGTGTATCAACCGAGCGTGGCGCTGCGCGGGGCCGGCGAACATCGCGCCGAGGCCCTGGTGCGCTGGCGGCACCCCCAGCGTGGGCTGGTGGCCCCGGCGGAATTCATTCCCTTCGCCGAGCAGACCGGTTACATCCGCGCCATCACGCAGTGGGTTCTGTCGCACGCCGTAATGCAGTGCGCGGCGTGGCGTGGGGAAGGATTGCAGATCAGCATCTCGGTCAACCTTTCGGCGCGCGACCTGATGGACGCCAGTCTTCCCGAGCGCTTCGCCGCGTTGTTGAGCCGGCACCACTGCGCTGCGGCCTGGATCGGCCTGGAGATCACCGAGAGCGCGATTCTCGACGATCCGTCTCATGCGATCGAAAACCTGAAGCGCTTTCACGCGCTTGGGTGCCGCATCGCCATCGACGATTACGGCACGGGTTACTCCTCGCTGGCGTACCTGCGGCGGCTTCCCGTGCACGAACTGAAGATCGACCGCCACTTCGTCTCGGGTATGGCGACCGACGCGGGCGACGCGCTGATCGTGCGCTCGACCATCGATCTCGCGCACAACATGGGCTTGAGCGTGGTCGCCGAGGGCGTCGAGGACGATCTAACGTTCGAACGGCTTCGAACGATGAATTGCGACATGATTCAGGGCTTCCTGGTGAGCCGGCCGCTCGGCGCCGCGGAGTTGCCGGCGTGGCTGCGGGGCTCGGTGTGGTCCCGGCCGGCGAGCGAGGCGCCCGCCCTGCGCCGCGTCGTCTAGCAGGCTGATCCTCGCGTAGAATCTGGCGCGCGACGCGCTCGCGCTTGCTTTCGGGCGGGTCCGCGCCACGATATGACGCGCTATCCGCATCTACTCGCTCCTCTCGACCTCGGCTTCACCGCGCTCAAGAACCGCGTGCTGATGGGCTCGATGCACACCGGGCTCGAGGAGGAGTCCAACGGCTTCGAGAAGCTTGCCGCGTTCTACTCGGCGCGGGCCAAGGGCGGCGTCGGACTGATGGTCACCGGGGGCATTGCTCCGAATCTCGCCGGGCGGCTCGAGCCGCGCGCGTCGCAACTCTCGTTTCCGTGGCAGGTCGCCAAGCACCGCCTGGTGACCGATGCGGTGCACGCTGCCGGCGGCAAGATCGCGCTGCAGATTCTGCACGCGGGGCGCTACGCGTATCACCCGCTGTCGGTGGCGCCGTCGGCGCTCAAGTCGCCGATCACTCCCTTTCGCCCGCGCGCCCTGACGCGGTGGGGAGTGAGCAGGACGATCGGCGCCTACGTTCGCTGCGCCGAGCTCGCACAGCGCGCGGGCTACGACGGCGTGGAGATCATGGGTTCAGAGGGCTATTTGATCAACCAGTTCGTCGTGCCTCAGACCAACCACCGCGACGATGAGTGGGGCGGCTCGTTCGAGAAGCGCATGCGCTTTCCGGTGGAGATCGTGCGGCGCACGCGCGAAGCGGTTGGCCCGAAGTTCATCATCATCTACCGCCTGTCGATGCTCGATCTCGTCCACGGCGGCAGCAATTGGGACGAGGTTGTGGCGCTGGCGCAAGCGGTGGAAGCGGCTGGCGCGACCATCATCAACACCGGCATCGGCTGGCACGAGGCGCGAATCCCAACCATCGCGACCATGGTGCCTCGCGCAGCGTTCACCTGGGTCACGCGGCGCCTGAAAGGCGCAGTGCGCATTCCGCTGATCACGACCAATCGGATCAACGATCCCGCCACCGCCGAAGCGGTGCTCGAGCGCGGCGATGCGGACATGGTGTCGATGGCGCGCCCCTTCCTCGCCGATCCGGAGTTCGTCAACAAGGCCGCGCAAGGACGCGCCGATGAGATCAACACCTGCATAGGTTGCAACCAGGCGTGCCTCGATCAGATCTTCGAGCGGCAGACGGCGACCTGCCTGGTCAATCCCTACGCCTGCCGCGAAACGGAGCTCGAGCTCACACTGGCCAAACAGAAGAAACGGATCGCGGTCGTCGGCGCCGGTCCGGCTGGCATGGCTTCGGCAGTGACCGCCGCCGAGCGCGGCCACGCGGTGACCTTGTTCGACGCCGCCAGCGAGATCGGCGGACAGTTCAATCTTGCACGGCGCATTCCCGGCAAGGAGGAATTCGCCGAGACGCTGCGCTATTTCCGGAACCGGATGGCCAAGCTCGGCGTGGCCGTTCAGCTCAACCGGCGCGTGGGTGCGGATGACCTGCGCGAGTTCGACGAGGTGATCCTGGCCTCGGGCATCGTCCCGCGGCGCCCGGCGATTCCGGGGATAGATCATCGCAAGGTTGCGAGCTACGTCGACATCGTCCGAGGCAGCACGAGCGCTGGGCAGCGCGTGGCGATCGTGGGTGCCGGGGGAATCGGTTTCGACGTGGCCGAATTGCTCACCGCAGGGGCATCGCCCGACGGTCATTCGAGCGACGGGCACCCGGGAGAACCGGCCGTCGTCGCCTTTCGCGACGAGTGGGGCATCGATGCCGACTACGCGAATCGCGGCGGATTGAAAGTGCCGAGCGAGCATGCACCGCGGCGCAAGCTGTGGCTGCTGCAGCGAAAGACCGAAAAGGTCGGTGCAGGGCTCGCCAAGACCACCGGGTGGATCCGGCGCACGCTGCTCAAACGTCGGGGCGTCACCATGCTCGCGGGTGTCGAATACCAACGCATCGACGACGCCGGACTGCACTTCAAAGTCGACGGCAAGCAGGAGGTCTTGGACGTTGATACCGTGGTGATTTGCGCAGGTCAGGAGCCGCAGCGCGAATTGGTCGCAGCACTGCGGAGCGCCGGCATCCAACCCAAGCTCATCGGCGGCGCCGACGTTGCGCTCGAGCTCGACGCCAAGCGCGCGATCGATCAGGGAACCCGAGTCGCGCTGGCGCTGTAGTCGTAGCCTGGGTCGAGCCCTTCGACTTCGCTCAGGACAGCCTTGCGAGACCCAGGGCCAACACAACACGGGGCAAAGGGCCCAGGCTTTCACCGCTACGAAGCTCAATCCGCGCTACACGCTGCAGGGTAAGACGATGTCGCAGCGTATCGCTTCGGTAGCTCAGGGCTCCATCGAGTACGGTGTAGCGAGAACGAGCCCGTCGAGGTCCGCGATCACCGCCTCGCCCTTTAACGCGAGATAACCCAGCACGAACAGCAGCAGCGCTGCCCAAAGCACACCGATCAGGGCATCGGCACACCCCGGAGCAGTTCTCTCGGGCCGCCGTTGCCCTGAGGAACGCTCGCGCGCACCGGGCGGAGAGGCGGACGCGCCTCGACTGGGTTTCTCGCGGGCGCGACGCCGAGGGCCTATCTTGAGAGAGGCAAGGAAGGACAAAGCGCCGGCGAGCCTGACGAGGCTGTCCACGGTCTCGATCGCTATCAACTCACCTGCTGATTATTTCCGATACGTTTCTTCCGCAAGCCTTATGCCAAGCAGTCCTTGTGGAGGCAGGATATTTGAAAACAACGACTTGAGTTTCAAGGCATCGATGTAGTGAGCATTTACATCGCACCACGGCGACGCAGCGCCTAGCTGCGGTGCACCATGGCGGCCCATGAACGAGCCGCACGGTCGGTTTGTTGCGGTGCGTCATGCACGAGGATGAATATAAGATATTGATTAATATATGTAGTGAACTAGTAGTAGACTCTCGGAGTCGAATCCTGATATCGTATATGCTGCATAGCAGCATGAGGCGGACCGATCCGCAGGGTCTTCCCCGTGCTTTGGACACGCCGGAACGCCCATCAGGCTCCAGCGCGTGCGACCGTCGTCCAACCGACGAGGAATCGTCGACAAGGCCAGCAGCCGTGTCGATCCCCCACTCTTATGAACCCAACCATTCCTAATAGCCAGCTTCGTCCGCGAACTCCCAGTTCGCGAAAGCCTGTGGGCCTTGCTCTGCAGGGCGGGGGCTCCTGGGGCGCATATACCTGGGGCGTTCTCGACGCGCTGCTTGCAAGCCGCAGCCTCACTATTGCGCAGCTGTCGGGCACGAGCGCGGGCGCGATCAATGCCGCGATCGTGGCCAGCGCGTTGGCCAAGGGATCGCCTGCTCAGGCGCGCAAGGCATTGCGCGCGTTCTGGCTTGCTGTCGCGCGCCCGGCGGTGGCCGACCTCGGACGTCATCTGTGGGGGCCGGTTGAGCGCGCGTGGCGCGACTCGGTCAGCGCCTGGCTGCTGTCGAGCGGAATGTTCTCGCCATACGCGGTGAACCCCCTCGGCATCAATCCGCTGCGCGAGATCATCACCGCCCACGTCGACATCGACGCGATCCGGAGCAATTCGGCACCGGCTCTCTACGTTACGTTGACCAACGTCAAGACAGGGCTGCCTCGTGTCATCTCCAACGAAGCCATGAGCATCGACGCGCTGCTCGCGTCGGCGTGCTTGCCGATGCTGTTCCAGGCGGTCGAGATCGACGGCGAGCCATATTGGGACGGCGGTTACTGCGGCAACCCGACCTTGTGGCCGATGATTCACGGCGGCGCAGCCCGCGACCTGATTGTCGTTCAACTGGTGCCTGACGAGGCGAGCGAAACGCCCACCGATGGGCCTTCGATCCGCCAGCGCATCGGCGAGATCGTGTTCAACTCCAGCCTGGTGGCCGAGATGCAGGCCATCGCCGCGATGCGCAAGCTCGCGACGCGCGGGGATGGGACGTCGAACGTGCTGGATCTGCGCCTGCATCGCATCGGCCCGCCGCAACGCCACCTCGTCGAGCCGGGTTCCGCGCTTGAGCGCTCGCGGGCCTGGCTGTTGCGTCTGTTCAACGAGGGCCGCGCAGCGTCGCGGCAGTTCCTGGGGCGCCACAGTGCCGACATCGGAGTGCGCGAGACGCTCGATATCGCGCGCGTTTACGCAGACGCGCACAAACCCAAGGTGCGGGCGGCGGTGACGAGCGACGGTTCCGCAGCGCCCGACGCGACGACTTCTGCGCCTGTCGAGCTGCAGCCGGAAGCGCACTAGATAACGGTCATCGCGCCGCCGAGTCTTCCCACGCTGCCAGGTTCGGCCGACGTCGATGCCAGTCGGTCAGGCTCTGGAACGCGCGCCCCAAGCGCACCAGCATCGCCTCGGCAAACCGCCCGCCCATCAATTGAACGCCGACCGGCAGCCCGTCGCTCGACAACCCGGCCGGCAGCGACAGCGCGCAAGCACCCAGATAGTTGGCCACTCGTGTGAAAGTCGCGAGCGGAGTGGCAGCTTCGTCGACCTCCTCGAGCGGCGTCGCGGTGATCGGCAGTGTCGGCGTAAGCAACGCGTCGCGCCCGCGCATCCAATTGCCGAAGACCACGGCGCATCGCTTGCGCTGCTTGAGCTCGTCGATGTATTCCGCCGCGCCGATCGACTTGCCGCCGATGATGCGCTTGCGCACCCAGGGGTCGATCGGCAGGTTCTCGTCCTGGATGTAGGCGCGATGCAGGGCCCACGCCTCGGCCGCGATGATGCGGCCGTTGCGCAGCATCACGTCTTCGAACTCGAGCGGGAAGGGCGCGCTCTCGACGATCGCGCCTGACTCGCGCAGAACCGCAATCGCGTCGTCCCGGGCGCGCACCACGTCGGGCAGAGTGTCGTCGGGAAAATATTCAGGTGGGACCGCGCTCACCCGCAGGCCTTGGACGTCCGGTTCACCGGCGAGCGCGGCGCCGAAGTCGATGCGCGGTGCGGCTAGCGTCGCTTCGTCGCGCGGATCGGCGCCAGCCATCGCCGCGGTGAGCAGCGCGCAGTCCTCCACGGTGTGAGTCAGCGGGCCCAGCGAATCGAGCGTCGTCGCGAGCGGCACCACACCCGCGAGACTGACGAGTCCATAAGTGGGCTTGAGGCCAGTGAGCCCGCAAAGCGCCGCGGGAATGCGAATCGAGCCGCCGGTGTCCGAGCCGATGGCGGCCGGCGCGAGCCCAGCAGCCACCGCTGCCGCCGACCCGCTGCTCGAGCCACCCGTCACGCGGTGCCTGCGCGTGTCCCACGGATTCCAGGGCGCGCCCATCGGCTGGTTGCGGCCCCAGCCGCCGAAGGCGAATTCGACCATGTGCGTCTTGCCGAGCGGAATCATTCCTGCAGCGAGCAGCCGCTCCACCGCGGTCGCCGTTTCGACCGCGACACGGCCTTGCCAGGTCTTCGAGCCGGCCGTCGTCACTCGCCCCTCGAGGTGCAGGAGATCCTTGAGAGCGATCGGCAGTCCGTGCAGAGGACCGCGCGTCATACCTGCCTTGCGTTCGAGGTCCGCGGCACGCGCGGCATCCATCGCGCTCTCGCTGTACACGTCGACAAACGCATGCAGCCGCGTATCGAGCGCGGCGATCCGCGCAAGGCACGCGTCGACGATTTCGCACGACGAGATCTCGCGCTTGGCGAGTCGTCGCGAGAGCTCGCTCAACGGAAGCCAGGTGAGATCGTTCGGCATGATTCAGGGGTCTCGAGTCAGACGGGATGATAACGCTTTGCTCAGCGTCTCCTCACCGCGATTGCGAAGGCCGCGACCGACGCGAGCGCCATTGCGAGCAGCACCAGAAGCCAGCCGAACGAGGCAGTCTGGGGAGACGCCAGCGGTGCGAATGCGAACGGCGCGACGGCGCGCGCAACAAGCGCAGGCGCCGCGAGGCTTCCCAGCGTGCTGCCGTAACCCGCGCGACCGAACAGCTCCGCCGGCACCGTGCCGCGGACGATCGTAACCACACCGTTGCTGCATCCAAACGCGACCGCGAACAGGAGCGCCAGCGCGACCTGGCCTTCGACCGCGAGCAGAACGAGCAGCGCGACGACGAGCAGCCATAATGAAGCCGCGCCGATCGTGCGCGGTAAGAACCTCCGGCCGATCGAGAATTCCGTGATTCGACCTGCGACCTGCATCGGCCCGAAGAACGACCCTACCCAAACCGCGGTCTCGAGCGTAAGGCCCTTGCCTTGGAGGACGCTGATGAGATGCACGGTGAGCACCGACACGATGAAGCCGTTGAAGGCGAAGGCCGCCGCAAGCGCCACGAACGCGCTGCGCCGCGATTGCACCGGCAGAGTGCCGGTGTCCGCCATTGCAGCAATCGTTCCCGGCTTCTCCATCGAGAAGCGAGGCACGAAGGCGAAGTGCAGCGGCAGGCAGACCGCGAGCTGCAAAGCGGCGAAGCCGGCAAACGTTTCTCGCCAGCCGAACCATTCCAGACCCTTGAGTGATACCGGCCAGAACACGGTGCTGGCGAGTCCTCCCATGAGCGTGAGCGCAGTGAGCGCGGTGCGGTATTTCGTGCCGGTGTGCTGGGAGAGCGTGACGAAAGCGGCGTCGTACATGGTCATCGCCATGGCGACTCCCGCGAACGACCACGCCAGGTAGAGCTCGACCGCCGACTGCACTCGTGAAATGGCGAAAAGGGCCATCGCCGCGATCAGCGAACCGACGGACAAGACCGCGCGGCCCCCGAAGCGATCGATCGCACGACCGACGAACCGAGAGACGAGCGCGGAGAGCAGGAGGCTCGCGGAATAAGCGCCGAACAGAGCTGCGGAGGACAACCCCAGTTCGGCGCGCATGCTCGCGCCCAGCACGGCAATCGCGTAGTAGAGCGAGCCCCAGGAGATGATCTGAGTGACGCCGAGCGCCGGTACCAGCCGCCAGACCGGCGATAGGATCATGGCCGGACTCTAGCGCATTGTCGGCGACGTCGCAGGAATTCTGCGCGGCGTCCATCCGGGCACGCGCCGCTGCATCGTGCGTACGACGCTGTCGTGGATCTTGCTTTGCAGTTCAGGAGTCGCCGGCAAAGGCGCGGCGGTCTCCGCTTCGATGCGCGGCACCCGTGGCCTAAGCCTCGGGTGCCACGCCGACGAAGCTCGCCAGCGTCGCATAGATATCGGTGCGATTGTCCAGCCGGTCGTTGTTGGTCTGGGCGTGGAGCGGCACGAACAGCGTCCCGGCGCTAGCCAGCGCCTGTCTGAATCGTAAAGTGCGCACGGATCGACGGCTTCGCCGCGAAGGGCGAAGTCTAGTAGCCCAGCCCGGCCCGCCGGCGAGGCCGCTTTGCAAAAAAGGTGCCATGGCCCTAAGATAAGCGCTTACTCGCGATTGAAGCCATGCAACCGCTGATCTTGACCGTCGACCTCGCCGGCCTTCCCCAGGCCTGGGTTGAGCTGGAGGAAGCGATCACTTACCACGCCAAGCAATTGGTGGCGTGGTCGGTGGGCGACGTCGTGCGCGAATTCCGCGGCGGTTATCAAAAGAACGGCCAGAGGTCACGGATCGCCACCAAGTCGATCCTGGCCATCAAGGGGAGCGGCGCGGGGAAGTTCACCCATACCCCGAGCCTCACCAACGCGCTGCTCTTTGCTCGCGACCGGCACCTCTGCGCCTACTGCGGCGAGCGATTCATTACCCGCGACTTGTCGCGGGACCACGTGCTGCCGGCGGCGCGCGGCGGCCGCGACAGCTGGACCAACACCGTCACCGCCTGCCGGCGCTGCAACACCCGCAAGGCCAACCGCTCGCCCGAGCAAGCCGGCATGCCCTTGCTCTACGTCCCCTACGTCCCCGACCGGCACGAGCACTTCATCCTGCGCAACCGGCGCATCCTCGCCGACCAGATGGAGTACCTTCTGGCGTCGGTCCCCAAGACCAGCCGACTGCACGCTGCTCTGCGCGTTTCGTAATTGGCAGTTGAACTCGGCCTGACCGGGCCGCATCTAGTGGCCTGCAACGCCCCATTCAATACTGTCTGGCTTGGCCTCCACGCCGATCGCGGCGTTGCCCCAGCTCGCAAGGGGAGCCTACCCTTGCTTCGCTGTGGCGCCTTGCGCTCGGCGCGGATCCCGGCGCCATAACACTGCGTTCAGTACCGAATCGGACGTTACAGGCCACAGGCGGCTCAGGAGGCGTTCCATGAACGTTCGCACCGTGCAACGCGTCATCGAAGCGATACCCACGTCGGACGGGGCAGGCGTCAAGCTTCGCCGCAGCATCGGCCAGTCGGCCTGGGCTCGCGTCGATCCGTTCCTCATGCTCGACCACTTTTCGACCGAGAATCCCGACGATTACATCGCGGGATTTCCGCCGCACCCGCATCGCGGCTTCGAGACCGTCACCTACATGCTCGACGGCCACATGCAGCACAAGGATCACCTGGGCAACACCGGCGAATTGAAGAGCGGAGGCGTGCAGTGGATGACCGCTGGTCGCGGCATCATCCATTCCGAGATGCCGCAGCAGGAGCAGGGCCGCATGCGCGGATTCCAGCTCTGGATCAATCTTCCGGCGAAGGAGAAGATGAAGCCCGCGGGCTACCGCGATATCCAGTCAAAGGACATACCCGTCGTCGAGTTGCGCGGCGGCGGCCGCGTCAAGGTGATCGCCGGGAGGCTCGAGATCGACGGCCGTGAGACCGCCGGACCGATCCAGGGCGTCACGACCGATCCGCTCTATTTCGACGTCGAGCTTCCGGCGGGAGCCTCGTTCGTGCATCCGGTAAAGCCCGGGCACCACGCTTTCGTCTATCCCTTCGAAGGCGGCGTCGAAGTCGGCCCCGTCGGCGGGCGCCGGACGCTGAAGACGCATGATGCAGGCGTGCTCTCGGACGGCGACACGGTCGAGCTCACCGGGGGAGCCGGCGGTGGCCGCGTCATCCTGCTTGCCGCCAAACCGCTGCTGGAGCCGATCGTGCAATACGGCCCCTTCGTGATGAACACGCGCGAGGAAGTCGAGCGAGCGGTGCGCGATTACCAGAGCGGACAGCTTACGCAGGCGAGCGCCTGAACAGCCAAGGTCAGTTGGCTGCCTGGGTCACGAGGCTCGCCACCTAGGCAGCCTTGACCGGCATGTGCTGGTCGACCGTGTCGATGAGCTGTTCCGGTTCCTCGGCGTCGGCGTCGGTCTCGCGGTTGAGCACCTTCTTCATCCGAGCGGCGTCGAGCTCGTGGCACCACTTGCCGACGACCACCGTGGCAACGCCATTGCCGATCAGGTTGGTGAGCGCCCGCGCCTCCGACATGAAGCGGTCGATGCCGAGGATCAGCGCCAGCCCCGCCACAGGCACGTTGCCCACCGCCGACAGCGTGGCCGCGAGCACGATGAAGCCGCTGCCGGTGACGCCCGCGGCACCCTTCGAGGTGAGCAGCAGTACCGCGAGCAGCGTCAGCTGCTGAATGAGCGTCATCGGGGTGTCGGTGGCCTGGGCCACGAACATCGCGGCCATCGTGAGGTAGATCGACGTGCCGTCGAGATTGAACGAGTACCCCGTCGGTATCACCAGGCCGACCGTGGACTTCTGCACGCCCAGGTTCTCCATCTTGGCCATCATCCGCGGCAGCACCGATTCCGACGACGACGTGCCGAGCACGATCAGGAGCTCCTCCTTGATGTAGCGGATGAACTTGAGGATGCCGAAGCCGTGCAGACGGGAAATGATCCCCAGCACGACCAGGATGAAGACGAGGCAGGTGAGATAGAACGTTCCCATCAGCTTGCCGAGCGAGAGCAGCGACACGATGCCGTACTTGCCGATGGTGAAGGCCATCGCGCCGAAGGCGCCGAGGGGCGCGACCTTCATGATGACGCCGACGATCTGGAACAGCACATGTCCGGTCTTCTCGATCATGTCGAACACGAGCGTGCCGCGGCCGCCGAACTTGTGCAGGCAGAAGCCGAACAGCACCGCGATCAGCAGCACCTGCAGGATCTCGCCCTTGGCGAAGGCGTCGACCAGCGTGTTGGGGATGATGTTGAGAAGGAACTCCTGCGTGCTCTGCATCTGGCCGGGCTTGGTGTAGGCGGCGATGCCCTTGGTGTCGAGCGTCGCGGGGTCGATGTGCATGCCCGCGCCAGGCTGTATGAAATTGACGATCGTGAGCCCGACGATCAGCGCGATGGAGCTGACGATTTCGAAGTAGATCAGCGCGTACCCGCCGGTCTTGCCGACCTTCTTCATGTCCTCCATCCCGGCGATGCCGACGACCACCGTGCAGAAGATGATCGGCGCGATGATCATCTTGATCAGCTTGATGAACCCGTCGCCTAGGGGCTTCATGGCGGTGCCGGTCTCGGGATAGAAATGGCCCAGCAGGACGCCGATCACGATCGCGACGATGACCTGGAAATAGAGCGACTTGTAGAGCGGTCTGCGAGTCTTTGGCATGCGCCTTCCTCCGTGTTTCGATGCTCGTGATGTTCAGTGCGATCGCGCGCGGCGCCGGGCTCGTGCTTCCCCGTTGGTCTCAGTCGCCGGGCAGGCCCTGTACCCGGAAAATCTCCTCGAGGTGCGGGCTCATCGGCAGGTTGAGGCGTGTGCCGGACGGCATCGGCTTGACGAACCAGCGCTCGTAGATCGCGACGATCTCGCGGCTCCCGGCGAGCCGATGGAAAGCGCGCTCGACGACCTCGGCGAATTCCGGGTCGTCCTTGCGCATGGCAAGCGCGTAGTCTGCGTAGGTGAGGAAATCGCCGACCACTCGGAAGTCGCTGGCCGACTTGGTTTCGGCGAGCATCCCGTAGAGCTGCACGTCGTCGTTGGCGAAGGCGTCCGCCTTGCCCGCGGCGAGCATCTGGAACGATTCATTGTGATCGGCGCCGAACACGAATTTGATGTTGAGGTTCTGGCGCGCGGCGAGCTTCGGAACCGCGGTCTCGTGCACCGTGCCGCGGGTGAGCACGATGGTCTTGCCGTCGAGATCGCGCAGCGTGCGGATACCGCTGCCGCGGCGGACCATCAGCTTGGTGCCGGTGACGAACATCGTCGGCGAGAAGGCGACCATCCTGCGTCGCTCGGCATTGTTGGTGGACGAGCCGCACTCGAGATCGATCGCGCCCGAGGTCACCAGCTCGAAGCGGTTCTCCGGCGTCACCGGCTTGTATTCGACCGTGATCTCCTTGCCGACCTCGCTGGCGATTTCCTCGACGACGACCTCACACAGGTCGAGCGAGTAGCCGATGGGCTTGCCCTTCGCGTCGAGAAACGCGAAGGGCGGAGAATTCTGACGGTAGCCCAGCTGCAGCACGCCGGTCGACTGGATCCGCTTGAGCGTCGGGGAAGACCAGGCCTCGATCGGCGGGCCGGCGGGCTCGGCACTCGCCGGGGCAGCCGCGAAAAGCGCGGCCATCGCTGCGGCAGCCGCCAGCTGCCAGGTAGAAGTCAGCCGGCAGGTGGCTCCGTCTGTGGAGCGAGATCCGATCGCGCTCGTCGCATCGCTGCCGCAGCTGCTCCGCTGCATTGTTCCGCTCCGATCCACGGCGAGCTCGGCAATCGAGCGTGCCCCGCAGAGCAGACGCCGGATCGCGTGAGCCCGCGGGGATGTTGGTGGAGACGAGGAGGATCGAACTCCCGACCTTCGCATTGCGAACGCGACGCTCTCCCAGCTGAGCTACGTCCCCAGGGAAGTGAAATTATAGCCCGGTGCTGGCTGGGGCGTAAACGGACCGCGGGGAGCTGAGCGACGCCGTGTTAGAGTTGCGCCGATGGGCAAGGACGCCATTCAAACCAGCAGCGCGCCGGCAGCGATCGGTCCGTATTCGCAGGCAATCCGCGCGGGTCGCACCGTGTATCTGTCGGGTCAGATCGGTCTCGATCCGGCGACGGGCAAGCTGCGCGAAGGACTCGAAGCGCAGATCCGCCAGGTGATCGCGAACTTGAAGGCCGTCGCGGAAGCCTCCGGCGGGACGCTCGACGACATCGTCAAGATGACGCTGCTGCTCGCGGACATGGCCGATTTCGCAACCGTGAACGACATACTCGCCAAGACTTTCACGCCGCCGTATCCGGCTCGCGCGACGTACCAGGTCGCCGCATTGCCGAGAGCGGCACGCGTGGAGATCGAGGCGGTGCTGGAACTCAAAGCGTAGCGACCCGGGGTCGGCCCGGGCTACTGCCAGCGTCCTTGCATGGCCGGCAAAAGCCGAGAGCAAACCGAAGCCAAGCCAGGGAGCACGCTCAAGGACAAGCTCGCTCGCTTGGGGCTCGAGCGCGAGCAGGACCTGGTTTTGCATCTGCCGCTGCGCTACGAGGATCAGACTCGGCTCTGCCCGCTCGCGGCGGTGCGACCCGGGCAGGCGTGGCAGGTCGAGGGCACCGTCGTCAACACCGAGATCCAGTACCGCGGGCGCCGCCAGCTCGTGTGCCTGCTCGAAGAAGGCGATGCGCAACTTGTGCTTCGCTTCTTTCACTTCTACCCCAGTCAGCGCAAGGCGCTCGCGCCGGGCAAGCGCGTGCGCGCCTTCGGCGAGGTGCGCGAGGGCCACTTCGGCCCGGAAATGATCCATCCGAGCTTTCACGTCGTCGCGCCGGGAACGCCGCTGCCGGAACGCCTCACGCCGGTGTACCCGACGACGGCGGGGCTGTCGCAAGACACGTTGCGCAAGCTGGTGCACGACGCGCTCGTGCGCAATCCCGCGTTTCTCGCCGAGACGCTGCCGCCGTGGACGCGCGCTCCGCGCAAGCTCTGGGGTTTCGCGGAATCGGTCGCCTATCTCCATGAACCGCCGCGCGACGCGTCGCAGGCGGCGCTCGACGAGCGCACGCATCCTGCTTGGACGCGGCTCAAGTTCGACGAATTGCTGGCGCAGCAGCTCTCGCTCAAGATCCACCGAAGGGCGCGTTCGCGCCGTCGCGCGCCTCGCCTGCCAGGAGACGGCTCGCTGACGCGCGCCTTCAATGCGCGGCTGCCGTTCACGCTTACGCGAGCGCAGCAGCGGGTCATCGCCGAGGTCCGTCACGATCTCGCTCGTGCCGAGCCGATGCAGCGCTTGCTTCAGGGTGATGTGGGAAGCGGCAAGACAGTGGTCGCTGCGCTGGGGGCGCTGCAGGCGATCGAATCCGGATATCAGGTCGCGTTCATGGCGCCCACGGAAATACTCGTCGAGCAGCACTATCGCAAGCTCGCCGCATGGCTCGACGGACTTCCGGTGGAGATCGCTTGGTTGTCGGGGGGTCTGTCGGCGAAGGAACGGAAGAAAGCGCTGTCGGCCATCGAAAGCGGAGAGGCGCAGTTCGCCATCGGCACCCACGCGCTGTTCCAGGACGAGGTGACCCTCCCGAGGCTGGGACTCGCAATTGTCGACGAGCAGCATCGTTTCGGCGTGGCGCAGCGGCTGGCGTTGCGTCAGAAGGGCATCGGCGACGCACATCAGCTGATGATGAGCGCAACGCCGATCCCGCGCACGCTGGCGATGAGCTTCTACGCCGATCTCGACGTTTCGGTGATCGACGAGATGCCGCCGGGACGCCAGCCGGTCGTGACCAAGCTGGTGAGCCAGCGCCGCCGAGCCGAGATCATCGAGCGCGTGCGCAAGCTCGCCGCCGCGGGCCGGCAGGCGTACTGGGTTTGCCCTCTGATCGAGGAATCGGAGAAGCTGGAGCTGCAGACCGCCGTGGCGTTGCACACCGAGCTGACCGGGGCGCTCGGCGAATTCAACGTGGGACTGCTGCACGGGCGCATGAAGCCCGCCGACAAGGCGGCGACCATGGAAGGCTTCGTGCATGGACAAGTGCACGTGCTGGTCGCAACGACGGTAATCGAAGTCGGTGTGGACGTACCCAACGCGTCGATGATGGTGATCGAGCACGCCGAGCGCTTCGGACTCGCCCAATTGCACCAGTTACGCGGCCGCGTCGGGCGGGGAGCGGAGGAGAGCGTGTGCGTGCTTCTGTTCGAGGAGCCGATGTCGGAGCTCGCCAAGGCGCGTTTGAAGGCAGTCTACGAGAACAACGACGGCTTCGAGATCGCGCGGCAGGACCTTCTGATCCGTGGGCCGGGCGAATTCCTGGGCGCGCGCCAGTCGGGAGTGCCGCTGCTGCGCTTCGCCGATCTCGAGCGCGATGCGCGATTGATCGAGCGGGCGCGCGACGCCGCCGACGAGTTGCTGCGCCGAGAACCCGGCGCTGCGCAGGCGCACCTTGAGCGCTGGCTGGGCGGGAAGCAGGAGTTCATTAAGGTGTAGCCCGGGTTGAGCGTTCTGTGCGAAACCCGGGGAAGGGGTTACATGAATCCCGGGTTTCGGCTGCGCCTCAACCCAGGCTACGGCTACACCGGGCAGCAAGGCTTGACCTCAATCAATGCGTCCGGAGCATCCGCCGGGCAGGATCGCGCGTATTGCGTTAACATATCAGGTACTTGCGAGCCGGCACCCGCATGCCTCTCTACGCCCTCGGCCTCAATCACACGACCGCGCCCCTCGAGGTGCGGGAGCAGGTGGCGTTCCACGTGGATACGCTGGGCCAGGCCTTGCGCGACCTGATCGGGCGTCCGCGGGTCAAGGAAGCGGCAATCCTCTCCACTTGCAACCGGACCGAAGTCTATTTCCACGGCGCCGAAGCTGCGCCCGTCGTCGAGTGGCTCGAGGACTTCCATCGCGTGCCCAAAGCCTCGCTGTCGCCGTACATGTACACCCTGCCGCAGGAAGCAGCCGTTGCACACGCCTTCCGCGTGGCAAGCGGACTCGATTCGATGGTGCTCGGCGAGCCGCAGATCCTCGGTCAGATGAAGCAGGCGGTGAAGACGGCGGAAGCGGCGGGGTCACTGGGACTGGTCTTGAACAGGCTGTTCCAGCGCACCTTCGCGGTGGCGAAGGACGTGCGCTCCAACACCGACATCGGCAATGCATCGATCTCGATGGCCGCGGCGTCGGTCAAGCTCGCCGAACGCATCTTTCCCTCCATCGCCGAACAGCGCGTGCTGTTGATCGGCGCGGGCGAGATGATCGATCTCGCTGCGACGCACTTCGCCGCCAAGAAGCCGCACTCGATCACGGTGGCCAACCGCACGCTGGAGCGCGGGGCGCAGCTCGCGGCAAGGTTTGCCGCGGATGCGATCACGCTCAACGAATTGCCGGACCGCCTCGCGATGTTCGACATCATCGTCACCTCGACTGCGAGCTCGCTGCCGATCCTCGGCAAGGGGCTGCTCGAGCGCGCGATCAAGGCGCGGCGACACACGCCCGTGTTCATCGTCGACCTGGCAGTGCCGCGCGACGTCGAGCCGGAAGTGGCTACGCTCGACGATGTGTTCCTCTACAGCGTCGATGACCTTGCCAACATCGTCAAGGACAATCTGCAGATCCGCGTCGAGGCGGTGCGCGAAGCCGAAGCGATGATCGCCGAGCAGGCGCAAAGCTTCCTACGCTGGCTCGAAGGCCGCAGCGTGGTTCCGGTGATCGCGGCGCTTCACGGGCACCACGATCGGCTGCGGGCCTCGGAAGTGGAGCGCGCCAAGCGCATGCTCGCGGCCGGCACACCTGCCGATCAGGTGCTCGAGCAACTCGCCCGCGGGCTCACCAACAAGTTCCTGCACGCGCCGACCCAGGCGCTCAACCAGGCAGGCGAAGCCGAGCGGGCAGAGCTGCTGGCGCTCCTGCACCGCGTCTACCAATTGCCCGACGAGCTGACGTAGCTGACGCATCCGTCCAAGAGCGGGCACGAATGTGCCCGCGATTCGGAAACGGATGCGTCATTCCCGCGAAGGCGGGAATCCAGTGACTTAAGGTGCTACGTCATCCCCGCCCCCCGATTTAAGCACTCGGGGGCAGGCTCCAGCGGGGACCCAGGGTCTGAGTTGCTGGTGCGTATTGTCCGAACGCCGCTGGGTTCCCGCTTACGCGGGAACGACGTAATCGGTAATGTGTCATTCCCGCAATGAAGCCTTCTCTTTCCAACCGACTCTCGCAGCTTACGACACGGCTCGAAGAGCTGAACGGCCTGCTCGCGGCCGAGAACGTCACCCGCGATCTCGACCGGTTCCGCGCGCTTTCGCGCGAGCACGCCGAGATCGCTCCGCTCGTGGCGCTGTATGGCGACTGGCGGCGCGCGGAGGGCGATCTCGCTGCGGCGCGGGACATGGCCTCCGATCCCGAGACCCGCGCATTCGCCGACGAAGAGGCCAAGGCAGCCACGGCACGCATGGAGGCGCTCGAAGCCGAGCTGCAGCGTGCCCTGTTGCCGCGCGATCCCAACGACGACCGGAACGTGTTCCTGGAGATCCGCGCAGGCACCGGCGGCGACGAGGCGGCACTGTTCGCGGGGGACCTCTTGCGCATGTACGTTCGCTTCGCCGAGCGCAACAAGTGGCAGGTCGAGATGATCTCCGAAAGCCTCGGCGAATTGGGAGGCTACAAGGAAGTCATCGCGCGCGTCGCTGGAGATGGCGCCTACGCGAAGCTCAAGTTCGAGTCGGGCGGCCATCGCGTGCAGCGCGTGCCAGAAACCGAAGCGCAAGGCCGGATCCACACCTCGGCGTGCACGGTGGCGGTGCTGCCGGAAGCCGATCCCATCACCGACATCACCATCAACCCGGCCGACCTGCGCATCGACACTTTCCGCGCTTCGGGGGCGGGCGGCCAGCACGTCAACAAGACCGATTCGGCGGTGCGCGTCACGCACTTGCCGACAGGCTTCGTCGTCGAATGCCAGGACGATCGCTCGCAGCATCGCAATCGCGCGCGGGCGATGGCGGTGCTCGCCTCGCGTCTGCTCGAGCGCGAGCGCCAGGAGCGGCAGCGGAAGGAGGCGGCCACCCGCAAGAGCCTGATCGGCAGCGGTGACCGCAGCGAGAGGATCCGCACCTACAATTTTCCCCAGGGACGCGTCACCGACCACCGCATCAACCTGACGCTGTACAAGATCGATCAGATCATGGACGGCGACCTCTTCGAGCTGGCGCAGGCGCTTGCCAACGAATTCCAGGCCGAGCAGCTCGCCGCGCTGGGCGAGGGCGCATGACGCAGGGATCGGCCATCGCTGCTCCGCCGTCCCACGCAGCGGCTCAGGCTGCGCAGGTTCCGCGCGGCCGACGTCGACGCGTTACTGGGAACGCGAGGTCCAGCTGTTTGCGGCCGAGAGTCCCGGCGAGGGCCCTCTAGCGGGCGCTCAGGGCTGACCGTAGTTCTTGGTCAGATATTCGGCGATCTCTTTCGCGTCGGCATCGGAGATAGGCGCCCCGAAGACCTTGATCATCTTGGTGACCTCGGCGTCCCACACCTGGCGAGTCATGAACGGCGAATTGCCAAGGATGTAGTCGAGGCTGTGACACGACGCGCAGTTCGCCTCGACCTTGTCGCGACCGGGCGCTTCCTTTAGAGCCACGCGCTGCTCGGCGGCGACGACGATGCCGGCGGCGAGCGTGAGCGCTGTCATCAGCAGCAAGGCTCTCATCGGCTTCTCCTAAGCGACGCTAAGCGTGACGCGTTGCACGACGTTGTGGTGGTATCCGGCGGGGTTGGCGATCAGCTCGAAGGTCTGCGTCGACCCGGCACGGTTGGTCGCCTTGGCCATTACCGTCATCGTGCCTCGCTCCGTCGGGTTGGCAACGAAGGTCCACTGCCGGAAAGAGAAGCGGCCGTAGTCCTGTCCCAGCGTTGCCGCCCGCCACCACTGGCCGCCGTCGGTCGAAACCTCGACGCGTGCGATGCCGTAGCCCCCGTCCCACGCGACGCCGTTGATCTCGAATGGTCGCCCCGCGGTCACTTGCTGGCCGTTTACGATGTTGGTGATCAGCGAGTTGACCACGATCTCGGTGATCGGCGTGTTGACATCGGTTTCCTGGGTGATGAAGCGGTCGATCAGCGCGAACCTGCCGCGCGGAATGCGGTAGGCGCCCTTGACCCAGAAGCCCTCGAACGGCTTGGTCACCGCGTCTATCGAGATGACATGCTTCATCCAGTAGGTGCCGGTCCAACCGGGCAAAACGATGCGCGCCGGGAAGCCGTTCCAGTGCGGCAGCGGTTCGCCGTTCATCTGCCAGGCGATGAGCGTGTTCTCGTCGAGCGCTTTCCAGACCGGGATCGATTTTACGAAGTCGGGCGTGCCGGGGACCTTCCCCGAATCGGCGCCGTCGAGCACGATCTCGACCGCTTCCTTCTTGAGTCCAGCCTTGGCGAGCACGTCCTTGAGCCGCGCTCCTTTCCATTTCGCATTGCCCATCGCGCCGAGTCCCCACTCGACGCCGGGGACATGCGGCACGAACATGCCTCGGCGGTTGCCCGAGCACTGGTTGACCGCCGCGATCTCGACCTGCTCGTAGTTGTTCTTGAGGCTGTCGAGCGTGAGCTCCAGCGGCGTGGTCACCGCTTCGCCTCCGATCTTAAGTCGCCAGCTTGCCGCAGAAACCTCGGGAATATTCGACAGGTGGTAACGCACGTAGAACGCGTTATTCGGCGTGAACACTTCGTTGAAATAGGAGATCGGCGTCTCATAGTTCGGCGGACGCCAGGTCTTCTTGATCAGCGGGACCTTGCCGGGAAGCGCCTCGAGGATCGAGGAAGAGAGCATGCCCTCGGGCAGTTCGGGCGGGCCCAAGACGGCATCCGCCCCATGGGCGTGACTCGCCATCCACCCTCCGCCGCTGGCGAGCACCAGCCCCCCGGTTGCCTTAAGGAAATCGCGTCGTGAAGACATGCTTCCTCCTGGTGTGCCGAAGCACCTGCGCCGATTCGTTGGATTTGTGGGCGTTGACTGCGGGCGGTGCCGTGGACATTATGCGCATCCCCATGGCCGGCAGCAAGCCAGCGAGGACAGTGGCGACACCTCTCACGGTTAACCGGGCTCTTGCGCTCTCGGGTCTCGTTTCATTCGAGGCCAAGGTGCTGCTCGCGCACCTCCTTGCTACGGACCGTGCATGGCTCGCTGCGCATGGCGATGCGACCCTGACCATCGAGCAGGCGAAGAGCTTCGATGCGCTGGCGCGACGACGTCGCGAGGGCGTGCCGATCGCCTATCTCACCGGCCGCCGCGAGTTCTACGGGCTCGACCTGGAAATCACCGCCGACGTGCTGATTCCGCGGCCCGAGAGCGAGATCCTGGTGGACTTCGCGCTGGCGAAAATCGGCGAAGCAGAGGCCGCGCGCGTGCTCGATCTAGGCAGCGGCTCCGGTGCGGTCGCCCTGGCCATCGCCAAGGCGCGCCCGGCATCGCGCGTGCTGGGAGTCGACTTGTCATCCGCCGCGAGCGCGCTCGCGCGGCGCAATGCCCGCCGGTTGCAGATCGCCAACGTCGAGTTCATCGACTCCGACTGGTTCGAGCGCGTTCCGCCGGGGGAATTCGACTTGATCGTCGCCAATCCGCCCTATGTCGCCGACGGCGACCCTCACCTCGCCCAGGACGACTTGCGCTACGAGCCGGCGATCGCATTGAACGGCGGTGTCGACGGTCTGGCCGCCATACGCCGGATAGTCGACGGCGCGAGCGGCTACATGAAGCCGGGAGGTTGGCTCGCCATCGAGCATGGCCACGATCAAGCCGGGAGCGTGCAGGCCTTGTTGCGCGCGGCGGGCTTCGAAGCGGTGAACACCCAACGCGACCTTGCCGGTGTTCTTCGCACAACCTCGGCTCGACATCCGGCGTAACCACGGCCGCGTACGAACACAGCTCGTCATCCCGGCCCCGGACTCAAGGACTCCGGGGCAGGCTGCGGCCGGGATCCAAGTTGGTTTGGTTGTTTGTCCAGCAAATTGGGGCCCCGGCCTGCGCCGGCGCGACGCAAAGGTCACGGGATCGCGGCCGGGATGGGAATGCCGTACCGCTTTGCCCACGTTTCGAGCGAGGGGAGGATCGCCGGGTAGAGGATGACGCCGCGGGCGAGTTGTTCCCGGTAGCGCTCGAGGCCGCGCTCGCCCGGCAGCCGCACGCGCTCGGTCCCCGGTCGAGCGCGCGTGTTGCGTGCGGCGGCGACCACGAAGTCCATCTGCCTCACGAATGCGTCGATCCCGGCGAATGCGGCAGGATCGATGACGTGCACGAACACCGTTCCTCCCCAGCCCGGCGGCGGATCGGCACGCCCGTGTCCGGCGAGACCGGCCGTCATCGCTTCGACCAGCAGCCCCAGGGCGAAGCCCTTGTGTCCGGCGTCGAGGCCCCCGAGCGGAAGCAATGCGCCTTTGGGATCATTGAACAGCACACCGGGATCGCGGGTAGCCTTGCCCTCGTGGTCGATGAGCCAACTCCCGGGAAGTTGGTTGCCCGCGAGCATTTCCTGTTTGGCGTAGCCCATGCTGGTAATCGAAGTCGAAACGTCGATCAGGATCGGGTCGCCCGAGGTCGGCACTCCCGCGGCGATGGGATTGGGCGTGATGAACCCTTTCAAGCCGCCATGCGGCACGACCGCGGCGACGCTCGGGTCCGAGCTCTCAATGATCGCTGCCAGGCCCTGGTCGGTCGCGCGCTTGAGGTACGCGGCGAGACAAGCGATGTGGTGCGAACGCCTGATCGCCACGATGCCGGTGCCGGCCTCGCGCGCCATCGCACTCGCGCGCTCCACTGCGCGCAGCGTGAGCCAGGGTCCCGGCAGCCGGTGCCCATCCCAGAGCTCGGCCGCGGGCCGTCGATTGAGCACTTCGTGAGCGCCGGATTTCGCCATGCGATCGTGCTCCAGTTCCCCGAGGTACAGGTCGAGGAGTGCCAGCCCGTGCGTCGTGTGTCCCAGCAGATCGCCATCGAGCAACACGCCGGCAACATCGCGGGCGATGTCGACACGCACGCCCGCGCGCTCGAGCAGACGCTGCGCGAACCCGCGGAGCGTGGCGGCGTCATACCTCGTCGCTTCAGCGGCGCGCGGGCTCATCGCTCGTCGTGCCCGGGTTGTAGGCTCCAGGACATGCCGAGGCATTGTAGTGCAGCGGCCTGGACCACTACACTAGCCGGCGCCGCGACCCCATGCTTTCCAACCTGCCCCCGCCGACGCTGACGGTCAGCATCGTCACGTATCGCCCCAACCTTGCGCTGCTCGATGCGACCTTGCGCAAACTCTCGTATGCGATCGCCGCGGCCACCGAGGAGGGGTTGCTGCGCGCCGTGAATCTGGTGTTGATCGACAACACCGGCGACCGAGCGGTCGCCGACGCCGTGGTGAAACTGGGCGCCGCGCACTTCGAGAACTCCGCGGTGACGATGAACTATCTTCACGGGCACGCCAATATCGGCTACGGTGCCGCTCACAACCTGGTGATGCACGGCGGCAACACGCATTATCACCTGGTGCTCAACCCGGACGTCGAGCTTGCGCCCGACGCGCTCTGCGTGGCGCTGCGCTACCTGGCAGAGCATGCCGACGTCGGCGTCGTCGTCCCCGCAGTGTCCCGACCCGACGGCACGCGCGAGTATCTGTGCAAGCGCTATCCGACGATTCTGGATCTCGCGCTGCGCGGATTCGCCCCGGGGTTACTCAGACGCATCTTCCAGAAGCGGCTCGATCGCTATGAAATGCGCGACGCCATCGGCGACGCCGCGGTCTCGCCCGTTCCAGTGATGAGCGGATCGTTTCTGCTGGTGCGGCGCAAGGCGATCGAGGTCACAGGCGGTTTCGATCCGGAGTTCTTTCTGTATTTCGAGGACTTCGATTGGAGCGTGCGTCTGAATCAGGTGACGCAGAGTGCGTACCTGCCCGACGTGCGTGTGGTCCACCACGGCGGGCGAGCCGCGGGCAAGGGCCCGCGGCACGCTGCCTACTTCGCGCGCAGCGCGGTGCGCTTTTTCAACAAGCACGGTTGGAAGCTCGCGTGACAGCGAGCCGCGTTGGCAAAGTGCTGATCACCGGCGCAGGCGGTTTTATCGGCCGCGCGATGCGCCGGCGCCTGGCAGAGAGCGGCATCGAGCATATCGCGGCGATGCGCGCGCTCTCAGCCGAGGAAGGCGACGCTTCCGAGTGCGTGGCTCTGGGAGACTTCGCCGCTGCCGAGTGGACGCAGGTGCTTGCCGGCGTCGACGCCATCGTCCATCTCGCGGGCCTCGCGCATGTCGTGCGCGCGGGCGACGCGACGCCCTACGTCATCTCCAACGTGCACGTCACCCGGCGCCTCGTCGATGCGGCGGCGCGGGCCGGTGTCCGTCGCGTCGTCTTCGCCAGCACGGTCAAGGTCTACGGCGAGACAACAGTGCGCGGGCGGCCGTTCCGCGCGGGAGATCCGGCGCGTCCACGCGACGATTACGCGCGCAGCAAGGCGGAAGCCGAAAAGGTGCTGTGGGAGCGCTGCCGCGATACCGGCACGGAAGGCGTCGTTCTGCGACTGCCGCTCACCTATGGCCCGGGAGTCAAGGGCAACTTCCTCAAGCTGATGGAAGCGATCGCCGCCGGCCGCAGGCTGCCGTTCGGACGAGCCGCCAACCGGCGCAGCCTGCTCTATGTCGGCAATGCGGTTGCCGCGATCGAGGCGGCGCTGAGCGCACCCGAACTGGCCGGCGAAACACTGCCCGTCGCCGATCACCCGAGCGTGTCGACGGCGGAGCTCATCGGTCGCATCGCGCAGGCGCTGGGTGTACCTGCGCGGCTATATCATGCGCCGGCGTCGCTGCTGCGCGTTGGTGCCTTTTTTGCAGGTAGGCGGCGTGCAGCGGCGCAATTGCTCGGCTCGCTCGAAGTCGACGCAACGCGCTTCAGCGAGCTCGCGCACTGGTCATCGTCGGCGACGCTCGACCAGGGGCTCGCAGCGACGGCAGCGTGGTGGCGGTTGCAGCACACGCTGTGAGCAGGCGAAACCTGCCGCTTTCGGAGCATTCGGTGCCGGCCGCTATAATCTGCACCGACTTCACTTGGAAATCGCGATGACCCATCGTCGCAGCGGCCGGCGCGCCGACGAACTGCGCCTATTGACGCTCACCCGCAACTGCAATCGCCACGCCGAGGGGTCCGTGCTCATCGAGTGCGGCGACACGCGAGTGATCTGCACGGCGTCGGTCGAGGATGGAGTCCCGCCGTTCCTCAAGGGCAAAGGCCAGGGCTGGATCACCGCCGAATACGGCATGCTGCCGCGCGCGACCAGTACGCGCATGCGGCGGGAAGCCGCCGACGGCCGCCAGTCCGGGCGCACTCAGGAAATACAGCGGTTGATCGGCCGCAGCATGCGGGCGATCGCCGACCTCGAGGCGCTCGGCGAGCGCACCATCCGCATGGACTGCGACGTGATCCAGGCCGACGGAGGAACGCGCTGCGCGTCGATCACGGGAGCCTGCGTCGCGTTGTACGACGCGGTGGCCTGGTGCAAATCGCTGGGGCTCATCGCCGGCGAGCCGCTCAAGGATTTCGTTGCCGCCGTCTCCGTCGGTGTCGTCGGTGATCAGATATTGCTCGATCTCGATTATGCCGAGGACTCCGGCTGCGATACCGACATGAACGTCGTCATGACCGGAAGCGGCGGCTTCGTGGAAGTGCAGGCCACCGCGGAGGGTGCTCCGCTTTTGCGCGCCGACATGAACCGTCTGATCGCGCTCGCCGAAGGCGGCATACGCGAGCTGATCGCCGCTCAGAAAAGGGCGCTCGAGCAGTGAACGATGACGCAAACGCTCTCGAGCCCGCCCTCACGTCTGGTCCTCGCCTCGGGTAATCCGGGAAAGCTGCGCGAGTTCCGGCGCCTGCTCTCGCCGCTCGGCATCGAGTTGATCGCCCAAGCGGATCTCGATGTCGCCGAAGCCCACGAGCCGCACGCGACCTTCGTCGAAAACGCGCTCGCCAAGGCGCGACACGCGAGCAGTCTCACGCGACTTCCCGCGCTCGCCGACGATTCCGGAATCTGCGTCGAAGCACTCGGCGGCGCACCAGGAGTGCAGTCCGCGCGCTACGCCGGAGAACCCAAATCCGACGCGCGCAACAACGCCAAGCTGGTTGCAGACCTGGCAGGTATCGCCGATCGACGCGCGCATTACTACTGCGTGCTGGTGCTGTTGAGGCACGGCGACGATCCGGAACCCATACTCGCCGAAGGCCGCTGGCACGGGACGATCATCGATACGCCGCGAGGCAGCGGCGGCTTCGGCTACGATCCGCACTTTCTGGACGCGAAAACCGGCTTGACCGGCGCCGAGCTTCCGCTCGACACCAAGAACGAGCTCTCGCATCGGGGACAGGCGATGCGAGCGCTGGTGGCGCGGCTCAACGACAGGCGATGAGCGCCCCCGTTTCGGCAACGCTCGTGGCGCCGCACTTCACCGCGCCACCTCCGCTCGCGCTCTACGTGCACATCCCATGGTGCCTCAAGAAGTGTCCCTATTGCGACTTCAACTCCCACGAAAAGCGCGGCGACGTGCCAGAGGCCCGATATATCGAGGCGTTGATCGCCGATCTCGAGTTCGCGTTGCCGTCGATATGGGGGCGGCGGGCAGGCTCCGTGTTCTTCGGCGGCGGCACGCCCAGCCTGTTTTCGCCGGAAGCCATCGATCGCATCCTCGCCGCGCTGCGGGCGCGAGTGCCGATCTCGCCCGACGCCGAAATCACGCTGGAGGCGAATCCAGGCACCTTCGAGCAGGCCAGGTTCACCGGGTTCAAGGCAGCCGGCGTGAATCGATTGTCGCTCGGAGTGCAGAGCTTCGATCCACGTTTTCTCGCGGCGATCGGCCGCGTGCACGACCATCGCGAGGCGCGCGCCGCGGCGGGCGCGGCGCTGGCGATCTTCGGCAACGTCAATTTCGATCTCATGTACGCGCTTCCCGGCCAGACACTCACCGACGCGCAGGCCGACATCACCGCCGCGCTGGAGTTCTCGCCGCCGCACCTCTCGTTCTACCACCTGACCATCGAGCCGAACACTCTGTTTCACCGGCACCCACCGCGGCTGCCCGACGACGACACCGCCGCCGCCATGGAGCAGGCGATCGACGATTCGCTCGCTCAAGCGGGCTATGCTCACTACGAGACCTCGGCGTACGCCAAGTCGGGACACGAGTGTCGCCACAATCTCAACTATTGGCGGTTCGGCGACTATCTCGGGATCGGCGCCGGCGCCCATTCCAAGCTCTCCTTCGCCGATCGCATCGTTCGCCAAGTGCGGCACAGGCAGCCGCAGCAGTATATGGAGCAGGCCGAGCGCGGCCAGCCGCTGCTCGAGGAGCACCGGGTCACGCGCGCGGAAGTCGGATTCGAATTCATGCTCAACGCGATGCGCCTCAGCGACGGAGTCCCCGTGTCGCTGTTCGCCGAGCGCAGCGGGTTTCCCCTGACGCTTATCGAGCGGCAGCTCGAACAGGCCGAACGCCGCGGATTGATCGAGCGCGATCACCGGCACATCAAGCCGACAGCGCTGGGACGGCGCTTCCTCAATGATCTGCAAGCACTGTTCCTGCCCGAACAATCGCGCGGCGGCGGCGCGGGCGCGTCCGCCACCCTGATGCGAATCGAGCCATGAGCGAGCCGTTGCATCGTCTGACGCTCATCGAGGCGATTGCGGAGATCAAGGCAGGCAGGCTTCGCAGCGAGGACTACGTTCGCGCCCTGCTCGAGCGCATCGCGGCGACCGATGCCAACGTCCAGGCGTGGGCGCACCTCGATCGCGACCATGCGCTGGCGCTCGCGCGGGAGGCTGACCTGAGGCGCGCAGCCGACATCGGCGGCGGGGCGCTCGAAGGTGCGGCCGTCGGCGTCAAGGACATCGTGGCGACTGCCGACCAGCCTACGCAGATGGGGTCGCCCATCTATTCCGGCGCGCGCCCGCCGTACGACGCCGGGTGTGTGGTGCGGCTAAAGCGCGAGGGTGGCCTGGTGCTGGGCAAGACGGTAACCACCGAGTTCGCTTTTCTGCAGCCTGGCAAGACGAGGAATCCGTGGAATGCGGCGCATACGCCCGGAGGATCGTCCTCAGGTTCTGCGGCGGCGGTCGCGCTGGGCCAGATTCCGGCCGCGATCGGCCAGCAGACCAACGGTTCGATGATCCGGCCCGCGGCGTATTGCGGCGTGGTCGGCTTCAAGCCGAGCAAGGACGCGTTGTCCTACAGCGGAGTGAATCTCTTCAGCCCGACGCTCGACACGCTCGGCGTGTTCGCTCGCAACGTCGCGGACTGCGCACTGCTCGCCGGCTGTCTCGCCGAAGACAAAGCCATTGCGACAGCCGTGAGGGAGCCGAATCGTGTGCCGCGGCTTGGGTTGCTCGCCGATTTCCCGTGGATTGCGATCGGCGGCGTTCAGGCCGCTGCTGTCGACGCCGCGCTCGCCGCATTGCGCGCTTCCGGCGCAATCGTCACTCCCGTTGCTTTGCCCGAGCGCTGCCGCGAAGCGAATCTCGCTCATCGCTGCATCATGCTGCGCGAGGGAGCCGACCAGCTTGGCGCGCTGCAGGAGCGTGAACGCCCGCGTATCTCCGGCAAGCTTAACGCTGCGCTTGACGAAGGCCGCAGCATCGACGCGGCCGCGTATGCCGAGGCGCTGGCGCAACGCGCCCGGATAGTCGCGATGCTGACCGACTGGATGACTCCGTTCGACGCGATCGTTACGTCGCCGGCGACCGGATCCGCGCCGGCGGACTTGACGCAGACCGGCGATCCGGCGTGCTGCACGCTGTGGTCGCTGGCGGGTTTCCCGGCAATCACTATTCCGGTCGCCCTGGCGCCCAACGGCCTGCCGCTGGGACTGCAGCTTGCCGCACCGCTCGGCGAAGACGACCGCCTGCTTTCAACCGCGCGATGGTGCGAGGTGCGGCTGCCTTTCGAGGGGCTCGCATGATGTTGGAAATCACCGATTCGTCTTCGGCGCGCGGTTTGCACGCGAGAGGCTGCGGGTCTTGAAGCGAGCCAAGCAACATCCTCCGCCCAAGCCACGCAACCCGGTGGCGCGTTCGCCTCTGCTGCGCAAGGGAGGCGCGCATGGCAAGACGACCGCCGCCAAACGCCGGCAGGCGAAGGTCGAGTTGCAGAAGCTCGTGCGAGAGATCGAGCCGGACAGATGACGCTCTCGCGCCGCGATCTCGAGGAAGGGCGGATGCGCGCGCTGTACATGGCCACCGTCGATCCGCGCTTTGCGCTCACCGATGCGCAACTCGACGAGTCCCTGCGCAACACACTGGCGCGCCGGCCCGCGGAGGCCGGCTGGTGGGTGTTCGCCTATGGGTCGCTCTTGTGGAATCCGCTGTTTCCTTTCGCCGAGTCGAGACCGGCGACGGTGCGCGGCTATAACCGGCGTTTTTGCCTTTGGTCGCTCGCTTCGCGAGGCACGGCGACGCTGCCGGGGCTGGTGCTGGGACTCGATCGCGGTGGGACTTGTCACGGCGTCGTCTACCGCCTGCCGGCACGATGCGCTCACGCCGAGCTGAAGCTCTTGTGGCGGCGCGAAATGGTCGTCGGCGCGTACGATCCGCGCTGGATGCGGGTGCGCGCCGGGCATGAAACGCTCACCGCGCTCACCTTCATCGTCGATCGCCGACACCGGCAATATGCGGGACAGCTCTCCAACGCGGAGGCGATCAGCGTTCTCGCGACGGCGCAGGGTGCGCTGGGATCGTCAGCGGATTATCTCGAGCGCACGCGCGTGGCGTTGATCTCGCACGGCATCGTCGATCCCTATCTGGAGAAGCTCGCAGCACGGGTCGCTGCGCAGAGACGGTTGCGGCCGATGGAAGGGGTGTAGGTGTAGCAGGTAGCCCGGGTTGAGCGCAGCGAAACCCGGGAAAACGCTTCAGCCAAGAGTCTGAAGGCGCCTACCCGTAGATCATGGTAGCTTGACGCCATGGTCTCATACCGTCGCAACTTCGTTCCGGGCGGCACGTACTTCTTCACCGTGACCCTTGCCAACAGGAGCGCGACAACGCTGGTCGCGCATGTCGACAAGCTCCGCTGGGCGTTTCGGGATTGCCGTGAAGCACATCAATTCGAGATCCTTGCTATCGTTGTCTTGCCGGAGCACCTGCACTGCGTGTGGACGCTCCCTGCCAACGATGCCGACTATCCAACGCGCTGGCGGCTGATCAAGTCCACGTTTACGCGCATCGTTGGCTCCCGCGCGCCAGCGAGGTTCAATGGCGAGCGTTTGCTTTGGCAAAGACGATTCTGGGAGCACACCGTCCGGGACGAGCAAGATCTGCAACGCCACGTCGATTACGTGCATTTCAATCCCGTGAAACATGGCCATGTCTCGCGTCCCGCCGATTGGCCGCATTCGTCGCTTCATTGGTATATTCGGCAAGGACGCCTGCCCACCGATTGGGCCGTCGACGTCGGCGGAAGTGCGCCAGAGTCCGGCGAGTGATCCCGGGTTTCGGCCGCTGGCCTCTACCCGGGCTACAACGCTACATGCCGCCCACCGTCGACATTGATCGTTTCTCCGGTGACGTAAGTCGCTTCGGCGAGCAGAAAGTGAACGGCCTTGGCGATATCCTCGGGTGTACCTTCGCGCTTTAATGGTGTGTGCGAAATGATCCGCTGCCGCGACAGTTCGTCGAAGGCCTCGTCGTCTGGCCACAGGATCGGCCCAGGCGCGACGGCGTTCACGCGAACCTCCGGCGCGAGCTCGCGCGCAAGCGATCGAGTGAGGCCGACCAGACCCGCCTTGGCGATGCTGTAAACGACGTAGTTCTTGAGCGGGAACTCAGCGTGAATGTCGGTGATGTTCACGATGACGCCCTGCGTCTTCTTCAACGCCGACGCCGCCGCCTGCGCGAGGAACAGCGGCGCGCGCAGATTGGTGCCGATCAAATCCTCCCATTGGTCGACGGTGATCTCGCCGACCGGCGTCTGGAAGAACGATGACGCATTATTGATCAGCGCGTCGAGCCTGCCAAAGCTCTGCACGGTTTGATCGACGAGCGACTGGAGCTTGGCGAGATCGAGCAGGTCGGCCTGGATCAGCGCCACCGAGTCCTTGCGCTGGTGATTGAGCTCCGCCTGTAGAAGGCGCGCTTCGCCGGCCGATTCGCGGTAGTGCAGCATCAAGTTGGCGCCCGTGGCGTGCAGCCGCCGGCAGATCGCCGCGCCGACGCGCTTGGCCCCTCCTGTGATCAGCACGACTTTGCCCTGCACGCGGCGCTCCGGCTACACTGGAAAAATAGGAAAGACTAGCACATCGATGGGTCTCTCTCCACCCGCTGATTCTTCGGGCGCGCTGCCCGAGCCCTCCGCCGAAGCGCGCGCGCACAGCGAGCGGGTGGTGGAACACATCGCGAATTCGATAGTCGAGGCGGGCGGCTGGATTTCCTTCGCGGATTACATGGGCGCGGCGCTCTATGCGCCAGGGCTGGGCTACTACGCTTCGGGAGCGCGCAAGTTCGGAGCTGCCGGAGATTTTGTCACCGCGCCCGAGATGACGCCGCTTTTCGGCCGTGCGCTCTCGGTGCAGCTCGCAGAGGTGCTCGCTCAGACTCGTGGCGACATCGTCGAGCTGGGACCGGGCACCGGACGGCTCGCCGCCGACGTGCTGGGCGAGCTGGCCGAGCGCGACGCGTTGCCCGCAAGCTACAGGCTGCTCGAAGTGAGCCCGGAGCTTCGCGCGCGGCAACGCGAACATCTGGCGAGCAAGGTCCCGTCGCTGCTGCCTCGCGTGGAATGGATCGAGGTTCTGCCGGAGCGCTGGCGCGGAGCGATCGTCGCCAACGAAGTGCTCGACGCCGTGCCGCCGCATTTGATCGTGCGCAGGGGAGGGACGTGGTTCGAGCGCGGCGTGGCGATCAACGGCGGACGGCTGGCGCTGGTCGATCGACCGCTCTCGAACCGCGCCTTGCGTGATACGGCGCAGACGCTGTACCCCGGTGACGGCGACTATGTGAGCGAGATCAACCCCGCTGCGCAGGCGCTGGTCAGAAGCCTCGCTCAGCGTTGCGACGCCGGCGCGTTGCTGCTGATCGACTACGGCTTTCCGGCGAGGGAGTACTATCACGCGCAACGCGACGGCGGCACGCTGGTGGCTCACTACCGGCATCGCGTGCTGGCCGATCCGCTGTATCTGCCCGGTCTCGTCGATCTCACCGCGCACGTGGACTTCACCGCGATCGCGCGCGCGGCCACCAGCGCCGGAATGAGCATCGCCGGCTTCACCACACAGGCACATTTCCTGGTCAACTGCGGCATGCTCGATCTGTTGTCGCGCGTCGGCGACGTCGAGTCGGCGGCATACCTGCGCGCGGCGAACGCCGTGCACAGGCTGTTGTCGCCGGCCGAAATGGGCGAACTGTTCAAGGTCCTGATGCTCCGCCGCGGCGCCCCGATTTCACCCCTGGGTTTTCGCGCCGGCGATCAACGCCACCGCCTGGAAGCTCTTGCTGAGCAACGCTGAGCGCGCACTAGGCGTCGCTTATCCGTTCGCTGCGACCTCCTTTACCGAGTTGTGACCCCACGCGCCCGATTCGAGTCCCGGGTTCCAAGGACCAAAATGCGTATCGCTTTCATCACGGTGCGCGTCAAGGCTTACTTTCGGGGTGGCAGGGCGAAGAACAAGTCTACCCCCCGCCCCTATTCGAGCGTTCGGCATTCTCCTATGATCCTCCATGACAGGAGACCGGCTTGGATACTCCGATCGCCACCAACGCGCTGGTACTGGGCAGGCTGCTCGAGCGGCATGCGCGGTATCGCCCGCGACACCCCGCGGTCGTTGTCGGCGACGGTGCAGAAGCTTCCCGCCTCACCTACGCCGAGTTCAATGCCTGCGTCAATCGCTGGGCGAACGCGCTTGCCGCGCTGGGCGTCGTGCGCGGCGAAAGGGTCGCGACCATCCTGCCCAACTCGTTGGAGCTGCTCGCGAACTATTGGGCGTGCGCGAAGCTGGGCGCCGCGGCGGTCCCGCTGTCGCCGCTGCTGCTGACGGCGGGGCTTGTGTCGTTGCTCGACGATGCCAGGCCTCGCGTCGTGCTCAGCGACTCAGCCTTTCGGTCCGCTCTCGACCAGGTCCGGCCACAGCTCGGCTTCGCGCCGTCGTGCGTCCTGATCGATGGCCGCGGCAAGGATTACGCGCGCTACGCCGAGCTGTGCGATGCCGCGAGCGCGCGGGAACCGCAGAGCCGCGTCGAAGCCAGCGATGTGGTCACGGTGATGTACACCAGCGGCACCACCGGGCTCCCCAAGGGGATCATGCACACGCACTTCATTCGGGCGATGTACGCGGGGCTGATGGCGACGAGCTGGCGCATGACGCCGGAGAGCGTAGTGCTGCACACGGGCGCCATCGTGTTCAACGGTGCGATGACGACGATGCTTCCGGCGTTCTATTGTGGCGGGAGGTTCATTGTCCACCGGCGCTTTGACGCCAACGCTGCGATCGAAGCGATCGCTACCGAGGGCGTTACCCACACGATGCTCGTGCCTTCGCAGATCATCGCCATTCTCAACTCGCCTCGTTTCGATCCCGCGCGACTGGGTTCGCTGGAGATGATTCTGTCGTTGGGCGCGCCGCTGCACAAGCAGCACAAGGACACACTCAACCGCGTGCTCCCCAATCGCTTCTACGAGCTCTACGGCCTGACCGAAGGCTTCATCACCGTGCTCGATCGCGCCGACGCGACACACAAGGCGGGCTCGGTCGGCGTTCCGCCGCCGTTTTACGACATGCGCATCATCGACGAGGCGGGAACCGAGTGTGCGGCTGGGCAGGTCGGAGAGATCGTCGGCCGCGGCCCGATCACCATGCCCGGCTACCTCAACCGCCCCGAGCTGACCGCGCAGACGCTTCGCGACGGCTGGCTCTACACCGGCGACCTCGGCTACGTCGACGACGACGGCTATCTGTATCTCGTCGATCGCAAGAAAGACATGATCGATTCGGGCGGCGTCAAGGTCTATCCCAAGGACATCGAAGAGATCGCCGTGCAGCACCCTGCCGTGCGCGAAGTCGCCGTTTTCGGCATTCCGCACGACAAGTGGGGCGAGACGCCGATCGCCGCAGTGGTGCTAAGTTCGAGGAACGCGAGCACAGCGGTCGAGCTGTGCGACTGGATCAACGCGCGCGTCGCCGCGCGATACCAGCGCGTCGACCGTGTCGTGATCATGGACGATTTCCCGCGCAACGCCGCCGGCAAGACGCTCAAGCGCGAGATGCGCGAACCGTATTGGACGGGGCGCTCGGCGAAGATCTGAGCTGCGAGGGCAACCCAAGCCGCCTGTAGAGGAATCGGCGCCGCCGGGCCTGATTTTTCCCGATTGGCATCCGCTGGCCGCAGCGGTAGAGTATCCAGTTAGTAACAGCCTGACGGAAAGGGGTTTTCGCGGCAGATGTCGTCCGGACTGACGACGCTTCTGTTCACCGACATCGAGGCCAGCACCCGCTTATGGGAGCAGGAAGGCGAGCGGATGTCGCGGGCGCTCGCGCAACACGACGCCCTGTCGCGCTCGGCGGTGGAAGCTCATCACGGTGTCGTGGTGAAGATGACCGGCGATGGCATGTACGCCGCCTTCGGTGATCCCGTCGACGCTGTCAACGCCACGGTAACGCTGCAGCTGGCGCTGAAAGATCCGTCGGCGACGGGCGGACTCGACCTTCGCCTGCGCTACGGCCTTCATATCGGCGTCGTCGAGCGTCGCGACCAGGACCTCTTCGGAAGCTCCGTTAACCGTGCCGCACGGATCATGAAGGCGGCTCACGGCGGCCAGGTACTGCTCTCCCAGGCCATCGTCGATTACGTTCGGGAGCGCCTGCCGGCGCCGATCTCGCTGCGCGACCTCGGTGCCGTGCGTCTGCGCGACCTGGCGACGTCCGAGCACGTCTACCAGGTCCTGCACCCGGATCTGCGCCAGGATTTCCCCGCTCTCCGTTCGCTCGAGGCGACCCCCAACAATCTGCCGCAGCAGGTCACCTCGTTCATCGGTCGGGAGCGCGAGCTCGGCGAGGCCAAGGCCATGCTCGAGGGCACGCGGCTGCTGACGCTGCTGGGGATGGGTGGCCTCGGCAAGACGCGCCTGTCGCTGCAGATCGGCGCCGATGTGCTTGAGCATTATCCCGACGGCGTGTGGTTCCTCGACTTGGCGCCGATCAAGGATCCGGCGCTGGTGCCCAACGTCGCCGCGCAAGTGCTGGGCGTGCACGAGGAGCCTGGCAAGCCATTGGTGCAGACGCTGTGCGCGCACGTCAAGGAGCACAGGGCGCTCTTCATTCTGGACAACTGCGAGCATCTGGTGGCCGCGTGCGCGAGCCTGGCCGACGCGCTTTTGATTCAAGCCCCGCAGGTGCGGATCATCGCCACCAGCCGGGAGGCGTTGCGCATTCGCGGGGAGCAGACCTACCCCGTGCTTCCGCTGGCCGTGCCCGCACGCAACGCCGACGCCGAAAGCCTTTTCCGTTCGGAAGCCGTCCAGCTGTTCGTGGAGCGCGCGCGGCTGCAGAAGCCCAGCTTCACGGTGACCGATCGCGAGGCGCCCGCCGTTGCCGAGCTCTGCAGCCGGCTCGAAGGCATCCCGCTGGCGCTGGAGCTGGCCGCCGCACGGCTGCGATCGCTGTCGGTGGAGGACATCAACAAGCGCCTCAACGATCGATTCAAGCTGCTCACCGGCGGCAGCCGTGTCGCGCTGGAGCGGCAGCAGACGCTGCGCGCGCTGGTGAGTTGGTCGTACGATCTGCTGAATGAGAGCGAGCAAATCGTGCTCGATCGACTGAGCGTGTTCGTCGGCGGCTTTGACCTCGACGCCGCTGAGGCGGTGTGCGGAGCGGACCCGATTGCGGCCGAAGACGTGCTCGACCTCGTGACCTCGCTTGTGGAGAAGTCGCTGGTCATGGTCAAGGAGGAGGACGGCTGGTCGCGCTACGGAATGCTCGAGACGATCCGCGAGTTCGCCCGCGAGCATCTCATCGAGCTGGGCGACAGCAAGGGGCGCTATGGGCTGCAGCAGACTATCCGCGACTTTGCCCACGAGAAACTCATCGGACGCGACGATCTCGCGGCGACGGCGGCGCGCCACTGCGACTATTATCTGACGCTCGCGAAGACCGCCCGCCCGAAGCTGGAGGGTCCCGACCAGGCGGAATGGATGCGCCGCCTCGAGGTCGAACTTGACAACCTGCGCGCCGGTATCGCGCTAGCGCTCGGCGGGTCGGTGGACCCCGTGCTCGCGGTCAAGTTCGAGGTCGCGCTGATTCGCTTTCGCATCCTTCGCGGCTACTCGACCGAGGGCCGTGCCAATATCCACGCGGCGCTCGATCTGCCAGGAATGCGTGAGCCGAACGTAGCACGTGCTCACGCACTCTACGCCGCTGGCACGCTGGCTGCCAACCAGGGCGATCTCGCGCAGGCCTCGAGACTGCTCAGCGAGTGCCTGGTCATTCGTCAACACCTGGGCTTGCAAACGGAGGTCGCGGGAACCTTATCTGCGCTGGGGGTCGTCTACCTTCAGGCGGGAGACCCCGCGAAGGCGCGCGAATGCGAGGAGCAATGCCTGGCCATCTTTCGTCGGCTGGGACACCGGGTCGGCGAGGCGATCGCGCTGGGCCATCTCGGCGAGATCTCGATGCACCTCGGCGAGGATGGCGATGCCCGGGAGATGTTCGAACAATGCCTGACGATCGCACGAGCCATCAAGCACCACGAGCTGGAGGCCGAGTGCGAGCGCTACCTGGGAGAGCTCGCGCTCGACGCTGGTGATCTCGAGGCCGCGCAAGCGCACTTCGTCCGCTCGCGAGAGGTCTGCAGGGACGCGGAGGACAAGCGTAACGAGGCGATGGTCCTGTGGTGCCTGGGCAGGTACGACGCGGCAAGCGGTGACTTCGAATCGGCGCGCCTGAAGCTCGCCGACGCGCTGCGCGCCCTGGAAACCTTCCAGATGAGCGGCGAGGCGCTCGATTGCCTGGAGGACTATGCCGGGCTTCTGCTCGCCGCCGGGCTTTGCGGCGATGCCGTGCGGCTGCTCTCCGCGGCGGAAGCGATCCGCGAGCGGCTGGCGATTGCCCGCCCGAAACGCAGCGAAGCGAAGCGGCAATCACGCCTGGGAGCGGCACGCGCGACGATCGGGACCGACGACTTCGGCGCGGCGTGGGCGGACGGCCGGGAATGGGCGCTCGACGACGCGATCGAGCACGCGCTGGCCCTGGCGGTCGCCCGTCCGGTCACCGCCTGAAACGCTCGCCGGGGGAACCCTCGCTCCTACGGCGGACGATCAAAAGAAAACGCCCGCCGGTCGAATCCGCCGGCGGGCGTCGTCATGGCGAGGGGCTCAGGCCGCTTTCTTGCGCCGCCTTCCGAACCAGCCTGCAGCGAGGGCGCCCCCGATCAAAGCGAGCGAGCCCGGCTCGGGGTTCGAGAAGTTTTCGGTCGTAGCGACCGACACGATATTCTCCGGGTTGCAGTCAACTTCGCCATAGGAATTGCAGAGGGATACGTCGGCGCCCTGGGAGAACACAGCGTACCAGTCCGGATACTCGCCGGTGCCGCAGTTAGGCCCGCTGCAATTGAGGTAGATCGGGTCGGAATCGATTCCCTGGAGCGCCACCGGACCCGGCTCGAGAATGATGCCGAAGATGTCGGCCGTATCGTGGCCCGAGAACGTGAAGCTATCTCCGTTGTACGTAGCCGACAGGCTCAACAGCTCGACGCCGGTGCACGCGGCTTCCGAGTGGTAGTTGACAAAGTAAGTGCCGGGACCCAAGTCCAAGCATGACTGGGGCACCAGGAACGTCGCGTTGCCATTGAAAGGAACAGGGTTGGAATCTGGGTCGAAGCCATCGTTGAAAACGGCCGCGCATGCGACCGACGCGAAAGCCATTGTCGCGACCGCGGCCAGCACGTTGAGCAAGATTTGGGAGGCACTGTTCGGCATATCGGTTCTCCGTATCGAACCTGCAGCATACAAAGCTCATGCAAACTTCGCGCCAGGCTCTGATCTTATGTACCAATAACTTGAATTCATTGGCCATTTTCATATATATCCGAAGCCGATCCTTGTCGGCAGGCCGCCACCTGTAAAATTCCTCGACAGAAACGGCTGTCCTTTTTTGCCGGGCGGCCGTCGCGGTCCACCCAGCGCGATTGAGCCCGTCGCGAAGCGCCCATATGGGCCGGTTGTCATCATCTTTGGCCTCGGGTGCCTACTATCACGTCTGCACGTGCGCCCCACGCTCGTTTACGACGGCGACTGCGGCATCTGCAG